>OHKP01000014.1_pt1 | contig 118424 bp, 89 predicted proteins | sample 1568861 | NCBI WGS metagenome assembly OHKP01 (sample SAMEA3879524, study PRJEB24766) | human gut metagenome | biome: human-associated habitat; feature: feces | place: USA | collected 1985/1987 | reverse complement strand
CGCCAGCTTCGCACCCAAACGGCGCAGTCGCTTGTACTGTCCGTCAAGCTCGGCGTTCGCTACGGTCGCCGCCTTGCGGCTCCAATTCCGCCTTCGAAGTTACACATAACGTTAATAAGTACGCTTCGAATGAGTGTCCGTTAGGAGTCCGTTCTGCAAGTTCGCGGACGGCGGTTTTTATTCCGTCTTCGAAGTCGCACATTTTGCGTACGAGTAGTCTTCGAATAAGTTTTGGATTAAGGCTTTGCCTTCCATAATTATTAATTATTCATTATTAATTATTGATTAAAAGCGCACCCTCACAGGTGCGCTTTTAATCACAGTTCAAACAATTTCTTTTTCTTTTTGGGTTCGATGGGCGTGCCGTCTTTTTTGACTTTGAGCGAGGGAAGATACACGTCGAACACCGTGCCTTTGCCCTCGATTCCGTGACAATCTATTTCGCCGCAATGCGCTTTTACCGTTGCCGACGCTATGGACAAGCCGAGCCCGAAACTCTGATTGTCTTTATTCTGTCTTGCGCCGTCCGTGCGGTAGAATCTGTCAAAAACGTGCTTTGCGTCCTCTTTCGATATACACTCGCCCGTGTTCATAACCGACAAATGTATGCGTTTGGAGTCCACGAACAACCTAACGCCCACTTTGCCGTTGTCGCCCGAATATTTGATTGCGTTGTCGAGCAGTATGACGACGAGGCGTTCGAGCGATTTGTTTTCGCCGTAAACGTGCAAGTCGGGTTGTATGTCGGTGAGCAGTTTTACGTCCTTTTCAAAGCAAGTCGCTTCGAATTCGAGGCACGCGCCCTCGACGATTTCGCTGAAATTTACGTCTTGTTTTTGAAGTTCGCTCTGTTCGAGTTTGCTAAGTTCGAGCATACTGTTCACAAGGTCGCGCATACGCACCAGTTGCGTAGATATGGAAGTTATCCACTTTTCGTTGTCCTTGACGGTGGAATCGGGTTCGCTCTTTATTACGCTGAGGTTGGTTGCGATAACCGTAAGCGGCGTTTTGAGTTCGTGCGAAGCGTTGGCGATGAGGTCGCGTTGTTTCGTCATCGCGGAAGCGACGGGGAACAGTAACCTTGCCGACGACAACAGCGCGAGCAACGCCACGAACACGACCGAGCAGCAGTAAAGCAAAGTCACCATAACCGCGGTGTTTGCAAGTTGCTTGTGATAACTCGTGCGGTCGATGAGCGCATAGAGCGTGCCGTTTGTGTACTGTCTGTTTGCCACGACGAAGTGGCAGTCGTTGAACTCGAATTTTCCGTCGGCGGTGGAAATGGCTTTGAGAATAATTTCCGTCGCATCGTCGCCGTATACGTCGACCTTGCCGTCGATGTACGGCTTTCTTCCGTCGTTATATTTGTAGATAAAGATACAGCGCAAGTCGTTTGCGACGTTGTCGTTATAGTGTTCGGGGTCTTCCAAAGCCTTGTCGAGAGCCTTGTTTATGAACGCGTCGTTCGAGCCGTACACAACGCCGAACAAACCGCCCAAAACCACAAGCAAAAATATTGCGGCTATGAGGGTGGTGGTGACGGTGTAGTTGATACGTTGTTTTCTGATTATGTCCATATTGACCGATTCGTTATTTTATCTGTATATAACAAGATGATAAACCTTTGTTTGTGTAATAAAAACAAAAGGCGCAGAGCGCGCCCTTTCGTTTACATTTTCGATTGAGAGAGTTTGTAGCCCACGCCGCGAACGGATTCTATTGTGAAGTTCGCGCCCAGATGTGAAAGTTTTTTGCGAAGGAAGGACATATACACTTCAAGGTTGTTCGACTCGAATTCGCTGTTGAGACCCCACGCTTTGAGAATGAGGTTTTCCTTCGTCGCGACAAAGTTGGGATACTCGAAAAGGTATCTCAAAAGTTCAAATTCCTTGCCTGTGAGATTTATGCTTCCGTTTTGCGTGGAAAGGGTGAAGGTGGTCAGGTCGAGCGCTGCGTTTTGGTATTCGAGTTTGTTGTCCGAAAGCAGTTTGCCACGTCTTCTCAACACCGCGCGGATACGAGCGGAAAGTTCGTTGAAAGAGAAGGGTTTGGAAACGTAGTCGTCCGCGCCTTTATCGAGTCCGGATATTTTGTCGTTTTCGTCCGTGAGAGCGGTGAGCATAATCACCGGCGTTTCGAGTTTGCGTTGTCTTAAAGTGGCAAGCACTTCGAAGCCGTTCATCTTGGGCATCATAACGTCGAGAAGAATCATATCGTACATTCCGGTGGACGCAAAATTCAATCCGTCCGCGCCGTCGTACACGCAGTCTACGTCGTAGCCGTCTTTCATCAACATCTGAGCGAGCGCTCTCGACAATTCTTTTTCGTCTTCAACAAGCAGTATTCTCATACGCACCTCCGTCAAATAAAAGAATTTTTTCTATTTTCAAAGCTATATTACAAATTGTATCTTAAATTAACGTTAAATTCAACCGCAATTTTAAGCGAAATTTGGGCAAAAATTCGGTCTTTCTTTTTATTTTTATATATGTTATACTGTTTTTGCTATGGAACACGACGACAAGATAAAAGTTGACATTTACGATTTCGACAAAACGGCTATCCCGTACGACAGCGCGTTGCACTACTGGTTTTGGTCAATGGCACACTGCCCGTGGACGCTTATTCTGTTGCCGTTCCAACTGTTTTGGGGATTCTTGATGGTCACCAAAATTCTTCCCGTGCCTATCTTCAAAAAGATAGCGTTCAACTTCGTGAACCTTATCAACACAGAAAAAACCGTCAAAAAATACTGGGATAAGCACCAAAAGGACATCTACGACTTTTTCAAACCCGAAAATCGCGACCCCGACAGAAAAGTCGTGTTGATAAGCGCAAGCCCCGACTTTCTCATCGAGGAAATCGCAAAGAGAATGAAAATCGACTATTGCATAGCAAGTCCGCACAGCAAAAAGAACGGGCATTTGCTCGGCAAGGTGTGCAGAAAGGAAGAAAAGGTGCGCAGACTCAACGAGATTTTGCCCGACGTCGAAGTCGAGAACGTATATAGCGACAGTATCGACCACGACAGATACATATTTGCGCTCGGCAAGCATTGCTATCTCGCAACGAAGGGAAACCTCAAAGAAATCGACTTCGCTACCGCCGTCAAGGAATTCGACGAGCAAAAAGCCAAAAAGAAAAAGAGAAAGTGAGAAACGGCAAGGCTAAAATATAAGCAAAAGGGAAGCAAAAACAAGCAAAACAAAACCAAAAAACGAGCATAAAGAAGGCGCAAAATCCGCGTTAAAAGAAGCGAAAAATAGGCAAGAACAATCTAAAACATACTCAAAAACGAATTGCAAAGAAAAAACATAACAAAAAGCGTGCCGAGAGGCACGCTTTTTGGTTTGCGTTGAAAAAATTATTCAACCGTTCCGTCTTTTGCGTCGCTGTCTTTCTTGTCGCAAGAATCGGAAGACGAGCAGCAAGAGCAGTCGGAATCGCAGTTTGCGCTGTCGACGAGATCGTCAATCCAGTAGATTCTGTCTTTGACAACGAGGGATACGATGTCGATGACAAAGAGTATCCAACCGCCGAAAATCATAAGTACGATTGCAAGCACGATGCCGAGTACGCTGTCTTTTTGCGCGCTCTTTGCAAGACGATATAGGTTTGCGGGAACGTCCCACAAGATGCAGAGCAAAATCTTTACGACTTTGTCAAGACCTTGATACCAGTCGATATACTTTTTTGCAAATTCTTTCATTTTGGATTCCTCCGTGTTTTTTTTCGTCGAATGTTGTAGCACTTATTTTACGCAATGTCAAGTATATGCAACTTAAAGTTGTTTTTGTGTATTTTTATAAAATCGAAATTATAAGCGGATATTTCCAAGGTCAACGGATATTCGAGAGGCGGCGAAAATGTTGTTGTGTACATTTACAAAAACGCAACTTTCGACGGACAATTTAATGGCGGCGGCAAGAAGTTTTTGTTGTCGAAAACGTCGCGCGGTGATATAATTTTCCTATCTACAAAACACGGCGGTGGTAATATGGCGAATACGGCGTACAAATCCGACATCGAAATTGCGCAAAGCGCGAAAATGCTTCCTATATGCGACGTGGCGAAAAACTGCGGTATAGACTGCGAACTTTTGGAAAACTACGGCAAATACAAAGCGAAAATCGATTATGCCCCCGTTCTGAAAAAGGGCGGTAAAAAGGGCAAACTCGTGCTTGTCACCGCAATCACCCCGACGCCTGCGGGCGAGGGTAAAACCACCACTACGATAGGACTTGCCGACGGTTTAAGGCGTATCGGCAAAAAGTCGATAGTCGCGCTTCGCGAGCCGTCGCTCGGACCTGTGTTCGGAATCAAGGGCGGCGCGGCAGGCGGCGGATATGCGCAAGTCGTGCCTATGGAAGACATCAATTTGCATTTTACGGGCGACTTCCACGCAATCGGCGCGGCAAACAATTTGCTTGCGGCAATGCTCGACAATCATATTCAACAAGGCAATGCGCTCTCGATAGACCCTCGCAAAATCACTTGGAAAAGATGCGTCGATATGAACGACAGACAACTGCGTTTCGTCATTGACGGACTCGGCGGAAAGGCGAACGGCACGCCGAGAGAGGACGGTTTCGACATCACGGTTGCAAGCGAGGTTATGGCTGTTTTGTGCCTTGCCGATTCGCTTGCGGATTTGAAAGAAAGACTTTCGAAAATCATCGTCGCGTATACCTACGACGACAAGCCCGTGACTTGCGCGGATTTAAAGGCGCAAGGCGCAATGACGGCACTCTTGAAAGACGCGTTGAAACCTAATCTCGTGCAGACGCTCGAAGGCACGCCCGCACTCGTTCACGGCGGTCCGTTTGCCAACATCGCGCACGGCTGCAACAGCGTGATTGCAACCAAAACGGCACTTTATCTATCAGATTATACCATCACAGAGGCTGGTTTCGGCGCAGACCTCGGCGCAGAGAAGTTCTTTGACATCAAGTGCAGAAAGGCAAATTTTTCTCCCGACGCCGTTGTTGTCGTGGCAACCGTACGCGCGCTCAAAATGCACGGCGGTATGCAAAAACAAGACCTCTCAACCGAAAATATCGAGGCTCTCGGAAAGGGGATACCCAACCTTTTGCGCCACGTTTCAAACATCAAAAACGTATTCAAACTGCCTTGCGTGGTGGCGATAAATCGCTTTCCGACGGATACGGACAAAGAGATAGATTTCATCACTCGCAAGTGTGAGGAACTCGGCGTAAACGTGCGTTTGTCCACCGTTTGGGCGGACGGCTCGAAGGGCGGCGAAGCCCTCGCAAAAGAGGTGGTGCGCCTTTGCCAAAAGGAAAAGGGCGAGTTTGAATTTGCATACGCCGACGAGGATTCCATAACCGAAAAAATCGAAAAAGTGGTGCGCAAAGTCTACGGCGGCGACGGCGTTTCGATTGCGCCTGCCGCGCAAAAGCAAATCGCAAATCTCGAAAAGTTGGGATTCTCAAAGTTGCCCGTGTGCATTGCAAAAACGCAATATAGTTTTTCCGACGACGCGACGTTGCTCGGTGCGCCGAGCGGATTTACGGTGACGGTCAAGAACGTAAAAGTCAGCGCGGGCGCAGGCTTTATCGTGGTGCTTACGGGCGAGATTATGACGATGCCCGGGCTTCCCAAATCGCCTGCCGCCGAGCGTATCGACGTGACCGACGACGGCAAAATAATCGGCTTGTTCTGATTTGAAACACAACAAAAATCCGCCGAAAACGGCGGATTTTTTATGCGTTTTTATATTCGTTTACGATGTTTTTTATGAGGGTTTATATTGTTTTTTTAGATTATATTTCTTTAATACCTAAAATATAGTCGCTCGAAACGTCGAGAACGCGGCATAGTTTCGCAAGCGTGTCGAGTGCGGGGAAAATGTCCTTTTTCATATACTTCGACACGGTTTGAGGGGATACGCCGATTTGGCGCGCTATTTCTTTTTGTTCGATTCCGCTACTCTTTATTGCATCGCGCAATCTTTGTTGTATATCTTTCAGTTCCATACCGACATAATCGCATATCAGGTGATTTTTATCTTGACAATCGTATATTAGGTGATTATACTGAACGTAGATAATTTTATTATGAGGGGGATTTTATGGGATTATTCGGCAAAATCAAGCAATACGTCACTGACATCGTTTCGGACGAAATATCGCCGTGTGTTTGTCCGCATTGCGGATTCCGCATAAGGACGGAAAGAATCAAAATCAAATGTTGCGATTGCGGTGGAGTAAATACCATCAGATGGGTGGGAACTCTGCCCGTTTGTATGAATTGTAACGGACATTATTATGAAAGATTTTGTCCGAAGTGTGGGGGTAATTTAGATGATTGACAAAAGAAAAAAAGTTTTAACGATTTTGGTTTTGATAGCGGTTTTGTTTTCGACGTTTGCCGTTTTGAGCGGTTGCAGTCCCGAAGACAGTTCTTGGCCGCCGCGAGCATTGACGAAAAAGATAACGCTAACCGTTCACGTCGATGACGAAACGTACAAAGTGGACGCATACGTCGGAAAGGAAGTAAGCGTTGCAATGCAAGCGATTACGGCAAAAACGGGTTATTATCTGACGGGATATTACGACAGCGAAAGCGGCGGACAAATGTATTTCGACAGCGACGGTCAGTCGGTAAGCGTTTGGTCAAAGAGTTATCCCACCGAGTTTTATGCACAATGGGAAAACGTCGATAATTTCGTGTTGGCAAACGGTGTTAGTTGGAAAGATACATATAATTACTTCGGCGAGCGTTATTTGTCATTCCATTGTACGGACGGTTTCAAAAGAAGCGCGATTGCAGGCAATAGGTCAAGAAACGTGCATATAACCGTAAGTTTTAAGATACAATGTCCGGCATACGCAGGGTTTGGCAACGACCCGAACAAAGACATTGACCGAGCGTTGTTTATTACGGACAAAAACAATTCGGCTGCGGAAATATATGCGAAAAAGTATTTTATCGTACACGGACTTGAATACAACGAGTTTTCACTTGATTTTACCGTAAGCGCACGAGTTTTCACAGAAAGCAGTTTCAACAACAAAAAATCTTTGGCGGTGTATCTCAAATGGCTCGGAAGCGACTACTATCCGACGTACATAAAGGACGTAAAAATTTCTTGTTACATAATGCCGTCCGAAAGCGGCAATATGTGAACAAAGTTATGAAAAAATGCGAAGGCGGGGTTTCCCGCCTTTTATTTTTTGTCGGCGCGGGCAAAAAGGTTTTCAATATATAAAGTAAAATAAAATAGAATCAAAAGAGTATATTCCTAATATGCTTTTGTATGAGAGTTATTCTTACGGGGGCATCGGGACGTATGGGCAGGCAGATGCTTGCCCTTTTTCAATCCGAGGGGCATATAGAAGTTATCGCCGTTGACAAAAATGTCGGCGGCGGCGATTTCGATTGCATTGTTGCAAGATATTCGGATATTTGCGACGTAAAAGAAAGAGCGGACGCAATCGTCGATTTTTCGCTACATACGGCAACGTGCGAAGTGGTCAAATCTGCGGTGAAACGCAATATTCCGCTTGTGGTCGCAACGACGGGGCATACGGCATACGAGCGCGGATATATCGAAAATGCAAGCGCGCAAATCCCCGTGTTTATGGCAAGCAATATGTCGATTGCAATCGCGTATCTCAAACGCTTTTCGGCAAAACTTGCGCAGATTTTTCCCGACGCAGACATCGAAATCATAGAAGCGCACCACGCAAAAAAGATGGATTCGCCAAGCGGCACGGCACTTTCCGTTGCAAGGCGTATAGTCAGAGCGCGAGGATTCGGCAAAGTCGTCGTAGGCAGAGGAATAGGCAGAGAAAAAGGGGAAGTGAATGTACATTCTCTGCGCATAGGCGCGTCGCTCGGCGAACACGAAGTGATTATTGATACGGCGGGCGAGCGCATAGTTTTGCGGCACGAGGTTTTTTGCAGAAGCGTATACGCCGAAGGTGCGTTGAGGGCATTGCGATTTGTGCTTGCACAAAGCAAAGGATTGTACGGAATAGAGGATATTTTGCCGTAGGCGGAGCGCCTGCGGGCAACGATATTGTGCGCTTCGCGCAGTGAAATGCACGCAAAGCGTGCGTGAAATTGTGCCTTTTCGGCACAGTGAAAATTGCGCTTTGCGCAAATGAAATTGCGGCAAAGCCGCAGTTTCGGAATATTCAAATTTTCCGCTTTTGTGCGAAGCACGCCGCATAAAAATAGTATCTTCTCGCAAAATAGGGGTGAGGTGAAATATGAAAATTTCTTACAAACCTACTATTTTGGCGGCGGGCGGAATATGCGTTATCGTTGCGCTGTTCGTGATTTGCGGCTGCTTTTGTGCGCCGAAAATGGTTGCGGACGCAGGGTTTTGCGACTTGCTGACCCCCGAAATCGTAAAGTTCTACGAGGAAGAAATCGCAAAAGAGCAAGTTTTGTCCTCAAAGAGCGAGCAAAACGTAAAGGCGATTGCAAATAGGTTCGGAATTGACGAGCAGAAGGCAAGATGCGCAATATTGCTTTTCGATTTTTCAAAGCGCACGGGCGGCGGAATAACCTTTCCCGAAATCGCAAATATGAGCGAGTTCAAGATGCTTGCGTTTGCAAAACAGCGCGGCGAAATCTACGGACAGACTCTCAATAAAGAGGATAAGGAAGAATTGAAGAAAAAGGCGTCCGATTTGTTGGGAATACGGTTGTAAAAAACTCTGCAACGCTTGAAAAGTGCGCGCCGAGATGATATACTGATTGTATCAAGCAGGAGGCGTGGTATGGACACTACTCAAAAACAGTTTTTGACCGCCAAGGCAAGACAACTTCGCGACGACGTCATCGAAACCATCGGCAGATTCGGTTCGGGACACATCGGCGGCTCGATGTCGGTTATGGATGCGTTGACGGTCATTTATTATGCAAAGGCAAACGTTGACCCCAAAAATCCCAAGAAAGCGGATCGCGACAGAGTGATTATGTCGAAAGGTCATGCAGGCCCCGCAATGTACGCGGTGCTGGCGGATTTGGGATATTTCCCCAAAGAGTGGCTTCAAACCCTCAACAAAAACGGCACGAATCTTCCTTCTCACTGCGATATGAACAAGACCCCCGGCATAGATATGACGGCGGGCTCGCTCGGACAAGGACTTTCTTGCGCGGTTGGTATGGCTCTTGCGGCAAAGATGGACAAGAATCCCGCCACGATATACTGCTTTATAGGCGACGGCGAAAGTCAGGAAGGTCAAATCTGGGAAGCGAGTATGTTTGCAGGCTCGCACAAACTCGACAATCTCATCGTGCTTTTGGACTACAACAAAATGCAACTCGACGGTCCGGTTGCCGAAATCAACGACCTTGCGCCCGTCGAAGACAAGTGGAAGTCCTTTAACTTCTACGTTCAAAGCATAGACGGCCACGATATAGAGGCAATTTCAAACGCTATCGACAATGCGAAATCTCAACACGAAAGAGCAAATATGATCGTGCTTAACACCGTAAAAGGAAAGGGCGCGTCTTTTGCAGAAGCGGCGGCAAACTGCCATAGTATGAGCATTTCCGAAGAAATGTGGCGAAATGAAACGAAGAGGTATTGAGATATGACGGATGAAAGAGAAATGCGCCAGACGCTTGCGGGCGCGCTTGTCGAAAGAGCAAAAACCGACGACAGAATCGTCGTCATAGAAGCCGACCTTATGAGTTGCCACGCAACGAAGGTTTTCAAGCAAGAGTTTCCCGAAAGATTCGTAAACGTCGGCATTGCCGAGCAAAATATGATAGGCATTGCGGCGGGTATGTCCACCATGGGAAAGATTCCGTTTGCGTACAGTTTCGGCCCGTTTGCCACTCGCAGATGTTACGACCAGATTTTTATATCAGTTGCGTACGCTCGCCAAAACGTCAAAATCGTCGGCACGGACCCCGGCGTGCTTGCAGAGTATAACGGCGGCACGCATATGCCGTTTGAGGATATGGCTCTTATGAGAGCGATTCCGCATATGGTTTGCTTCGAGCCCGTCGACGCGACAATGCTCGAAAAAGCGGTCGACCAAATCGTCGATTATCAAGGCGCGGTCTATATCCGTTTGCAACGCAAAAAAGCCGAAAAAGTGTTTGACGATACGTTGAATTTCGAACTCGGAAAGGCGATAAAAATCAAGGACGGCAAGGACGTGACGTTGATTGCAAGCGGCATTATGGTTGCAAGAGCAATCGAGGCGGCGGAACTTTTGAAAGAGGACGGAATAAGCGCAAGAGTGGTGAATATCCACACTTGGAAGCCTATCGACAAAGACGCGATAATAAAATGCGCAAAGGAAACGGGCGCAATAGTCACTTGCGAAAACCACAATGTTTGCAACGGTTTGGGCAGCGCGGTTGCCGAAGTCGTATGCCAAAACTCACCCGTGCCTATGCGTTTGGTCGGTGTGAAAGATGAGTTCGGACAAGTGGGTAAGAACGCATATTTGAGCGAACAATACCACATCACCACGCAAGACATAGTCGAAGCGGCAAGAGAAGTCGTCAAGAACAAACAATCATAATTACATCAAAACGCTAAAAACAAAAGCATCTAAACATAACAAAAGCGACGGATAAACCGTCGCTTTTTCATATATAAAACGTTGATTTGGTTGATTTTTGCTTTTCCGTTTGCGATTAATGCACAGAGAAAAGCAAGTCGCCGTAGGAAGGTACGGGCCAATATTCTTTTGCGGTGAGCAATTCCATTTCGTCCACGACCTTGCGAAGATTTGCCATTGCGACGAGCACTTCATCGTGATAGCAACGTCCGCCATTGACGTTTTCGCCGAGCGAGTGTGCTTTTTGAAGCGCGTCTTTGAGCGTCTTTACGCAAGCGGTTGCTTCTTTAAGATGCGAAGCGAGGTTGTTGCAAATATCCTTTTCTTCGTCTGCTTCCACGCCGAGCGCAAGACTTTCGTTTGCCGCTTTTGCGACGTCGCCTTTATATTTGATGACGGACGGAATGATGTCCATCGTCGCCATATCCAGCATAGTCATCGCTTCGATGTTGAGCAGTTTGCAGTAGTTTTGTATATATATATCCTCTCTCGATTTGAGTTCCGCTTCGCTGAAAACGTGCATACGCTTGAACAAATCGATGTTCTTTTGGCTCGTGATGTAGGGAAGCGCGTCTATCGTCGAGGGAAGATTGAGCAAGCCTCTGCGCTGTGCCTCTTTCGTCCATTCTTCCGAATAGTTGTTGCCGTTGAAAATGATTTTGCCGTGCTCGGTCATCACTCGTTTGATGATGTCGGTGATGCCTTGATTGATGTCGGTTGCTTTTTCGAGTTCGTCCGCAAACGCCTCGAATTGTTCCGCCATTATGGTGTTGAGCACGAGGTTTACGCTCGCAATGGATTGCGAAGAACCGGGCATACGGAACTCGAATTTGTTGCCCGTGAACGCAAACGGGGAAGTGCGGTTGCGGTCGGACGAGTCCATAGAGAATTTGGGCAAAACATGTACGCCGATTTCCACTTCGCATTTTGCGCGTCTTGAATAGGTGCGGCCGTCTGCGATTGCTTGCATAATGCCCGTGAGTTCTTCGCCGAGGAACATACTCACGATTGCGGGCGGCGCTTCGTTTGCGCCGAGACGATGATCGTTGGACGCGGAAGCAACTGCGATACGAAGCAAATCTTGGTGACTGTCAACCGCCGCGATAACCGCTGCGAGAATGAGAAGGAATTGCGCGTTGTCTTGCGGACTTTTGCCGGGGTCGAGAAGGTTGCCCGAATCCGTCGAGATTGACCAGTTGTTGTGCTTGCCGCTTCCGTTTACGCCGTCAAAGGGTTTCTCGTGAAGAAGGCAAGTCATATTGTGCTTTGCCGCAACCTTTTTCATAATTTCCATCGTAAGTTGGTTTTGGTCGGTTGCGACGTTGACCGTCGTGTAGATAGGCGCAAATTCGTGTTGCGCGGGGGCGACTTCGTTGTGCTTGGTCTTTGCGAGAATGCCGAGTTTCCAAAGTTCCTCGTCAAGTTCTTTCATATACTTGACCACGCGGGGCTTGATTGCGCCGAAATAGTGGTCGGAAAGTTCTTGTCCTTTGGGCGGACGCGCGCCGAACAGGGTGCGACCCGTGTAGAATAAATCTTTCCTCTTTTCGTACATAGCGGTGTCGATGAGGAAGTATTCTTGTTCGGGGCCGACGGAAACGTTTATACGCTCGGTCTTTTTACCGAGAATGGAAAGAAGCCTCGTGCCTTGTCTGTTGATTGCTTCCATTGAGCGCAAAAGCGGCGTTTTTTTGTCCAGAGCGTCGCCGTTGTACGAGCAGAACGCCGTCGGAATACAGAGTATGCCGTCCTTTATGAACGCATAGGAAGTGGGGTCCCAAGCGGTGTAACCTCTTGCCTCGAACGTCGAGCGCAATCCGCCGCTGGGGAAGGAACTCGCGTCGGGTTCGCCTTTTATCAACTCTTTGCCGCTAAGTTCCATAATAACGCCGCCGTTTTTGGTGGGGGCGATGAAAGAATCGTGCTTTTCCGCCGTGATTCCCGTGAGAGGTTGAAACCAGTGGGTGAAGTGGGTCACGCCTTTTTCGACCGCCCAGTCTTTCATTTCGTTTGCGACGATGTTTGCCGTTTCTCTTGAAAGAGGCAAATCGAGGGCGCAGCATCTTTTGAGCTCGCGATAGGTGTCTTTGGGCAATCTCTTGCTCATCACTCTGTCGTCGAAGACCATACTTCCGTACAAATCCGACATCAACATTTTTGAGTACCTCGTGTTTTTTTATAGATTCGATTATAGACATAATATTCCAAAAGTCAAAAGATTTCGCACAAAAAAATCGAGTATAAATAAAATGGATAAATATGCATTAGAATTGCAGTGTTTATGCAATATATTTGGATATTTATGAATTGATAATGCGGGATTATAAACGAAAAGCAAAATTTATACTTTTCGAAAAATGCGATTTTCCCACATAAAACCTTCGCTTTTCGCGTGCGAATCGTCGCGTGAAACTTGCGATTTTGAGTGCGAATTATGTTGACATTAAGGATATACGATGTTAATATATTTATAGAAAATAAATATGCAGACGGATAGTGTTCACAATTTTTTTTTAACCATTCGGTTGAAAAAAGTTTTGAACACTTTTTGTTTGTCAGAGGTTTGTATGGACTCTTATATATCTCCGCTATGCCAAAGGTATGCGAGCAAAAGGATGCAATACGTTTTTTCGCCGGACTTCAAGTTCGGCACTTGGCGTAAGTTGTGGATTGCTCTTGCCGAAGCAGAAAAAGAGTTGGGTATCGACATCACCGACGAGCAAATCGAGGAAATGAAGGCGCACCAAACCGACATCGACTACGAGTTGGCGGCGAAAAAGGAAAGCGAAGTGCGACACGACGTTATGGCGCACGTCCTCACTTTCGGCGAGGCTTGCCCCAAAGCAAAACCCATAATTCACCTCGGCGCAACGAGTTGCTACGTCGGCGACAACACCGACATAATTCAAATGCGCGAAGGATTGCTCGTTTTGCGAGAGGGATTGCTTGCGTGCATAAAATCCCTTCGCGATTTCGCAATGAAAAACAAGGGGCTCGCGACGCTTGCGTACACGCATTTCCAGGCGGCGCAACCCACGACTGTCGGAAAGCGCGCGACGCTTTATATTCAAGACCTCGTAAACGACCTCGACAATCTCGATTTTCAACTTTCTCGTTTGCGTTTGCTCGGTTGCAAGGGCACGACGGGTACGGCGGCAAGTTTTCTCGAACTGTTCGAGGGCGACGACGAAAAGGTGAAGGCTCTGGACAAAGCGATAGCGCAAAAAACCGGCTTCGACGGAACGTACGCCGTGAGCGGTCAGACCTATTCGAGAAAGGTGGATTACAACGTGCTTTCCGTGCTTTGCTCGATTGCGCAGAGCGCGACGAAATTTTCAAACGATATTCGTCTTTTGTCACATCTCAAAGAGGTTGAAGAACCCTTCGAATCCAAGCAAATCGGCTCGTCGGCAATGGCGTACAAGCGCAACCCGATGAGAAGCGAGCGTATGGCTTCGCTTGCAAGATACGTCATCTGCGACAGTATGAATCCCGCAATCACCGCTTCGGCGCAGTGGTTTGAAAGAACGCTCGACGACAGCGCGAACAGACGTATCGCAATCCCCGAAGCGTTTTTGGCTGTTGACGCAATACTGGCACTTTACAACAACATAATAAGCGGTTTAACCCTCTATCCGCGCATTATCGCAAAACATTTGAACGACGAATTGCCGTTTATGGCAACCGAAAATATCCTTATGTATTGCGTGTCGAAAAAAGGCGGCGACAGACAGGTTTTGCACGAGGCGATAAGACAACACTCGGTTGCGGCGGCGCAAGCGGTCAAGTGCGACGGCAAAGAAAACGACCTTTTGGAACGTATACTTGCCGACAAAACTTTCAACCTTACCAAAGAGGAACTCGATTCCGTCCTCGACGTAAAAGCGTTTACGGGCAGAGCGGAAAAACAGGTTGAAGAATACGTTTCGGAAGCGATCGATCCGCTTCTTGAAAAAAACAAAAACCGTATAGGCAGTTCGATTGCAATCAACGTCTGACGGCAGATAAAACAGAAATATTTTTTTTGAGGTATACATATGCTTACATCTATTGTTGGTATCAACTGGGGCGACGAAGGCAAGGGCAGAATGGTCGATTTGCTTTCGCAAGAGCAAGACGTTGTCGTTCGCTATCAAGGCGGAAACAACGCAGGTCACACCGTCATCAACGACAAGGGCAAATTCGTGCTTAACCTTTTGCCGTCGGCTATACTTCGCGAGGACAAAGTGAACGTTATGGGCAACGGTATGGTGGTTGACATCGAACATCTCTGCAAGGAAATCGCAAAACTCAGAGAGGGCGGAATCGTCATCACCCCCGACAATCTCAAGATCAGCGACAAAGCGGTGGTTTGCTGCCCCTACAACGTGCAACAAGACTGCCTCGAAGAAGACAGACTCGGCGACAAGAAATTCGGTTCTACTCGCAGAGGCATATCGCCGATTTATGCAGATAAGTATATGAAAAAAGCCATTCGTATGGGCGACATTCTTCACCCCGAATACTTGCGCTCTCGTCTCGAAACCATCGTCGAGTGGAAAAACCTCACTATTGAGGGTTCGTATCACGCAAAGGGCTACACCGTCGAAGAATTGCTCGACTGGTTCGACAAATACGGCACGCCGCTCAAAGATTACATCTGCGATACGGGTTATTATCTCGACAAAGCCCTCAAAAACGGCAAAAACGTTATGCTCGAAGCACAACTCGGCGCATTGCGCGACATCGACTTCGGCATTTATCCCTACACGACGAGTTCGTCCACGATTACCGCGTACGGCCCTGTCGGCGCAGGTATCCCCAACCACAAAGTAGAAACGGCAATCGGCGTTATGAAAGCGTATTCCACTTGCGTCGGCGAAGGTCCGTTCACTGCGGAAATGTTCGGCGAAGAAGCGGAAAAATTGAGAAAAGCGGGCGGCGAATACGGCGCGGCAACCGGTCGTCCTCGCAGAGTCGGCGGATTCGACGTCGTCGCATCAAAATACGGCTGTATGGTTCAAGCGGCAACCGCAATCGCACTCACCAAACTCGACATTCTCGACACGATGGAAAAAATCCCCGTCTGCGTCAGTTACGACGTGAACGGCAAGACCGTTGACGAGTTCCCCTCGGGCGAAGCACTCAACGTCGCAACCCCCAACGTCGTCTATCTCGACGGTTGGAATTGCTCCACCACTTCTTGCCGTCGTTACGAGGATCTTCCCCTCAACGCACGCAAGTATATCGAGTTTATCGAAAAAGCGGTTGATTGCAAGATTAAGTATATATCGGTCGGCGCAGAGAGGGATTCAATCATTGTAAAATAATGCGCCATTGAGCAAATAACTGCGGCAGAGGCACTTGTCTGTCAACTCATTTACGTATTAGTAAATTAGGGTTGCCGGACAAGTGCCTCTTTCTTGTTCTTTATCTCAATGGCGCATTATTTTATTAATGATTAGGGGGCAATGATGGAATCCCTTGCTGATAAACGGAATGTGCTCATTCGTAGACGGAACGCGAGCCGCAAGGCGGCGAGAAAACGAGCGCCGAACTTGATAATAAGTACAAGTGAGCGGGCGAGTGTGGATTTTTTCGCCCGTGAACGAGTGGCATAAATAGAGAAATGTCCCTATCTATGCGAGTGCTGAGTGTTGCCCCACGCAGAGCGGACGCCGTGGGTTCCCTCAAAGAATGCAGAGGGGGAACGGCGGTGGGGGAAACACGTGAGGAAGGGGGAAGTTATAATTAAACGTGAACGACGAGTACTTCTATTGAGGAAATAAAGATTTTAGGGCGCACTTATTAACGGAATGTGTAAATTAAAAAATTAATCTCTATTAAATAGCGAATCCAACGTTACGTCGAAAAAGTCGGCGAGGGCTATCAACGTGTCAAAATCGGGATTGACTGCGTTCGTTTCGTATCTCGTGTAATTTACCCGAGATATGTGCAATGCGCAAGCAACTTGCTGTTGCGTTAAATTTGCGCTTTTGCGCAATAGTTTCAAATTTTCGCCAATTTGATGTTTCATACTTGACATTGTACAAATTGTGTACTATGATAAGTAAAAATGTACATATTCTGTACAAGATATACGTTGAAAGTAAAATAATCGGGATAACGATAAAACGTCAATCTCTGCCAACGAGCGCGTCGAGGGTCAAATCGAGGGCGGTGGCAACCGAAACAAGGCTCGGAATGCTCGGCAAACTCACGCCTTTTCGCCAAGACGCGATTTTGCTGCGGGATATGCCCGTCTGTCTGACGAGGCGGTACTCGGTGATTTTCTTTTCGCAAAGGATTTTTTCAAAATGTTCGCTAAAGGACGAAAGGGGCGAGTGCGGCGTGTACTGTACGTCCAGTTCTTTGAGTCCGAAAAGATAGTCGAGTGAACAGCCGAAGCCGTTCGAAAGCACGATTGCGTTTTCAAAATTGGGCAAAGATACTTTTCTAAGCCACTTGTACACGGCAGAGGTGTTGAGGTTCAAATTGAGAGAAAGACAACCGACGTCGGTTTTGTTTTCTTGCATAAGGTCGCAAAGTCGCTCCGCGAAACACTCAGTCAATTTTTCGTCATTTTCCGACATTTTGCGACAAACTCCTACATTTTTCTACAAAAATAGTATGCCCCCATTTGTCCTCAAAGACTTGAATTTGTACAAATGGGGTCATATAATAAACTTATCAAAACAAAGGAGAACGCCCTATGGAAGAACTGTTGACGAAAATCGGAGAGTTAATATCGATGGAAATCGCCGAGGTTAAAGATGTGGAATATGTTGACAAAGAGATGGGGTATATGTTTTATATAAATCTCACCGACGGAAGAAAGATTTTGCTCTCCTTGATTGACAGCAAACTGTGAAAAAGACCGCTAAAGCGGTGCCCCCGTTAGGGATTATATAAATCATTCAAATTAATGAGGACGCCTGCAAGTGACAAAAGACTCGAAGTTTCACAACTCCGAGTCTTTGTTATGTTAACTATCAATATAAAAAGAAAATTTAATTAAATCTAAAAAATTACAAGATATTTCTTATTTGGAACAAGTCGGTGACGGTGTAGTCGCAATCGGCTTGCTTTTCCGTGCGGTATTTGTCAAACCAAATCGTGTTTATGCCGTAGTTGCGCGCGCCGTTTATGTCGGCGGTTAGCGAGTCGCCTATCATATAGACGTCTTGCGGTTTTTCGTCGAGTTTTGCAAAGCACGCGTCGAAAAATTCTTTGTTGGGTTTTAGATAGCCTATCTCTGCGGACACGAAATATCCCTTTATATATTCATCGAATCCCGCCTTTTTCAATCGCTTTGTTTGCTGTGAGAGAGGGGCGTTGCTTGCGACGTATACGTCGTATTTCGAGGCAAGGTATTCGAGCACTTCTTTTGCGCCGTCAACCGCAACCGCGCTTTCGGCAAGTCCTTCGTGAAAAGCGGTTTCAAACGCTATTCCGTCCGCCTTTACGCCCACTCTTTCAAAGAGGGAATTGAACCTCGTTTCCAGCAGTTTTTCCATCGTCAATTCGCCGCGTTCGAGTTGTTGCCAAAGCGACAGGTTGAAAGGGTGGAATATCTCGCAAATTTCGTTTGCTTTGTCTATGCCGAAACGAGCGCAAGCGTTTTTTATGCTTTCGTTTGCGCACTTATCGAAATCGAGTAGGGTGTTGTCAACGTCTATAAGAATTGTCATAATATTAATTTTGCCAATCGAAATGTTTTGGGTCGAAAAAGAAAAACGCGGAAGCGTCCGCGTCGTTCTTTTGGTTTTATCCGTTCACTTTGTCAACGTACGCGCAGGCGTTGAACGCCGCAATCGAACCGTCCGAAGCTGCCGTAACGAGTTGGCGGATTTTCTTTGTTCTGCAATCGCCGGCAACGAATATACCCTCGCAAGACGTCGTGCAGTTTTCGTCCGCAACGATATAGCCTGCTTTGTCGAGTTCGACGATGTTTGCAAAAGCGGTGTTGTTGGGCACTTGACCTATGCAGATAAAAGCGCATTTTGCCTCGACGGTTACATCCTCGTGTGTTAGGGTGTTTTCAAAGCGAAGCGCGCTGAGTTCGTCTTGTCCGATAAACTCTTTCAACGAAAGGTTGTGCGTGTATTTGACGTTGGGGCGAGCAAGCACGAGGTCCAAAAGAGCCTTGTCGCCGAAGAATTTGTCAAACAAAGTGCAGATATGCACGCTCTTGCAATATCCGCTCAAAACGAGCGCGTATTGAAGAGCGGTGTTGGCGTCGCCTATCACGCAAACGTCTTCGCCCGAATAGAACGCACCGTCGCAAAGCGCGCAGTAACTGACGCCGCTACCGACGAGTTCGTCCTCTCTTTCAACTCCGATTTTGCGGGGTTTGACGCCCGTTGCGAGAATGACGGATTTGCACTCGTATTTGTTGTAATCGGTGGTTAATTCAAACCCAAACGGCGTTTTAACTATCGATTGTGCTTTTTCAAGTTCGATTTGCGCACCCCATTCGGATATTTGCTCATAGAGTTTGTCCATAAGTTCCGAACCCGAAATCTTTTGATAAGAAGGGAAGTTTTCCACTCTCGGCGAGTATGCGATTTGCCCGCCGAAACTGTCGCTTTCAAGCACCAAAACGCTTTTGCCCGCTCTGAGACAGTTGAGCGCGGCGGTCATACCCGCAGGACCTGCGCCTACAACGATTATGTCAAATTTGTCCATAATTACCTCTTGCTTTTTCAAAAAGAAAAGCGGTATGGCCGTTGCTATACCGCTATCGTTTATTTCTTATTTTCTCGATTCGATATAGCCTTTGATCTTGCTTGCGTTGTCGTAAACGTCGTAGCCGTTTCCGTTGGGAACGAGAAGCGTGGGGGCTTTCTTGACGCCGAACGCGAGTGTTTGATCTTTGTTGTCCTCTGCGTCGATAACCGTGTACGCGATACCTGCTTTGTCGAGCATTGCCTTTGCCATTTTGCAGTTGGGGCAGGTCTTAGTGGTGAAGATCAAAAGACCTTCGTCGCCGCCTTTTTGCGCGCAAGCGCATTGCTCGGTCGCTTCGGATTTTTTAACCGGTTTGACTTCGCCCGTTGCTTGGTCGTCGCACACGAATTCCTCGACGTGTTTGCCGTGATATTGCGAGGTTGCGATGTCGTAAACTTTACGCTCTTTGAACTCCGCGCGTTTGCCGTCGTTCCAGTTTTGGACGGGGCGATAGTAACCCGTGATACGGCTGTAAACTTCCGTCTTCTTGCCGCAAATGGGGCAGGTGTATTGCTCGCCTTCGAGATAGCCGTGTTCTTGGCAGATGGAATATGTCGGCGAGAGCGTGTAGTAGGGAAGTTTGTAGTTTTCCGCAATCTTTCTTACGAGATTTGCCGCCGCTTGCCAACTGTCGAGGCGTTGTCCGAGGAAGGCGTGGAATACCGTACCCGACGTGTAGAGAGTTTGCAATTCGTCTTGAATGTCGAGCGCAGAGAAGATGTCGCTCGTGTAGCCGACGGGAAGGTGCGAACTGTTGGTGTAGTAGGGCACGTTGTCCATATTGCTTGCGCAAATGATGTCGGGATATCTTTCTCTGTCGTGTTTTGCAAGGCGGTAGGAAGTGGATTCCGCGGGCGTTGCTTCGAGGTTGTACAAATCGCCGTATTGCTCTTGATAGTCGCTGAGTTTTTCACGCATAAAGTTGAGCACTTTCTTGGTGAATTCCTGCGCTTCCTTGTGAGTCATATCCTTGCCGACCCAGTTTGCGTTGAGGCAAGCCTCGTTCATACCCACAAGACCGATTGTCGAGAAGTGGTTGCCGAACGTGCCGAGGTATCTCTTGGTGTAGGGATAAAGTCCTTCGTCGAGAAGTTTGGTGATGACGTTTCTCTTGATTTTGAGCGAGCGAGCGGACACGTTCATAAGGCGTTCGAGTTCCTTGAAGAATTCGTCTTCCGTTTTGCTCACGTACGCGATACGCGGCATATTGATGGTTACGACGCCGATAGAACCCGTGGATTCGCCGCTTCCGAAGAAGCCGCCCGATTTCTTGCGAAGTTCGCGAAGGTCGAGACGCAAGCGGCAGCACATACTGCGAACGTCGCTCGGTTCCATATCGCTGTTGATGTAGTTTGAGAAGTACGGCGTGCCGTATTTTGCGGTCATCGTGAACAACAAGCGGTTGTTTTCGGTGTTCGACCAGTCGAAATCTTTCGTGATAGAGTAGGTCGGTATAGGATATTGGAAGCCTCTGCCGTTGGCGTCGCCCTCGATCATAATCTCGATAAACGCCTTGTTGACCATTGCCATTTCCTTGACGCAATCCTTATACTTGAAGTCCATCTCTTTGCCGCCGACGATTGCGGGAAGTTCCGCCAAGTCGTTGGGGACGACCCAGTCGAGCGTGATGTTGGTGAACGGCGCTTGCGTACCCCAACGAGAGGGAGTGTTTACGCCGTATATGAAGGATTGGACGCATTGCTTGACCTCTTTGTACGAGAGGTTGTCAACCTTGACGAACGGCGCAAGATATGTGTCGAAAGAACTGAACGCTTGCGCACCCGCCCATTCGTTTTGCATAATGCCGAGGAAGTTGACCATCTGGTTGCAGAGGGTGGAAAGGTGGCTTGCCGGCGACGACGTGATTTTGCCGGGGATTCCGCCGAGACCTTCTTTGATGAGTTGTTTGAGCGACCAGCCTGCGCAGTAGCCCGTGAGCATAGACAAATCGTGAATGTGGATTTGCGCTTCGCGGTGTGCCTTTGCGATTTCTTCGTCGTAGATTTCGCTGAGCCAGTAGTTTGCCGTAACCGCGCCCGAGTTGGAAAGGATAAGTCCGCCGACGGAATACGTCACCGTCGAGTTTTCCTTGACGCGCCAGTCGTTGATTTTGAGATAATTGTTCACCGTGTTCTTGTAGTCGAGCATAGTGGAGTTCATCTCGCGAAGTTTCTCGTGTTGTTTTCTGTAAAGGATGTATGCTTTTGCCACTTCGACGTAACCCGATTGAATGAGGACGACTTCGACAGAGTCCTGAATGTCCTCGACGCTGACCACGTCGCCCTTGACCTTATCGTTGAAGGTTGCGGTGACTCTGAGCGCAAGCATATCGATGATGTCGTCGCTGAAACTCTTGTTCACCGCAGTGAACGCCTTTTCGATTGCGACCTTAATTTTGTTTAGATTGAATGGAACTATACTTCCGTCTCTCTTTTTGATGTTCAACATACCTATTGAACCCCCTTGGAAAATGTGCCTCTTTATTATAGCAAGCACGCGTAATATGTCAAGGACAAATCACAAAATAAAGCGTGAAACTTTTTTGCGAAACACTACATATTGTGTTTTTGTCGCAAAATGCCGAAAATTGCAAATTCCACTTTTCGTGTATCGAAAACGGCGGTTTTGGGGTATGTAACCGCATATGTAAAAACGCAATCCGCATTCTAACACGCTCAAATATTTTTGCCGAAAATCGTGTTCGCAACGTCCGCACCACAACATATAGTGTAGAAAAAAAACGATTGCGAAATCATAGTTAAACAACTTGACAAATTGCGCAAGCAACTATCTTGCGGCGGCTGATATTTTTTCAAAAAACACACGACGCACAAATATTCGGTAGATAAAAACGACAAACGGCCGTCCGATTGGGCGGTCGTTTGTCGTGATAAGGGGAGTATTATGAGGAACATATTAGGAAATTAATAATTAATAATGAATAATAAATAATTTCGGGAGGGTTTCACCCTCACCCGAATCGAATACCGGTTGCAAGATGAGGTACCGTATTTGTTTTGCATACGACTCCAAAACGATACGGGATAATCCGGAAATCTTGGTTATTGATTATTCGTCACGGATTAACCGTCAGTCGGTTTCCTTGTTTTTCAAAAACAGCACGTTTTTCGTATGGACGTCGCTGTATGAAAAGGTGCGTTTTTCGCCGCCTTCGAGTTCGACGGTGAATATCGAGGGAAACAGCGCGGTCACTTTGCCGTGATAGAGCGAGGATTTGCCTCTGCCGCCGTTGATTTTGACAAGTACGGGTATACCGACTATTTTTTGCACGCGGGCTTTTGCCTCTACGATGGATTGTCCTATTTCTCTCATACACCGATTGTTGCCGAAAATTCAAATTTTATTCGCATAAACGCAAAGAAGTTTGAATATGTTTTTGGTGAAACGGAGGAATGCTATGTTCGATTTTGAAAAAATAAGTGCCAGCAAATTTTACGTTGCGCCGACATCCGAGCGAGTTGTCGAGTTTTCGCCGACGGACGTGGATATGAGCAACATTGCAAAGGTATTGTCTTTGGCGGTGGACGCGCGAGCGACGAGCGTCGACGCGCAGGATGAATATGCGCAAGTGGGCGGCAGAGTGAATTTCCGCCTTGCGTACCTGGATAAAGACGGAACGCCGAAGGGCGTGGATTACAACGCCGATTTTACGGCGAGAGTGGACGGCGAGTTCGTCGAGGGCGACAGCGCGTGGTGCGACATCGTTATATCCGAATCCGACGTGGAAGCGGGGGATACGCTCACGCTGACGGCGGTGCTCGAGGTCAACGTATCGGCAATCAAACGCGACGAAATCGAGGTGCTTGTCAATGCGGACGATTGCTACGTCCAAAAGCAAGAGATTTACGTCCCGTCCTTTATCGCGCAAAAATCGGTGGTCGTGCCCTTTGACGACGAAAAGAACGTGGGCGGCGAAATCGAATCCGTGCTCGGACTTTCTTCAACGGTCGTGACTCGCCAATCCATTGCGACGGAAGGCGGCGCAACCGCAAAACTTGCGGTGTATTCGGTCGTGACCTACGTCGAGGGCGGCGAAATCAAGCAACACACTTTTGAAATTCCGCTCGAAGAAGACTTCAATCTCGACGGCGTGAAAGAGGGCGACGCAATCAAACTTTACACCGCTTTGAAATCGTCCAAAATCGTGCTTCAAGGCGTGACGGATGACAATACGATTCGCGTGGAAGGCGAGATTCAAATCAAGGTTCAAGCGTATAGATGCTCGAAAACCGAAATTGTGTCCGACTTGTTTATGCTGTCCAATCAAACGGAAATCGAACGCAAAACCGCAAAATACACTTGCTTTGACGGCTGCGGCTATTTCGTCAAGGGCGTGGGCGGAAGCGCAACGCTTTCGGACAACAAACCCGCGGCAATCGAGGTGTGCGCTCTGCCGTATGCAAGGTGCTATACGACTCGCGCGTACGTCAACGACGAAAACAGCCTCATCGTCGAGGGCGTTGCAAATACGGATATAATCTATCGCGACGAAAACGGCTTTAATTCCGTGCGAGCGGAACTTCCGTTTGCAATCTCGGCGGCAAGCGAAATCCCGTTCTCGAAAGAAGTGCGCGTAGATTGCAAGATTCAGCGCATAGACGCGGTTGTGCGCAGGGAGCGCGAGTTTGACATTACCTTTGACGTTGCAATCGCGGTCTGCGGATTCTCGCCGCTCGAAGCGTCGTATATCTCGGCGGTGGAAGTCGGCGCGGAACGCGCGCAAAATACGTCCGCATTGTCCGTGTACGTCGCCTCGCCGTCCGACACTATGCTTGACGTATGCTCGGCTCTGTCCGCAATGCCCGAAGACATTTTGGCACAGAATCCCGACCTTGCCGAACCGTTTGCAGAAGACACGAAAATCGTGTATTTCAGAGCGTTGAAGTGAATAGAATCCCGAAAAACCTAAAAAGAGAGAGGCAAACGCCTCTCTCTTTTCATAATATAAATTTGCCGTTAAGGTTTCAAAATATCGTCGGCGGAACAATCGAGAAAAGCGCACATTTTCGCAAACGTGACGAGAGAGGGCATAATTCGCCCCGAAAGGTATTGTGAAACGGTCGGTTTCGATACGCCTATTGCTTTTGCAAGTTCGCTTTTCGATTTTCCCGACAGTTCGATTTCCTCTTTCAATCTTTTGCTGATTCTCGTTTCAAGATCGTCCATTTGTCACCTAATAATATGGTTTTCTTGCTTCATATTATTAGGCATTACTTAATTTTTATCTTGACAATTAGGTATTGCCTAACTATAATAAACAAACAAGGAGATCATTATGAAAAAAATAGTAGTTTGTTTATTGATAGTATTTGTTGCAATTGCTTTATGCTCGTGTTCTATATTTGACACTGAAACAGATTCTGAAAGTTCAATTGAAGGAATAGTTGGAAAAAGTGTTCAAATAGCGTTTATGGATATTTATTGTACTGCTAATTCTGTATCGGAGTGTCAGAAAGACGATGATTCTTATAGACTTTGCATAAATATAACGGCAGATAATAAAGACGAAGCACAAACGTTTTATGCGAGTTCGTTTTCGTTAGAAGATGCGGACGGCACTACATTTGTCTCAAATCCGTTAGAAATATATGTTAAGAGCAATGAAACTAAGTCGTTTAATGTTTATTTTGATATAAATCGAAAAATTGATAGAACCAAATCGTTGTTGAGAATCAAATTGGGTTTATTCAATATTGCATCTATAAAACTGAAAAACGAAAATAATTCGTGTGTAATTGAAAGCGTAGATAAAATAGATATTCCAAATGAGAAAATATACTCTATCGGTGAAACAGCGACTGGGTCGGATAATATTTCTTATACGGTTACAAAGTCTTTTAATTGTAAAACATTGCCCCAAAAGAGCACTTCAACGGAATATAATTTTCTTATTATAGTATTTCAAATTTATAATGGACGCAATTCTGAATTTGCATTAAGTCCGGAAGATGTATATGTGTTTAACGGTGAAAACAAATATTCGTATTCATCTAAAACATTTCTTTATTCAGATGGATTGTCTATAACAGAAAGTGTGATGGCAAAAACAAGTCGGACGTTTTCCATTATTTTTGAAACCCCGACTTCAAGCGATGTGGCAGAATATGTCGTTAGATTCCCTGTGGACTATGGCGATTATAGCGGAGCGTACAATTATATTTATTTTAAGGTATAATAATATTGCGTATTATATAGATACGCATACGTCATCAAGCGAGGCGGGCGGATTTCAGTGATAGAAGAAGGGCGCGGGCGTCGGATTTGGCTTTGTCAAGGGCTTCGTTCAGGGCGGTGCGAGCCGAGTCGATGGCTTTTACGGTTTCCGATTGAGCAAGCATCGTTCGTATTGCGGCTTCGTCCTCTTTGGTGACTTTCATTTGCTCTTTGGCTTGCGAGGCTTGCGTTTCGAGGCGTTCGATTGCGCTTTCGACGGATTTTCTGCTTTCATAATCGACGTCGCTCGGTATGCAGGCGGCAAGAATGGAATCTACGTCGAGATTGACAAGCGGCAACGACGGCATAACGCTATCTGCAAGAGAAAGGGCGGATTTGATATAAGTCGCTACGCTTTTAGTTGCTTCCTTTGCGACGGACAAGTCCGTTTCGTCCTCTTGTGCGAATTGCAAGAGGTATTCGACGGTGTTGCCGTATGCGGATTGAATATCCGCGCGTGCGCTTTCGTCCGAGCGGTACACCGTATTCACGAAAGAGTCCAACTCGGTTTTGGTGAATCTAATCGTGCCGTTTTTAGTGGAATACTTGGTTTTGAAGTCGTCCGTGCGAGTGCCGAGCAAGCAAGAAATATTGCCAAGTTGCTCTTGCGTGAGTTCGTATACGGGGTTTTGGTCGAAATAATCCGAGCAAGCGAGATAAAATTCAAGCGAGAGTTTGCTTGCGCTCGAAGCGGCGTATTTTGCGGCGTTGAGCGCTTGTCCCGCAACATCGATTGCGCCACGCGGATTGGACGTTGCCGTATCCAGCAGTTTTTGCGCGAAATAGCGAGCGTATACGCCGTTTTCAACCGTCTGTTTTGCGTTGTTAAAGACGTATTGCGCGCGGTTTATGGCAAGTTGGTATTCGTCGTCGAATTTTTGGTTCAAGTCCGATTGAAAGTCGTTTGCTTCGGCAATGAGTTTGTCGAGGGGCAAAGAGAGGGAATCCGCGACGGATACGCCGTTTTGTTGCGCTCTTTTCACGAGGCGATAGGTTGCGACGTCGAGGTTCTGAATGGTTAGATTGTCGGAATTTTTGGATTTAAGCGCGTCGAGTTCGGATTGAAGCACGAAGTCGCAAGAATCCGAAATCGAAATCGTGAGCGACGGATTCGCGTTTTTTATCGCGGAAGCGAATTTTGTGCTTATCTTTTCGAAAATATCGTTGTTTTCCGCAGTGGAAGTCACTTCGACGGACACGTTTGCGCCGTCCGAAATATAGCCGTATTTGACGGACAGGGCGGCGACGTTGCCTATTGCGACGTCGAGGTCCGCGCCGACTATGCCGTCTTCCTCGAATAGCAGGGCTTTGCCGTCCGTGTTTGCGCCGCACGCGCTCATAACCACGTTGTTTTGGTCAAGTACGAGTTCAACGGACGGATTGACGTCCACGCAAACGAAAGACGTTGCTTTTTGCGGTTCGGGGGTGCCGGGCGTGTTGGTGTAGACGGAATTGCACGCAATGAGAACGACCGCCGACAAGACGGTTGTCAAAAGGCATAACGCCAAACATATCGTTTGCGTGATTCTCTTGCGCATAGCAACCTCGAAAAGTTCGTTTTGGGAAATCCGCGCGCATACGGAGCGCATATTCTCGCACATACGGTGCGGATATACCTTTACAATATAGATAATATACTCAAAACGTTAAGAAGCAATTAATTTTTCTTAAAGAAACGTAAATTTTTCCTCAAAAATCCGCAAAATCGGGCAAATCGGACAAAAATTGCGAAAAATAATTATAAGTTGTTATATTTTTGCGCTTATGCTAAAATAAAAATATGACCAAGCAGGAACTCGACAAATTGATGTTGCGCCTGCAACGAGGCGACGAAAGCGCGTTTGAGCAAATCTACAACGATACCAAACGCGGTCTTTTTGCGTTCATTATGTCGATATGCCGAAATTACCAGACCGCCGAAGATATGATGCAGACGGCGTACATCCGTTTGAGAACCACCATATCAAATTACAGGGCGGGGTCAAACGCGTACGCTTGGTTGTACACAATCGCCAAAAACGCCACGATAAACGAGTTGAATCGGACAAAGCGCGAGCGGGCTACGGAATCGTTCGAGGACGACGCCAAGTACGGCACGTACTCGATTGACGAGGAACTCTCGCCCGTGACCGGCGCTATGAACAAGGTTCTGGGCGACGAGGAACGAGAAATCGTAACTCTGCACGCAATATCGGGATTCAAGCACCGAGAAATTGCGGAAATGACGGGAAGACCCGTCGGCTCGGTGGTATGGGCGTACAACAACGCTCTTGCAAAACTCAAAAAAGAACTGCAAAAGGAGGATGAATATGAGAATTAAAGATATAGAAGGGAAACTCAAAAGCGAAAATAATTCTCAAACCGTCCCCGACGTTTTGCAGAGAGCGAAAAAAGCACCGATAAACAAACTGCTCGACGGACAAACGCCGCTCAAAGCCTTCGACAAGCATACTGCGGTAAGACTGCTTTGGTGCGTTATGCTTCTTTTGGTGACGGCGGTGCTTGCGACGTTTGCAATCGCAATGATTCCCGACGGAGCAAATGACGAAGTGGCGGTATGCTACGTCAATGTAAAGGTGGAATCGAAAGGCGAAACCGTCGTGTACGGCATAGTGGTCGAGAATTACGAAACCGTTTCCGTTTTCGTCAAAGAAAGGCAAAATCAAACCGTTATCGCGCAAAATCTTCAAAAGAGAGGGTATTCGCTCAAAAGCGCGATAAATGACGCGTACAAGCAAAAAGAGGGCGATAGAATCACGATTTGCGTGCTCGGAAAAGACGTTTCCGCTGACTTTGCAAACGTTGTGAAAGATATGTTTTCGCCCTATGCGGTGAATGCGTCCGTCAACGATTCGGCCGTGATTTTCGAACTTAAAGATTTTCTCGGTTCGGACAAAACCGATGTCCGCTCGCTCATAGACGAGTACGTCACGAAATTCCAACAATAAAGCATTGAACGGTTAAAAGCGCGCGCAAGACAAAATAAAGTTGAAAAATGCGCGCCCCGTGTGTATAATAGATTCATAAAATTTATTCATACTACGATTGTGCGCACCTGCGCACGCAAGGTGATTATGAAAAAAACGCTAATGACAATTTGCATCGTACTCGTTGCCGCGCTCTTGTGTGCGGCGTTGATCGCGTGCAATCCCACAACGCCGCCCGATGACGACGGCAATGACGATCACAATCAGTACGAACAAGCGAAGTATACCGTCACGTTCAACGTTGACAGCAACGACTTCAAACTTACCGACAACGTCATAAAAGACGTGCTTTCGGGTGCGTCCGTCTCCCGTCCCAAAAACAAGGACGGTTCCGACGTAGTGCCGATAAAGACGGGTTACACTTTCAAATACTGGTCGGCAAACGGTACGGACGAGTTTATCTTCGGTCAAACGCCCATAACCAAAAATACGACCATTACGGCACTTTACACGAACAATACCTACGAACTTACGCCGCACGTCGACAAGAAACTCGTCGCACAAAAGGATGCGGACGGAAAATACACCTATTCGGTTATCGACAGCGACAACCAAGCAAGTCTCGGCGCGGATTCCAAACTTATCGTGACCTACAACGACGCCGACAACCTCGATTGCCCCAAAACCGAAAAGGAAGGGGACGAGTTTTTGTTCTGGTTCTATTTCGACAACGAAAACAAGCCCGTCAGACTTACGAAATTCGCAACTTCCTCGGACGCGGCGGTGAAACTCGAAAACAAGTGGACGCTCGTGCTCAAAATAGACAAGGAAACGAAGAAAAACGAACAATTCGACGTGTATGCGATGTTCAAATCCACGCTTCCCAAAGTCGAGGTCGTTTATTGCGATTCGCTTTCGGCGGCAACTTACGGCGACCCCGTTTATTATCCCGTGACCGAGAGCATAACCCAAGCCGCGGCGGACAAAGTTCCTGCCGGCAAAGCGGGATATACGTTTGCAAAGTGGTACTATGAGCAAAGCGTAACCGTAAACGACGAGGAGAAAGTCGTTCAAAAGGATTTCGTTTTCAAAACCGACGACACGACGGGCACGACGCTTTATCAAGCGTGCGCTCTTACCGATTATTTCACGCCCGCAACCTTGCGTCTCTATGCCAAGTGGACGAAGCAAATCACGATAGATTCCATCACGAGTTACAGAGAGGTCTACGACTTGCTCAGAAAGGAAGACCCGACTGACAGCGAGAAAAAGCAAATCGCTGAAATTCTCGAAGCGGAAATCACGTTCAAGTCGATTGACTTCGCTTTGGGCGAGTTCGAGCCTTTGTTCGATTCCGACCACGTGTTCACGGGTACGATTGACGGCGGCGTGTATTCGGACGACGGCAAACTCACATCGCAAGCGGTGATAAGCGGCGGCAAATTCGGCTCGACGACAGACGCTTCCGTGTTCGGTTACGTTTCGGGTACGGTGAAGAATCTGACGTTCAACAACGTCGGTTTGGTTGTGAAAAAGGCTGAAAACAAGTATGCAAACCTCGTTCGCATAGGCTATGTCGCAAGCGTACTCGAAGGCAAGGTCGAACATTGCACCGTCACGGCAACGACAAACGCGTACGGCGAAGATTATACGGGTCAAAGTTGGTTCGATTACGGTATGAAAGCGGTGATTTTCGGCGGTATCGCGGCGGAAGTCAGAGGCGACAACCAAGTCAAAGATACGGGTATGGTGAGAGATTGCACCGTAACGCTCGGCGCAAAATTCTTCTGCGAATCCTTGACTTTCGGCGGCGTGTGCGGAAGCAGTAATTCTGCGGCGACGCTTTCGGCAAACACTGTCACCGTTACGCTTGAAAAAGCGCATTGCCACGACGACGGACAAACCTCCAACGGCAGATCGTATGCCAAGATAGGCGGCATTGCGGGCGTCAACGGCGGCGCGATTTCGTCAAGCAAAGTCGCAATCACCGTAGGCGACCTCGAAAGTCTTGACGAAACCTATTTCGGCGGCGTTTGCGCCGACAATACGGGCAGAGTGGTAACCACGAGCACAACGGCGAAGATCAACGCAAAAGTCGGCGGCGCGATTTCTCAAATCGTGTGCGTGGGCGGTATGATAGGCAGAAACGAGGGCTATATCCTCAACGGCTATTGCAATATCGACATCAACGTTGTTGCGCAAAAAGAGAACGGCATAGTTGCCGTCGGCGGTATCGCGGGAAGCAATTTCAGCGATAAAACCGATTCGAGTTCGAGCACCAGAACGGGCGTTAGCGCAATCAACCTCGCATACAGCGTAGGCTCTATCAAAGTTTCGACCGCGACCTTGCAAGAGGGCAAGAAAATCGAACTCTATGTCGGTGGAATCGCAGGCAGAAACAATCAAGCCAAAAAGATTTCCAACTGCTTTACCGTCACGGACATCGTGGTTGAAAACAGCACCGACGGTGTGAACAACATCGGACGTATGTTCGGCAAACACGAAAAGAAAGCGGAATTTTCCACCAATTCAATGTACTCTGCAAACGACAAGAAGTTTACGTTGAACGGCGAAACCGAGTTCAAGCACAACGAAGATACGCAAGGCAATTCCGAAGGGGCGGAGTGGTTCTTGTCAAGCGAGAATATCAAAGGAAAGTTCGCCTTCGACTTCGGCGAAAACGGCGAATGGAAAATCGCAGAAGAGCAATACCCTACGCTCAAATAACATCTAATGCAAACGTTAGATAATATGTTACGCGTGCCTACGGGCGCGCGTTTTCGACTGATACGTTTTCTCTAAAAAATGCTTGAATATTGAGGAAAAATATATGGAAAACATCATTGAAATAGAACATCTGGACAAAAGTTTCCAAGACGTACACGCGGTAAACGACTTGTCGCTTTGCGTAAAAGAGGGCGAATTGTTTGCGTTTTTGGGAGTAAACGGCGCGGGCAAATCCACCACCATTTCCATAATGTGCGGTATGCTCGCAAAGGATTCAGGCAAGGTCTTTATCGACGGAAAGGACGTTGACAAGGATATGCGCGCAATCGCAAAGGAACTCGGCGTAGTGTTTCAAAACACCGTTCTCGACGAAAAACTCAGCGTAAAGGACAATCTTACGTCGCGCGCAAGTCTTTACGGAATCACGGGCAAAGAGGCTAAAGACAGAATCGTCGAACTTGCCGAACTTCTGGACTTCAAAGACATTATGAACCGCACGTTCGGCAAATTGTCGGGCGGACAAAAGAGAAGGGTGGACGTTGCTCGCGCGCTTTTGCACAAGCCCAAGATACTCATTCTTGACGAGCCGACAACGGGTCTCGACCCCGAAGCGAGAAAAACGCTCTGGAACGTCGTCACCTCGCTCAGAAAGAACGAAAATATGACGGTGTTTTTGACAACGCACTATATGGAAGAAGCCGCCGACGCCGATTACGTCGTGATTCTCGACAGCGGCAAAATCGCCGCAAAAGGCACGCCGCTCGAACTCAAAAACGAGTATACGGGTGACTTCGTGACGGTCTACAATGCGGACGAGAGCGCGATAAAAGCACTCGGTTTGCCGTGCGAAAACATAAGAGATGCGGTTAGAATAGCGGTTAAAGACACGTCAGAGGCTCGCGACATCATACTTGCAAATCCCGAATTGTTCTCGGATTTTGAAATCACGAAGGGCAAAATGGACGACGTATTCCTTGCCGTCACGGGCAAGAAACTCGAAGGAGGCGCACAATGAAAACCTTTTTTGCGCTCACGAAGCGAAACATAAAGATATTTTTCAAAGATAAAGGAATGTTCTTTACGTCGTTGATAACGCCTGTCATCCTTCTCGTTTTGTACGTCACGTTCCTTGCCAAAGTGTACAGAGAATCCTTTGCTTCCGCACTTCCCGACGGATTCAGCGTTCCCGAAAAACTTATCAACGGTATGGTTGGCGCGGAACTCATAACCTCGCTTTTGGCGGTGAGTTGCGTGACGGTGGCGTTCTGCTCAAATCTGTTGATGGTCAACGACAAACTCTCGGGCGCGAGAAAAGACTTTCTTATCTCGCCTGCCAAGAAGTCCACAATAGCGGCGGCGTATTTTGCAGGTTCGCTTCTCACGACGCTCATCGTGACGTATGTTGCGACTGCGGCGTGCCTCGTGTACGTTGCCACTCAAGGCTGGTATATGTCGGTGTGCGACGTGTTCCTTTTGCTTCTCGACGTGTTTTTGATTACGTCTTTCGGAACTGCGCTTTCGAGCGTCATAAACGTGTTTTTGAAAACGCAAGGACAGGCTTCGGGCGTCGGCACGATAGTTTCGGCAGGCTACGGCTTCATATGCGGCGCTTATATGCCCATATCCTCGTTCGGCAAAGGACTTCAAAACTTCATATCCTTGCTTCCGGGAACGTACGGCACGGCTCTTATGCGCAATCACGCGCTCAGGGGCGTGTGCGAGGAAATGTCCGCGCAAGGTTTTCCGAGTGAAGTGGTTGAGGCAATCAAGGACAGCGTTGATTGCAACGTCTATTTCTTCGGCGACAAGGTTTCGACGGGTGCGATGTACGGCGTGCTTATCGGCGCAATCGTAGTGTTCGTCGCGGCGTACGTCCTCATAAACTTCTTTGAAAGCAAGGCACACAAGTCCTTCGAGGACGTAATGAGAAAAAACAATCGCAAAAAAGCGTAATTCGATACGCAAACGGCATAAAACCGTATTCTAAATGCGCTAATTGATTTTATAGGTGATTGTATGAATATAACCGTAGACATTTCAAACGTGGTGCTTAAAACGGACAGACTCGTTTTGAGAGAGTGGAAAGAAAGCGACCTCGAAGATTTTTTCGAGTACTGCTCGGTGGACGGCGTAGGACAAATGGCTGGTTGGTCGCCGCACGAAAATATCGAAAAATCCAAAGAAATTTTGGACTTGTTTATAAAAGAGAAAAAGACTTTTTGCATAGAATTCGAAGGCAAAGCGATAGGTTCTGTGGGGATAGAAAAGTATAATGAAAACGCATTCCCCGAATATGCAAATCTCAAAGGCAGAGAGATAGGCTTTGTGCTGTCAAAAGCATACTGGGGCAAAGGCATTATGCCCGAAGCGGTCAAGGCGGTGATAAAATATTGCTTTGAAGATTTAGGTTGCGACTTTTTGATGTGCGGACACTTTGTTTGGAACACCCAAAGCAAACGCGTGCAACAAAAGTGCGGATTCCGCTATCTCAAAACTATTGACTACGTTACAAGAATGGGTACGCACGAACAGACGGATGAGAACGTGCTTTTCCTATCGGATTTTGAAGCGCAAAAATAATAAACAAACAAAAAACGGCATCTAATGCCGTTTTTATGTTATAGTTCGCCGTTCAGAAGTTCGTCTGCCGTGACCGAAAAGACGTCGCATAACTTCCTAAGTGCCGTCACGCTCGGTTCGGTGCGTCCTTGTTCCCAGTTCGCATAGCAACTCTCTACGACGCCCAAACGCAAGGCGACTTGCTTTTGCGTCATTCCCGCTTGCGTGCGAGCGGCTTTTAAGTTTTTGCAAAATTTGTTGTCCATAAACGTATTATGTAGTGCAACTAGATATTTTGTCTTGACACTAGACAATATATCTAGTAAAATAATGGAAAAGATTGCTGTTTCAACAATTCAAAACCACAAATCAAAAAGTAAAAATAACGTCTTTTGGCGGTGTTTTTAAGATAATATAAAAAGGGGAAAGGAAAAATGGAAGAACTATTAACAAAAATCGGGGAACTTGTCGCAACCGAAATGGAAGAAGTAAAAGACGTAAAATACGTCGATAAGCAAATGGGATATATGTTTTATATAGTCCTTAATGACAATAGAAGGGTGCTGTTATCCCTGATTGAATCTACGAATAACGAATGAAATTTGGGGTGCGTGACGAAAGTTCGGCGCTCATAGGCTCGCCGCCTTGCGGCTCGTGTTCCGTCTACGAAAGAGCAAAGTAGTAGTATAAGAACGCCTTGAATAAGTGAGCGTTTGTCCGCTTGCGTACAATGCACGCCCTCACCAAGCAAGCACTCGCACGGAATTGTGGTTTTAGTTTTGCCCGTCTTATTTTGAGAGTAAAGAGGGCTTGCGCGGTTAGTGATTGCGAGAACAAGTGCGGTGTCAAGCAATAACTTTGTTTGTTGCTTTCACCGCAACGCCGTTTGAGCAATGCTTCGCGGACGGCGGTTTTATCTTGTCTTCGAAGTTGCACATTTCGTGTATGAGTAGTCTTCGAACAATTTTTCGGATTAAGGCTTCGCCTTCCGCAATTATTAATTATTCATTATTAATTATTAATTTAAAAGCAAAACCCCTCGAATTTTCGAGGGGTTTTTGATTCGCTAAATTGCGATTAGTCCTTGTAAGATTCTGCTTTCTTCACGTAGAACGCACGTTTCTTTGCCGCGTCTTCTTCGTTCTTTGCAAACAAAACTTTTGCCGCGTCCGGATTCATCTTCGCAAGCGAAGCGTATCTCGTTTCGTTCATAAGGAAGGCTTGATAATCGTCCGTAGGCTCTTTGCTGTCGATTGCAAGCGGTGCTTTGTCCGTGCCGACGAGAGTCGGGTTGTAACGGAACAGTTGCCAGTAACCGCAGTCAACCGCTTTCTTCATTTCCATTTGCGAGTTGTCCATACCGCCTTTGATGCCGTGGTTGATGCACGGTGCGTATGCGATGATGATGGACGGTCCGTGATATGCTTCAGCCTCTGCGAACGCTTTGACGACTTGGTTCATATCCGCGCCCATAGAAACTTGTGCGACGTAAACATAGCCGTAGTCCATTGCCAAAAGAGCAAGGTCTTTCTTCTTGGTGCGTTTGCCGGTTGCCGCGAATTTTGCGATTGCGCCCGTCGGGGTGGATTTGGACGCTTGTCCGCCGGTGTTGGAATAAACTTCGGTGTCGAGAACGAGGATGTTGACGTCTTCGCCGCTTGCGAGAACGTGGTCAACGCCGTTGTAACCGATGTCGTATGCCCATCCGTCGCCGCCGACGATCCAAACGGATTTCTTGATGAGGCAATCTTTTCTTGCTTCGATGCTTTCGAGAAGTTCGAGGCTCAAGCCGTTTGCGGTCTTCTTTTCTTCGGGAAGAAGTGCGAGGATAGCGTCAGCCGCTTCTTCGCTCTTTTGAGCGTCTTCCTTGTTTTCGAGCCAAGAATTGAGAGCGGCTTTCATATCTTCGGAAATAGCGTCGAGACCGATGAGACTGGTGATGTTGTTTGCAAGCACGTTGCGACGCGTGTCGTATGCAAGGTGCATACCATAGCCGAACTCTGCGTTGTCTTCAAACAAAGAGTTTGCCCACGCGGGACCGCGACCCTTGTCGTTCTTGGTGTAGGGGCAAGTCGGTGCGCTGCCGCCGTAAATGGACGAGCAACCCGTTGCGTTTGCGATGAGCATTCTGTCACCGAAAAGTTGCGTCATAAGTTTGACGTAAGGCGTTTCGCCGCAGCCTGCGCAAGCACCCGAGAACTCGAAGAGCGGTTTCTTGAACTGACTGTTCTTGACGTTGACGGATTTGAGTTCCGCAGTGGTTTCTTTGAGGCTTGCCGCATAGTCCCAGTTTTCTTCCTCTTTTGCGATTGCTTCGTCGAGGGGAACCATAGTGAGAGCCTTTTCTTTTGCGGGGCAAACTGCGACGCAGTTGGAGCAACCCGTGCAGTCGAAGGGGCTGACTTGCATACGGAATTCGTAGCCTTTCACGCCGATTGCGGGTTTGGTTTCAAACGTTGCGGGTTTGTCTGCGAGTTCCTCTGCGGTTGCGAGGGTCGGACGAATGGTTGCGTGCGGGCAGACGAGAGCGCAGCGGTTGCATTGGATGCATTTGTCTTTGTCCCACATAGGAACGGAAACCGCGATACCGCGTTTTTCAAACTTGGTCGTGCCGGTGGGAACGTAGCCGTTGGGGTTGAATGCGGAAACGGGAAGTTTGTCGCCTTCTTGCGCCGTGATAGGTGCGATGAAGTTCTTGAAATACTCGTCGTTGGGGACGGGCAGCGGCGCGGCGCCGTTGGTCGTGGTTTCCCAGCTTTGCGGATATTTGACCTCTTTGAGGTGTGCGATCGCGTTGTCCACGCAAGCGTTGTTCATTGCGACGACCGCGTCGCCTTTCTTGCCGTAGGACTTCTTGATCATTTCCTTCATATAACGCTCTGCGTCTTCGTAAGGAATGACGTTTGCAAGTTTGAAGAATGCCGCTTGCATAACGGTGTTGACGCCTTTCTTCGTGCCGATTTCTTGAATGACTTTAAGACCGTCGAGAGTGTAGAATTTGACGTGCTTTTTGGCAATCATATTCTTCATTGCCGCAGGAAGTTTCGCGTCCATTTCTTCGGGTTCCCATTGAGAGTTGAGAAGGAACGTGCCGCCGTCCTTGAGGTCGGAAAGCATATCGTAACGAAGAACGTAGGATTCGTTGTGGCAAGCCACGAAGTCCGCTTGGTCGATGAGGTAAGTGCTTCTGATGGGCTTGTCGCTGAAACGCAAGTGCGAAATGGTGATACCGCCCGATTTCTTGGAATCGTATGCGAAGTATGCTTGCGCGTATTTGTCGGTGTGGTCGCCGATGATTTTGATAGAGTTCTTGTTTGCGCCGACGGTGCCGTCAGAGCCGAGACCGTAGAACTTGCAGGAAATCGCGCTCGCGTCGGACGCGTCGATCTTTTCGGTGACGTTCAAAGAATGGAAGGTCACGTCGTCGTTGATACCGACGGTGAATCTGTCTTTCTTTTCGCCGCTCATATTCTCGTAAATCGCGTTGACCATAGAGGGGTTGAATTCCTTGCTGCCGAGACCGTAACGACCGCAAAGCACTTCTTTTTTCACGCCTGCTTCGTTGAGTGCGGACACGACGTCGAGGTAGAGAGGTTCGCCTTGTGCGCCCGGCTCTTTGGTTCTGTCCATAACGGTGATGGTCTTGACCGTTTCGGGAATCGCTTTGACGAATGCGTCTTGGGGGAACGGACGATAAAGTCTGACTTTCAAAAGACCGACTTTGTGTCCTCTTGCGTTGAGGTAGTCGACGGTTTCTTCAACCGCTTCCGCACCTGAACCCATAATGACGATTACGCGGTCCGCATCGGGTGCGCCGTAGTAGTCGACGAGGTTGTATTTTCTTCCGGTGAGCGCACTGACTTTGTCCATTTCCGCTTGAACGATTGCGGGAACTGCGTCATAGTACTTGTTGCTTGCTTCTCTGTTTTGGAAGTAGATGTCGGGGTTTTGAGCCGTGCCTTGTTGATGAGGATGTTCGGGGTTGAGTGCGCGTGCGCGGAACTCGTCCACTTTCTTGAAGTTTACGAGGGGTTTGATCTCGTCGTATTCGATAACGTCGATCTTGTCAACCTCGTGAGAGGTGCGGAAACCGTCGAAGAAATTGAGGAAAGGAACGCTGGATTCGATTGTGGAAAGGTAGGAAACCAAAGTAAGGTCCATAACCTCTTGAACACTGTTTGCAGCGAGCATAGCAAAACCTGTTTGACGGCACGCCATAACGTCCGAGTGGTCGCCGAAGATGTTGAGTGCGTGGCCTGCAACGCTTCTTGCGGAAACGTTGAATACGCAAGGAAGCAATTCGCCCGCAATCTTGTACATATTCGGGATCATAAGCAACAAGCCTTGACTTGCGGTGAACGTGCTTGTCAATGCGCCTGCCGCCAACGAGCCGTGTACTGCGCCTGCCGCGCCGGCTTCGGATTGCATTTCGGCAATTTTAAGTACGTTGCCGAAAAGGTTCTTTCTGCCTTGACCCGCCCAGTCGTCGCAGTTCTCTGCCATAGGTGATGACGGAGTGATAGGGTAAATAGCCGCTACGTCTGAAAAAGCATATGCGATGTGCGCCGCAGCGGTATTGCCGTCAATGGTCATTTTTTTCATATCGGATAGTCCTCCAAATAAATATCTTTGAGTGTTTTGATTCATCACGCGCACACGCAAGAGCGCAACGCGTAATCAATTAGATATTATATATTGATAAATTTTAATAGTCAATAGAAAGGGCGGAATTTTGAATTAATAATTCTAGTTGCGCCGAGTGCAAAACACTTGTCACCCATCTTTTCAAGATGGCTTGACAAATATTTTGGCGCAAACGTCCTGTCACAAACAAATCAGAGCATTTGTTTGTGACGTAAGGGGTTGCAACTTTGAGGCGGCTCGGCAGTTGCAACGGTGAAAGTGGATGCTCACAACGATTTTTCGTCGTTGCATATTGTTCGGCTCCGCCTGTCTACGAGCAACGTCTCGGAGGCTGCGAAGCCGAATAGTTCAAAAACATCAAGCAGACAATCTTGCGAAACTGACGTTTGAGTAAAGTGTTTTGCTTAAATTGATAGCAAAGATTTTCTGCGCGATTAGAAAAGCAAAATACAAATGCGGTTTATGGCAATAAATTTTATTTGTTGACATCACCGCAATAAAGTGTTTTGCGCAGGCTCCGCCTGTCTACGAGCAACGTTTCGGCGGCTGCGAATCCAAATGATTCGTTGTCATTCCGAGCGTAAGCGTGGGAATCCAGCGTAGCGAAATGCCGCCTTGCGGCTCACGCTCCGTCTGCGAATTAGCACATTCCGTTTACGAGTACCCCCCCCTTGAATGACAACCCTAATTAAAAAAACCGCGTTATTTGGATGAAGAACGCGCCCCTCTTACGAAAAACCGCGATAAATCGATGCATAATGCGAAAGCACCCCTTGAATGGCAACCCTAATTTACAATGCGTAAATGAGTTGACAGACAAGGGGTGCTGACAAAATTAGGCGCGATTTAGCGCGGTTTTTTTAGCACATCGTATCAGACAATTTTCCACCGCCAAGTATATGAATATGCAAATGTCCGACCGACTGGCAACCGTCCTCGCCCTTATTAGATACGAGACGGAAACCGTTTTGAAGTCCCAACTCGTCGGTGAGCGTAGAGAGTTTTTTGAGGCATCTGGCGAGGGTTTGTGATTGAGAGTCCGTCATCTCGATTATATTTGCGTAATGCTCTTTGGGGATAAGCAAAAGATGCACGGGGGCTTGCGGATTCAAGTCCTTTATGATAATCATATCGTCGTCTTCGTAGACTTTCGTTGACGGAATATCGCCTTTTATGATTTTGCAGAAAATGCAGTTGTCCATATAGATTTCTTCCTTTTATTATTTTACGGTGTCGTCTGCAACGCCGTCGAGATAGATGTGAGTGGGCGTGATAAGCCGGATTTCGTTATGCGCGCCGTTTTTCGAGTATACTTTGACGTAGTTCGGGGAATGTCCGCACCAAGCGCCGTGCGTTTGCGTTTCAAACAGCACGTTTGCAGGCATACCGAGTTGCTTGTTGAGGTAGTTGCGCACAAGTTCGCGCTTGACTGTGCTCATACGTTTTTGACGGTCGAGCACCACTTCGGGCGGCAGCGTAGGCATACGCCCCGCAACCGTTCCCCTTCTCGACGAATACGGGAAAACGTGAATATCGGCAAATCCGACTTTTTTTGCAAAAGCAACGCAGTTTTCAAATTCTTCTTCTCTTTCGCACGGAAAACCGACGATGATGTCAGTCGTAATCGCCGCGTCGGGATAGTATTCTCTGATAAGTTGCACCGCCGCATAGTATTCGTCGCAGGTGTAGTGGCGATTCATTGCTTTGAGCACTCTGTCGTCGCCGCTTTGCAACGACAAATGGAAATGCGGACAGAATCTCTTTATGCCCTTCGTCGCGTCCAAAAACTCTTTTGACACCACGCCGACTTCGAGCGAACCGAGTCGCACGGCAAAATCGTACTTCGAGAGCATTTTCATAAGTTCGGTAAGCGACGAGCCGTTGTCCTTGCCGTATGCGGAAAGGTTTATGCCTGTTACGACCACCTCTTTTGCGACGTTTTGCACCTCGTCGAGTTCTCTTTCGATACTCTCGATGGCGCGCGAGCGGCTTCTGCCTCTGACGTAAGGAATCAAGCAGTAACTGCAAAAGTTGTTGCAACCGTCCTGAACCTTGATAAAATGCCTCGTGCGAAGATTCACGATTCCGTCGTTATCCTCGAAAACCGAACTTATGTCGAACTTATCGGGAACGATTTTGTCGAATTGTGCTTCTTCACCCTTAAATTCGGTGACGATTTTGCGAGCGAAATCGAGTTTTCCGTCGCTGCCCGATATGTATTGAACATTGTTTTTTGCAAACTGAGAAAAGTTGTTTTGAGAAGCGCAACCGCACACGAAAATCTTTGCGCTTGGATTGACTTTTAGTATTCTTGTCACCGATTGACGAGATTTTTTCTCTGCTTCGGCGGTTACTGCACAAGAATTTATGACGTAAACGTCTGCATATTCAAGCCCTTCGGCAATTTCGAAGCCTGCGTGCTCGAAAATCGCAAGCATTGCGTCCGTGTCGTACTGATTTACCTTGCAACCCAGCGTAAATACGGATATTTTGGGAAGTTTGTCATTCATAATCAAGTTCCCCCAGAGTGTCCAAAAGTAAAGCGGAAGCCACAATAGAGGCGGTTTCCGCACGCAAAATACGTCTGCCGAGCGTCACGATTTGCGCGCCCGATTCTTTTGCGAATTGTGCTTCTTCGGGGGTAAAGCCGCCCTCTGCGCCCACAATCAACGCAATCTTTTCCCCGCTCAAATCGCTATCTTTTATGCGGTTTTTCTTCTCGCCCTCGTATGCAAACAGCACTTTGTCAAAGTCGCTAAGCGACTTTACGACGTCTTGAAAATCGCAAAGTTCTCCCACTTTGGTGAGATATGCCGAACCGCATTGTTTTGCGGCTTCGAGCGCGATTTTGTCCGCTCTGTCCTTTGCGAATTTGGTTTCCGCCGTATTGCTCGACAGAAACGGACGAACCTCGTCTATTCCGAGTTCGACCGCCTTTTGAATTGCAAAATCGAGTTTATTGTTCTTCAAAAGCCCTGCAAAAAGCGTGACGTGCACTCTCTTTTTGTTCTGCACTTTCTCGTCGTCCACCGACAAAATCGCTTTGTCGCGGTCGATTTGCCTTATCGTGCAGTATCTTTCTATGCCGTCGTTTGCGCACACTATCGCTTTGTAACCCGTTTTGTAGCGAAGAACTTTCGTCATATGCAAAAACTCGTCGCCCGAAACGACGATTTCACCGTTTGCGCAAACGTCTTGCGGATTGACAAAAAATCTTCTGATTTCCATATTCTAATCGGGTTAATTTTATTTTCTTATGAGTTTGAGCGCGCGCCAGTCGTCCATTGCCATACGCTCGACGATTTCGTAGCCCACTTCTTCGTAACATTGTATCACTTCGTCGAGTCTTGTGTCAATTATACCCGACAACACGATAGTTCCGTTTTGGCGCAAATGCTTGCCTATGCTCTTTGAAAAGCGCATAAGTATGTCGGCGGTAATGTTTGCGAATATGAAGTCCGCTTGTTGGTCGCCTTCAAGCAAATCGGCTTTTTCTATGGTTGCGTCCACTTTGTTGAGTTCGGCGTTGCGCTTTGCAAATTCCACCGCTTGTTCGTCGATGTCGCACATATACACGCTTTTTGCGCCGCAAATCTTTGCAGCAATGCCCAAAATGCCGCTTCCGCACCCCACGTCGATGACGTCTTTGCCCTCGGCTTCCATAAGTTCGAGGCACATTCTCGTCGTTGCGTGCGAACCCGTGCCGAACGCCATTCCGGGGTCGAGGCGCATAATCTTTTCGCCCTCGCTCGCCTTATATTCTATCCAAGTGGGAACTATGGTTATATTCTTCGTTTTTATGGGATTATAGTACTTTTTCCACTCGTTTTCGTAGTCGGCGGCGTCGATTTCACCAAGCAGTATTTCGCCGAATTGCACGCCGTTTTTCTTCATTTCCTCGAGATTTGCTTCGAGCGCGGCAAGAAAATCCGCGTCGGTGGGCTCGTACATCGTGGAAACCTTGACAACTTCGCTTTGCTGCAAAACGCTTTCGTCGACGTAGTCCCAGATAACGTCGCTTTTTACGAGGTCGAGGAAGTCTTGTTTGTCCAAAATAGAAACGCCGCCCGCACCTGCGTCAAACATTGCTGACGAGATGAGGTCGGCGTCGTTATGGTTTGTAAAAACCGTGATCGTTTTGTATTTCATTCGTTATACTCTCGCATTGAGCGGCTTAGATTGCCGCTTTTGTGTGATTTGTCTTATTTTGCTTTTTCGTCGTACGCTTTTTTGAGCGGATATTGTTTCTTCTGGTCGGAAATCTGGTCGAAGCGTTTGAGGAACTCTTTTTGTTCCTTGCTCACGCTCTTGGGAACTTCAACGACGACCTTGACGAACATATCGCCCTTGCCCGTGCCTTTGAGTTTCTTTATGCCGTAATTCTTGATTGTAAACACCGTTCCGCTTTGCGTTCCTTCGGGGATTTTGACCTCTTTATTGCCGTAAAGCGTAGGCACTTCGATAGTCGTGCCGAGCGTTGCGTCCACGATAGAAATCGGCACTTCGAGCAACACGTCGAATCCGTTTCTCGAAAAGAGTTTGTGGGGCGCGACTCTGACTTCGACGTACAAGCCGCCCTTTTCGCCGCCGTTCGAGCCTGCGTGACCTTCGTTGTCGTATCTGACTCTTTGTCCCGAATCGATACCGGCAGGAATATTCACCTTGACTTCGCGCACCTTTTCGAAGCGACCTACGCCGCCGCAAGAAGTGCATTTGTCGGTGATAATCTTGCCCGTGCCGTGACAGGTGGGGCAAACGCCTTGCGTGCTGACTTGACCGAACGGCGTGCGTTGAGTCATGGTCACTCTGCCGCTACCATTACATTGCGAGCAGACCTTGAACGCCGTACCGTCTTTTGCGCCCGTACCTTTGCAGTCGGGGCAATTCTCAACTCTCTTGACGTTGACGGTCTTTTGAGTGCCGAACGCCGCTTCCTCGAACGTAAGATTGATGCCGACGAGAATATCTTGTCCTCTTTGAGGCGCGTTTGCGCGTTGCGCTCTCGACGAGCCACCGCCGAATCCCGAAAAGATTGACGAAAAGATGTCGTCCATATCGAATCCGAATCCGCCTGCCCCCGTACCGCCGCTGCCGAATCCGCTAAAACCGCCGAATCCCGCGCCTGCCTGCGGTCCGTTTTCGTCGCCGTAGGTGTCGTATGCCGCGCGCTTTTGCGGGTCGGAAAGCACTTCGTAGGCGTGGTTTATATCCTTAAACTTCGCCTCTGCATCCTTCTTTTCCTGCTCGCTCGCCGAAACGTACATATCGGGGTGATATTTCTTTGCGAGTTTACGATAGGCAAGTTTCAATTCGTCTGCCGTAGCCGTCTTTGCGACGCCGAGTATTTCGTAATAATTTTTTGCTGCCATAATCTATTTTTCAACCCTATCGGGTTGCCTTTATTCGTATTTGGGTGCTTTTGGCACGTTATCTCGATAACTCTTTATAATATCGAGTTTCCTTTTATACGTCTCGGCGCAACGGTTGCCCGTTGCGCCTCGATTCATTATTGTTTTGACCTTTATCAGTCAACCGTTCCGTCTACGCCGCCGTCCGGATTTGCGCCGCCTTGGAAGTCTTCGGGGTTAATTCCCGCTTGCTTTGCCGCTTCTGCCGCCGCTTCGGGGTTTTGTTGATAGAACTTCGTGAAGATGGGGTCGGTGACTTTCGTCAATTTCTCGACAACCGCTTTCACGTCGTCTTCGCTCTCTGCTTTTGCAAGTTCTTCGGTTGCGGTCTTCGTCGCTTCGGTGACTTGCGTCTTGTCTGCTTCTTCGAGTTTCTCGCCGTTTTCGCTTACGAATTTATCGACAGCGAAGATAAGTTGTTCTGCGTTGTTCTTTGCGTCCACGACCGCTCTACGCTTCTTGTCTTCCTCTGCGTACTTCTCTGCGTCCTTGACAGCGGCGTCGATGTCCGCTTCGGTGAGGTTGGAAGACGCGGTGATGGTAATGGATTGAGATTTGCCGGTAGCCTTATCGCAAGCCTTGACGGATACGATACCGTTTGCGTCGATGTCGAAGGTGACTTCGATTTGCGGGATTCCGCGCGGTGCGGGTGCAATACCGACGAGTTCGAATCTGCCGAGCGTCTTATTGTCGCGAGCAAATTGTCTTTCGCCTTGCAAAACGTGAATGTCGACTGCGGTTTGGTTGTCTGCCGCCGTGCTGAACACTTGCGATTTGCTCGTAGGAATGGTGGTGTTTCTGTCAATAAGTTTGGTGCATACGCCGCCGAGCGTTTCGATGCCGAGCGACAACGGTGTGACGTCGAGCAAAAGCATATCTTTCACTTCGCCTGCGAGAACGCCGCCTTGAATTGCCGCGCCGAGAGCCACGCACTCGTCGGGGTTGATTCCCTTATACGGGTCTTTGCCGGTGATGCGTTTAACGGATTCGTACACTGCGGGAACACGAGTCGAACCGCCGACCATAATGACCTTTGCGATGTCGTTGTAACTGAGTCCTGCGTCTTTGAGTGCTTGTTGCATAGGACCTTGCGTTGCCTTGACGAGGTCTTCGGTGAGCGAATCGAATTTTGCTCTGGTAAGTTCCATATCGAGGTGCATAGGCACGCCGTTTTCCATTGCGATGAACGGAAGCGAAATCTTCGCTTTGGTCACGCCGGACAAGTCGATCTTTGCCTTTTCTGCGGCTTCTTTGATACGTTGCATTGCCATCTTGTCTTTGGTGAGGTCGACGCCGTGTTCTTTCTTGAACTCGCCCGTGATCCAGTCCATAATGCGCTTGTCGAAGTCGTCGCCGCCCAAACGGTTGTTGCCTGCGGTTGCAAGAACTTCGAATACGCCGTCGCCGAGTTCGAGGATAGAAACGTCGAACGTGCCGCCGCCGAGGTCGAAGATGAGGACTTTCTGATTCTTGTTCTCGTCCTTATCGATGCCGTAAGCGAGTGCCGCCGCCGTAGGCTCGTTGATGATACGTTTCACTTCCAAGCCCGCAATCTTACCTGCGTCTTTGGTTGCTTGACGTTGAGAGTCCGTGAAGTATGCTGGAACAGTGATAACCGCTTCCGTAACCTTTTCGCCGAGATACTTCTCTGCATCGTTTTTGAGTTTGGTCAAAATCATTGCCGAGATTTCTTGCGGCGTATATTCTTTGTTTTCGATTTTAACTTTATAATCGGAACCCATCTCTCTCTTGATGGAACTTACCGTATGTTCGGGGTTTGCGACCGCCTGACGTTTAGCGATTTCGCCGACGAGTCTTTCTCCGTCCTTTGTGAACGCCACGACGGACGGGGTCGTTCTCATACCTTCGGCGTTGGGGATAACCACCGCTTCACCGCCTTCCATAACTGCTACGCACGAGTTTGTCGTACCAAGGTCAATACCGATAATCTTTCCCATATTATTTCTCCTTTTCCCGCTTTGACGGGAAGAAAACTTATTTTCTTTATATTTTTATGTTTTCGCATTGCTGCGGAAATATCTTTTTATTGTTTACTGTTTATTGTTTTGCTTCTATACTCTTTGCTTAGTCTTCCCAATATCCGACTTTTACGCTTGCCGGTCTAAGAAGTTTCGTTCCGAGCATATATCCTTTTGCAAGCACTTCGACCACTTTGCCTTGTTTCTGCTCGTCCTTGACTCTTTCAACCGCGCTCATAAACTTTGCGTCGAAGTCTTTGTCTATTGCGTCGACTTCGGCAAGTCCGAATCCGCCGAGCGCGCCGAGAATCTGACTTTCCATCATATTGAATCCCGTAAGAGCCGCTTCGTCTTTAACGTACTTTCTTGCGAGGTCGCAGTTGTCGAGCACGGAAAGCATCTTTTCAATCACTATGGATTGTCCGAGTTGCTTCATATCTTCGGCAATGGAATTGTTGCGCTTGCGATAGTTGTCGAAATCCGCTTGCAGTCTTTGAGTCAAACCTTTGCAGGTTTCTGCCTCTGCGATTGCCTGTCCGAGTTTTTCTTCGAGTGCTGCGATGTATTCCTCGTCGCTAAGCCCCTCGCGGTCTATCTCGAAAGACCTTTTCTCGTCCTCTTTGACTTCCGCTTCTACTTGCTCGTCGTTTTGGCTTTCGACTTTATTTTCGTTTTTGTTTTCGTATTTATCTTTGTTTTTCATTTCAGTCCTCGTTGTCCTTTTTGTCTTTCACCACGCTCGCGATTGTTTTCTTCATACAATCGAGCACGCCGATAACCTTTTTGTAGTCCATACGTTCGGGGCCTATAACGCCCGCCTCGCCGACCACCTCGTCGCCCACTTTGTACGAAGCCGTGATGATTGCGCATTTATCGACGCCGCGTTCCTCTTTGCCTATTCTCACCGAGAACTCGATTGAGCCGTCCTCGCTCGAAAGCAAGTCGCCGATGTTCTCTTTGTCGGATATGACCGAGAGGAAGTTTTTTGCGTCCTCGACGTTGTTGTATTCGGGATAGTCGAGCATTTTGAGCGCGCCTTCCACAAATACGTTTCTGTCGCTATGCTCGGACAGGTATATACGAAGTATTCCCAGCACGTCGTCGAGTATATCCTCGAAACCTTTGAGTTCGACGTCGATTTCCGCAAGGTCGAATCTGTCCATATCCTTGATGTTTCTGCCTTGGAAAACCTTGTTCAGCACTTTGGTTGCCGTGTCGATATATTCCGCTCTCACGTCCTCGGGAATGTCTATCGCCTTGTCGGCAATCATACCGCTGTCAGTGACGATAAGCACGACCGCCTTGCCGTTTTTGAGCGGCACGAGTTTGATTTCCTCGATAACGACGTCCTGCGCATTCTTTTCAACGATGAACGACGTGTAATTCGTCGCGTCGCTTATTATCTTCGCCGCCTCTATGGATATATCCTGGATTTTGCCGAGTTTATTCATAAATCTGTCGCGAATGAGTGCGGTTTCTTGGTCGGTGAGCATATTGCCCTCAAACGAACTTATGCTTTCGACATAGAACTTGTAAGCGTCTTTGAGCGGAATGCGTCCTGCCGACGTGTGCGGTTGTTCGATATATCCGAGTGCTTCGAGCGCGCTGAGTTCCGCCCTCACGGTCGCAGAACTGACTTCGGGCAAATACTTGCTTTGAATATCCGAACTGGACACGGGTTGTCCCGTAGATATATACAGGTCAACCAATGCGTGCAATATTCTTTTTTTCCTTTCAGTCAACTCTTTTCCCATAACGTCTTTCCTCGCTATGACTTTTAGCAGTCTTTCGCTTTGATTGCTAACAGTATATGTCCTCTTTTGCTAAATGTCAATACTTTTAGCACATATTTTTTTACATTTTTTGTTATTTTTTATATTTTTTCAATGGTGATTCCGCCTATCTCGGACCCCGCCTGTTTTTGCGGACGTTATATTGATTATTACGAATAAAAAAATATATATACAACGTAAATACGCGCGTATAGCGTGTCGTCACCGTTGCGCACGGAATATACAAAAACAGCATATCGGCGGCGCAAGCACGCAAAAATAAAGTCGCACGAGCGTTGCTAAACAATACAAACAGAAGTTACATATAGTCTTATCAAAGTTGCAAAACTGCGATACGAGCGTAGCAATATAGATTTCGCGAGCGTGCGGATTGAATTATAACCAATAATTTTTGATATAATGCGAAAAATAGATTGCATTTTCGTTTGAAGTTTGTTATAATCCAAAAAGCAATTTGAATTTGCTAGTGTGGCTCAGCAGGTAGAGCAGCTGATTCGTAATCAGCAGGTCGCCGGTTCGAATCCGGCCACTAGCTCCAAATTGCTCAAATTGACAAAGGCATCGCAAAGCGGTGCCTTTTGTCTTTTATTCGCAATTTGTCGCTTTTTCCCCTTTCGCCCTCTGCGCTCTCAAAAAGAGCGACATGCAACTCATGATGTCATTCCGCGCGCCGTGCGATGGGGATGCCCCTGTTTTAATGCAAACGGACACATTTAGACCACGAGTACATGCTGGTTATTTTTTTGGGGTCCCTGCAAAACCATAGGTTTTGTGGGGTGGACAAAAGGTCGCCGCGTCCGAATCCGAGCCATTACGTTTCTATGCCTTGCGCATAGTATTTTTTTTTTGAACTAACGAACAGATTGTGACCACGAGTACCTGTTGGTTATTTTCTTCGGGGTCCCCGCAAAACAGCATTGTTTTGTGGGGTGGACAAAAGGTCGCCGTGTTCGAATCCGTGCTTCCTTCTGCGCGCTCAAAATAATCAACGAGCAATTATCGCTCCGCACGCCGTGCGATAGGAATATCCGCTATTTTTTTATGCAAACGAGCATATTTTATTCAATTCAAATTCGGGTGTTGGTGCAACCCACCCTCAATTATTAATTATTCATTATTAATTATTAATTATTAATTATTAATTTCTATCCTATCGTTTTTCAACTATATTTAGTTTTTATTGACATATTTTTCAGGCGTGATATAATCAAAATATGAAATTTGTTTCAGGTTAAGGATATAAAAATGAAAACCGATCGCACGTTAAGATTTTTGCAAAACGTAAAATGCCCCGAATCCAATAGATACGGTCGCGCGAAATTAAGAGGTATGAACAACCGCTATTCCCTGCTTTCGATGTGGGGATTGTCGCACATCTTTTTCCAAAGAAAAAGACTCGTTCTCGACGTTGGTTGCGGTGGCGGTAAAAACCTTAAACGCATACTCAATCAATCGAAACAAATCAACGCAATCGGCGTAGACCAATCCGCAGAGAGCGTAAAGATGTCCACACGCAAAAATCGCCGTGCGGTGAAATCGGGACGTTTGCAAGTGGTGCAAGGCAGCGTCGAAGCACTTCCCTTCGCAAGCAATCTTTTCGACCTTGTGACCGCAGTCGAATCCGTGCACTTTTGGAATATTGAAAAAGGCATATCGGAAGTGTATCGCACTCTCAAAAAAGGCGGACTATTCCTAATCGTCAACGAAACGCAAACGAGCGACGGACTCGAATCGTATCTTGCCGAAGTGGGCTTTCAGGTTTACACCAAACAGCAACTCGAATCGTACTTGAAGAAAGCGGGATTCAAGAAAATCCGCACTGACATCAACGAAAACGGCAAATGGATTGCAATCGTCGCCGAAAAATAAAAAACGCAAACAAAAAAAATCTCACTCGAAAACGAGTGAGATTTTTTATTTATTTAAGGCTCTGCCTTCCGCAATTATTAATTATTAATTATTCATTATTAATTAATATCGACGTCCAAGTCTATATCGTCGACAAATTGCGATTGATACAGTTTCTCATACACGCCGCCCTTTTCGATGAGTTGGTCGTGCGTGCCTTGCTCGACGATTTTGCCGCCGTCTATCACAACGATACAATCCGCTTTGCGAACGGTCGAAAGTCTGTGCGCGACGACGATTGTCGTTCTACCCTTGCAAAGTTCAAAGAGCGCCTTTTGTATTATCGCTTCCGTGGTGTTGTCGAGTGCGCTCGTCGCTTCGTCAAGAATGAGAATGGACGGATTTTTGAGGAACACGCGCGCAATACTCAACCTTTGTTTCTGACCGCCCGAAAGTTTGACGCCTCTCTCGCCTATTTGCGTGTCGTAGCCGTCGGGCAAACTTCTGATATACGCGTCTATGTCGGCTTTCTTTGCCGCCTCGATAATTTCCTCGTCGGTGGCGTTCTCTTTGCCGTAGGCGATGTTTTGCTTGAACGTACCCGTAAACAAGAACACGTCTTGCTGGACGATACCCACGTTTTTGCGCATAGAATCGTTTTTTATCTCGCTTATAGGCTCGCCGCCGATATAAATCATACCGCTTTCGAGCGGATAGAATTTCGGAATCAAGTGGCAAAGCGTGGTTTTGCCGCCGCCGCTCGCGCCCACGAACGCATACATCTTTCCGTCGGGTATGGTTAGATTTATATCGTCGAGCACTTCTTTGTCGACATTATACGAAAAACTCACGTCCTTGAAAACGATGTCGCCTTTGAGGTTTTCCACGTCGTGCGCCGTATCGCTTTCATTTTCGACGGGAACGTCCATAACCGCGATGAAACGTTTGAATCCCGTGATACCGTCTTGCAACTGCTCGAAGAACTGTATGAGCGTTTGTACGGGCGAGATAAAGAGGTTTATGGAAATCATAAACGACACGAGGTCAACATAGTCGAAGTTTTCCTTGTCGTAAATGCAAAACAGCGCGCCCGCAAGCAGCACTATGACGTTGTAAATCTCGGTGACGAAACTCATACTTGCCCCGAACGTACCCATAGCCTTGTACGCTTTCGAGCGAGCCTTGACGTATCCGTCGTTGTTCTTTTCAAACTTTTCCTGCTCGTATTCGGCGTTGGCGTACGCTTTGGTGACTCTTATGCCGGCAATGCTGTTTTCGAGCGTGGCGTTGATATTGCCAATTTCCTCTCTGCTCTTTCTGAACGCCTTTGACATATTCTTTCTGCACGCAAAAGCGATTACGAAAAGAAGCGGCAAAAACGCAAATACGATAAGCGAGAGTTTCCAACTTATAGTGCAAAGATACGCAAACGAGCCGAGCGTAACGAATGTCGTGATAAAGAAGTTTTCGGGACCGTGATGAGCGAGTTCGCTTACGTCGAAAAGGTCGTTCGTCATTCTCGTCATAAGTTGCCCCGTTTCGTTGTTGTCGTAAAACGAGTACGGCAGTTTTTCGAGATGCTCGAACAAATCCGTCCTCATCGCCGCCTGCATTTTTACACCCATAACGTGACCGTAATAGTTGATGTAATACTTCATACCCGCGCGCAAAAGGTATATTCCCAGAAGTACGGCGCAAAGAATCAGCACATCGTTTATAATGCCGTTTGGAATACTTTGGCGCAGAATACGTTGCGAAATCATAGGATAAACGAGTCCGCTGATTGAAAATATGAACGAACAAGTCATATCTGCGGCGAACGTCCACTTGTGCGGCTTGTAGTACGCAACAAATCGTTTTAGAAAATGTTTTTGAGTCTGTTGTTTCTCTTTCTTCATATGTTGTGATGATATTTTGATTTAAGCAAGTTGTTTTGAATTGTTTTGTTAGGGTGCGGGATTTCCCCGCCCGAAATTATTAATTATTAATTATTAATTACTAACTAATCATTAATTTTCTTTGTCTTAATCGGTCTAAGTTTAATTGCCTGAACTATGAAGTATACGCCGGCGACAACCGCGATTACGCCGACTATCGCCAAAATGACGTACCAAAGATTTAGGTCCACGCCGTCGCCCGATTTTGCCCTTTGCCACATATTGACCACGACGTCGTTACGCTTTCCGAAGTCGCGCATAACGCCCAAAGTTTCGTTGATGACGGGGTAGCGACCCTCGTCGGCAAAGTATTCTTCGACGTCGTATTCGCAATCTTCGAGGTATACGCAAACGTCTGCGTCTGCTTGAAGCAACGCCTTATCGGTTGCAGAAGTGTAGCCGATTGCAACCGAGTTGCGCACCGAACTCATAGGATTGCACATGTAGTCGATAAACATCATTGCGGCGAGTTTGTTGTTGACGGAAGTGGGTATACACCAGCCGTCGTACCAAATGTTGCTTGCGACGTCGGGGACGTAGTAGCCGAGTTGGTAGGTGTCGGTTTCCTCGTCGTAGCCGCCTTCCTCGATTGCCCAAAGCGCGTCGCCGCTCCACGCAAAGTCGGCGTAAACGATTTCGTTTATCATATCGTCCTTGCCGAAGTCGACTTCGTATCCCGATATGTGTTCGCGCTGCTCTGTAAGCACTTTTTCCGCTGCCGCAACCATTTCGTCGTCGGTACAGTTGATGAGTTCTTGCACGGAATAGGACTTATATTTTTCGGGAAGAAGGTTGTATTCGTACATATAAAAGATTGCTGCGGCGTAGGTGTCGCGAACGCTGTCTTTCATAAGGATTTTGTTTTCGAGTTTCTCGTTTTTCTGAACGTTCCAAAGCACGCCCCAGCCGTATTGTTCGAGTTCCTCGAGGCTGACGACGGACGTGTTGTAGAGTATTCCGAGCGTGCCGTACATATAGGGAACCATATATTCTGTCATATTGCGGATAGCACCGTCTTGCGACTTGATGTTGCCGAACATACTCTCGATTTTGTCCATAACTTGGGAGTCGATGTTGCCCCAACCCGACCTTAAACTGCTCATATTGTCAAGTGAAATGCCGTAGTTGGTCAAATCGTTCTGAATTTCCGCTTTTATGTCGTTGTGGTTGAGAAGACAGTTTGCCGTGAGCAATTTTTCGATTGCGTATTCGCTCGGACAAATCAAATCGACTTTTGCGTCGCCTTTTAGAACCTTTGTCATCATCGTTTCGTTGGTGTCGAAAGTGGTGTAGGTGACGGAAAGCGCGCGCCCCGTTTTTTCTTTGTAGTAGTCGGCAAATTCGTCGAGCAAAGTCTTGCCCGTTTCCGCGTCGATTTCCGTGTCGATATAGTCTTCCCAGTTGTAGATGACGAGTTTGTCGCCGCCGCTTTCGCCCTTTGTGCCGTTGTTGCAGGCGGTGAGGACGGGAAGCAGAATCGCACTTAAAGCGAGGACGAGTACAATCAAAGTTGCAATGCGTTTTTTCATACGTTCGCCTCCTTGTTCTTTTTCTTCTCGCGCGAGATTTTAAAGAGGTTTATCGAAAGCACGCCGGCAAGAACGATTACGAATATAATCGAGAATATCGCGTACCAGAACGGCTCGAGACCTTGCACGCGCGCGTCCGAATAAATGTAGGTGGATAGGGTGTTGATACCGGTTGCCGCACCCTTGTTGATTTGGGTGATGATGAAGTCGTCCATAGACATTATGAACGCCATAACGAATCCGCTGACGATGCCGGGGGTTATGATGGGAATCATAACTTTGACGAGAGCCTTGAACGGATTTGCGCCGAGGTCGAGAGCCGCTTCGTAAATGTTGGGGTCCATGGATTCGAGTTTGGGAAGCACGCTCAGAACGACGTAGGGGGTGCAGAACGCTATGTGCGCGATGATGAGTCGCAAATATCCTTCGGGGAAAGCGAACGTGATGAAGAACACCATCATGGAAACCGCCATAACGATTTCGCTGTTGATGATGGGGAACTGGTTGACGTTTTCAACGATACGTCTTGCGCGCTTGCCGAGGTTGAAGATGCCGATAGAGGCGAACGTACCCATAATCGTCGCCACGACGGAAGATATGCTCGCGATGATAAACGTGTTTGCGATTGCGCTCCAAAGTTCCGGCGATTTGTCGGATTTGAATATCGAAACGTACGCCTCGAAACTGAATCCGTTGTCGAAATTGAAGTTGGAACTGTTGGAAAACGAGTACACGATGAGAAGGATTATCGGCGCGTACAGTATCGCGAGGATAATCAAAAGATAGAACTTTTCAAAAAAGCCTATAATCTTTTCTTTTACCATAGCGACCTCCTCACAGCGTTGCTGTTGTGATTAAATTTGTTCATAACGAAGTTGGATATAAGAACGAATACGAGCATAACGAGGCTCATTATCGAGCCGACGCCGTACATACCTTGCTCGAAACTCAGTTGTATCGAATCGCCGAAAAGGAATATTTTCCCGTTCGAGAGCAGTTGCGAGATTGCGTACGTCGAAATCGTGGGGATAAACACCATCGTGATTCCGCTGAATATGCCGCTCATAGAGAGGGGAAGCGTGGTTTTCAAAAAGACGGTCGCCTTGTCCGCGCCCAAGTCCTGCGCCGCTTCGATATAACTCTTGTCTATGCCCGAAATGGTGGTGTGCAAGGGAAGAATCATAAACGGCAGATAGTTGTACACCATACCGAAAAGCACCGTACCCATTCCGAGTTCCACGCCGAGCGCAATGAAGATTGCCTTCGTCGCGAGCGTGCGGATTAGGAAGTTTACGCCCATAGGAATGACGTACAAAAGCACGATTATGCGTCCGCTCGGCATTTTCGAGAGGAAGTAGGCGACGGGATAGCCTATAACGAGGCACAATACCGTCGTTATCACGCCCACGAGCAGTGAGTTGCCAAGCACCACGAGACTTGATTTTGACGTAAAGAATATCTTGAAGTTTTCAAGAGTCAGATTGTTGTCGCTGTCGAGGAACGCGTTTACGAGAATAAGCACGAGCGGCGTCACCACGAACAGCAACAGGAAAAGGATGTAGGGAATAGAAAACACCTTTTTCGTCAATCTGAACTTTTTGCGAGAGGTGTTTTTCACTCTTTATCCTCCTTTTCGTCGCTCGATTGCTCGGTTTCTTGCTGTCCGGCTTCGATTATGATTTCCTCAACCGCGTCGAATTTTTCGGGTTCGGTGAGGCGCGCCTGCTCGATTGCTTCTTGTTCCTCTTTGGTGAGGGTTTCGTCCTTGACGACGTTTTCGACTGCCTTTTCTTCCTCGTTGCGTTGCTCTATGACGATTTTTTCGGGCGCGATCTTGATGCCTACGCGGTCGCCTTTGAGCCAATCGTCGTCGGTGTCCGCAAAGAAGATGTAGTGGTCGTCCGTCGAGAGGATGGCTTGATAGTAACTGCCCTTGTATATGGACGAAAGCACGGTTGCGCCGACTTGTCCGTCTTCCTCGTCGTCGGTGATTTCCACGTCGTCGAAGTCGACGTACACCTTGACGGGCGTTTCGACCGGAAGGTCGGTTTTGCACTCGAAGTCCGTTCCGCAAATCTCGACGAGGTTTTCGCCCGTGATATAGGTGTCGATTTCGTTGATAATACGGGTTTTGTGCATAATGTGAAGGTCAAACGGTTTGATGTAGATTCCCACCGTTTCGCCCACGTCGTAAGTGTCGGTGTCGTGCGCCACGATTTCGTTGCCGTTGGCAAGCAGCGTGATTTGATAGTGGTCGCCCTTGAACACGGACGAGATGACTTCTGCCGTGAGTATGGTGCGCTTGTCGTCGACCTTTTTGATTTTTACGTCTTCGGGACGAATGATAACGTCGATGGGCTCGTTGTGTTTGAATCCCTTGTCCACGCACTCGAAAACGGTGTCGCAGAACTCGACCTTGCAGTCTTCGAGCATAGTTCCCGAAAGAATGGTGCTTTCGCCGATAAAGTCCGCGACGAACGCGTTTGCAGGCTCGTCGTACACCTTTTCGGGGGAAGCGATTTGCTGAATCTCGCCAAGACGCATAACCACGATTTTGTCGGACATCGTGAGCGCTTCTTCCTGATCGTGCGTGACGTATATGAAGGTTATGCCAAGTCTTTTGTGCATATCCATAAGTTCGAGTTGCATATCCTTGCGCATTTTGAGGTCGAGCGCGCCCAAAGGCTCGTCGAGAAGCAACACTTCGGGTTCGTTGACTAGTGCGCGCGCGATTGCGACGCGTTGTTGTTGTCCGCCGCTGAGCGAGGATACGTTTCTGTGTCCGTAATCTTCGAGGTCAACCATTTTGAGAGCGTTGTTCACTTTCTCTTTGATTTCCGCTTTAGTGTACTTTCTGAAAAGTTGGATTGTTTCGCCTTTCTTGTTGGTTTTCGTGCCGTTGGGAATAACTTTGAGTTTAAGCCCGAACGCGATGTTGTTAAAGACGTTCAAATGCGGGAAAAGCGCGTACTTTTGGAATACGGTATTTACCGGGCGAAGGTGGGGCGGAGTGTCCGTGATATCCTTGCCGTTGAAAATGATTTTGCCGCTCGTGGGCATTTCAAAGCCGGCAATCATACGAAGGGTCGTAGTTTTGCCGCAGCCGCTCGGACCGAGCAAAGTGACAAATTCGCCGCGCTTGATTGTAAGGCTGGCGTTTTTGACCACTTGTTTGCCGTCGTACTCTTTGTAGACGTTGCGAAGTTCAATGATGTTGTCAACAGGTGTTTTGTTTGTCATAGGTAGACCCCTTGTGATTGCACCTATGGTGCAGTTATATTGCGGCAATGCCGCAGTGATATCGTTGCTGTGCAACGGTGAAATACTCGCTTTGCTCGTGCGATATCCTCGCAATGCGAGGATTGCGGATTATTTCAATTTATCCTCAAATATCAAAAGGTCGGCGGGGAAGCAACCCACAATACGACCGCTTTTTCGTTCGTGCGATTTTCAAGACGGTGCGGCTTCGAGGAAGTGAAGTAAAACACTTCGCCCTTTTTCACGCAGTACGCCGCTTGTCCGATGTGAAGCCATATTCTGCCCGATATGACGTATCCGAATTCCTCGCCCTCGTGGGGAACGTCTTCTTCGAGATTCGTGTGCGGCTCTATGGTCACTCTTATGGGCTCCATCTCGTTTTTCTGCGCGTTGGGGACAAGCCATTCGATTTTGTGCGTGTCCACAACCTTTTCGATAAACTCCGCTTCGGTGAAAACGACCTTTTCTTCCTTTTCGTCCTTGAAAAATTCCGCAAACGTCGTTCCGAGCGCGTTGAGTATATCTTCCAAAGTTGTGATAGACGGGGAGGTGAGTTCGTTTTCGAGTTGCGAAATATAACCTTTGGTCAATTCGCATCTGTCGGCGAGTTCCTCTTGCGTGAGGTTGTTTTGAAGCCTCAGTCTTTTGATTTTCGTGCCAAGTTCCATAAATTCCCTCAAAAGCGAAAACGGTACACGAAGCGTGCGTTCCGTTTAGGCTGACTAAACTTTCGGCTTAGTTTAGGCAAAATCGACCGCGAGTTTAGCAAGTTTTGCATTTTTTAACAAAAAGTTTAGCAAAACTAAACTTATTTATCAAAATCGATTATATATATTTGCAAAGGCTATGTCAATTATTTTGATATAATTTTTCGACAAATTTTTCAATATTCCTTTTGTAAAGACTAAGCTGTGAAATTGAATTTTTGTTCACATCGTACGCACCCGTGGCGCGCGTATTTAGGCGCGCGTATTTATGGAATATCGGTGTAATGGACAAAGTGTAAAAATATCAAACACAAACGAAAACAAATCCTCGCGTTTATTTGCGAGGATTTGTTTGGTGTTTTTTAGTTAGTTTATCGTTCTACCGATATATAACGGTAGTGTTTTTTTGCCTTAATCAGTCGGCCGTGCCTGCGACTGCTATATCCGTGAACTTGACCGCATAAGGTCCTTCGTAGTTTGCGGACGAGAATCTTTCCGTCGAGAACGTCATATTCTGTTGCGCTTCGATTAGGTTGCCGTTTATAGAACCGCCCGTAACGGGTGTGACTTTGCCGTCTTCGATGAGGTAGGCAAGACGGATTTCGCCGCCGAAGTGACCCGAGAACGTGTCCATTTGGAAGTCGGAAAACGCGACCGCCCAAAGACAAGGCTTTCTCTTCATATCCTCGAAGGACACGCTGCCGAGATTGTCGCACTTTGCTTTTTCGTACGTGCCGGTCGGTTCGATTCCGAGATAGCGGCAGAAGGGGGTGCTTCCGTGTATTGCCGAAAGTTTGCCGTCTTTCACGACCGTGAGGTCTTGCATTTTTATGCCGTCGCTACTGAAAGGTCTTGTGGCAACCATCGTAAGATCGAGAGCGTCGCCATTGACTTTGCCTTGCACGCCGTCGCCCGTTTTCCAAGAAGAATAACCCGGGTAAATCATATCCGCCGCCGATTTATCTTCGTAGTAGGACAGCACTTCCGCAAGGTTTTTGCCGCTCAGAATAACGTCGTATTTGCCGCTCTTAAGCACTCTCTGCGCCAAAGCCCTGTCGTATACGAAGTCGAGATATTCTTTTACGCCTTTTTTGAGTGCGTCCGTATTTACGTCGTCGTACTCGAATTGATTGATGAGTTCCACGTCTTCGGGGCTCTTGCATTGCACGACGTAATCGCCTTTGCAAACCGCGTCGGTGAAAGAAACGTCCGTGCCTTCCGACGTCATAATGCGAGTGAAAGTCTTGTGGCAGAACACCTCGGTAGAATTGATGTATGCGTGCTCGTTGGTGTCTTGCGAGAACACTGCCGCCGCCATTTTACCGGCGCTTTCCGCAAGCGGTGCGGTTGCGAGTTCGTTGTGCTTGTAAATCGTGTCGGACACGACTTTTGCGGGTGGTGCGAAATAAGGATTCATCGCAAATTGCGCGGCGTAGTACGCGCCCTCGATTGCGTCTTTCACCTCGCCGTACGTCATAGAAGCAATTATGTTCGCGTTGGTGTTGCCAACAAGTTTCTTGCCGTCCTTTTCGCTCTCTCTGTACACCGTAACGGTGCAATTATGCGTGTCTTTGATACGTCTCGTGTCAAGAGTGTGCTTGACGAAAAACAGTTCCGCCGATTCCTCTTTGACCTCGTTGATACGCCAACGAGTTATATTAAGTTCGGATAATGCCTTTTTGATGTTGTCTATCATAACGTCACCTCTCAACCAAGTCTGATGCGCGCTTTCATATACGGACCGCCGTCGGACACTTTGACCCATTCCTTGTAACCCTTGCCGCAGAATCCGCCTCCGCAAGTCACGAGGCTCGAACTCATCATACTCACCGATTTGAGAAGGTCGGGAACGTAGCCCGTAAGCACGATGGGCGAGAACACTTTGCCCGTGAGTTTGCCGTCTTTTATCTCTCTTGCTCTCGTAACCATACATTGAATACCCCAGTTTTTCGGGTCTTCCATACCGCTTGACGGTGATTCGAGCAAGAATCCGTATTTGACGGAAGCAATCATATCTTCGGGTGTAACGCCTTCCTTTGCGCCCTCGAAATAGGTGTTTGTCATACGCGTGTACACTTTGCGCTCGTAACTTTCGCGTCTGCCGTTGCCCGTCGGCTTTACGCCGAGTCTGCTCGCCGACAGCGCGTCGCACATACCGCGTTTCAAAAATCCGTTCGAGATAACGACTGTGTCGCCCGTGAGCGTGCCTTCGTCGTCGAACCAGCAAGTTGCCGTGTCGTCGACCGCGTTTCCGTCGTGCATAGTCACGAGGTCGCTCGCAACTCTTTGATCGATAAAATTCGACGCAAGCGCTCTGTCTTTGACGAACATATCCATTTCCACTCCGTGTCCGAACGCCTCGTGAACGATCATACCCGTCGTATCGGGGTCGCAAATGCACTCGTATTCGCCGGGGATCATCGGCTCGCTTTTTAGAAGTTCGACCGCCTCGTTTGCAACTTGCACCGCGTATCCTTCCATTTTGTCGAGAAGTTCCGCGCCGCCGAGGGTAGAGAAACCTTTGTATGCGTCCTTGACTTCCTCGCCTCTTGCCGCCATTGCCATAATCGCGCCGTTCGTCCACATAACCGTTTGATCGAGGTCGCGATGCGCAGAGATAAACACTTTTCTGAACGCTCTGTACGAAACCGTCGCGATTGCGTCCAAAACGCCATCGACGGTCAACGCCTTGTTGCGTATTTGTTCCAGTCTTGCCAAAATCGCTTCGTCGCCCATTTCTTTGGGGTGAATCTCAAACGCGCTCACCTTTTTCAAGGTTGCGGGTTCGTCTTCGGGCACGGGGGTGGGAAGCGGTACGATACCGTCGGGAATATTCTTCGTTTCCTGCGCAATGCGCTCGCGCATTTCTTTGAGTATTTGCGGTATTTTTTCTTCGGAAAATTCGTTGAAAGAATACTCTGCGCAACCCGTTTGGTCAAACACTCTCACCACAAAGCCCGAGCCGCCGCCCAAGCCTTGACTGTTTATTCTTTTGCCCGTGCGGCTTATTCGCCAGCCGCGATTTTCGTCCTCGACCGCAAGCACGGAAGCATAGGAGTATTCTTTGAGAAGTTCTTGCACCAAATGCTTGATTGCCGGCTTGATTTTATCGAGTTTTTCAAACATAATACATCTCCTTCATAGAATCCGACAGCGCCGCGTTACCGTCGACCGCGCCGTCTTTATATCTATCGATTTACTGCATAACATTATCCGTCCAAACAGTATATTTGTCAAGTTATGAGCCGTATCGCTCGCAACTTTTAATGAAGCAAATCGAACGAAACCAAATAAGATATTTTCAAAACGAGTTGATTTTTGCATAATATGTGCTATAATCATTGCACCAAAGCGGTTTTTGATTGTCCGCTTTCGGGGGTGTTCTGGATTCGACATTCGGTCTGATGCGGGATAAGCACGTCGTAGGCTCGGCTACGTTAAAACGGAACGTTAAAATTAAACGCAAAAAACAATCAAAAGAGCTCCTCTATGGAGTTCGCTCTTGCTGCATAATTTAAGTCGGCACGTCGACACGGGGTTTTCTGTTCCCTCGTCAATCGGCGTCAGAAAAACAGACAACGCAATCTGATTTCTCGGTAGGGTTGTTGTCAATACGAGATTATCGAGGCAAGGTTTGTAGGTGAACCGAACTTAGAAAAATTTTAATCACCAACTAAACGTGTAGAAAGTGCCGAGTACGGTCGGGTGGACCGGGGTTCAAATCCCCGCACTTCCACCACAAAAAAGACAAGTTGAACCCTGTTCGACTTGTTTTTTTATGCTTTTTATGCGGGGATTTTGCACGATTTCATCGTGCCGTTGCTCTGCAACGTGAACCCCTCTCGGCTGCACGCGATTGACCTTTGGTAACAATCGCTGTAAGGCAAATCCCCGCACTCACTCAATAGGCATTATGATGGTTTAGGTATGTGGGATTGCACGATTTCATCGTGCCGTTGCTCTGCAACGTGAACCCCGTACTTCGGGCTGACCACAAGCGAAGATATGGCAAGCGCAATCGCATTTGCATATATCGAGCGCAGAGGACATAGCAAACAAATCGGACACGCAGTGTCGGGTGTAATACGCCGGCGCAAAGCGCATTTGTTTTGCGTAGACGCTTCGCTTTGCAAATAAATTTGCACGCTTGCTATTACGCAAACTGCGTTTGCTACAAATCCCCGCACTTCCATTAACAATAAGATTAACTTATTTTAATTTGATACGATCCGGTACTGTTGTCGCTGTACATTGCCGCAACGATGTAGTAAGTTTGACCCGCATACAATGTGTATGTAATTTTGAAACATCTACTTTCACTTCCGCCATCATCGTCACTTGCAAGTTGATTCCGTGTACTATCGAACAGATAACCGTAGTTATCGCCGGTTGTATTCGATGCTTCAATGGAATAACTTCTTGTTTCTGTCGGCGTAAAAGCGAAATACACTCTTTGACCGATAGTGGTAATGCGTACATCGTATGGTTGACCGACTAAAGCAGTAATTGCGTCATCGAAATTTGTGCCTTGATGTGATTCATCTGTCGTGTCGGCGGTCCATTTTGCATACAAAGTTGCATTGCCACCGGTATGGTATGGCACAGAAACGGGCGAACCGTAACAATTCGAATTATCATACCAGCCTGCAAAATCATAACCGGTTCTGGTTATCTCCGGCAATTCTTGCAAGTATTTGCCGGTTGTTGTGAGCGAATCGACGATTGTTCCTTGCGATGAGAACGTATAAGTGTAGTCGGGAAGCGCATTGTACTCGTCGGTTGATAAGAATTTTGCATAGAGCGTTGCGCCGTTCGCATTATAGTATGGTGTAGATACGGGTTCGCCTGTGTACTCCGAATTGTCATACCAACCATAGAATACGCTATCTTTTAAGGTTACGGTAGGAAATTCCGTAATGTATTTCGCATTTTTGATTTGTTTTCCTCCGGGGGATACAAACGTATACGAAACGACTTTGTTTTCGAAATTGCAAATCACGTCTTTGTCCGACAAACCGGCGTTGGAATTGAGTGCCGAGGTATAGTCGGTTTCTGTTCCGCCATAAAGTACGATAGGAATGTTATTGCAATTCAAAAACGCGTATTCTGCGATGTTTGACACTGACGCAGGAAGATAGAGTTCGGTAAGTCCACTGTTTGCAAATGCGTATCTGCTTACTTTTTTGATTTCGGAATCGAATGTAAACGATGAAAGATTTCTGCATCCCGAGAATGCTCTTTCGCCTATTACATATCTTGATGTAATGTCTGAAGAAAGACGGTATGTAACATCCATTTTGCTTGCCAGAATGCCGGTGAACGCGTAGTCGGGAATTGTGGTCGCAGCAGTAATTTTGATTTCATCGAGAGATGCGGGCACATAATACCCGTTTGCGTAGTAGAAACGTGCATTAGTCTGATTCAAATCATCCTCGCTAAACATATTAGTCGGATAAGATGTCGAGAACAGTGCGGAGAAAGCGTTATTGTTAAGATGGACTGTTTCAAGATTATCTTTGTACCCACTGCCTATATATGGCACTTTTATGGTTGCGAGATTTGAACAACCTGCCAATGTTCCGCCATAAATCGCAATGTCGTTATTGCCTTCGCTTACAACAAAAGACGTAAGTTGTTCGCAGTATGCAAAGGCGTTTTCGCCGATAGTTTGAACGTTCGAAGGAATAGTCACCATTGAAATGCCGCTATATGCAAATGCAGATTGACCGATTGTGCTAATTGAAGAATCGATTGCGAACGATTCTATGTTTTTGCAACCATAAAAAGCACTCGTTCCGATTGAATCGCGCCAATAATACGTTGTATCGCATTGCTCGTCATATGCAATGTTAATATTGCTCGCAAGGACTCCGTTGAATGCGTTGTCCGGAATGGTTTTTGCGGCGTTTACATTTATTGTATCGAGTGTTTTGGGAAGATAATATCCGTTTGCGCTGTAATAGTAAGGCGCATTGTGATAACTGTCGGATTCATCGTACATATCTGACGGTGTAGCACTCGAGAAAATCAAAGCAAACGGGTCATTGTTGGTGCTTGCGTATATGCTGTTGTTTTCATCGGCAAAAATGGTTGCTGTTCCGATATAGTTGATATTTACGGTTTCAAGTTGTCTGCAACCCGATACGATACCGCCGGACAAAGCGGTATTTGCGCTGTTTACAGTGAAGGACGTAAGGTTTTTGTTGTTCGCAAATGAACCGTTTGAAACGTATACGACGTCTTGCGGAACGGAAACGGTTGTTACGTTGTCAAGATTTGAAAACGCATAGTTGTCGATATGTTTTATTCCGTTCAGATGTGCGATGAGTCCGTCGTTATCAAGACCCGAATTTGCAAAGGCATATTCACCGATATGTGTTACGGAACTCGGAACATCAAACATAGAAATTCCCTTTATGCCGGCAAATGCATACGAACCGACAGTTTCTATTTCCGGAATATCAAAATTTGTGTAGCCGGTCTCTTCGTCATAAACGCGCAAACGAGTTGCCGTCGTGTATTTGATTTTGAGCGAAGTGAGACTGTCAAGTCCCATAAATGCGTAAGAAGGGATGTCGGAAGCATTTGTTACCTCTACCGATGTGAGAGAATAGGGGACAAAGCGTTGACCGCTCATAGTTCTTGTGGAATAAAGATACGGCTGTTCGGTTTCGGGGTTAATGCTATCATTTGCGTTTGACGCCGTGGCAAACAAATCGGCAAAAGCCGTTGCGCCGCTTAATTCATAAGATGTTCCGATGAATGGAACTTTAACGCTTTGAAGTGAAATACAATTTGCCAATGCCTCTGTGCCGATGTATGTAACCGAGTCAGGGAATGTAATGCTTGTCAAAGCCTTGCAACCGTTAAATGCTTTTGAACCTACATAGTTGACCGATGCCGGTATGTTTATGCTTGCAAGTGATTCGCAGCCTTTTAAGAAACTCCTTGGAATTTTCGGAACACCGTCAGTGAGTGTTACGGATTTTAGATTAACACAATCTGCAAAAGCGTATGCGCCGAGATATTTGAAACGGTTGGGAACGGTGACCGTCGTCAAAGATTCACAGTCTGCAAAGGCGTATTCGCCGATACTGCTACTTGCCATATATGTTTTTGTCGGCAGTGTAACTTGCGTAAGATTCGGACAGTTTGAAAAAGCATAATCGCCTATTGCAAAGGTGAGCGAATTTACTCGTTCTTTTTCAAGATCGACGGTAGTCAATGTTTCGCAGCCATAGAAAGCGCCTTCCGTAATGCCCTTTACAACGATATTGCTTCCTCCGAGATTGATTTTGGATTCCAAGTCTTTTACTACAAGAGAAGTCGGAACGCCGTCGAATCCGGTTACAAACATTTCGTTTGGTTTGTTGCCTTTTAAGTAGATTACCGATGCATCGTTAGATAGGTATGTCACGTTATAAGTCGTTTCGACGCGAGATATTTCACGCAACTCGTTGCCGGCATTGTCGTATTCTTTTTCTGTGATTGTGACATCCTCTTTGTCAATAACCACGTCGCCCTCGCTAAAATCGCTGTCGGTGGGCGGCGTGTCGTCGTTTTTGTTGCATGCGGCCAAAGTCAATGTCGCTACGCACATAATCAAAAGTACGACGAAAATAAACAATAGTTTCTTGTTTCTCATTGTTCTCCTCCAAAAAAAATTTTGCAATATAATTGCATTTTATTTAATGATTGGAAAATTTGTGAAAAAAAATCATTAATCCAACCATAATAAAAATTTAACAATTTTCGGACAATTTGTCAATATTTTTTTGATTTTTGACATTTCGTACATAATCGCTATTTTGCAAATTAATATGATTCGAATATTACATAAAACAGAAAAACCGCATTAGATATGCGGTTTTTTGCTCAAAAACAGATTGTTTGTTATTTCTTTTTGTAATGCTTTGCGTGGCGCAGTCGGGAATGCCCGTAACTCTTGGCAAGTCCGCCGCCCGACGTTTCGCGATAGCGTACGTTGATGTCTTTGCCAGTTTGGTACATCGTTTCGACAACCGCGTCAAAGGATATTTGACGGGAAGTGGTGAGAAAACTCGCAAGCGACACGGCGTTTATCGCACGCATTGCCGCAACTGCGTTTCTCTCTATACACGGGATTTGCACAAGTCCCGCAACGGGGTCGCAAGTCAAGCCCAGATGATGTTCCATTGCAACTTCTGCGGAATACTCTATTTGGTCGAAGTCCATTCCGAAAAGTTCCGCAAGAGCCGCAGCCGCCATAGAACACGCCGTTCCGCATTCCGCTTGGCAACCGCATTCCGCGCCGCTTATCGATGCGTTCGTTTTGACGATATTGCCTATTATTCCCGCCGTGCAGAGTGCGTTTATAATCGTATCGTCCGAGTATTTGTGCACGTCTTGCTCGTATTTGAGGACGGCGGGAAGAATACCGCACGCGCCGCAGGTGGGGGCGGTTGCGATAACTTCGCCCGAAGCGTTCTGCTCGCTGACGGCAAAAGCGTATGCGCAAACGAGGCGATTTTCCTTCGTTTGCGGCGTTTCGTCTATGTGGCGTTGCTGATAAAGTATCTTTGCTCTGCGTTCGGTGTTGAGACCGCCGGGAAGCACGCCGCTCGCTTTCAAGCCTTGCTTGATTGCGTTTTTCATGGTTTCCCAAATAGTCGCGAGATAGCCGCGAATTTGCGCGCCCTCGAAGCGTTCGACGTACTGGGGAATGCTTATTTCGTTTTCGTCGCAATACGCTCTTATTTGCTCGAACGTATGGTGAGGGTAGACTTCGGGCGGGTCTATCGAACTTTCGCCCTCGACCTCGATTGCGCCGCCGCCCACGCTGTATACGCGCCACGAATCCGTAATCTTTCCGTTTAGGTCAATGGCGAACAAATCCATAGTATTCGGGTGGGGCAGATGCTCGTTTTCATAGTCGAAAACGACGTCTACGGGTTTCGTAAAAGTTTTTTTAAGAACGACGTCCGTGCCGTGTCCTTTTCCCGTTTTTGCCAGCGAGCCGTAGAGGATAACCTTGAACGAATACGCGCTCTTGTTGCGTTCCATAAACAGTTTTGCGGCTTTTTCGGGACCCATAGTGTGCGAACTCGACGGTCCGCGTCCGATTTTGTACAGTTCTGTCAAACTTTTCATATGCGATTTTTCCTTGCGCACACATTATAACACAAATAAACTTCGGCGCAACGCTTTGAGTGGTATTGAAAACGAGAAAATTCAATGAAACGGGTTATATTTTTTTCGATTTTCTTTCGCAACGATTTGCCAAGCGTATAAAAAGTGTGCTAATATATCAAAGTTTTATATAAGTAACACACGATTTTGCGTGCGGAAAAGCGATTCAAAAGGCGCAAAAAACGCTCTAAAATACGCTCAAAACACGCCAAACGACGCACAATATGCGCCGAAACGTAGGAAAAAGAAGGCTCAATATGGTCAGAAACGATTTGAGAAACATCGCAATCATCGCCCACGTCGACCACGGCAAAACCACGCTCGTGGACGGTATGCTCAAACAATCGGGTACTTTCAGAGAAAATCAACAGGTTGCAACTTGCGTTATGGACTCGGGCGACCTCGAAAGAGAAAGAGGTATCACGATTCTTGCAAAGAATACGTCAATCCACTACAACGGCACGAAAATCAACATCATCGACACCCCCGGACACGCCGATTTTTCGGGTGAGGTCGAACGTGTTTTGAAGATGGTCAACGGCGTCGTGCTTTTGGTCGACGCGCAAGAAGGTCCTATGCCTCAAACGCGTTTCGTCGTCGAAAAAGCACTCGCTTTGGGACTTAAAATAATCATCGTAGTCAACAAAATCGACAAACCCGACGCAAGACTTTCCGAAGTCGGCGACGAGGTGCTCGAACTCTTGCTCGACCTCGACGCGAGCGACGAGCAACTTCAAAGCCCCATTTTGTATTGCAGCGGCAAACAAGCCACCGCAACTCGCGATTACCACGTTCCCGGCAAAGACCTCAAACCGCTTTTCGACACCATTATCGATTATATCCCCGCACCCGAAGGCGACGAGAACGGCGAATTGCAACTTCTCGTGTCCGCAATCGACTACAACGATTACGTCGGTCGTATCGGCATAGGCAGAATCGAAAGAGGCAAGGTGGATATGGCAAAGGAAGTCGTGGTTTGCGACTATCACAGCGGCATTTCTCCGTACAAGAGCAAAATCGTCAACCTTTTCCAAATCGAAGGACTCAAACGCGTTCCCGTCGAAAACGCTATGGTGGGCGACATCGTTTGTTTCAGCGGTATAGAAAACATCACAATCGGCAACACCATTTGCTCGCCTGCAAAAATCGAACCCGTGCCGTTCGTCAAAATCGGCGAACCCACTATCGAAATGAACTTCTGCGTCAACGACAGTCCGTTCGCGGGCAAGGAAGGCAAGTTTGTCACATCTCGTCACTTGCGCGAAAGATTGTTCAAGGAACTCTTGAAAGACGTTTCGTTGAGAGTGTACCAAACCGAAACCCCCGATACGTTCAAGGTTTGCGGCAGAGGCGAAATGCACCTTTCCATTCTCATCGAAACTATGCGCAGAGAAGGGTATGAGTTCGGCGTAAGCACCCCGAAGGTCATCTTCAAGGACATCGACGGCGTAAAGTGCGAGCCTATGGAACAACTTTTTATCGACGTGCCGTCCGATTGCGTCGGTTCGGTTATGGAACGTATGGGTGTAAGAAAGGGCGAACTCGTCACGATGAATCCGCAAGGCAGCCGTATCCGTATGGAATTCAAAGTGCCTGCGCGCGGATTGTTCGGATTCAAAAACGAGTTTTTGACGGACACCAAAGGCGAGGGCGTTATGAACCAACTCTTTGCAGGCTATGCGCCCTACAAAGGACCAATTCCTCGCAGATTCACAGGCTCGCTCGTCGCATACGAAACGGGTGAAGCCGCAACTTACGGACTTTTCAACGCGCAAGAAAGAGGCATTTTGTTCATCGACCCGCAAACTCCCGTTTACGAGGGTATGGTCGTCGGCATGTCGCCCAAGAACGAGGACATTCGCGTCAACGTCTGCAAGCGTAAACACGTCACCAATATGCGTGCCGCAGGTTCCGACGAAGCGCTTCGCCTCAACACGCCACGCAAATTCAGCCTCGAAGAAGCCATCGAGTTCCTCAACGACGACGAAATGCTCGAAGTCACCCCCAAGAATATTCGCATAAGGAAGATTATTTTGTCGGGGGCCGAACGTCTTAAACTCGCCTACGGCAACAAATAAAACTGCGCCAAATCGCGCCTAACTTTGTCAGCACCCCCTTGTCTGCCAACTCATTTACGCTTAGTAAATTAGGGTTGTCATTCAAGGGGTGCTTTCGCGTTATCCATCGATTTGGCACAGTTTTATGCAGTTGTTCGAAGACGTAACACGAGCCGCAAGGCGGCGAGCCTATGAGCGCCGAACTTGACGGACTGTACAAGAGAACGGGCGAGTGTGGATTTTTTTCGCCCGTGAACGAGTGGCATAACAAGAGGACGATACTTTTCTATGTGAGTGCCGATTGTCGCCCCCACGAACGATGATTGCTTATGTGGAGAAATGCCCTTAATTGAGTGGCGGGAGAAAAGCCCGAGAGGGAAAGAGGGGGGCTTCTATTTAGAGTACACGCCGTAAAACTCTTGTAGAGGAAGAATTAGCCATGTGAGAAAGGGGGAAGCTTTTTTTAATTGTTTTTTATTAATACAAACATATTCAATATGAAATATCTTTCATATTTTCTTGACAATTCGATGTTCGGTGCTATACTTTTGGTGAAATCAAAATCTCATATACTTCGGAGGTCGGTATGAAAGAGATTACACTCAAAGTTGAGGGTATGCAATGCGGTATGTGCGAAAGTCACGTCAACGATACGGTGCGCAAAGCGGCAAACGTCAAAAAGGTTACGTCTTCGCACGTCGAGGGCAAAACCGTCGTGATTTGCGAGGATAACGTAGACGTCGACGTCATCAAAAACGCAATTCAAAAGGACGGCTACAACGTCGGTGAAGTGGACGTCAAACCGTATGAAAAGAAAGGCTTGTTTTCGTTCTTCAAAAAGAAATAAGTGTAAGAACGCCGATTTTTAATGTGCTTAAAAAGCAGAAACGCCACCGAATCGGTGGCGTTTCGTATTGCGTTTTATACTTCGATTAATATTTGAACTGTTCGGTGAAGTAGTCGACGAGGCTGTCGATGGGCAAGCGGACTTGCGCCATAGTGTCGCGTTCGCGCACGGTTACGCAACCGTCTTCGAGAGTGTCGAAGTCAACGGTGACGCAGTAGGGCGTGCCGATTTCGTCTTGACGGCGGTATCTTTTGCCGATTGAAGCGGACGTATCGTAGTCGCAGGCAAAGTGCTTGGAAAGTTCGATATAGAGTTCTTCCGCTTTCTCGTTGAGTTGTTTTTGCAAGGGAAGCACGGCAACTTTGACGGGTGCGAGCGCGTGGTGCAAGTGAAGCACGACTCTCGTGTCGTTTTCACCGACTTGTTCTTCGTCGTATGCGTCGCAGAGGAACGCAAGGAACACGCGGTCTGCGCCGAGGGACGGCTCGACGACGTAAGGAACGTATTTTTCGTTGGTTACGGGGTCGATATAACTCAAATCCTTGCCCGACGTTTTTATATGTTGATTAAGGTCGTAGTCGGTGCGGTCCGCAACGCCCCAGAGTTCGCCCCAACCGAACGGGAATTTGTATTCGAAGTCGGTCGTCGCTTTGGAATAGAAGCAGAGTTCCTCTTTTTCGTGGTCGCGAAGTTTGAGGTTTTCGTCCTTCATACCGAGGTCGAGCAACCATTGATGGCAAAAGTTCTTCCAGTAGCTGAACCATTCGAGGTCCGTTCCCGGTTTGCAGAAAAATTCAAGTTCCATTTGCTCGAATTCGCGGATACGGAAGATGAAGTTGCCGGGCGTGATTTCGTTGCGGAAACTCTTTCCGATTTGACCGATTCCGAACGGGATTTTCTTGCGGGTGGTGCGTTGCACGTTCTTGAAGTTTACAAATATGCCTTGCGCCGTTTCGGGACGAAGATATACGGTTGACGTGGAATCTTCGGTGACGCCGATGAAGGTTTTGAACATAAGGTTGAATTTTCTGACGCCTGTGAAATTGCTGTTTCCGCAAACGGGGCAGGGGATTTTATGTTCGATGATGTATTGTTCCATCTGCTCGTTTGTCCAACCGGAAATATTTTCTTCGATGCCGTGCTTTTGGTTGTATTCCTCGATGAGGTCGTCGGCGCGGTGACGAGATTTGCAAGATTTGCAGTCCATCAAGGGGTCGGAAAAACCGCCGATATGACCGCTTGCTTGCCACGTTGTCGGGTTCATAATTATTGCGCTGTCAAGTCCGACGTTGTAGGGATTTTCAACCACGAATTTCTTCCACCAAGCCTGCTTGATGTTGTTTTTGAGTTGAACGCCGAGAGGGCCGTAGTCCCAAGAGTTGGAAAGACCGCCGTAGATTTCACTTCCGGGATAGACGAATCCGCGGTTTTTTGCGAGGGCAACAAGTTTGTCCATAGTCAGTTGTGCCATAAAGTTATCTCCTTTCGCACTCATCCGGATGATGAGCCGATAAATATTGTGTATAAATAATAGAATAACGGCGCGAAAAAGTCAAAGATAATTGTTATATAACATAAATTAGGATATATTTAGAAACTGTGAAAGCGGAAAGCGGATTGAAACGAAAGCCATATTCGTCGAAAGCGGACAACGAAAGCGGACAACGTAAACGTAAGCGAGTCAAAGCGGAACGTGCTTGTAAAGTGGCAAGCGGTGCAAATCAAACGCGCCACCTCGTTTGAGATGACGCGTTTGCGACGTAGATACAAAAACATAACTTCGGGCAATTCGTGCTCACGTTATGCCCGCGCGACGTTTGTTATTTGCAGCAACCGCAGCCGCCCGTGCCGCCACCGCAAATGCAGGAAAGGATGAGAATCAGCCACACAATGTCGCAAGAATTGCATCCGCCCATCGTGCCGCCGCAACCGCAGTTGTTCAAGAGCATCAAGAGCAAAATAATGTCGCAACAATTACAGCCGCATCCGTTTGCACCGTTTGTAAAGAATCCGTTCATTTTATGTACCTCCTTCTATATTCGGATTGCTCCTACATTACCTTACGCAACCTTTGAAATTTGTGTTACAAAGGCATTGAACGGATTTGAGATAAATATATTTTTGTGTGGATCAATTAAAGCGAATGATAGGAATAGTTGCGGGATTGCTGCTTACGCTCGTGGTGTCGGGGTTATGCTCGCTTTGCTTCAACATCGACTTAAAGTGGTGGATTGCGCTCGATAAACCTGCGTTTGTGTTGCCAAACGTGTGGTTCAGCGTGTTCGTATGCGCAAGTTATTTGTCGTCGGTGCTTGCAATATCGAGGCTTGTCGAGTACAAACATATTTTTCCGTCGATGCTTTATTTTTTTGTTTTGGGAATATTTTGCGTGCTGTTCGTTTTTTCGTTTTTCACGCTTAAAAATTTGCTCGTTGCATTCATATCGATGACGATAGTGCTTGCAACGTCCTATGCGCTCTTTATCCGCTTCCTCACGAAAGAAGTGAAAATAGCCCTTGAATTTCTGCCGACTTTTCTATTCAACGTCTACGGCTTTTTGTGCGTCCTCTGCATTTTTATGAACAATTAGATGCTCGGCAAATGACAAAATATTATGTTTGATTTCTTCAATAGCATATGAAAAAATAAGTTTATAAGATTTATGCGCCAATCGTGTCAGCTGCACAAGTGCAGGTTGCAAACATTGTTTGCCGACAATTGAAAAATTGTCGCAAGTCCGTTGCCGTAACAAAAAAAAAGACGAACGAAGTCGTCTTTTGTTGCGTGTGTACGACAAAATCTCGTTTTTCGGGCGATTTTCGAGAGCGTGTTGGACGATAAGTACTTTTTTGCGATTGTTATGAAGAGTGTGGTGGATGATAAGCATTGGTTGCTCTGATTAATTTACAAATTCCAAAACGGTTTCATCTTCATTTATGCGGTACACAAACGGAGAATAGGGTTTTGCTATCTTTGTCCAAAGTTCTTTTGCTCCCACATTTTTCTCGTTGTATTTTATTTCCCATTTGCCATGATAGATTGATAAAATCAAATTAACTGCATCGATTGCATAATGATTTCTTCGGTAGGAAGGAAAAATCGTAAACTCTGCTATCGTATAATCCGGATGATGTCCGATAGCGGAGTATGTATTCAACATAACAAAACCGACCATAATTTCATCATCGTAAATGAAAAAGGCTTTTCTCTCCGCATCGGTAAAATACGCATCAAAATATCCGTAATGATAATTTCCTTGTTCGTCCATGTTGTCAGGATAGTACTTTGTCATCTCATACAAATATTTTTGATTTATATTCCATAAAAGTTTGCGTTCTTCCGCTTTAACTTCTTGTAATCTGATCATCTTTATTCCATCGCGTTATTCAAATTTGTCTTTGGTATAATTTTAGTATGTTATGTGGCGTTTTGCAATCATTCACACAGATGCAAAAAAATAATGGTCTATAAGAAAAGACTTATAGACCATCACACTTGGTGCATCCTCAGGGACTCGAACCCTGGACCCACTGATTAAGAGTCAGTTGCTCTACCAACTGAGCTAAGGATGCATATCTCGGCGACAATTACGCTTCATGCGGTCGTTGTCGCTCCCTAGATATTTTGAACGACCATTGCTGATCGTTCAATTCCGCTTGCGCGTGGAGCGGGAGACGGGATTCGGACCCGCGACTTTCACCTTGGCAAGGTGACACTCTACCACTGAGTCACTCCCGCAAGCACAAATTACTATATCAAATCAATTTGCAAAAAGCAACAATTTTTTGCCATAAAGTTAAAAATATTTTATAAAATCAGCATATAACACTCTTAATTTTGTTTTTGCTTTACAGAAACCGAAATTATGCTATAATAATGATGTTTTTGCGGATGTGGTGAAATTGGCAGACACGCAAGATTTAGGTTCTTGTACTATATAGTGTGCAGGTTCAAGTCCTGTCATCCGTACCAAGTGTGATGGTCTATAAGTCTTTTCTTATAGACCATCATTTTTGCATTTTTAGGGGCATTTTCGCCCATTTTTGAGCAATTTCATAGCAAATCACCAGACCGAGTAACGGAGAGCCCGTTGCCCGGTCTTTTTTTATGCCCCAAAAAAGCGTAATTTCACACGAAGTTAGGACATACAGGCTTGACTTTTGAGAAATTTATGGTAGAATGTAAAGGATAAAACGTATCATATATTGATATGCGGAACTTTTAACGCCGAATAATCTGAAAAAATGCGAAATACAGGCAAAAGGAATTGACAAGGTGTGACATACACAAGGCAATCGAAGACGAGGAAGTCTGCCTATAATTTGAATAAGAGTAACGGAATCTGACCGCACTGCTGCATAGGCTAAACCTACGGAGCGGTGCGATTTTGCTTTTATAAGAAACAGATATACAACTTTAAAGCAGTTTAGGTTTTAACCAATGAAAAACCTATCTTTTAAATCTTACTAACGAAAAAGTAAGAAGGAGGTGGAACATAATGAAAAAATATTTTGAAAAAGCAAGTATTGCTTTAATAATTGCTATGATGTTCATTCTTGCTATTTTTGGTGGCGCAGCAATGAAAACTCATACAAACGCCGATAATGTAAAATATAAAACGGCCGTGGACTATACAGTAGCCGAGCCGGAAGAGGATCCAAATCAAGAGTGGGATATAAGCCTTGATCAAAGCCTAAATCTTACACTTGGTCCGTGGTATTCGAGCGACGGCAAGTATGCTAATCCTACCATCCCGGTTTATACCATTCAAAAGACAAGAAGTGACACAGAGAATATGGTAATCCTCTTTTGTGGCGAGGGTTATACCAAAAGTCAGCAACAAAAATTTATTAATGACGTCAAAAAGGTGTGGGAGGGCGCAATGCAGCACGAGCCATATCGTAGCTATGCAGATCGCTTTAATGTCTATGCACTTTGCACGGCATCGGAGTCTAGCTTTAATAGTGGTGACAGTACGTTTTTCGACGTGGTTATTGATAAAAGTAGCGGTCCGATGATTGGACTAAGCAAGAGTATTAGTAAAAACCATATTTTCGAACGCTGTATTGGACCTGCATTTCTTGAGGAAATTCACGATGCGCATATTCCTAAAAAAACCGATCCAAATTCATCTTATTGGGTTGGTAATAATAGCCCTCTTAGTGAATATGAACCATTTTATTATGTGCATAAATATATCAATCAGTTTGCTGTGTTAGTCAATACGACTCAAGATTTTGGCGGTTCGCATAGAAATTATGAAAGAGGTATTCATTATCTTGTAACTCCGGCTGATAGCGCACGTGCGCAAAAGACTTTTACGCACGAACTTGGTCACGGATTGCTAGAACTTGGCGATGAGTACATGTCAAGTACTACGCAACAAACAGATCTTACGTCATTAAACGTGGCGCACACTCACGACCCGAATAACGTAAAGTGGAAACAGTTGTTAGGTTTCAGAAAAACTTATACATGTAATGCGTTAGGCTATGGCAATGCTTACAACTCAAGTTACGAATGCCTTATGCGTGATACCACCTATCAATTCTGTGAAGTATGTAAGTTGCAAGGCAGCAAGAGAATGTCGCAACTCATAGACGGCAAGAGCCTCTATGTTGCCGATCCGGAAGTCAAAAAATATACGAGGCAGTATTCTAAGCCGTCAGACTTTGCGGATACGACATATAACGGATATTATTATTATGAAAATTATCGCAGTGGAGTTTTGCTCAGTGGCTGGGACAAAAACAAATTCAACACCGGTATGGCGGGCGAGAAAATTCAGCTCCGCACCATTGTTCAAAATCTTTCGGACACTACACAGCGCTATGTTACCATGAAAATGTGGATAAAGCATGCCGATGGCAGTGTTGCCACCACGAGAAGTGGGGACAAACTTGAAACATCGCAGACTTTCACCATTCCTGTATGGAGCGAAAAGAGCAAGTTCTGGCCGAAGGGTGCTTTGAGTTATGAAGGTAGCAATATGAATTCGGGATTAGAAAATTGTGAGCTGATTTACCAAATCCCATCGGACGCAGTGCTGAATAGCGGCGACACGGTTGTTTTCGAAGTGACTGACGAGAATGGCAACGTGCTTGCTAACGACAACACCGAAACTCAAACTTATGCAAACATAAATATTGAGTGCAAGTTCGAGGACGGAACTCCAATGCCTAATGCAAACAAAGCCACAATACCGATTGCGGTAGGTAGCCAACTTAATTGGACAGCTCCAGCTCAACTCTATGGGCATACTTTTGTTAGGGCAGAGGGACACGACCAAATGGTGAATGGGAGCGGTCAAACCGTGACGTATTATTATACCAAACAATCCAACGTTCATATACACGACTGGGGAGAATGGAGAACAAACGGTAACGGAACGCACACTCGCACTTGTAGGACGGACAATTCTCACAGTGAAACGGCAAATTGTGTCGGCGGTAGTGCAACTTGCACGCACAAGGCAGTTTGTGACGTTTGCCACGGCGAATATGGGCAAGCAAAATCTCACGATTGGGGCAAAGCAACGTATACTTGGACGGACACCGTTTGCAAAGCGGAAAGAGTTTGCAAGCACGACAGCGCCCACACTGAAAGCGAAACGAGGACTGCAACAGGAACGGTAATCAAAGCGGCAACCTGCAAAGAAAAAGGCAAAATGAAATATACCGCTACTTTTGAAAATACTGCGTTTACTAAGCAAGAAAAGGAAGTCGATATTGATTTTGCTCCACATACTTTTGGAGCGTGGAAAGACGAAATTCCTGCAACAACGGAAGACTTTGGCACGAAAGGACATAAAGATTGCACGGTTTGCGGAAAGCACTTTGATAAAGACGGGGGCGAAATCACCGAACTTAGAATTGCCAAAATCGGCACGCATAACGTGGTAATAAACGGCGAAAGCAAATTCTATGCGCACGGCGAAAGCGTAACCGTAACGGCAGAAGATAAAGAAGGCAAAGAGTTCAAAGGTTGGAAAGACGAAAGCGGAAAAATCGTAAGCACCGACAAGAGTTATACCTTCAAGGTATCGGGAGAAAAAAACCTTACGGCTGTATATGACGATAAGCCTTCGGGCGGTGGCGAAATCACTCCGCCTGCTAAAAAGGACGGACTTTCGGGCGGTGCGATTGCAGGTATCGTAATCGGAACGTTGCTTTTTGCGGGAATCGGCGGATTTGCAATCTTCTGGTTTGCGGTCAAGAAAAAGACGTTTGCAGACTTGGGCGTTGCTTTGAAGAAAGTCTTTACGGCAATCGGAAACTTCTTCAAAAATCTCGGAGCAAAAATCAAAGCATTGTTCACCAAAAAGAAATAAGATGAACTAAACAAAACAAGACCATCACTCGATAAAACGGGTGGTGGTTTTCTCTATACAAAAAACCAATCCGCCACCGGTGCGGATTGGTAAAATGTGGTGGAGATAAGGGGATTCGTAGGAAGCGACCTGGACGCTTCCGTAATAGCGTCAGCGTCAGCCCGTAGTGGTTCGCACGGTGAAACCGTGGTGCGATTTTTGAAAAAATCGCGCAATCCACTTATTCCCCGCAAAAATAAAACAAGCCGAACAGAGTTCGACTTGTGTACTTTTTGTCAATGACGAACAAAAAGGAGCGTCTTTTTAAGGTAAAAATGTGGTAGGCGTCCATGGGGATTTGAACTTTTTTTCGCTTTAATTATTTTAGAAATGTTGAATTTTTTTTAAAAATATAGTATAATATGATTAACTAGAGTGTATCTTGTAATGAGTTTTAACATTCGCTGCTTTAACGGGTGAATTTTTTGCCCGTAACTAAAAAGAAAAAGGATGTAAATTCTCTTAAATTAACAAAATTGAATTAAAAGGTACAATGAAGAACGAATGATTGAAATAAAGGAATTTGAAAAGACTTTATTAAAAGGTTATAAATTCATAGATTTATTCTGTGGTATAGGGGGCTTTCATGTGGCGTTAGAGGCATTTGGTGCTGAATGCGTCTTTGCCTCTGATGTGAACGAAGAGGCAAAAAATGTTTACAAAAAGAATTTTGGCATTTTACCATACGGGGATATCACAAAAATCTCTTCAATAGACATACCATCACATGACATTTTGTGTGGGGGATTCCCTTGCCAAGCTTTTAGTATCTCAGGAAAAGGGAAAGGCTTTTCTGATTGCAAAACGGGACAGTTGTTTTTTGAGATAAATCGTATATTAAAGGATCATAAGCCCAAAGTGGTTTTCCTTGAAAATGTTGCGAATTTGGAAAAGCATTGGGGTGGATATTCTCTTAAAAATATTCTAAACGCATTGAAATCGCGAGGGTATAAACCTTTTGAAAAAGTACTAAATGCAATAGATTATGGAATACCGCAGTACAGAAAGAGATTATACATAGTTGCATTTAGAGAAGATTTGAGTATAAACGATTTTAATTTCCCTAAACCATTAGAAACAAAAAAATCACTAAAAGACTTTTTGGAAGACAAAGTTGATGAACGATATTACATCAAACAAAATTATAAAATAAGAGACGATGTACTTGATATTGAGAAAGATAGGCAGGGTTCTTATATAAGAGTTGGAGAGGTTGGCCCAGGACGCCAAGGGGAGCGGATTTATAGCGTAAACGGATGCGCAACAACACTGTCGTCTTCAAGTGGAGGCCTTGGTGGAAGAACGGGTATGTATTATATAAATAACAAAGTTAGGAAACTGACTCCTCGTGAATGTGCAAGATTAATGGGGTTCCCAAATGATTTTAAGATCGCGGAATCAGATAATCAAGCATATCTTCAATTTGGTAATAGCGTTGTTATTGACGTTTTACAATATATTTTACTTGAAATAATTTCTAAAATACAAGGGGAATAATGATTATGGAAAAACAGAACATTCCATTCACGATGAACTATAACGCATTAAAAATGTTTGGTAGGCAACTGTATTCTAATGCTTGGGCTGCAATATCAGAGTTGGTTGCTAATGGATTTGATGCTAATGCAAAAAATGTATTTCTTTACATTGATATGAAAGAAAAACGTAATACAACGATTGAATTGTTTGATGACGGCATAGGAATGAACGATGAAGATTTAAAATCTAAGTATGTTCGAATAGGTCGCAATCGAAGAACTGAAAACAATAAGGATACTGCGGCGGGGCGCAAGGGTATAGGTAAACTTGCTGCATTGTATTTGTCAGATAAATATCAAATTATAATAAGAAAGGATAATGAGGTTAGTGCATGGAGTGTGGATGTATCTGATATGGATGATGAAGATACTCCAAGTTTAAAGCCTATTCCCTATGGAGAAGTCAATATCGTATGCGATAAATATTGGAACAGTACTGCTATAACGCATGGAACAATGATAAGGTTAGAAGGTGTGGATTTAAAACGTATTGGTGAAGCTGCGATTGATGCGTTAAAACATAAATTATCCAACTATTTTCAATTTGACAGCATTCAAAACAAGTTAAACGTTTGTATTATCAAATCGAATAATGATTCGATTCTATTTGAACCAGTTGTTAAAAAAATCGCATTTGATAATATGTTTGCAATTTATACTTCAGATAAAAATCTTGTGAAAACAACAAAAACCACGGTGTCTATGTCTTATAGAAATAAATTGCACGAAACTAAATCATATACAAAAGAAATAGAAATTAACGACTTTCCTGATTATGTAATTAATCCTAAGACTCGTGATAAATTCTTAACTGAAGGTAAAATTGTTATAGATGGTAAAGAGAAAAATTACAAATTGACTGGTTGGATTGGAATTCATTCATCAATAGATAAAGATGATGCGGTTAATAATGATTCCCGTTATGTAAAAAACAAATTTTATAATCCAAATCAAATTCGCGTTTATGTTAGAGGTAAATTATTTAATGATAGCATATTAAGCAGCCTGCCACTGGTAGGCGCATTCGTTAATTATATCGAAGGAGAAATTGCATTTGAAATTTTAGATGAAAACGATTTAGATGATATTGCTACATCGAATCGTCAAGATTTTTCTTTTATTGATGAACGCGTAAATCTACTTAATGAGCTGCTTGCGGGAATATGTAGACAACTCTTACAAGATAGACAAAGATTGGCTGATAATATCAAATCTTTAGTCGATGAGGAAAATAAAACCATTCAATCAAGGGAGAAAACAACGTTTTCGAGAGATGTGTATAAGGAATTAATCTCTGATGATACATTACCTAAACAGAAAGCAAATGAGTTGGCAAATGTTATAGCGAATAAATTAAAAGGTGAGTATGACTTAAAAACATCTTTCAAATTATTTTTGTCGCATGCAAGTAGTGATAGGATTTTTACGGATTTTATCTCGGCTTATTTGCAAAAATTAGGGTTCATTTTTGACAAAGATATTGACAAAACAGAGATATTTTATTCATCTGATGGACTTAATATTGATAGTTTAGACCCATTATCTGAGATAATAAAAAATATGCTCATAAGAGATAATACTCAAATTTTGTTTTTAACTTCGAAGAATTTCTTAAATAGTCAGTATTGCTTGTTCGAAGGTGGTGCGGCATGGGCTACGCGATCTATAGGAATGTATCGTATTGTTTCGTTGGACTATGAGAGTATACCGAAGTTTTTAACAAACGGAAAACCCGAATTTAGTTTTAATGTAAAAAATAGAGATTCATTTATCTTAGATAGGCAAAGTTATGAAAATTTAGTCAAAGTGTTAAATGAGATTATCGAACATTTGAACAAAAATAGAGAAGTTATAGAAACGCCAACCGTACCGTTAATTCCGGAAGTGAAATTCAAAGATGAAGTTGAAATGAGAAAAGAAGGTAAAACTGATAGAGATTATATGGATCAAGATGTTTTAACTTATTGGGAAACCTATATCGAAAAGAAAATAGATAAATATATTAAAGATAACCTTGTGAGCGAAAAATAGGATTAGAGTGACTACAAACTGCGATAAACCAACAATCTCTCAAAAAGTATTATGATATCTTGTTGGTAATATTTAATAAAAAAGGTTTCAGATAATAATCAAAGTCGGATATTCGTAAAGTGAATACCGGCTTTTTTTTAATTTAATATAAAAAATATGTGCGAGAACAAGTAGAAACGTTCTCGTTTTTTTATGCCCTTTCGTAGGGAATTTTTGACTTATTGCATGAAATATATGAAGAAATGTGTAAAAAATTTTTAATAATTGATATTTAAATTCTATCAGTGGCACCACGGATGATGTCGAATTTGTCTCGACGAAAAAGAGACGAATTCGGCATTTTTCTTACTTTTTTTAAGGGTGAATAGGGGCGAATTACCTATTTTACCCCGAAAATGACCGAGTTAGAGTGTCTCGATTTGCCGAGACATTAACGACAAACCACCTATGTAGGTAGGACGCTTATATACTGAATATGTAGGATTTGAATATGGATTGACCGAGCAGAAGAGAATCTGTTCGGTCTTTTTTTGTAAAGTAATGGGTGTCCGCAAATGCGGACACCCATTACTTTACAAATGTTTCAAAATATGTTATACTATAAGCGTCAAAATGGGACAGGTGTAAGGAGTAGCGGATGAGACAAGAAAATGCTTTCAAAATCAGGCTTATAAAATTACTTGAAATATTACGCCAACATTCGGATGAAGATAATTATATGTCGACAACCGAAATAATTGAAAGGCTTGCGGCGATAGGAATTATTTGTGACCGAAGAACGCTATACAAGGATGTAGAACTTCTGAACGAGTCTGGATATGAAGTGTTGTGTGAAAAGTCTCCGGGAAAGCCAAATGGCTATTGTGTTGCCGATCGCAGTTTTAACGTTTCGGAACTCCGCATTCTTATGGATGCGGTTCAAGCATCGAGTTTTATTACACCGAAAAAGACCGAAGAACTTGTTGATAAAATTGCTAATCTTGGGGGAAGTCATCGCGCGGAACTGCTACAAAGCAATATTGTAAAGTTTAATACGACTAAAAGTATAAATGAAAACATTTTTTATTCAATAAGCGAAATCAATGCCGCAATAGAAAATGGAAAGAAGGTTTCATTTGAATACTTTGACTTTAATGAAAAACACGAACGGGTATATGGACGAAATGGCAAGCGTTATTATGTTAACCCACTTGCTACGATTTATGACGATGATAACTACTACCTTATATGCTATTACGGCAAATACGAGGGTGTGGTTCATTATCGCATAGGCCGAATGGATCACGTTGAAATGGTCGTTAATCAACCTATAGACCTATATAAGGGAAATCCTATAGATTTGCAACATCACAAAAAAACACTGTTTGGGATGTTCCAAGGCGAAGAACAAAAAGTGGAGTTTATTGCGGATAAGAGTTTGCTCGACGTAATTTTTGATGTTTTTGGAGATGCAGTCAAACTTGCACCTGAAAGTGAAAATGCGGTGAGGTTTGCGACTTCAGTACAACTAAGTCCAGCATTCTACGGATGGTGCTTGTCGTTCGGAGACAAACTGCAAGTGGTCGGTCCGAATGAAGTGGTGGAAAAAGTAGTCGAGTATATTCAATCGTTGACGCAAGTTTATAAACGAAATCAATCAGAATAATGTGTCCGATAATTAAAGTTTTTCTTTGATTTATCGAATATCGAATTGATTTATTTTTTTATTTATGATATAATGTAAAAAAAAGAATTAGAGGAAATCTTATGACGATAAGTTACGACAAATTATGGAAAAAACTCATAGATAAAAAAATGACAAAAAATGCGTTACGGATAAAAGCGGAAATGTCATCTTCAACTATGGCAAAGATGAGTAAAAACGAGACGGTTTCTATGGATGTAATGCTCCGAATTTGTAAAGTGCTGGATTGTGAATTCGATGATATCATAGAGATAAAAAAAGATTAAAGGCAATTCTTTAATAATGGAGCATACCAAGATGAACTATATAGATTTATTTGCTGGAGCGGGAGGATTATCAGAAGGATTTCTACAAAATGGATTTTTTCCGCTCGCTCATATTGAAATGAATGAAGACGCTTGTTTGACCTTAAAAACGCGTCTCTGTTATCACTATCTTAAGGATAACAATAAATTGCGTTACTACAATAAATACTTAAAAGGAAAGATTACAAGGGAAGAGCTATACAGTCTAGTGCCGCAGGAATTGTTAGAATCCGTTATCAATGAGAAAATGTCCGATGAAACAATAAGAAAGGTTTTTGAGAAGGTCGACAATCTTATTGGTGAGAAGTCGGTCGATGTAATCATTGGTGGACCGCCATGTCAGGCATATTCGCTTGTTGGAAGGGCGGTAAAAGAAGACAACATGGATGGCGATGAAAGAAACTATTTGTACAAACAGTATTGCAAGTTCTTAAAGCGGTATCAGCCAAAGATGTTTGTTTTCGAAAATGTTCCTGGATTGCTTACGGCTAAAAATGGAAAGCATTTTGCCAACCTAAAAAAATACTTGGCACATGTAGGATATAAACTTGATTACAGAGAATTAAATGCAAAAAACTTCGGTGTGTTGCAAAACAGAAGGAGAATTATTATTATTGGATGGAAGGCAGAATACGACGGCGAGTACTTTTATCCGCAATTCGAAGATGTTCCTCATAACTTTATAGTTAACGATTTGCTAGAAGACCTTCCAAGTATACAAGCGGGTGAGGAAGGAAAAGAATATGCCGCCAAACCGTCGAGATACCTTACTGAGTTTGGGATCAGAAGCAAAAGCGATATCTTAACATATCACATTGCCCGTCCGCATATTACGCGAGATAAAGAAATCTATAACAAAGTTATTGATGCTTGGAACGATGGACACAAGAGATTAAAGTATGTGGATTTACCCACGGAACTAAAAACACATAAAAATGTTACGTCATTTTTAGATAGATTTAAGATTGTTGAGTGGGATATGCCGGCTTGTCACACCATGATGGCACACATATCTAAGGACGGGCATTATTTTATTCATCCGGATAAAAATCAGAACCGTTCGATAACTGTTAGAGAAGCAGCAAGAATTCAGTCTTTCCCAGATAACTACTATTTTGAAGGAAGCAGAACTGCGGCTTTTACGCAAATAGGGAATGCAGTACCGCCACTAATGGCAAAGGCGATAGCAGAAAAGATAAGGGAACAAATAGAGAACCAATAAGAGGGAAATACAGATGAACAACCTGTTGATTCAGCAGTATGGTAAATACAAAAGACAGCAACTAGATGAAAACCCATGTAGTTGTCTTTTAGATACGTCAATAGATATAAATCCACACCAGGTGGATGCCTTTTGTGCTGCCGTAAAAGCTTTGAAAACGGGTGGTATCATTTTAGCTGACGAGGTTGGTCTTGGTAAAACTATTGAGGCTGGTCTCGTAATCAAATATGTAATCAAAACTGGTGCGAAAAAGATATTAATTTCTTTGCCTGCATCGCTAAGGAAACAGTGGGAAGTTGAATTGCTTGAGAAGTTCGGCTTTTCCGAAGAGTCTATTAAGATATTGGATAGACAAGCCATTAATTATGATCCCTTAGGGATAGTCGATTATTGGCTGAAAGATTCTCAAAAAGTGAGTATCGCGCTTACATCATACGATTTTTCGTCAAAGCTGATGAAAAAATACCCCACTGTAAAGTGGGACTTTGTTGTAATTGATGAAGCGCATAATATGCGTAACATTTTCCATGGGACAAAGAGAGCAAAAAGGCTTTACGAGCAAACGCATAATATCCCTAAAATCTTACTGACCGCAACGCCGTTGCAAAACAGTTTAAGTGATTTGCACGGGTTGGTCTCCTTTATAGATCCAAGAATTTTCGGTACGGAGAAAGCCTTTAATAAGCAGTATAAAGAAGATAATAACTATGCGGAGCTAAAGCAAAATCTTGCCCCAGTACTATATAGAACGCTAAGAAAAGACGTTAGCAAATACATGCAATTTGCCAATCGCATTAGTCGGACGTTTGATTTTGAGTTAAGCTATGACGAAGCAGCGTTGTATATGCGTGTAAGCAATTTCTTGAAGCGTGATTATTTATATTCGTTGCCGACGGCAAATAGGAATTTACTGACTCTTGTTATTCGTAAGTTGCTAGCGTCATCGAGTTTTGCGCTTATTGAAACGTTTGAAGTAATCTTGGATAGATTGCAAAAACTGTTGGAAGGTACCAAGTCGAAAGATGCACAAGAAGGGTTTGAACTTTTTTGGAATTATCTTGACGATGACTATGATGAAGATGCGGAACCTGAAGAAGATGCGGAAACAGTCTTTCAAAAGCAAAGAATACAAGAAGAAATCGACGAAGTAAAAGCAATTATCGAGAATGCTGAAAAAATAAAGACAAACGCGAAAGTAAACGCCTTAAAACAAGCGATTGAGGCGGCTTTTGATATGCAACGACAAAAGGGCATTGCACAAAAAGTAGTTATATTCACAGAATCCAAAAGAACCCAACGATATGTTGCAAATGAATTGATTGAAAGCGGAGTAAGTGAAGAGGACATAGTGCTTTTCAATGGAGAAAACTCGGATGAAAGAACAAGAGAAATTTGCAAGGCGTATCAAGTCAAAAACTTTGGAAAAACAAATTATGGGCCATCTGTTGAAAAAAAACACGCCATCGTTGATTATTTTGAGAATAATGCAAAAATTCTAATTTTAACAGATGCTGGTAGTGAAGGCTTGAATTTGCAGTTCTGTAATACGGTAATAAACTACGATCTTCCCTGGAACCCGATGAAAATTGAGCAACGTATTGGCCGTTGCCATCGTTATGGACAAAAAAATGACGTGGTTGCGATAAACCTGCTTAATACCGGTAACCAGGCGGATATGAGAGTGTACGAGATACTCTCCAAAAAGTTTGAATTGTTCGACGGTGTATTCGGCTCATCCGATATTGCCTTGGGAGTATTGGAGTCAGGCATTAACTTTGAGCAAGAAGTTTTGGCAATTTATCAAAAATGTAATACGGTGGCAGAAATTAAGCGCGAATTTGATAAATTAGACAGAAAGCTTGACGCAAAACGGAATAAGAAAGCAAGAGAACTAAGAAATATACTTCTAACAAAAACGAGCGAACAAAAATGCGCCGATCTTGATGCGGTAAAGATTAACATTGACAAATATTTAAAACAAGTGGAGTATTGGAACGACGTGGAAGATGAAGACATAGGGCTTCCACCGATGAATATTTGGAGAACGCCAAATTGGGGTGAACAAGTCTTAGGTTCTCATGGTTGGCTGTTTGTTGGTGCATTGTGTGACAATTCTAAACTGCTTTTCCCCGTACTACTTTTGTGTGACGATCAAGGAAATTATGTTGACTTTGACGAAGATGATTTATTGCCGACACTGGAACAAATTGACGATACTGACATTTATCCATACAAACTGTCGGAAGAAGATCAAAAAATTGTCAACGGTGTTTATGATAAGCTACTCAAAGAAATGATGGATAAGCACAACGCCGAAAATCAGCAATACATAGCATATCAACGGCACAAACTTGAAAACTGGGCAAAAGTCCAGGAAGAGCAGTTGATGATTAACATTCAAGAAATAACTGAAGAGGCAGAAGGGTTAATTGAGCAAGCAAAACAGTGCAACAACTTTTATGAAAAAGTTGACATACGAAAGAATGCTGAAGAAAAATTGGCACAGGCAAAAAAGATGATGGACAACTATCATCAAAAGGTATCGCAAATCAATGAAGAAGTACAAAAGGAAATAGAGAATTTTGAAAAGCACTTGATAACAAATCCGATATTGCTATTTAAGATAGTGCTGAAGTTTTGAGGAGATGAGTTATGGCAAAAAGCAAAATATTGAAAGAAGTTGCAAATAATGAAATTAGCGTTGAAATCGCATTGAGAAGACTATATATAATAGCAAGTGATTTGGAGGATGACGCTCTAATTACATGGATTGATAAAGAATTAAATGGATATTCTGAGGAAGATATTGTTCCGGAATATAGAAATATAGGTGCTGGTTCAATATGTTATTCTGGGATTAAGGGAAGCATGATGAGCTACATAAAAATATCAAATAGCCCTTTACCATTTCAATGCATCCCAAAAGAGTTTCAAGAGATGACCCAAAATCATTATCGTAGAGACACAATAGCTTCAATAGAACAAGAATCTAAACAGAAAGAGGCTTTTATTAATGATTTTTCTGCGATGATTCCATATATGAATATAGGCGTTGCAATTACCACCTTGTATAGGCAATATGATCCATCAGTTTTTAGGGAAATTGTTAATAAGATGTCTGCCATGCTGTTAAAAATTTATACAAAACTAGACAAGACCATCGGAAATCTAGATGATTTAGACATCGGGAATATAACACATCAAAAACGAGAGGACGTAACAACATACATAGAAAAGATAGTCTTTACTGATAATTCGATTCGCGTGGGTGATGGAAATAAGATAGAAAAAAGTGAGTTGATAACAAAGGGAGAATGATATGTCACAAGGCTTATTTGCTGGTGCTACAAATTACCAAGAGCAGACAAAAGAAGATATTGCTTTAGATATTGAAAAATGGATAAGAAATGCTAAAGGAATGAAGTGTACAATGGATACTTCTATTGCAAAACTAAAGGATGCTAATTATTGGGAATGTGTCCCATCTGCATTTAGATGTTATTGCGAATCAGTATCAAATATTTGCTTGTCGTTTTGCGCTGATTTTAATTTGGTCTTATTAGATATAAGGCAAGATAAGATTTGCGATAGAACAATTAAGCTATTAGAGAATATATTCAATGTTTCAACGGAAAACGAAGAACTATCATGGAAAACATATAATGAAGATTCTCATTGGAAAAAATACGGCGATCAAAATTTTGCTGTTGCAGAAGATTTATATGGATTTTCAAGAGATTTTTTCGCAACGTTGTTTGATGTCGCAAATGCCGCTTCTAGGTTGGAGGATTACATGAAAGAAAATAAAACAATAATTGATAACAGTGTACATACAGACAACAGTATTACAATTGAAAGTGGAAATAAGATCGAAAAGAGCATTATTTGTAACACTAACAATGTGGATAAACCAGAGAAGAGGACTTCATTTTGGAGTAAATTTTGGTTGCCATTAATTATATCTATAATAGGTGGTGTGGCAGTTACTGCTATTTGTCTTTGGTTAGGATTAAAATAAAGGTGTATTAAAATGCAAAAAAGTGGAAAGTTGGAACTTACTTGGGTTGGTAAGTACGAACAAAAAGAAATAGAACCGAGAATTCTGGTGGAAAATCCTGAACTTAGTTATGGGGATCAGGATACTGGCAACATGCTTATTCACGGGGATAATTTGATTGCGCTGAAGGCCCTTGAACAGGACTATGCCGGAAAAATCAAGTGTATTTATATCGATCCACCGTACAATACGGGGGCGCGAATTGATGCTGATGGTAAAGAGGTGGGGTATGACGATGGATTGGAACATAGTACTTGGCTTTCCATGATGATGGAGAGATTGATTATTTTACGCTCTTTGTTATCGGATGATGGTTCAATATGGATAAGTATTGATGAAAAAGAAAGTCATTATTTAAAAGTGATTTGCGATGAGGTGTTTGGACGAAATAATTATGTTATTCAGGTTACAATAAAAAGAGGCTCAGTTAGTGGGCATAAAGCAATTAATCCTACACCAGTTCAGATTTGCGACTTGCTTTTAGTATACGCCAAGAACAAAGAAGAATGGGAATATAAACCTGTTTATAAAAAGAGAGAGTATGATAAAGCATATAATTTATTTTTAGAAAACATTGAAGACGATTACAAAAAATGGGAAATTATTTCATTGAAGGATGCGATGGCAAATAAGCATTTGAACATAGATGAAATAATTAGTAAATATCCAGCACAAGTAATCAGATTCGCTCAACCAGATTACAAATCAGTGGGGCAAGAAACTAGAGATTTAATTGATCTGTCCAAAAAAAATCCTAACGAATTTTTTCTTCAAAAAAGAGAGGGATACCCCAATATCTATCTGCTAAACGGGAATAGAATTCTTTTTTATAAGGATAAATTAAGAATTATCGATGGCAAATGTGTAACGGCGGAGCTGGTGACAAATTTATGGGATGACATGAATTATCAAGGGATTGCAAGTGAAGGAGGAGTTACATTTCAGAAAGGTAAAAAGCCAGAAAGTCAAATCAAAAGGATTTTTGAAATGGCCTCAAACGATGGGGACTTAGTCCTCGATTCGTTTTTGGGTTCAGGGACCACCATTGCAGTTGCGCAAAAGATGAATAGACGATGGATAGGAATTGAACTGGGGCCTCATTGCTATACCCATTCAAAAAAAAGAATTGATAGTGTGATAAATGGCGAACAAAGTGGCATTAGTAAAGCGGTCAATTGGCAAGGCGGTGGCGGATATAAGTTTTACGAACTTGCTCCAAGTCTGCTTGTGCCTAATCCGAAACTGCCGACAATCAAACAAATAAACCCTGAATACACGTTTGAAATGATGTGCGAGGCGATTTGCAAATTAGAGGGATTTAAGTACAAGCCTGATGGAAAATTCCAAGGCAAGTCGAGTGAGCAAAGGTTTATACATATCACAAAAGAGTTTGTCAACGGCGAATACGTCAATAGTTTGCTTGCAAACCTAGGAGAAGGGCAATCGCTGTTAGTGTATGGGACGAAAATACAGTCTGGACTTAGACTCCCAGATAATATAGTCGTTAAAAAGATACCGAAAGATTTGATTGATAAATGCACGTTTGAAAGCGAGGTAAAATGATGGATAATATCGTTAATCAAATTGGATATGCAATGAGTTTAAGAGAGCCGCAAAAGGAAGCTCTCCAGTATCTTGACGCTATTTCGTCAAGCTGCGATTATAAGCGCAACACACTTGATGAAGTAGAAGCAATTGCTACTGCAAATTGTGAGGACAAGCATACCATAAAAGTTGATGACAATTTCAAATTTCCGTCATTTTGCTTTGATATGGCAACGGGTATTGGTAAAACTCGTTTGATGGGCGCGGCAATTTATTACTTGTATAAAACAAAGGGATACAAACACTTTTTCATCCTTGCGCCCGGCAACACAATTTACGATAAGTTGCGCAAAGAGGCTAATCCTGCACACCCAAAGTACATATTCAAAGGCTTAGAAGCGGAAATGGGCAGACCTAAGGTGTATGACGGGGAAAACTACGTTAGATATCCAGCTAGGTTTGTTCAGGGCGAAATTGAAATTGAAAAAACATCCGAGATACAACTGTTTATTTTTAATATCGGGAAAATTTTTAATAGCAAAACGGATACGACTTTTAAGTTCCATAAATATCAAGAAACGCTCGGTTCTTCTTTTGCCGACGTACTTGCAAAGTTCGACGATCTTGTAATTTGTATGGACGAGGCGCATCGCTATTATGCGCCTGCATCCATGAAAGCGATAAGTTACTTAAAGCCTATCTTAGGTTTGGAATTTACCGCTACTCCAAAGTCGCATAGTAACGTGATATACAGTTACGACTTGGCTAAAGGCGCAGGGAAGTATTTGAAAATACCCGTTGTAATGGGTAGAACAAACACGGGTGGATACAGCGCGGAAGATATTGAAGAAATGAAAATCCGTGATGGTCTTACTTTGCACGAAAACCGCAAGAAAGTTGTTTATCAATATTGTTTAGATAACAATTTGGACTATGTAAAACCTATCGTATTGATTGCTTGTAAAGACACAGAGCATGCAAAGAAGATTCGTGCGATGATTGACAGCGATTCTTTCAATAATGGTAGATATCGTGGAAAAGTCATCGAGATTCACTCCAATATGAAAGGGGAAGAAACAGAAGAAAATATCCGCAAACTTCTTTCTATCGAAAGTGCGCAGAATCCCGTTGAAATTGTTCTTCACGTTTACAAATTGAAAGAAGGTTGGGACGTAAACAACTTGTTTACGATAATTCCACTTAATGCTGCCAAGAGTGATATTCTGGCACTTCAAACGATTGGTCGCGGGTTGCGTTTACCGTTTGGTGTAATAACAGGCAACGAAGCAATTGATACACTCGATATCGTTGCACATGACCATTATCGTGAAATTGTGGAAGACATTAAAAATAGCGACACGTTTAAGTATCGAGATTTGGACGATAGGGGCGTGGAGCCTACCAAGGTAGTAGAAATAACGAATGGTATTGGAGACGGGCAACTTTCGCTTTTAGATGATATTTTTGTTAGTGCTGGCGTCAAGTCGTTTAATGATGTTTGCGACGTTAAAACGCAAGACAAAATGTACGAAGAGTATATGAAGTCGTTCGGTAGAACAAAGAAGCCTGAAAAGCAAGTGCCTCCGCAGTATTCTATTTTTGACTATACAGATGAAGATGAAAACGAGAAAACGGTTGAGACAACGACCCATACTGGAGAAGGAAGTTCTTTAGGGGCAAAGAAGGCCCAACCGATGAAAAAGGAAGATTTTGTCGCAACCGTAACGGGGCTGAGCAAAAAGGCAATTTCTGTTCCTAAGATTTTGGTTCAACCGAGTTCTACGGTAACCTTGAAACCGTTTACCGTTAAGAGAAATATAGCGGATTTCGAGGTTGCTGCGTCCAAGATAGAGAGATTTAATGCTGTTAATGCCGAGATGCTTGAGTCTTTCGATGCCGAAATTTTGGCGGTTGACGATGCAGTAAACACTCTTGCATGTATGTTGCTTGATTGTGATGCGTTAAGTGAGATTTCCGTTGACGAAGACGCCGATTATATTTTAAATATTGTTCAGCAGTATCTTGCCTTGATTGACGGAAGTGAGGCTGATAAAAACAAAATCGTGCGTCGCTATGCGAAACTAATTATTGATGATATAGCTAAGCAGATACACGATAATATGGATAGACAAACATATTATACGCATGTTGTGCAAAAGGATTTAATTGTCTTCAGAAAGGCTGTTAAAAACGTGCGAGCGGACGGCGGAGAAGTAAACTTCCGTAGATCTTTTGCGAATAAAAGCGAAATTAAAAAATACGTGTTTACGGGGTACAAAAAGTCCTATTACGGCACGAATGCATTCGATAGCGATACGGAAAGGCTTTTCTCAATTGTGTTGGAAGACGATGCCGACGTCATTCGTTGGATAAAACCGCCTCTTAATCAACTGGGATTATTCTGGCAGGCGGGACAACAATATAATCCTGACTTTTTGGTAGAAACTCCGACCGCAAAATATATGATTGAAGTTAAGGCCAAAAATGAAGTTAAGAATCCAGATGTCGTAGGAAAGGCAAAAGAAGGTATCAAGTGGTGTAAGTATGCATCGATAGTCGACTTTGATAAAAAGCCATGGGGGTACAAACTTATAACCGACGAAGTTATTTCGGTGGGGAACACACTGAAGTATATTTTAGGACTCAGCGAAGTGATAGATACGGAGGAATGAGATGACAGAAGATAAAAGCCTTTTGGAATCTGAGGTAAGACAGAAAATAATAGAGGCTTTAAGGAGAGACTTGGTTGGACCGTTAGAAGAAAATGAAGTCTTGGATGAAAGCCCAATGTTTGAGTACTTAACGGGAATGTTGTATCCTCAGGTTCTAGTGGACTGCATGGAAATGGATCAAGAACTTGATGAAGATGTTGATAGGACTGAACAAGATTCAGACTATACGCCCCAGCCAGATGAGGATGATAATGAACCAATGATTGCTACGAAGTTTAGTCAGCAGTCAACTATTGGCATGAGCTTTTATCTAAAGAAAGGTACCAAACACATAAGGGCAGATATTTCTTGGGGCGATTATATAAAATCTTCCGAAAAATATACGAATGAAAAAGGTGAAGAAAAGACTCGGCCATTGTACACTCGTCAACCGATGAATGAAACGATAGATGTAGATTTTGAGTCATTTGAAAAACATCAAGATTACCCGTTGCCTGTCGATTCGAATTTACATCTGTATGTTACAAGGATAGGCTTAAATAATGACTATATGTTGGTTACACTGCATTTAACCAACAAAAGGCCAAAGGGGAATTCTACATTAGAATCTATTATTTTTCAAGCTAAAATCGAGGCATATAGCGAGGAGCGTGAGAATTGTTTTGTGGCAGAAAATATTTGTCGCGATATTTTAGCTCCGGACGAATTCTACTATGCTCAACGTCCGATTTTTGGACGTGGACGTGGTTGTGCAATTATGTGGGATAGCGTAAATGAAAGGTATGCATCTAAGGTGTACACCTCTTTTATTCCTGAATATGAATTCCCAGGAGTAAGGGCAACCATTGATGGTTTTGCTGAGGACCATTTTTCAATGAGTTTTATGGCGCGTCCAAAGCACAAAGAAGAAATGATAGCACGTTTACGGGCATTAAGCGATGCTTATTCAAATTGGATAGAAACAAAACTTGTTAATGATGAACGTATGTCAGATTCTGCGTTCAAGGAAAAAGTCGGCAATGATGTTATTGAAAAATGCAAGCTGGCGTTAAGAAGAATTGAACAAGGAATCAAGTTGATAGAAAATGATGATATTGCATTTGAAGCATTTTGCTTCATGAATAGTGTAATGTCTTTGCAACGGAGCATTAGCTCATTTTCTAAAAAGCATGGTAAAGGAATAGAATGTAATTTTGGCGAGTTTGTAGATCCGAAGAAAAAAGAAAATATGTTCTGTTGGCGTCCGTTCCAGATTGCGTTTGTTCTGATGAATTTAAATGGCATAGTTGATCCATTGCATGATGACAGGGAGATAGTCGATTTGCTTTATTTCCCGACTGGTGGTGGTAAAACGGAGGCATACTTAGGTTTAATAGCATTTACTATTGCTAACAGACGCTTGAGAAACAATGAAAATAGTGAATATAACAATGACGGTGGTGTAACTGCGATTTTGCGTTATACTTTGCGCTTGCTTACAACTCAGCAGCGCGATAGACTTACAAAAATGGTTATTGCGGCGGAAATGGAGCGTCAGCGCCAATATCCGTGCTATGGCAAAGAACCAATTAGTATAGGATTTTGGGTTGGCGGTGGTGTTACGCCGAACACGTTTGAGTCACTTAAAGACAATGCAGATAATCCTGATGGGGGTAGAAATAATCGTAATCTCTTATATAAACAGTTATTAACCTGTCCGTTTTGCGGAAAGGAATTAAAAAAAGAAAACTATTATATTGACTTGGAAAGAAAAACAGTAGAGATATACTGTGAAGACGAAAATTGTATTTTTTACAAATACAAAATGCCTAAAAGGATGAGTATTCCAGTATATCTTGTTGATGAAGAAATCTATAATAAGTGTCCTACCGTCATTTTGGCAACGGTTGATAAGTTTGCAAACCTTCCTTGGAATCCGTCCGCAAACGCGCTGTTTGGAAGAGTGGATAGAAAATGCGAACGAGATGGATATATCGCAATGGGTGTTTCGCACGAAAGCCGTCACAATGCAACAGATAAACTTCCTATGGCGAACGTTGTAGGGGTTAAGCCTTTTGCTCCGCCGGAACTTATTGTGCAAGATGAGTTGCATTTAATAACGGGACCATTAGGAACAATATATGGTGCTTATGAAACAATCATTCAAGATTTGTGTTCTTATACGGCTAACGGGAAAAAGATTTTGCCTAAATACATTGTTTCGACTGCTACAATAAAAAATGCGTCCGAACAAATTCGGTGTTTATATGGTAGAAACCGTTCAATGCAATTTCCTGCGAATGGGTTTGAAATAGGGGATAGTTTCTTTATTAAAGAGATTCCGACAACGGAAAAGCCTTTTAGGAAATATGTCGGTATAAGTGCAAGCGGGCAATCAATGAAGACTACTACACTTAGAGTGTATGCAATTGTGTTGCAAACAGTTTCAGAATTGATGGCTGATGAAAAATATAAGGATGCAATAGATCCATACTATACAATGGTAGGGTATTTTAACAGTATAAGAGAGTTGGGCGGTACTGTAAGGTTATTGCAAGACGATATTCCGAAGAGAATAAATCGATTAAAGAAGAAATACAAGTTTAAGACAACGCGCTATTTGAATAAGAAAATAGAAATAACCTCCCGTATTGCGTCGAGTAAGATTACGGAAAAACTAAAAGAATTGGAAGTTTCAAGTGATCAAAAAGGTGCATTGGATACGGCGATAGCGACAAATATGATAGCCGTAGGTATGGACGTTGATCGACTTGGATTAATGTCGGTAATGGGACAGCCGAAACAAAACTCTGAGTATATACAAGCAACGAGCCGTATAGGACGTCAACACCCTGGACTAGTATTTACTATGTATAATCCTTATAGACCAAGAGATTTGTCCCACTATGAGAATTTTGTTGGATATCATAGTCAACTTTATAGATATGTGGAAGGAACAACGGCAACTCCATTCTCGGCTCGTGCGCGTGATAGAGTGTTGCATGCACTTGTCATTGCTGCGCTAAGATTAGAGATGCCGGAATATGCAGACAATATGAAGGCAAATGATATCAGCGCATTGACGGCAGAGCAGAAGGATCAACTTTGCAACGTTATTTTAGATCGTTTGGCAATAGTAAATCCTCAAGCGAGGGAAGAAACAAAAGACGAAATAGAACGTTTCTTGGGCGATTGGCAGTGTATTGCAGCCCAATCGAAGAAATTGGTTTATTATGTCGGAAATAAATATCTTGAAAAGTATAATAGGTTGATGAACTATTATAGTGAAGATTGTTCTATAACGGAAAAGGGAACTCTGAACTCAATGCGTGAAGTAGAAGCATCCGCAACTTTATTCTATTGGACGGAGGATTGAGATGGCGTATTTTGATAAAAATATAATTGGAGAAATCAGACCGAACCAATTAATAACGACCTTTGGTCCTGGGGCAATTGTTGATGCTGTTAAGGATTCGGTGACGGTTCTTGATACGAATTACTGGACATCAAAAGGGAAAAAGATAATTGACGGTAGGTTAGCGGCTTATTTGGGTGTTTCGTATTTTTATATGCCACAAACATCAAAGAAAGGAGATCTGCCTGTAGTTTCTTTCCCTAATTATCATGTTTGTTCAGATCCGAGATGTGGCAGATTATTCGATATCCGCGATAATTTTGATGAGGAGCGGTATAAGATTTATGGACCAACATGTCCCATATGCCACAGAATAGCATATCCATCAAGATTTATTGTGATGTGTGAAAAGGGCCACATGGATGATTTTCCCTGGGATTGGTGGATACATAAAGGAAAAACTACGGGTCATAAGAATTTTAAGCTGTATTCTACAGGGTATACATCAACATTAGCGGATATGTGGGTTGAATGTTTGGATTGTGGAGAAAAACGTTCATTAAGTGGTGCAATGCAAGAAGATGCTTTTGAGGACAAAAAGTGTACAGGGAAACATCCATTTAGACCGACCGTAAAGCCTGAGAAGTGTGATAGTGCTGTTATTCCGTCACAGAGGGGTGCATCTAATGTATATTTTCCTGTAATTAGAAGTGCTATTTCTATTCCACCTTGGACAGACCCATTATATAACCTGATAGACGAGCATCTTCGAATATTGGAACAGATGATAGAAATGGGAGTTCAGAATGCGGAAACATTAATTTACAATAAATATTTTTCGGGAAACTATTCTAGGAGCGAGTTTGACAAAGCACTAGAAAATCGACGTAAAAACATAAAGGAATTTACAGAGATTAAATTGATGGAGTACTTGGCAATTACTCATCATAACGATCCGTCATATGCGTCCAACAAAAAACACTTTAAGGCGGAAGAAGACGAATTGCCTAGTGGTCTTAAAAAGTTTTTTTCGCGTGTTATAAAAATAACTCGTTTACGTGATGTGATGGTTTTACTTGGCTTCACAAGAACTGCCGCACCAGATCCAGATGCGGAACAACAAGTCAATATAGTAAAGTTAAACAAGTCAAAAGGAGAGGCTTGGTTACCGGCGGTGGAGATTAATGGAGAGGGCATTTTTATTGAATTTAATAAACAAACATTGGCTGAATGGAGTAAAAAACCGACAGTAAAGGCTCTTTCGAATCAATATGAGTTTTGTTACGAGCAGTACTGTGCCTCTAGAGGGTGGACGCAAGGAGTCAAGAAAAATGCGGAATATGTCTTGATGCATACACTAGCGCACTTGCTTATAAAAGAAATGTCATTGCAATCAGGGTACTCGTCTTCTTCAATTAAAGAGAGAATATATTTCGGAGAAAATATGTGCGGAATACTGTTGTATACAGGAAGTTCCGACAAAGAAGGCTCCCTAGGTGGACTTGTGGAATTGGGCAATTATAATAGGTTGATTCCATTGTTAAAAGGGGCTCTTGAGAACGCAATGAATTGCACTAATGATCCAGAATGTATGGAGACATTACCGACTGTTGAAAAATCAAATGGTGCAGCGTGTCATTCATGTGCGATGATATCTGAAACAGCATGTGAAAACGGAAATAGGTTGTTGGATAGAGCGTTAGTGGTTCCTATTGGAGGACGAGAGGAACAGTCGCTCTTCCGTGATCTTGTGAGGGATTTATGCAATTTGGAAGTCTAAAAACGGAGTTAATATATGATACTATAAAAGATGAAATGGCGGCTTTAAGTGGAGGAAGTCTTGAATGTGTATTATTTCCTAAATCATTGGCTTTAATAGAACGAGAATATCCTCAATTAAGCAGGGAGCAAGCTATTTCATTAGTAGAACTCGTGAGCAACGCGTTATCTGAAAAACAAAAAGAAGAGATAAGCTTGGTTGCTACAGTACCTCCAGCATTTTCTCTGAAAATAAAAAGGATTCAAAATGTTGTTGAAGACTTGATAAAGAATGCTAAAAAAAGCATTCTTTTGACAGGTTATTCAGTATCGGAATTTGTATCAGAAATGATAGACACATTGGTTGAGAAAAGCCAGAAAGGAGTGCTGATAAAAATTTTCTTTAATGACATTAAAAGCCAAGTCTCAATTGAAAAAATACTTCGTTATAGAAGCAAATTTTTGCAGGTTTATAATTACACAAACAAGGAAGATAAGATGGCTGCGCTTCATGCAAAAATTCTTATGGTTGATGATGCTGACGTTTTGATTTCTTCAGCGAACTTATCGTATCATGGCATGGCAGGGAATATAGAAATAGGGACTCAAGTGTGTTCAGAAAAAATAGTCAAGCAAATAAATGAATTGTTTAAACAACTTTTATTTTCTAAAGTATTTACTGCGGTGAATGAGTAACTATTAAATCAACATTATAGTGTAATTATTGTGGGGTGTGCATGTTCTTGCACACCCCTATTTTTATACCTTTCAGGCTCTTGACGGTGAAAGTGAAAATAGATATTATAGAGGTATCAAAAACGGACGGAGCGTCCGTTATTGAAAAGTGAGGGCCATCACGAATGCAAACGAAGAAACAAGACTTGACGAACAAAATAAACACTTTATTGAAGAGTATTAACCGTGCCTCAAATTCTTAAAGAATTGAACGCTCGCAACGTTTTGTTTAAAGGCAGAGCGTTTAACAGCGGACACGTTTACAAAATATTGAGTAACGAGCGATATTCGGGGAAATATACCGTACATGGCGAAACATATACGAACACATTTCCTAAAATAGTATCGGATGAGATATTTGACAGAGTTGCTCAAACAGCAAAGAAAAATCTGCGCTGCAAACGAAGCGTTGAAGTCGTATATCTATTGAAAAATAAAGTGAAATGTGGATACTGCGGAATGCCGGTTACGGCAGAAACGGGAACTTCACGCCATGGCAAAACGATACACTATTACAAGTGTTCGGGACGAAAACGAAACATAACCGACTGCGATTTGATGATAGTGCGCAAGGAAACGCTTGAAAAAATCGTGATGGATGCCATAATAAATGCACTTTCAAAGCCAAATGCAATAAGTAAAATCGTAGACCATATTTATCAAGTGCAAGAGCAGATGTTGAACGAACAAAAAGAATTGAAATTATTGCAAAGCGAAAAGCAAAAAATTGACCTTGCAATAGACAATATTATGTCTGCAATAGAGAGGGGCGTTATGTCCAATAATGCCATTAGGCGACTAAACGAACTTGAAGAACAACAACTTGAATACGAAAAGAAAATAGCGATAGAAAAAAGCAAAACGGTAGACCTTATTCCAAAAGCAGAAATCGCAAATTATTATAAATCCGCATTAAAACTTGAACCGCTATTATTGATAAACTATTTAGTTGATGAAATAATACTATATAACGACAGAATCGAGATACGATTTACAAGCCCGATAACAAAGAGTCCTGACGATTATCAGGGCTTTTTATTATACTCAAATTCAACGACGATTTCTTGTTACGACAAAATTACAGGCATATTTGTCAACGAGCCTTTTTATTGCATCGTGAAACTTTAATTCCCCCAAAAAGCATAAAAAAAGAATACAAGTTGAGGGGTTCAACTTGTATTCTGACTGGTGGAGGTAACAGGGCTCGCTCAACAGCGATTGCTACCGAAGGTCAATCGCGTGCAGTGTGACCTAAGTCACAGGGCGCACGCGAGTGCGCGGTGCGGAACGCACCTTCGAGCAGTGATAACTACACAAACAAAAGAAAAACCCTACTGTTTAGTAGGGTTTCGGGGTGTTGGTGGAGGTAACAGGGCTCGCTCAACAGCGATTGCTACCGAAGGTCAATCGCGTGCAGTGTGACCTAAGTCACAGGGCGCACGCGAGTGCGCGGTGCGGAACGCACCTTCGAGCAGTGATAACTACACAAACAAAAGAAAAACCCTACTGTTTAGTAGGGTTTCGGGGTGTTGGTGGAGATAAGGGGATTCGAACCCCTGGCCTTCGCATTGCGAACGCGACGCTCTACCAACTGAGCCATATCCCCACATTCGCTTTTAGAAACATTCGATTTGTTCCTTGCTGTGTTATTATATCACATTATTTGATTTTGACAATTAATTTTTAACCTTTTTTTTGATATATTCTAAAAGGATTCGTGTGCTAACACATATAATACGGTTTCAGATGGATTTTGTTTGAATTTTTTTTGGGAAAAATATAAAAAAAGTATTGACAATAGAATCCCGATAGTGTAAATTATAACTAACGAGAATCATTATCGATAATAAATACAAATTAAATAACGATTCGAAGAAGGGTAAAGTGACAAAGAGAAACACGATACAAAAAGAAGTGGTTGCGAGGATTGTGAAAGAGGCTTGCAATCATCCGACGGCGGATATGGTCCTTGTCGAGGCGAAGAAAGTGTTGCCGAATCTCAGTTTAGGCACGGTGTATCGCATTCTCAAAGATATGGCAAACGAGGGTGAGATTAGGGAAGTGGCATGCAAGGACGCGCCGTCGAGATTCGATAAAACCACTATGAACCACGGGCATTTCCGGTGCGTGAAGTGCGGAAAAGTCGAAGATGTATTCTTCAATCTTGACAAAATCGACAAGAGTATCGTGGATTTCGGCGACAATCTCGTGCTTGAAAGCCAACTGTTTTTCAGAGGAATATGCAAGGATTGCAGAGAAAAATCGGAGTAAAAAAAACGCAATATAATTGCGAAAATAATAAAAAAACAACAAGATTTTAAGGAGAAAGAACTATGGCAAAATTTATATGTCCTGTATGCGGATACGTACACGAAGGCGACAGCGCACCCGAAAAATGCCCGCAATGCGGTTGTCCCGGCAGCAAATTCATCAAGGATGACGGCGCAAAAAAAGTTTGGGCGGCAGAACACGTCATTGGCGTCGGACAAGGCGTTCCACAAGACATCTACGAAGGTTTGAAAGCCAACTTCGAAGGCGAATGCACCGAAGTCGGTATGTACCTTGCAATGGCAAGAGCGGCACACCGCGAAGGCTATCCCGAAATCGGTCTTTACTGGGAAAAAGCGGCATTTGAAGAAGCCGAACACGCCGCAAAATTCTGCGAAATGCTCGGTGAACTCGTAAGCCCATCCACGAAAGTCAATCTTGAAAAGCGCGTCGAAGCAGAAAACGGCGCAACGAGCGGCAAATTTGAACTCGCCAAACGTGCCAAAGAAGAAGGACTCGACGCAATCCACGACACCGTGCATGAGATGGCTCGTGACGAGGCACGCCACGGTAGGGCATTTGAAGGTCTTCTCAACCGCTACTTCAAATAAGAGCGCATTATTGAGCGAATAACTGTGTCAACACCCTTTTGCTCACCCGTCACGTACGGTTCAGTACGTTAGGCGAGTTCGCAAAAGGGCGTTTTCTTGTTCTTCATCTCAATACTGCGCTCTTACCAACAGATTCAAGTTGTGCCTCTTTTGCGTTATTCATCGATTTAGCAAAGTCTTATAGAAAAAATAATAATATGGCGAATAACCGTGCCATTTGTACGTTAGGCGAGTTCGCAAAAGGGTGTTTTCTTGTTCTTCATCTCAATACTGCGCTCTTACCACAGATTCAAGTTGTGCCTCGTTTGCGTTATTCATCGATTTAGCGAAGTCTTAAAGAAAAATAATAATATGGCGAATAACCGTGCCATTTGTACGTTAGCATTGCGCATTAAAACTTAAAAAATAAAATAGTTTGTGCTATAAAAACACAGTATTATCCAAGTTTATATTTGATGTTTGTTATATTTTCTACTCGAGGAGCAACCGTCGAACGCCGAAAAACAAGCTTTCGGGTTCTATCTTACAAATTGAACCATCCAAAAACAAAAAAATTTTAATAACCCCGTTGACAAACGGAACGAATGTTGATTTATAATATAAGCACAAAGGTTTTCGTTCAGGGGCGATATTTTTTTATAAACAAAAAACAATCGTGGACTGTTTGATAACAAATCGCGTGTTTTCGCGATATCGTTTCGGGAAAGGCAAGGGGCATTATGTACAAAGAAAGCAAACTCGCAAAAAACAAGGCGGTCGGAATCATTCTGATGATTCTCGGAGTGTTCGGTTTTTTGATTATCATACACAGGCTTTGCTGCTACAAATTCGAATATGACGAAAAATTCAGCCCCGTAGATTACGGGAAGTTTAATATTCTGTCTTTCTTCACAATTCAATCCAACGTGTTTGTATACGTGTATCTTATTTGCGCGGGGCTTGCGTCCCTCGGCGTCGAGGGGGCAAAGAAGGTCGCGTACAATCCGCTTGTCGGCGCAATGGCAACGACGTACATCCTTGTTACGGGGCTCGTATACACCGCGGGCATTTCCATGGGCTTTACTCCGCCGTTCAAGTGGGGCGATTCCTACCACGCGATGAGCAGTTTTATTCAGGTGTACTTCCATATGATTATACCGCCGATTATGCTGATATTGTGGTTTTTCCCGTTCACGGACAGGCGCACGAATCATAAGACGGTATGGGCATTTGCGATATATCCGTTCGTGTATTCGATCTTTTCCATAATCCGAGGCGCGGTTGGAAAAATGCACTTTTATCCTTATCCGTTTTATCGTCCCGAATTTATATGGTCGATATTCTCAAAAGGCGATATCAATTATCCGCTTGCGTATTTTTTGATGTTCATCGTGCTTATGGCGGGAATGTTGCTGTTTGTCGGCATAGGCCGACTTATGATGTTCATAAACGATACAATGATAAGCAAAACGTTTTGCCATAGCAACGAGTGCATGGTGAGCGGACAAAGCGACGCAGACGTCGGGTAAGTCTTTCGGTATTCTGTTGTTGACTTTGGGGCGAAAGGGTGATATTCTATCGTCGCAAAAAAAGGAGTAGAAATGAAAGCGGCAATCATCGGACTGGGCGTTATCGGAAAGGTACATTACAACATTTTGAAAAAGGAAGGCGTTGAAGTCGTTGCAATCTGCGACACGGACGACGGCGTTTTGGAAAAAATCGACGAGGTGCGGAAATATACCGATTATAAAACCATGCTCGACAATGAAGATATTGACGTCGTGCATATTTGCACGCCGCACTATCTGCATGCGGATATGACGATATACGCGCTTGAAAGAAACGTGAACGTGCTGTGTGAAAAACCGCTGTGCATAAGAAAAGAAGACATCGCGCGAATTATCGACGCGGAAAATAAATCCGAGGCGATGCTCGGCGTATGCCTGCAAAACAGATATAATAAATCCAGTCAATTTGTCAAAAGATATTTTCAAAACAAAAAAATCGATTTTGCCTTCGGCAACGTGTTGTGGCATCGCGACAAGGCGTATTATGCGTCGGGAGAATGGCGGGGCAAAAAAGAAACCGAAGGCGGCGGAGTGCTTATCAATCAGGCAATACATACGCTTGATTTGATGCAATGGATTTGTGGTGAGCCAAAGAGCGTCTGCGCAAACGTGTACAATTATTCGCTTAAAGACGTCATCGAGGTGGAAGACACCGCAGTCGCGCTGTTCAAAGGTGACACGGATTTCGAGTTTTTTGCCACCAATACTGCAAAAACCGATTTGCCGGTCGAAATTCGTTTTATTACAGGCGAAGATATCGTTACGCTTTATCCCGACAAGGTGCTTATCAACGGCGATGTCGCAGACATCGAAAACGAAATCGCTTGGAACGGTAAGCGCGCCTACGGCAACGGACACGAGAAACTTATCGGTCATTTTTATGATTGCGTCGCAAAAAAAGAAAAATTCCGGATTGACGGCAGCGAAGCGGCAAAAAGCGTGAAGGAAGTTCTGTCTGCTTATGAAAGCGACGGAAAACTCGTTGAAATATTAATTTAATCGTAATAAAACCGAAATCGTAAAAACAGCCCGAGGGCTGTTTTTTTTTGCAAATTTCGGCAATTAAGTTTGTAAATTTATCGAGGTGTAAAACTGTTTGGGCGTTATGCCGAACTCGTTTTTGAATGCGCGGAAAAAGTGGGTATAATCCGAGAAACCGCACTTTGCAAACACTTCGGTTATAGGGAAGCCTTCTTCGATAAACTGTTTTGACAAGACCAGCCGTTTTTTTAGGATATATCGGTGAGGGGAAGTGTTGGTGTATTCCTTGAAAATGTGCGCGAAGTAGTATTTGTCCACAAACAACGCAGACGCGATTGCATCAAGGGAAAGATCTTGCGATATATGTTCGGAAATATAATCGATAGCTTTCGTCACGCAGGGATTTGCTTTTCCTAATATAGTGAAGTCGTCGCGGCTTTGCAAAAAATATTGTCCCAGCAACACAAGCAACGCTTTTATTCGATCCTCATTTTCGATATCTGCGCCGAAGTCGCCGGTTTGCGAAACGGAAAAGCCGTCCAGAATATGGCGTATTTTGTCCGAAACCGAGCTGTTGCGGATAAGAAAAGCATTGTGTTCGTGCGCCTGCAAAAAACAGGTGTTCAGGTCGGTTTTCGCGGTTGAGATGCGCTTCAAATATCGTTGATTGAGCCACACGACAAAGCGTTCGTACGTCATGGAAGAGTCTTTGATGTCAAGTTGATGAAGTTTGTTGGGCGGTATCAAAAGCACGTCGCCGGGGTGCAGGGAATACTTGCAATCTTCCACGATGTACGACGCAGAACCCTGCAAAAAGAAATAGATCTCCGAAAAATCGTGAGAATGCAATTCCACCGTCTTGAAATCCTTGTCTTTTTTGTGATGCACCTCGAAAGTCGAGTTGCTCATTTGTTGATTTTCGTATTTTGTTCCGTTCATATCTTAACAATACTTCAAAATAGCAAGATATACAAGTAAAAAAGCAAAAAATAAAATTTACTATGCAAAAGTTGTGTGATAAAATTATAATCAATAAGGAGTGTGAAAGATGAGTTTTTTTGACGATAACCTTTTACTTTCGGGGGATACGGCGCGCAAAATTTACAGTGAAATCGCGCATCTTCCCATAATCGACTATCACTGTCATCTCAACGAAGGCGATATTAAAAACGACAAGAAGTTTTCCGACATAGGGGAACTGTGGCTTTCGGGCGACCATTACAAATGGCGTGCAATGCGTCTTTGCGGCGTTGACGAAAGTTATATTACGGGCGACTGCTCTTACGAAGAAAAGTTTTTGAAATACGCCGAGATTATGCCCAAACTTATAGGCAATCCGCTTTACTATTGGACGCATATGGAACTCGTGCAAATTTTCGGCATAAACGAGCCTCTAAGCAAATACAGCGCAAAGAGAATTTATGAAAAAGCAAACGCCGTTTTGAAAGGGCTCAGCGTGCAAAAACTGCTTGAAAAATTCAGGGTGGAATATATCGCAACCACCGACGATCCGTTTTCCGATTTATCTTGCCACGGCGATATAAACGGGGTGAAGGTGCGCCCGACGTTCCGTCCCGACAGATGCTTTTCGGAAGGCGTCGACAAGGTGCAACTTGAAAAGAGATTGGACTATTTTGTTTCCAAAGGTTGCAAAATCGCAGACCACGGATTTGACGATTTTTCCGATACGCAAAACATCGAGTGGCTGATTGAAAAATGCTTTGAAAAGGGAGTTGTTTTGCAACTGCACTTCGGCACTTTCCGGAACGTAAATACCACGGCGTTTAACAAAATCGGGAAGGACAGCGGTTTTGACGTTTTCAGGACAAACGTTGATACGGACGCTCTTGCACGACTTCTTGACAAAATGCACACAAAACTTGGAAATTTGCCCAAAATCATACTTTATCCGCTCAATGACGAATGTTTAAGGGCTGTTTGTGCGATTTCCGGCGCATTTCCCAACGTCATTGTCGGCGCGGCGTGGTGGTTTAACGACACCGTATCGGGCATAAAAAGGCAGCTCGAAACCGTGTCGGAATATGCGGCTCTCGGCACGAATCTCGGCATGCTTACGGACAGCAGATCGTTCAGTTCGTATGTACGGTTCGACTTTTACAGAAGGATACTTGCAAGTTTTATTGCAAACAAAGTCGATAAGGGAGAATACGACCAAAACAGCGCAATCGCGCTTGCAAAAGACATTGCCTACAACAACGTAAAGGAGGTTTTGGGACTGTGAAAATGACCTTCCGCTGGTATGGCGAAAACGATTGCATACCGCTAAATTACATAAAACAAATACAGGGAATGAGTGGGGTTGTGACTGCCGTTTACGACACGCCCGTCGGAGAAGTCTGGAAAGAAGAAAAACTTCAAAGGCTCAAAACCCTTGCAAACGACGCGGGGCTTAATATGGAAGTTATCGAGTCCGTCCCCGTACACGAAGACATAAAACTCGGAAAACCTACGAGAGACAAGTATATCGAAGCGTACAAGCAAAATATCATCAACTGCGGAAAAGTCGGCGTCAGGTGCATTTGTTATAATTTTATGCCCGTGTTCGACTGGCTAAGGACAGACCTTTATTTCAAGCATAAAGACGGCGCGACGTCGCTTGCTTACGATCACGAGAAACTGCTTTCGTTAGATCCCAAAAACCTGCATTTGCCGGGCTGGGACGAAAGTTATTCGACGGAAGAACTCAACAAACTTCTTGAAGAATACAAGGGAATCACGCACGAGAAACTGTTTGAAAACCTTGTGTATTTTCTGAATGCGATTATGCCTGCCTGCGACGAAGCGGGCATCGACATGGCGATACATCCCGACGATCCGCCGTGGGATATGTTCGGTTTGCCCAGAATTATTTGCAAAGAAGACGACTACGATAAGTTGTTTAATGCGGTGCCGAATAAGCACAACGGAATAACGTTCTGCACTGGAAGTTTGGGTGCGGGCAGGTTCAACGACTTGCCGAAAATGGCGGAAAAATATGCAAGCAGGATTTATTTTGCGCATCTTCGTCAGTTGAGATATGACGGGGAAATAAATTTTTACGAAAACGGACATCAGACCGACTGCGGAAACGTCGATGTGTACGCGATAGTCAAGGCACTTGTCGAAAACGGGTTTGACGGATACGTTCGTCCCGACCACGGCAGAAACGTGTGGGGCGAAGACGCAAAACCCGGATACGGACTGTTTGACAGAGCTATGGGTGCGTGTTATCTCACCGGACTGTTCGAGGCGGTTGAAAAGGATATTAAAGGAGAGAAAAAATGAGCGTTCCTTTCAAAGTCGATTTAACAGACAAAATTGTTGCAATTACGGGTGCGGGTGGTGTGATTTGCTCGGAATTTGCCCGTGCACTTGCGGAGTGCGGCGCAAAAGTCGCGCTTCTCGATATAAACTATGACGCGGCAAAGAAATTTGCGGACGAGATTGGCAAAAACGCGCTTGCCGTCAGGTGCAACTGCCTTGACAAAGCGGACATTCAAAGAGCAAAAGACGAAATAAACGCCAAGTTGGGAAAAGTGAATTTTCTTATCAACGGCGCAGGCGGAAACAATCCCAAGGCGACCACCGACAACGAGGTTATGACGGCGGATCTCGAAGGAGCGAAAGACTTTTTTGCCCTTGAAGAAAGCGGACTGAAATTCGTGTTTGACCTTAATATTACGTCGGCGTTTTTGGTGACGCAGGTTTTTGCAAAAGACATGGTCAAAACAGGCGGAAACATCATCAATATTTCGTCGATGAACGCGTTTAGGCCTCTCACCAAAATCCCTGCATATAGTGCGGCGAAAGCGGGCATATCCAATTTTACCGAGTGGCTTGCGGTGCATTTTGCGCCGTGTAATATTCGTTGCAACGCAATCGCGCCGGGATTTTTCGTGACAAATCAGAACAGGACGCTTTTGTTCAATGCCGACGGCACGCCGACGGCAAGAACAGGCAAGATTCTGAATGCAACGCCGATGAAAAAATTTGGAGAGATAAGCGATCTTATCGGGTGCCTGTTGTGGCTCGCCGACGACAAAGCAAGCGGATTCGTAACGGGAACGGTTATACCCGTTGACGGCGGATTTTCGGCATACAGCGGAGTGTAATATGAAACAAGTAATTCCCGTAGTTGTCATAAACGACGAAAAAGAAACGATAGAAATTCTCTCGAAATTGAGAGAAGGCGGCATAAACTGCGCGGAAATCACATTCCGTACGGCGTGCGCAAAAGAGGCGATTGCAATCGGTACGAAAGCCTTTGAAGATATGAATATCGGCGCGGGCACGGTTATCAATGCCGAGCAGGCAAAAAGCGCAGTACAGGCGGGTGCAAAGTTTATCGTGTCCCCGGGGTTTTCCGACGAGGTGGCTTGCTATTGTATAGACGAGAATATTCCGTATTATCCGGGGTGTGTGACACCCACCGAGATTATGCGCGCGCTCTCGTATGGATTGAACGTCGTCAAGTTTTTCCCTGCGGGCGTGTACGGCGGACTGAAAGCGATGAAAGCATTGTCGGCACCGTTTCCGCAAATCAGATTTATCCCGACGGGCGGTGTGGATTTGATCAACCTGAAAGAATACCTCGATTTCGACAAGGTGTATGCCGTGGGCGGCTCTTTTATGATGAAAGGCGATATCGTAAAAAACTGCAAGGAGATTGTAAAGATATGCGAGTTGTGACTTTTGGAGAAATAATGCTTCGTCTGGCACCCGAAAACTATTTGCGGTTCGTGCAGGCGGACAGGCTTGAAGCGACTTTTGGCGGTGCGGAAGCAAACGTTGCCGTGTCGCTTGCAAATTTGGGCGAAGACGTGGCTTTTGTGAGCAAACTTCCGTCCCACGAGATAGGACAAAGCGCGATAAATTCCCTTCGCAAATTCGGCGTCGATACGTCGTTTGTCGCAAGGGGCGGCGAGCGAGTCGGCATTTATTATTGCGAAAAGGGCGCGAGCCAACGCCCGAGTAAAGTTATATACGACAGGGTCGGCAGTGCAATCGCAACCGCAACCGGCGACGACTTCGATTGGGACAAAATCTTTGACGGAGCAAAATGGTTTCACTTTACGGGCATAACGCCTGCCCTTAGCGATACGTTGGCAAGCATAGTTTTGCAAGCTGTCAAGAGCGCAAAGGAAAAAGGAATAACCGTGTCGTGTGACCTGAATTTCCGCAAAAAACTTTGGAGCAAGGAAAAGGCGAAAGAAGTTATGAGCGAAATATGCAAGTACGTCGACGTGTGCATAGCAAACGAAGAAGACGCAAAAGACGTGTTCGGAATCGAGGCGGAAAACACCGATATCGAAAGCGGAAAACTTAATGAACAAGGTTACGTTTCGGTTGCCAAACAACTTGTCGATAAGTTTGGTTTTAAGGCGGTTGCAATCACGTTAAGAGAAAGCATAAGCGCAAACGACAATAATTGGTCGGGAATGTTGTACACGGACGGTAAGGCGGTTTTCAGCAGAAAATACGCAATGCATATCGTGGACAGAGTCGGCGGCGGAGACAGCTTCGGCGCAGGACTTATTCATTCGTTGCTGGCGGGTAAAAATGCAAGTGACGCGATTGAATTTGCAGTTGCGGCAAGTTGTTTGAAACACTCGATCGAGGGCGATTACAACATGGTGAGCAAAGAAGAAGTAGAAGCGCTCGCAAACGGAAATGCAAGCGGAAGAGTGCAAAGATAGAAAGGATACTACTATGAACGAAATTACAATATCAGGGTTTTATGATGAAATAAGCAGCAAATTAAGTGCCCAAATCGGTGTATTGCACCAACTCGGAGAGCATTATATGTGCCCGAGAAACGTAGACGGCAAAAACATAGCCGATTATTCTTTCGAAGAATTCAAAGAGAAGATTTATCCTATTCTTCAAAAGGAAGATATACACTTTTCTTCAATCGGGTCACCGATAGGAAAGGTGGGTATCGACGACGAAGAAGGCTTTGAAAAGCAAAAGAAACAGCTTGCGGAACTCGTGAAAATCGCAAAACTTATGGAGTGCGAATACATCAGGGTGTTCTCCTTCTTTTACGGCGACAAAAATCCGAAAGATTGCACGGAAAAAGTTATTGCCCGCCTCAAAGAAATGCTTGCCATCGTCAAAGGAAACGGTGTAAAACTTTTGCACGAGAACGAGAAGAAAGTTTACGGAGACGTGCCTTCAAGAGTGCTTGAAATTTACAACGCGATAAACGACGAGGATTTCGTGCTTTGTTTTGACGCAAGCAACTACATCCAATGCGACGTAAATCCCAAAGACGCTTTCGATATGCTCAAAGACCTCGTCGTGTATTATCACATCAAGGATTGTTCGACCTATAAGGTCGAAGTTCCCGTGGGAACGGGCGAAGGACATTACGATTATATCATCGGCGAACTGACAAAGCGCGGATACGAAGGATTTATGACGCTTGAACCGCATACGTTCAAGTACGCCGTTATGAAACCGCTCGTATACTTCGTGCCGTTCGTCAAATTCGCAATGAAGGACTATTTCAAAGCGTTTCGCCTCATCGACAAAAAGATGGGCAGAAATTACTTTGCGTGCGCTTCGAGGAAAACGGTTTTCCTCTGGCAATATAACAACCTTAAAAAATTGATTTCGGAGGCAAAATAATGGATAAGAAAGAAGTCAGATACGGCATTGTAGGAATCGGTAAACAAGGCACATTTTACACCAAGATATTCACGAAGTTGAAAGGTCTTGTAAAAGGCGCAAAACTCACCGCAGTGTGCGACATTTTGCCTGAACGTCGAAAGTACGCCGAAGAAAACCTCAAAGGCGTTAAAGTGTTCGACAACTATCAAGATATGTTCAAATCGGGGCTTATCGACGTCGTTATGGTGGAAACTCCGCACTATTTCCACTCGCAAATCGCAATCGACGCAATGAAAGCAGGGTTGAACGTGCTCTGCGACAAGCCTGCTGGCGTTTTCACAAAACAAGTGCGCGAAATGAACGAAGAAGCGAAAAGGCATCCCGATTTGTTGTTTGGAATGATGTTCAATCAGCGCACGAATCCGCTATATATAAAGGCAAAAGAGATTATCGACAGCGGTCGTCTCGGAAAACTCACGCGTATCGTATGGATAATCACAAACTGGTATCGTCCGCGTGCGTATTATGCACAAGGCGGCTGGCGCGGCACGTGGTGGGGTGAAGGCGGCGGCGTTCTTCTCAACCAATGCCCCCACCAACTCGATTTGTTTACTTGGCTTGCGGGGCTTCCCGTCAGCGTAACGGCAACGGCGTCAACCGTCGGGCGTGATATCAGCGTTGAAAACGACGTGACGGCTTATTGCAAGTTCGCAAACGGCGCAACCGGTGTGTTTATCACCTCAACGCACGACGCTCCCGGTACTAACCGTCTCGAAATCACCGGAGAGGGCGGAAAAATCGTCATCGAGAAAGGCAAACTCACCTTTACGGAAAATAAGGAGCTCGAACCCGTATTCTCCGAGCACAACACCGTGTTTATGGGCAAACCAAAGACTAAAAAATACACATATCGCGGAATCGGGCATTATCTTGCCCTCACGAAATATCCGCCGCAACATATCGGCATAATCAAGAATTATACCGATTATCTTCTCAAAAAGACGGACAAATTCACTGCACCCGGCGAACAAGGCATCATCGGACTTACGTTCTCCAACGCAATCCATCTTGCAAGTTGGACGCACAAGGAAGTTCAAATCCCGTTTGATGAAGATTTGTTTATCAGCGAGCTTGAAAAACGCAAGGAAGCCGAAAAAGAAAACGGCAAAAAATAATCAAAAATGCACAAAAAAAAGGGAGTTATTATGAGCGATATTTCAAACGTCGCACAGGCGACGGAACAAAGTTTCATTTCGCGGACAAGCGGACTCAAAACCAAGGATTATATCGGCTACGCGATGGGCGATACTGCGTGCTGTCTGGTTTTCGGTCTGGTCACGTCGTTTTTGCAAAAGTTTTACACCGACATTTTCAGTTTAAGCCCGCTGTTCATCATGCTTATGTTCATCGGCGCGAGAATTTGGGATGCAATCAACGATCCGCTTATGGGTAGAATTTGCGATACGGTTAAGTTGTCAAAGTGGGGCAGATACCGTCCGTGGTTTTTGTGGGCGGCAGGACCGCTCTTTGTCTCGTCCGTGCTTATGTTCATCAAATGGCCGGGGCTTACGGGCGAAGAAAACTATGTCGGCACTTGCATTTACGCAACCGTTACATACATTGCGTTCGGCATGAGTTATACAATGTTGCAAATCCCTTACGGCGGTCTCGCATCCGTTGTCACTACCGATGAAAAAGAGCGCACAAAACTTTCCGTTTTTCGTTCTATCGGCGCGGGCGTGGGCAGTGTTCCCGCCGTGCTTATCGCGTCGTTCTGCTATAAGAAAGTCGGTGTAAATCCGGAAACGGGCAGAGAAATCTCCGAAATGCAATATTTGCCGATAATCATCGGCGTAGTAGTCATCTCGCTCGTCGCTCTTGTTATGCTCGTTCTTGCGTTTGTATTCAACAAGGAAAGAGTCATCGCACAGCCCAAAGCAAGAGTTAAAGGCGAGAGCAAAGAAATCGTCAAAGCACTTTTCAAAAACAGATCGTTCATAGCAGTCAGCGTTGCAAGTATGCTTTTGCTGGCAGGACAAATGTTTACGCAAAGTTTTTATCTGTACCTGTTCGATGATTATTTCGGAAAGCCGTGGATGAATCTCGTTTCTACTGCTTGCACGTACGCACCTATGGTCATATTCATGTTATTCACGCCGAAACTCGTCAGAAAGTTCGGCAAAAAAGAACTTTGCGGAGTGGGTATGATAATTGCTGCGGTTGCAAATCTCGGCATGTTCGCACTTCGTTCGGTCAATCCCGACATTCTCGCATATCTGTTCCTTGTGCTGTGCTTTGCGAGCGGTATAGGTCTTACGTTCATTATATTGCAAGTGTGGTCTATGGCAACCGACGCAATAGACGAAATCGAAGTCAAGACAGGCAGGCGCGATGACGGAACGGCATACGCATTCTTTATGTTCTTCAGAAAACTCGGTCAGGTCATTGCCGCAATCGCTGTCAACGGTGCGCTTTTAGGTATGCATTACGACTATACGAAAGGCGCGATTCAAACCTCAAAAAACCTTGAAATAATGTACGATATGGCGACCATTATCCCGGCGGTGCTTTTTGGAATTATGGCTGTCGTGTTGCTTGTATGGTATCCGCTTTCCAAAAAGAAAGTTGCCGAACTTCAAATCGCAAAAGAAGAACATCTCAAAAACGCATTCGAAAGCAACGCGATTGCAATCGACAACACAAGCGGCATAGAAAAACTTGGCGAGTCGTGCGCGCAACTTGAAGAAGATGCCGAAGAAGCGACTGATAAAAAATTGGATTAAAGTGCACGAAACGACATTTATAATGAAAATAACGAGGGATAAAGTATGAAATACGGTGTACAATTGTTTTCTTTAAGAAAGTATCTGAAAGATGAAAAAGGATATGAACAAGTGTTTAAGCGCACAAAAGAAATGGGGGCGCAAGTGGTGCAACTGTCCGGAGGAAAGCCCGTTAAGGCGGAGTTTATCAAGTCGCTCGTAGACAGATACGAATTGCCCGTTTGCATAACTCACGATAAGTTCGACAGGCTTGAAAATGACCTCGACGCGCTTATCGCCGAACATAAAATCTACGGTTGCAACAATATGGGTATCGGAATGATGCCCAAAAAGTTTCGCACGGGGAAAATCGAGGATTTGGACAAATTCGTTGACTTTTTGAATACGACTTGCGAAAAACTTGCCAAAGAGGATATGACGATTGCTTATCACAATCACTGGTTCGAATTCGACGAAATCGACGGCAAGGTTATATATGATTATATGATCGAACATACTGATTCGAGAGTGCAGTTTATTCCCGACACGTATTGGATCAGATTTACCGGAAACGACATCGAGAAGTATCTTGAAAAACTTGCGGGAAGAGTTAATACTTTGCACCTTAAAGACTACAAAAACAAAATTTTTAGAGCGGTGGGAAAGGGTACGCTCGATTTTAAGAGCATACTTGAATCAGCCGAAAAATGCGGAGTTAAGAACGCCGTCGTGGAGCTTGATTTTTCGCCGAATCCGTATAAGAGCGTCGAGTTTTCGATGAAGACGTTAAAGAAGATTGCAAATGGAAACTAAAACGATTTCAACGCCTTGCGGCAACGTTATCGGCGAAGTTACGCCGTACGGATTGCGGTTCAGGGGTATAAAATACGCAGCAGCCGGACGTTTTGAAATGCCCGTCGAAGTCAGGTCTTTCGGCGGTGATTTCGACGCGACAAAACAAGGCGTATGCTGTCCGCAAATGCGCGCATTCTGGAACGAAGAACACAGATTTTATTATCAGGAGTTCCGCAAAGGAAAAGAGTTTACTTACAGTGAAGATTGCCTTATCCTTGACGTTCATGCGCCCGACAACGCCAAAAACTGTCCCGTGATAGTTTTTATTCACGGCGGAAGTTTCACGGGCGGCAGCATAAACGAGATGCAGTTCAACGGCTCGGCGTACACGAAGCGTGACGTGATTTTCATTGCGATAAACTATCGGCTCAACGTATTCGGTTTTTTTGCCGACGGTGTGCATTGCAAAGGCAATCTCGGATTATACGACCAATACACCGCAATCGAGTGGATCAGACACAACGTCAGCTCTTTCGGAGGCGATCCCGACAACATAACTCTTATGGGGCAAAGCGCGGGCGCAATGAGCATACAAACGCTGATTTGCTCGGACTATCTCAAAGGCAAAGTCAAGGGCGCAATCATGCTGTCCGGTGGAGGAAAACGAGGCGCGATATTGCCTTTATCAAAGCCAAACACGAGATATTGGAAAAAACTCGTAAAAGTAACGGGAGCGAATTCGTTTGAAGAATACAAAGCCATGCCGACGGACAAGGTGTGGACTGCGTGGAAAACAAAATATCCGCTTGGAAAAGCACTTTGTACAAAACCCGTGATCGACAACGAATTGGTAAAAAACGCAAAGTATGACACAGACATCCCGATAATCTTCGGAACGGTCAAAAAAGACTTGTTGCCGCCCGTGCTCAATCATATGGCAAGAGCGTTTGCAAGAAAACAGAAAAGAAAAAATACACCGTGTTACGTGTTTTCGCTCACGCGACTGTTGCCACCCGATAACGCGTCTTTCCATTCCTGCGACCTTTGGTATGCGCTCGGCTCGCTTGGGGATTCCTTACGACCTTTTACGCAAGACGATTACGACTTGTCCGATGAAATGGTTGACAGATTTTCAACTTTTGCAAAATCGCAAAATCCCAACGCCGACGGCAAACCGCAATGGAATGTCTATTCATCAAAATCCGACATCAAAGTTTTCAAATAATTTATATAAGCAATTCAAGTGCGAACGCCTGCCGCGTTCGCATTTTTAGTTGTAGCCTTTGGCGACAATAAAACCGCCACTTGAAGTGGTGGAATAGAGGTTGCGCACAAAATTTGTGCGTAAGCAGATGTATAGACAAATAGGATATTGAAATTGTCGTGTCGTTCATATAACTGATTTTGAGGATGTTGATAGTAAGCAGCATTTTTATTTCATAAGAAAATATTGGTTTTGCTGAATTGTGTCGGTGCGTAATGGTTTTCGCTGTTTTGTACGGTTTTTTGCGATAAGATTTTTTTAAAACGACGCTCTGCCGAGCAAATAGTCGGTGGATACGCCAAAGAACGAAGCGAGTTTGCAAAGCATAACGATGTCGGGCAAACGGTCGCCCGTTTCGTATTTGGCGATGGTGGAACAGTCCACGCCGAGTTCTTTTGCCAAACTTACCTGCGACAACCCCTTTTCTTTGCGCAATTCCGTTATACGCGCACGCAAAAATATTACAGTTTGTCCATTAATATCTGATTTCATATTGACATTATGACATTCTGCCAGTATAATACTGTTAATACTGGCAATCTGCCAGTAAACAATTTCGAGTAATACATATATTGAGGAGAGCGGGGGAAAGAGTTTTTAACTTGATTATCTTAATAAACACAATTTAACGGATTTCTCAAAGAAGAGGAGGTTTTTATGAAAAGCAAAAAAATTGCTATATTGTGCTTAATCGTCGCAGTGTCGATAATTTGCACGGTTGTTCTGACCGCTTGCGACTTGAAGGGCGGCGATAACGATGATACGCCAAAAGAGTTTGTCATTCAGTACACCGACGACGCAGGCACGCACCAAATCAACGTAACCGACGGTATGCCGTACACACTTGACGTCATTCCCGAAAGAAAAGGTTATACGTTTGAAGGTTTGTTTGACGCGGAGGTTGGCGGAACGCAATATGTTTCTGCAAAAGGCGCGTCGCTTTCTGCGTTCACGGACAAAAAGAATTTGGTGCTGTTTCCGCAATTCAAAGCGAAGGAATACAACGTGGTTTTGGACTACCAAGGCGCAGCGGTGACGAGCATACGCCAGCTTACCGTTTCGTACAACGCAAAATTCCCCGAATTGCCAAAAAATCTGACAAACGAGCATAAGACTTTCACGGGTTGGTATACGAAACCTAATTGCGAAGGCATGCAAATTGCCGACCAATGGGGGCTTATCCCTGCCGTGGACGTTCTCAACGACAAGAACTTCGATTTGTCCGGCGAATATGTGTATCTTTATGCGGGATTCGAAGCAGAGAAATTCAACGTGACTTGTTGTTTTGAAAACGGCGAAACCGAAGTCGTACAAGTGGATTACGACACGCCCGTAAGCCAAATCGTTCCCAAAAAGAGAGTGGACGGCAAAGCGCCGATTACTTGGTCTAAATCTCAAAACGGCGAGATTTTCAACGGCACGATTACAGGCGACGGGGTGCTTTATGCGGTTGACTATGCACCTGTCATCGAACTTGACAGCAACGGCGGCAGCAAAGTTACCCCGATCGTTGCGCGCGAAGGCTCGACCGTTGCATTGCCCACGCCTACAAAGGATATGGCGAAGTTTGCGTACTGGGAAGATATGCAGGGCAACGAATATACGTCAACGACAATGCCGAGCAACAGCATTTCGCTCAAAGCGGTGTGGCAAGCAAAAATCGTGTTTGACGAAAACGGCGGAACGGATGTAGACGACATTTCGACGTCGGCAGGCACTTCGATTACGTTGCCGTCGCCCGAAAAAGAAGGTTTTATTTTTGCAGGTTGGTATACGGAAGACAAGCAACGATACACTTCAACGACTATGCCGTCCAACGGAATCAAGCTTAAAGCAGGTTGGTACAGAGAGAAAAAAGCCACGGTGGTAGTTGTCGCTCAAAATTCAGCATATGAACCATTTGGTGCAACATATGACGAATTTGTTGCAGACAGTTTGGCTGTAAAAATGTCGAGTATTTTTGATGCTGACTTTTGCGGAAGAATCAAAATCAAAGCGCATATGAAAGTTGCTTTTTCCGGAAAAGATTACACCTCAACACCTTATATCAAACTGAACTATTATTCGAGAAACACAGCGAGTTCTTCGTATTTGTTACATTCTGAAAAAATCAACGTGACAAGTTCTTCGTATCAGACCGTCAATTTCACTGCGAACTTTGTGATGGACGGCAATACTATGTATTGTTCTCGTACTTGCAATTATGACCCGTCATATTTCAAGATTTCAGATTATTATCTCGAAATTTCTTATCCAGACACCGCAAATCTTTATTTATAAGGGAGAAATATATATGAAAAACAAAGTATTAGTAACATTATTAGTAGCAATGACGATAATTCCGATGATGTTTTGTTTCGTTGCTTGTGACTTGAAGAGCGGTCAGCCGAAGGAATACGTCATTCAATACACCGATGACGCCGGATTGCACGAAATCACCGTAAAGCACAACCAGTTGTTCTCGATTGAAGACATTCCGCAAAAAGAAGGTTACACGTTTGACGGTTTGTTTGACGCGGAAGTCGGCGGAACGCAATACGTTTCTGCAAAAGGAACGTCTTTGGCTGCGTTTACGGACAAAAAGAATATGGTGCTTTATCCGCAATTCAAGCCGATTGAATACACCGTAATTTTGGATTATCAAGGCGCACAAGTGACGGGAAGTCGTCAACTTACCGTTGCATATGATTCGAGTTTCCCTGAACTTCCGAAGAATCTTTTGCTCGAACATAAGAATTTTGTCGGTTGGTATACGAAACCGAATTGTGAAGGCGTGCAAATTGCGGATCAATACGGTCTTATTCCGCTTGTTTCCGTGCTTAACGGCGAAAATTTCGATATAAGCGCAACGACATTCTATTTGTACGCAGGTTTCGATGTCGAAAAAATCAATGTAACTTGTTGTTTTGAAAACGGCGAAACCGAAGTCGTGCAAGTGGATTACGACACGCCCGTAAGCCAAATCGTGCCGCAAAAGAGAGTTAACGGAAAAGCACCGCTCACTTGGTCCAAATCTCAAAACGGGGAAATTTTCAACGGCACAATCACGAGTGAAACCGTTCTTTATGCGGTTGACTATGCACCTGTCATCGAACTTGACAGCAACGGCGGCAACAAGGTGACCCCGATCGTTGCGCGCGAAGGCTCGACCATTGCATTGCCAATTCCCACAAAAGAACTGGCGGAATTTGTATGTTGGAAAGATATGCAAGACAATGTCTACACCTCAACGACGATGCCGAGCAGTAGCATTTCGCTCAAAGCGGTGTGGCAAGCAAAACTCGTGTTTGACGAAAACGGCGGAACGGATGTAGACGACATTTCCGCACCGGTAGGCACTTCGATTACGTTGCCCGTACCGGTCAGAGAAGGCTACGATTTTGCCGGTTGGTATACAAAAAGCGGTGAGGTTTATACATCAGTGATAATGCCGAGCGAGGGTGTAATGCTGTATGCAAGATATTATAAAAAATACACAACCCAGTCTAAAACCTTATTTACGGATGAGGCGATGACTTTTGGGTGGAAAAAATACGCAGCAGTTTTTTCAATGTCAGACTTGCCCAAAGAGTTTCAAAAAGAAAACTGCATTATTTCGGTAGAAGTTCAATTTGACCAAAAAGATTTGGGCGAAAGCCTTTTTTCAGGAAGCGATACTTGGTGGGTCCAATTGCACGATTCAAAAGATAGTTCGTATGAAACCCTTTCCAGCGTTAAGTTTACACCGTCCAAAAATTCTTACGCGCATAAAACGGTTACTTTGCAGTTTAATTCCTCTAAAAAGAATATATATCTATTTTTTAACAGAGGAAACAATTTCGGTGATGGCTATGTCAAAAATTTGGTAGGAACTCTTACAATTGTCGATACAAGCAAAATGTATTGATAAGGGGGGGCAAAAGATGAATAAAAAATCAATTTCAGTTTTAATCGCAGTATTGTCGGTTTTCGTGTTGATGTTCGGCCTTGTTGCTTGCGATACGCAAGGGGGCGGCGGCAACACCGACAATACGCCGAAAGAATACGTCATTCAATATGCGGACGACTCCGGTGCACACCAAATCACCGTGACGGACGGCATGCCGTACACGATGCCGTCGATTCCGCAAAGAACAGGCTATACGTTTGAAGGTCTGTTCGACGCGGAAGTTGGCGGAACGCAATACGTTTCGGCAAACGGCACGTCCGTGTCGGTGTTCTCGGACAAGAAAAATATGGTGCTGTTCCCGCACTTCAAGGCAAAAACGTACAGCATTATTTTGGATTACCAAGAAGCGGAAGTCACGGGCGGTCGCAAATTTACGGTTGAATACGACGCCGAAATGCCGGAACTTCCCAAAAACCTCGTGCTTGAAAACAAAACGTTCGTCGGTTGGTATACGAAACCGAATTGCGATGGCGTAAAGGTTGCCGACGCATACGGAGTTCTTCCGAAAATTTCCGATAT
>OHKP01000012.1_pt1 | contig 127447 bp, 91 predicted proteins | sample 1568861 | NCBI WGS metagenome assembly OHKP01 (sample SAMEA3879524, study PRJEB24766) | human gut metagenome | biome: human-associated habitat; feature: feces | place: USA | collected 1985/1987 | reverse complement strand
GAACCTGGACAAACAGAACCAAAACCTGTTGTGCTACCATTACACCATAGTCCAAACTTCTTGGTGTTTTCCTCAGAAAACGCTGCAAAGATAAGCGTTTTTATGAATACCTTCCAAATAATTTCTGACTTTTTTTCTGTTTCTGATGGGAATCCTTACCTTTGTTTACAAAACAACTTAGCTTATGAGGAAAAAAATATTGTGCACATTGTTGCTGGGGACTACTTTTGCACATGCCATGGCGGTTACTCCGCTATGGATGCGTGACGTGCGTATTTCTCCAGATGGAAAAGAAATTTTGTTCTGTTATAAGGGAGACATTTATAAAGTGTCTGCCAAGGGTGGAGAAGCGGTACAACTGACTACACAAGAGTCGTATGAGTCATCGCCTGTGTGGTCGCCTGATGGTAAACAGATTGCTTTTGCCAGCGATCGTTTTGGAAATACAGATGTGTTTGTTATGCCGGCTAACGGCGGTTCTGCCCGTAGACTGACAACGAATTCTGCTTCGGAAATTCCTTCTGCGTTTACGCCGGACGGAAAGTTTATTGTATTTTCTGCAAGTATTCAAGACCCTGCCAGCAGTGCATTGTTCCCGACTTCTGCCATGACAGAATTGTATAAGGTTCCTGCCGAGGGTGGAAAAACGGAACAAATTCTGGGTACTCCTGCTGAGATGGTTTGTTTCAATGCGGCAGGCGACAAGTTTTTGTATCAGGACCGGAAAGGATTTGAAGATGAATGGCGTAAACATCACACTTCTTCTATTACACGGGATGTATGGATGTACGACATGGCATCGGGCAAGCACACCAATCTGACCAAGCGGGCAGGAGAGGACCGTAATCCGGTGCTTTCGTCGGATGGTAAGGAGGTTTTCTTCTTGAGTGAACGCAACAAAGGTTCGTTTAATGTCTATTCTTTCCCGCTGGATAATCCGGAACAGGTGAAACCGCTGACTTCATTCTCTACACATCCGGTACGTTTCCTTTCTTTGGGAGGCGACGGTACGTTGTGCTATACCTATAATGGAGAAATTTATACGCAGAAACAAGGCGGAAAGCCGAGCAAGGTGAATGTGTCACTGACACGGGATGACCAGGAAATTCCGCTTACATTGAGCTATACTCGGGGAGCGTCGGAAGCAGTAGCTTCGCCCGACGGCAAGCAGGTGGCTTTCATTGTACGTGGAGAAGTGTTTGTGACTTCTGTGGAATATGGTACTACCAAACAGATTACGCATACACCTGAAGCAGAAGAAGGACTTTCTTTCGGGGCAGACAATCGTACACTGGTATATGCCAGTGAACGCGATGGAAACTGGCAGCTTTATAAGGCGGAAATAGAACGGAAAGAGGATTTGAATTTCCCGAATGCGACATTGATAAAAGAAGAAGTGCTGTTGCCTTCCAAGACTGTGGAACGAATGTATCCTAAGTTCTCACCCGATGGCAAGGAAGTGGCTTTCATTGAAGACCGTATCCGTCTGAAAGTATTGAATCTGGAGACGAACAAGGTACGTCAGATTACTGATGGAAGTACCTGGTACAGCTTGAGTGGAGGGTTTAATTATGCCTGGTCGCCCGACGGTAAATGGTTTACGTTGGAGTTTATCGGAAACAAGCATGATCCTTATACGGACATTGCCTTGGTCAGTGCAGACGGAAAGGGAGAGTTAGTTAACCTGACGAATAGTGGTTATACAAGCAGCTCTCCGAAGTGGACAATGGACGGTAATGCCATTTTGTTTACTACAGAGCGTTACGGTATGCGAAATCACGCTTCATGGGGTTCACTGGACGATGTGATGATGGTATTTGTCAATCAGGATGCCTACGACAAATTCCGTATGAGCAAGGAGGATTATGAACTCCAGAAGGAACTGGAAAAAGAACAGGAAAAAGCTGCGGACAAGAAAGACGGAAAGAAAAAAGAAGATAAAAAAGAGGATAAGGACAAGAAAGAAGAAGCCGACAAGGTGAAAGATATCGTGGTGGAACTGGAGGGTATTCAGGACCGTATTGTACGTCTGACTCCGAATTCATCGAGCATCGCTTCGGCCATTCTTTCAAAAGATGGAGAAAGTTTGTATTACCTGTCGGCTTTTGAGCGTGGATTCGACATGTGGAAGATGGATTTGCGCAAACGGGAAACCAAATTGTTACACAAGATGGGGTCCGGATGGGCCGATATGGAAATGGATAAGGAAGGAAAAAATCTTTTCGTATTAGGTTCAGGCTCCATGCAGAAAATGGATTTGGGCGGTGAGAAGTTGAAGCCTATTTCTTATCGTGCAGAAATGAAGATGGATTTGGCTGCCGAACGTGCTTATATGTATGATAATATGTGCCGTGAGGAACAGAAACGTTTTTATGAGGTAAATATGCATGGGGTAGACTGGAAGGCTATGACCGCTAATTATCGTCGTTTCTTGCCGCATATCAATAATAAGTATGACTACGCGGAAATGTTGAGTGAGCTGCTGGGCGAACTGAACGTATCGCATACAGGTGGCCGTTATCGCCCGGGAGTGAAAGAGGCAACTGCCAGCTTGGGATTGCTTTATGACTGGAATTATACCGGAAAAGGCATGAAAGTGGACGAAGTGGTGGAAAAAGGTCCGTTCGACCGGAAAACTACACGGGTAAAACCGGGTGTGGTGATTGAAAAGATTGACGGTCAGCCGGTAGATGCCGATTTCTCTGCGTTGCTGAACGGGAAAGCAGGCAAGAAGATATTGGTTTCATGCTACGATGCACAATCAAAAGAACGCTGGGATGAGGTGGTGAAGCCTATCAGCGGTGGAACGCTGAGCAGTCTGCTGTATGAACGTTGGGTAAAGCAGCGTGCGGCAGATGTGGATAAATGGTCAAACGGCCGTTTAGGCTATGTACATATCGAATCAATGGACGACGGCAGCTTCCGTACGGTATATTCCGATATTTTGGGTAAATACAACAACCGCGAAGGTATTGTGATTGATACCCGTTTCAACGGAGGAGGACGTTTGCATGAAGATATTGAAGTGCTGTTCAGTGGGCAGAAGTATCTGACACAGGTGATTCGTGGTCGTGAAGCATGCGACATGCCGAGCCGTCGTTGGAACAAGCCTTCTATCATGGTACAGTGCGAAGCCAACTATTCTAATGCACACGGTACGCCGTGGGTGTACAAACATCGCCAGATGGGTAAGCTGGTAGGTGCTCCGGTACCTGGAACCATGACCAGTGTAAACTGGGTACAGATGCAGGATCCGGATTTGATTTACGGTATTCCTGTTGTGGGTTATCGTCTGCCAGATGGAAGCTACCTGGAAAACAAAGAGCTGGAGCCGGATGTATATGTATTGAATGCGCCTGAAACAGTGGTGAAAGGAGAGGATACACAGTTGAAGGCTGCGGTAGATGAACTGCTTAAAGAGCTGGATGCAAAGAAATAAGTACTGAAATATCCGGAAGGATTGCCTTCCGGACATACTCTAAAGTACCGGTTGATTCACAAGGAGTCAGCCGGTATTTTTTTATCCCATGGCTTTATTTCCCGAGGTGATTTTCATCTCCTGCCAGTACTTCTTTGGCAGTACTCCAGTACTTCCTTGAAAGTACTAAAGTACTGCTTAGGGAGTACTGCAGTACTGGCCTGAAAGTACTGGTAACTTGTTCCTTGCTGTTTGATAAAGAATTATGGAGGAACTGTAAGACATAAGAAAGGCTGCCCCAAATTGAATTGAGACAGCCTTCCGGTATTTTTTCTAAAAGAATTTATTTGGCAATTACCAGATAATAGTTTTTCTTTCCGCGCTGTACGAGCAGGTATTTTTCATCCAGCAAGTCGGCGGTGGTAATTTCCTGATCAAATGCAGCCAGTTTTTCTTTGTTCAAAGAAACGCCGCCGCCCTGAACCAGCTTACGCATCTCACCTTTTGACGGGAAAATGGCAGCCTTTTCAGTAAATAAGTCTACAGCCTTGATGCCGGCTTCAATATCCGATTTAGCTACTTCAAATTGAGGAACACCTTCGAATACAGACAGCAGGGTATCTTCATCCAGTTTCTTTAACGCTTCAGAAGTAGCGTTTCCAAACAGGATACCTGAAGCTTCTACAGCAGCGTTGTAGTCAGCTTCAGAGTGAACCATGATGGTTACTTCCTTAGCCAGACGTTTCTGGAGTACACGCAAGTGAGGAGCCTGTTCGTGTTCTGCAATCAGGCCTTCTATTTCTTCTTTGCTTAGTGAAGTGAATATCTTGATATAACGCTTAGCGTCTTCGTCGCTTACATTCAGCCAGAATTGATAGAACTTGTAAGGAGAGGTATATCGTGCGTCCAGCCAGATATTTCCTGATTCTGTCTTACCAAATTTACCACCGTCAGCTTTTGTAATCAGCGGACAAGTCAGGGCAAATACTTCACCTCCGTTAGTACGGCGGATTAATTCTGCTCCCGTGGTGATGTTTCCCCACTGGTCAGAACCACCCAGCTGAAGCTTGCAGTTTTTGGTTTCATACAGATGCAGGAAATCGTATCCTTGTAACAGCTGATAAGTAAATTCAGTGAATGAAAGACCGTCGCGTGCTTCTCCGTTCAGACGTTTCTGAACCGATTCCTTTGCCATCATGTAGTTCACGGTGATGTGTTTTCCTACGGTGCGGGCAAAATCCAGGAAAGAGAAGTCTTTCATCCAGTCGTAGTTGTTTACCAGTTCTGCACGGTTAGGGGCATCCGATTCGAAATCGAGGAATTTGCCCAACTGCTTCTTGATACACTCCTGATTGTGGCGCAGTGTTTCCTCATCCAGCAAGTTACGTTCCTGTGACTTACCTGAAGGGTCTCCAATCATACCGGTTGCACCTCCTACCAGAGCCAGCGGTTTGTGGCCGCAACGCTGGAAATGACGCAACATCATCACGCCACACAAGTGGCCGATATGCAACGAGTCAGCTGTAGGGTCAATACCCAAATAAGCTGTCACCATTTCCTTCTCCAGCAATTCTTCTGTGCCCGGCATCATGGTATGTACCATTCCACGCCATCTTAGTTCATCTACAAAATTCATCGAATGAAATTCTTAGTTTAACATATTTATTTAATAATACAGAAGCAAAAGTACGACACTTTATCTGAATAACCAATTTTTAGCGATTAAAAAAGAGACGGTTAGCATTTTCTTTGATATTTTCAATCAAGCTGTCAAAAGAGGTTCCACGTAGTGAAGCTACTTGCCGGTAGAAGTCTGGAAAGTCTGTGTCTGCTTCATCGCTTTCCAATAATAATCTGTCTGCAGGGACGATGGACAATGCTTTTTCCTGGTATTTTTTTCCGAAAGAGAGATAAAATCCGTGTCGTATTAGGTCGGTGGCAAGTTCTTTTTTACCCCGGAAACCATGGATAATCCAGGCTTGTGCGGGGTGATATTCCTTGTGCAAGGCAAGCAGCTCCTCAGTGGCTTTTACGGAATGTATCACTAAGGGGAGATGATAGATTTCTGATATCTCTATTACTTTCCTGAAGGCCTGTATTTGTAAGTCGAAAGGGGTATCGCATACTTTGTCCAGTCCGGTTTCTCCCAGTGCGACTACTCGCGAATCACTTTGGATAGTCTGTACCAGCCAATCTATTTGTGGCTGAATGTTTTCTTCCGTGAGATACCACGGGTGCAGGCTGGCGGAGATAAATGTAGCTTGCAGGTAAGAGGAAGCCGTTTTCTCGTCCATGCGGCAGCTTACGATGGCAGTGATCTGTGGCTGAGGCAAATGATGTGTGTGTGCATCGAAAAAGGGAGTGTCAATCATGTGAAAACAGGCTTTTTAAGGAACTGGGTCATATCCCGAACCTCCCCACGGGTGGCAACGAAGAATGCGTCGTATGGCTAAGTAAAGTCCTTTGAAAGGTCCGTGCTTTTGTATCGCTTCTATGGCATATTGAGAACAAGTCGGAGTAAAGCGACAGGAGGGAGGCGTAAAAGGTGAAATGCAGTTCCGGTAAAAATAAATGGGGAGCAGGAGCAGGAAAGATATGAACTTTTTCATGCCAGACGTTCAGCGGTAAGTTGCAACAATTTAACCACCTTAGCTTCCACATCGGCCGATTCATGCAGTTCATTGTCGAGCCAGATAAAGGCGACGGCAATTTTCTGTCCTGAACTTTTTAATGCATCGAGCAGGATGTGTTTGTTTTTACGGTAGGCCTCACGTACTTGACGTTTTACACGATTGCGTTTGACTGCCCGCTTGAATCTTTTTTTCGGTACGCTAATCAGAATAGTGGCTGCAGGTAGATTCTCTCCTTCCACCGGCATGTATACGATACGCAACGGAAAAGCAGGCAATGATTTGCTGCCTCCTGTAAACAGTCTTTCAATCAGAATTCGGCTGTTCAGTCGTTCTACTTTCGATAGTGTTAATTTGGGAGAATCGCTCATAGAGGGTATATAATAAAACAAAGCGAAGTAATGGGAAAATGGATTGCTTCGCTTTGTTTGTCAGAATTATTTTTTATTTGTTATGTTCGCGGATAAACATATCCAACGCTGCCGGCATGGAAGGAGCTACACTTGAAGGAGCTTCCAAATCAAGACGCAGACCTGCATCTTTTACGGCCTTAGCTGTAGTCGGTCCGAAGCTTCCGATCGCAATGTCTTTCTGTTCAAAATTCGGGAAGTTCTTCATCAATGACTGAATACCTGCCGGGCTGAAGAATATCAGCATGTCATAGTTGAATTCTTCTTCTGGAGTGAAATCGTTGCTGACAGTACGATACATTACAGCTTCCGTGTGCTGAATGTGGTTCTTGTCGAGCAAGTCTTTTACTTCGTCATTGTGTACATCCGACATCGGGATAAAGTATTTCTCCGTATTATGCTTGATAATTTGCGGAAGCAGGTCAGCAAACTTTCCGGTAGCTCCGAAGAATACTTTACGCTTGCGGTATTGAACGTATTTTTGAATATACAGAGCGATGGTTTCCGAAGTACAGAAGTATTTCATTGTTTCCGGAATTGTTACACGCAACTCTGCACACAGGCTAAAGAAGTGATCGATAGCATGGCGTGAAGTAAACACAACGGCTGTATGATCTAAGATAGAAACCTTTTGCTGTCTGAATTCTTTAGCTGACAAACTTTCTACTTTAATAAACGGGCGAAAATCTATCTTCACTCCGTACTTCTCAGCAATGTCAAAATAGGGAGATTTTTCTGTCGTCGGTTTTGGCTGAGAAACGAGGACTTTCTTTATTTTCAACGTTACTAAAATTTTAAAATCAAAATGTTATTTATATATATCAATCCTTTCCAGAGGAAAAGTAAGGGTATGATTTCGAGGGTGCAAAAGTACAGAATTAAATGTAAAATGCCATGGAAATGATTAAAAAAGTTCCTAATACACTTATAAAATAACAATATTTTGAAACTGACTACTGCAATGAATACGAAGGTTTTAGAAAAATTAAAGTCTAAGTTGAAATAGACAATAAGCAAGGATAGAGGAAATAAAACAAATGCGGCTCCAGAAAGCAAATCAAAATAGGCCGAAATCCAGGTGCTGTTTTTTTCTTTATCAAAAAAAATCCAGTTAACAAATTGATATAAAGCAGTTTTCCCTACAACGGTGAGTAAGATGCAGAGAATATAGACAAACAGAATGGCATAGTGTGAAACTGTCTGAAATAGAAACGGTTCGGTCTTAGAGAAGAAATCATAGACAAATAACCCGGCAGATATGCAACTTATACCGCCTAAAGTGAGGGTGTAGCGAATGTTAAATCCGGAACTCTCATCAAAGAGTCCAGCTCGTTCTTTATGTCGGAAAAAGCTTTTGATGTGTTGATACAGGTATTTTTGTCCGTTTTTTAAGGAATAAGTGACCAAAAAGAAGCAAAGAAACACAATACCTGTAATTGCAAAGTCATTGCGTAACTGATAAGGGACAGGTTCTCCTGCCATACTGTTTGTACACGGTGTTTCCTTACAATGCTGCAGTGCACTGTCTATTTGCTCTACGTGCTGGTTGTAGAGTTCTTGAATCTGTGAGAAACCGGTATGGCAGAACTTGTTCATATTGCGGCAAATTTACGAATTTCTTTGCTCCAGTGAGGGATGGTATATAATAAATTTACAGCTTCTTCGGGAGTTTGTGCCACGTGCCAGATGTTTCCATGTTCCTTTCGCATGAAGTTTTGGGAAATAGCTTGTTGAAGCATTTCCAGCAGCGGGTTATAAAATCCGTTGGTATTCAGTATGACGATGGGTTTCAGGTATAGTCCAAGTTGTTTCCAGGTAATGATTTCGAGCAATTCTTCCAATGTACCGCATCCTCCGGGCAGGGCAATCACTCCATCGGACAAATCGGCCATAAGTTGTTTGCGTTCGTGCATGCTTTCCGTTTCTATTAGCCGGGTCAGTCCTTTATGATGCCAGCCTTGCTCCACCATAAACCGGGGAATGACACCGGTTACGGTTCCTCCGGCAGCAAGGGTTGCGTCACTGATGCGGCACATCAGTCCCAGGCATCCGGCTCCGTTGATAAGGTTGATGTGCTTTTGTGCAAGAATTTTTCCAAGTTCTTCGGCTGCTTCGAAATAGACAGAATCAATTTTGGTGCTGGAAGCACTGTATACGCATATATTCTTGATATCGTTCATGGTCTTTTTAGTTTTTGCAAAGATAGGTAAAGGTGACTGCATAGCCAAACCGTTGTGCCAGCAAAAAGGGCTTGACCATCTTCTGATGTATCAAGCCCTCTGTATGGTTAGTGGAAGATCTCAGCTTATTTCAGTCCGAAAGCTTCTTTCACTTTGTCTACATAATCCAGCTTCTCCCAAGTGAAGAGTTCCACTTCTACGTCTTTGTTGCCTTCGTAAACCGATTCGAAATGTTTGGTAACGATTTGCGGTTCGCGGCCCATGTGTCCGTAAGCAGCAGTTTCGCTATAAATCGGGTTGCGCAGTTTCAAGCGTTCTTCGATGGCACGTGGACGCATATCGAAGATTTCATCCACTTTCTTAGCAATTTCTCCGTCGGTCAGAGCTACATTGCTACGTCCGTAAGTATTTACGTAGATATTGATTGGACGTGCCACTCCGATGGCGTATGAAACCTGTACCAATACTTCGTCTGCTACTCCGGCAGCTACCAGGTTCTTGGCAATGTGGCGTGCAGCGTATGCAGCACTACGGTCTACTTTGCTGGGGTCTTTTCCTGAGAAAGCACCTCCTCCGTGAGCTCCGGCACCACCGTAAGTGTCTACAATAATCTTACGGCCAGTCAGTCCGGTATCACCGTGAGGACCACCAATCACGAACTTACCTGTCGGGTTTACGTGGTATTTAATCTGGTCGTTGAATAAAGCCAGTACCTGCGGGTTGTGGATTTCGGCAATGACACGCGGCATCAGGATTTCAATTACGTCCTTGCGAATCTGTGCCAGCATTTCCTCGTCAGCCTTCAATTGAGCTTCTTTTGAGTCATTTCCCGGCTGGATAAATTCATCGTGCTGGGTAGATACTACGATGGTATCAATACGTACCGGACGACGGTTGTCATCGTATTCGATAGTTACCTGGCTCTTAGAGTCCGGACGAAGGTAAGTCATTACTTTTCCTTCACGACGGATGTCGGCCAATACCATCAGCAGTTTGTGTGCCAGGTCGAGCGACAACGGCATGTAGTTTTCAGTTTCGTTGGTAGCATAACCGAACATCATACCTTGGTCGCCTGCTCCCTGATTCATCGGGTCTTCGCGTTCTACTCCACGGTTGATGTCAGGACTCTGTTCGTGAATGGCAGAGAATACACCGCATGAATTACCTTCGAACATGTATTCGCTCTTGGTATAGCCTATTTTATTAATCACTTCGCGTGCTACGCGCTGCAAATCAATATACGCTTTGGTTTTCACTTCTCCTGCCAGTACCACCTGTCCGGTAGTTACCAGAGTTTCGCAAGCTACTTTTGAACTGGGGTCGTAAGCCAACAGTTTGTCAAGCACAGCGTCCGAAATTTGATCGGCCACTTTGTCGGGGTGTCCTTCAGACACCGATTCGGATGTGAATAAGTATCCCATTGTTGTGGTAAATTAAAATTGTTAATGGTTTGTTTTTATCCGTGTACGGACAGAGTAGAGAAGTAATCTTCGGGGAAATAACAATGTGTTTTAGCATTTTTTTCCGTGGTTGCAAGCTACTCAAATCTTTCCACTTTTTATTTTCGCTGCAAAGATAGCGATATAAATTGGAATAATTACAATTTCAGTTTCTTTTTAACATAGCTTTATGCTCCTGCCTGTCGGTAAATCATTCCTGATATAGTTCTGACAATGTTTTTTGAAGGGTGGGGTGGATTGCATTTCCCGCAATTTCGATTAACGGTTTCATTACAAAATCTCTTTCCGTCATCAATGGATGAGGAACCGTAAGCTCAGGTGTGTGGAGTACGAGATTGTCGTATAAAAGAATATCAATATCAATGAGCCGGTCGCTGTAGCTGCCGTTGACTGATTTCTTTGTCCTGCCGAGTTCTTTCTCTATTTCCTGCGTGATATGAAGCACTTCGATAGGGGAGAGATTGGTTTCCAGTCCGATTGCTGCATTCAGAAAGCTGTGGTCTGATTTAAATCCCCAAGGGGCTGTTTCATAAAAAGAGGATAGGGAAACTTGCTTCCCTATCCTTTCCTGTAGTTTATAGATGGCGGTACGTAAATTAGCTTCTTTATCGCCAAGGTTTGTACCTAATCCCAGATAAACTGTTGCCATAAAGTGACGAATTTATTTATCCAGAATCAGCATGGCATCACCGTATGTACCAAAACGGTAGTCTTCTTTCAGTGCGATGTTGTAAGCATCCATGATCAGTTCATATCCTCCGTAAGCACATACAAGCATCAGCATGGTAGAAAGCGGCATGTGGAAATTGCTTACCATGGCATTGGCTACTGAGAAGTCGTAAGGAGGGAAAATAAACTTGTTGGTCCATCCTTCGAACTCTTTCAAATGGCCGTCTGTACCCACAGCTGTTTCAATGGCACGCATCACGGTAGTACCGATGGCGCATACTTTGTTGCCTCTGTCTTTGGCTTCGTTGACGATGCGGCAGGCTTCCGCGTTGACGAACATCTGCTCTGAATCCATTTTATGCTTGGTTAAATCTTCCACATCGATGTCGCGGAAGTTGCCCAATCCGGCGTGCATAGTAATGAAAGAGAAGTCAATGCCTTTAATTTCCATACGTTTCATAAGCTCACGGCTGAAGTGAAGACCGGCTGCCGGTACGGTAACGGCTCCTTCATTTTTGGCGTAGATAGTCTGGAAACGTTCTTCGTCTTCCGGTTCTGCCGGACGATGGATGAAAGGAGGCAATGGAGGTTCTCCCAAGGCATACAAAGCCTTTTTGAATTCATCATGAGGACCGTCGTACAAAAAGCGGAGTGTACGTCCGCGAGAAGTCGTATTGTCAATTACTTCGGCCACCATAGAATCATCGTCGCCGAAATACAGCTTGTTACCGATACGGATTTTACGGGCAGGATCTACCAGTACATCCCACAAGCGCAGCTCTTCGTTCAACTCACGGAGCAGGAATACTTCAATGCGGGCACCTGTTTTTTCCTTGTTACCATACAAACGAGCAGGAAAGACCTTGGTATCGTTAAAGATAAACACGTCTTTGTCGTCGAAATAGTTCAGTATATCCTTGAAATTGACATGTTCAATTTCTCCGGTTGACTTGTGAATTACCATCAGGCGGGATTCATCTCTGTATTTAGCCGGATAAAGAGCGATTTTTTCTTCCGGCAACTTGAATTTGAATTGTGACAGTTTCATCTTCTTCCTTTCTTTCCTTAATCGTTTATAACTTCTATTTCTTGCTGGTCGAGCCAGGCTTCAAAATCTTCCACTTTCATGCAGTCTTCCAACTTTACTTCTCCTACCCGTGTACGTATCAGACCGGTCAGATGGGCACCACTTTGCAGTGCTTGGCCAATGTCTCTGGCCAATGCCCGTATGTAAGTACCCTTGCTGCAGACTACCCGTATCTTAATTTCCGGCAGGTTGCATTCCAGCAACTCGATTTCATCGATGACCAGAATCTTAGGTTTCAGTTCTACTTCATCTCCTTTTCTTGCCAGGTCGTATGCACGCTTACCGTCAACTTTGCATGCGGAAAATGCTGGTGGTACCTGTTCAATGGTGCCGACAAACTTTTTTAATGTCTCCTCGACCATTTCTTTGGTGATATGGTCGGTAGGGTAAGTTGCGTCAATCTCCTTTTCCAGGTCGAAAGAGGGAGTGGTTGCTCCCAGCTGGAGAGTGGCAATGTACTCTTTCGTATGATACTGGAACTCCTCAATACGCTTTGTAGCCTTTCCGGTACAGATAATCATCACTCCAGTGGCCAGCGGATCGAGTGTGCCGGCATGTCCTACTTTTATTTTCTTTACTCCTAATTTGCGACTGATGTGGTATCGTATCTTATTCACTACGGCAAAAGAGGTCCATCGCAGTGGCTTGTCAAAATATAATACTTCTCCTTCTTTGAAATTCATTCTTTGGTTGTAAATTGTTGTTGAGGCTGCTTATCCCAGCAGACTGCACGCAATTGTAATTACTCCGGCAATGGCGCAATATACGCCGAACCATATTAGCTTTCCTTTCTTCACGATGTTGATCATCCATTTGCAAGCCACACAGCCTGAAATAAAAGCAGCCAGAAAACCAATAATGAGTGCTCCCATACTGATTTCTGCATTGGCGGCTGAAGCATTTTTTACGATTTCCATTCCGGAAAGTAGTGCTTCCCCTAAAATAGGAGGAATAACCATCAGAAAGGAGAATTGTGCCAGTGTTTCCTTCTTGTTTCCCAAAATCAGTCCGGTAGCGATGGTGCTTCCTGAGCGTGATAATCCCGGCATGACTGCACAGGCCTGAGCCAGTCCGATGATGAATGCATCACGCAGGCTGATTTTTTCTTTCTGCCGAGGTTTGGCGTAATAAGAAAAAGCCAGCAACACGGCAGTCAGTAACAACATGCATCCTACGATTAGCAAACCGGAGCCGAAAATTTCTTCTACGTAATCTTTAAAGAATACTCCAACAATGCCGATAGGAATCATTGACACAAGAATGTTGATGACATATTTGGTCTCGTCATTCATTTTCCATTTAAACAATCCCCGGAAAATCCAGTCAATTTCTTTCCACAAGATAACCAGTGTACTCAGTACGGTAGCAATGTGAACCACTACAGTGAAAGTCAGATTTTCTTCACCTTGAATGCCGAACAAGGCCGATCCGATGGCAAGGTGTCCACTACTACTTACGGGGAGGTATTCTGTCAGTCCCTGCAGAATTCCTAAAATTAAGGCTTCAAACCAACTCATTGCATTTATTCTTTAGTAATTGTTTCTTCTTTGTCTTTAGGTTTTCTCAGAATGCCATAAATCATGAAAATAAATCCCAAAAAGCAAACAACGGGAGCTACTTTGATGCGGCGTACACTGAAAATATCCGGTTCAAAAGCTGTTTCAGTGGAGCCTGGTCCGCTCATTAACAGGAATCCGATGATAATGACTATCATACCTATGGCAAGTAGTATGAAGTTTGTTTTATCAAAAGCAAAACTTTTTTTGTCCATAATGAATTTTGTCTATTTAGTTTGAACATTAAAGGCGATATAAATCTCCGGCTTTCATCTTCAAATATTTGTTGATGGAGATGTAGGCACATAAGGTGGCGATGAGGATACCCGAGATAAAGACAGCTCCCATTACGCAAAGCATAACTTCCGGAGTAATAAGTTCCAGTAGCCCTGGTTCATAATTGACGAGCATGTAGGACATACTGATAAGCAGGGCATTGGCCATAGCTGCTGCAAGAATGCCTATCCATACATTTCTGACAATGAACGGTCGCCGGATGAATGACCAGCTTGCACCTACCAGTTTCATGGTGTGAATCAGAAAACGTTTGGAGTAAATGGTCAGTCGTATGGTATTGTTGATCAATGCAAATGAAATAAGGGTGAGCAAAGCAGCCAGCCCTAACAGGAACATGCTGATCTTACGTATGTTCTGGTTGATGGTGTCAATCAGGTCCTGCGGATAATTTACTTCAATGACTTTTTTATTGTCCAGCAGTTTTTCCTGAATCCAGCTCAGACTGTCAGAATTGGCATATGCTGCATTGAGCTTGATTTCGATGGAAGCCGTAAACGGATTATAGCCTAAGAATTCAGCCGGATCTGTTCCCATGGCTTCTGTCTGTTCCTTCAGGGCCTGTGCTTTTGATATGTAGGTGGCCTGCTTTACAAAAGGCTCTTCTTCCAGCTGTTTTTGGAAGCGGATGGCTTCTGCTTCTTTCATGTCGTCGTTGAGGAGAACGGAAAAGTTGATATTCTCACGTACGTATACAGAAAGATTATTGGCGGTCATAACAAAAAAGACCACCATACCCAACAACAGCAGTACCAGCATCGTACTGATGCAGGAGGTAATGAATTGCATATCGAAAAGACTGCCCGACTTCTGACTCATAATTTCTTATTTTTTTCTGAATACATAAATCATGGAACTGCTTCGGTCTTTCTTAGCCAGTGAAACAATCCATGCTTCCGTTCCGGCAATCAGGCCTTTTAGGAACGGGAAAGCACTTTTCCGGTACTTCTCGCTCAGCATAGATACGTAAAACGCATCAAAAGGCATCGGATGTCGCTCGCAGAGAATAAAGTCGTGTTTGGCTCCAAACTGCTGCATAACGGAAGGGCTGAAATGCCACAAATGTCGGGGAACATCGTAGGCACCCCACATTTCTTTGTACTTCTCTGCATCGAATGAAGTGGGGTTGGGCACGGCTATAATGAGTATACCCTGATCTTTCAGAATACGCTTCAGTGTTTCCCAGGTCTCATTTAAATGTTCCAGATGCTCCATGACATGCCACAATGTAATTACATCGAACGATTTGTCGGCGAATTCATTGAGGGCTTCCGGAGCTGCCACGTCCAGTTCAAAGTGCTCTTTGGCAAACTGGCGGGCTTGAGGGCTTTTTTCGATGGCAGAAACGTGCCATCCTCTTTCCTGCATGAAATGCGGAAAATAGCCTGTGCCTGTACCGATGTCCAGCAGGCTGCCCTGGTTTAATCTGGAATTATGCTTGACAAGGCGTGCTTTACGGGCAAGCATAACACGGCGCACCCAGTGATATACACGGTTCATTAACCCTTTGTGTGTATCGCTGTGTGAAATATAATCTGGAGTTTCGTAGTAGCGTCCTATTTCTGCTTCAACCGGAACAGGATGAGTGAACTGGAAACCGCAGTCTTTGCAACGACAAATCTGAAAAGACTCACCGGAAGCATAGTGGTCTGTGCATGTCATTACCTCTTCAAAGTGGTTTCCTCCACAAAGTGGACATTTATCTATTTTCAGTATATTCACTTTATTCCCTAATTTGCTGCAAAATAACAAATAAAAAGCCTATGCCATGATTTTCTTTAAAAGTTTTTAAGAGTATAGGATGCTTTATGTATGTTTTTTGTAACTTAGCCCCGAATAATGAATATTTGCCAATAGATTATGGAGAAAAAGAGATTGACACGGTCAAACAATCGTATGATAGGTGGGGTCTGTGCTGGAATAGCCGATTATTTTGGATGGGATATTACTTTGGTACGTATTATTTATGTGCTGGCCACATTTTTTACGGCTTTTTCCGGTGGATTGGTTTATCTGATTCTCTGGCTGGTAATGCCGGAGGCCGGAAGAGAAAGTAATTAAAAAACAGACTTGTATAAAGCAGCATGTGTGCTGTAATTGTTTAGGTTTTCCTCGTGCGAACCGTATGTTTTGCGGAGCGGAAATCTATGTTTTTCATGCCGGAAACGTAAGTTTCCGCCTTGTGAAACGTAAAAAACCTGCAAGCATCTTGAAAAAAATGCTTGCAGGTTTTTATTGAGATTTCTCCAAACTATTTCAGTAAGAATTATTCAGTTACTTCTATGCCTTTCAGAGTAGCAGAACTGGACTCTGTAATTTTTACCTTTACAAAGTCACCGATGCGATGGCTGCCACGGTCAAAGACTACTACTTTATTTTGTTCCGTACGACCGAACAGTTGTTCTTTAGAGCGCTTGGATACACCTTCTACCAATACTTCGAAAGTTTTTCCTACATCTTTGGCATTGCTTTCGGCAGAAAGCTGGTTCTGCAGTTCAATCATTTCATTCAGTCGGCGGATTTTGATTTCTTCGGGTACGTCATCCGGAAGGTGTTTGGAAGCGTATGTTCCCGGGCGTTCAGAATATTTGAACATGAAAGCCGAGTCGTAAGCACATTCGCGCATCAGCGACAAAGACATCTGGTGGTCTTCTTCTGTTTCAGAATGGAAGCCCGAGAAAATATCGGTACTGAGTCCGCAGTCGGGGATAATTCTCCGGATAGCAGCCACTCTTTCCAGGTACCATTCACGGGTATATTTACGGTTCATCAGTTTCAGGATGCGTGAACTTCCGCTCTGTACGGGCAAGTGGATGTGCTTGCATACATTGGGCACTTCTGCGATGACATGAAGCGTTTCGTCACTCATGTCTTTGGGGTGTGAAGTGGTAAAACGTACGCGCATGTCGGGCACCGCTTCGGCCACGATACGGAGCAGCATAGGGAAGGTTACTGTCTGGCCGTCTTTTTCAAAACGGTATGAGTTGACGTTCTGTCCCAACAAGGTTACTTCCTTATAGCCTTTTCGTTGCAGGTCGCGTACTTCGTTCAGGATACTTTCTACGTCACGGCTACGTTCACGTCCGCGTGTATAAGGTACAATACAGTAATGGCAGAAATTGTTGCATCCTCGCATGATGGAAACAAAGCCTGAAATATGGTTTCCGCAAATGCGTGAAGGTATCACGTCGCGGTACGTTTCCGTAGTAGAAAGTTCCACATTGATGGCTTTTTCGCCTGCTTCTACAGCTGCAATCAGGTCGGGGAGGGTCAGATAGGCATCCGGACCAGCTACCAGGTCTACATGATGTTTTTCTATCAGCTCATTTTTCACTCTCTCGGCCATGCATCCCAGTACGCCCACAATCAGGTTTTTCCGCTTTTTGCGCAAAGAATGGAAAAATTCCAGTCGGTTCAGGATTTTCTGTTCCGCATTGTCGCGGATAGAGCAGGTGTTCATGAATACGGCATCGGCTTCCTCCAGTGTGTCGCAAGGAGAATATCCAGCCATTTGCATGATAGATGCAATTACTTCACTGTCTGCCACATTCATCTGGCATCCGTAGGTCTCGATAAACAATTTCTTGTTTTCGTGTTCAGTTGCAGATTTAAAGTCTGCTCCTGTAGCTTCTTTTGTCATAAGGTTTTCTATATTAAAAATTTGCTTGCAAAGATATCTGTTTCTTGGTTAACTTCCATAAAAAGGGTGGGAGATATAGATTTTATTCGTATCTTTGAAGAAAACCTTAACACTTAATATTTATGGATATAATTCAAGTTCTTGTTTTTTTAGGTATAATTGGCTGGGGACTTTTTCAGGCCAGAACTCAAAAACAGAAGAAGCCGAAGCGTGCAAAGGCCGTAAGACAGGCACCTCCGGCAGCATCTTTTTCTGTAGAAGAGGAGATTCCTGAAGAAGTGATACCAGCTCCTGTACCCGAAGTAAGGAAGAAACGGAGATACACTTCTGTCAAACCTTCCACTCCGAAAGAACAAGCATTGAATGTACCGAAAAAAGAGGAGCAGAAGCCTGAAATAGCTTTTCGTAATGCAGCAGATGCACGGAGGGCTTTTATCTATTCTGAAATTTTTCGTCGTAAATATGACTGATTGACTAACTTTTTTAATACTAACATAAAAAACACTTGATACTATGAGCTTTAACTTTATTACGGCAGCCGAAGCTGCCAGCTATATTAAGGATGGAGACATTGTTGGACTGAGTGGCTTCACCCCTGCCGGAAGTCCGAAAGCTGTGACTGCAGAGTTAGCGAAAATAGCAGAAGAAAAGCATGCAAGGGGAGAAGCTTTTCAGATAGGTGTGATAACGGGAGCTTCTACGGGAGATTCTTGTGACGGGATGTTGACACGTGCGCATGCCATTAAGTTCCGTGCTCCTTATACCACTAATACAGATTTCCGCAAGGCTGTGAATAACGGCGAAATCAATTATACAGACATTCACCTCTCACAAGTGGCTCAACGTTTGCGCTCAGGTTTCTTGGGGCATGTGAATGTAGCTATCATAGAAGCTTGTGAAATAACGGAAGACGGACGTATTTACCTGACTGCAGGAGTAGGTATTACACCTACTATCGCTCGACTGGCTGATAAAATTATTGTGGAATTGAATGCGGCGCATAGTAAAAGCCTGATAGGCATGCACGATTTGTATGAAATGGAGCGTCCTCCTTATCGCCGTCCGATTCCTATCGTACGTCCTAGCGACCGTATTGGTCTTCCTTATGTTCAGGTCGATCCTTCCAAGATTGTGGGTGTGGTAGAAACGAATATACCGGATGAGGCACGTGGTTTCCATGAATCTGATCCAGTGACGGATAAAATCGGTCAAAATGTGGCTGAGTTTTTAGCTTCAGATATGCGTAAGGGAATTATTCCTTCTACATTCCTTCCTTTACAATCGGGAGTAGGAAATATTGCCAATGCCGTGTTGAGCGCATTGGGTAAGGATCCCAGCATTCCTCCTTTTGAGATGTACACTGAAGTGATTCAGAATTCCGTTATTAAACTGGTGAAAGAGGGTAGAATCAAGTTTGGTAGCACTTGCTCTTTGAGTGTGACGAATGATTGTTTGCAAGATATTTACGATAATATGGACTTTTTCCGTCATAAACTGGTGTTGCGTCCTTCTGAAATTTCCAACTGTCCGGAAGTGGTTCGTCGTATTGGTGTGATATCTATGAATACTGCCATTGAAGCAGATATTTATGGAAATGTCAATTCCACTCATATTTGTGGAACCAAGATGATGAATGGTATCGGAGGTTCCGGCGACTTTACCCGCAGTGCCTACATTTCTATTTTCTCTTGTCCGTCGACGGCCAAGGGAGGGTGCATCAGTTCTATTGTACCGATGGTTTCTCATCTGGACCACAGCGAGCATTCGGTAAATGTTATTATTACTGAACAGGGTATAGCTGATTTGCGTGGAAAGAGTCCGATGGAACGTGCGGAAGCGGTGATTGAAAACTGTGCACATCCTGATTACAAGCAGCTGCTTTGGGATTACTTGAAGATTTCTACGAAAGGACAAACCTGTCACAGCCTGTCTGCTGCGTTGGGTATGCATCAGGTGTTTATCAATAAAGGTGACATGCGTTTGACAGACTGGGCTGAATTCCAGAAATAAAAAAGAAATAGTATCTCATAAAAAATGCCCCGCACTGCCAATTCAGTGCGGGGCATTGATTTTATCTGTAAATGCTTATTTCAGATAGTCTTTCAGGTCGCAATTCTGGAGCGAACGGATACCTTCTACCACTGATTCTGCATTCAATACAGCACCTTCCTGAGTGTTGTGTACAGAGTCTGCATAGTAAGCGGCAGTCTTTTCTTTTCCCATGGCTTCAAATTTCTTGGCAGTCAGGTCGTTCAAATCAATAAAGCTTACACCTTCCTGTTCTGCTACTTCTTTTGACCATTTGCCGTAGGTCTTGTCACAACGGTTCATGCGGTTGTCGGTCCAGCGGTTGCCCGGAGTGTGTGACATCACGATGACTTTTGCTCCTTTAGCTTTTGCCTGGCGGATATACATACGGATGTAGTGCCCGAAGCTGTATACTTCTTCCGTGCTTCCGTCTTTTTCCATGACTACTTTTTTAGAGTCATCTCCAGTGCCTGGCAGAGAAGCGCGTGCACGTCCGGTATTCATCGGGCCTCCGTCATTGTGTCCGAAATCAATCAATACATAATCACCCGGTTTGATGGCAGGGAGTACACGGTTCCAGAGACCTTCTGTGAAATAAGTACGGCTGCTTCTTCCTCCCAATGCACAGTTTTCAATGCTGATGCGGGTCGTGTCAAAATAGTTTTGCACATAGCTTCCCCATCCCCATTTGTTATCTTCTCCGTTGCCTGCTCCACATTTTACGGTAGAGTCTCCAATCAGGAAAGCGACAGGACTCTTTTCGTTGATACGGCTTACTCCTGCTACAAATTCACGTGGATTTCCCGGCTCAGAATAGAAGAAGATAGGTTCTTTCGTCTGCTGTTCTGTAGGATAGAAATGTACGGCGCTGTCGTTCATACGCGGATGCTGGTGCTTCAGTAAATTGAGCATTTCGGCTCCGGCCCAGATGACAGGACCATATCCGTGGGCTGCATATACATTTACCGGGCGGTAGTAATAGAATGCCGGGTCATATCCCATACCGGTTCCTACACAGGTCATTTCTACCTGTCCCTGGGCATTGATGGCAGAAGATACGGCATGCCATCCCAGTTGCACTACCGGACCGTATGCCATGGCGTCAATCCATCCTTTATTGATGGCATGTGCCATGCAGTATACGTAGAGGGCAGTGGCAGAAGATTCCAGGTAAGAATCATTGCGGTCGAGCAACTGGTGCCAGAAACCGTCTTTGCTTTGACAGGCAGCCAGTCCGCGAACGTGTGCCTGCAACAGGCTGATAATTTTATCGCGTCCGGGATAGTCGGCCGGAAGTACATCCAGCACTTCACACATAGTAAGAATAGCCCATCCGTTGGCACGTCCCCAGTGGAAAGCCGGATGATCTTTCATACCTTCTACCCATCCATGACGGAACAAGCCTTTTTCCGGAACAAACATGCGCTCTGCAAACTGCAGTACCTGGCGTACGGCTTCCTGATAATATTTGTCATTGTGGTCGGATGCATAGCGTCCCATCAGAGCAACAGAGGGGATGCCCATGAACATGTCGTCTAACCACAATGTGTTGTGGTAAGGACGGTTACGGGCAAATGTTCCGTCGGCCAGACGATGCTCTTTGTACATGATGAAATGGAAGTAATTGTCAATCATGTCCTGCAATTTCAGGCTTTTGTCTTTCATCTGTGCTTTCATCATTGCCGCACATACGGCTCCTGCATCATCCAAGGCGTGAGGAGTCAGAATCTGAAGCATCTGTGCATCGGTTGTACCGTATTTTTCATATACTTTCTTAAAGTAAGGAGCTACTTCCGATAAGAATTTGAAACGGTCGTATACATATTTTTTGTAGGCTTCGTCACCCGTAGCTTCTGCAGCAGCCAGCATGGCGGAATAAGTAACCCCCCATTCATAACTGGCCAGACGGAAAGTACCTCTTTCCAATTGTGCATTGGTATCCATGTTCGCATAGTCGGTAATGACTTTTCCGTTGCGTTTGTCAACCACTCTGGTCGGTGTGTTGCTTTCCAGATATCTCAAGACACGGTCCATGTCTTTCTTGATGTCTTCTGCTGATACAATACCATATCCTACCTGATAGTCAGGCTGCAAAAGATGAAGTGGAGTATTGGAGTCATTGATGACTTCCTTTTTCTTTTGTGCATGGGCACTAAGACCGGCAGAAAGAGCCGCCAGCAGTGCGAAGTTTAAGACGAGTTTATTCATATAACTAGTTTTAAATGTAAGCGTAATGGGTTATTTGAATGTATATCCTCTGAAAGTGCCTTTCAGTTCCGGTCCGATATAGAAACCAGGCTGGGTAGGCTGGTTGTAAGCCACGTTCTGTGTAGCAATGCTGATTCTATATACAGGGTCTTCCAGGAAAGTGTGGAAGCGGTACTCAGTAGGAATTGTGGTTACGTACAAGCGGAGAGACTTGTTGTCCTCGGTGCGAACCAGCACCTCTTCTCTCCAGTCACCGATAAGGTCGCCCTGAAGTGAGGGATTAGATTTGGTACCATTGTTAAATGCGCATCCTTCAAATGTAAAGATGGTATTGCAACATTTGTTTTTCCAGTCGTATTTGCTTACTTTTCCTTTGTCAAGCAGTTCACGGAGCAAGTCGCCATCCCACCATACTGCCATGTTGTAAGACAGTCCGGGAACTTTTTCTGCCACTACTTCTCCTTTGATGTTACGAATTCCTCCTGAGGCTAGTGACCACATTTCTACACCGGGGCTTGTCGGGTCAATTTCGGCAGCCATACAACGTCCTACATCGGTCTTGTCGGGATATTGAAGCAATACTTTTCCGGTTTTTGCATCTCGGAATGAAGAACCGTCTTTCCGGTTTTCATGGCAGGCCCATACTTGCAGACTGGCTGAAGCCGGATCAAATTGAGTGAGGTGCATGGCATCTCCGTGTCCCATTCCTGTGGAATAAAGTCCTTTTCCATCGTGGTCGAATGTACAAGAGCCATATACGATTTCATCGCATCCGTCCTGATCAATATCTCCTACACGGAGGTTATGGTTGCCTTGTCCGGCATATTTCTCACATCCCGGGTTGTTGCTGTCGAATACCCAGCGGTTTTTCAGTTCTTTTCCGTTCCAGTCGAATGCAGCCAGTACGGTACGTGTATAATATCCACGGCACATGACTACGCTAGGATGAACTCCGTCCAGGTAAGCAACGCATGCCAGAAAACGGTCACTACGGTTGGCACGCTCGTCTCCCCAGCCTTTCAAATCGCCACGTAATGGAATATAGTCAATGGTTTGCATAGCTTCGCCTGTCAGTCCGTTGAAGACAGTCAGGTATTCATTTCCGGTCAATATACGTCCCTGGTTACGAAGAGGGTCTGTAGGTTTTCCTTTACCTCGAGGGTCATTGGGAGGAAAATCTCCTCCTTTAGGCTGGTTGGGATTTCCTGGTTCACGATAGTCGGCCGTGGCATCTCCGATTGCTTTTCCTTTTCCATCTATGGTTCCGTCGGAAGTTTTCATCACGATTTCAGCTTTTCCGTCTCCATCCAGATCATATACCATAAACTGGGTGTAGTGAGCACCGGCACGTATGTTCTTTCCCATATCAATGCGCCATAGTTTTTCTCCGGTCAGGCGATAGCAGTCGAAATATACGTTTCCTGTGTAACCATCGTGTGCATTGTCGTGTGCGTTTGATGGGTCCCATTTCAGGATAATTTCATAGTTTCCATCTCCATCTACATCTCCGATGGAGGCATCGTTGGGACTGTAGCTGTATTTTTCTCCAGCAGGTGTGACACCGTCTGCGGGTTTGTCCAGTGGAATGTCAATGTATCCTGAAGGAGCATTTCCCGGAAGGGTATAGCTTCCTTCATTTGAAGTCTCTTTTCCATTGACTACAGGTTTTACTGTATAGACCGCCTTCTGGTTTCCTGCATAATTGTCTGTATAAAAAGTTCCTGTTCCAGCTGGAACTTGTGCAATCTTTTTTCCGTTCCGGTAAACATTGAATGCGGTTTCCATTGGGTCGGAAGAAAGGTATCTCCATGAAACTGCTACTTTTTGTGCATTCTCTCTGACGGCGACAACTCCTCTTCCGAGTTTTTCTCGCTGCAGTTTACTGAAATCATAATTCGTTTGTGCGGAGCTGAGCACTCCCAGGCTGCAGGCAGCCAATGCCATGAGCCATTTCCTTTGTGTCTTCATTTTATGTGATATTTGATTATTGATTTATTGTGATTGAAACGTCTTCTCCATTCTCCCGAATATCTGTAAAGCGGATGTTTTCTACATCTCTGGTTACGAATAAAGGACGTCCATCCGGTTTCTTATAATAGAAATTGATATGATGAAACGAGATATTCTTAGCATGTGAAATGTAGAAGCCTTTTGCCGGGATAGTACCGAACATCCATGGTTCAGGATATATCTTTTCTTGATCCGGAAGCTCTCTTTTTCCATCTTCTTTTGTATATCCTCCTTTATAATACAAGTGAATATGGTCGAAGGTAATATCTTCTATAATCCCATTAGGGATACCGCTGATAATGGAAGAATAACGGGAATCTACATCGTATGCATTGATGTGACTGATACGGATGCGCTTCATGCTTCCGGCTGGAGTTCCTTCGGGGCTTCGCATACGGGCTCCCAAGCGGAGAAAGATGCCGGCATTGACAATGTGTCGCATGGTGATATGGCTGATTTCGATGTCTTCCAGATGCCCTCCGTCTACCGTTTCCAAAGCCAGTCCCCTGCAATGTTCGAAAATGCAGTTGGTTACGGTGATATTCTTAAACCCTCCACTAGATTCTGTACCCAGTTTGATACGTCCTGTACGGTAGCCATGGTCCGGTGCCTGAGGCTCATCCAGTTCCCAAGTACCGCTAAGCATAGTTCCGCGATCGTATCCGCTGACGTAACAGTCGGAGATTGTTACGTTTTCTGTATCTTTAAAGTAGCCTAACGCATAAGATGATTTTAGTACAATAGCATCATCCCATGGAGTATTGACGCTGCATCGGCTGATACGTACATTTTTGCAACAGTCGATGTCAAATCCGTCACGGTTGGTATCTACTTTCAGGTTATCGATGGTCAAGTTGTCTACTCCAGTAGCCAGTAGGGCAAAGTGACCGCAGCGAAACATAGACAGATCTTTCAGTGTAACATTCTTGCATTCTTTCAGACTGATGGCTTTATTGCCTACTCCGTCGCGTCGGCTTTCTTCGCGTGTCAATCCTTTTCCGTCAATCTTTCCTGGACCACTGATTGTAATATCTTCCAGGTTAATTCCCCAGATAAGGGAATTCTTCCAGTGACTGTGTCCGAAGTCTTGATAGCTGTTATGGGGATTGGATTCTGCTTTGTCATACCCCTTTTCGGCCGTAGGGAAAGCAGCCACAATTGTAGCACCTTGTTCCAGATACAGATGAACTTGGCTGGCAAGTCGGATAGAATAACAGGCATACTCTCCAGCAGGAACATATATTGTTCCACCTCCTTCACAGGCAGCTTGCATGATAGCCTGATTGATGGCTTCAGAGTCAATGTGCTGTCCGTTGCCTACGGCTCCAAAATCTTTTACGTTATAAATTTTTGCTTGCAGTATGTTTGTACAGAGGAACAAAATCCACAAGCAAATGATGATTGTCTTATTCATGGTTGTTGCTTTTCTTGGTAAAATAATGCTGGTAACATGTAGTCGGCATAGTCGGCCTTTGCATTTTGCTTGTATGCACAGAAGTACACTTTTTCTCCTTTACGAATCAGGCAGGTTGCTGCCAGTACGGGAGCATCCGTTTTCTTCCCGGATGTGAAAAGTGCCAACGGAGTATGTTGCTTGTGTCCGTCGGATAAACGAATGGAAGAAGCTGAAGGGACTATGAGATTAGTTACTTTTAGTTGCATAACTTTTCCGTGGTAGACTGTAACTTGTGTACCTTCTACATTGAAAACATTGTCTTTGCAATATTGAGGTTCAATATCTGTTTCTGGAGTGGTCGCATCGCATCCTCCAAAAGCCCATCCCAATGTGATATCTTCTCTCTTATTTTCGATTTCTAGAATGAATCCTTTTGTATCACTGAGTGGATGGCAATCGATATGCAGCTGTGTCTGTTTCTCATCCAGCCATTGGCTTGAGTCGTTTTCAATAATGCCTAGTTTGAGTGTACCTGAACCATCGGGCATAGAGAAAGAAAGTGCTTTGTTTTGAGCAGAAATTCCCCCCAAAATGCTCCATAAAAAAAATCCAGTCACAAATGATTTCAGTGAATTCATAGTTCTTGATAAAATGTTGTCCTTGTTTCAGCAAAGTTACGCATCTTGAATTGAAAGGAGCATGGATTATTATACATGTTCCTCGATTATCATACACTTTCCTGAAAAAAATGAGCTATCATGCAGGCTGATTGTGATTTCCTTCTACCTTTGCAAGAGTAATACATTTCAAAACTAATACTTGAATACGATGAAAAAACGTTTGCTTGCAATGGTATGCGGGTGCTTGTTCTATGGGGGAGTTTTTGCTCAGCATACCTGGTTTAATGACAAAGATTTGACCTTAACAGGAGCTTATTATTATCCGGAACATTGGGATGAAAGTCAATGGGAACGCGACCTGAAACAGATGCATGAACTAGGATTTGAATTTACTCATTTTGCAGAATTCGCTTGGGCGCAGCTTGAGCCACAGGAGGGGGTATATGATTTTTCTTGGCTGGACCGGGCAGTTGCCTTGGCGGCCAAATATGATTTGAAGGTCGTGATGTGCACTTCTACAGCTACTCCTCCTGTATGGTTAAGCCGTAAATATCCGGAGATTTTGCTGAAGTCCGAAGATGGCACTGTGCAAGATCATGGGGCACGCCAGCATGCTTCTTTTGCTTCTCCTGTTTACCGGAAACTCGCTTATCGTATGATTGAAGAACTGGCCCGCCATTATGGAAAGGATTCGCGTATTATTGGCTGGCAGCTGGATAATGAGCCTACTGTACAATTTGACTATAATCAGGCAGCAGAAGAAGCTTTCCGGGAATTCTTGAAAGAGAAATACCATCACAATATTCAGGAACTGAATGCAGCTTGGGGCACTGCCTTCTGGAGTGAAGTCTATTCTCGGTTTGAGGAAATCACCTTACCTAAAACTGCCCAGATGTTTATGAATCATCATCAGATTCTGGATTATCGTCGGTTTGCAGCCAAGCAGACCAATGATTTCTTGAATGAACAATGCAGATTAATCAAAAAATATGCCAAGAACCAGTGGGTGACTACCAATTATATTCCAGATTATGATAAAGGACATATTGGAGGTAGCAAGGACCTGGATTTTGTCAGCTATACCCGCTATATGGTATATGGTGACAATGAAGGTATCGGTCGTAGAGGATATCGTGTGGGAAATCCTTTACGGATTGCCATGGCAAATGACTTTTTCCGTCCGGTAGACGGTACTTACGGGGTAATGGAGTTGCAGCCGGGACAGGTAAACTGGGGAAGTATCAACCCTCAACCCTTGCCAGGTGCTGTCCGTTTGTGGCTATGGAGTGTATTTGCCGGAGGTTCTGATTTTATCTGTACGTATCGTTATCGTCAGCCTTTGTATGGAACTGAGCAGTATCATTATGGTATTGTGGGCACAGACGGTGTGACTGTGACACCTGGCGGACGAGAGTATGAACAGTTTATGAAAGAAATCCGTTCTTTGAGAAAAGATTATCGCCCGAAGGAAGATAAACCGAAAACCTATCTGAAACGGAAGACAGCTATTTTATGGAATCCGGAAAATTATTGGAGCATTGATCGTCAGAAACAGAATGCAACATGGAATACTTTTGCTCATGTAGATAAATATTATCGTACACTTAAGTCTTATGCAGCTCCTGTAGATTTTATTTCTGAAGAGAAAGATTTCTCACAATATCCGGTGATGATAGTTCCCGCATATCAGTTGGCCGATAAAAAACTGGTAGCAAGGTGGAAAAAATATGTGGAAGAAGGAGGAAACTTGGTGCTGACTTGCCGTACCGCACAGAAAGACCGTTTTGGACGTTTACCGGAGGCTCCTTTTGGTTCAATGATTGATGAGTTGACCGGAAATCACATGGAGTTTTATGACTTGTTGTTGCCTCAAGATCCAGGACAAGTAAAGATGGATGGAAAGGTTTATACTTGGAATACTTGGGGAGAGATTTTGCAACCCAGTGCTTCCAATGAGGTTTGGGCTACTTATACAAATGAATTTTATGAAGGAAAACCTGCGGTTACTTTCCGTAAATTAGGAAAGGGGTCTGTGACTTATATCGGAGTAGACAGTTCAGACGGGGCTTTGGAGCGTCAGGTTTTGGATAAGTTGTATAGTCGTCTGCAAATTGAAGTAATGAATTTACCTTACGGTGTGACAATGGAATATCGTAACGGATTAGGTATAGTGCTAAACTATAGTGACCAGCCTTATCAGTTTGCACTTCCTCAAGGAGCAAAAGTGTTGATAGGTACTCCTAATATTGCTACAGCCGGTGTATTGGTCTTCAAATTTTAGAAGAGAGAAAATATAGGATGTAAAAAACGGCTTTAAATGATGTTCTCCTATCATTTAAAGCCGTTTTTGTTATCTATTAATGTGGTGTTACTGCGGAATTACCTCCTGCATATAAATCGCATCCAGACTCCACAAAGCAGCATCATTGGTGCTGATTGTCTTACATTCATCCATAGTTGCCGGAACTTCCGGGGGAAGCACTTTTTCTATCTTGAATTCCGGTGCCGGAGTATGTTCCAGTTTGCTCCATAAATCCTTCCAGGCCTCTGCAGCTGTTTTCGGGTCATACAGATGGGATGCAGCGTATGCCATCAGTCTGCAAACCCGGAAACGATTATGCGTAATTTCGAGTGCTTTTTGTTTGTAGTCACGTGCATGTTCCAGCCATACTTTGTTGAACTCCGGAACCTGAATCATTTCCTGCATTTCATTCATTATTTCAAAGCCTCCCATAATAGTCATCAGGTGATTGGTATTTTGTTTATTGGGGTCTCCCTCATAACTGATAACTCCAGTTGCCGGGTCATATCCTAAGGCCATATTTCCGGTGAACAATCCATTTTTCAGGGCTGCAATGCTCTTCATGCCTGTGATAATCTTGTCACGGTACTTCGTATTTTGCGTACGTTCCCATTCAGTCATCCAGTTACCAGCGTAGGCCAGCCAGTCGGGGCCGATGCGTAATCGGGCAGGTGCGCTGCATGGGAACTGACTCTTCGGCTCAGCCAAACGCATCGGATCGAGTGTATATAGCTTCTGGTCTGCATCGGTTACTTCTTTCATTAAGTCGCCGGCTCTTTCGTCTGTAGTCAGGTAATAATAGAAACGATTCCAGGCGGCCTGACTGATACGAGCCTCTTTTGCACCGCATCCCCAGTGACTGACGTTATGACGGCTTCCTAAACCTGCATTGGGACCAATGTGATATACATCCACTTCTGCCGTATGACGTGTGATGGCTTCTGCCATTTTCCAGATGTCCTGCCGTCCTGTACGCAGGAAATTATACCACAGCCACATGTTGGATGCCAGTTCGGTGTTATCCCACGCATATCCGCCTACATCGTATCTCCAAGAGTGGCGTATCGGGTCGTAGGCATGCATTAAGTCACCATAGTTCCAGAAGCCATACCATTTATGTTGGGCAATGGCGTTTTGATATAAATCGATATAAGCATTCAGGCGGTCTTCTACTTTACTGCGCTGCGGATTACTTCTGTCAGGTAATGACCAGATGCCAAAAGCCCGGCAGGCATGGAGATATTCCGGTGTACACATCAGTGGAGCTGCTTCTGATAGAATCTGTGCCGTTTCTGCAATACCGACTTTACCCGGATAAGCAGCTTGTGGAACAACGGTCAGTGTGTGTGTGCGAGCAATGCCATAGGGGGTACTCATTCCTTCCTGTACGTCTTCGTAGCTTGCTATCAGGTCATGTGCCACCTTGTCATAGTGTCTTAAGTCCATAGCTTCTGACTCCGGACTCCATAGCCAGACAATCAGTGAAGCTTCCTGGCTGCGTGCATGTTGTACTTCCAGGGTAGAAGGATAAGCTTGCCAGAAATCCTGTAAGGCAACTCCTATTCCTCCACTGACATCACCGGCAAAAGCATATCCTCCGGCTTGTGTGCCGGTAAAAGTACCAATCCAGGGGCTGTCTTCTGTAGCCCGTTTACGGATGCTAAAAGAATTATCTGTAAGTTGAGAGAGACGGAAATTATCCCATGCAGCCCAATTGTCAATCAAACTTCTGTTTTTTGCATCAAAACGTTGGTATTCAGGAATGCGTTTTCCTTCCATCTGTTGTTTCTGCCAGCTTTGGTCTTTGTCGAGTGTCAGGATTCTTCTTCCCACCAGCGGTTTAACCGGTTCGCTCCATACACCTCCGTCGGCACAGGCGAAGGCTACATGACGGTTATATAAATCCTCTCTCATCGGAACTTGGAATCGTACTCCTAGTGAGCGGATAAAATCTTTGTTTTGGTCTCCATCGTAGATGAAAGAGTGTACCATTTTGATTTGCTCATTTCCTGCGTAAAAATACATACGCAGAGTGAACGGAAGCCATTCACGTCCGTCTTTTCCCTGCTGTACACCCTCCAGTTTGATGGTAGTACGTATTTTTCCTTGCTGTTCAATTACGGCTTTTTTGATGAGACTATTGAATGACTGATAATGAGTCTCAGTGGCATCTTCTCGTGATGGAGAATCTTGTGTGCTGGCAATTAAATCCGCCTTTCCACCTACTTTCACATTCCCATACAGAAGACTGTCGAGAATACAAGTTCCAGATTTAGGGATAAAAGCAGTAATTTTTCCAGTAGCTATAGTCAGTTGGTTATCGGATTCTGTGACATGAATTTCTTCTGTATTGGTCGTTTTTTTCTTTTTAGAAGAAGGTATTACTTTTACTGAACGGGTATTACCCGGAATAACAGCAGCCATACCTGCCCATTTTACAGATCCATCGGGCCAGTATGCTGTGGTCCATGTGTCGGCCTCCACTAATTCTCCGTTTTCAGTTTGTACACACAAGGGGGTACCTGATTTTACTTTACCTTGTTTGAACGGAACTCCAAAACTGATGGGGCGTGCTTGTTCTGGAACCTTTCCAATCCAGTGTAAAGGAGCTTCAGTAGCTTTTTCTTTTTCAATGGAGTATTTGAAATTAGTAATACGGGTTCGGGACAATGTGGTACGGAAACCGAACCAGCCGGAAGTCAGTGGTGACGGGTCATAAAAGTCGACAAGTAATTTCCCATCGATGTAATAGCGTACTCTGTTGTCCGTATTTTGAATCTTAATGTGATACCATTTATTTGCTGTCAACAGATTATCTTGGTCTTTATATTCTTTCAAAATGGCAGGACGTACCTTTTCATCTGTTACCGCGGCTTCATTGCCGTCATAACGGCGGAAACGAGTGGTAGAATTGTAGTTACCTCCATATCCCAGATAATACAGCTGAAGGCTGTAGCAGTTTACGAAAACTCCGTTTCGCCAGTTCATGCGTTTCCAGATGTCAGAAGCTTTCGGGTCGGAAGCCATCCAGAAGCAGTTTAAGTCGCTTAGTCTGTCACCTGGTTTCCCTTCTACTGCCACACAGGCATCGTATTCAATGGTGACGTTGCCCGACATTTTTTCTTTTCTCCACAGAGTCAGTCCTTTAGGAGACAAAATTTCACAGGTATCTCCTGAAAAGGAAACTTTATAGTCAGGAGATTCGGATTCCACCTTCCAGTATTTGCTGAAATGGCTTTTGTCCAGTCCGGATGTTGTTCCGGATTGTGCATTCATCGTAAACGGACTATACATCAAAAGTCCTATTAACCACAGTTTCTTCATAGTTTTATTGGAAAAATAATCATTTTACAAAGTACGGGAAAGCTTCTGTCTTAGGGACTGGAGTATTGTACATGTTGCTGTAAATTTGTATAAAAAAGAGACGCTTCTCTTTTTTGAAAAGCGTCTCTTAAAATTGTATGGAAAAATAAGGTTTTGGTTAATAGCCAGGATTCTGCATTGCTTGTTTTTCCTCATTGGTCAAAGCTGCTCCACTCTCATTTGTGATACCATCAAGGAATGATTGTGGAATTGGGCGATAGTAATGTTTGTCTGGGTTAAACTCACCGATACCACGGCTTACACCGTCGTTAAATGCATGCCAGCGTGCATCAAGAGTTTTTGTACGTGCCAGGTCTTCCCATCTATATCCTTCACCACAAAGTTCACGTGTACGTTCGTTCAACAAGAAGCACATCATTTTTTCTGCATTGCTAGTGCAATTCAGTGCCTGATAGATAGGTGCATCTGTTTGAGAATTATATACATCGTCTACGCTGTTCAGGTGCATGCCTGAAAGAGATGACTGTGCATTGTAAACACTTTCCTGTCCTTCCAGATTATTAGATTCATAATAAGTGTTCTGTTCAGAATAGATGGCTCCGTCAGCAGAGTAACCTCCTCCTTTTCCGGAGCAGTATGTGTTGTTTTTGTAAGATTGACCACCATCCACGTTTACACTTCTGTCTTCACCTTCTTTATAGGCAGCGCGGTCACGCAATTTGTTAATCCAGGTGATAGCGTCTGCATAATGGCTTTCTCCTTTACGGATATAAGCTTCTGCTACCATTAGCACATCATCAGCTGAACGTGCGATAATGGCATCACGAGTTCCAAACTGAGAAGCAATAGAGTTACGCGAACCGTCACGGAACTTAGACAATGCAACAGAGCGTTTGTGAGGAATAATGTTATAATAGTTTCCTGTGTGTGTAGAGAGGTTCCAGTTCAGCTGATTTTCACCTTTGAAATAACGTACAAATGTGTGTGGTGCACAAATCTCTCCATTTTTCTTTACTTTGATATCAGCTGCCCCTGTTGAGTAGTTTTCAAAACGGTCGTCTCCCGGTTCGTTAACGATATATTTGATACCTACTTCTCCAGCGATAAAACGCTTATCTCCCACATTAACACCTGCGGGTGCGCCGTTATTTATATCTTCTTCAGTCCATGTAGGTGCTCCGGCTGTGTCGTTTGCTCCATAGCAAGTAATAAATGATTTCCAGAATCTGGAGTCATTAACTCGGTCGAATACCTGCATGGTATATTCAGTTGCACTTACATAAGAGAATTCACGGCCACCAGAGATGTCACGTTTAGTTCCCTGTATATCCTGGTATACAGATGGGTAATACAGATGCATCTGATTACCGTAACGTCCCCAAGTAGATTCATCGTTTGAGAACTGTGCTGCCAATACAACTTCACTGACTTTTTCATTTGCTCCATTGGGTTCCTGGTAGTCCCAAAGTTCTACGTAGTTAGTACATATCGGGTGTTTGCTTACCACTTCCGAACCATACTGAATTACGGCGTCCAAATCTTCAGCAACATAGCTTGAATTCCATCCACTGTATAACTCAGAAGCACGGAACAGATGTGCTTTAGCTAAAAAATGGGCTGCGGCATATTTTGTAATACGGCCTGTTTCATCTATTTTTTCTGGCAATAAGCGATAAGCTTCTTGGAAGTCGCTGATAATCTGTTTGTAAACATCTTCTTCAGATGCGCGTGTGAAATAGGTATCTACACTGGTTGAAGGGGTTAGCTTAAGGGGCACACCGCCAAATTGTTTAACCAGTTCAAAATAGGCAAACGCTCTTAAAAAATAGCCTTCTCCCAAACGGGTGTTATAGGTGGCACTATTTTTATCGTAATATTGAGGCATATTGGCAATGATGATATTTGCCGGTTCTACCAAGCCATAGAAATTATCCCAGACCGGTTGGTTAGCGCCTGTTTCTGCAGAGTTCAAGTCTTGGCTGTAGTGGTTCCATGCAGGCATAGTATTGTTTGCATCGGTAAATTCATCTACTCCCATGTTGTAGCATTCGATTGCCCAAATGTAGTTATATTTAAATTTCAATTTCTGATATGCACCGGTAACCAGTTCATCGAGACCTTCTTGGGTTTTAAACCGGTCGGTACTATATTGGGTAATTAGTTCTTCATCTAGGAAAGAATCTTTACATGAAGACAGACTGCTTCCCATAGAACTGATCATTAATGCAGTATATAATATTTTATTTAGTTTCATAGTTCCTTAATTTTATGATTAGAATCCAATATTAACACCGATAACAAAGCTCTTCAGAGTTGTTGCAGAACCAAATGTTTTAGTGTTATTATCATAGTTAAGCAAATCAGTATCCAACCAGTCACAAGCTTTATAAATAGTGAATGGGTTCATGGCCTGTACGTATACTTTAAGATTGTTCAATCCTACATTTTTCAGTTGCTTAGAAGTAAAGTTATATCCCAAAGAAATATTACGTACTTTGATGTATGAACCATCCTGATAGTTCATAGAAGAACTGTATGTATCTGCAGCTTCTCCATTTGACCCCGGAGAGTAATATTGTGCATTTTCGTTGGTGCCAGCTACCCAATAATCCAATTTACGCATCATGTAACGGCCATCAAGGGAGGCTGCTCCTTGTGGAACGGTAAAGCCCCAACGTGAAAGGATAAAGAAGGATAATTCAAAATTCTTATAGCTAAATGTATTATTCCATCCGGCAGTCCAGTCAGGACGTACTTTACCGACAATCTGACGGTCGTTTGTGGCATCGATAGAGTTATCCTGATTTAAGTCCTTCACTTTAATCTGTCCTGGTTTACGACCATATTTTGCAGCTTCTTCAGCTTCAGATGTTTTCCAGATTCCATCATATACATAATCATAGTATACACCGATTTCTTCACCTACAAACCATCTGTTGTTTACATCTTCAGTTCTTCCATTAGATAACTGTTCAATCTTGTTACGGTCCATAGACCATGTCAATGTAGTATTCCAAGAGAAATCTTTTGTTTGAACAGGAATGGCATTTACCTGTAAGTCAATACCCCATCCGGATGTTTTTCCTACGTTGGCATATGTAGAAGTATAACCTGTTAATGAAGGAATTGTCATACCGAGCAACAAGTCATTGGTCTTAGTCTTATAGGCATCAATGCTACCACTTAAGCGGTTATTAAAGAATCCATAATCGATACCTACGTTGTACTGAGTTGTTTTTTCCCATCCTAAATCCTGATTAGCCATCTTAGCCGGATCTTTTGCAGAAGGATCTGAAGGAACATATCCTAATGAAGAATCTGTTTGTCCCCAGTTGTAGTATAATCCGGTAATAGCTCCTTTAGTGGCATAAGCTGCAATAGCGGCATTACCTGTAATACCAAATCCAAGACGCAATTTCAATTGGCTTAACCAGTTAACGTCTTTCAGGAAATTTTCCTGATCCAGGCGCCATGCCAATGCCATAGAAGGGAAGCTTGCCCATTTATGTCCTGGAGCTAACTGTGAAGCACCATCCCAACGCATAGATGCGGTCAATAAGTATTTATCCATGAATCCGTAGTTTGCACGAATCATGTAAGAAGTCATCTGGGTTTCTGTCAGTCCAGTGCCGAATGAACTTAATGTACCAGCTGTAGACATATTGTACCATAATTCTTCTGATGAGGCAACATTAGTGGCACGCATATCACCCATTTCATAGTGATAAGCAGAAGCTGATTGCATCAAAGTCAATCCTAAATTATGTTTTTCAGCAAATGTCTTGTTGTAATAAATCAAGTTATCCAGTGTCCATGAACGTTTCTGTTCATTTTTGTATTGAGCTCCATTATTTCCATCTCCGTTGATACCATCTGCAGCATTGGCTATTCCCAGAGTATAATACTGGAATTCGGGACCAAACTGAATTCTATAAGAAAGTCCTTCCAGTGGTTCCCAGATTTTTCCGAAGTCTACTTGTGCATACATGCTGGCATTAGCTCGGAATGTACGGCGCTGGTTGGTATTGTAATTCAGTTCACGAATAGGGTTGATGATGTTTACATCACCATTCGGGTTACGAATGTATTCTCCGTTTTCATCATAAGGTACAGTCCATGGCAGCATGCTTCTCAATGCTCCATAAAGGTCTCCAGAACCTGTAACTGATTTTGTGAAGCTGTAACCATAATCCTGATCTGAATAAGATGCGTTGATTGAAGAACCCATCTTAAAGAAACTCAGAGGAGAAGCGTCGAAAGAAGTTTTTAATGTATAGCGTTCATAGGATTGTCCAGGCTGTGTACCTTTCTGATTTAAATATCCGAATGAAGCATAACCCTGGAATTTGTCTGTACCGCCAGAAGCGCTTAATGTATGTTCATGAGTGATACCCGTTTGTTTGCCATTAGAAGCCCAATCATAGGAACCTACTTTTGAAGGATCATAAGTTCCTCCTTCCCATGCTTTTTCAATGTTTGCCCAAGAAGCGGCTACACTGCCAAACGCAGCTTTATCAGCTTCGTAATCAGGAGTTGCAGATGCATAAGATCCCATGTTATATTTGGCAAGACGAGCGTAATCCAACCATTCTGAAGCAGACATCATTTCTGTTACATCATGCAGGGTCTCAAAGGTTACGGTTCCTGAATAATTCAATGAAATCTTTCCTTCTTTTCCTTTCTTAGTAGTAACCAAGATTACACCATTGGCACCGCGCGAACCATAAATAGCAGTAGCAGAAGCATCTTTCAATACGTCGATAGATTCAATATCACTCGGGTTGATATTTTCGATACCGCCGTTTTGGATAATCATACCATCTACTACATACAGCGGGCCTTGATCGGCAGTGATAGAACGTACACCACGGATATTAATGCTTCCTACTTCACCCGGACGCTGGCTGGAAGTAATGTCCACACCGGCGGTTTTACCTTGCATTCCTTCCAGTGCATTTTTAACAGGCATCGCTTTCAATTCTTTTTCTCCGACACGTGCCATTGCACCTGTAACATCCGATTTTTTCTGTACACCGTAACCTACTACGACAACTTCATCGAGCACTTCGGTGTCTTCTGCCATTGTGACATTAAATGTTGTTTTTCCTTGTACCGGAATCACTTGAGTCTTGTAGCCGACAAAGCTGATTTCAAGTGAAGCGTCATTAGGTACATTAGATAAGGTAAACTTACCGTCAAAGTCAGTAATTGTACCGTTAGTAGTTCCTTTTACTACTACACTTGCACCAATTACAGATTCCCCACTTTTATCGAGTACCGTACCCGACACCGTCTTACCTTATGCATACGCTCCAATAGCGATAACAGAGAACAAGGCTAAGAAGAACAGGCGTTGCAAGTTAGAAGCGCAACGCATCAGACTAGAATAAGTTCTGTCTTTCATACCTCTAATTTGGTTAAGTTAAACAAAAGTTAGTTTCATTATATCTTTGTATTTTGCATTTTTGAATGCGATGTAAAAGTACAATTGTATGAGAGGGTAAACAATGTAAAATTGTGTAGAAACATGGAAAAATCAGCACGAGATTATTGGATACAGGTGGATAGGTATATTTTGCATTAAAAAGCTTTCTTCACCTCTTCCGAAGAAGTGATGTACTTATTTCTTTTTGAAATGTTAATAATAGAATTGATTTTAAGTTTTTAATTTAACATCTTAACGTACGTTTTAATATAGTTGGGAAAACTCAATAGCAAAGAGCCGAATTTGTGCTTGTAAATTTTATGTGTTGCTTATCGGAAATATATGTTTTTCAGTCCTAAAACGTAGGTTTGCAGATTGAGAAACTTATGGATTCAGATAAGAATACATAGAACTGGTAAAAGGATTTTCTGTTTAATCCTTTGGGATTTTTATTCAGATAAAATTCTGTTAGTTTGAATCTTGTCCCGCATGAAATGTAAAGAATTTCTGATAACCATCATTTATTCCATCTTAACTATCTATTTTTCCTATATCTTGTAGAAACAAAAAACATATCTTTGCTAAGTAGTTTAAAAGACGATACTATGAGGTACATTCTAATAAGTTTATTCATTTTTATGGCTTTAGGGCATATCCATGCCGCAGAGCGGGAGAGGTATAATTTCAACAGCGACTGGAAATTAAAGGTGGGTGATATAGTTCAGGCAGAGGAAGTGGGTTATTCGGATGCGGAATGGAGGTCGGTTACACTTCCTCATGCATTTAATGAGGATGAAGCTTTCAAACTGAATATTAAGGATCTTACTGATACAATTGTGTGGTATCGAAAACATTTTCGTTTACCTGCTGATGCGAAAGGACGAAAGGTGTTCATTGAATTTGAAGGAGCACGACAAGGAATTGATCTGTATGTGAACGGTCACCTAGTCGGTCAGCATGAAAATGGAGTGATGGCTTTTGGTTTTGACCTTACTGCATTTGTAAAGCCAGGTAAGGAAAATGTCATTGCTGCACGTATTGATAACAATTGGGACTATGCAGAGAAGGCTACTGGCGTAAAGTATCAGTGGAGTAACCGTAATTTTAATGCAAATTATGGAGGCTTACCCAAGAATGTGTGGTTGCATGTGACGGATAAATTATACCAGACCTTACCTCTATATAGTAATCTGCAAACTACGGGTGTCTATATTTATGCGGAAGATATTCAGGTACGTGCTCGTAAAGCTCGGATTCATGCCGAATCGGAAGTGAAAAATGAAACAAAGAAAAGCCAGACGGTAGGTTATCTGGTGGAACTTTTTGACCGTGACGGGAAGCTTGTAAAGGCGTTCTGTGGCGAGGAGAAGAAAATTAATCCAGGAGAAAAAATAGTGCTTTCAGCTGAAAGTGAAGTAGAGGGTTTGCATTTCTGGAGCTGGGGGTATGGCTATCTGTATACGGTAAAGACTGCTTTGTGCATAGAGGGAAAGAAAACGGATGAAGTAATTACGCGTACAGGTTTTCGCAAGACACGATTTGCTGATGGAAAAGTATGGTTGAACGACCGGGTGCTTCAGTTGAAGGGATTTGCTCAGCGAACAAGTAATGAATGGCCTGCTGTAGGAATGTCGGTACCGGCCTGGTTGAGTGATTATAGCAATGGCCTCATGGTGAAAGCCAATGCTAATCTGGTGCGTTGGATGCATGTAACTCCCTGGAAGCAAGATGTAGAGTCATGCGACCGTGTCGGTTTGATTCAGGCCATGCCGGCAGGAGATGCAGAAAAAGACTGCAAAGGACGTCAGTGGGAACAGCGTAAACTGGTAATGAGGGATGCAATTATCTATAACCGCAACAATCCGAGTATCCTTTTTTATGAATGTGGCAATGAATCAATCAGCCGTGAACACATGCTGGAGATGAAGAAGATACGTGATGAGTTTGATTATCATGGTGGGCGTGCAATCGGTTCTCGTGAGATGCTGGATATTCGTGATGCCGAGTATGGGGGAGAGATGTTGTATATTAACAAAAGTGCGCATCATCCTATGTGGGCCATGGAGTATTGCCGTGATGAAGGCTTGCGCAAGTATTGGGATAATTACTCCTATCCATATCATAAGGATGGAGAAGGAAACAGTGCTTATCATTCTGCGGCTACCGGAAAAACGAAAAAACAGGCAGATGCCAGTGTATACAATCGCAATCAGGACTCTTTCACCATTGAGAATGTGATTCGTTGGTTTGATTACTGGCGTGAACGTCCGGGGACAGGGAAAAGGGTAAGCTCAGGCGGCGCTAAGATTATTTTTTCAGATACAAATACTCATTTTCGTGGGGTAGAGAATTACCGGCGTAGTGGAGATACAGACCCGATGCGTATTCCGAAAGATTCTTATTTCGCTCATCAAGTGATGTGGGACGGATGGGTAGATACGGAAAATCCTCGTTTGCATATCGTAGGACACTGGAATTATGAACCGGGAGTGGTCAAGCCTGTGTATGTGGTTTCTAATACGGATAGTGTGGCGTTATTTTTAAACGGAAAACCAATGGGACAGGCTCAGCGTGACTATCATTTCTTGTTTACTTTTGATAAAATCGCCTTCACTCCTGGAGTATTGGAAGCTGTGGGGTATAATGACGGAAAAGAAGCTGCGCGTATGCAGTTAAGAACCGCAGGTAAACCAGCTAAATTGAAATTAGCTGCCATTCAGCATCCGAAAGGATGGAAAGCCGATGGAGCCGATTTGGTGTTGTTGCAAGTGGAGGTTGTCGATGCGGAAGGGAATCGTTGTCCGCTGGCGAACGATTTGATTCATTTTACGGTAGAAGGTCCGGCAGAATGGCGAGGAGGTATAGCGCAAGGCCTGGATAATTATATCTTGTCGGAAAAACTTCCCGTGGAATGTGGGGTGAACCGTGCGTTATTGCGCTCGTCTGTTACAGCAGGGAAGGTGGTTGTACGAGCTGAAGCAGAAGGATTGGCTTCCGCTTCATTGGAACTGGTTTCTTCTTCTGTAGAAGTACAAAACGGACTGAGTACATACATTCCTGGAGACGATTTGGAAGGAAGTTTAGATCGTGGAGAAACACCTTTGTCTCCTTCTTATGTAGAGCGTGCGGTGGATGTGGCTGTGCTCTCTGCAGAGGCTGGAATAAATACGGAAGAAGCTTGTAAGAGTTTGGATGACAATGAATTGAGTGAATGGAAAAATGATGGAAAAGCTTCCACTGCATGGATTAAGTATCATCTTGAAAGGATAGCGCGTGTGGATGAGGTATGTATGAAACTTACAGGATGGCGTATGCGCAGTTATCCTTTGGAAATTTATGCGGGCGATGAACTGATTTGGAGCGGAGAAACTGAAAAAAGTCTGGGTTACGTTCATCTGAAAGTGAAACCGGTTCCTGCTTCTGAAATAACTATCCGGTTGAAGGGTTCAAGTAAAGAGGATGATGCCTTTGGACAGATTGTGGAAGTGGCTGCTCCAGTAGCCAATGAATTGGATTTGTTTAAGGCGAAAGATGGAGATAAAACCAATCATGAACTTCGTATTGTAGAAGTTGAATTTAAGGAAAGCCTGAACAGATAGCAGGCTGGGTGAAAATATAAACGGGGAAAAGCAGACATAACGTGGTTGCTTTTCCCCGCTGTTGTTTTGAGGGTTATTTTACTTCGATTTGTATCTTTCCTGATTTCAGCCCTTTTGCGGTGACTTGTAACTCAAGGGTACCTGCTTCTTTTCCTGATTGCACAATTGCAGTCAGCATGCCGTTGAAGGCGTGCATCTGAGGCAGGTGGAACAAATCCAGACAAGTTGGATCTCCATTGGCTGAGGCTTTGTAGCTTCCAGCTCCTTTTACTTTAAATTTCACCAAGCGCATATCTGTGGGGCAGAGATTTCCGTCTTTGTCCACAACACGTACGGTTACGTAAGCCAAATCTTTTCCATCGGCTGTGAGCAACTGGCGTGAAGAAACCAATTCAATATGGTGAGGTTTGCCTGCCGTGCGGATTATCTTTTCTGCTTTAGCCGTACCGTGTTCATCGTATGCCACGACTTTTACTTCTCCCGGTTCGTAAATGGCGTTGTGCCACATCAGGCGGTAACGGTTCTCTACGCTTTGGTTGTTCTTCGTCTGTTTCCCATAACTTTTTCCGTTGATGAAAAGTTCGGCTGTCGGATAGTTGGTATAGACGAATACAGGTACTTCTTTTCCTTCTCTGCCCTCCCAGTTCCAATGAGGAAGAATATGAAGTGTTTCAGCTTGCTTGTTCCATATGCTGCGGTATAAATAGTACCGGTCTTTGGGTAAGGAAGCCAGGTCGATAATACCGAACATAGAGCTGTGGTTGGGCCATGCATCCGTATCGTATGGACTGGGTTCACCCAGATAATCAAAACCTGTCCAGACAAACTGCCCCAAAGTCCATTGGTGGTCATCAGCCAGAGCAAAGTCTATATCGGGAATGTTAGACCAGGAGCAGTATTCCAGGTCGTAAGAAGAAGACTGATGGTCTTCGTATTTTGCATCGGCTTTACGCTCTGCCGGGAATTTGTATACACCGCGTGAACTGACGGTAGAAGAGGTTTCTGAGCCTAATACAAGATTTTGAGGCAGACGTTGGTAAGCTTCTTCATAACGGTGTGCGCGATAATTGAATCCTGGAATGTCGAGCATGGCCGCAAAACCGTTGTCGAGTACACAACTAACCTGGTCCATGCCGCAGGTAACTGGACGGGTAGGGTCTTCCCGATGGCAAATGTCTTGCAGGAACTTGGCTACTTTGTATCCTTCACTGCTGCATTGGGTGGGCACTTCATTACCGATGCTCCACATCACTACACAGGGGTTATTCCGGTATTGCCGTAGCATGTTTACCATGTCTTTTTCGGCCCATTCGTTGAAATAGCGGTGGTATCCGTTTTCACATTTGGCAATGTCCCATTCATCGAAAGGTTCAATCATCATCATGAATCCCATTTCATCGCAGAGTCTGACAAGTTCGGGTGCCGGCATGTTGTGTGCGGTACGAATGGCATCACAGCCCATGTCTTTCAATAACGTAAGCTGGTGGCGTAGCGCAGATACATTGATGGCAGCTCCTAAAGGACCTAAGTCGTGGTGGTTGCATACCCCCTGGAATTTACGGTGCTTGCCGTTCAGGAAAAAGCCCTTGTCGGCTACAAATTCGATGGAACGGATACCAAAGCGGGTGGTATAAGTATCTGTAAGTTTTCCGTTGGCATAGATTTTAGATACGGCCTGATATAAGAACGGTGTTTCGGGCGACCACAATTGCGGGTTTTCTACAATAAAATTTTGTGTAAACGGTTGCCCGTGATTGATACGTCCGCTGTTTTTCTTGAAAGAAACTCTTTTTCCGTTCGGGTCCAGAATTTCTGTTTCTATGGTAATTTCTTCTTTTCCTGCATTCTGTAAAGAGGTACGAAGGCAAACCGAAGCATAGTCATTAGCAATGTGTGGGGTGGTAACCTGTGTTCCCCATACAGGTACATGTATTTTTTCTGCAGTAATCAGATGGACATTCCGGTAAAGTCCGGCTCCCGGATACCAGCGGGAAGATTGAGGACGGTTTTCCAGACGTACAGCCAATACATTGTCTTTTCCTTCTTTGTGCAGAAGCTCAGTAATGTCGCAATGGAATGAATTGTAACCGAAAGGCCAGAAGCAGGCTTCTTTTCCATTGACATACACGCGTGCTTCGCTCATGGCTCCATCAAAAACCAGTGTTGTCTTTTTATCAGGGTCTGCATCGAAACGGGTGCGATACCATCCCACTCCCACATAAGGAAGTCCTCCGGTACGCCCGGTTTTGACAGATGCCTGTTTCTCCAAGTTCTGAGTAATGGCTACATTTTGTAAATCATTATTACGGTCAAACGGTCCATAAATGGCCCAGTCGTGTGGAATACAGACAGATTCCCATTGAGAATCATTAAATGAAACAGTTTCAGCTCCATTGGTTTCTCCTTTGTGGAATTTCCAGCCGGTTTCCAAGAGTTGTTCATGTCGCTGTGCGTTGAGACTGCATACACTACAGAGGATAGTAGCGAGCAGAAAGAATTTACGGATGTGCATAGATTTCTAAGATTAGGTTTTCATTTATCAAGCAAAGATAAACTTTTCGTTCGAAACTATCCTTATTTATTCCTGAACTCTTACTATATTTGCGGAGAAATTGGAGAAATACGTAATAATCAATCATATAATATTTCGCTATGGAATATAATTTCAGAGAAATTGAGAAGAAGTGGCAGCAGAGATGGGTGGAACGTAAGACCTATAAAGTTGTCGAAGATGAATCCAAGAAAAAGTTCTACGTGTTGAACATGTTCCCTTATCCGTCGGGAGCGGGACTTCACGTAGGTCATCCGCTGGGATACATTGCCAGCGATATTTATGCACGTTACAAACGATTGCAAGGATTCAATGTGTTGAATCCGATGGGATATGATGCATACGGTTTGCCTGCTGAACAGTATGCCATTCAAACGGGCCAGCATCCGGCCGTTACTACCGCAGCTAACATTGCACGCTATCGCGAGCAGTTGGACAAGATTGGTTTTTCGTTCGACTGGGATCGTGAGGTACGTACGTGCGAGCCTGGATATTATCACTGGACACAGTGGGCTTTCCAGAAAATGTTCAACAGCTTCTATTGTAATTCATGCCAGAAAGCACAGCCTATCAGCAAACTGATTGCTCATTTTGAGGCTGAAGGAACAAAGGGGCTGGATGTAGCATGCAGCGAAGAACTGAATTTTACTGCAGAAGAATGGAAAGCTAAGACAGAAAAGGAACAGCAGGAAATTCTGATGAACTACCGTATCGCTTACTTAGGAGAGACCATGGTAAACTGGTGTCCGGCATTGGGTACGGTATTGGCCAACGATGAAGTAGTAGACGGGGTATCTGAACGTGGAGGCCATCCGGTGGTGCAGAAAAAGATGCGCCAGTGGTGTTTGCGTGTGTCTGCTTATGCACAGCGTTTACTTGACGGACTGGAAACGGTAGACTGGACGGATTCTTTGAAAGAAACTCAGCGTAACTGGATTGGCCGTTCAGAAGGTACTGAAGTACGTTTCAAGGTAAAAGACAGCGATTTGGAATTTACTATCTTTACTACGCGTGCCGATACGATGTTCGGTGTGACTTTCATGGTACTAGCACCTGAAAGTGAACTGGTACCGATGCTGACGACTGAAGCACAGCGTGCAGAAGTTGAGGCTTATCTGGACCGTACAAAGAAGCGTACAGAACGTGAACGTATTGCTGACCGTCGTGTAACGGGTGTGTTCAGTGGTTCGTATGCCGTAAATCCGTTTACAGGAGAATCTGTTCCAGTATGGATTAGTGATTATGTATTGGCTGGTTATGGAACAGGAGCCATCATGGCGGTACCTGCGCACGATAGTCGTGACTATGCATTTGCCAAACATTTCAACTTGCCGATTGTACCGTTGGTAGAAGGTTGTGACGTAAGCGAAGAAAGCTTCGATGCGAAGGAAGGAATCGTTTGCAACTCTCCGAAAGCCGGGGTAACTCCTTATTGCGATTTGACGCTGAATGGCCTGACAATTAAAGAAGCTATTGCAGCTACCAAGAAATATGTGAAAGAGCATAATCTGGGCCGTGTGAAAGTCAACTTCCGTTTGCGTGATGCGATTTTCTCTCGCCAGCGTTATTGGGGTGAACCGTTCCCGGTATATTACAAGGACGGCATGCCGTATATGATTGACGAAAGCAAGCTTCCGCTGGAACTTCCTGAGGTTGCTAAGTTCTTGCCTACAGAAAGTGGAGAACCTCCTTTGGGACATGCAACCCGTTGGGCATGGGATGTAGCCAAAGGTGAAGTCGTAGAAAATACGAAGATTGATAACGTGAATGTATTCCCTCTGGAATTGAATACTATGCCGGGATTTGCCGGTTCCAGCGCATATTATTTGCGTTACATGGATCCGCATAACAATGAAGCGCTGGTTTCTGAGAAGGCAGACCATTACTGGCAGAATGTAGACCTTTATGTAGGAGGTACGGAACATGCTACCGGCCACTTGATTTATTCTCGCTTCTGGAATAAGTTCTTGTTCGACTTGGGTATCAGCATTAAGGAAGAACCGTTCCAGAAACTGGTGAATCAGGGAATGATTCAGGGACGAAGCAATTTTGTATATCGTATCAAGGATACCAATACCTTTGTCTCATTAGGCTTGAAAGACCAGTACGAAGTAACTCCGTTGCACGTAGATGTAAACATCGTATCGAACGATGTACTGGATGTGGAAGCCTTCAAGAACTGGCGCCCGGAATATCATAATGCAGAGTTTATTTTGGAAGATGGCAAGTATATTTGTGGTTGGGCAGTTGAAAAGATGAGTAAGTCCATGTATAACGTGGTGAACCCGGATATGATTGTAGAACGTTATGGAGCAGATACATTGCGTATGTATGAAATGTTCCTTGGCCCGGTAGAACAGTCTAAGCCATGGGATACCAATGGTATTGACGGAGTACACCGCTTCCTGAAGAAGCTTTGGAATTTGTTCTATGACCGTCAGGGTGCTTTCTTGCCTGTTGAAGGAGAAGCTACCAAAGAAGAACTGAAAGCCATTCATAAATTGATTAAAAAGGTGACAGGAGATATTGAAACCTTCTCTTACAACACCTCTATCAGTGCCTTTATGATTTGTGTCAATGAATTGACTTCATTGAAATGTCGCAACAAGGCTGTGATGAGCAATCTGGTAGTGCTTTTGGCTCCGTTTGCTCCGCATTTGGCAGAAGAATTGTGGGAAGCTTTGGGCAATACTTCTTCTGTATGCGATGCACATTGGCCGGAATTCAATGAGGAATATTTGAAAGAAGACAGCGTAAAATATACTATTTCTTTCAATGGTAAGGCTCGCTTTACAATGGAGTTCCCTGCCGATGCAGACAATAATACCATCCAGGCTGCTGTACTGGCTGAAGAACAGTCACAGAAGTGGATTGAGGGCAAGACTCCGAAGAAGGTGATTATTGTACCGAAGAAAATTGTAAATATTGTACTTTAACCTTTTAAATGCTCGTCCGGAATGAACAGGAGGTATCTTCTGTTCATTCCGGACTGTTTTTTTATTGTCTATGGAAGCTTTATTAAAGAAAAAGTTGGGCCGGGAGTCCAGAGACTATCTGGCCATAACCTTCGGGCTGATTTGTTATTCCATTGGCTGGGCTGCATTTATGCTTCCCTATCAGATTACTACCGGAGGAGTAACGGGTATTGCGGCAATTATTTATTATGCCACAGGCATAGAGATTCAGGTCTCCTATTTTGTGATTAATGCAATATTCTTGGGTTTTGCCTTGAAAATATTAGGGCCTAAATTTAGTATTAAGACCATCTTTGCCATCTTTATGCTGACTTTCCTGCTCTGGTTCTTTCAGATGATTTTGAAGGATGAGAATGGCAATCTTCCTCAGTTGTTAGGCCCTGGTCAGGATTTTATGGCTTGTGTGATAGGTGCTGGTCTGCTGGGTTTTGGAATTGGTATCGTGTTCTGTAATAATGGAAGTACGGGTGGAACGGATATCATTGCCTGGATTATCAATAAGTATAAGGATGTTACGTTGGGGCGGATGATGATGTATTGCGATATCGTCATCATTTCATCCTGTTATTTTATTTTTCACGACTGGCGCAGGGTATTGTTTGGCTTTTGTGTCTTATTTGTGATGAGTATCGTCATTGACTATGTGATTAACAGTACACGGCAGTCTGTGCAGTTTCTGATATTCTCACGCAAATATGAGGAGATAGCCGAAGGGATTGCGACAAAGATTGATCGTGGAGTGACTTTGCTTGATGGAAAGGGATGGTATAGTAAACAGGAAATAAAGGTAGTAGTGGTTTTGGCTAAAAAAAGGGAATCACTCGATATCTTCCGTTTAGTAAAGGACATTGATCCGAATGCCTTCATTTCACAAAGTAATGTAGTTGGAGTATATGGTGAAGGCTTTGATAAGCTTAAAGTAAAATAAACTTTTCCCTTAAAAAACTAAAATAAAATAAGTTTTTTCGATTAATTTGGCTTATCGGAAAAACTTATTTTATTTTGTACCTGATATTGCGATACTTGAATCTATAACGTGAAAAATATGTCAAAAGTCACTCTGATGATGTTACTGGCCTTTTTACTGACTTATGGAAATCATGCGTCGGGCAGTAGTTTATCTCAAATCCATCAGCTGCATACTGGATGGGAATTTTCAATGTACGGTAGTAATGAATGGTTGTCTGCACAGGTGCCCGGCACGGTGCATCAGGACCTGATAGCTCATGATAAATTGCCTGATCCTTTTTATGGCATGAATGAGCAGAAAATACAATGGGTAGAAAAGGAAGACTGGTTGTATCGCACTTCATTTGTACTGACAGAAGAGCAGCTACATCATGAAGGGGTGTATCTGGTTTTTGAAGGGCTTGATACCTATGCAGATGTTTTCTTAAATGGTTCTTTGTTGCTGAAAGCAGATAATATGTTTGTGGGATATCGGGTACCTGTCAAGTCTGTTTTAAGAAAAGGAGAAAACAGACTTGTAGTACGTTTTCGTTCGCCTATTCGTGAACTGATGCCTCAATGGGAGAGCAACGGTTTTGATTATCCTGCAGATAATGACCATTATCCTCAAAAATTAAGTGTGTTTAGTCGGAAAGCTCCTTATTCCTACGGATGGGACTGGGGCATCCGTATGGTGACTTGTGGTATTTGGCGGCCAGTGTATTTGCAGTTTGCGGACCGGGCGGTAGTGGAAGATTATTTCGTGCACCAGCAGTCAGTCAGTGCTGAACAGGCAGAGGTAGACAATCGTCTAGAAATAAATAATATTGGTAATCATACACAGCAGGCTGTGGTACGTGTGACGTACAGTTATGCGGGTGAGTCAGATAAAAGCATAGAGAAGGTAGTGGAATTGCAGCCGGGGCTTAATCATATTTCTCTTCCTGTAACAGTGGAGCAGCCACATTTGTGGATGCCTAACGGTTGGGGAGAGCCTGCGTTGTATGCATTTGAGGCTTCAGTGTCGGTCGATGGGCAAGTGGTGTCACAGAAGAGTCACCAGATTGGTCTGCGCTCGATACGTGTAGTGCAGGAGGAAGATAAGGACGGCCAGAGTTTCTACTTCGAAGTGAATGGGGTGCCGATGTTTGCCAAAGGTACGAACCTGATTCCGTCGGATGCCCTGCTGCCGCGTGTCACACGTCAGCGCTACAGCCGTCTGCTGGAGGATGTGCAGTCATCCAATATGAATATGATTCGTGTGTGGGGCGGCGGTATCTATGAAGACGACGCGTTCTTTGAGGAAGCCGACAGGCGCGGCATTCTAGTATGGCAGGACTTTATGTTTGCTTGTACCACCTATCCGCATGATCCGGCTTTCCTGCGCAATGTAGCCCGCGAGGCAGAATACAACATTAAGCGTTTGCGCAATCATGCGTCGCTGGCCATGTGGTGCGGTAATAACGAGATATACGAGGGTATACGCTACTGGGGATGGAAGGAGAAATATTCGTCCGAGGTCTATCAGCAGATGCAGGAGGGATACGACGTGCTGTTCCGTCAGCTTTTGCCGCAGAAGGTGAAAGAATTTGATCCGGGGCGTTTCTACCTGGAAGGCTCGCCGCTGGAGGCCAACTGGGGCAGACCGGAGAGCTGGAAGGTGGGCGACAGCCATAACTGGGGCACGTGGTACGGGCAGAAGCCTTTCGAGAGTTTAGATAAGGAGATACCGCGTTTCATGAGCGAGTACGGCTTTCAGGCCTTTCCGGAGATGAAGACCATCCGCACCTTTGCTTCGCCCGAGGATTATGAGCTGGAGTCGCCCGTAATGAATGCGCATCAGAAGAGCACGATAGGGAATGCCTTGATTAAGAAAACCATGAGCCTGTATTATCGGGTGCCGGAGAAGTTTGAAGACCTGGTGTACGTGGGGCTGGTGCTGCAGGGCCACGGCATGCGCCGGGGCATGGTGGCGCACCGCCGCAATCGTCCGTACTGCATGGGCAGCTTGCCCTGGCAGCTGAACGACAGCTGGCCCGTGGTGTCGTGGTCGGCCATCGATTATTACGGCAATTGGAAGGCCATGCAGTATCACACGCGCCGTGCCTTTGCGCCCGTGCTGGTGGATGCCATCCGCCAGGGCGACAGGCTGCGCTTCTATGTGCTGTCCGACCGCCTGCAGACGGAGAAGGTGACGTTGCACCTGGCGCTGACGGACTTTCAGGGAAAGGTGATCCGCCGCCATCGGGTGGAAGGGATGCTGCCGGTAAATGCTTCGGAGGTGTTCTTTGAGGAAGACTGGCAGAAGGCTTTCGAGGGCTGTGATACTACGGCTTCGTTCATCCGCATGATGCTCAGGGGCGCGGACGGACGGGAGGTGCTCTCGGACGAGGTGTTCTATCCGGTGCATCCCAAGGAGCAGCGTCTGCCTAGGGCTGAAATCTCCTGCCGCAAGGTGAAGAAGGGCGGGGTGGTGGAACTGACGCTGAAGTCGCGTGTGCTGGCGCGCGACGTGTTCGTGGAGGTGCCTTTGCAGGGGGCGCGTTTCTCCGACAATTTCTTCGACCTGCTGCCGGGCGAGACGAAGCGCATCACGGTGTCTTCGGCCGACGGTACGCCGCTGGAGGACGTTTCCGTGGTGATTCACCAGCTGGCCGATGTGATGGAATAAAATCTGATTACTAATCTTTTATATGTATTGATTATGAAACCATTTTCAAAAATGAATTGTATGGGGCTGGCATTTGCCGGAATGCTGATGGCCTCGTGTGCGGACAGTCCGACGGCGGTGGCCGACTATCAGGTGGTGCCCATGCCGCTGGAGATTACGGCGGCATCGCAGGGTTCGTTCCTGCTGAAGAGCGGGGAAACCATCTGCTATACGGCAGGGAATGAAAAGATGAAGAAGAACGCCGAGTTCCTGGCGGCTTTTATCAAGGAACAGACGGGCATCGCGCTGAAGGTGGCGGAAGGTGACGGGGAAGAGGGCATCGTGCTCCGCCTGGGGCTGGAGGCTGATTCTCCGGAGGCGTACCGGCTGAAGGTGGACGACCGCAAGGTGGAGATTTCCGCTCCTTCGGAAGCGGGTGTGTTCTATGGCATCCAGACGCTCCGCAAGTCGGTGTCGGTGCATGAAGGGGCAGGAGCCGTGGAACTGCCGGCGGTGGAAATCAACGACTCGCCGCGCTTCAGCTACCGTGGTATGATGCTCGATGTGGGCCGCCACATGTTCAGCATGGATGAAATTAAGACGTACATCGACATGCTGGCCTTGCACAACATCAACCGCTTCCACTGGCATCTGTCGGAAGACCAGGGATGGCGTATCGAAATCAAGAAGTATCCCAAGCTGACGGAAATCGGTTCCAAACGCAGCGAGACGGTGATCGGACGTAACTCGGGTGAGTATGACGGCAAGCCTTACGGCGGTTTCTATACGCAGGAACAGGCCCGGGAAATCGTGGCTTACGCGGCAGAACGCTATATCACGGTCATTCCGGAAATCGACCTTCCGGGTCACATGCAGGCGGCGCTGGCGGCTTATCCGGAACTGGGATGTACGGGCGGTCCGTATGAAGTATGGCGCATGTGGGGTATTTCCGACAACGTGCTTTGTGCGGGTAACGACAAGACTATCCAGTTCATCAAGGATGTGCTGGCGGAAATCATCGACATCTTCCCGTCGGAATACATCCATGTGGGTGGCGACGAATGTCCGAAGGTGAAGTGGGAGACTTGTCCGAAGTGTCAGGCACGTATCAAGGCGCTGGGCATCAAGGGCGACAGCAAGCACTCGAAGGAGGAATACCTGCAGAGCTACGTGATACATGAAGCCGAGAAGTTCCTCACCGAGAACGGACGCAGCATGATTGGCTGGGATGAAATCCTGGAAGGCGGTCTGGCTCCGAATGCCACGGTGATGTCGTGGAGAGGGGAAGCCGGTGGCATTGAAGCGGCCCGTCAGCAGCACAATGTCATCATGACGCCGAACACGTACCTGTATTTCGACTATTATCAGGCAAAGGATACGGACAGTGAACCGCTGGCCATCGGCGGCTATCTGCCTATGGAACGGGTGTACAGCTACGAACCGATGCCGTCTGCCCTTTCTCCGGAAGAACAGAAGTTCATTACCGGTGTGCAGGCGAATCTCTGGACGGAATATATCCCGACCATGGCACAGGCACAGTACATGGTATTGCCGCGTATGGCTGCGCTTTGTGAAACGCAGTGGAGCGCTCCTGAAAAGAAGCAGGATTATCAGGGATTCCTGAAACGTACGGCTCGTCTGACCAAGATTTACCAGCTGAAGGGATGGAACTACGCGACGCATATCTTCGATGTGAATGTGAACATCGCTCCCAACACGGAAACGGGCAAGCTGGATGTAACGGCAAGCACCATCGACGATGCGCCTGTGTACTATACCCTTGACGGTACGGAACCTACCACTGCTTCGTCCAAGTATGAAAACGGGCTGACCATTGATGCGGCATGTGTGCTGCGCATGATGGCCGTACGTCCGGAAGGCAACTCGCGCATTACGCGTGACAGCATTGCGTTCAGCAAGTCTACGGCGAAACCTATCACTATGTTGCAGCCTATCAATAAGCCTTACGAGTTTAAGGGTGCCACTACGCTGGTAGACGGTATGACGGGCGACCGCAACTACAAGACCGGACGCTGGATTGCTTTCTACAAGAATGACATGGAGGCGGTGATTGACTTGAAGGAAGCTACCGAAATCAGTTCCATGACCTTGCGCACTTGTGTGGAAAAGGGCGACTGGACGTTTGATACCAGAGGCATTACCGTAGAGGTGTCGGACGACAACAAGACTTTCAAGAAAGTGGCTTCGGAAGCTTATCCGGCTATGAAGGAAACGGATGCCAACCAGATTTATACCCATACCCTGACGTTTGACCCGGTAAAGACCCGTTACGTGAAGGTAACGGCTTTGTCCGAAAAGAATATCCCGGCATGGCACGGCGGCAAGGGCAATCCCGGATTCTTGTTTGTAGATGAAATCGTATTGAACTAACGGCGCATAGCCTTCGTGATAAAGGCCTGGTCTCCTGAGGGAAGATCAGGCTTTTTTTATCGGCTTTTTGGGGCCGTTAGTTGAAATACTGTTAGGCGATGTGTATCTTTGCGCAGAAATGTATAATTGTCAAGAAAAAGTTCAACATGAAAAAGAAACTGGTTTTTGCTACTAACAATGCCCATAAACTGGAGGAGATACGTGCCATTCTGGGAGATAAAGTGGAAGTGCTGAGTTTGAAAGACATCCGTTGTGAAGCCGATATTCCGGAAACGGCGGATACGCTGGAAGGAAATGCCGCGCTGAAGGCGGAATATATTCATGTGCATTATGGCATGGATTGCTTTGCCGACGATACCGGTCTGGAGGTGGAAGCGCTGGACGGGGCTCCCGGGGTGTATTCGGCACGTTATGCGGGCGGTGAAGGTCACGACTCGGAAGCCAACATGAAGAAGCTGCTGGCAGAACTGGAAGGCAAGGAGAACCGGAAGGCGCAGTTCCGCACGGCCATCTGCCTGATAGAAGGAGGAGAAAAGCACTTGTTCGAAGGCATTGTGAAGGGAGAAATCATCCGGGAGAAAAAAGGAAGCTCCGGCTTCGGCTACGACCCGGTGTTCGTGCCGGAAGGCTATGCCGAGACTTTTGCGGAGATGGGGGCTGAAGAAAAGAACAGGATCAGTCACCGGGCAAGAGCCGTACAGAAGCTGTGTGACTATCTGAACAGTAAATAAAGCAGAATAAAGGCTGTGGATTATTTCTACAAATGTGCAGAAATTCCACAGCCTTTCTTTTTTTTAATCGCGTGTAACTTTCTTGTAATCAAATTTTTAAAAAATAAAGTATAAAAAGGCTGTTTTTGGCGTGTGTTTTGCGAAGTATTCTACGGAATTAAAAACAAAAATCGTCAAAATGCAAAGAATCAGACTTTTAGTTTTATTGCTGCTGTGTGTGGTGTGTCAACAGACTTTTGCACAACAGCGTACCATCAGCGGACTGGTTATCTCAGCGGAAGATCACGAGCCGCTTATCGGTGCTACGATTTCCGTACAGGGAAACGAAGCGCATGGGGTAGTGACCGACATTGATGGAAAGTATACATTGGAAGTGGGACCGGATGACAAGATTCTGGTCGTGGCTTACCTGGGTATGAAAACTCAGTTGATAAAGGTTCCCAAGAAAGAACACCTGAACGTGGTGCTCCAGCCTGAGACCATGAACCTGGAAGAGGTGGTGGTGACGGGATACGGTAATTTCACCAAGTCTTCTTTTACGGGGTCTGCCAATACCCTGAAGGGAGATATGATGAAAGACATCCCCGTGATGAGCGTGGAGCAGAAACTGCAGGGAATGACCACGGGTGTGTCTATTACCAGCAGTTCCGGACAGCCGGGAGCCAATCAGAGCATTCGTATCCGTGGTATGGGCTCGTTCAATGCCTCTCAGGAACCGCTGTTCGTGATTGACGGTGTACCCGTCACTTCCGGTAGCCTGAGTGCCGGAGGAGCCGATGCGGCTTACATGAACAACTCAAAGACCAATATCATGAGTACGCTGAATCCGGCCGATATTGAAAACATTACGATTATCAAGGATGCGGCAGCAGCCTCTCTGTATGGTTCGCGTGCGGCCAATGGCGTAATCCTGATTACGACCAAGAAAGGAAAGGCGGGCAAGGCGCAGGTTTCCTTTAACATGTCGGGAGGTTTCTCGAATGCGGCGGTTGATTTCCGTCCGACACTGAACGGCGACCAGCGCCGTGAGCTGCTGTACGAGGGCCTGGTGAACTATGCCACGGACAAGCAGATGGCAGACCCTACCGGCTATGCAGACGGTGAAATCGACAAGTATGCGTCTGTGCCTTCCATGGGCTATACCGACTGGAGAAAAGAGTTGCTTCGTACCGCCATCCAGCAGGATTACGAAGCATCTGTATCCGGAGGAAACGAGAAGACCACTTTCTATGCCTCTTTGGGCTATAACAGCCAGGAAGGATTGGCCAAGAACTCCAGCCTGGACCGCTACTCTGCCCGTCTGAACATGACCCAGAAGGTGGGCCGGTACGGTGAGGTAGGTGCCAACATGATGTTTACCCAGATGAACCAGGAGATGAACGAAGAACGTGGTTCTGCCATCAACCCGTATTTGTGTGTGGCGATGACCATGACTCCTTCCATGCTGGTGAGAGATGAAGCCGGAAATTATGTGGGAGCGTACGACGGTACACAGTTGAACCCGCTGCGTGATATTCTGACGGACTATAACCGCACGCGGATGACGCGTATGTTCTCCACCGGTTATGCGGCCGTAGAACCGATAAAGGGCCTGAAAATAAAGGAAACGTTAAGCTATGACTATACCATCCAGAAGGACTCGCGTTATTACAATCCGTTGAGCTCTGCAGGACCGAAGAGCGGTTCCGATGCACAGTCCTCCAAAGGATTCATCGAATATGGGAAGCTGATTTCTTCTACTTCGGTGAATTACGTGAAGACCTTTGCGCAGAAGCACCACCTGGATGTCTTGGCTGCGTATGAAGTGGAAAGCTACCAGACGGATAAGGCATCCGGCGAACGTTCCAAATTGCCGTCGTATGTAGGGCTTACTGAACCTGATAACGGAGCAGTGTTGAACAGTTTCGTTTCATCAACGCAGGATTATCGTATGCTGTCGTATATTTCACGTTTGAACTACGATTATGACGACCGTTATTATGTGGCAGGAAGCTTCCGCCGCGACGGTAGTTCCCGTCTTTCACCCGATAACCGCTGGGGAAATTTCTGGTCCGTATCGGGTATGTGGCATGTGAGCAACGAAGCCTTCATGCAGCCTGTGAAGCACATTCTGAGCGATTTGAAGATTCGTGCCTCTTACGGTGTGAACGGTAACCAGCCAGGCTCTCTGTATGGCTATATGGGATTGTATTCTTTGGGACAAAGCTATATGGGAGGTTTGGGTTCTTATGAATCTTCTATCTCCAACCCCAACTTGGGATGGGAAAAGAACTATAACCTGAACGTGGGACTGGACGTATCGTTCATCAACCGCATTTTCCTGAGCGTGGAATATTATAACCGCGATACGAAGGATTTGCTGTACAGCCTTCCTATCAGTGCCACCACCGGATTTACGAACTACCTGAGCAATGTGGGACAGTTGAACAACCGGGGCGTGGAACTGGAGCTGCGTACCATCAACTTTGCCAATGACAACTTTAACTGGACGACAGTCTTCAATCTGAGTCACAACAAGAACAAGATTGTGTCACTCAACGGACAGCTGGAGCAGTCAATCGAAGGCACATGGTTCATCCACAAAGTAGGATTGCCCTACTACACCTTCTACGTAAAAGAATACGCCGGGGTAAATCCGGATACAGGTAAGGCCATGTATTACCGTAACCAGGAAATACCGCAGGAAGACGGTACGGTGATTGTAGACCGGAGCCTGACGGAGAATGCCAGTGAGGCGCAGGCCATTCCTTATAAGTCGGTTAACCCGAAAGTGTCTGGCGGTCTGACGAACATGCTGAACTACAAATGGCTGGACCTGAGCTTTACGCTGACCTATTCCTTGGGCGGATATTCTTATGATAAAACTGGCACCTATATAGAGAATGGTACCAAGAACATTTATGATTCAAGATATAACCTTCCGGTATATGCCATGGACCGGTGGCAGGAGCCGGGCGACCAGACCAATGTGCCGCGCTTTGTGTATGGGGAAGATGCCGGACCTCAAAACTCTTCGCGTTACATTCACAGCACCAATCATCTGCGTCTGAAAAATCTTACGTTCGGATTTACGCTTCCTTCTGAATGGACCCGCAAGGCCCTGATAGACAAAGCTCGTATTTATTTCTCAGGCAGCAACCTGCTGACATGGGCCAAATGGAAACAGTATGACCCCGAAACTCCGGTCAACGGAGAAGTGTTCTGCGAGGCACCCGCCATGCGTACCTTCAACTTCGGCGTACAATTAACTTTCTAAAAACGAATTGGATTATGAAACCACTCTATATTTATTTTCTTGCCGCCTCACTGGCATGTACCTCTTGTTCGGACAGCTGGCTGGACCTGAATCCGTCCACGTCCGTACCCACCGACCAGGCTTTCTCTTCTTTGGAAGATGCCCAAAGCGCATTAAACGGCATTTATAGGCTGGCGTCAGCACATAGTTATTATGGTGACAATTTCTTTTATTTTGGCGATTGCCGGGCTGCGGATGTGCAGGCTCGTATGACGAAAGGAGACGGACGTAGGGTTTCACCTTATTATGAGTATAATGTGAAGGCTACTGACAGTTTTAATTCAAGCCTGCCGTGGAATCAGGTCTATAAAGTGATTCGACAAACCAACAATTTGATAGCCGCAACTGAAAGTGGGTTGATAAAAACTACTGATGAGGCTGCTCTGAATGAGATTAAGGCTCAGGCCTTGGCCATGAGAGGGCTTGCTTTATACGATCTTATACGCGTGTTTGCCATGCCTTATTCGTATGATAACGGCCAGTCATTAGGGGTGCCTATCGTTACAACAGCCACTGATCAATCTTCGAAGCCAGCACGCAATACGGTGGCCGAATGCTATGACCAGATTATCACTGACCTGACTAACTCGCTGGCCGGCCTTAGCAAGGAGAAGAAGGACGGCTGTCTGAACTACTGGGCCGTGCAGGGTATTCTGTCAAGAGTTTATTTGAACAAGCTGGATTATCCGAATGCCTACAAGGCAGCCACAGATGTCATTGAAAACAGTAAAAACCTGTATCAGTTGTACACCCTCGATGAGTACCCCACCGTCTGGGGAAAGGAATACACCAGCGAGTCGCTTTTCGAGTTCTACTTCTCGCTGACGGAACCTTCCGGCGGTTCGGGTGGAGAAGGAGCCCCTATGGTCTATGCCAATGAGGAAAAAGTGGACTGGAACAACCTGATACTGTCGGAAGACTACCTGAACCTGCTGGATGAAGACCCGCAGGATGTGCGCCACTGTGTGACAGAAGTATCTGCCATAGCAAATAATGAAGGTCTCCCCGAAGCAGCCCGTAACCGCGCGGTCTATCTGGCGAAGTTCCCGGGTAAGACCGGCGATCCGCGCGACAACAACCTGTGCATCGTGCGCCTGTCAGAGATTTACTTGAATGCAGCCGAAGCAGGTCTGAAAATAGGGGGCGAGCAGGCGACCAAGGGAATGGAATACCTGAACGACGTGATTACCCACCGTACCACGAATACCGCCATGAAGGTAAATGCCGCTGCCGATTTCACTCTGGAGCGCATTCTGAAGGAAAGAAGAAAGGAACTGGTGGGCGAGGGCCTGGCAGTGTACGATTATACGCGTAATAAATTGCCCGTGGTACGTAAGGGAAGCTGGCACCTGACTTCGCTGGAGACTTCCAATGCTTATACCATCCAGCCGAATGACTCACGTCTGGCCATCCCCATTCCGCAGACCGAGATAGACGCCAATCCTAATCTGGTGCAGAATCCTTAACAGGAGGCAGCAGTCAGATAATATCCCCGTCCTCTGGCGGTGGAAATCCGATAATCCGGGAAGTCTTGCAGGACTTTCCGGATTGTTTGTATATGCGCGTCTAATTTCTCATCCGCCTGCGGGTCGTGCGGCCAGCAAGCCGTTTTCAAGTCTTCACGGTTCACACATTCTCCTTTCTTTTCCCATAGCAGGTAAAGAAGCTGCAAGTCGAGGCTGGAGATGGCACACTGCATGCCGTCAATCAGCAATATCTGCTGCTGCAGGTCGATGCTCAGCCCTTTTTCAGGCTTATTTTGCCGTTTTTTCAGGTAAAGGTAGACTTGTATACCTGTGGCCGCGAGCAGCAGGCACAGCAGCCCGTAAAAGGCCGCGTGGATATGGCGGAGTAAAGTCAGCCAGTCGTAGTCCGCCCACCCTTGCAGTTGCAGGCTGTGAGTCAGGTCGAGCGAGCAGACCGGAGTCTTATAGGCTGAGGGCGTGGGTAAGATGCCTGCCCGTGTGCGGGTGCGAGCCGACTTGTCGGAATAAAACACACCCGCCGTTCCGCTGACATGCCTTTTTTCGAGCTGTTCCTGAAACAACCGGTTCACTTCCTCCACCCTGACAGGCTGTATGTCTGCCAGCAGGTATTCGTTCAGCAGTTTCCGGGCTTTCTCTTCCGGAATGCTGTCCTTGAACAGGTAAGTGGTTTTTCCTTCTGTAGTTTGGAGCGTATAGCTTTTGATTTTCCGGCTGGAGACGGGCGCGAAAAGATAAGCCTTCAGGGCCGGGTCTACGTAGATGCGCGGGTTCCTGCTGAACGCATTCAGACGGTCGTTGTAGTGAAGGCGTTCGGCTTCCTGCAAGGATTGATTGATAAGGGCATGCACCTGTGTCCGGCTATGCCGCAGCGCCGCGTAACCGCCCCCTATGAGTACGATGACAATGGCGGCTACAGACAGGAACCAGCTTGTTCTTTTTGTCATAACAATATTCTTTAGAAGCAAATTAAGCCACAAAAAGCGGGAAGTCAAAAACATTATTGTATAGATATAAGGGTGTGCTTGTATGTTTTAGGTTTTCTGTGCGGAATCCTTATGTTTCCCAGCCCCGAACTGTAGGTTTCTCTTGTGGAAAACGTAGGGTTCCGCCGTGGGAAACGTAGAACAGAACCCTGCGTTTAGCGCATATTGATGAAGTGTTTGTTTATCTTTCCTTCAAATATTTCTCTACTTTCTCGAAGAACAGTGAGATGTGCGCCCCGTCTACAAAGGCATGGCTCACGGTCAGTGCAATGGGCATGACCAGCCTTCCCTCACGCGTCACCGCCTTGCCCGCATTCATCAGCGGATAGTCCAGCGGATGGCCCGGGGCATACTGCGTGTAAGAGATGGAAGTAAAGTACAGCTTGGGCGTGGCACTGAGCAGGATGACGTCAAAATCGCCCTGCGCCGCAATCTCCTTGTCGGTGCCGTACGGGTCTCCGTCCTCTGGGATAGAGGTGATGATGCGCCGGGCTTCCTCGTAGAAAGCCTTGAAATCACTGTTCCAGGGAATGCGAACCGTGTAGAACGTCTTTCCCGGCACGGCAATGGGCGTCGTGATGTCTACCGTATCGTGGTAAACCACCTGCCCGTGCTTGTCCCACCGGTAACGGAACTCCTTGATTTCATTCGCCGCACGAAGAATGGCGTACAGGTAATACAGAAAGAAGGAACGGCCCTGCGCCTTCGCTTCCGCATACGCCTCCGTGCAGTCCACTTCGCTGGTCATGGCAATCCAGGAATTATGGAAATCGCGGAAGAAAAGATAGTTGTCCTTCCGCTCCCAGGTGTCAATATCGATAAGATGTTTCATGCTTGCTGGAATTTTTGCGCCACCTTCCGGTAGGTAGGCATGTCAATGTGTAACTGTGCGCCCAGGTCAATCATATCGAACAGCAGGCCCTGAATCTCCGACTCATGCCCCCGGGCAATGTCCTTCTGCATGGAAGCCGTGCTGTGCGGGTCGAGCTTGTCAATCACCATCAGGTTGTAGGCCACGGGGTCGCCGGGGTAGGCGATGCCCAGTTTCTCCCCAATCTGCGCACTCTCACGCGACAGGCCGACGAACGTGTCGCGCACCTCACCCTCGTGCTGCACCTCGCCCATCGGCACGTCGTGATAGGCACCTGTGCAGGCCATGGCCGAGATGAACGACCATTTGATGAACGTATCCCGGTTGATGTCGTCCGACACGTCCACCTTGATGCCGCACTCGCGGAGTTCGCCGGCAATCCTCTCCAGCCGTTCGGGTGCCACCTGCTGCTGCGGACGTGCACCGAACACCAGGCGGAAGATGCTGCCCATCTGGCTGATTTCCCCTTCGCCCGACACGAAGCCCACGATGTAGATACACCCGTCGAGCACCTTGACAGAAGGCACCAGGCGACCAATGCGGGGCCCCGTGCCATACACATTCAGGATAGGGATGACCAGGGTGTCGGGGGTAGCCGCACGCTCCAGCACGGGGCGGATGGAGTCAATGGAATAGCCTTTCACGCACACCAGGATGACATCCGCCTTTCCCTGGTATTCTTCGGCAGTACATGCCTTTACGCGGAGGAAATGCTCCCCCTTCAGGTCCGACTTCAGGTGCAGCCCCTGCCGGCGGATGGCTTCCAGGTGCTTTCCGCGGGCAATGCAGGTCACGTCCTTGCCTGCCAGTGCCAGAAATCCGGCGATGCATCCTCCTACACCGCCCGTTCCGATGATGAGATAGTTCATGATGAAAAAAGTTATAAAGAAAAACAAGCACGGAGCGTGTAAGCCCGTGCTTGATAAATAAGTTGATTACACGTTGAAACGGAAGTGCATGATGTCGCCGTCTTCCACCACGTATTCCTTGCCTTCCACGTTGAGCTTTCCGGCCTCACGTACGGCAGCTTCCGAGCCATAGTGGATAAAGTCGTCGTACTTGATGACCTCCGCGCGGATAAATCCCTTTTCGAAATCCGTGTGGATGACACCGGCACACTGCGGAGCCTTCCATCCCTTGTGGAACGTCCAGGCACGCACCTCCATCTTTCCGGCTGTGAAGTACGTCTCCAGGTTCAGCAGCTTGTAGGCCGCACGTATCAGCCGGCTCACGCCCGACTCTTCCAGTCCCACCTCCTGCAGGAACATCTGGCGGTCTTCGTACGTCTCCAGTTCGGCAATGTCGGCTTCCGTCTTGGCCGCTACAATCAGGATTTCAGCACCCTCCTCTTTCACTGCCTCACGCACCTGCTCCACGTACTTGTTGCCGCTTACGGCGCTGGCTTCGTCCACGTTGCACACATACATCACCGGCTTCGAGGTGAGCAGGAACAGCTCGTGCGCTATTTTCTGTTCGTCCTTCGTTTCAAACTGCACGGTGCGTGCCGATTTGCCCTGCAACAGCGCCTCACGGTAGCGCACCAGCACCTCATACGTCTGCTTGGCCACCTTGTCGCCCCCGGTCTGTGCCTGTTTCTGCACCTTCTGAATGCGGCTTTCAATGGTTTCCAGGTCCTTCAGCTGAAGTTCCGTATCAATGATTTCCTTGTCGCGCACCGGGTCCACACTGCCGTCCACATGCGTCACGTTCTCATCGTCGAAGCAGCGCAGCACGTGCAGAATGGCATCCGTTTCACGAATGTTGGCCAGGAACTTGTTGCCCAGCCCTTCGCCCTTGCTGGCCCCTTTCACCAGTCCGGCAATGTCCACAATTTCCACGGTAGTGGGCACGATACGGTCGGGGTCCACCAGCTCGGCCAGTTTGTTCAGACGGTCATCGGGCACCGTAATCACGCCCACATTGGGCTCGATGGTGCAGAACGGGAAGTTGGCCGCCTGGGCTTTTGCGTTTGATAAGCAGTTGAAAAGTGTCGATTTTCCCACGTTTGGTAAACCGACGATACCACATTGTAATGCCATAATTTATTGTTTATTTCTAATTTATTTCTGATGCATAATACTCTAATTCTCTGCAAAGATAGTTATTTTTTAAGTTCCTGCCTATTCTTCTACGGAATGAGCGGCAATTTTGGCGGACTTCGTCGGTCGGAAATAAAAAAGAGGCGCTTCATCACGAAGTGCCTCTTTTGTAAAAGAGAGTTTATGAATTTTCTTATTTAATCATTTGTCCATTGTAACAGTCATTTCTGGAATCAGAATGAAATCATTCTTCTTGGAATTCCATTTGTAGTATTCTGTAGTTACGCTCTTGTTATCGTATGTATAACGAATACACAAATCGTTTTCCCAGCAGTTCTTGTTTACATTCCATTTCTGTGACATATTTTCAGTCATCTGGTTGTTGTCATTGTATTTGTAGTTATACTTCATGTAGTTTGTCAGCATGTTACCGTCTTTCTTGTATACAGTTTCTGCAACTTTCAATCCGTTAACTTCTTGTGCATTGTAAATCAGGTTGTTATTCATTTTAGCAGCATAAGTTGACAAGCTTGCAACAAAAGTTATAACTAAAACAACTACACACTTTGCTAAATTCATCTTTTTCATATCTTTCTAATTTTAAGGTTTTACTTACGTTTTGTTCTTTTTGACGGTGCAAATGTAGTAAAAGCTTTGATATGTTGTATGCATTCCGGCAAAAAAAATGCGATAAATTAGCAAAATGTCACTAATTAAACATTGGTTAACAATCCGGATGACTTAGTGCGCTTCCAGCCAATTGTGTCCCCAACCATGGTCTGCACGCAATGGAGCTTTCATTTTGTAAGCAGCCTCCATTTCGCTTATCACAATTTGCTGCACTTTTTCTTTTTCTTCCGGCAAGACGCTGAAGTTTAATTCGTCGTGTACCTGGAGAATCATTTTCGAGCGGATACCTTCTTCCTGGAAACGCTGGTATATGCGTATCATGGCTACCTTAATAATATCGGCGGCACTGCCCTGAATGGGGGCATTGATTGCATTTCGTTCGGCATATCCTCTGACGACTGCATTTTTGGAGTTGATGTCCGGCAGATAGCGTTTGCGTTTGAAGATAGTTTCAATGTATCCTTTTTCGCGTGCTTCCTGAATGCTCTGGTCCATATAGGCCTTTACATTCGGATAGTTTTCAAAGTATCCGTCGATAAGTGCTTTGGCCTCCTTGCGGTCAACGTTCAGACGTTCTGCCAGTCCGAACACTGAAATTCCGTAGATGATACCGAAATTGGCAGTCTTGGCTTTGCTTCTTTGCTCGCGTGTCACTTCCTCCAGTTTTACCTTATATATTTTAGCGGCAGTAGCTGCATGAATGTCCTGGTCTTTCTGGAAAGCTTCAATCATGTGCGGGTCGTTGCTCAGATGCGCCATGATGCGCAGCTCAATCTGTGAATAGTCGGCCGAGAAGAATTCGCATCCTTCGTCGGGGATGAAAGCCTTTCGGATTTCCTTTCCGTCTTCGTTACGGATAGGAATGTTCTGCAGGTTCGGGTTGCTTGAACTTAGTCGTCCGGTAGCTGTGACCGTCTGGTTGAAAGAAGTATGAATGCGTCCGGTAGCCGGATTGATAAGCTGGGGGAGGGCATCAATATAGGTACCCAGCAACTTCTTCAGTCCGCGATGTTCCAGAATCTTTCCTACGATTTCATGCTTTCCCCTCAGACTTTCCAGTACTTCTTCCGAAGTGACATACTGACCGGTTTTCGTCTTTTTGGCTTTTTCCACGATTTTCAGGCGGTCGAACAACACTTCACCCACCTGTTTGGGAGAGGCAATGTTGAATTCCATTCCGGCCAGCTGGTGTACCTCTTCTTCTATCTGGTTCATTCGGGCTGTAAAATGTCGTGACGTTTCTTTCAACGCTTCTGTGTCAATACGTACTCCGTTTCGTTCCATATAAGCCAATACCGGTACCAAAGGCATTTCTATCTCTTCGAACAGTTTTTTCACGCCGTTTGTCTCCAGTTCGTTTTCGAGTGCCTGTTTCAGTTTGAGCGTTACATCGGCATCCTCACAAGCATATTTGTAGACTGCCTCGGGAGCAAGGTCGCGCATGTTTCCCTGCTTTTTCCCTTTTGCTCCAATCAGCTCTTCAATTTTGATGGTTTCGTACTTCAGGTAAATTTCGGCCAGGTAATCCATGCCGTGGCGAAGTTCGGGCTGCAACACATAATGCGCAATCATGGTATCGAACATCTTTCCCTTCAGGGTCACTCCGTAATTGGCCAGCATGATCAGGTCGTATTTGATGTTTTGTCCGATTTTGAGCGAATCAGGGTTTTCGAAGGCCGGTTTAAATATATTCACAATTGTAAGGGCTTCTTCACGATTGGCCGGTACCGGTACATAAAAAGCCTGGTTTTCGGCAAAACTGAAGCTCATTCCCACCAGTTCTGCCGTGATGGGATCGATTCCGGTGGTTTCCGTGTCTAGACTGAAAAATTTCTGTGCAAGTAATTTTTCGGCTAAAACCGCCATTTTCTCCTTATTATCAACTAGTTGATAGTCGTATGACAGGTTTTCTAACCTCGTGAGAATTGAATTTTTGGCATCAGCTGTATCTTCCTCCGCAAAAAAGCCAAAGAGATCGGGTTGAGCGGCAGGAGAGGAGGGAGTTTTTTTTTCTGTTTTGATTACCCGGTCAATCAGGCTCCGGAATTCCAGCATTTCAAACAGGCGGCGCAGTTCCTCTTCATCGGGCTCTTCTCTTTTCAGTGCTTCCATGTCGAGTGCGATGGGCACATCCGTTTTGATGGTAGCCAGAAATTTTGAGAATGTGATTTGCTCTTTGTTTTCTTCCACCTTCTTCTTGATGGCTCCTTTCAGTTCGTCGGTGTGAGCCAGCAGGTTCTCGATGCTGCCGAACTGGGCTATCAGTTTCTGTGCCGTTTTTTCTCCCACACCCGGGCATCCCGGAATGTTGTCGGCTGTATCTCCCATGAGTCCGAGCATGTCGATGACCTGCAAAGGCGACTGGATGTCGAACTTGGCCTTGACTTCTTCCACTCCCATCACTTCAAAATCTTTGTCACCGTATTTGGGGCGATACATGAACACGTGTTCACCCACTAACTGTCCGTAGTCCTTGTCGGGAGTCATCATGTAGGTATTGATGCCTCTTTTACCGGCTTCCGTAGCCAGTGTACCGATTACGTCGTCGGCTTCGTATCCGGCAATCTCCAGAATAGGAATATGATAGGCACGTATGATATCCTTTATGACAGGAACCGACTGCCGGATAGCTTCCGGAGTCTCTTCCCGTTGCGCTTTGTATGCTTCATAAGCTTCGTGGCGAAACGTAGGCCCCGACGGGTCGAAGGCAATTCCGATGTGAGTGGGATTTTCTTTCCGTAGCACTTCTTCCAGCGTATTGACAAATCCCAGGATGGCAGAGGTGTTAAAACCCTTCGAGTTGATGCGAGGATTCTTGATAAAGGCGTAATAAGCACGGTAAATCAGTGCATAAGCGTCTAATAGAAATAGCTTCTCCATTCGTGTAAAAATATTAAGTTTTTTCATGTAAAAGTACAAAAAAATACGGTATTCAGTCTTTTATTATTACTTTTGTGGGCCTAAATAAATGTACATGAACAAAATTGATTTAATAAAGCAGCCTGTAGAAAAAGAATTAGAGGAATTCAGAGGGCTTTTTGAGGACTCTTTGACGAGCACAGACCCTCTCTTGGGAGAGGTGTTGGCTTACATCGAGAAACGGAGCGGAAAGATGATGCGTCCTATTCTGGTGATGCTGACGGCTAAACTGTTCGGTACATTGAATGAATCAACCTTTCATGCGGCACTGTCGCTGGAATTGCTTCATACCGCCAGTCTGGTACACGATGATGTGGTAGACGAGAGCGACAAGCGTCGGGGGCAGTCTTCTGTAAACGCAATCTATAATAACAAAGTTTCCGTACTGGTGGGCGATTACATGCTGGCCACAAGTCTGAAGCATGCCGCACTGACCGGTAAGGTAGAACTGGTAGAACTGGTGGCTACTTTAGGGCAGGAATTGTCGGAAGGTGAGATTCTGCAGTTAGGCAATATTGGTAAGGAAGATTTCTCAGAGGAGGCATATTTCGATGTCATCCGGAAGAAGACAGCCGCCCTGTTTAAAGCCAGTTCGCAGAGTGGAGCCGTATCGGTAGGAGCCGTGCAGGAAGAGGTGATGAAAGCCGGATTGTTGGGCGAAATGATTGGTATCGCTTTCCAGATAAAGGATGATATCTTTGATTATTTCGAGAGTCCGGAACTCGGTAAGCCTACAGGAAACGATATGCTCGAAGGAAAACTTACGCTTCCTGCCTTGTACGTGTTGAATCAGACAGGAGATGACAGTTTGAAGCAGACTGCTTTGAAGATACGTTCCTTGGAAGCTTCAAAAGAAGAAATAGCGGCTTTTGTAGAAACCGTGAAAGAAAGGGGAGGAATTGAATACGCCACCCGCATGATGTACGAGTTCCGCGATAAGGCATTGGCATTGGTTCCTGCTTCGGCTGATTCCAGTTTGAAAGAAGCTCTGACTGCCTACATCGATTATGTGATTGAACGAAATAAATGATTCAAAAAAATCCCCTTTCTTCAATGAAGAGAGGGGATTTTTTTGTCCTTATGCGAAGTCTTTTTAGAAGAACTTGGTTTCACTTCCCACAATGTCAGAAAGCAATAGGTTGGCCATGCGGCTTGTACCCAGACGGAACAGCTCGTTGGTCAGCCATTCTTCTCCTAACAGCTCTTTTACGATGGTGTAGTACACCAGTGCGTCATGCACGGAGTTAATGCCTCCAGCGGGCTTAAATCCGACTTTTCGGCCGGTCTCCAGGAAGTATTCCTTGATGGCCTGACACATCACGTAAGCAGCTTCCGGTGTGGCAGCCGGACTTTCTTTTCCGGTAGAAGTCTTGATAAAGTCAGCTCCTGAATACATAGAAAGGATAGAAGCTTTCTTGATATTCGAAGCACTTCCCAATGCACCGGTTTCCAGGATCACTTTTAAGTGCTTGTCGCCGCATACTTCTTTCAGCTCTTCGATTTCGTCGCACATGCCTTCGTAGTCACCGCTCAGGAATTTGCCCACAGAAATCACGATATCTATTTCGTCTGCGCCACTATGGATGGCCATGGCAGTTTCAGCCACCTTCACCTCAATGAAGGTCTGTGAAGAGGGGAAACCTCCCGATACGCAGGCAATCTTTACGTCGTCTGCCTCCAGTGTATCGTTGACGATTTCAGCCATGTTGGGATATACACAAATCGCAGCCACGTTCTTCAGGTCAGGGTAGCGGTCGACAAACTCATTGACCTTCTCCGTGAACTTCATCACGCTTGTGTCGCTGTCTGTACACTTCAGTGTAGTCAAGTCAATACAGTTGAAAAGGAACTTCTTTACTTCCTTCGTATTGTTTTCTTCCAGATGCTTTTCGATGAGACGGGCTGTCTTCTCCGCAATTTCATCGTCCTTCAGATTCGTTTGATATTTACTCAACGCATCTTCGTACTTGTTGTACTGGTTCTCTTCTTCGTGCGTGTGTTCGCATCCGCACGCATGTTCGTGATTAGGATTCATATACTTTATAGTTTAGGGTTGTTTTTATGTCTTTCCTTGTCTCGGCTGGTTTTCTTCTCCAGGTTCTTTCTGAACGCTTCCGTCAGGTCCACTCCCGTCTGGTTGGCCAGACAGAGCAACACCCAGAGCACGTCGGCCATTTCGTCGCCCAAGTCCGTTTTTTCGCCTGCCTTGAACGACTGGTCGCCGTAGGTGCGTGCCATGATGCGTGCCAGTTCGCCCACTTCTTCCGTGAGCACAGCCATATTGGTCAGCTCACTGAAGTACCTTACTCCGTACGTCTTTATCCATTCGTCTACGGTCTTCTGTGCTTCTTCCAGTGTCATGGTTATTCCTTGTTTTTGGTGTCCATGCAGATGGTCACCGGTCCGTTGTTCAATAATTCTACCTTCATGTCGGCTCCAAACTCACCGGTTCCTACTTGTTTTCCCAGGGCAATGCTCAGTTCATTGCAGAAGTATTCGTACAGAGGAACGGCAATTTCATGTCCGGCAGCCCGGATGTAAGAGGGGCGGTTTCCCTTCTTGGTCGAGGCCATCAGTGTGAACTGGCTTACTACAAGGATTTCTCCCTGCACATCCAGAATGGACTTGTTCATTACTCCATTCTCATCGTCAAACACACGAAGATTGACAATCTTCTTGCAGAGCCAGTCTGCATCTTCCTGCGTGTCGGCAGCTTCAATGCCGAGCAGAATCATGAAGCCTTCTTTGATGGCCGATTTACAAATTCCGTCAATGGTCACGGATGCGTGTGTCACGCGCTGTATAACTACTCTCATGTGATTCGTCTTGTTTCTACAAAAATAGCAATTTATTTGGATTCAGATAGTGATTCCTTCACGCTTTTCGCTGCACTTTCTCCAATTACTTCGGCAATCTCTTCCAGGCTGGCTTGCCGGATGCGGGCCACACTCTTGAACTTTTTCAGCAGGGCCGTTTTCCGCTTGTCGCCGATACCTTTGATATTGTCGAGGGCAGAGGCAATCTGGCTTTTGCTTCTTTTCTCCCGATGGAAGGTGATGGCAAAGCGGTGCACCTCATCCTGGATATTTTCCAGCAGATGGAAAAGGGGAGTGCCCTGCTTGATGCCGAGCGTCTGCGGCGGAAAACCAAACAGCACTTCCGACGTGCGGTGGCGGTTGTTCTTGGCAAGTCCCACAATGGGAATCTGCAGGTGCAGCTCGTCTTCTATCACCTGCCTTACCACTTCCATCTGTCCTTTTCCACCATCTGTCAGAATCAGGTCGGGCAGTTCGCCTTGCTCTTCCAGAATGCGGCTGTAGCGGCGGCGTACCACCTCCTGCATGGAAGCGTAATCGTCCGGTCCCACCACCGTTTTGATAAGGTATTTCCGGTAGTCTTTTTTGCTGGGTTTGGCTTTCTTGAACACCACGCAGGCAGCCACTGCATCCGAGCCCTGAATGTTGGAGTTATCAAAACACTCAATGTGGTTCGGCATTTTCTCCAGTTGTAGCTGTGCCTGGATTTCTTTCATCAGCCGCACGCTCCGTTGCTCCGGATTCAGTTTTTCGGCCTGCTTCAGGCGGTCCACTTTATACTGCTTCACGTTCATCAGTGAAAGGTCGAGCAGGTGTTTTTTCTCGCCCTTTTTAGGAATCGTGAACGTTACGCCGTTCATTTCCATGTCCAGTTCAAAAGGCACGATAATTTCCTTCGATGTGCTTTTATAACGTTCGCGCATTTCCACGATACCCAACTGCAGCAGTTCCTCTTTGCTCTCGTTCATGCGTACTTTGTATTCGAAGGTGAAAGCCTGATTGATGCATCCGTTGGTAATGTGCAGGTAGTTGATGTACGCCGTATTTTCGTCCGTTTCTATGGAGAACACATCGATGTGATGAAGCACTGAACTCACCACTTCACTCTTGGCGCGATAGCTTTCGATAAGCATGTATTGCTCCTTGAGCTTTTGTGCTTCCTCAAACTTCATCTCTTCTGCCAGGCGTTTCATTTCCTCCATCAGCGCATTGCTTACCTTCTGGGTATTGCCTTTCAGCAGCTCCCTTGCCTGCGCTATCTGCTGCATGTATTCTTCGTGCGACTGCTTCCCGATGCAGGGCCCTTTGCAGTTCTTGATGTGGTATTCCAGACAGACCTTGAACTTCCCCTGCGCAATGTTTTCGGGCGTCAGTGCCAGGTGGCAGGTACGGAGCGGATACAGCTTTTTAATCAGCTCCAGCAAGGCCATCATGGAAGGCACGTGGCTGTACGGGCCGAAGTAATTCGAACCGTCGCGAATAATCTTCCGGGTCTTGTAGATGCGCGGGAAATACTCGTTGCTGATGCAGATGGAAGGGTAGGTCTTGTCGTCCTTCAGCAGCACGTTGTATCTTGGCTTGTATTTTTTAATCAGGTTATTCTCCAGCAGCAGGGCATCCTCTTCCGAGTTCACTACGATGTAGCGGATGTCGGCAATCTTGGAAACCAGCATGCGCGTCTTGGCCGACTGGTGATCCTTGGAAAAATAAGAATAGACACGGCGCTTCAGATTCTTGGCTTTTCCCACATAGATGATGACCCCTTCCTTGTTCAGGTATTGGTAGATGCCCGGACCTTCCGGAAGGTTCAATACGATTCCTTTCAGGTATTCGCTGGTGTTGCTTGTCTTTTCTGTTTCTTCCATGTCGTAGGGTTCTTGTCAGGGTGAATACAGCCTTCTTTGAGGAGAGGTTTCCTGCAAAGAAGGCTGCATATAATTTCCCCCTTTCTGTAGGGGATTCTTCTCGTGTTATAGTTCTAAAAGGGTAGTAACTTCTACATCCTTTTCGAAGGCGTTTCTTCCGTTCAACCCTTTCAGTTCGATGACGAAGTTAACGTATGCTTTCTCCACGCCGCAGCGTTTTACCAGTCGGTAAGCTGCTGCCATCGTTCCGCCTGTAGCCAGCAAGTCGTCGTGCAACAATACCACGTCGTCTTTGCTGATGGCATCCTTGTGAAGCTGTATGGTGTCGGTACCATACTCTTTGGCGTAAGTTTCTTCAATGACTTCAGCCGGCAACTTTCCGGGCTTGCGGGCCATGATGAATCCGGCTCCTAAGCGGGCCGCCAGGGCACCTCCCAGAATGAATCCTCTGGACTCGATACCTACCACTTTGGTAATCCCTTTGTCCTTGTATAGTTCATACAGTTCGTCTATCATGCCCTGCAAGCATTCCGCATTTTTGAACAGGGTAGTGACGTCGTAGAACAGAATTCCGGGCTTGGGGAAATCGGGTATTTCTCGAAGGTTTTTCTTTAATGTTTCTTTATTCATATCCAGTATTTTATGTGTATTCCTTAAACAAATTGTTTCACGTGAAACATGCCTGCTTTATCGTCCCAGAAGCACTAGCAGCACGTTGATGTCGCTCGGTGATACGCCGGGAATGCGGCTGGCCTGTGCCAGGGTTTCCGGGTCTATCTTCACCAGCTTCTGGCGGGCTTCGGTCGACAGTGATTGCAAGTTGGCGTAGTCAAACTTGCCCTTGATTCGGATGGACTCCAGCCGGTGTATTTTGTCGGCAATCGTACGCTCCCGGTCGATGTAGCCTTTGTACTTGATGCGGATTTCGGCAGCCTCAATCACCTCTTCTTTTCGGTCCTCGATTTTGTCGAGTGTAGCCTGGAATGCGGGGATATAAGGAGCGATATTTTCAATCGTAATCTGCGGGCGGCTGATTAAGTCAACCAGCTTGCATCCGTGGGTAAGCGGAGCTGTTCCTAACTTTTCGAGGGCGTCGTTTATCTTGTCGGCCTTCACGGAGAAGGTGCTTACGAAGTTTACGATGCGGTCTATTTCGGCCCGTTTCTTTTGCAGGATTTCGTAGCGGTCGGCCTTCACCAGTCCCAGCTGATAAGCCCGTTCGGTCAGTCGCATGTCGGCGTCATCCTGACGGAGCAGGATGCGGTATTCCGCTCTCGAAGTAAACATACGGTACGGCTCATCCACGCCTTTGGTCACGAGGTCGTCAATCAGTACGCCGATGTAGGCTTCGTCACGTCCCAGCACGAACGGCTCGCCGCCGTGGCAGTTCAGGTGCGCGTTGATACCTGCAATGATACCCTGTCCGCCGGCTTCTTCGTATCCGGTTGTCCCGTTCACCTGTCCGGCAAAGAACAGGTTTTTCACCACCTTCGATTCCAGCGTATGCTTCAGCTGTGTCGGATCGAAGTAGTCGTATTCGATGGCATATCCCGGACGGTACACTACCAGGTCTTTGAAGCAAGGAATCTTCTTCAGAGCCTCCAGCTGGATGTCCATCGGGAGTGAAGAAGAGAAGCCGTTCAGGTAAAGTTCCTGTGTGGTTTCACCTTCCGGTTCCAGAAACAACTGGTGTTGCGGCTTATCGGGGAAGGTCACGATTTTGGTTTCGATACTCGGGCAGTAACGCGGTCCGATGCTCTGGATTTGTCCGTTGAAAAGGGGAGAGTCGGCCAGTCCTTTCCGGAGCGTGTCGTGCACCTCTTCGTTGGTAAAGCAGGTCCAGCATTGCAGCTGTTTCAGGTGGCGCGGTTCGCTGATAAACGAGAAGCGGTGGAAATCATTCTCGCCGTCCTGCGTATCCATCAGGTCAAAGTGTACGCTCTTTCCGTCGATGCGCACCGGAGTACCCGTCTTCATGCGTCCGGCCGTAATGCCGTGGCGGGTGATGGATTCAGTCAGGTGATACGATGCCGGTTCTGCACAGCGTCCTCCTGCCAGCATCTTGTGTCCGATGTGCATCAGACCGTTCAGGAAAGTACCGGCAGTCAGCACCACGCATTTGGCATGAAACGTCACTCCCCAGCAAGTCACCACGCCAGTCACTTCGCCGTTCTCCACCAACAACTCTTCCACCGTATCTTGCCAGATATGCAGGTTGGGCAGGTTCTCCAGAATTTCTCTCCAGGCCCAGATAAATTTTCCTCGGTCGCACTGGGCGCGCGGACTCCACATGGCCGGTCCCTTGGAGCGGTTCAGCATACGGAACTGGATAGCGGTCTTGTCTGTCACCAGTCCCATGTATCCTCCCAGGGCGTCAATCTCTCTGACGATTTGTCCCTTGGCAATACCCCCTACGGCCGGGTTACAGCTCATCTGCCCGATTTTGTTCATGTCCATTGTAATCAGGCAGGTCTTTGAGCCCAGATTGGCAGCCGCAGCCGCCGCTTCACATCCGGCATGACCGGCTCCGATTACGATTACATCATACTTGAAATCCATTAGCTTTTATGTTTTTAATCCTTTGCAAAAATACGAATTACATGAAATCTTTCCGCATTTCCAGTGCTTTGTTTTCTGCGGCTTCCATGATTTCGCGTTCTCCCGGTCCTTTGTCATTGATGCCGCAAAGATGCAGTATGCCGTGTATGATTACGCGGTAGAGTTCCGTCTCATACGCTGCATCGAACTGTTCGGCGTTGGTGCGTACCGTGTCTAGGCTGATGAACAAATCGCCCGACAGTTTCTTGCCTTCGCAGTAGTCGAATGTAATGATGTCCGTGTAATAATCATGCTGCAGATACTGGCGGTTTACTTCCAGAATCTTCTCGTCCGAGCAAAAGATGTACGCGATTTCACCTACCTTCTTGCCGTAAGTTTCGGCCACGGCTTTGATCCATGCGGTCGTTTCGCGCTTCTTGATGGCGGGCATTTCCACGCCTTCTGTCTGATAACTAATCATAGCTTATGTCAATTGAAAAATAAATATCCGATGAAAATGGCAGCCAGTATTCCGGCGAAGTCGGCAATCAGTCCGCAACTTAATGCATGCCTTGTGCGTGTCACGCTGACGCTTCCGAAATACACCGCCAGAATATAGAATGTGGTATCCGTCGACCCTTGGAAGATGCAGGCCAGACGACCGACAAACGAATCAGCTCCGTAGGTGCTCATGGCATCCACCATCAGGCCGCGGGCTCCGCTGCCGCTCAACGGCTTCATCAGTGCCGTGGGCAGTGCACCGACAAACTGGTCGTCTATTCCGCAACTCCGAACCACCCCGGCGATGCCCTGAATCAGAAAATCCATGGCTCCCGAAGCACGGAACACGCCGATGGAAACCAGAATTGCCACCAGGTAAGGAATGATGCGCACGGCAGTAGAAAAGCCCTCTTTGGCCCCTTCCACGAACGCGTCATATACATTGATTCTTTTCCGCATACCCGACACGATAAAGCCGATGATGACGAGAAAGAGGAACACATTGGCAAAGGTCGTAGAGTAGAGGTCAATCTGTTCCCGGCTAAGCTGAAGGAATAGCCAGATGATGCCCGCAATGAGCAGGCTGGCTCCACCGAGAAACAGCAGGATGGTCCGGTTCAGCAGGTTGATGCGCTGGTACAGGCTGACCGCAATGATGCCGGCCATCGTCGAAAAGAAAGTCGCCAGCAAAATCGGAACAAACACGTCCGTGGGTTGTGCGGCTCCCATTTGTGCCCGGTATACCATGATGCTGATGGGAATCAGTGTCAGTCCCGACGTGTTCAGCACCAGAAACATGATCATCGGGTTGCTGGCCGTGTCCTTGCGCGGGTTCAGTTCCTGCAGTCCCTCCATGGCTTTCAGGCCGAGCGGTGTGGCGGCATTGTCCAGTCCCAGCATATTCGCCGCCAGGTTCATGAAAATACTTCCCGTCACCGGATGCCCTTTGGGGATTTCCGGAAACAGTTTCGAAAACAGCGGACTCAGCAGGCGGGCGAAAAGCTGTATAACGCCTCCTTTTTCTCCAATCTTCATGATGCCCAGCCAGAGCGACAGTACCCCCGTCAGCCCCAATGAAATTTCGAATGCCGTTTTGGAAGAAGCAAAAGTAGAATTGATAATCTCCGGAAATACGGCCGTGTCGCCTAAAAATACGAGCTTGACCAGTGCCACCACAAAGGCCAGAAGGAAAAATGCAATCCAGATGTAGTTTAAAGCCATTTCTATCTAAGTATAATTCATGATTAATCTGTGTTACAAAAATATATAATTTCTTTGTCACTTCCTTCACCTTGTCTGAAAACATATAACTTTGTGTGTATGAAAAGTTTTCCCTTGCGTTACGTACGTTGGACCGCAGAGGGACTAGGATTGTGCCTCGTCCTCCTTTGCCGTTTTTTTCCGGATATGGGCGAGCTGTACGCCCGTCACCTTTATCCCGTTCTGTCCGCCTTCCTGTCGGCCCTGGTTTCCTGGATTCCTTTCTCCATGGAAGAATGGTTCTTTGTGGGAGCGTGTGTCCTGCTTGTCGGGATTCCGTTGTGGAGCTGGAAGAAAAAGAAAGGCTGGAAATGGACCTTGCGGGCAGAAGCCGAGCTGCTGGTAGGAGTGTACCTTTGGTTCTACGTGGGCTGGGGAATCAATTATTTTCGGAAAGACTTCTTTACGCGTTCCTCGTTAGAATATGTGGCCTACCAGGATTCTACCTTCCATCACTTTCTGGCCGACTATACCCGTCGCCTGAATCAAGCCTACACGCAGTCGCCTTTTCCTTCGCACGAAGTTATCGAAAAAGAAGCCAAGCAACTCTTTGCCCAAGTGCCCTCCCGCTTTGGCCTCTCTTCACCGAAAGCTTACCAGCATCCCAAGCAGGTCATGTTCAACGCACTCTATTCCGGTGTCGGCGTGTTGGGCTACATGGGGCCTTTCTTTGCCGAGTCACAGCTCAACCGTGAGCTGCCTTCCTTGCAATGGCCGTTCACCTATGCCCATGAGTATTCCCATCTGCTGGGAATAAGCAGTGAAGCCGAAGCCAACTTCTGGGCCTATCAGATTTGCATCCGTTCCGTTTCGCCTGCCGTCCGCTACTCCGGCTATTTCGGTCTGTTGCCTTATGTGCTTTCCAACGCTGCCGCATTGTTGGAGGAAGCAGACTACCGGCAACTGCTTTCTTCCATCCGTCCGGAAATTTTGCAGACCCTTCGCGAAAAGCAGGCTTACTGGCAGGCACGCTATAATCCGGTGGTGGGACGTGTGCAGGAACTGATGTATGAGTATTACCTGAAAGGGAACCAGATTCCTTCCGGGCAGAAGAATTATGCCGAGGTGGTGGCCATGATACTTTCCTTACCCGACGAATGGTGGAACTAACTGCTGTGAGAATTGAAAAATCCCGACCATCTGCCGGGAAAAAGCTGATTTTTCAATTCTCAGGAAGGAAAAGTGTTCTATTTTTCTGTAAAACAAGAACTTACTGATTTATCGGATTTTTTATTCTGGACGCAGAATGAAAAGATAGCTTAAAATCATGTCAAATCCTTAATTTCCCGTCTGTCTTCACCTCCTCCGTAAAAATTCCTTAAAGTGTGAAAATCAGTGAATAGCCCGCTTTTTAGGAGAAAAAACACTATCTTTACAGCCTTAATTTTTCTAAACTCAAAGCGAACGAAAGAAAATTATACCACAATGACTATCACGATTAAAAAAGTCACTACGAAAAAAGAACTGAAGAAGTTCATCCGTTTTAATTACGAACTTTATAAAAATAATCCCTATTCCGTTCCCGATTTGTACGATGACATGCTGAATACCTTCAATCCCAAGAAGAATCCGGCATTTGAATTTTGTGAGGCAGAGTATTTCTTGGCCTACAAGGGCGAGGAGATAGTGGGGCGTGTGGCTGGTATCATCAACCACCGTGCCAATGACACCTGGAACAAGAAAGAAGTCCGCTTCGGCTGGCTGGACTTCATCGACGAAGAAGAAGTGTCTTCAGCCTTGCTGAAAGCCGTAGAACAATGGGGAAAAGAAAAAGGTATGGAAGCCATTGTCGGTCCGCTGGGATTTACAGATATGGATGCCGAAGGAATGCTAGTAGAAGGATTCGACCAGCTGAGCACCATGGCCACCATCTACAACTATTCTTATTATCCGGAACACATGGAGCAGCTGGGCTTTGAGAAAGAAGCCGACTGGGTGGAATACAAACTGAGCGTGCCTCACCAGCTTCCGGAAAAGTTTGTGCGCATCTCCGAAATCATTCTTCAGAAATACAACCTGAAAATCAAGAAGCTCAAGCGGAGCGAAATCAAGAAACAGAACTACGGGCAGAAAATCTTCGATTTGATTAACGAAGCCTACGCTCCCCTTTACGGGTATTCAAAAATGACACAGGGACAGATTGACCAGTATATAAAGATGTATCTGCCGCTCATCGACCTGCGCATGGTGTCGCTGGTAGAAGATGCGGAAGGCAATCTGGTGGCAGTGGGAATTGCCATGCCTTCTTTGTCAAAAGCCTTGCAGAAAGCCAAGGGGAAGATGTTGCCTTTCGGTTGGTTCCACCTGCTGAAAGCCCTCTTCATCAAGCGTCCGCGCGTGCTCGATTTGTTGCTGGTAGGAGTGAAGCCCGAATACCAGAGCAAGGGAGTCAATGCCCTCCTGTTCTATGACCTCGTGCCCATTTTCCAGCAGATGGGATTTGAATATGGAGAAAGTAATCCGGAGCTTGAGCTCAACAAGAAAGTACAGGCACAGTGGAGCGCGTTCGAATCCGTGCAGCACAAACGTCGCCGTGCTTATAAGAAAATGATTTAAAAAACAGAGGGGAGAATAGATATGGAAGAACTCAATGAACAAACCGTTTCCTCTGCTGCCTATACAGAAGAGAACATTCGCCACCTGAGCGACATGGAGCACGTGCGTACCCGTCCCGGTATGTACATCGGTCGTCTGGGCGACGGTTCGCAGGTGGAAGACGGAATTTATGTGCTGTTGAAGGAAGTCGTCGACAACAGTATCGACGAGTTCAAGATGGGAGCCGGAAAACGCATTGACATCCAGATGGAAGACAACCTGCGTGTATCCGTGCGTGACTACGGACGAGGCATTCCCTTGGGAAGTCTGGTCGATGCCGTTTCCATGCTGAATACCGGGGGTAAGTATGACACCAAGGCCTTCAAGAAAAGCGTCGGACTGAACGGAGTGGGAGCCAAGGCGGTCAATGCATTGAGCCGCCGCTTTATTGCCTGGAGTGCCCGCGACGGACAGATGCGCAAGGCCGTGTTCGAACGCGGTGAACTGGTCAGCGACGAAACCTGTGCTACGGACGAAGAAAACGGAACCTATATTTTCTTTGAACCCGACGATACCCTGTTCCTGAACTACCACTTCCGTCCGGAGTTCATTGAGACCATGCTCCGCAACTATACCTATTTAAATACGGGGCTTTCCATCTATTATAACGGTCATCGCATTGTGAGCCGCAACGGACTGGAAGACCTGCTGAACGATAACATGACTGCACCGGGGCTGTATCCCATCGTGCATCTGACGGGCGAAGACATTGAGATAGCCTTTACCCACAGCGCGCAGTATGGCGAGGAATACTATTCCTTTGTCAACGGTCAGCACACCACGCAGGGAGGTACCCACCAGAGTGCGTTCAAGGAACACATTGCCCGTGCCATCAAGGAATTCTACGGAAAGAATCTCGAATTTCAGGACATCCGTAACGGACTGGTGGCTGCCATTGCCATCAACGTGATCGAGCCGACTTTCGAAAGTCAGACCAAAATCAAGTTGGGTTCACTCACCATGGCTCCTGAGAAAGATTCCGAAGGCAATCCCTATCCGTTTTCCGGTATCAGCGTCAACAAGTTTGTGGGCGATTTCGTGAAAGAGCAGGTAGACAACTACCTTCACAAGCATCCCGATGTGGCCGAAGTGCTGCTGCAGAAGATTCAGGAATCCGAGAAAGAACGTAAGGCCATTGCCGGTGTCACGAAGATAGCCCGTGAACGTGCCAAGAAAGCCAACCTGCACAACCGTAAGTTGCGCGACTGCCGCATCCACCTGAACGACCAGAAAGGCGGAAAGAAAGAAGAAGACGATCCCCGTCTGGAAAGTTCTATCTTCATCACCGAGGGAGACTCTGCCAGCGGTTCCATTACGAAAAGCCGCGATGTCAATACGCAGGCCGTGTTCAGTTTGCGCGGTAAGCCGCTGAATTCTTTCGGACTCACCAAGAAGGTAGTCTACGAGAACGAAGAGTTCAACCTCCTGCAGGCTGCCTTGAACATTGAAGAAGGGCTCGACGGACTGCGGTATAATAAGGTAATCGTGGCTACCGATGCCGATGTGGATGGTATGCACATCCGCCTGCTGATGATTACCTTCTTCCTCCAGTTCTTCCCCGACCTGATCAAGAAAGGTCATGTATATATTTTGCAGACACCTCTGTTCCGCGTGCGAAACCGCAAGAAAGGTGTGTACGAAACCATCTACTGCTATTCGGACGAAGAACGGGTGGCTGCCATCGAGAAACTGAGCCCCAATCCGGAAATCACCCGATTCAAAGGACTGGGAGAAATCTCTCCCGATGAGTTCCGTCATTTCATCGGCAAGGACATGCGCCTGGAGCAAGTCACCCTTCGCAAGACCGACGCTGTGAAGGAACTGCTGGAATTCTATATGGGAAAGAACACCATGGAACGCCAGAACTTCATCATCGACAACCTGGTGGTAGAAGAAGACTTGATTAAGAATGAAGAATGAAGAATTAATAATTAAAAACTGCCAGTCATCAGTGATGAAAAGAGCAATATTTCCGGGTACCTTCGACCCGTTTACTATCGGGCACTACTCCGTGGTGAAGCGTGCCCTGACCTTTATGGATGAAATTATTATCGGTATCGGGATAAACGACAAAAAGAAAACCTGGTTTCCCACCGAAAAGCGTGTAGAGATGATTCGCAAGCTTTATGCCGACGAGCCACGCATCAAGGTAGAGGCCTACGACAATCTTACCGTTGATTTTGCCCGCGAGCGCGAGGCCGGATTCATTATCCGCGGCATCCGTACCGTGCACGACTTTGAGTACGAAGAAACCATTGCCGACATCAACCGCAAGCTGGCCGGCGTAGAAACCATCCTGCTCTTTACCGAGCCCGAACTGACCTCCATCAGTTCCACCATCGTGCGTGAGCTTTTGCAGTATGGAAAAGATGTATCCGACTTTCTGCCCGAAGGCATGGAAGTGGAATAAATAAAGATAGTTGTTTTATCGTACAACTACTGTGAAGAGCCGCTATTTTTCCCGATGAAAAATAGCGGCTCTTAGTTTATAAATTCCTCCGTTTAGTACGCATTTCGGCTATATAGTTACATTTCCCTGTTTTCCTGATTTTTGAAAATTATGTTAAGCTCTACCTTTGTGTATGATCTAAAAGTTCTAAAGTATGAAGAATTGTTTATTTTCAAAAATTTGTGTGGCGATTTTAGCCATGTGCTCTTGTCTGGCTGTGCAGGCACAGGAAACAGAGCAGAAACCTCACTGGTATGTCGGACTGATGGGAGGATACCGGTTCGGAGGAGCTTCTATTTCAGAGTTGGATAAAGAAATCTTTCCCGATGCGGAAGGCAGAAACAGCGGGCTGTTTTCTTTGTTCGTGCAGTATGAATGGGGGCGGGAGAGACAGTTTGCCGTTCGTCCGGAACTCACCTTCTTGTCACGTGGATTGAAGCTTCCGGGCATCGGAAAAGACCTGGTGGCAGAAGATATTACGTATTCACTCAAGTCAAAATATATAGATGTGCGTGTACCGATTATCTGGAATATCGGAAAATATGACTGGGCTTTGCGTCCTTATATCTATGCAGCTCCGATTTTTGGCTTTTCTACCGGAGGTTATATCAGCCTGAATTCAGATTCAAGGAATGGATATTATGAAGGCTATTCCATGGACCTGACCGATGCCAACATGGCCTCCACTTATTTTGCCGCCTCTATAGGAGCCGGCCTGAAATATGGAATCAATATCAACGGTTCAAAATGCTATCTGGGACTGGAAGCAAACTATGAATTTGGATTGAGCAACACCTACAGCAAGAAAGAGCGCGACGGTGAAGCCATCATCGAATCCGGACTTCTTACTTCAGTCTATCAGATAGACGGCAGCCGTAAGTTTAACGGGCTTGAACTGCGTGCTTCGTTTGCCGTGCCTTTCAGTATTTTCAAGAAAAAGGCTCCCAAGCCTGCTCCTGTTCCCGAACCCGCTCCGGTGGTAGAACCCGCACCGGCACCTGCTCCGGTGGTAGTAGAAGAGAAGCCTTGCTATTCATTGGATGAAATTCTGGCACTTATTACCAAGGGAGAACGTGTGGAAGGCAAGACCATCTGTGCGGTCGATATGATTAACTTCGATTTTGGAAAGAGCAGCATTAAGCCGGAATCACATGCATACCTCGACAAGATTGTCGCATTGATTACCCGCACCAACATCAAGATGGAAATCAAGGGACACACAGACAATGTAGGAAACGAAGATTTCAACATGAAGCTTTCAAAAGACCGTGCCAAAGCAGTATATGACTACTTGGTGAGTCATGGCGTAAAGAAGACCAGTCTTTCATACAGTTATTATGGCATGACACGCCCGCTTGATACGAATGAAACGGAAGAAGGCAGAAAGATGAACCGTCGTGTAGAATTTGAAATCAAATAAGGAGGAACAGAGTTATGAAAAAAATGTATACATTTAAATCCTGGTGGATTGTAGGTATTTTACTATGTGTAATGGGAGCCTTTTCTTCTTGTTTGAAGAGCGGAGACGAAACCATTGCCCTGGAAAGTGGAGAGGCGGATGTCCTGATATTGGGAGGATGGAAAGTAGACCGTGTGTCAATCTATGATGCGGTTGACCATACGTATATTTCCGATCTTCCTGAGCAGATGCTGTTGGGAACCCTTTTTGAACTGAAGGAGAACGGCACAGGCGTAATGATACAAGACCAGTCAGAGCGTACCATCTCATGGAACCTTTCTTCCGACGGAACCCCATTCGTTCTTTTTCTGGGCAACAATACCTATGACCTGATTTCATTAGGTGAAAAGGTGATGGTGCTGGAAACCCCCTATACCGTGGATGGTGAAAGCGTGATTTTACGTTATGTCCTGATCAAGCATACGGCAGCCGATACCGAAGGAACGGAACAGGAAAATGCGACACAGATTATATCTTCCAGCGAGAGTGCCATCTTGAACAAAGGAGGCTTCAAGCTGTCTGTTCCTAAAGGTGCTATTCCTGAAAACGATAAGGGTGGAGATGGAAAAGTGGCTTTCTCTGCACAGGAATTCGACCAGTTGCCGGCTCCGTTGCCCGATGGCTTGAGTGCAATAGAAGGTACGGGCATGAAATTTGAGCCGATGAACTTTACTTTCCGTACGCCTTTGACCTTGGAGGTACCTTTGAAAGGATACAATGCCGATGAAGTGGGCTTATATCGTTACAATGAAGCTACCGGTTTATGGGAGTTGCTTCCTTTCTCTTCTGTGGACGATGAGCTGGCTTCTGTTTCTGTCATCGATTTGGGCTATTTTATTTTAGCGAAAAAAGAATCATCTGTTCACACTGGAGGACTTTTCATCGACAAGAAATTCTTTGACGCAGGATATTACTATTATGTCACTTTGATTCCGCTGGATGGAAGTATGGATGGAATCAGACGTATCGGTTTTGCTGCCGACGGCAGTGACTTGTACATGTCGAATATTCCTTTTGGCGAATATAAAGTAGAACTGGCAAGAGAACAGAAAAACAACTGGCAGGATGCCTCTTCAGCTACCCAATATATAAGCAATGATATCATAATAGCTATCAATACTCCTCTTCGTGGAGGTAATGGAGGATTCGGCTCCTATACCGGATGGACTGAGCTGACCACAGAGGATATTGCCGGCCATGAGTTCTATTGGGTAAATGGACGTCCGGACTATGCATGGGGTGAAGAAACAAAAACCTATGGAACCGGTAAGTTCCAGGCTACTTTGACATGGGTCAACGTGTCGGAAAGCATTACAGACTATGATTTGCATTTAACGGTGCCGGGAAGCAGTAAGGATGTCTATTTCGGAAATAAGAATGTAGGTGCTTTTGAACTGGATAGAGACTGGATTTCCACGTTAGGAAATGCCACAGAGAATATTTACAGCATCAACGACGAGTTTACTCCGGGAACCTATAAGGTACGTGTTCATCATTATAGTGGTGTAATCGGCAAACGTTATAATTGCCGAATCTTGATTGACGGTGTAGTGGTGAAATCCGTTTCCGGAGCTATTACTACAAATAAGCAGTATGATGATATTTATTCTTTCACGATAGAATAAAAGACTGGTAAATCTGTTTTAGCAAAGGACGTCTTTCGGGGCGTCCTTTTTTTTTACGACATAATATTGTATTTTTGTGGCGTGGATTAAGTAAATGTTTGATATATGAAGAAATTGATTCTGCTATTTTTCTGTAGCCTTTTAATAAAGAATCTTCCCGCCCAGAACAAGCTGCTCGATTCGCCTTCGCGCAAACTGCAGCTGGCCGAGTTCGCCATCTCCAATCTGTATGTAGACAAGGTAGACGAAGACAAGCTGGTGGAAACCGCCATTGTCAGCATGCTGGAAGAGCTTGACCCGCATTCCACCTATTCTGATCCGGAAGAAGTGAAGCGGCTCAACGAACCCCTTCAGGGAAACTTTGACGGCATCGGTATCCAGTTCAATATGGCTACCGACACCCTGTTCGTCATTCAGCCCGTGTCGGGAGGACCTTCCGAGAAGGTCGGTATCCTGGCCGGCGACCGCATCATTGAAGTGAACGACACGGTCATTGCCGGCGTGAAGATGAATACGGAAGAAGTGATGCGCCGTCTGCGCGGACCGAAAGGCTCTACAGTAACGGTCAAGGTGCTGCGTGCCGGTGTGAAGGAGCTGTTGCCTTTCACCATCAAGCGCGACAAGATTCCCGTATACAGTCTGGATGCTTCGTACATGGTGGAAGGAAAAATTGGTTACATCCGTGTGAGCCGCTTTGCCGCTACCACCGGAAAAGAATTTACCGATGCCCTCCACAAGTTGCAGAAACAAGGTATGAAAGACCTGATTCTCGATTTGCAAGGCAACGGAGGCGGTTACCTGAATGCCGCCATCAGCCTGTGCGACCAGATTCTGGGCAAGAAAGAACTTATTGTCTATACCGAAGGACGCCGCAACCCGCGTTCAGAGTTTGAAGCCAAGGGCGACGGTGATTTCCAGAAAGGCCGTCTGGTGGTGCTCGTCGACGAATTTTCGGCTTCCGCCAGTGAAATCGTGACCGGAGCCATTCAGGATTGGGACAGAGGTATCGTAGTAGGCCGCCGCACCTTCGGAAAAGGACTTGTGCAGCGCCCCATCGATTTGCCCGACGGTTCCATGATTCGCCTGACGGTAGCCCGTTACTACACCCCTTCAGGCCGTTGTATCCAGAAACCTTACGAAAGCATCGAGCAATACAATAAAGATCTGATAGACCGCTACAACCGGGGCGAGATGATGAGTGCCGACAGCATCCACTTCCCCGACTCCCTCAAGGCCAAGACCCTGAAACTGGGACGCACCGTGTACGGCGGCGGAGGCATCATGCCCGATTATTTCGTGCCCATCGACACCACGATGTACACCGATTATTACCTGTCATTGCGCGACAAAGGCGCCATGGTGCAGCTGAACATCAAGCTGATTGACCGCCACCGGAAAGAATGGCTCCAGCAGTACAAGACGTTCGACCGCTTCAACCGCGAGTTTGAGGTGAGCCAGGCCATGCTCGACGAGCTGGTGGCACAAGGCACCTCCATGGGAATCACCTACAACGAGGCCCAGTTCCGCACGGCACTTCCGCTGGTCAAGACACAGCTGAAAGCCCTGCTGGCCCGCGACATCTGGGACATGAACGAATACTTCCAGGTGATTAATACGCTGAACGACAGCATGAAAAAGGCCATCGAACTGCTGCGCAAGCCCGGCATGAATTTCCCAAAAAGATAAGCTCCGGAAAACGTACTTGCGTTTGACGAAAAACACAAGTACGTTTTCCCTGAAACGCAAGTGCGTTTGAATTGAAACTCTTTGACGTTTTGGTTCAAACGCACTTGCGTTTTTTTTGCGTGTGGCTCACAACCTCCGATTACAGAATTTTTTCCATAATCTGTTGCGTTATCTCAATAAATCTTCTAATTTTGCATCATAATTTGGACCTTCGAGTGCGAATTTATAGTTCTAACAATTAAATAATTTAAATTCAATCATTTATGTGGTTAAGTAATTCATCTATTGGAAGGAAAGTGGTGATGAGTGTTACTGGTATCGCCCTTGTCCTGTTTCTGACATTTCACATGGCGATGAACCTTGTTGCATTGTTCTCGGGCGAGGCGTACAACATGGTTTGTGAGTTCCTCGGTGCCAACTGGTATGCGCTGGTAGCTACTGTCGGACTGGCTGCCCTGTTTGTAATTCACATCATCTACGCTTTCTGGCTGACGATGCAGAACCGTGCAGCTCGCGGTCACGAACGCTATGCAGTGACAGCAAAACCGAAAAACGTGGAATGGGCATCTCAGAACATGCTGGTACTGGGTATCATCGTAATCCTGGGTCTGGCTCTTCACTTCGTAAACTTCTGGTACAAAATGCAGTTCGCTGAAATCATCGGCAACCCGATGATGGGTGGTCTTCATGCAGCCGACGGTTACGGCTACATCATGCAGACATTCTCTAATCCGGTGTTCTTCGTGTTGTATATCATCTGGCTGATTGCCTTGTGGTTCCACCTGACTCACGGATTCTGGAGCTCTATGCAGACTTTGGGTTGGAACAACACCATCTGGATTAACCGTTGGAAATGCATCTCTAACATCTATTCTACCATCATCGTACTTGGCTTCATGCTGGTAGCCGTTGTGTTCTTCCTGAAAAACATGATGGGTTGCGGTGCTTGCTAATTTAAGTGTAACTGATTAAATTGAAAAAACATTATGACTAAGATACTTGATTCTAAGATTCCTGAAGGCCCGATAGCTGAGAAATGGACCAATTATAAAGCTCACCAGAAATTGGTGAACCCGGCTAACAAACGTCGTCTGGACATCATCGTGGTAGGTACAGGTTTGGCAGGTGCTTCTGCTGCTGCTTCTCTGGGTGAAATGGGATTCCGTGTGTTCAACTTCTGTATCCAGGACTCTCCTCGCCGTGCACACTCTATCGCTGCACAGGGTGGTATCAACGCTGCCAAGAACTACCAGAACGACGGTGACTCTGTTTATCGTCTGTTCTACGATACAGTGAAAGGTGGTGACTACCGTGCTCGTGAAGCTAACGTATACCGTCTGGCTGAAGTATCAAACAACATCATCGACCAGTGCGTGGCACAGGGTGTTCCTTTCGCTCGTGAATACGGTGGTACACTGGCTAACCGTTCATTCGGTGGTGCGCAGGTATCTCGTACATTCTACGCTAAAGGTCAGACAGGTCAGCAGCTGTTGCTGGGTGCTTACTCTGCATTGAGCCGTCAGGTAGGTGCCGGTACTGTAAAACTGTACACTCGTTACGAAATGCTCGACGTAGTATTGGTTGACGGTCGTGCACGTGGTATCATCGCTAAGAACCTGGTAACCGGTAAGTTGGAACGCTTCGCTGCTCACGCAGTAGTTATCGCAACCGGTGGTTACGGAAACACTTACTTCCTGTCAACTAACGCCATGGCATGTAACGTAACAGCTGCCATGTCTTGCTACCGTAAGGGAGCTATGTTCGCTAACCCGGCTTACGTACAGATTCACCCGACTTGTATTCCGGTACATGGTGACAAGCAGTCTAAGCTGACTTTGATGTCAGAATCTCTGCGTAACGACGGTCGTATCTGGGTTCCGAAGAAACTGGAAGATGCCAAAGCATTGCAGGCTGGTACAAAGAAAGGTAGCGATATTCCTGAAGAAGACCGTGACTACTATCTGGAACGCCGTTATCCGGCATTCGGTAACCTGGTTCCGCGTGACGTGGCTTCACGTGCCGCTAAAGAACGTTGCGACCACGGTTTCGGTGTAAACAACACTGGTCTGGCCGTATTCCTTGACTTCTCTGAAAGTATCGAACGTCTGGGCTTGGACGTAGTTCGCCAGCGTTACGGTAACTTGTTCGATATGTACGAAGAAATCACCGACGTAAATCCGGGCGAACTGGCTCGCGAAATCAACGGTGTGAAATACTACAACCCGATGATGATTTATCCGGCTATCCACTACACAATGGGTGGTATCTGGGTAGACTACGAACTCCAGACTACTATCAAGGGTCTGTTCGCTATCGGTGAATGTAACTTCTCTGATCACGGAGCTAACCGTCTGGGTGCTTCTGCATTGATGCAGGGTCTGGCCGACGGATACTTCGTATTGCCTTACACTATCCAGAATTATTTGTCAGACCAGATTACTGTTCCTCGCTTCTCTACTGACCTGCCTGAATTTGCAGAAGCAGAAAAGGCTGTACAGGCTAAGATTGACCACCTGATGAACATCAAGGGTAAGAAGTCTGTAGACTCAATTCACAAGGAATTGGGCCGCGTAATGTGGGAATACGTAGGTATGGGACGTACTGCAGAAGGTTTGAAGACCGGTTTGGCTAAGCTGAAAGACATCCGTAAGGAATTCGAAACAGAACTGTTTATTCCGGGAGCAAAAGAAGGTATGAACATCGAGCTTGACAAGGCATTCCGTTTGGACGACTTCATCACAATGGGTCAGCTTATCGCATACGATGCATTGAACCGCGAAGAATCTTGTGGTGGTCACTTCCGTGAAGAACATCAGACAGAAGAAGGTGAAGCAAAACGCGACGACGAAAACTTCTTCTATGTAGCTTGCTGGGAATACCAGGGAAGCGACGACAAGGCTCCGGTATTGTACAAAGAACCGCTGGTTTACGAAGCTATCAAGGTACAGACTCGTAACTACAAGAGCTAATCAGTGAAGTTAAACAATTAAAGAATCTAAGTAAAATGGATAAAAATATATCATTTACGCTGAAAGTTTGGCGTCAGAACGGACCTAAGGAAAAAGGTCATTTCGATACATTCCAGATGAAGGACATCCCGGGTGATACTTCCTTCCTGGAAATGCTGGATATCTTGAACGAACAGTTGATTGAAGACGGAAAAGAACCGGTAGTGTTCGACCACGACTGTCGTGAAGGTATCTGCGGTATGTGTTCTTTGTACATCAACGGACATCCGCACGGACCTGCTACAGGTGCTACTACCTGCCAGATCTACATGCGTCGTTTCAAAGACGGTGATGTAATCACTGTAGAACCGTGGCGTTCAGCCGGTTTCCCGGTTATCAAGGACTTGATGGTAGACCGTACAGCTTACGACAAGATTATGCAGGCAGGTGGTTTCATCAGCGTACGTACAGGTGCTCCTCAGGATGCCAACGCTATCCTGATTCCGAAGCCGGTAGCTGACGAAGCAATGGATGCCGCTTCTTGTATCGGTTGTGGTGCTTGTGTAGCAGCTTGTAAGAACGGTTCAGCCATGCTGTTCGTTTCTGCCAAGGTAAGCCAGTTGAACCTGTTGCCTCAGGGAAAACCGGAAGCATTGCGTCGTGCAAAGGCTATGATTGCCAAGATGGACGAGCTGGGCTTCGGTAACTGTACCAACACCCGTGCTTGTGAAGCAGAATGTCCGAAATGCGTTTCAATCAGCAACATCGCTCGTTTGAACCGCGACTTCATCAAAGCAAAACTGAAAGACTAATTGCCGGACGTTTCTCCGGATAAATAAAGGTTCGCCCCGAGACAATATTTGTGTCGGGGCGAATTCTTTTTGTCTTTTAAAAACTTTTAAAAAGCTGAAAATCAGGTGGCGAATATTTGCACAGAATAAGTGTTATTCTTACATTTGTCACGTGATTTTTTTCATAGTATTAGATTTAAGGTTAACAAGGTTGGGAGAAAGCGTTCTCCCATTTTTTATGCCTTTTTTGTTGTTCAAAAAGAAAATTGCTATTTTAGTTGGAAAGTTTTTAGGAGATAAAAAAAGAGGGGGACATTATGAAGCGTTTCGCCATATTCATTTTATGTAATTTACTGACCTTTTTTACTTACGCAGGCGTTATACCATACCCAGGCTTACGCGAAAGGATTGCACGCGACCCGGAAGGCTCTTTGCTGCTGCTGGATAGTCTGGAAGAAAGAGGCGCCTTGCCCCAATACGGCATTGATTACCTCCGTGCTTTGTCATATCGTACGCAGTCCAGGTATTACATGTGTATGCACTATGCTACTCACGCGTTAAACAATCCGGAAATACAGCGTGATTCCGTGCTTACCTCATACACTTATATGCTTTTGGCCGAGTCTTCGGTCGCTTCCTTCCAGCTTGCCGAGGCGGCCGAGATGATTACAAAGGGTAAGGAATATGCAGAGAAGGCCAATGACCAGCTTTTAAGGGCCAATATGCTGCAAATGGAGGGCGACCTATATCGTAACATGGGTGTGCTGAATAAAAGCTATGAATGCCTGCATGAGGCCATTGATTTGCTGTCGGGCATATCCAATGCTGAGGCGAAATTTCTGCTGTCGCACTGCATGGGCTACCTAATGGGGTATTATATCAGCGACAGAAGGCCTCAGAATGCCTGGGAGGTGGGTTTGCAGCGTGAAAAGTTGCTACGTTCTCTCGAATCGCGGACTGATGTCGATGCTCATGTGCTCGATCGTCACAAAGGCTTTTTCTATAGTAAGATGGCCTACCTGTCATGCAAGATGAAAAAACCTCAGATGGGAAAGGTCTATGCCGACAAGTTCTACTCTACTGTATTTTCAACCACTTCGATGGGACAACTTGAGATAAACGATTTCTTGCTGGAAAGTGGTGATTTTCATTCCGTACTGGCACATAGCAATGCCTATTTTGCAGAACTGGACGAAAGTGATTCGCTGAATGTGGTGTATCTTCGCACTCTTTATCAAAGTGGAAAAGCCTACAGCGCATTAGGCAAGTACAGCGATGCCTATAACGCCATGATACAGGCGTATGACATCCGTAACAAGATGCGTGTGAACATAGAGCGTAACCAGATTTTTGACCTTACAGACGTGACGAATGCCGTATCGCGTGAGTACGAGCTGGAAAAAGCCGCTTACAGGGTGCAGATGCAGCATCGCATCATTATCGGGTTTTTGCTGCTGCTTTTTGGAGGACTTTGGCGGGCACTGAATGTTATCAAGAGAAAGAACCGTAAGATGGCCGAGCTGATTCTGGAACTGGATGACCAGCGCAACAAGCTGATGCCAAAATATTCCTTCCCGCAGTTGGAAATGACAGCAGAATCTGGTGAAAAGAAGCTTCCGGAAGAAGTGGATACGGCTGCCGATACTGATTCTGATACAGGAACAGATACATCCGATGTGGTAGCTCCGGAGAATGAAACCCTGTTTCAGACATTCGATCAGCAGGTAAAAGAGCAGAGGCTATACCTGGATTACCAGCTGACACGCGATGATTATGCACAACTGATGGGGGTAGACCGAAACCGTTTTGCCGCCGTTCTGAAGCTGTTTACTTCGGGAGGAAATCTGAGCATGTATTTGAATGAACTTCGTCTGGAATATTCGGTCAGCTTGTTCCGCAACCATCCGGACTGGCCCATCAGCAAGGTGGCAGAAGAGAGCGCGCTGCCTAGTTCTTCTACTTTTTATCGTTTGTTTAAGGATAAATACGGCATCAGTCCCAACAGTTTCCGCAAGACTTTTTTAAAGAAAAAATAATTTTTCTCTTTGTCAGAACCCCCTCAGGATGGCTTTCCTGAGGGGGTTCTGACAAAATAGGAACTTTTCTGATAAATTGGGAAAACATTTTTTTTTGGAGTTTACCTTGATTATTTAGCTTTGCAGAAAAACAAAAATATGCAAAGATAAAAGAAATAGTATTATGAAAAAGACACTGGTATGGATATTGTTTCTGTTTGTCTGTATATCGGTTTCTGCCCAGAAAATAGCCGTGAAGACAAACCTGCTTTACGATGTGACCACTACGCTTAATTTGGGTGCAGAGTTTCGTGTGGCTCCGAAGTGGACAATTGATTTGTCGGGAAATTATAATCCCTTTAATTTAGGTGATGACCGCAAGATGAAGCACTGGCTGGTGCAGCCTGAAGCGCGCTATTGGTTCTGTGAAGCTTTCAACGGCCATTTCCTGGCACTTCATGCGCTGGGCGGGCAGTTTAATGTGGCCAATATGGATCTGGGCATTTTCCCTTCTTTTAAGAATTACCGTTACCAGGGTAATATGTATGGCGCCGGCATTGGCTACGGTTACCAGTTCGTGCTGTCCAAGCACTGGAACCTGGGACTTGAAATCGGGGCGGGCTGGATTCGCGCCGACTATGACCAGTACGACTGCCCGCATTGCGGTGAATGGCGCGGCAGCGACAAGAAAGACTATTTCGGTTTGACCAAGGCCGCCATATCCTTGATTTACGTAATTAAATGATGGAGGAACGTACGATGAAAAAATATATTATCTCTCTCGCATTTGTACTGGCAGCCGGCATTCCCGTATTCGGCCAGACTTCTTATCTGAGTGAAATAAAGATTGTGAACCGTGAGGTGGTGAAGACGGGCGACCGTCAGGCCAACGTGAAGATGACGGTGAGCCTGGACGACCTGGATATGAAGAACCAGCATTCGCTGCGCGTGGTGCCGGTGATACTTTCTGCCGACGGCAGTCAGCAGCAGGAACTTCCTTCTTTCGTCATCAACGGAAAGGTGCGCGACAAAGTGCAGCAACGTACCGAAGCCTTTGAAGATACGAACCTTAATCCGGATGCCGTGGTGAAGGTACGCCGTAAGAACGGTACGGCCCAGACGCTCGACTATGACGCTTCTGTTCCTTTCAAACGCTGGATGATTGGAGGTGACCTCCGTCTTCGTGCGTACGTGACAGGCTGTGCGCTTTGCGACGAAGGTGACGAGAATACTTCTACAGGTGATATTTTCCCGCCGATGACACCGGCTTATTACTCTCCTTTCTTACAGCCGAAAGAAGAAATCGTAAAACGCCGTTCCGAGACCCGGAGTGCCCGCTTGCAGTTCCGTCAGGACAGCCACCGCATTGACCCGAAGTTCAAGAACAACGCGGCTGAACTGGATACGGTCCGCAACTCCATTACGCTGGTAAAAGACAACAATGACCTTACCATAACCGGTATTTACGTAACAGGTTACGCTTCACCGGAAGGAACCTTTGCCTATAACATGAAGCTGTCTGAACGCCGTGCGAAAGCCTTCACGGAATATATGAAGGATGACTTGAAGAGCGTAGATCCGAAGCTTTACCATGTAGACTGGAAGGGTGAAGACTGGGTAGGCTTGCGTGAAGAAGTGGTGAAGCACCCCAAACTGCTGAAAATTGATGAAGTGCTGAATATTATTGACAACTGCGGTGACGACAAGGATGCCTGCGAAGAACAGATCAAGGCCTTGGTACCGCCCGAAATCTACCAGCGCTTGCTGAACGAGATGTACGGTCCGGTTCGTCGTAACGAATACCGCATAGAATACAACGTACGTCATTTCGACCTGGCAGAAGGAAAGGAAATGATCAAGACCCGCCCAGATCTGATGAGCGTGAGCGAAATACAGCAGGTAGCCGACAGTTACGGCAAGGGCAGTCCGGAATACATTGATTGCCTGATGCGCGGAGCCAAAGCCTATCCGAACGATGTAACGGCGGTAAATAATGCGGCTCTGGCACTGATGGAAGCCAACCGTACGGACGAAGCCATCCGCTTGCTGGAAAATGCACCGGAAGATGGCAGTTTGCTGAACATGAAGGGAGTGGCTTACGCTAAGGCTGGCCAGTATGACAAGGCCTCACAAGCTTTCTCTGCGGCAAAGGCCAAGGGATACAGCCAGGCAGGTGAAAACCTTACACTGCTGAAACAGTATGTGGAATACATGGCTGAATAAACAACTTGAAAGAAATAAATGAGATTGAAATAAAAATGATGTTTAATTTAAATTTTAGTTTACTATGAAACTGACTAAGAGTTTATTTTTGGCATTTGCGGGCTTGGGTTTGTTCGCATGCTCTAATGAAGAAATTGCTGATAATAGTGGTGTACAAGGTGAAGCTACTGTAAGTGTTAGAATAGATGAGCCTGCTATTAGTAGAGCTATTGCTGCTGGAGACTTTACTTCAGGAAGTACAATTGATGTTACTTTAAATTCAATTAAACTCAAATTAACAGCACAGACAGGTGGAAGTGAAATTACTTTTAATTTGTCTAGTTATCAAAATGATAGAGCAAAGTTGTTGGAAGCGGTAAATAAATACCAGTTTGAAGGAGTAAGAAATCCTTCAAAAATGGAGGTTTTTATTAATGGTGGAAAAACAGGTGTAGGAGATGATGTTTTGACTTTAAGTGATGTTGTTACGACAGGACTTGCAGAACCTTTGTATGCATCTTCTACTCATTTTGAACTTAAAGGTGATATAGATACTCCTGAAAAAGATGGCATTGATGAATATGAAGTACAATTAACGCCTGAACATACAGTTGCTCGTTTGGAATTTGGTGGTATAAAACATATCCATTCTAAAAAAGAAGGTAGTCAAGAGTTAAAATCTTGTATGTTCAAGACTATTAATATTGATGGTATATTCATGAATAACGTAGCTGGAGCAACAAATGGTATTACTGATTGGGCTACAGCGCAGACTAATACTCCTGTTCACAGTGTAATTGGTACAGAAGAATCACCTGTCCCATTTAAAGAAAATCAAACTTGGCCTGCAGATAATGACTGTTATGGATATAATATTCTTCCTGTAGAATCTGGTAAATTACCTGTATTGACTGTTTGTTTCAGTAAGATTACTATTGATACTGCAAAACCTGAATATAGCGGTACAGTTTGGGCCAATGAGGATGGATTTGGTTATGCAACAGTTAAGAACTATAAGTTAGATGAGGCTTCTTCTGCTTATAAAGGTGCGTTTGGTGTAGGAAGTGATGGTATTATCACTAAATTCCCTGCTGGATATATTTATCAGGTTAAGAGCCTTGAGATTCCTGATGAAGCAATTGGTACAACAATTACCGGTGGTGAAGACGTTCATGTATATGCAGTAGTTTCTGTTTCTAAATGGAATATCGTGCAAGGTTCTGTAGAATGGAACTAATCTATTGATTATAAGTAATATTATTCTGGTGGAGAATCTTTCTCCACCAGAATTTCAAACATACAGAAAACAAAAAACCTTAAAGAAAATGATGAAATCAATAAGATACATATTAATGGCGCTGTTCGCTACCGTCCTGACGACCAGCTGTATTAAAGAAGATTTCGATGATTGCGATAATGTGACCATCTACTTCCAATATCTTGCCGACGGCGATAAAGACGTACTATATCAATACATGAAGAAGGTAGACCTGTATGTTTTTGATGAGGGCGGTCATATTATGGGTGTTGGTCATTATGATGAAGCGGATTTGAAGAATTTTGCGGCCAAACCTTCTTTCAAACTAACACCAGGACGGAAATATAAAGTCGTAGCTGTAGGAAATGCATACGAACGTACAGAAGTGGTTAATCTAACCTCGGAAACAGAGTTTAATAATATCTATCTTCAGCATCCGGCATGGGGAACTGATGATCAGGTGGATGGACATGACCATAATTATATAGGTCAGGAGGAGTTCTTCATTCCAGATGGTGAATTTACTGTTTACCGTGATACCGTAACACTTTATAGTGCACATGTAAATGTAGAGATTGAAATAAACGGGCTTCCTGCCCCCGCAAATGTTCGTGCAGGAGAGAACATACCTTATCAATTGATGATTGAACAATCAAATGCTCAAACAGACTTTGAGGGTAATATTAATACAGATAGTGAGGCAAAGGGTACTTGTTATCCAAATCTAATATATGACTCTGAACGTAATTGCTATCGCACAGACAATTTGACCTTGTTCCGTATGGACGATCATCATGGACATGTGGATGAAACCTGTTGTGAACATCAGTTGGTGCTGGTGGACAATACTACAGGTGAAGAAATGGTGCGTGGTAACATATATAACTATCTCAAATACTTTGAAGATGAGATAGATATTACTAAACAGGAAGCTACATTACCTATTGCAATTAATTTTCATAATGTGGGAGTAGATATTACATTGCCGGATTGGGTGATTGTAGATGGTAAACCTGAATGGAACTAAACCTTAAGGAGGAATACTTATGAAAAAACTAAGAAGATATTTAGGTGCGATTGGATTACTACTCCTGATGGGAGTAGTTACTTCCTGTATAAAGGACGATATTGCGACTACATCCGATGCAGATGCCGTGGATATCACAGTGAATGTGGGTTCACGTGCTGCTGAGGTCGATGAAGATAATAGTGAAGTTTTGGCTAATGAAGGTATCAAGACCATCCGTCTGATTTTAGTGCAGAACGATAAAGTGGTCATCAACTCAAAACATCGTTTCACTGCGCCCGATGGACGAACATTGTTGGAACAGGGCATCCGGATTATCGGTATGAAGAAAGCGGCTACCAATTTTTATGCGGTAGTAAATGAAGAAAGTACAGGAGTGTCTTTTGATACCCACTTTGCGGTAGGTGCTGACTTTTCAGAACAGGCTTTTATGCAGACTCTACTTCATGCGAGTGATGTTACGTTCCCTAAAACAGATATAAGTGAGATGGGACTTCCTATGCAAGGTAAAGCCTCTAAAAGCGAAAATGAACTGGTGGATAATGTGAGCGTGGAAATACCTGTAGAGCGTGTGGTGGCACGTATAGATTTGAATCTGGTAAATAATACAGGAAGTGCGCTTGCTATTAATAAAATCAATTTTGGTAGTTTCTTTCCATCACAAACTCAATTGGGAGAATTTGCTCCTGGTACTTATACTCCGAAGACGTTTGCCGAGAGTGTAGAAATACCAGCTACCGCGGGTAATAATACACATAAGTTTACTTATTATTTGTACGAATCTCAGGCTGGTGCAGGTAACTATACCGTGAGCTTGAATGATGAAAAAGAATATCCTGCAGTTCCTATTCTGGTAGGTGGTCAGCAGGTTACGGAATTGCTGAGAAATCATATCTTGTCTATAACGGGAACTGTTAACTCAAGTGGTTGGGAATTGACATGTGAAGTGGCACCGTGGCAGAAGGATGAAGTGACAATAGACTTTACAAAGGAATTGAGTTATACTTCTTTGGGCTGGACTGATGGCACTTATTTTAATGAACCAGAAGAGAATTGGATTCAGTTATATCCTGATAAAGAGAAACCGGCTGAACTGAAATTTACAATTCAGACACCGTCTGGAGCAGAATGGCGTGCTACATTAGAAGGAGATACAGATGCGTTTGAGTTTGTGGGTCCTAATAAAGGATATGCAGTGGATAGTGAAGGGAATAGAATTGAGCAGACGTTGAAAATCCGTGTGACTAATCCGGAGTCAGAAGAAACTCATAAGGCGACACTGAGAGTTTTTGCTTATATAGGTGAAACAAAATCTTATGAAATGGATTTAACGATTGATGGCGCAAGCACTGGAGGTGACGCCCCTGTTAATCATTTTACACTAATTCAAAGCAGATAAGAGTATGAAACGGAAGATATATAGTATAGTATGGTTGCTGCTTGCCTGGGTATGCAGCATGACTTCATGTAGTGAGGAATCTGGACTGACGGGGCAAGGAAGCACGAATGAGGGTATGCTCCTGGAGTTTATGACGCGTGCAGATGAGGTACAAGTGGAAGCTGGAGAGGACCGTTTTAATGAAAATACCGTAACGAAGGCGGATGTGTTCTTCTTTAATGCGGATATGTCCGGAACTTGTATTTATGCTCAGGTAGGTCAGACGGTTACGGACAATAAACTGAATGTGAAACTGGATTCCAAACTTACTGAGGGACAGGATTATTATGTGTATGTTATTGCTAATGCGTCTTTCAACTATATAAATGCAGACATGACTTTGGATCAGATAACGTTGGATTATTTGAAGAAGATAACTGCTACTACTGATTGGAGAGAGATAAATGAAGCAAGTGATATTTCTCTGTTAATGGATGGGGGAGCTGTCTTGACCGTGAATAAGAAGGCGTCTGGTAACATCGAATTGACACGTGCGATGGCAAAAGTTGCTTTGTTTGCTACTGCCAGTAAAATTGAGGTAAATGGTAAACAATATGACCCCGACTTAAGTAAAATGCAAGTTAATATGGTGTATCTGGTAAATTCGACGAATTTGAAGGGTAATTATAAAGTACAGGCAGATAATTATATCACGAAGATGTCACGTAACTACCAGAAAGAAACCGATAAAGAGGCTTATTATCATATTCCTTTTTATTCTTATCCGAATCCGGCTGATACAGAAAATCGGAATGATTCCTATTTGGAATTGATAATTCCTTGGTATGTAAGTGACGGTGGTCCGAGTTATCAGGCTGAAAACTATTACTATCGTATTCCTATTACTGGAAGTGATGATATGGTTGAACTGCTTCGCAATCATTATTACAAAGTAAATGTTAATGTAGAGGTCTTGGGTAGTTTGAATCCTGAAGTTCCCGTGGTATTGGAGCCTGATTTTCTGATTATGGATTGGTATTCCGCTGAGATTTCTGCTGATATGCAGAACTACCGTTATCTGGTGCTCAATGAATACGAATCGTATGTCTATAATAATGATGAATTGTTGATGCCGTATGTCAGCAGTAGTGAGATAGACGAGTCAAAAACGAAGATTACGAAAGTAGAATATTGGGATTATCATCAGAACGAATCTTATAAAGTAACGCTTACAGAAAATTATAAGCAAGATTCAAAAAATGGGAATTCTACTGTGAATTTTGATGATTTCTCAGTGAAGGATGCAGGAGATAATAAGTTGCTTTTCTCTCATGTGCTTACTGATGATGATTTTGTAGAATTTGTTATTACTGTACAGACCTATAATAAGCAAGGAGTAGAAGCGGATACATGGACTATTCATCAGTTCCCTGCTATTTACATTGTTGGTGAAAAGAATGATAATGGAACGAAGAATCGTTTTGTATATGGTATAGGCGGATCAAAAACAGACGCACCCGACGATTGGCATGATCCTAAAGATTGTAATGATGATGATAATGTTTATTTAGGAGGTGTTAGTAATCCTAATGATTATCAGGGTACAACCACTAACTCTAACAAAAATCAATATAATGTTTATGTTACTTCATTTGATGTGGGTGATGACTATGCTATAGGCGACCCAAGAGAAAGTGGGATAACATTTGATGGTTTGCAAAAAAAGGATGGTAATGGCACTAGACTGACAAATTATTATCTTACTAAAGAGTCTGAGGCAGATGATATCATTGTTCCAGCTTTTAAAGTTGCTTCTTCATGGGGGTTAACTTATGATGTTACGTTTAAGGCTGCACAGGAACGTTGTGCTTCTTATCAGGAAAACGGCTATCCAGCTGGGAGATGGAGAGTTCCGACTAAAGCTGAAATTCGGTATATAATGTATTTATCAGATAAGGGTAAAATTCCTATGTTATTTGATAAAGGTGCTGATTATTGGGTCTCAAGTGGCTATGTAGAAGGTGATTCATATACGCAGACACAATCTGGGAAACGTGCTGTTCGTTGTGTGTATGATGTCTGGTATTGGGGAAATGACCAAATAGCTGACCCTACAAAATTTACTTGGGGTAATGAAAAATAAGTTCCTAAAGATTAAACTATAGCATTATGAAAAAGATAAGTCTATATATAACTCTGTTAGTAACTTTACTGCTGACAGCTTGCCGGCAGGAAGAAATGGTTCAGGGTACGTCTAATTTGAAGCCTGGTGAATATCTGTTTACAGCTTCTATACCCGAACCGATGGAAGCATCGAGAGCATGGGGGGTAGGGGACGATTTAACCCAAAAGCCTATGCGTGTGTTGGTCTTCGATAAGAATGGTTTCTTTACTGCTTTTTGTGAGGCAACGTTAATGGGCCAGGAAAGTGATGGCAGCATTAAGTTCAAGGTTTCACTTCCTCCTTCTAATGAAGCGTGTGCACTTCACTTTGTATTGGGAGATGTAACGTATGAGAAATATACCCGGGGTGATAGCGAGAGCAGTATATTCAGTAAATTATCTACTTCCAAGGGATATGATGCCTATTGGCAGCGTGTGGAAGTGTCCTCTATTAAGAAGGGTGAGACGTTGTTTCCTGAACCGATAAAACTGGTACGTAACTTCGCCAAAATATCATTGGATGTAGTAGGAGAAGCAGCAAGATCACTGGAGTTGAAGGGTTATAAGGTTATTGATGCGCTGGATGCAGGTACTGTGGCGCCTTATGCTGGTAGGGAGGAAAATGGTGGATTTGCCGATTTCAATCTGAGCTTGGCGTCAGGAGAAAATGCATACGATAAATTTGTATCTGTAAACAATGGATTTGACGGCAGAAACAATGTGGGTCAGCTGATAGAAGACAACGATTTAAGTTGGTGGGATAAGAATGACAAATATGTGTATGAACGTAACCAAGACAAATCGGATGCTCCGGCTTTCTTATTGATAAAGGCTATGTATGATGGGGTAGAAACTTACTATAAACTGGATATTGTAACGGTAGATGAAAATTATATTACTTCTTATTTAAACTTGTATCGTAATTTTCATTATAAGGTTCATATCAAGAATGTGGTAGGTAAAGGCTATGACTCTCCGGAAGAGGCAATGGAGAATGCTGCCTCGAATAACTTGTCGGCTTCGGTAGAGGTAAGCGAGGTGAATGATATTGAAGATGGATTGGGGAATGAGTTATGGGTAAGCGATATGAACATTATGCTTGTTTCCTCAGAACCTTATATCATGACGTATAAATACATAGCTGAGGGAAATGAGGCTAATGGGCAGGTTATAGTTACCCCCGTAGGCGGTCCCGATGAAGGAGGATACAATAAAGCTGCGGTACAGGAGATTAAGGATGATGAGGATGGTACCATTACTATTACGCCAGCTGCAACAACAGACTTGATGCAAAAACAGGAGTTCATAATCTCAACTCCTTCTCTGTTGTCCCGAAAAGTGACTGTATATGTGCGTAATCCGTTCATATTTTCAGCCGTGGACTGTGACCAGCATGTAGAGAGAAAAGTCAATGCAGAAATGACGTTGGTAGTCCGGTTACCGGACAATATGCCTAATGCCGTATTCCCCCTGACGCTGAATATGGAGCCAGAGGATAAGACTATCTACCCTAATACGAGTCAAAATCGTATTCCGGTAGAGGCGGGTGATCATACCTTCAGTTATAAGGCTACTGTGACATATAATGACTATCGGAAGAATCCTACTTTCTTTTTCCACTTTAAAACGAATGTGGCAGAAAGTGCAACCACTATTACTGTTACTAACCCGTATTTTAAGAATGAAAACAATACGGCTACATTTGATAATGTGAATGTGGGAGATGTTTTCGATTTTGGTGTTGTGACATTAAATGGTAAGACAGGTACATATACTTGTTCTTCTCAACAAAATAAGGGAGAAACATTAGAATTGCAGTTTGATTTGCACAACCCAGGTGACAATGTCATCTCACCTGATGAGCATACTATAGAAATCTTTGGTAATTATTTGGACTGGAGCAATGTGCAAATTAAGTCAGAGAGTGGTGGTAGCTATACGGTGCGTGAAGACAATCATTGTATTTTGTATGTACCTAATAATGTGTATGAGCGTCAGACGTTGGTGTTTACAATCGCACAAAATTATGCCAGTGGAACCATTCAGTTGAGTGCTCGTGACCACACGACTGCAACTATTGATTATACCACTCCACCTGTTACGGTAACATTAAAATATAAGAGTGGGTGGAACACTTATAATGTGCCTTATGGTACAACAATAGAGATATATAAAGGCAGTGATGATGCGGGCAATCTGATAGATGATACTAAGGAAACAAATAGTAGCGGTCAGATAACGATGGATACCTTTGTCGGATTTAAAGGTGAGGATGTTGTTGTATTTAAATGTAAATTTAAGCCTGAAGGTAGTCGTTGGAGACAAACTTATAAAGGGTCAGCTACGGTAGATGAATTAGTAAATAACCAATCAATAGAGTTGACGCAATCATATTAACGGGGAATTTCTTTATTCCAGTTATACATAAAAAAAGCGGTGGAAAGATGTTTTGTGAGTCTTTCCACCGTTTATGCATTTTAAATTTGGTGATTGTTTGATGGTCCTGGAGTAATTATTTAACTTTTTGACAATTTTCTATTTCTGTGAAATAAGGGTATCAAACTGCTAATTATAAAATTTATGCTGAAGTCGTTGGTATTAAGATTAAAAGTATGAAATAAAGAAAAGCATATGAAATCTCAAATAATAAATTGTTTCCTTGTTGGAACTCTCGGAGTTTTTTTGCTTGGTGCGTGTGGAAGAAATAATCAGCAGCAACAAGCAGAAACTATCGAATCTGCATCCACTGCACAGCCTCAAGCGGCTGCGGAAGCCAAATTTCCTTTCCCTGAAATCCCCACCATGCTCACCCAGCCGGAAGAGCGGAAGGCGTATCTCATAGCTCACTACTGGGATAACTTTAACTTTGCGGATACGGCATTGGTGAATAACCGGAACGTGGCGGAGCAGGGGGCGGCGGATTACCTGGCTATACTGGCCGACGGTACGCTCACCGAGGAGCAGGTGAAGGGGAGCCTGGACGGCTTTTGCAAGGGGATGGAAGCGCAGGTGCATGCGCGGAAGGTGTTCTTGCAGATGATGGAGGATTACCTGTATAACCCGAACTCGCCTTTCCATAACGAGGGGCTGTATGCGCTGTTCCTGGAACGGATGCTGAAGAGTGAGTTCGTGGACGAAGCGCGAAAGAGTTCGCTGAAGTTCAGTCTGGACCTGATTAGCCGGAACTGTCCGGGGAAGGTGGCTACGGACTTTGTGTACTTCCTGCCGGATGGCAGCAGGCATTCGTTGGCACAGACGCGGGCGAAGAACAACCGTCTGCTGCTGGTGTTCTACGACCCGGAGTGTCCGAGCTGTCATGAGACGATGCAGGAGATGGTGGCCGACGGGGTGCTGGCGGAAGCCGTGAAGGCTGGAAAACTGACGGTGCTGGCGGTGTACACCGAGGGTAATCAGGAGGTATGGAAACGCACGCTGGGCGATCTACCTCAGGGATGGACAGTGGGCAGTGACCACGAAACGGTGAAGCAGGGGGCGCTGTACGACCTGAAAGCGATGCCTTCGCTGTATCTGCTGGACGGCACGAAGAGGGTGCTGCTGAAGGATGCGCCTTATGCAAAGATTAGGGAGGAGATTGCGGCTCTTTGAAGCGGAATATCCCCGGATATTGGTGGCTGCACTTAAAGCGGTAGGAAATAGTTTTGTGATTTTATTGGTAATAAATCATAAAATTTATATCTTTAGGGCATACCAATATTAAAGAATAAAATGAAAACGGGGATTTTTCTTACCGTGGCGGTGGCTGTAATACTGGGAGCGTGTGCAAAGAACGAACCGGAAATGCAGTCGGCCGCTGACGGCAGCAGGAGGCCTGTGGTCTTCCTTCCTGAAGTGTGTAGCCGGGCGGCTATGGAAAACGGATTCAGACAGAATGATGTGATTGGCATCTTTATGTCGAAGGATGGGGCAGAAGAGGGGTATTCTATGTGGAATATTCCTTACTGGTATGAGAGTGAACAAGAGGTATGGGAGAGCCCGTATGAGTTCTACTGGGAGGACAATACCGCTCCGATGGATGTGGTGGCTTATTATCCTTATTTTTCTTTACCTGAGAATCAGGATTTGACACGTCTGGTGGTAGATTTGCCGTCCGACCAGTCTTCGTTGGATTCACTGCGGAAATCGGATTTTCTGTGGGGAAAGGTGGACGATGTGACTGCTGACTCGTATCCGGAGGGGGTACCTTTGCCGATGAAACACCGGTTTAGCAAGGTGAAAATCAATATGGACGTGACGGTGGAGGGGGCTCCTATGACTTCGGAGCCCATGGTGTTCTTGCGTCAGGTGAAGAATCACGGCACGGTGAACCTGAATACGGGTGAGGTGGCACTGAGTACGGACAACCGGATGGAGGTGAAAATGTATTATGACGCGCAGGCTCGTACGGCAGAGGCTATCGTTTATCCTCAAACACTGGAGGCGGGGACTTTGATGCGCTATCTGGTGTTTGGTGAGAATGGCTATGAGGCGTATGGCTATAAGCTGAATGCTCCTTTAACTCTGGAGGAGGGGAAAGAGTATGTGCTGGATTATCAGAAGGATTTTCCTGCTTTCCTGACGCTTCCGTATGATTCGGTGTACTCTTATTTTCGTGAACTTTCTATTACGTATGATTATTTCGCGGCTTTTTTGAATGGGGTGAATGTAAATGCCTATGAAGCTGATCCTTTTACTTCGAACCTGGACATTAAGATAGAAAAGAGTGAGGGGGACGACTGGTTTGACTATAAGTTTGAAAATGGCCGTTTTCATTTTGGTATTCAGGAGAATCTGACTACTCAGGACCGGAAGGGGAAGTTATGGCTGACGGCTGGGTCGGTAAGAAAAGCGATTACGGTGTATCAGAGTGCGGTAGCTCTTACGGAAGTACGGAATAATCTGTCCTGGGAGGCTGCTTCTTTATCGGGCTATCAGTATTGGATTCTGGGAGAATACACCGGGTTGACTTATGAGGTTGAATATAAAGAGACGGACGTGACGGGTTGGGTGCAGCCTGTAAATCTGGAACCGGATGCTTCCGGTAATTTTTCTATCGAGGTGGCGGCTAATGAATCGGCGGTGTCACGCAGTTGCGTGGTCAGACTTTTTCATAAAGGTGTGTTGCCTGTGATGGAGGTTTCTATTACTCAAGCTGGAAAAACAGAATGAAAGGAGGGGCTATGAAACGATTTTATTTGATAGGCCTGTGGGCTGTATTGACAATGGGATGGACGGCATGTGGCTCTTCACCAGATGAGGAACCTGGCAAACAGCCGGGAGAAGAACAGCCCGGAGGTGGACAACCGGATGGAGAGGATCCTGATAAGGAATATACTTTTGTGGTATCTCCGGATGTGCTGGAGTGCAGACCTGAAGGGGAGACTTTGAACATAAGTGTACAGTCGGATGCGGAATGGATTGCGGAAATGGCTGACATGGACTGGTGTGCGATGGATGTGGTTTCGGGAGATGGGGATGCAGAAGTGCATGTTACCGTGGAAGCTAATACTTCGGGCGTACAGCGGGAAGGGGTGATTCGTTTCCGCTCGCTGGATAAGACGGAGGAAGTGAAAGTGATGCAGGCTTCTATTGACCTGCAGGTGCCTATGGTATTCTTACCTGACGGATTGGGAGAGACTGATGCAGGTATAGGGCTCTTTGTGGTGAACCGTACGACAGAGGGTGACGGAAAACTGGTGAGTCTGACGGGCAATCAGGTGGACAATATGGAGGTGACCTGGAAGGATGGAAGCTGGAGCTTTGTAAGGCCGGCCTGGTGGAGGGATCCGGATACGGCTGTCAATGCGTATGCGTATCTGCCTTACCGGAATGTGTTGCCGGAGGATACTCCTTCTGCCTGGAAGTTGTCTGTGGGGACGGATCAGTCGGTTGCAGTTCCGCAGTGTGCGTATTATGGGGCTGTTTCGGATGTGCTGCCCGGTGAGGAGGGAATCTTGTCGGTAGGGATGAGGCCTTTGAATGGGTGTGTTTCTTTGCAGCTTACGTATGATGCACAGATTTATCGTCTTTTGGGTGTGTCGCTGGAAGGGGGAGCTTCGGAGGCGATGCTTGACTTGAACACCGGAGCAGTAACACCTTATACGGAGGGTGCCGAGGTTGTGGCTTACCTTCAGGGGGAGGAAGGCAACAAGGTGGCTTCGTGGATATTGTTCCCACAATCGTTGAGTGCTGGAACGGTTTTCCGTCTGGAAATGAAAGATCTCCGTGAAGGGGAGGATGCACCGGCCATGGTACGTGAAATCAGACTGGGCGATGACATGGAACTGCTGGCAGGAAAGAGGCTGGAGCTGGTATGTTATGTGTCGGCTACACTGGAGAAACTGGCTCTGGGGGAGGTCCGGATAACGGACTGGGAACCGGGAGGTGATTTTACTTTTCCTTTTAACTGAATGTAGAATAAAGATCTGAGAAGCTATGAAATATATGATTTTACTGGCGGGTGTGCTGCTGTCTGTGCTGGGAGCTTGTACCCGTAATGAAGATATTACACCGGATGCTTCGGAGGGAAGCCGCACACAGATGGCTTTCAATGTATCGGTGCCTGGCGAACTGGAGGGGAATTTGTTCCGTGAAGGAGATGAAATGGGGGTGTTTATTCTTCCTGAAGGGGGTGGTGAGGAAAGCAATACGGATAACTATAATACCCGGCTGGTGTATGAGTCGGGAGAATGGAAGTCGGAAGCTGCACTTTACTGGCTTTCGAATGAAGCGGGTAGCCGGGTGGAGATGATTGGTTATTATCCTTATCGTCTGGAAGCTGGGAAGGAATTGTTGTCTTTGCAGGTAGAAGCAGACCAGACGGGTGAGGGATGCCGGAACTCGGAGTTCTTGTGGGGAAAAACAACGTTGACAAAGGGGGAACTTGGAGCACCTCAGACGGCAGAAATGCGTCATCTGACTTCTGCGCTGGTCTTTCATGTTAGAATAGACAATGAGTTTTCGGGAAAGGATAAGTGTATAGATAATCTGCGTGTCAAATCGTATGCTGACGGATGGCTGGATTGTCTGACCGGAGAGGTGTCGCTGAAGGAAAACCCTCGCTGGCTGGCTCCCTATCGCATGGAAGTGCCTGATAGCTGGGATGATGAAACGTATGTGTGCCGGATTTCTCCGCAGCAGTATGAGGATATGGAGTTTCTGACTTTCCAGTGGGGAGATAAAAGTTTCAGCAAGGATTTTACTTGCTTGTTTGAGGCGGGAAAGGTGTATCAGTTCACATTGCAGATCTCTGATGCTCCTTCGCTGGTGCTGGATAGCCAGATGCCTATCGAAGACTGGAAGGAGGAACAACATACTGCCGAAATGGAGAAATACCAGATGGGTGACCCGTGGCCGGATGCGGATAATGTGCAGGGGTATGTGGTGCGTTTGCGGAAGGGCAGTGAACCCGGACTGGTGGTGGGGATTCCTCCTGAGGATATGTATCAGATGATTGTGCCGGAGAGATATGGTGAAGTAATGGATAGTAAACAGAGTGCTCTGCAAAGTATAAACTGGGCTGAGAATACAGGCAGTAATAATATGCTGGAAATGAGGATGCAGTTTGGTGACTTGTCGGACTTCCCTGGCTTTAATTATTGTGCTTCGCTGGGGGGAGGATGGTTTATTCCTACACTTGATGAGTTGAGCTGGTTCTTTTATGAATTCTTTTATATGGATTCGAATTTGAAAAAAGAGCGTGTGGAGTGGTGGCAGACTCATATCAGTAGTGGAACGCTCAGGGCATTTACTTCTACACTGTATTTTCAGTGGGAAGAAGGGCGGGAATTTCAGCTTTCTTTCCTGGATGAGACGACGTACGAAGTTAGTTTCCCGTATACAAGCCTGAGGACTTATTGGAGTAGAGTTTTGCCGTTCAGGTATTATTAATTGAAAATGTTGGAAAGATGAAAGTAAAAACGATAATATATAGCAGCTTGCTTGTGTGGGGGCTTGGAATGGCTGGTTGTACACAAGAGGAGATGGATAATGGGGAACCGGTGAATACTATCTTGAGGATTAGTCCGTATGTAGAAGGAGGCCTGGAAAAAGGGCGTCTGATAGAAGAAAATGGTCATCTTAGTTTCTCCCAAGGGGATTCGCTGGCACTGATAGTGATGCCGGAAAGAGGATGGCCGCAGCAGTATGAATCGGGCTATATACAGACGGCTTCGTTCGACGGTACGGAATGGAAGGCTGATTTTGAGTCGCAGTTTCAGTATGGAGCCGATGCGGCCTGGGCACCGATTACGGCTTTGTCATGGCTTTCGGATGATAATTCATTTGATATTTATGCGTATACTCCGAATGTGAAGCAGATGGTGCAATGGCCGATGTATTATCATACGGTACATTTGGACCAGCGGGAAGAGAAGAATTTTTATGGAAGTGATTTTATGATGGGAAAAACGACTTCTTCCCGGACGGGGGCACCGGTATCTATTCCGATGAAGCATAGGCTGTCTATGCTTTCTGTGAAATTGCAGGGGATGGAGCATGTGGACTGGAAAGTGGTAACAATGAGTATAAGTGCGCAGCCTTTATATGGGGCGAATCTTATGTATGATGAGGCATTTGCTGAATATGATGGAGAAAAAATACTTCAGGCGTATAAACAGGATGAGAATTTGTTTTCTCTGATTCTGCCACCGCAGTATCTGACGGAGAAGGAGATTATTCTTTCACTGGATGATGGTACGAAGAGGATTATTAAGGTGACACTGGAGATGCAGATGGGTACAAGTTATGTGGTGACGGTAGATGCAAGCGACAAGAAGGAACTGGAAGTGGTGACGGTAAATCCGATTCCTTGGGATGAGACGGTGGTGATTCAGGGAGGAGAACAGGTGGCCGACAAGGTGTATAATACGGGGGACGTAATTGTATACCAGCGTATGCGTACAGAAAATCCGGTGACTATGGTAGTGACAGGAGACGGATATACGGCGGATGACTTGCTGGAAGGTGGCTTGTTTGAAAGACGGGCTCGGGAAGCGCTGGATTTTTTATTTACTGTGGAGCCTTACAAGACTTACCGCGATTATTTTAATGTGTATATCATTCCGGCCTTGTCGAAAGAGAAGGGAGCGGATAACCACTCTACGGGGGTACAAAAGGATACGTATTTTGATTCCGGATGGCGGGATGACTATAGTGATATGGGAGCTAATGAGAATACGGTAAGTACGTTTCTTGAGACTTATTGTCCTGACATCGTGAATGGAAGCGTGACGGTGAATGACGTACCGGTTTGTTTGCTGGTGAATGACTCCCGGTATGGAGGTATCTGCTGGTCGTGGTCTTCGGGAAAGGCTTATACCATTGTGCCTACCACGGAAGGTCTTTGGCAGTACTCGTCGGATGAAGAGTTGGGAGTCAGCATAGGAGACTGGAAAAATACTTTCCTGCATGAATATGGCGGACATGCTTTTGGCCGTCTGGCGGATGAGTATTTTACTGAGGAAAGTGGAAAAACATATTATGAGAATTATTATTCATCACATTATTGGGAATACCCGATGGGGCTGAACGTGACTGCTGATGTGAACGGAGAAACGGATGTTGTATATTGGAAACACATGATAGGTGATTCGCGTTTCCCTAAAGTGGATTTTTATGAGGGAGGTGCTACTTATGAATTTGGAATATGGCGCTCGGAGGCTATTAGTGCCATGGATGACAACCGTCGGTATTTCAATGCGATTTCTCGTCAGATTATCGTGGAGAATATTATGCGGAAGGCAAAAGAGACATTTGACTTTGAGGAGTTTTGTGCGAAAGATGTTGATTTTGACGAACTGCGTGACGGACGGTCAAGGGTGTCGTATCCTTCGATGGTGAATGTGCGGAAAGCTCCGCGAAAGAATCCTAGTCCGATATTGGTAGATTAATAAAAAGCCCGTCATCGATGCTTTTGTATCAGTGACGGGTTATTTTTTGCGCTTTTGTGTAGGGTTCAGGCCAGCTTGTAGACTCCTCCTGCCAGTGCGCGGACCACGCCTTTCATCTCTAAGTTGAACAGCAGGCTGGTCATGCGGTTGATGGCGATGTTGCTTTCTACTACCAACGCATTGATTTGTATCCCGTCGGGATGCTTCTGTAAATGGGTGATGACTTGTTCTTCTTCGGGTGTCAGCTCCGGGAACAGCTGGCGCTGGACTACCTGAGGGGAAACGGGTACATGGTCCCAGTTCATGGCTTTTACCACATCTTCCGCGCTCTGTATCAAGGCAGCGCGGTTTTTTTGTATCAGCAGGTTGCAGCCGGTGGAGTAGGTATCGCCTACGCGGCCCGGAAAGGCGAAGCAGTCGCGCTGGTAGCTTTCGGCTATCTCGGCGGTAATGAGGGAGCCTCCTTTGGGGCCGGACTCTACTACGAGGGTGGCGTCGCTGATGCCGGCTACGATGCGGTTTCGCTTCACGAAGTTTTGCCGGTCGGGGTTGGTGCCGCTCATGAACTCGGTGAGCAGTCCGCCCTGTGTCAGCATCTCGGTGGCGGTGCGGCGGTGTACGGCAGGATAGATGCGGTCCAGACCGTGAGCCAGTACGCCCACGGTGTCGAATCCGTGGGTCAGTGCTTCACGATGGGCATGGATGTCGATGCCGTAAGCCAGTCCGCTCACTATCAGCACGTCGGGAAGCAGGGCGCTGAGTTCCTGCATGAAACGTTGGCAGAGGCCTTTGCCGTAGTCGGTGGCATTGCGTGTGCCTACGATGCTCAGGATGTGCCGGCTGTTCAGGTTGGCCGAGCCTTTGTAGAACAACACGAGCGGGGCATCGGGACATTCGCGGAGGCGGGAAGGGTAGGCTTCGTCGTCTTCGGTCAGGCACTGAATCTGGTGCTTTTGGGCAAACGAGAGCTCGGCTTCGCACAGACGGAATACTTCCGTATGCTGAAAGGCGGTGGCCACCTTCGGAGTGACTCCGGGAAGAAGGGCCGGCAGCTCGCGGGCGTGTTCGAAAAGCATGGCCGCACTTCCGGCAGCCTGAACCAGGTGGCGGGCGCCTACCAGACCGATGCCGGGCAGAAGGGGAAGGGCCATGCGGCAGAGGAGTTCTTTTTCGTTCATTGGTTCAGGTAGGGAGCAAAAATTTCATTGAAGAGGGCGCTGTCGCTCAGGCGTCCGTTGACTACGCACACGGTTTCTACGGTCGATTTGATGACGGGTTTCAGGTCGGGCAGACGGTAGATGTCCTGCACAAAGACGTATTTGATGCCTTCCTTGCGGAGTGCCAGACGGGAGATGAACTCGTCGCCGCTGGTCAGCGGGGTTTTGAAAGCCATGTTCAGACGGGCTACCACGGGGTCGATGCCCTGCTGGTGAAGCTGGGCGAAGCTGACACCGACAGAGGAGAGAAACTCGTGGCGGGTGTGCTCGATATAGTGCTGGTAATTGGCATTGTTGACGATTCCCTGCAGGTCGCATTCATAGTCGCGGACCTTCATTTTCAGTTCAAAGATGTATTTCTCCATGAGAGTGAAGTTTATGTATTTTCACAAAGATAGCGAATTATTCCTATATTTGCGGGATATGAAAGAGAATGTACCAGTAATTTATGCAGCCCCTTTGCAGGGCTTTACGGAAGTGGCTTGGCGCAATGCACATGCGCAGTGCCTGGGAGGTGTGGACGCGTATTATACTCCTTTTGTCCGGTTGGAGAAGGGGGAGATTCGTAACAAGGACAGGCGCGACGTGTCGCCTGAAGAGAACACGGTGCCCCGGCTGGTTCCGCAAGTGATTGCCTCGGAACCGGAGGAACTGAAGGTGCTGACGGACTTTTTGGCTTCGCAGGGCTATCGGGAGATAGATGTGAACATGGGCTGCCCGTTTCCGCTGATTGTACGTCGTGGGAAGGGAGCGGGTATCTTGTCTTCTCCGGAGAAGGTGGAGGCGCTGTTGGAGACGATGAAGGTGTTTCCTGAGGTTCGCTTTTCGGTGAAGATGAGATTAGGCGGCCAGGATGCGGAGGAGTGGAAGGCGCTCGTGCCGTTACTCAACCGTTCGTGTGTGACGCAGGTGACGCTTCATCCGCGCATCGGGAAGCAGCAGTACAAGGGGACGGTGGACCGGGAGGCGTTTCGTGCGTTCTATGAGGCGTGTGAGCGGCCGCTGGTGTACAACGGTGATTTGTTGACGGTGGCCGACATCCGGGAGGTACTGGAAGCGTTTCCCCGGCTGAAAGGGGTGATGCTGGGCCGCGGGCTGCTGGCGAATCCGGCGCTGGCACTGGCTTTTCGTGAAGGAGAATTGTCCGATGGCGAATTGAAGGCACGGGTAGCGCAGATGCACCGGCAGATGTATCTGTATTATCATCGGGTGATAGAGGGCGGAGAGGCGCAGCTGCTGGCCAAACTGAAGACCTGCTGGGAGTACCTGTTGCCTGAGCTGGACAAGAAACAGCGGAAGGCTATCTTGAAGAGCAATCGCCTGGACGGGTATCTGCGGGCAGTGGAAGAGGCGTTGCGGTGAGAGGTATGAAGAACTGAAAAAACTTAACTTTTTTTACAGAAGTAGGATGGTGATTTTGGTATTTTCATCTGTCTCTATTTGAAATAGAAATCGATTTGCACATGGGAAGAGACAGATTAAATATAGATGAGTTATTCAAGTTTTATTATAGACCTTTGTGTTTGTATGCAACACATTATGTACAGGACGTAGAGATGGCCAAAGATATTGTGCAGGATTGCTTTTCGTCTTTGTGGGAGAAAATGAATAATGAAAAGTCTTGTGAGGTAAGTAATATGAAGGCTTATTTGTATGTGATGGTTAAGAACCGTAGCTTGGATTATTTGAGTCAGGAAAATCTGTTCAAATCGGGAGTCTCATTTACTGAATTAGAAGAAACCTTGTTGGATGAGGAGGTGGAGGAACGGAGTGTGATGGAGGCGCGAATGTGGACTGCCATAGATGCCTTGCCTGAGCGTTGCCGTGAGGTCTTTCTTTTGCATAAACGGGATGGCCTGAAGTATCAGGAGATTGCTGAAAAGTTTCATATTTCGGTTCATACAGTCGACAGTCATATTCAGAAGGCATTTCGTTTGATACGTGAGGGGGCATATAAAGTGTATATGTTTCTCTTTAACTAAAATTCAGTGTTTTCACGTAGTGATTTTTGGGGTTTCTATTGTCACAGGGTTGAATGTATAATATCACCAGAAACATGAATGAATTAGAAGAAAAATGCCTTCGTTTTGTGTTGAGGCACTATCAAAAGAATAAATTGGACACACGGCAGGCTTTGAAAGTTTTCAAGGAAAAGCATGGAGTGGTTGGAAGGGCAGGCGGAAAGAACCGGTATTTCCTGTTTTTATCTGGGCTGGCTGCGGCTATATTGCTGGCGTTTATTGTCTGGAAGGGTATATCTCCTGAGAAGCAGTGGACAGAATTGGCAGCATACGAACATGCAGTAAAGTACCAGTTGCCGGACAGTTCGGTCGTTACGGTATATCCCTATTCTTCTATTTGTTTCCGTACAAAGGATTATGCAGATGTATGTCGTGAAGTGAAATTGACGGGGAAAGTTGGTTTTATGATAAAAAGAGATTGTACTCGTCCGTTTAAAGTAATAGGAAAGTTGGCTGAAGTTCAAGTGTTGGGTACTTGTTTCGTGATGGATGAAAGCCGTGCGGATACCGCATGGGTTCAGGTGGAATCGGGAAAAGTACGGTTTTCTGTACTAGGTCAGTCGGAAGGTGTAGAACTTCTGGCTGGAATGGAGGCACAAGTGGTAAAAGGTCAGCATGTTCCGCAAATCGTCCATCGTCCGGATTCTGTAAAGAAAGGAAGTTTTGTATTTGAGAATACTCCTCTTCCGAAAGTACTTGCAGAGCTTTCCCGTTATTATGGGGTAAAGCTGGTAGCTGACCGGACAGACAAACGGTTGACAGCCAATTTCGATGCACACAGTCTGGACGAAATCATCGAGATAATAGAAAAAGTATTAAAAGTGCATATTAAAAAGCAAGTATGATGAGTACCTTGTGGACTGTGGCGGCTGTCTGTTTGTGTTTAGGGGGACATCCTCGTTCTGAAACTTCAGAATTGAAAAAAGCAATCGTACGAATGCAAGACTTGTATCATGTGAATTTCGTCTATGATTCTTCTTTGGAAATGATACGGTTATCTGGCATTTTTTCTTCTGGTAAGTCATTGAAGGAGAATCTGCAAACAGTCTTTTCCGGAACCGGAATCAAATGGGAGATAAAAGGCAGCTATGTTTTGTTGTTTAAATCGAGCCAGTATACTTTCTCAGGACACGTGTGTCAGGATAATGGGGAATCACTCCTTAATGTCACGGTGTATGATCAGAATATGCATATCGGTACCTTAACGGATGAACATGGTTTTTTTAGTTTGACATTACCGGAAGGAAAGCATACTTTGCGTTTCTCTTATGTAGGTTATGAAGAGGTGGTGAAAGAATTGGACTTGCGTTCAGATTATTCTGGTACTATTTATTTGAAGGAAAGTTCCACTGCATTGGAAGGGGTAGTGGTAACAGCCGATTTGAATACTTCTCTTTTTACAACTCAGACTGGAAAGATTTCGTTGACTTCAGAACAGTTGAATACGGAATTCTCACTGTTCAGTTCACCGGATTTAGTCAAGGCAATTCAGCAGCTTCCCGGAGTATCTGCTGGCACGGAACTGCTCTCCGGGCTTTATGTACACGGGGGGAAGAATGATGAAAACTTATTCTTATTGGACGGCATGCCTCTCTATCAGGTGAATCATTTTGGAGGATTGTTTTCTGCATTTAATACGGATATAGTGAAGAATGTGGATTTTTACAAGAGTGGTTTCCCGGCACGTTACGGGGGGAGGCTTTCGTCTGTGACAGATGTCCGTATGAAGGAGGGGGACTTAAAGGAATTTCATGGTATGGTCTCGGTGGGGCTGCTGGACGGAAGGCTACGTTTCGAAGGGCCTGTCATAAAGGAAAAAACTTCTTTTGTGTTCGGTATGCGTCGGAGTTGGTTGGACGTGCTTTCTGCTCCTGCTTTGCGGATTGCCAATCGTTTCTTTCCCGAAGAAGATATCAATGCCCGTTATGCTTTTCATGATATAAATGGGAAAATCACACATCGGTTTTCCAATGAGAGCAGGCTTTCTTTTAGTGTGTATTCTGGAAGAGATTTGTTTAAAATGAAGGATAAACAGCTTTTCCCGTCAGGAAATCTGCTCCATCAAGAGAAAGAACAGACCACGGATGAATATCATATCAGATGGGGAAATCTTTCTGCCGCGTTGTCATGGAATAATCAGTTCAATCATAAACTGACCGGTAACTTTTCTTTGGTATATGCCCGTAATCTGTCTAAATATGACTTCAGGTCAGATGATAGTTTTTATAAAGGGGAAGATGATAAAGAATATTCTGTAGACCGGATGCAGAGGGACAGTTATTCTACTATTGATGACGTAGGTTTTCGCATGGATTTTCATTACCTTCCTACGGCGAGTCATCATGTTCGCTTCGGAAGCGATTACTTGTATCATATCTATTGTCCGCAGCATACGCTATCACAGGATATAAGAGGTACGGAGGAAATGACGGATACGTTATTGTCATCAGTAGAGAGCCATTACAAGGGGAATGAATTCTCTTTTTATGCGGAAGACGATATGAGGCTGACCCGAAAGCTGCGGATAAACTTGGGGGGACGTTATACCATGTATCAAGTTTCGGGAGCAGTATATCATTCGCTGGAGCCGAGAATATCGGCAAGTTACCGTCTGTTCAGTCGTATCACTTTAAAAGTTTCCTATACCGAGATGAGTCAGTTTGCGCACCAGTTATCCAATTCTTATTTAAACTTGCCGACCGATTGTTGGGTTCCTTCTACCTCCCGTATACGTCCTATGCATTCGCGACAGGTGGCAGGTGGTGTGTACATGGAACTTCCGTGGAGGTTGCGCCTGGAGGTGGAAAGCTATTTCCGTACTACCAGCCGAATGTTGGAGTACGAGGCGGGAGGCAGTCTTACATTGCCTGCCGGAAACTGGGAACAGGTGGTACGGGTGGGAGACGGCAAATCGTATGGGTTGGAAACATCGTTGGTGTATCATGATGAGCAGAACCTCTTTCAGGCTGGTTATACTTTATCATGGAGCAAGCAAAAATTTGATGATTTCTATTCCGGTTGGTATCCCAGCAAGTTTGATAATCGTCATAAACTGAATTTTGTCTATCGTCGTAAATTCAGCCATCGAATGGATGTATATGCAGCGTGGACTTATCGTAGTGGTGACCATGCGACGGTTCCTACACAGTATGTGGAAAATCCTTGCCTACCTGGAACCTCGCAGCTGTCGGACTTAGAGCCGATGTATGGAAAACCTAACAATATTACTTTGCCTGCCTACCACCGGCTGGATGTGGGTATCAATTTCCGGCGGACTACCAAGCGGGGATTCGAGCGAATTTGGAATGTGAGTATCTATAATGCTTATTGCCGTATGAATCCTTTTTATACAAAGATAGAACGGCAGGTGGATGGAAGTTTCAGAGGAAAGGCTATCGGACTGTTCCCGATAATTCCTTCTTTTAGCTACACCTTAAATTTCTGAATCGGCATGCATTGGAATGTCATTGATTATAACAAATTTCTAAACATTGTATTTATGCATTTAAACAAACAGAATCTCATAATAATACTTGCAGCCTTCAGCCTGTTGTCATCTTGTGTGTATCATTTTGACTTGGATAAGATTTCAGAGGTTCCTAAATTAACGGTATATAGTTATCCTGGAAGTGGTGATACTACGGTGGTACGTCTTTCGCACAGTCTTCCGGTTTATGACAAAGGCATGAGAATGTATGGATTAAAGGGCAGGGACATCAGGCTGGAAGTGAATGACATTGCTGTTCCTTTGTTGTGGACAGAGGATTCATTGCCGGGAGTTCCCGCCAAAAGTTATTATGTGGTGCAGCCCTATGAGACGAGTGACCGTGTCCGGCTTACAGCTTCGGTAGAAGGGGTGAAAGCAGTATCTGCCTTTACCATTATTCCTGCTCCTTTCCCCTTAAACGCTGTTAAAATAGAACGAAAACCCTCTGAGTTGAGTGTGCTCCAGCTTCAGATAAATTTTACCGATTATGCAAAGATTGAAAATTACTATGCGGTAACGGTCAAAGAAAGGGTGAAGTATTGGAAAGAGGGGACTTCGGAGGTGCATTATGGCAAACCGTCTTCTGCTTATATGGACTGGAGTGATGAGCCAATATTGGATGCTTCTTCTGGTTTGGATGACATTTTTATGGGAAACTATGCGTACTATCAGAATCTGTATTTTTGGAGCGATGAGAAAATTCAGGGAAAGAATTACACACTTCGCCTGAATATGACTTACATACCTGATTACAAGACTTCTATTCAAGATGAAACTTTTATAAACAGAAAGCAATATAAGGTTTATTTATATAGTCTGTCTGAAGAGTTCTACCGTTATTTGAAATCACTTAATGAGCAGAAGAATAATGAACTGGGTAATGTGGAGCTGGCTCCTATGCGGGCTACTTACACCAATGTGGAGAACGGTTTCGGACTGGTAGGTGGTTGCTGCTTGCGGCAAACGGAGTGGATGGAACTGTCAGAGTCTGAAACACAGTTAGATTTTGACCATGCAGTGTTTAATGTTGAATATAATGGGATTCGATAAAAAAGAATCACCCGTTTATTTTGCTGAATGATGAATCGTTAAGTAAATAAAACAGAAACCAGATTAAAAATAATAATGCTAATTGGAAATCAGTATGAAACGATTATCTTTTTTCTTATTCCTTTTCTTTTTATGGATGACAGTTCGTGCACAGATGCTCCGTTCTTCAGGCCTAGTGCTTTATGGAGGGAAAAATACCGTAAACTACCAGATGGTTTCACCGGAGAAAGGATTACCGCCTTTCGATTTGGCAAACTCCCGTTTGGGGGCTGATTTTACTTTGGGCGCCGGATACCGCTGGCGGCTGAATCGTCCGGATACCGGCTGGTTCTTCGACTTGTCGTTATCGGCAAGATATGGCCGTTACAGCTATGGATTCCGTTATCTTTCTTCTGACGTGCATACGACGTATGTGGGCGGAGAAGGAATCCGTAATCTGTGGTCGGCATCTTTTGCTGGAAGTGTGGGACGGTACCTGTTTCGAGGATTGAATCTGTCGGTAGGAGTGGAGCCTACTTTTTATTTTTATGACAAAAGTTTCTTCGACTTGCCGGTATTTGCAAGATTGGCGTATGATTTCAGATTCATGGAAGTGGCTGTGCAATACAAATGGGGGATGACAAGGAAGTTCAATATGTCTCCTTTCTTGTGTAACCGACTTTCAGGCTGGGAGTGTTCGGTCTATATTCCTTTGTCAAGACGGAAATGATTTGTCTTTGAAAGGGATGTATTTTCTATAAATTTCTGTAACATATTGAGAAATACAGATTTAATAGCTTTCAGTACTTTCTTGTCAGCACTTGAGTACTTCCACGGAAGTACTGTAGTACTCCAAGGAAAGTATTAGAGTACTGCTAAGGAAGTACTGATTTAATGAAAGACTCGTGTGTAAGGGGTGAGAAGGGTTTTTAACCTTCTTTTTTCTTGAAATATTCGTATCCGATGCGGCAGAACAGGCATTTCTTGGTGTCGCAGTAATTCTTTTTGAGTTGGATGAGTGCCTGACTGTCGCCGGCATGGGCGGCTTGCAGACCACATTCTTTCCACAGCCGGATGATGTAGTTGTTTTCCGGCTTGAGTTGCTCCAGCAGGTTGCCGGCACGTTCGGTGAGCCGTTCCTCGCTTTTGTGCTTGCCGTAAGCATAGAGGAAGGGAACCACGGTATTGATGATCAGCAGGTCGATGGAGGCGTCGCTGAGGGTTTTCGGACGGGCAGGCGAGGGTTCGCCGAAAACGTAGTGGGTAAGCCAGTAAAGGGAGGTACCTCCACGCAGCAGGTCGCGCAGTTCTTTCACCGTAGAGGCCAGCAGCAACTGAGAGAGCATACCCTGGGAACGGTGGTAGAGGTTGGCCAGCTGGGCGATGCGTACGTGCGGAAAGTTGCCCGGACGCATGCGGAGCATTTTCCACCGAAGGTGTTCGGAGGGCTGTAGCTCGAATTTGTGGGCCAGGTAGGCGTATTCCTTGGTAAGCTGGGCGGAATAGTCGTCGGACGGGAGTTCCTGCAACAGGCCGGCCTGCCCGAAGAAAATGGCTTCTATCTGAAAAAGATTATCGCGGTGCTTGTTGACGGCTTGCAAGGGAATGGTCTGTGCCCATTGCTCGAAGGCGTCGCTGTTGGTGCCGAAACCGAAATTGCGGGCTAAGGTGAGGAAAAAGGCTTGTTCCCAGTCGCCTTTGCTCTGGGTTAGCTGGGCCTGGATGCGCTGTGTCTTCTGTTCGAAACGTTCGGTCTGCAGACTGGAGAGCCAGCTGTGGAGCAGGAGCTTGGGCAGACGAGGGATGAGGCGGTAACAGGCTGGGTAATGGCTGGTTTCAATCAGCTCGCGGTAGTTGTCTAACAGGTAGGGCGGATAGTGCAGCTCCATTTGCGGGATGGGTGTGCCGTCGGTGCGGAAGGTTTCGGCATCGATGTCGGAAGCCACATGCAGAATCACAGAGTCGTAGGTACGGTCCTGATGATGGTGGTGGCGTTTCCAGTCGGAAGCATGCACGTGGATTTCTACATTTCCCACCCACAGAATACCGTCTATCTTGATTTTCGCATTGAAAAAGTCGGGTCCTGCATCGGGATTGGGGAGTCCGGGGTCAATGACTTCCACGGTTTGTCCTTGCGTGGTATGCAGCGGAGTGAGCGGAAAAAGCTTGTGCTTCCATACAAACTGGAGTAGATGTTCCATGTTAACGAGCTGTAAATGTTGGGTAAATGTAATGATTAATACTGAAAAACACTATCTTTGCGAATAAAATTATCATCAGAATTATGAAAATTGCATTAATTGGATATGGAAAGATGGGAAAGGAAATTGAAAAAATCGCCCTTTCCAGAGGTCATGAAATTGTGAGTATCATTGATATAAATAATCGGGAAGATTTTGCTTCGGAGGCTTTCCGCTCGGCCGATGTGGCCATTGAATTTACGGCTCCTTCAGTAGCTTACGGCAACTGTCTGGAGGCGTTCAAGAATGGCGTGAAAGTGGTATCGGGCAGCACCGGATGGATGGGAGAGCATGGCGAAGAGATGCGCCGTCTGTGTCAGGAGGAAGGTAAGACGCTGTTCTGGTCGTCTAACTTCAGCTTGGGTGTGGCTATCTTTGCGGCGGTGAACAAGTACTTGGCAAAGATTATGAACCAGTTCCCGAACTACGATGTGTCGATGGTAGAAACTCACCACGTGCACAAGCTGGATGCCCCGAGTGGTACGGCCATTACGCTGGCTGAAGGGATTCTGGAAAATCTGGACCGCAAGCAGAAATGGGTGATGGGCACACTGACCGCTCCCGACGGTACGGTGACGGGCACGACCGACTGTGCACCGGATGAATTGCCCGTGAGTGCCATCCGCGAAGGGGAAGTGCCGGGTATCCATACCATCAAATATGAATCGGAGGCTGATTCTATCGTGATTACACACGACGCAAAGAACCGCAAGGGGTTTGCATTGGGAGCGGTGCTGGCTGCGGAATATACGGCTGCGCACCAGGGCTTCTTAGGTATGAATGATTTATTTCAGTTTTGAGTATGATACAGGCATCGCGTAAACAATGGATAAAGTTCGGCATAGTGCTGGTGCTTTACCTGATTTTCCTGATTTGGTTGAAAAGCTGGCTGGGGCTGGTAGTGGTTCCGTTCATCTTTGACGCATATATTTCCAAAAAGATTCCCTGGACATGGTGGAAGAAGTCGACCAACAAGACCGTGCTGACGGTGATGGGCTGGGTGGATGCCATCGTGTTTGCGCTGGTAGCAGTCTATTTTGTGAATCTGTATTTCTTTCAGAACTACGTGATTCCTTCTTCGTCGCTGGAGAAATCGTTGCTGGTGGGCGACTATCTGTTTGTAAGCAAGATGAGCTATGGTGCCCGTATTCCGCAGACACCGCTCCACATGCCGCTGACGCAGCATACGTTGCCGGTGTTCAACTGCAAGTCGTACCTGGAATGGCCGAAGTGGGACTACAAACGGGTGGCCGGACTGGGAGAGGTGCAGCTGAATGACATCGTGGTGTTCAACTTCCCGGCAGGGGATACGGTGGCTACCGGCAATCCGGCAGAAGATATCTATCGCATGAGCTATGCCATCGGCAAGCAACTTTCGCAGCCTATTGATCTGGCCAGCCTGAACCTGGAGCAGCAACGGGATGTGTATGATTATTATTACGCGGTAGGACGCAAGTATATTGACGAAAATCCGCAGCTGTATGGCGAGGTGATAACCCGCCCTGTAGACCGGAGAGAAAATTACGTGAAGCGTTGTGTAGGTATGCCGGGCCAGACACTGGAAATCAAGAACCGGATTATTTACCTGGACGGTAAGGCCAACAAGGAGCCGGATAATGTGCAGTATCGTTATCTGGTGCATACCAAGGGCATGTTGCCGGAGGATTTATGTCATGAGCTGGGCATCAGCCAGGAGGACCTGATGGCTTATTATACGGAGGAATCGGTGTATAACATGCCGTTGACTGAAAAGGCGAAGGCTGCCTTGCTGGCACGGAAGGACTTGGTGACTTCCATTGAAAACGTGCCGGATGATGATGCAGGCGGACTGTATCCGGATAACAAACTGACGGGCTGGACAGTAGATAACTACGGTCCGATATGGATTCCGAAGAAGGGAGCTACCATAGACCTGACACTGGATAACCTGCCGATGTATGAACGTCCGATCAAAAACTACGAAGGCAACAGCCTAGAGGTGAAAGACGGAAAAATCTACATCAACGGACAGGAAACGACGAAATACACCTTCAAGATGGATTATTACTGGATGATGGGTGACAACCGTCATAATTCGGCGGACTCGCGTTTCTGGGGGTTTGTGCCGGAAGACCACATTGTGGGTAAACCTATTTTTATCTGGCTGTCGCTGAACCAGGATCGTGGCTGGTTTGACGGAAAGATTCGCTGGAACCGTCTGTTTAAGTTTGTGGATTCCATTAAATAATCTATGAACAAAGGAAAGTCCGGATGGTGGTGGTTGAGAGCGGCCGGCCTGACGGTGTTGACCGTATGGCTGGTGCGGACCCTGCTTGTGACGACTTGTGTAATTCCTTCTTCCGGGATGGAAAATTCTCTTTATCAGGGAGAACGGATTCTAGTCAACAAGTGGAGCTACGGGCTGCGTTTGCCTTTTTGTTCGCTTTTCGGCTATCATCGGCTGGCATCTTCGCGCGCGGAGAAGGGGGATATTCTCTTGTTCAATAACCCTCATCCCCAGCAGGTGGAGAGAGGGATAGAGTGGAGAGAGCTGTTTATCAGCCGCTGTATCGGCACGCCGGGAGATACGCTGATGCTGGATGCCGACCTGAACTGTGTGGGCGGAGAGGTGCTCAGTCCGGACGCCAAATCGCTGTATGCTTATCCGGTATCCTCGGAAGACTTGATGCTGACTGTTCTATCTGTGCTGGATATTAAAGGAAATACGCTGGCCGGATATACTTCCGACGGGGGGTATATACGGAGTTTCAGCCAATATGAATATTACTTGATTTCGCAGAAACTGGAGGGGCGGATTCCGCTTGTGCCGCTGGATGAAAAGAACCGTACGGAAGTGCATCCGTATGTGATTCCGGCAAAAGGCGTTCCGGTGAAGGTGTATCCCTGGAATGTGACCTTACTCTGTAATACGATTGTGGCACATGAACACCAGCCTGCGGAAATCCTCCGTGATACGTTGTATGTGAAAGGAAAGCCCGTGGAGACTTATACGTTTAGCAAGGATTATTATTGGGTGGCTTCCAATGACCCGGTGAATATTTGTGATTCCCGCTTGTTCGGGTTCGTACCGGAGGACCACCTGATAGGGAAGGCCTGGCGCATCTGGTACTCTTCGCGGAAGGGGCGCTTCTGGCAGCGGGTGCAATGACATAAACTAAGAAAGAATGAAGAATGAAGTGATTTTGGGGTCGGCCTATCTGGCTCCCGTAGAATATTATACCAAACTTTTTGCTTATCCTTCGGTACGTGTGGAGCGTTATGACCACTACATGAAGCAGACTTACCGCAACCGGTGCGTGATTGCATCGGCCGACGGGCCGTTGGCACTGACCATTCCGACGGAAAAGAGTGATGACCTGAAGTGTGTGATGAAGGATGTACGTATTTCCGACCATGGCAACTGGCGGCATGTGCACTGGAATGCGTTTGTAGCCGCTTACAAGCATAGTCCTTTCTTTGATTACTATGCGGATGAGTTTCACCGGTTCTTTGAGCAAAAATATGAGTTTCTGTTTGACTTTAACCTGGAGCTGTGTGAGTGGGTGTGCCGGCAGATTGACATGGAACCTCGCCTGATACCTACCGAGGAATACATGCCGGAGGTGGAGTGTGCCGATGATTTCCGGGAACTGATTCATCCCAAACGGGATTATCGGGAGGCAGACAAGGCATTCTTTCCTAAACCTTATTATCAGGTGTTTGACCAGAAGCTGGGCTTTCTGCCTAATCTCAGTGTGATTGACCTGCTGTTCAATATGGGACCGGAAAGCTTGCTGGTGCTGCGTGACTCGGTGCGTGCGTTCAATGAAATTTAAGGATACATATTCCTTCAAACCCGATTTTATGTTGTACATTTGTAACTGAATCAATGATTTAACAATATGAATAATCTTCCAACAGTAACGAAAAACCTGCTTATTATCAATGTGCTCTGTTTCTTCGGAATGTTTGTGGCCCGAAAATACGGAGTGGATATAGAGAATATGCTGGGGCTTCACTTTTTCCTGGCTTCGGATTTTAACCTGGGGCAGCTTATCACTTACATGTTCATGCATGCCAATTTCTCGCATATCTTCTTCAATATGTTTGCGGTATGGATGTTCGGACGGGTACTGGAACAGGTGTGGGGACCTAAACGCTTCCTGACGTATTATCTGATTTGTGGTATTGGCGCCGGTCTGATTCAGGAAGTGGTGCAGTATGTGGAGTATCTGACCGTATGGTCGAATTACGATTCGGTCAACACGGGACTGGGTATCATTCCTATGGATGCGTTTCTGAACCAGTTGACTACCGTAGGTGCTTCGGGAGCGGTGTATGGCATTTTGCTGGCATTCGGTATGTTGTTTCCTAACAGTCAGATGTTTGTTTTCCCGATACCGATGCCTATCAAGGCGAAGTATTTCGTAATTGGATATGCCGTACTGGAGTTGCTTCTGGGACTGGGCAGCAATGACGGAGTAGCCCATTTCGCTCATTTGGGAGGTATGTTGTTCGGCTTGATACTGATTGTTTATTGGAGAAAGAAAAATGGCGGCGGACGGATTTATTACTGATTTGAAAAGAAAGTTCCAGCAGGGAGACATTGTGCTGCGTCTGGTGTATGTGAACGTGGCGGTGTTTCTGGTGGTGACACTGGTACAGATTTTTCTGACCTTATTCAATGTGCCTGCTTCACCGTGGATGAATTATCTGGAACTGCCGGCATGGACGGAGACTTTTATCCGTAGACCCTGGACCCTGATTACTTACATGTTCATGCATGCCGGTGTGCTGCACATCTTATTTAATATGCTGTGGCTGTTCTGGTTCGGTCGTCTGTTTCTGGCTTTTTTCTCATCGAAGCACTTGCGCGGACTTTATTTTCTGGGAGGTATTTGCGGTGGCTTGCTTTATATGCTGGCATATAATGTGTTTCCTTATTTTCAGGATGTCGTGTATTCTTCCTATTTGTTGGGTGCTTCGGCTTCTGTGTTGGCCATTGTGGTGGCGGTAAGTGTGCGTGAACCGAATTATCCGGTACAGCTCCTGTTTATCGGTACGGTACGCCTGAAATATGTGGCTCTGTTTATGGTGGCGCTTGATTTGCTGTTCATGACTTCTGAGAATGCAGGCGGGCACATTGCACATCTGGGTGGAGCACTGGCCGGATGGTGGTTTGCTGCAGGACTGCAGAGCGGTCATGATGCCACGAAATGGATAAACCTGGTGTGCGACTGGTTTGCAGGCTTGGGACGTCCGGTGAAGCGTAAGCCCAAGATGAAGGTGCACTACGGAGGACGTCAGGCGGATTATGAATACAATGCCCGGAAAAAGGAACGTGAGGCAGAAATTGACCGGATTCTGGACAAATTGCGTAAGTCGGGCTATAACAGTCTGACAGACGATGAGAAGAAAAGCTTATTTGATGCAAGTAAGAAATGAGTATTTGGAAACATACATTTAGAGGTGTGCTGATTCTGGCAAACCTGATTGTCGGGGTAGGATTTTTATGTTGTGCCTACAGTCCACTTGTGTCGCCGGTAACTCATCCGGTCTTTGCTTGTGCAGGATTGTTTTTTCCTTTCTTTTTACTCGCCATGCTGGGTTTTGTAGTAGTGTGGTTGTTTCATTGCAGGAAGTTAGCGTGTCTTCCTCTCGCTTTTTTGTTGCTCGGAGGAGGAGCTGTATTGACATATACTCCATTTAAAGATGGAGAGGATGAGGCAGACGGCGAGGTAATGAAATTCCTGACTTATAATGTGATGCACATGCAGGGAGATACGGAAGAGGAGGGGTATCCTTTACGACGATACATTCAGGAGAGTGATGCGGATGTGGTTTGTCTGCAAGAATATTTATGGGATGAGCAAAAAACAAAAAAAGTTTTCCCAATGTATCCCTACAGGCGTTTATTAAAAGCCTCCAATGGGAACGGGATGGCTTGCTTGTCGCGTTTCCCGATTCTGTCAGTGAAGCAGATTTCGTATGTAAGCGGTAATAATGCCAGCTTTTTGCTTAAGCTGAAGATGAAAGAGGATACGCTGTCACTGGTATGTAATCATTTGGAATCGAATAAGCTGGATGCACACGACAAGGAGGTTTATGAAGGTTTGCTTAAATCACCTAATGAACAGAAGGTAAAATCGGACAGTAAATATCTTCTGCGTAAACTGGCCGATGCCGTAGCTATTCGTGGCCCTCAGGCCGATTCTGTGGCACAGGTAATTTCCCGGCAGTCGGGTAAGTATCTGCTGGTATGCGGCGATTTTAATGATTCTCCAATTTCGTATGCACATCATACCATTGGGAAAGGACTGACGGATGCTTATCGTGAAGCCGGCTGGGGACCGGGATTCTCGTATAACCGGAATTTTCTGTATTTCCGCATAGACCATTTATTTGTGAACAAGGGATTTAGAGTATTGAAATGCCGTGTGGACAATTCCATTTCGGCATCTGATCATTATCCGCTGTGGTGCCTGGTAGAGAAGTTATAACCTGATAATAAATAAAAGATGAAGAATTTAATTTTTGCAGCAGCTATGAGTTGTATGGTATGTGCCTGCGGGCAGCAGGCGGCAGACACGGGCAATCCGTTCCTGTCTGAGTTTGAAACCCCTTATGGAACACCTGACTTTGACCGTATCAAGGTGGAACATTATGAGCCGGCTTTCCTGAAAGGTATTGAACAGCAGAATGAAGAAATCAAGGCTATTGTGGAAAATCCGGAGGAACCGAGTTTCGAAAATACGATTGTGGCGCTGGACAACAGCGGGGAGATTCTGGCTCGTGTGAGCGGTGTGTTCTTTGCTTTGACAGAAGCAGATACCAATGACGAAATGATGGCGCTGGAAGCAAAGATTGCTCCGATGCTGTCTGAACACAGCGACAATATTTTCCTGAATCAGGATTTATATAAGAGAGTGGCTGCCGTTCATGCTCAGGAAGAGGCTGGAAAAATTCAGCTGACCACCGAACAGCATTATTTGCTGGATAAATATTATAAAGAATTTGTTCGCTCTGGTGCAGGGCTGGATGCCCAGAAACAGGAACGTCTGCGTGAAATCAACAAGCAGCTTTCTACACTGACCATTGAGTTCGGTAATCATGTGCTGGCCGACAACAACGATTATCTGCTGGTGGTAGATAAGAAAGAAGATTTGGCCGGTCTGCCGGATGCAGTCATTGCAGGGGCTGCACAGGAAGCCAAGGCACATGGAAAAGACGGTAAATGGGTATTTACCTTGCAGGAATCCAGCCGTACTCCGTTGCTCCAGTATGCTCAGAACCGTGAACTGAGAAAGAATATCTATCAGGCATATACCAGCCTGGGTAACCGTGGCAATGCCAATGACAACAAGGAAGTGCTTAAAAAGGTACTTGCTCTTCGTCTGGAAAAGGCACAGCTGATGGGATTCAACAATTTTGCAGAGTATCAGTTGGCTGACAACATGGCTAAGAACCCGAAGAATGCACTTGACCTGCTGTATGGCCTGTGGGAATATTCTATCAAGAATGCCAAAGCAGAAGCTGCTGAGTTGCAGAAAATTATGGACCGTGAAGGAAAAGGTGAGAAACTGGAAGCATGGGACTGGTGGTATTACGCTGAAAAGCTTCGTCAGGAAAAATATGATTTGAATGAAGATGCCATCAAGCCTTATTTCAGTCAGGAAGATGTACACAATGGACTGTGTACAGTAGTCAACAAACTGTATGGCATTACTTTGACTCCTTGTGATTCTATTTCTGTATATAATAAGGATGTGAAGACTTACATTGTGAAGGATGCTGACGGTTCACTGTTAGGTGTGTTCTATAGCGACTACATGCCTCGTGCCAGCAAACGGAGCGGTGCCTGGATGAGTAACTTCCGTGAGCAGCAGGAAGGTGTCCGTCCGTTGATTTATAATGTGGCCAGCTTTACCAAACCGGCAGGTGACCTTCCTTCTCTGCTGACAATCGATGAAGCACGCACCATGTATCATGAGTTCGGACATGCATTGCACGGATTGCTGACTCAGTGTAAGTACAAAGGTGTGTCTGGTACGTCTGTAGCTCAGGATTTCGTGGAACTTCCTTCACAGATTATGGAGCATTGGGCTGTAGAACCTGAAGTGCTGAAAATGTATGCGAAACATTACCAGACTCGTGAGGTTATCCCTGATTCTCTGATTGCCAAGATTGAAAATCAGGCATTGTTCAACCAGGGCTTTATGACCACAGAACTGTTGGCAGCTGCCATTCTGGATATGGAAATGCACTGCCTGACAACGATGGAAGGATTCGACGTGCTTCAGTTTGAAAAGCAGTTGATGGACAAACTGGGACTGATTCCGCAGATTGCGCCTCGTTATCGTTCTACTTACTTCAACCACATCATGGGTGGTTATGCAGCTGGTTATTATAGCTATATCTGGGCTGAACGTCTGGATACAGATGCCTTTGAAGCATTTAAGGAACATGGCTTGTTCGACCAGGCTACCGCAACTTCTTTCCGTAAGAACATTTTGGAAAAAGGTGGTTCAGACGACCCGATGAAACTGTATGTAACCTTCCGTGGGGCAGAGCCCAGCCTGGATGCGTTGCTGAAGACTCGCGGATTGAAATAAAATGTCCGGATAGCAGGAAAAATCTGTACAGAGTATAACTAAAAGAGGGAGTATAGCTTCATTTTTGCAAGCTGTACTCCCTTTTTTAGGCTCTAAGCCTTAAATATTTACAATCCTTTCCGCATATAAATGAAAAAAAAACTATATTTGCAACCTTGAATAAACGTATCAAATTTTAAAAGTAAATATAATAAACTAAAGTAACATGCAAAACAAAGGATTTGTAAAGGTTTTTGCGGTATTACTGACCCTTGCGTGTGCTTTTTATCTTTCGTTCTCATTCGTTACACGTTATCAGATGAACAAGGCGGCTGAGGACCCGAAAGGTTCGGCACATTACCTGGATTCCATGCAGAATCAGAAGGTGTGGTTGGGGATTTATACGCTGAAACAATGCCGTGAGATGGAAATCGGGTTGGGTTTGGACCTGAAAGGTGGTATGAACGTCATTCTGGAAGTTTCTGTACCAGATGTAGTGAAGGCGTTGGCCGACAACAAACCGGATGAAGCTTTCAATAAAGCTGTAGCAGAAGCTGCAAAATTGCAAATTAACAGCCAGGAAGACTTTATTACGCTGTTTATCAGAGAATACAAGAAACTGGCACCGGAAGGCAAGCTTGCCGAACTGTTTGCAACTCAGCAGTTGAAGGATAAAGTAAATACCCGTAGTACAGACGCTGAAGTAGAAAAAGTATTACGTGAAGAGGTGAGTGCTGCTGTTGACAACTCATTCAATGTTTTGCGTACACGTATTGACCGTTTTGGTGTAGCTCAGCCGAACATCCAGACACTGGAAGGCAAAATGGGCCGTATCATGGTCGAATTGCCGGGTATCAAGGAACCGGAACGTGTGAGAAAACTTTTACAGGGTTCTGCTAACCTGGAATTCTGGGAAACATTTGAAGCAAAAGACATCGTTCCGGTATTGGCTTCTGCTGATAACCGTGCACGTGGTCTGCTGAATGCAGATGCTCCTGCTGATTCTGCAATGGTAGAAGCTGATACAACTGCTGTAGCTGAGGCTTCTGCTGTGTCTGCAAAAGACAGTCTGGCTGCCGCATTGAAGGGCGAAACTGCTACTGCTTCTAATACAAATATTGAAGAACTGAAGAAAGAACATCCGTTGCTGGCTGTACTGCAGTTGAATCAGAGCGGTGTAGGCTGTATCGTAGGTTATGCTGACTATAAGGATACTGCTGATGTAAACCGTATCTTGAACATGAAAGCTGTGAAGGAAGTAATGCCGCGCGACTTGAAACTGATGTGGGGTGTGAAAGCTTCGGATATGGACAAGACAGGACGTATCTTCGAATTGTATGCTATCAAGTCGACAGAACGTAACGGTCGTGCACCGCTGGAAGGTGATGTAGTAACTGATGCAAAAGATGAATACGACCAGTTCAATAAGCCTTGCGTAAGCATGTCTATGAATACAGAAGGTTCTCGTCGTTGGGCTGCCTTGACCAAGAAGAACATCGGTAAGGAAATCGCTATCGTATTGGATGGATATGTATACAGTGCTCCGCGTGTAAACTCTGAAATTACTGGTGGTAACTCACAGATTACCGGTAACTTTACTCCGGAAGTTACAAAAGACTTGGCTAACGTATTGAAGTCAGGTAAGATGCCGGCTCCTGCACGTATCGTACAGGAAGACATCGTAGGTCCGTCTT
>OHKP01000008.1_pt1 | contig 154141 bp, 113 predicted proteins | sample 1568861 | NCBI WGS metagenome assembly OHKP01 (sample SAMEA3879524, study PRJEB24766) | human gut metagenome | biome: human-associated habitat; feature: feces | place: USA | collected 1985/1987 | reverse complement strand
TTACTTCCTCCACAAAGCACTGAATCTGATAGGGTGACTTGCTTACGCTCACCGATGCGTAGTTGGGCAGCAGGAACTTGAAGAACCCCTGTTCCACCTCGCGGTTGGGGAACCCCAGCGTGTAGTTCTCGAACATCTTGTTGTAGCCCTTGATGGTGAGGTAGCCACTCTGGTAGATGACCGGTATCGGGTCGGTAGAAGCCGTATCAATACTGTCCAGTACCGGCTGGCTGGTGACGATATGTTCCAGTTCTTCTATCGGATAGTGATGGAGCTTGAGCAGTTCGACGAGGTAGGTCAGTGTGCCTGTCTCAAACCAGTAGCTGCCGAACTTTTTCTTCGCAAACGTATTGAGCAGACTGAACGGATTGTACATGCCTACGGCATTTTCCGTGAAGTGATAGCCATCGTAATTGGATTTCAGCTCCGCACAAGTCTCTTCATAAGTCAGGCCCGCAGCTGTAGCCAGCACGTGAATGTCTTCCTCAAAATACGTATGGATTTCCTTTTCGCTGATGCCGCAGATTTCCACGTAACGGTCGTCCATGGAGATGTCCATCAGGTTATTCAAATCACTGAACACGCTGACCTTACCGAACTTGGTCACTCCCGTAAGCAGGGCAAAGCGGATGCACCCGTCCATGGACTTCAATGCTCCGTAGAAGGCTTTCAGGGTGCTGCGATATTCATTCTGCAAGGCTTCATTGCCGATGGCTTGGAGCATGGGTTTGTCGTATTCGTCGATGAGAATTACCACCCGGCGGCCTGTTTGCTCGCATGCACGGCGGATGATGCCTTGGAAACGCCGGGCCACACCGATTTCACTGGAAGATGCTCCATAAAGTGCTTCCCAGTTCTGCACGTTTTCCTCCAACACGTTGGTCAGCGATTCCGGTGTATCGTATTTCTGTGTATTCAAATCCAGGTGCAGCACCGGATATACTGTCCAGTCCTTCTCCAGCTTCTCCAGTGCCAATCCCTTGAAAAGTTCTTTCTTTCCTTGTGCGTAAGCTTCAAGGGTCGACAATAGCAGGCTTTTGCCGAAGCGTCGCGGACGGCTCAGAAAATAGTATTTATTTGTATTAAACAATTCATATATCTGTGCAGTTTTGTCTACATACACATAGCCATCATGTATCAGGCCTTCAAAGTTCTGCACTCCTACCGGATATAGCTTGCTCATAACCACTGGATTTTGATTCTACTGCGAATGTAGCAATTTTCAGCGAACATTCAAACAAACGAAGAATAGGAAACTGAAAATTAGATGGATAATCACTCGTCCTTTGCAAGAATAATTTTTATCTTTGTATAAGTCAGATTTCTATTCAACATAACCATAATGGGAACATTAGGATGCATCCACGACATGATGCGGAGGGACAAAGAAAACAGGGAACTCCGTCGGCACAACCGGGAGCGTATGAAGGAAACGCGCCGGCGAATGACCGAATGCCGGCACACGGAAATACCTCCTACTCTTTCCGTGGAAAAGCTGGAGGAGATAAAGAAACAGACACAAGAAAAAGAACAAGCCGACCAAAACCATGCCTTCAGAATCAAACTGATTGTAGGGTTAGTCATGCTTGTCCTTCTTCTATTATGCGGATTCTTGCTCTGAATCTTTACACACTTTTTATTTCAGTCCGCCTTTCCGGTGCGGTATAAAATTATTCATATTGTGAAGAAGCTTATCTTTCATAGCAGCCGCATCCGAGGCCGACATCCGCCCGCTTTTCACCAAGTTATCCAAACCATCAATATCATTCTGATAGTTCATTCTATCCAATGTAAATAATCCTTCCTTCAACATATATTCCGGCGCATAGCGTGCCAGCAGCAAGAAACCGATAGCGCACAATATCATGAAAAGAAGCAAGGCCAGAAAAATGGAGCAAGCCACGACCGCTCCCGACACAGCCACCCAGTAAACAAGCAACTGTCCTAAGAAGAAACCCCAACGGCGATTTTTGGCCCTGCGGAAAAAAGCATACAATACCATCAGCAAATGAGGTATCTGACACAAAAAAGCAATCACTACCACCAAAGGTTCTACTCCCTCAAGAGAGGCTGTCGAATCCAGACTGACCGGCAGGATGATGAAAGCACACAGCAAAAGGGCCAGAAAGACACCAAACAGCATGCTTTTCCATGAAAAATTAAACACAAAGGTTTACTGAATATCCACAGCATACTGAAGCAGACACCAAATCTGCACCACGGTAACACCTGCCATGAGAAATACATTCAGCCAGCCCACATCGCTCGTCACCATCAAGAACCAGCCGGCATCAAGTGCTCCAAGAGAAAGCAAATACCAGAGTTCAAGTAGAGACATCAGGCACAACAAACCACCATAGAGTTTGATGTTAGTCCGAAGCTTCCTGATAAGAGAAACTACAATCAGCACACCTGCCGTAATGATTACCAGCCATACCCCATAGCGTCCGGACTTAAATCCGTTGAAGACCGTATTGCCTGGAACCTTCTCTGTAAGCGCTTTTTCTGACGCATATTCAGGAGAGTCCACACCAAACTCATCGGCCACTTCATAAAGACGCATCTTGTGGAGGAATCTTTTTTTGACATAGGCCTCGCTTCCGTCGGGCAATTTAAATGTACACCACTCTTTTGAACGATACACCACATTCTTGAGTATAGTATCTTGTGGAAGCACCCCGGGCTCCCGCCCGCCATATCCTGGTTCCCCATAGAAAAAAACAGCATCTTCAGCCACCACCCGGTATATTCCGTCACGCGGTGTATAGAGTTGCATGTGCACAAGCCCCTCCGAAGAAGAGCCTTCCATTCCTGAAGGAAAATCAAGTGCCCCCGAATCCACATACCCCGTGTTGCCGTTTCGGGTCTGTACTTTCACCCAAAAATCGGGACGCTCCGGTTCCAAAATCACGACTACATCACCCGCATACAATTTCTGGAGCTTTACGGAACTCGTATTAGGCTGGTCATACAGAATGGCATCCCATGCCAGACTTGAGGTTTTTTCCGCACACACCATGATGGGGAGCAAACACAAAAGAAGTCCCCACACAAACTGCTTTACATTCATACTTCATCCATTTTTTGATTAATACACAAAGAATGGTTACAAAATAAATCGTTTTGATTTTTTATTTTCTCCCCGAAAACCGTGATTTATTTTTCTGCTTCTGACTTTTTATACTCTAAAGCAGCCGCTCTTCAGCATAACCTTTCTGTTGATGCACCTCCAAAGGGATAAAAACACGGACAAAAACCAATTTTTATACCTTTTGAAGTGAAAACTACACATTTTTCTCCATTAGAAACCCTACTTTTGTTTACGTAAACATATTTGATTGATTCTTTTTAAATTCATTTTATCCATGAAAAACAAACTATGGCATTTAACAGGAATGATAATAGGAGCCTTTCTGCTCATTCCAACCATTACATTTTCTCAGACAGTAAAAAGTGACCAGCCTTGGTCGGTAAGAATGGCTGAGTCGGAACTTATACGATGGCCCGAGGCCTGGCAACTGGATTTCCAGACACAAATGAAATGGGACTATTGTCACGGTCTGGAATTACAGGCTATGCTGGATGTGTACGACCGTTATGGTGACAAACGTTTCTATGAATATGCCCTCACTTATGCTGATACGATGGTCAATGCCGATGGCAGCATCAAAAAATACAAACTGGAAGAATACAGTCTGGACCGTGTAAATTCAGGAAAATTCCTGTTCCGTATTTACGAACAGACGAAAGAAGAAAAATACAAAAAAGCACTGGCCATGCTTCGGAAACAATTGGACACCCATCCACGCAATGCCGACGGGGGCTTCTGGCACAAAAAAATCTATCCCCATCAAGTATGGCTGGACGGTATCTATATGGGAGCACCCTTCTATGCTGAATACGCATTCCGTAACACCGAGGTCAATGCCTATCAGGACGTAATCAACCAGTTTCTTATGGCTGCACGGCACACCTATGACCCTCAGACGGACCTTTACCGCCATGCCTGCGACGTAAGCCGCCAGGAACGGTGGGCCGACCCCGTAACCGGACAATCCCAACACAGCTGGGGACGTGCGCTGGGATGGTATGCAATGGCATTTGTAGATGCACTGGAATTTATACCGGAACATGAGGCCGGAAGAGATTCCATGTTGATTATTTACAATAAAGTTGCAGAACAGATTAAACGCCTGCAGGACAAAAAAACAGGATTATGGTATCAGGTACTCGACCGTAGCGGTGATCCGGGCAATTACCTGGAATCTTCTTGTTCTGCCATGTTCGTATATTCTCTTCTGAAAGGAGTTCAAAAAGGCTACATTGACCAGTCTTACCTGAAAGTGGCAGAAAAAGGCTACAAAGGCATTCTGAAACATTTCATCAAGGTGGACCACAACGGAATGGTCAGCATTACCAAGGTTTGTGCCGTAGCCGGACTGGGAGGTAAGAACTACCGTATGGGAGATTATGATTACTATATCCATGAACTTGTGAGAGACAATGACCCGAAAGCCGTGGCACCCTTCATCATGGCCAGTCTGGAATGGGAACACCTGCAAGACATGAAAGCATTGCTTAACCAGAAATAAAAGCATTTTTACAGTCAAATTATGAAAACAAAATTCGTCTTTATAATCAGCCTGTTTCTCCTGCTGACAGCTTTTACCTCCGAGAAACAGGTCATTACAATCTTTACCATCGGCGATTCCACAATGGCCAACAAGAAACTGGACGGGGGCAATCCCGAACGCGGATGGGGACAAATGCTGTCACGTTATTTTTCAAGTGACATTGTAATAGACAACCATGCAGTCAATGGACGCAGTTCGAAAAGTTTCATTGATGAAGGACGCTGGGATGCAGTCCTGAAAAAGCTCAAACCAGGAGATTACGTTTTCATCCAGTTCGGCCATAACGATGAGAAGCCCGATCAGGAACGGCATACCGACCCCGGCACGACATTCGATGCAAACCTGAAACGGTTTGTCACAGAGGCACGTGCCAAAGGAGGCATTCCGGTGCTGTTCAACTCCATTGTCCGCCGCAACTTCGGCAAAGGGGACGCTGATGCCGTGGCGAAGGCCATCATTCAGGATGATTCGCGTGAAAACATGACCCAGCAGGCAAAAGATACCATCGGTTCAGATGCCCGCCTCATCGATACCCATGGAGCCTACCTGGATTCTCCCCGAAACGTAGCCCGGGAATTGAATGTACCGTTCGTCGATTTAAACAAGCTGACTCATGAGGTAGTGGAAGGCATGGGACCCGAAGATTCAAAGAAACTGTATGTCTGGGTAGCACCGAACACCGTAGCTGCCCTGCCTAAAGGCCGTCAGGACAATACCCATCTGAATGTATATGGAGCGAGCATCGTGGCAGAACTGGCCGCAAAAGCCGTCACGGAAGCAGTGCCAGCACTCAAGCCTTACCTCAGACATTATGATCTGGTAGTAGCGAAAGATGGTTCTGGTGATTTCTTTTCCGTACAGGAGGCTATCAACGCCGTACCTGATTTCCGAAAAGGAAAACGTACCACCATATTAGTCAGAAAAGGAGTCTACAAGGAAAAAATAGTCATTCCAGAAAGCAAACAGCACATCTCCCTCATCGGAGAAGAGGGAACGGTACTTTCGTATGATGACTATGCCCGGAAATTAAACCAGTTCGGAGAAGAAAAAGGGACTTCCGGTTCTGCTTCATGTTACATTTACGGTCCCGACTTTTACGCCGAAAATATCACATTTGAGAATACCGCCGGGCCTGTAGGCCAGGCAGTGGCCTGCTTTGTAAGCGCTGACCGGGTGTATTTCAAGAAATGCCGTTTCTTGGGTTTCCAGGACACACTATATACCTACCGGAAAGGCAGCCGGCAATATTATGAGGATTGTTATATTCAGGGAACGGTAGACTTTATCTTTGGATGGTCTGTGGCCGTATTCAATCGCTGCCACATTCACAGTCTAGGAAAAGGATACGTAGCCGCACCTTCTACCGACCAGCATCAGGCATACGGTTATGTATTCTACGATTGCCGGCTGACCGCAGATGAAGGAGTGGAAAAGGTGTATCTTGCCCGTCCGTGGCGTCCCTATGCAAAAGCGGTATTCATCCGCTGCAATCTGGGAAAACACATTACTCCCGAAGGCTGGAACAACTGGCGGAATCCAGCCAATGAGAAAACCGCTTTCTTTGCAGAGTACCAAAACACAGGCGAAGGAGCCAGTCAGGCAGAACGTGTGCCGTACGCTCACCAGTTGAAAGACCTGAAGGAATATGACATGGAGCACATCCTGGCTGGGGAAGACGGCTGGAATCCGGTCAAGAATGGGAACGCCCTGTTGTCTGTCACACGTTAAGCCCCTACTCCGATACCATGAAGACAAGATTTATTCTATACTTTCTGATGCTGTTCCGCTCTTTTGCCCTTCTGGCAGAGAATTATCCCTACCGAAGCGATGTGCTTTGGATGACGGAACCCGACCATCCCGACTGGATTTATCACACAGGCGAACAGGCTGAAATAGAGGTACGGCTTTATCTATACGGTATGCCACAAGACGGAGTCAAGGTGGATTACGAACTGGCAGATGACTTGATGCCTGCAGATTCACACGGGAGCGTAACCCTACGGAACGGACGAGGCATCATCAAGGCAGGCACCATGAAAAAGCCCGGATTCCGGGACTGCCGGCTGACAGCTCATCTGCAAGGAAAAACCTACCGGCACCATATCAAAGTCGGCTTTTCACCGGAACAAATCCGGCCTTATACGCAAAAGCCGGACGATTTTGAAACGTTTTGGGAAGAAAATATGAAAGAGGCTTCTGCCTTCCCTCTAAGCTATACGATGAGTCCAGTCAAGGAACTATGCACCGAAAAAGCAGACTGTTATCTGGTAAAATTGCAACTAAACCAAAAGGGACAGGCCATTTATGGCCATCTGTTCCGTCCGAAAAAGGTATCCTCCAAGGGCTGTCCGGTGGTACTCTGTCCTCCCGGTGCGGGCATCAAGACCATTAAAAAACCGCTACGACATGCATTTTATGCCGAGCAAGGATTTATCCGGTTTGAATTCGAAATACACGGCCTCAACCCTACGTGGTCTGAAGAAATGTTCCAAGAAATCAGCCGTGCCTTCAACGGAGCCGAGAACGGTTATCTGACTTATGGTCTGGACAACCGCGACAATTATTACATGAGACGGGTATATCTGGCTTGTATACGCTGCATTGACTTCCTGACTGCCCTGCCCGAATGGGATGGGAAAAATGTCATTGTACAAGGAGCAAGCCAAGGCGGTGCCCTAGCCCTTGTTACTGCGGCCCTCGACAAGCGGGTAACCTTATGTGCCGCAAGCCATCCGGCATTAAGTGATATGGCAGCCTACCGTGCCGGACGGGCAGACGGCTATCCACATTTTTCCAAAATAAAAGGGATGGACACCCCGGAAAAAAGAAAGACCATGGCCTATTACGATGTCATTAATTTTACACGACAAATTACAGTGCCTACCTTTCTCACATGGGGATTCAACGACAATACCTGCCCTCCCACAACCAGTTACGCTGTGTATAACACGCTGGCATGTCCTAAAGAAACCCTGATTACTCCGGTCAACGAACACTGGACGTCGGACACAACGGAACATGCCATTCTGGAATGGATAGAAAAAAATCTACAATAATCCTTCCTATTAGCCCCTGAAGCTATTTTTAGGGGGCTAAAGATATTTATTACCCCGTTTTTTCTATCTTTGCAATATATATAAGGAGATATTATGAAAATAAAATTCATCTGTTTATTTCTCACCATACTGAATATCATCCATGCACAGGCACAGCAAGAATGCGTATTGACGCACTATTCATCGGAAGACGGCTTGTCGGAAAATACAGTAATGGATATTCTTCAGGATGACAAAGGAAACATGTGGTTCTCTACATGGAACGGAATCAACAAATTCGACGGATATACCTTCCACACTTATAAAGGTAATCTGGATAACCAGACAATCTTAGGCAGCAACCGAATTGACTGCATGAGAATGGACATACAAGGGTATATCTGGTTGCAGACTTACGATGAAAATGTGTTCCGTTTCAATCCCCGCACTGAATTGTTTGAAAAGATTCCGGCTTCAGAAGAAGCAGGAAACGGAATTCATATATCTTCCATCAAAGTCCTTCCCAACGGACACACCTGGCTACTGACACGCGGGGAAGGAGCCATAAGGGTTACGACAGACTCTTTATCGGGACAAGTGAAGACTGATTATTACTCTCCGAAATCGGAAAAATATCCGGTAACAACCGTCTATAATTTATTCGTATCGGAAGGGAATGAATGGATTTTGTCCGATAACGGACTGGGATGCATTCCGACCGGACAGTCAATGCCTCAATTTTACTTCCGGGACGCGGACAGAGAGCGATTCTACGTGGCCGGAGAAGTGAACGACCAGCTCTTTTTCGGAGCTGCACAAGGTACTGTGTGGAGATTCCAAAAGTCCACAAAAAAGTTCTCTCCTCTCAAACTGCCAGCATCTTCCAACGTATGCGGCATTGAATACCTTAAGTCACTGAAACAAGTACTGATTGCCACAGTTTCCGACGGTTTTTTCCTGTATCACACAGACAATGGCGGCATACAGCACTTTCCGCCTTCCCTTTTACTGAAGGCTCCTGTAGAATCGGTATTCATGGAATCCACCGGAGAAATCTGGTTTGAGCAAAATATCGTGGGAGAAGTGGCTCATTTCAACCCCTATCACCAGACTGTCAAATGCGAGAAAGTGTATGTAGAGCCTACATACACAGACAGGTCACGCCCGGCATTTCACATACACGAGGATAAGGCCGGACAATTGTGGGTGCACCCTTATGGAGGGGGATTTTCCTATTTCGACAGGAAACATAACTGCCTGCGTCCGTTCTACAACAGCATGACAGGAAACGGCTGGCGTTTTTCCAACAAGATTCATTCGGCCTTCTCTGACAAACAGGGAAATTTGTGGATGGGCACGCACTCCAAAGGACTGGAAAAAGCTACTTTCCGAACCGAGCATTTCAAGCTAAGAATTCCGGTAGATATGCCTTATGAATCGCTGAGCAATGAAGTCCGCGCCATTTTTGACGATGAAAAAGGATTTTTATGGATTGGGCTGAAGGATGGAATGCTGCGCGTATATGACAAAGCAAATCAGGAAATAGGATACCTTACCGAGACGGGAAAGATTTCACATCAAGGCACTCCGCTGGCCGGCAATGTATACCATCTTCTGAAAGACAGTAAGGGCATTTTATGGATAGCCACCAAGGGGGCCGGACTAATTAAGGCTGAACCCACCAAAGACCCGCTTCAGTTCAAACTGACAAACTTCCGCTACAACCCGAACGATGTATACAGTCTGTCGGACAACAATCTTTATTGTGTATATGAAGACATTACCGGACGAATATGGGTGGTAACTTTCTCCAACGGCATCAATTATATCACTGAAAATGAAAAAGGAGAAACACTGTTCATCAACCACCGGAACCGTCTGACCCACTACCCTACCGACTACTGCAACAAAGTCCGCTGCATCACCGGTGACTCCAAAGGAAGATTGTGGATTGGTACAACACACGGTTTGCTAATGACTCATGTCAAATTCACCCGCCCCGAAGATGTTCAGTTCAAGCATTATTTTTGCTCTTCCGAGAACCAGCATACACTGAGCAATAATGACATCTACTGGATAGAGGTCACACAAAACGACGAGCTTTTCATGGCTACTTTCGGCGGAGGACTGAACAAACTTATCGACATAGACAACAACGGGAAAGCCCGTTTTAAATCGTACACTGAGTATGACGGTCTTCCTTCGGATATCCTGATGTCTATCAGTGAAGACAAACACGGGCATTTATGGATTGGTACTGAAAACGGACTAAGCAAGTTCTCCCCCAAAGAGGAAAGATTCGAAAACTTCCGGTACCGGTTTCGGGGATACAACCTTCGGTTCTGTGAGGCTTCTTCTGCCTGCCTGTCTAACGGAGACATGATGTTTGGCACCAACAACGGAGTATTACAGTTTACACCAGACTCCATCAAGAAAAGTGACTATGTACCGCAACTGGTGTTTTCACAGCTATTGCTTGCCAACAAGACGGTAGCTCCGGGAGAGCACTCCGTCCTGCAACGTGCACTCGATTATATGGACGAATTGACCTTATCGCACAAAGAGAATATTTTTACTATCCAGTATGCGGCTCTCGATTATACGAGTCCTAACGACATACAATATGCTTATATGCTCGATGGCTTTGAAAGCAACTGGAACTACGTCGGTAAACAGCGGATGGCCACTTATACCAATCTGCCTAAGGGAGAATATGTGTTTAAAGTCAAATCTACCAATGCCGATGGCGTATGGACCGACAACATCCGTACCCTTCGTATCACCGTGCTTCCTTCGTTCTGGGAAACCCCGTGGGCATACCTGCTGTATGTACTTGCACTGCTGCTCGTAGTCTTCATTGCGGTCTATATTTTATCTACTATCTACCGCCTGAAGCACAGGGTAGCCATGGAACATCAGCTCACTGACATGAAACTGCGATTCTTTACTGACATTTCTCACGAACTGCGTACTCCACTTACCCTGATTTCCGCTCCTCTGGAATACATCATGGGACGCAAGGAACTGTCGCATGAGGTGAAAGAACAGCTGACAGTGGTAGACAGAAACACCAAACGCATGCTGAGACTGGTCAATCAGATTCTGGACTTCCGGAAGATTCAGAATAAAAAAATGAAAATGATTGTGCAGCAAACCGACATCGTGCCCTACACCCGCAGCATCATGGACAATTTTGAAGCTCTGGCCAAAGACCACCACATGCAGTTTGTTTTTGAGACCAATAAAGAACATATCTTCCTGTGGGTAGATGCCGACAAATTTGAAAAAATAGTATATAACCTGTTGTCGAATTCCTTTAAATATACCCCCGACGGTAAAAGAATCAAGGTAACCCTCACCGAGAACCTGGACAGTGTGTCTGTTTCTGTAGAAGACCAGGGAATAGGTATTACGGAAAACAAGAAGAAGGTACTTTTTGTACGCTTCGAAAACCATGTAGACTCCAAAATCTTCAAGCAAATGAGTACCGGGATCGGACTTTCACTCGTAAAAGATTTTGTAGACATGCATCATGCCTCCATTTCGGTTTGGAGTAAAGTCAATGAAGGAAGTTGCTTCAAGATTGATTTCTTGAAAGGAAAATCACATTACGGCGACAAAGTGGAATTTATCTTAGATGATATGGTTACTTCAGAGCCACAAGTTCCGGCTCAAACGGTGGAAGAAAGCACGCCAAGCACTAACGTTCCTGCCCCTGAAGAAGCAAACGATATTCAGAAAGACACTATGCTTCTGGTGGAAGACAATGTAGAATTGAGAAGTTTCCTACGCACGATTTTCGCAGATGAATACCATGTAGTAGAAGCCGTTAATGGTGCTGACGGGCTGGAGAAAGCCTTGAAGCTGATACCCGACATCATCATCAGTGATGTCATGATGCCGGTAAAAGATGGATTTGAAATGATGCAGGATTTAAGAAATGAACTTACCACAAGTCATATTCCTCTTATCCTGCTGACTGCCAAAACAGCCATTGAAAGCAAACTGGAAGGACTGGCATACGGAGCCGACGATTATATTACCAAACCTTTCAGTGCCACTTACCTGCAAGCACGGGTGAAGAACATTCTGATAAAACGCAGAAAGCTGCAAGAAATGTTCCGGGAGAAACTGATGGACAGTCCGTCTAAACCTGACACGAAGGACGAAGCTCCCTCAGAAAAAATACCCGAAATGTCACCGTCCGACCAAAAGTTCATGAACAAGCTGATGGAGCTGATGGAAGCCAATCTGGACAACGGCAACCTGATTGTAGACGACTTGGTAAAAGAAATGGCTGTCAGCCGTTCCGTCTTCTTCAAAAAGCTGAAATCACTGACAGGATTTGCTCCCGTAGAATTTATCCGTGAAGTGAGAATCAACCGGGCTGTACAGCTGATTGATACGGGTGAGTACTCCATCACACAGATTTCTTACATGGTAGGAATCAACGACCCGCGGTATTTCAGCAAATGTTTTAAACAGAAAATGGGCATGACTCCGAGCGAATACCGTGACAGTAAGGGAAACGGACATACTGGTCAGTAAAGAAATACGCTGTTATTCTAAAAATAAAATCCGGGAAAGGCTGACAGACCTTTTCCGGATTTCGTATGTTTAAAGTATCACACCCGTTTTAAAGATTGAAATCTCCCGGTAATTGTTTTCCTCGTTTTTAGTCCGTTTGCCAGAACAAATTTCCATCACAAAACGGAAAAACTCTGCCTGCACGTCCTGCATCGGCACTCCTTCTGCTATGACACCGGTATTGAAATCCATCCACCGTTGCTTATGCTGATAAAGCAAAGAATTCGTTGACACCTTCAACGTAGGTACAAAGGTGCCGAAGGGCGTACCACGTCCGGTAGTAAACAACACCAGATGACATCCCGATGCAGCCAACGCCGTACTTGCCACCAAATCATTACCCGGTGCACTAAGCAGATTCAAGCCCGAGGTACAAATACGGTCACCATACTCCATCACATCCATCACGGCACTGCTTCCTGACTTCTGCGTGCAACCCAATGATTTTTCCTCCAAGGTAGAAATACCTCCCGCCTTATTTCCCGGAGAAGGATTTTCATAAATCACCTGTCCGTTGCAAATAAAATAATTCTTGAAATTATTAATAAGACTGACAGTCTTGTCAAATACTTCCCGATTGACGCAACGCCCCATCAGAATTGTTTCCGCGCCAAACATTTCGGGCACTTCAGTCAAGACACATGTACCTCCACAAGCTATCAGCTGATCAGAGAAACGTCCCAGCAGCGGATTTCCCGTGATGCCGGAGAATCCATCCGACCCGCCGCATTTCAGGCCTATTTTCAGTTTTGATACCGGGATATCCACCCGCTTGTCCTGCTTCACCGTTTCATACAAGTCCGACAAGATTTGGAGTCCGGCCGCAATCTCATCATCGACTTTCTGACACTCCATAAACTTGATACGGTCTGCATCGTAATTGCCTAAAAGTGTTTTCAAGGCAGCCACCTGATTATTCTCGCAACCTAATCCCAGTACAAGTACTCCTCCCGCATTGGGATGCAGAATGATGTCGCGCAGGATTTTACGCGTATTTTCATGGTCATCCGAGAGCTGTGAACATCCCCAGGTATGGGTAAAGGCATGTATACCTTCAAAACCCTCGGTGCCAGGCTCAGCCGTAGCCACTTTTTCGTTGAACAGTTTCACCAGTTCATTGGCAACCCCGTTGACACATCCTACCGTGGGAACTATCCAGATTTCATTACGTATGCCGGCTTCTCCATTCTTCCGTTCATAGCCACGGAAAGAGAGCTTCCTGTCCCCCTCCAAAGAAGGAATCTCCACCGGAGTATAGGAATAATCCTTGACTTCTCCCAAAAGCGTCTTGAGATATTTCTCATTAATCAAAGTACCGGCCAGTCTGTCTGCCTTCAGGGCACCAATCGGGAAGCCATACTTTATCACTACATCGCCCATCTTCAAATCAGTCAAGGCTATTTTATGTCCGGCAGGAATATCTTCTTTCAATACCACAGTAACACTGCCTGTAGAAACTACCATTCCAGTCTGCAAGTCGGCCAGTGCCACCGCCACATTGTCGGCAGGGTGTATATGTAAAAATTTCTCCATCTTCTCTTTTTCTTTATTTCTGTCCATCAATCAGTCCACATAGGCCTTTACCACCTGATACATACCTTTGTCACAAATATCAGTCAGCATCTCTGTGACCAGCTGAGAAAGTCCGGGTATCTCATTCAAATCCTCTCCCCAAATGAATTCTGCCCCCAGCACCTGACGGGTTACCTCATCCTGGTTTTCAGTTTTCCAGGCATCCTTTACAAACGCCATAATCTCAGGCGCATCATTGGGTACGATTTCTGCTCCATCTGCCCGACAGCCTCCTTTATAATACACAATCAATGCCGCCAGTCCCAGCACAATGCCATAAGGAAGTATTCCTTTCCGTTTATAATATTCCTTGACAGAAGGAAGATCTCTTGCCGTAAATTTCGGGAAAGCATTCAGCATGATGGAAGTCACCTGATGGTCAACGAAGGGATTCTCAAAACGTTCGATGACACTGGCCGCAAAAGCTTTCAGCTTGTCTTCCGGAAGAGAAAGTGTCTGCATCAGTTCCTCATCCATCACCTTACGGATGTATTTTCCTATCACCGCATCCTGACAAGCATCGCGCACAATGTCAATGCCCGAAAGATAAGCAATCGGAGAAAGAATGGTATGTGTGCCATTCAATAAGGTCACTTTCCGTTCGTGATACGGCTTTTCCGAAGGAACGAACAACACATTCAAACCTGCCTTGCTGGCCGGAAACTCATTTTCCACACACTGCGGAGCTTCAATAACCCACAAATGAAAAGCTTCTCCCTGCACGACGAGGTTGTCATCGTAGCCCAAATGTTCCTTTATGCTGTCAATCGTCTTTCTCGGGAAACCCGGAACAATACGGTCTACCAGCGTGGCATATACTCCACAAGCCGTTTCAAACCAAGACTTAAATTCTTCTTCCAGCTGCCAGAGTTCAATATACTGATAGATGGTTTCTTTCAACTTATGTCCATTCAAGAAAATCAGTTCACACGGAAAAATAATCAACCCCTTGTCTGCCGCTCCATGGAAAAACTTATAACGATGATACAACAACTGTGTCAGTTTAGCCGGATAAGAAGCCGGAGGAGTATCTTCCAACTGGCAAGCCGGATCGAACGTAATGCCAGCCTCAGTAGTATTAGAGATGACAAAACGGATTTCAGGCTGTTCGGCCAAAGCCAAATACGATGCATATTCCTTGTAAGGATTCAGGCAGCGGCTAATGACGTCAATCATCCGATAAGAATTAATGACCTCTCCTTTTTCCAATCCTTGCAAATTGACATGATACAATCCGTCCTGCTGATTAATCATATCAATCATTCCCTTTTCAATGGGCTGCACCACGACCACATTCCCATTAAAATCTGTTTTTTCATTCATGTTCGAAATAATCCAATCGACAAAGCATCGCAAGAAATTTCCCTCTCCAAACTGAATGACCTTTTCCGGACGAACCGTCTTTACTGCTGTTTCGCTATTTAATTTCTTCATGATAATAATAGTATTTATAATTCATATAGGAGCAAAAATAGAGAGATAGGACAAGAAAGATGTGTAATAATCGTTTATAGAATCGTATTTTTTGTTCTATCCCGCCCATATCCTTTATTGCATACCTCCATACAAAAAGCGCCTCAGGAGCCATTGCTGTCATCCTGAGGCACTACAAATGAAACCTTATTTTTAACCAATCTCACATGACAAATCTGACAATTAGTGTCGTTCTGTCATCATTCTTGATAAGTCTTTCCATTTACCGTTACATGCTTCGAATTCTTTACCTGAAGCACGTTTCCTTCCGACTCTACCACCGTATTCTCGATAGTGACATTTTCAGCCTGACTGATTTCGATTCCTTTTTCAGCACGGCTGACAGTGACATCCTTTATGTGTACATTCCGGATTGGCATCTCAGGAAGCCCATTGAAAAACATGGCACGTCCTACCCCACTCGCTGTCACATTCGATATGTAAATGTCACGAAATGCCGGCGTTTCTTCTGTTACAGGAGGCACTTCAGCCTTCATCCGACCAGCTAGTTCCTCGGCTGTTTCTTCACCTGCTGCCTTACCTCCATAGAACAAGTCAAACAACAAAGCCTCATGAGGAATGTCTATCATATTGATATTGTGGATATGAATGTTCTCCACCACTCCTCCACGGCCTCTTGTACTCTTAAACCGCAAACCAACATCTGTTCCAAGGAAGGTACAGTCGGACACATAAATATTTTTTACACCACCCGACATTTCACTTCCTACCACAAAACCGCCATGTCCATGCAGTACCACATTGTTTTTCACAATGACATTCTGACAAGGTTCACCTCGTTTGCGTCCATCCTCATCCTTACCCGACTTGATGCAAATGGCATCATCTCCGGCATCAAACACATTGTTTATAACCAGTGCATTGGTACACGACTCCAAGTCAAGTGCATCTCCATTCTGAGAATACCAGGGATTGAATACCTTTACTCCATCAATCGTGATATGTTCGCACGAAAGAGGATGCAAACACCAGCTGGGCGAATTCTTGAATGTGACTCCCTTCAGCAACACGTTCTTGCATTTTGCCAGGCTTAAAAGAACCGGACGCAACCAGGGACGAATCTCATTCCATTGCTCTTCCGTTTCTATACCTTCCGGATTATTAAATTCCTTGCAAGCTTTAGCCCCTTTCAAGGAACCTTCGGTAGGATACCATATATTATTTTCTACTACTCCCCCGGATGCCAGTAACGACTTCCATTGCGATTCGGTCATCTTCCCTTTCTTCACCGGACGCCAACTGTCGCCCGCTCCATCGAAGACTCCATGTCCGGTAATGGCTATATTCTCCGCATTGACAGCAGAAATGGGTGACTGACAACGACGTGTTTCCAGCCCCTCGAACGAGGTCTCGATAATGGGATAATCATTGAAATTGTCCGAAAACAGAATCAGGGAATTTTCTTCCGTGTAAAGATTGACATTGCTTTGCAGTACTATCGGACCGGTCAACCATAGTCCCTGCGGAATGATTACCTTACCGCCTCCCCGGGCACTTACCTTCTGAATAGCTTTGTTGATGGCTTCCGTGTTCAAGGTCTTCCCATCAGCCACTGCGCCAAAGTCCTTAATATTCACCTCATAATCAGGAAATACCGGTTGCACCACCCGTGGCATTTCAAAAGGCAACTGACTATACAGGCAAGAGTCTGTACTTTCACCATTCACCACCGATTTTCCGTTCGAAGTGCAAGCAAAAGAAAAAAGACTCAAAACCAGTACAGATAAACTTCTAACCAAAAAATTCATTCTTGCAACTTGATTTAAAGTGATAACGTTATTTCTTCAAAGCTTCCTGCGGATAAAGATGTGCCACAAGGCCATTCAAATACACCTCCAGATTGGTATAAGAAGCACTCAGGTTATAAGCCGCACCGTCATTTCCATTGTTAGGATTCAGTCCGTGTGCTTTTTCCCATTCATCAGGCATACCATCACCATCCGTATCAACAGGTGCAGCAGTCTGCTTGTACTCTCCCCATCCTCCCACATCAGCAGGACGGTCTATCATACCATTAGTACTTCCGTGTGAGCCTTCATAAGTATATGTTCCCTTACGCACTTCTTCCGCAATACGCTTATCGTGCGCATCACGTGCATAAGAAGCACCGGCAAAATTCAATACAGATTCATAGGCATCCCATGTAGACTGCAAAGAAGTATGTTCCGCTATTTCAAACGGCTTGTTGTATAACACTTCATCTACAGGAGCAAACTCCTTCTTAATGATTAAACCTGCCGCATTGTCCTTGTTGACTACCATTATATCCTTACGCTGTTTCTCCGTAAGCTTGTCACAGGTAGGATCAATGTAGTTTCCTCCAAAATAGAACAAGCCGTGCGTACCTGCTGCATTATTGTTCTTACCGTCATCGGCATAAGCCGTGAACAAGCGCTTGTAGGAAGACTTTGTGGCCGTAAAAGGACCCGGCTTATAATAGTTATTAATAAAGTTGTACTCTCCACCTTCACCGGCATAGGCACCGTCGCTACCGTAATTGTAGATTACGTTATTAAACAGTTCCACCTTCTCTTCTTCAGGCTTTCCGGTATAACGACTTCCGCACAAACGCGGTGTACGGTTGGTGTGATGCGCCAGCAGATTATGATGGAACGAAGCTTTCTGACCACCCCAGATTCCTCCATATCCATGTGCTCCCTTTTCATGAATGGAATTAGCCAGACTCTCACTGATGACACACCACTGAAGCGTGAAATTACTGTTGTTGTAGAACGTGGCACACTCATCAGTACTCCAGCTTATTGAACAATGGTCTATGATGATATTCTTATGATATTTAAAGCCATTCATGGCATCGTCGCCCTTTTGTTTGATGTCATCTCCCATCCGCGAACGGATGAACCGCACGATTACGTTGTCTGCCTGAATGCCAAAGGTGTAATTCTTCAGGCAGATACCATCACCCGGAGCCGTTTGTCCGGCAATGGTCAAATCGCCGTTATTAATCTTCAACGGCGACTGAAGCTCGATAATGCCACTCACCGCAAACACAATGGTGCGAGGACCTTTTTTCCGGATAGCCCAGCGAAGCGTACCTTCCGAGCCGTCATCCTTCAAGGAGTTTACCACTAGGACCTGTCCGCCAGCTCCACCAGTAGTATATTTTCCCGCACCATCTGCTCCCGGAAAGGCCGGAACCGTTGTCCGGTCCGGTACAGGATAAGAAACCAAATCGCCTGCATGTGCAGCTACTGCACTCATACATATCATGCCGCAAATTCCTGCTACTAAAAAATTCTTCATAACTTATTTATTTTATAGGATATAAATCTTCAACTAAACTATTTATATAAACCTCCAGATTGGTATACTCTTTACTCAGATTATATTTGGCACTGTCATCCGTATTCTTGTCAAGCCCATGCGCTTCTTCCCAATAATCCGGAATGCCATCCTTATCGGTATCCTTCTGAGTTGTTCCGGCTGTATATTCAGGCCAGCCACCCACATCGCCTGCACTGTCAATAATACCAAACGTACCACCATTGCTGCCGTTCGCAGTATAATCTCCGTTGCGTACATTATTTACAATACGCGTATCCACCGCATCACGCTTAGTCGAAACACCGGCATAATTCAACACCGCTTCGTAGGCTTCTGCTGCCGTTTGCGTGAACTGGCCGGCATCTTGTGAAATCACGAACTCCACTTCCGATCTGATAGAAGCAGGATCATTATCTGGCAAAGGAATCTCCTCCGTGGCATTCGGCTGAAGACCAATCCAATTATCCTCATTCACCGAAGCGGCCAATGCTTTCATCTCTTCTGTCAAATAAGAACAAGAAGTATCAAAATAATTTCCGCTAAGATGGAAAACGCCCCATACTCCCTTCTGGTTACTATTGGTCCCATCATCTCCATTGGGCTGAAAGATGCGGTTCACCAGGCTTTTCTTCTGTGCGGTAGAAGGCCCAGGCTTGTAATAATTGTTCACAAAGTTATAGCTGCCACCTTCACCTGCATAACCGCCATTCACAGTTCCCCAGTTATAGAACACATTATTACGAAGGTCTACCTTCTCTTTTTCAGGCATGCCGGTATAACGACTGCCACACAAACGCGGCGTACGGCTGCTGTGATGCGCAATCAGGTTATGATGGAAAGTAGCCGGAGAACCGCCCCAGATACCTCCGTAACCATGCGCTCCCTTTCCGTGTACGGAATTAGCCAGACTCTCACTGATAATGCACCACTGCATCGTAAAGTTGGTATTATCATAGAAAGAGGCACATTCATCTGTACTCCAACTGACAGAACAGTGATCAATAAGAACATTCGTGTTCTCTTTTCCCCACAGGGCATCTGCTCCGTCAGCTTCTTCCGCTGTCAACTTATCAGAGCCCATCCGGCAACGGATAAAACGGACTATCACGTTATCGGCCTTGATGGACACGGGATGACCTTTCAAACAGATTCCCCCTCCGGGAGCCGTCTGTCCGGCAATAGTTACATCGCCATTCTTTATATCCAGTTCACTCTCCAATTCTATCAAACCACCTTTTGCAAAGACAATGGTTCTGGGGCCAGTCTGATTGACAGCCCAACGCAAGGTACCTTCCGTTCCATCATCGGCCAGTGAGGTCACCGTCAGGACTTTTCCTCCGGCACCTCCTGTCGTATATGCCCCGGCTCCATAGGCACCGGGGAAGGCTACAACAGACGAACGGTCGGGAGTTCCATAATCAGGAAGTTCTCCAGACTGATTTTCCTCATCTTCATCTGCCGACTCTTCATTATCCGTATCTGTGTCCGAAGAATTCTCACTCTCCGGTTCATCCGTCACCTGCTTCTCCGAACAAGATGCACTGCCTGATGACAGAAAAAAGCCCAACAACAGATAAGAAATATATCTTTTACGCATATTCCTATTTATTATCATTTAAACTAAAATAATAAAGTTGCCGGAATCCACTTCGTTCCGGCTCCGGCAACATCAGGTTTAATCACTCAGGCAGCCATATTTATTGACAGACTTCACTGTATAAGTACCGCCATTGGCATTTACCTCATAGCTGGTTTCTGTGGTCTGGCCCACATATACGCCATCTTCGAATACAAGATAACAGATTGCCTTGTTCTGACCGTCCCAGCTCAGTGTCGTTCCATAAATACTTACATTCTCTACAGCCGGCAATTTCTCAGTAGTATAATAAGATTTAGGATCCCATCCGTCATCACCTTTCACCACATTGTCGTATGTGTAATTTGCAGCTTCACTTTCTGTCAACACCAGACTCTTTTCGTAAGGAACAGAAACTCCGCCCACTGTAAACGAACTTTTACGCTTGCTCGTATCCACCGCATTTCCATTGGCATCCACTGTATTGTATTCAGCATATAGATAAGGCGATACACTCATATCCATGTATCCCGCATCCGCAATCTTCACCTTGCAAGTCGTATTTATCCAAATGGCAATCGGCTGATTCTGCCAGGGTCTGCCAAAGTAAGTATTGTCATTGGCTTCCGGCACTCCGTCGACAATACAATCACGCATGATATGTCCCCAGGTTGTGCCTTCGTAATGACTGCCGGCAGTCATTACATTACCACTTGAATACACATTATAGAAGGTAGAGTTTTCTACCAGCAGGTTACCGTTTCCATACAGATAGTCCGTCTTCCCTTCAATCCAGCAATTGTCTGCATAGTTACGGTTATTCAATCCTTTCCAGTTATCACTCTCATTGTTACGAACCCACCATGTATCCTGGAAAGAAACGGCCTTACAGTTATAGAATGAGATACGGTCGGCACGAGTCATCAGCGCATCTGCTTGTCCATCGCCAAACATACCTCCATACTCAGCAGTGCGTGCCCCATAAAGGTTAATGAAAGAAATATTCTCCGCATGGAAGTCGTTTGATTTCACCAGTACCACAGCCTCATTGCTGGAAGTCAAACCATTTGCATCTGCAAAAGCGGAGTTCTGAGAAGAATAATCCCATCCCACCGGCTGACTGCCTGAGCCATCCCACTTCACACGGCACATCAGTTTCTGAATCTTTGTTTTCTCCACATCCTGTCCTATCAGATGGATATAAGGTTTGGTAATTATCAGTGCCTCGTCATAGGCTCCGTTAGCCACAAATATCAGATAAGGCTGTTCCGATGAACTCGGAGCCTTTTCTATGGCTTCTGAAATTGTGGTGTAATCACCATTACCGTTGCAATCAACAACGGCATCAAAAAGGCGTTTTTCCAACTTGATTTCATAGGTCAGGTTCAAACCTTCGTATTTCTGTACTCCATCCATATCGGTCAAAGCACCAGACGGGATGTCCAGTGTAAGATGATCTGCCAAAGGCTCTGAATAGTGTACCCGGACCACATTGTCGGTGATAATTATACGTATGGCAGAACCGTTCACCATAATTTCAGTATCAGGTGCCTGACGTACACTCTTGGAAAAGGTCAGTTCTATGGTTCCTTCCGTACTGACATTCTCTCCCTGTTCGGGCGTACATGACAACAGCGTAAGTGCGCTGTTGTCTGTTCCGTTCTCATCGTCTTTGCAAGCTCCCACCATCACACTGAAAGCCAAACAAAGAAATAATTTTGATATGATTGATATATACTTCATAAAATCGACTTTTATTGTTATTACTTGTTCCAATACGGGTCACCAAAGTTTTTATAATCAGCCACTTTAACTGTAAAGTCATAAGCTGACGGAGCATTAAACAAGTCTTCATCCGAATATTCAAGAACCTGTTCACCGATGGTAGACTCAAAACTATTGCCTGAAGTAAGGAATACGTTTTCACATTTCTCTATTATACAAGATGATATCTCTTGAGCAAACTTTCTTTTAGTTCCGATTCCTCCAAATATCGTATTGGATATATTAACCTCAAATCCGCCAGCCTGGTTATCAAGTATAGCATAAGTAAAACCATAGAAAGTACAAGAGTCAATTGTCATGCGGATGCTATTTGATGCCTTATTTTGCAAAAGATACTTTCCTGCAGAATAAGGATAATAAGTACTATTATTAATAGCCACATTATTTATTACCGAAGCTCCTTCTTGCGTAATCAATCCATAACTACCTATTTCCTTAAAACGGCAATCACTGAACTGTGCATTTTCTATCTTGACGGAAGAACCAGAACGTACTCTACATACACCTCTTGTTTCAGAAACATCACAAGATGTAACAGACAAAGAAGTCACATTAGCTGTAATACCATTCAAATCAAAAATATAATTACCTGTACTGCCATTTGAAATCAAGTTCATATTATACAATTCTACTGCATCCATATTACCTGCAAAACTAATTCCTTTTGTTTTAAAGGTATATGATTTTACTGAAGTATCATCACCTCCCCATACAAGCAACGAGGTAATACCTGAAGGTATCTGAGCTGTGCCATTACTTATATCTATATCACCAGCCAGCACAATTGCCAGTTTTCCACTATAACTGGATAAAGCATTATTCCAGTCAGTAACACTGGCAACTGTAACCTGAGTATAATCACTAGGAATTCCCATTTCTGTTTTAAATGTCTGCATAGCACGCACGGTCTTATCACGCATCACTGCCACCGTATAAGTCGTGTTAGGTTCCAATCCTGTCAGTTCAATCTTACCCGATGCAATCTGTTCATCTGTCAGGGAATTATTTGCTTCTTGAGGATATGCACTACCTTCTGCAAAATAATATCCGGTAAGGCGTCCTACAGAAGTATCCCAAGAGAAAGTTGCCGAGTTCTTTGCAACATTACTCATAGTTGACTCAACCATCACTGATTGACTTGTCATTACTTCCATCTCACCACGTAATATGTCACCATTATAAATGTAGAAAGTATAATCCGTCATTGCCAGCAATCCCATCAGCATAACTTTACCGGCAGCCTTTTCCTCGTCAGACAGTTCATAAGTAACCAGTGTACCATCCTGAGTATAGGTGATATGTGTCACCTCCAGACCGGCTTCCCAGGTCAGGGTTACAGACTCGTCAGTAATCTCCGTTTCAGAAGGCTCGTTCAGGATTTGTTCCTTATCGGTGGTAAACTTATAATCAGACAAATATACCCAATTGGACTCTTTCTCTTTTGAAACAGACTTAATACGGAGGTAATAAGTCGTTTCTCCCATCAATCCCGTAATCGTATAAGGTGATTGGGTGATACTGCCATCCTCTCCATACACCAGACTACCTTCAGCTCCCATTTGAACAGCATCGTACAAAGAGTCTGTACTAGCTTCTATGATATAGTATTCCGTGTCTTTCGTCGACTCCCATTTCACCTCTGCCGATACGGCACCGGCAGATACTGAGAAACTGGACTCTTTGGTTCCAAACAAACGGTCGTAAGCTGAATCCACTCCCCAGTCATTTCCGTCAGTACATGAAGAGACGCACAACGAAGCAAAAAGCAATGCCAGCCCTGCTCCCGATATATGATTTAATATTTTCATAACAGACTTATTTTAAAGGTTAATTTGAATAACCGTATGAATTATACAATGTGCCGTTGGAAGCGGAAATTGTGGTAGAAGCTATTGGAAGCAAGTAACGGTTTATTACAGTTGCGTTGTTACCCACCAGACCGCTGGAAATAGAAGGCAAATTAGTTTCACTCTGTGTTTTAGTGGAAGTGGTCCGTTCCGTACCCCAGAAAGAAGCGCTGTCATCATAATCACTTTCTGTTTTACCAGAAGGAATGCCATGCCAGGTTACACTGCTCATGTCGATCGATGTCTTCGATTCATCCGTGTAATTGAAGTAAATCTTTTTCGGATAACCGTTCGATTCATCTTGCATCTGACTCAAATAATCCGACTTAAACTGATTGATTTTTTCAGCCAGCAGATTCCAGCGAATCAGGTCAAATTTACGGCAGCCTTCACCCGCCAGTTCCCATGCATTTTCATCCACAATGGCTTCAAAAAAGGCTTCTTTGGAGTTCGGAATGCTGTTTACATACGCCTTAGCCTCACTTTTATGATCTTCGTCATAAGCACGAACGTGTACCAGTTCCAGTGCTTGCCGTGCTGTCATGCCATTGGCCGAACCACTGAAATCCGCATCCGGGCCACCAGCCAGTTCATTCATAACCTCTGCATACATCAGCAATACCTGAGAATATCTCATTCTTACACAGTTGATACCCGTCATCCATTTATTCTCCGGCGTGCTTAAAGCCAGTGCGTTCAGCTCATCGCTCATTTTTCTTACATCCCATTTGCCTACATAAATACCAAAGGGGGCATTTCCTAACATAAATTCTTTTGTCACCCCGTCTTCCTCTTCAATCTTGATATTTGAACAGGTTATATCCCGCCGCAAATCATTTTCCTGGAACGACCAGAAATAAGGAGCCGTCAGTTTCTGTACTCCAGAGCTGTTCTTTCCATACTTGGAAGTGTAGTTATTGGCACGTACTCCGATAGAGTAACCCAGTTCACCGGTGAAGCCCATGCCCATCGGAATTTCAAACATATTTTCACGGTACGTTTCATCCAGCTTCAGCTGATTCAGCAGGTACCACTCATTTTCAAACGAAGGATTCAGTGAATGAGGGCCTTCCTTAATAATTGTGGACAAATGTGTCAGAGCCAGTTCATACATCTTCTGGCGAGTTTGCGCATCACAACGCTGTGTCGGATAGGTAGGGTCAGAATAAGATGCCGTTTCATATCCATCTTTGGCTGTTTCACGAATGGCCCATCCGGCACGTGTCAACGCGATATTAGCCAACAGTGCATGAGCATATCCTTTTGTCACCCGCTCTGTAGTGTAAGAATTTTGACCAGCCCATGGCAACAACTCTACAGCCTCTTCCAGATTGACAATCAGCGTATCCATAATATCATCACGGTCTGTCTTCCCAAGATAGGCATTACTCAAATCGGGCTGGGAGGATTCAATTTTCAAAGGTATATCGCCAAAGAAACGAATCAAATCAAAATAAATCATCGCACGGATAGTCAATGCTTCTCCCTTATACCGCTTCATGCTTTCCGCATCTTCACCTCCAGCTGCAATCAAGGAACTTCCCTCGATACCTTCAATGGCCAGATTGGCATTTTCAATAATTCCATACATGGCATCCCATAATTTGGCCAGGTCTGACCATCCTGCACTGGCATTATAGTTCATAACACCCCGACGGTGACCAATATTATAGGCTTCAGAGCCCAATCCGTCAATCAACTCACAGTCTGTATTCAGTCCCCAGACAATTGGAATGTACTGCGAGTAAGTCTGGTCCTGCCCCATGTCACCATACAATTTATTGATTGCAAATTCGGTATAACCTACCGATTCATACACGCTCTGAGTCGGATATTCAGAAGGCGAAGTCTGGTCCAGAAAATCAGAACAAGCACTAAAACTCACCAGGCCGGCAGCCAGACACATCGTTTTCAGTATATAATTTTTCATTTTTTCTTCTTTAAATTAGAATGTAACATTAACACCACCCACAAACGTACGGCTCTTTGGATAAGATGCATAATCAATACCCGGAGTCATCGCGTTCTTTTTACTGCTTGTATCCACTTCAGGATCGGAACCGGAATATTTTGTAAACACGAGCAAATTATATCCCGTCACATAGAATCTTACCTTTTGCATGAAACATTTCTTGGTCCAAGCGGCAGGCAAGGTATATCCAATTGTCACGTTGTTCAGGCGCAGGAAGGAGGCATCCTCCACGGCGTAATCGTTCAGCTGCATCAATGTTACGGCAGCCGGATTATAAATAGAAGCATTGGAATTGATTTCATTCAACCGGGCAATCACTCCCAATTCTCCTCCGTAAGCCTGAAGGGTACTGGTACTTAGCTTACCCAAGTTCAAGCCAGTGGCCGGATCGATCCATGTATAACGGTTTGCCAAGGCAAAATCTCCATTCAAATTATAACCTTTGGAAGAACCGGCATAGAAAGAAGTGGCCAACTTCGTGCCATTTACAATCTGATTACCCACTGAATAGTTCATGAACACATTGAAATCGAAGTTTCCTACATGCCCATCCAGTCCAAATCCACCAGTCAGCGGAGCGATGGTATTGCCCAGCTTCTGCTTGACGGGATCACCATTTTCATCACAAACAAATTTCAATCCTCCCGGATAGTACTGCCCACCGGTTAGTGTGGCACTATTATCTTTCACGCCATCTTTTAAAACCCAGGTCGTTCCATTCAGAATCAGTTCACCGGTAGGATTTGTTACCGGGTCATATACTGTATAAAAACCATTGGTCTTATATCCCCAGATTTCACCCAGTGAACCGCCCTGTTCTACACGAAAGTCTTCATATTTAGAAATGGTACTGCCCGCCCAGTTACTGCTTTGCCAGGGATTGTCGGTAGCCAATTCATCAATCCGGTTACGGTTATACGCCAGATTCAGGTTAAAATTCAATCCGAAGTTTTTCTTTTCTACCAAAGCAGCATTCAGCGTAAGTTCCACACCTTTGTTGGAAGTTTTTCCGAAATTACGGTACTGATAATTGAATCCTGTATTCGAAGGTATTTCAGATCTCATCAGCAAATCCTTGGTCGTGTTCCAGTAAAGGTCCAACGAACCAGAAAGACGGTTATTGAAGAATCCAAAATCCAGACCGATGTTTCGAGTTATAGTTGTTTCCCATTTCAGATTCGGATTATACAGATTATCAGAAAGTTCCAGCATGCTCTGACGCACTTCATTGAAGAAAGGTGCTTTCGATGTATTGCTGGCCAGGGTGTAAGTGGTATAAATCAAACCCGAATTGATCCGGTTATTACCTGCCGTACCCAGACTCAAACGCAACTTCAGATTTGACAGCCAGTTTTGTGTGGATTTCATAAACTTTTCATCCGACAAGCGCCATGCAAAAGCTGCCGAAGGGAATACTCCCCACTGATTGCCTTTAGCGAACTTGCTGGAGCCATCACCACGAACGGTTACCGTAAACAGATAACGGTCCATCAAAGTATAATTTACACGACCGAAGAAAGAAAGCATATTCTCCTTCGCTCCGATAGTAGACTGGTTTGCCAACGGAGTTCCAATGCCCGAACTGGCCAGAATTTCATCCACAGTCATGGAAGTCGGGAAGGCAATAGACGTACTTTCCAAAGAAGTTTCCTGACTGCTGCTTACTTCATGTCCTACCAGCACATTGATTTTATCACGTCCGCCAAACAGTTTCTTATTGTCGTAAGTCAATGTATTGGCATTACGCCAGCTGCGGGTCGTTGCATTGGTAAACACGGCTTCCGGTTTTCCCTTCTCACCCAGATTGGTATATTGAGTGGCATCGGCTCCCCATGCCTGGTCGATATTCTCGTACTTCCATCCATATCCGAACTCACTGCGGAAAGTAAAGTTCTTGAATGGTTTCCAGTTTAAGCCCACATTATAATTCTGGTTAAAAGTTCTCTTTTGCTTGTATGTAGCTTCCAGACGTTCCAACGGATTCTTTTGTGTAGTAGTATTATTGTCTTCCGTATCCGATGAATCATACGACAATGGATTTACAGGACGGAAACGAGCCGCATTTGCCACAATAGAGTTAGATGCATTTGATTCGTTTGTGTCTGCCCCTCCACTCAATCCGTCTATGGTGGCATAGCTCATTCGCGCATTGAAGTCCAGTGTCATCCATTTGCTCAGAGTAGCTTTGATTTTCGCATTGATATTGTCTTTCACGAATCCGGAGTTCAACATAATGCTTTTCTCTTCGTTATGCGCATAGCTCACATTATAAGTCACGTCCTTTCCGCCTCCACTCACGTTCACATTATACTGCTGCTGTGTACCTGTACGTCCAAATATTTCATCCTGGAAGTCCTGCCCTTCTACCGACTTCCAGATATCAATATCGCTGTAATTGCCATAATCCTGGGAATCAAGTTCCCATTGATATGCCACATAATCATAAGGACTGAGCACCTTCATCATCTTAGCTACCTTTTTAATACCGAAAGAGGCTCCAAAATCCACCTGAGTCTTGCCTTCATGACCGCTCTTGGTCGTAACAATAATTACTCCGTTGGCACCACGCGCTCCATAGATAGCCGTAGACGATGCATCTTTCAACACATCAATGCTTTCAATTTCCGTAGGAGAAATATCACTGATGCTTGACACCGGGAAACCGTCTACAATATACAAAGGAGAGTTATCTTGCGACAAGGAGCCACCTCCACGCACACGTATGTTTACATCTGCATCGGGAGCACCGTCAGTAGTCGTCACACTTACACCGGACAACTTACCTGTTAAAGCCTCACTTACACTTGATACAGGAACAACCGCCAGGTCTTCTGCTTTCACAGAAGCTACGGAACCAGTCAGATCACGTTTTTGTACCGTACCGTAGCCCACGACTACCACTTCATCCAGAATTTCCGTGTCTTCTTTCAGCACTATTGACAGCGGAGTGTTCAAATTTCCCTTTAAAGTCAGCTCTTGGGTTTTATAACCTACGTATGACAAGACCAGTGTCTGTCCGGATTTCACATTTGGAATTCTAAAATTTCCATCAATATCGGTCACCGTTCCAACCCGCGTATCTTTCACCAATATGCTCACGCCAATCAACGGTTCCCCCTGGGCGTCTTTTACAGAACCGGTAACTGTCTTTTCCTGAGCAAAGGCATAGAAACTGCACGAGCCCGCTGCAAGAAACAGACAAACCTTTTTTGCATTTATTCCAATATCCATATTCTTTAGATTATTAGGTATTATTTTTAAGTTATTATTTCATTTCCGATTTAAGATTATCGTGTGCGTGTTCGTATCTGTCTACCGGGAATACTACGCGTCAGTCCTCATACCAGGCTCCGCATTCTGCCCTTTCAACGATGTACAAAAGTAGCACATAATACTATTGTCATAGAGGAATTATTGATAAATAGGGTCTAAAAATTGGTTTATTTTATAGGCTACAGGTACTTCTGGCGTGGAAAAAGTGGGAAAAACAATTTTTACACATCTTCCACAACACAAACGGAGACTTATCAGCATTCACTCCCAGTTTCCAGTCGGGAATAAGCAGTGCCTACCAATCGGATAAATACAGAAACTCTCCGTTCATCAGGTAAAAAAACTAATCTGCAATCCCTACGGCATTAAGTAAAAAACGTATCTATGCTGTTAATGTTTTCCCCCTTACATCCGGCTGGAATTCACGTCAACACAGAGTTCAAACATGCCCATGATTGCGCTCTCCCCAAAAATAAATATTCACAGGCATTAGGAGTATTACAAAAACGTTACTAACTTTGCGCCACAATTTGTGTAACCGCATGAAGTTAATATTGATAACAACCCCTACTTATTTTGTAGAGGAAGACAAGATCATTACTACTCTGTTCGACGAGGGACTGGACATTCTCCATCTGCGTAAACCCGACACGGCTCCGGTTTATGCGGAGCGTCTGCTAACCCTCATTCCCGAAAAATACCACAAGCGTATTGTCGTACACGACCATTTTTATTTAAAAGAAGAATACAAGCTCAAGGGCATCCACCTGAGCCATCGCAATCCGCTCATTCCGGACAATTATACCGGACACGTGAGTGCATCCTGCCATACCTTTGACGAGGTGATGGCCGACAAGAAAATGTGCGACTACGTATTCCTCAGCCCGATATTCGACAGCATCTCCAAGGAAGGCTATGCATCGGCTTTCACATCGGAATCCATCCGTGAAGCTGCCGAGAAAGGCATTATCGACAAACGGGTCATTGCCCTGGGAGGTGTAGACGAGAACAACCTGCTTCAGGTAAAGGATTTCGGTTTCGGGGGAGCCGCTATATTAGGAGGATTGTGGAACAAGTTTGACCCCGCTTCAGACTACAATTATCAAGAACTTATCGCTCATTTCAGAAAATTGAAGCGACTGGCCGACTGAGTCATTCGCTAAAATTCTGCCGGAAACGTTTGTCCGGCTTAAAGAAATGGCGTACTTTTGCAGAAAATAAGGCAATATTATCTATTTTTACAATGAGCGCAACATCACCTTTTAAGGTATTCTCTGGAACAAACTCGAGATACCTTGCAGAAAAAATCTGTAACAGCCTGGGCTGTGAACTTGGTAACATGAACATTACTCATTTCGCAGACGGCGAATTTGCAGTTTCCTATGAAGAATCAATCCGTGGACAGCATGTATTCCTGGTACAGTCCACTTTCCCTAACTCAGACAACCTGATGGAACTCCTCCTGATGATTGACGCTGCCAAGCGTGCATCAGCCAAGAGTATCATTGCCGTAGTTCCTTACTTCGGATGGGCTCGTCAGGACCGCAAAGACAAACCGCGTGTGTCTATCGGTGCGAAACTGGTAGCCGACTTGCTGAGCGTAGCAGGTATCGACCGTCTGATTACCATGGACCTTCACGCTGACCAGATTCAGGGATTCTTTGATATTCCGGTTGACCACTTGTATGCGTCTACCATCTTTGCTCCTTACATCCAGTCACTGAACCTGGAGAACCTGGTAATCGCTACTCCTGACGTGGGTGGTTCAAAACGTGCCAGCACATACGCTAAATACCTGGATGTGCCTTTGGTATTGTGCCACAAGACACGCGAAAAAGCAAACGTGGTAGCTTCCATGCAGATTATCGGTGACGTAAAAGACAAGAACGTAATTCTGATTGACGACATGGTGGATACAGCTGGTACCATTACCAAGGCTGCCGACATCATGAAGGAAGCTGGTGCACGCTCTGTACGCGCTATCGCTTCTCACTGTGTAATGTCTGGACCGGCTTCTGAACGTGTACAGAACTCTCAGTTGGAAGAAATGGTATTCACTGACAGTATTCCTTACTCACAGCGCTGCGCTAAGGTAAAACAGTTGTCTATCGCCGACATGTTTGCTGAAACTATCCGCCGCGTGATGTCGAACGAATCTATCAGTTCACAGTACGTAATCTAAAAAACAGTACCGGGCATTTTCCGTAAAGGAAGGGTCCCGTCACCATAAAGGATTTGCAGTCCGGTTTCCCATCGGCTTGCAAATCCTTTTACTTTGTCCTATTCATTCATCACTTGATTCCCGTTTACCCATGAAAATTCTCTGGCTCGACCTGAACAGCTCGTACGCTCACGCCTCGCTGGCCCTTCCGGCCTTGCACGCACAAGTCATGCACGACCCGTCCCTGGAATGGGGAGTGGTGTCGGCTACTATCAACGAAAATCCGGGCATGACAGCCGGAGAAGTCGTACGTCAGGCACCGGATATTCTGGCCGCTACCTGCTGGCTGTTCAACCACGAAGTGCTCATGCACGTCATCAGTCGGGTAAAAGCCATGCTGCCCCGTTGCGTGGTGGCATTGGGCGGTCCGGAGTTCCTGGGACACAACGAAGACTTCCTGCGCACCAACAGTTTCGTTGACTGCGTGTTCCGTGGAGAAGGTGAAGAGACTTTTCCGCAATGGCTCGCCTGCTGGCAGCAACCGAAGGAATGGACTCGCATCACGGGACTCTGCTTCCTGGATGCGGAAGGACAATATCATGACAACGGACTTTCGCGTGTAATGGCTTTCGACAAGCTGGTGAATCCCGAACAAAGTCCGTTCTTCAACTGGAGCAAGCCGTTCGTGCAACTGGAAACTACCCGCGGCTGTTTCAACACCTGCGCATTCTGTGTGAGCGGAGGAGAAAAGCCGGTCCGTACGCTTTCTGTCGAGGCAATCCGCGAACGTGTCCGACTGATTCACGAGAAAGGCATCCGTAACATCCGAGTGCTCGACCGTACATTCAACTACCAGAGCCACCGGGCCAAAGCCCTGTTCGACCTCTTCCGCGAGTTCCCCGACATGCGTTTCCACCTGGAAATTCATCCGGCCTTGCTTTCGGAGGAACTGAAACAGGAACTTGCTTCCATGCCTAAGGGACTGCTTCACCTGGAAGCAGGCATCCAGAGCCTGCACGAAGAAGTGCTTACCGTCAGCCGGAGAGCCGGTAAACTGGCCGATGCACTGGAGGGACTGCGTTACCTCTGCGCACTGGACAACATGGAAACACACGCCGATTTGATTGCAGGACTGCCGCTGTATCACCTCTCACAGATTTTCGACGATGTACGCACGCTGGCCGAATACCGTGCGGGAGAAATCCAGTTAGAATCCCTGAAACTGCTGCCGGGCACGGAGATGCGGCGCCGGGCCGAGGAACTGGGCATCTGCTATTCTCCTCTTCCACCCTACGAAGTGCTCCAAACCCGTGAAATCACCCCCGACGAGTTACAGACAGCCCGCCAGCTATCACGTCTGCTCGACGGATTCTACAACGCACCGGCCTGGCAGGAAATCACCCGCCGTCTGATTGTGGAAGAACCCGACTTTCTGACACGTTTCCTGGACCACCTGATTCAAATCGGGGTCATCGACCAGCCCATGGGACTGGAACGACGGGGCATCCTGCTCTACCATTTCTGCAAGGAGCACTACCCTCATTTCCTGACCGCCATGAGCCGGGCCTGGATTGAAGCCGGCATGTCACTCAAGAAGGAGCCAGCCGAACGGGTACGCACAAAGCACGTCACTCCGCCCGAAGCGTGGACGGTGTGCACGGGTACGTACCGCGACGACCTCCGCCTGTGCAAGCTTCCTGCTCCCGAAGAAGGCTGCTGCTACTGGTACGGCTTCGAGACCGAAAGCCAGCAGCTCCGCCCCGTGTTTGCTGCTGTAAGCGAAGAGTAAACTCCTGCCCCATGAAAGGGGGAAAATCGCCTCGGAACATTAGGAAAATTGGCGGGCAAATTATAACTTTGCCCGAATTTTCAACTAGACTATGTATATATTCCGATCGATTCACGAAATTATCAATACCATTGCGGCGGCCAGGGGACTGCTCACGGAAATGTTCGAGAAACGAAAGACGCTGAGTTTCCGCTATTCCGACGCACTGGCACTGCTCAAGGACGATGAAAACCGGTTGAAACTGCTCATAGAGAAAGAAGTCATCCGCCAGAACGGCAACTTCGTGGAACTGGATGCCCGCTTCCTCGACTTTTTCGAACTGCTCCTCGAAGCGAACGAGGAAATCAACACGGCCATCATCGACGAGAACATTGCCTTCCTGCACGAACTGATGGACTACTACGAGAAGGAGCAGATTGCCTCGCGCAAGGAGAGCTATGTGCGCAACATCAAGATTACCTTCCAGAAGATTGCGCGTACCACCATCCGCAACATCATGAACCTGCAGAGCAGCATCGACAATGCGTTCAAGCACGAACCGACTTACCAGATAAAGATTGCCAAACTGGAAAACCTGGACAAGAAGCGGATTCACATCCAGCAGCTGATTGATACCACCGAAAACCTCATCCTGCACGAGGAGCGACGGTTTTTCCAGCAGGCTACCGACGAGGAACTGAACCGCATTCTGCTGGAACTGCGTAGCGAACTCCAGCTCTCGGCCCACAGCCTCATCCGTGCCCAACAGGACATCATCAACTACCTGAACCAGATTAAGAGCCAGGTGATTCTGGTAGAGAAAATCCGGAAGGTGAAGTACCTGCAAGACCAGTTTGAGCTGCGTTCGCGAAGCAACCTTTCGGAAGTGCTCGAAAGGGAACATTCCGTGCTGGTGGAAGGCAGCGTGCCGTCTTCGTTCAAGCTGTCACTGCCCTACCTGAGTACCGACGAGGCACGTCCGGTCATCCTGAAAGTGCTGCGCAACCTGCAGTACCGCGAGATTATCCGCAGCAACGAGGCGGGCGCCTTCAGCGAGGAAGACATGGAATCGCAGGCCATGTACCAGGAGGTCATCGACCTGGAAGAAACCCTGAGCGACTACATCCAGGCGCAGGCACAGGCCCGCTGGAACGATGCGTCGGCTCCGGAAGAAGACCTTTTCCACTACCTGATGCACTACACCTTCGCCCGCGAAGTGGACGAGCAGGAACGCACCACCTTGTTCTGCCAGATGGTGTCGCTCTACGAAAACCGTCTCCGCATCAGCGAGGAATTCGGTCTGTATCACCAGTACGAATATGCCAAGGTGTATCCGGCCAACTCGTAACCCATTCATCCCTATACATTTGACTTATGGAACTGAACATACATATACCTGACAATACTGCGGCCTTGTTCGACTGTCTCCAGAAGGGACAGTTCATCAGTTCGAACAGCTGCAACGAAGCCGTACGCGACATGTACGACCAGATAGACGACCACTTTGAGGCGCTCTCGGTCTACTTCGCCCAAATCGGCTACACCCTGGAACGGGGTAACGAATACTTTTACTTCTCGCGCGTGGAACCGCGTACCACACTGGAACAGAAAATCATGCGTGCCTACTACTGGATTGACGTGCTCGACCTGTTCAAGACCTACGACGAAACTTTCGGTGCAGGTTTCCGCTTCCAGCCCGAACAGATTCTGGTGGAGGCCAACATCAACGTGATGCTGCAAAACAAGCTCGACGGGCTGCGCAAGCATTTCTCCGACAAGGACGTGCGCAAGGACGTGCTCGACAACCTGATTCGCCAGCTCACCAAGGAGTCTTTCCTGGAGCTGGAGAACGAGAAGACCAACACCTACAAGGTGATGAGTTCCTGGCACTACCTGGAACGCCTGATTGAAAGTATCCAAATTTACGACGACACTGAAACGGAAGACAATGAGAAATCTGAATAGAATCATCTTTATCAACAGCGCCAACATTCCCTATGCCGACGACATTTACCTGGACGGGAATGTGCATTTCATCGGCACGCAGGGAGTGGGAAAAAGTACCGTACTGCGCGCCATCCTGTTTTTCTACAACGCCGACACCCAGAAACTGGGTATCCCCGTAGAGAAGCAGAGCTACACGGAATATTACTTCCCCTACTCCAACTCCTACATCATCTACGAGGTGACCACCGAACAGGGAGCGTTCTGCATCCTGAGCTTCAAGTCGATGGGCCGCGTGTGCTACCGTTTCATCGACTCGCCCTACCGCATGGAGTTCTTTGTCGACGAGAACCGCACGGCCTACAGCGGCAACGACCGTATCCGTGCCGCCCTCGACCAGTATGGAGTGGACTACTCACGCATCATCTATACCTACGACGAATACCGTAACATCCTCTACGGCAACGGGGCAGGTCCCGAAATGAGCCGCTATTCGCTCATGGAGAGCAAGCAGTACCAGAACATTCCGCGTACCATACAAAACGTGCTCCTCAACTCAAAGCTCGATGCGGAATTCATCAAGAAGACCATCATCTCGTCCATCAACGAAGACGAGACCGCCATCGACCTGAACACCTACAAGGAGCACCTGAAGAACTTCGAGACACGCCTGCGCGACATCGAAGAGTTCCAAAAACGCGAAACGCAGAAACAGGCCAAGGAAATCACCTCCCTCTCGGCACAGGTGTCACGTCAGCAGACTGCCCTGGTGCAAGGTTGCCGCGAACTGGCCGCTACCTTCCGCCTTACCGAAAGCCAGTTGCCCAAGGCCGAGGAACAGAAGCACCAGGCCGAGAAGGCACGTACCGCCCTTCTCACCCGCCGTCAGGAGTTGCAGGAACAGTCGCGCCAGCGCTGCGACAAGATGCAGGAGGCGCTGGCCATCCTGAACAACGAACTGCAGAAAGCACAGCAGAAGGAAAAGGAATATGCCCGCCGCCAAATAGAAGAAATCATGGAGCGCTCGGCCCGCAAGGAGGAGTGGAAGAACAAGCAGCAGGGATTGCAGGAAGAGCAGCGCATCCTTACTTCGCACTACACGGAAATCTCTACCAAGTACAAGTCGCTCATCCAGAGCCTCGACGAGCAGTGGAACCGCATCCACGAGGCCAAAATCAAGCAGCTTGAGGGACTGAACAACACGTTCAATGCCCGCATCGAAGAAGCCCGCCGTCAGCACGAAGCGGCTACCGAAGCGCTTTACCAGGAATACGAACAGCTCTCCCAGCAACTGCATCCGGAGCGCAGCAGCAAGCAGAACGAACTGACCGCCCTCGACTACCAGATGCAGCTGTGCCGCAAGGAGACTTTCTTCGAAGCCGAACAGGAGGAACTGAAACACCGCATCCAGTCGTACACCGGTCTGCACATGAGCAAGAAGAACCGCATCAACAACGCCCAGCTCATCATCAAGGAACTTACCCTGAAATGGGAAGAAGAGTTGCAGAAGGGACTGAAGGAGAAAGACGAAGCACTGATGCAGTTGCAGGCCGAGCACTTGCAACTCCGTCCGCGTATGGACGAACTGGAGACCTTCCTGAAAAACAGCAAGAGCACCCTGCAAGGCTGGCTCAAGGAGCACAAGAAGGGATGGGAAGAAAATATCGGTAAGCTGTGCGACGAGTCCATCCTCTGGCAGACCAACCTCTCGCCGAAGATTGTAGACGAGGGTACGTCGTTCTACGGCATCTCCATCTCCCTGCAGGACATCGAGCGCCACATCCGCTCCATCGACGACTATCAGGCGGAACATGACAAGGGTATCAAGCGACTGGCTGAAATCCAGGCTGAAACCCTCCGTCTGCAACAGGAGAAAGAGGCCTTGGAAGAGCAGCTGAAAGCCAAATACCAGCCGCGCATCAAGGAACAGAAAGACGTGATAGCTGTGCAGGAATACGAGCTGGAGAAACTGGAACAGCAGTACCAGAAGGATATGCTCGACCTGGACGACTGGAAGAAGAAGGCGGAAGCCGAACGTACTGCCAAACTCCGGAAACTGGAAGAGGAAAAGCAACGCATCGCCGCAGAACTGAAGGAAATTGACGGCAAACTGAACAACCTGAACCGCGAAAAGAGCGAAAAACTGAACCAGCTGAAGCAGGAATGGAACCGGGTGCAGCAGGACATCGCGCACGAGAAGGAGACACAGGCCGGCAGCATCCGCCTGGAGGATAAGGAAGAACAGCAGCGCATCGCCACGGAGAAAGCCGAATACGAGCGTCAGATGAAGCAGGAACTGCACTCGCAAGGTGCCGACACCGAACGTCTACAACAGATTAGCAGTCAGTTGCGCGACATCGACCGGGAACTGCAGTTCATCAAGGAACACGCCACCCTGCTCATCGAGTACCAGAAGGACAAACGCGACCTCATCGACCACATTCCGGAATGGAAGCGTGAACAGGAGGAACAGAAACGCCAGCTCAGCCAGGAAAAGGACAACCTGCGACGGGAAACCTCGGGTTTGCAGGAGCAGATTGATGCCCTGAACAAGGAACTGCAGCAGGCAGAGAAGGAAGTGACACAGCTTCAGGCCAACCTGGAGGCGTACAGCAAGATTTCGGCCTACGACTGGTACAAGCCGCATCAGGATATTTTCAATCCCGAGAACCCCGTCACGCTGGAAATCCACACGCCGCGCACCTGCCTGGAACTGATTGACGAACTGGGCCGCACGGACAGCCAGTACATGACGCTGCAAAACCGTCTGCGCAAGGAGGTGAACCTCTTTACCGGCCACTTCGACGAGGAGAATACCTTCAAGTTCAAGACCAAGTTTACCGAGGACTGGGAGTACATCCGCTTTGCCGAGGAACTGCACGACTTTGTGGAAGAGAACAAAATCAGCGAGTTCGTCCGCCGCATCAACAACGAGCATTCCGACATCTTCAAGCGCATCAGCATGGATACCTCAATGCTCACGGCTTCGGAAGACGATATTCAGGACCTCATCGGTCAGGTGAACAAGGGATTCCAGACGTGCAACTTCGTGGGCGTTATCCAGTGCATCGAAATGAAGGTGGAAGAAAGCAGCAACCGTGTGGTAAACTGTCTGCGTGCCATCCAGAAGTACTATAACGAGCATGCCTATGACCTCACGCCAGGCACCAACCTCTTCTCGTCGGAAAACGAGCAGCTGGTGAAACAGGAGGCCATCGCCCTGCTCCGCGACTTCATCAAGGAGATTCACGCCTACCGCTACGACAGCATCCGCCTGTACGACTCATTCGAGCTGCGTTTCCGCATCATCGAGAACAACAACGACACGGGCTTCGTAGAGAAGCTGTCGAACGTGGGTTCGGAAGGTACGGACATTCTGGTGAAGGCCATGATCAACATCATGCTGCTGAACGTTTTCAAGGAAGGGGCTTCGCGCAAGTTCAAGGACTTCAAACTGCACTGTATGATGGACGAAATCGGTAAGCTCCATCCGAACAACGTGAACGGTATCCTGAAGTTTGCCAACGACCGGAACATCATCCTCATCAACGGCTCGCCTACCGAACTAAACCGCGATGCCTACAAGCATGTGTACCTGCTCACCAAAGGGGCACAGAGCAAGACACGCATCGCCCGGCTTATTTCAGACCAGAAACTGTAGGCTTTTCAGGCTCCATGAAAGCCTTTTTCAAAACGTCTTTGCGATTACTCCAAAACGCTTTGACATTTACAATAAAACGCAAGTGCCTTTTACTTCGAATGCACTTGCGTTTCAAATGAAACTCCCTTGCGTTTTAGAACAAACGCAAGGGAGTTTTTTATAGCTTATTTTAAGAATCCTCAAGCAGGCCATATAACAAAAAAAGAGCCTGAAAAACAGGCTCTTTTAAGATTGAATCAGCAGGAGCCGAAAGCGGGACTCGAACCCGCGACTTACTCATTACGAATGAGTTACTCTACCAACTGAGTTATTTCGGCAACGTGTTTCGTTGAAAACGGTTGCAAAATTACTCTTTTCTTGAAACCTGCCAAATAAAAAAGAGATTTTTTTCCGAAAAACTACATTTTTCCGGCCCGTACAACCTGTTTCCGCTACATCACAGGGGCATTTGACACATTATTACGTGTAATTTGTACAATAGTCCCTTGTCTGCCTTCTGCCGATTTCCTACTTTTACCCGCAAAATGAAACATTACACTACCATGAAAAAGAAACTGATGATTTCACTGCTGGCACTGGCTTCACTGGGAGCCGGAGCACAAAACTTGCAAAAGGGAGACTACGGATACCTGTACTGCCACATGAGCGGACGAGGGGAATGGACGGCCTACGCCCTGAGCCGTGACGGCGTACACTTTCACGACCTGATTGATGGCGATCCCGTATACAATGTAGAAGAAATGTCAAAAATAGAGGGAGGAGCACGCGATGCCTTTATCTGCCGTACGTCCGACGGAAAGGGCTACCTGATGGTGACTACCGACATGAGCAACGCCAAGAGCCGCTCGTGGTTCAACTACGGCATCAACCTGCTGAAAAGTGACGACCTGATTCACTGGACTTCTACCACCTTCGACTTCCGCCAGGGACCGGACATCTTCTGTGACCCTCAGTCGCCCGATGTCTATAAGGACTACAGCACCATCAAGCGCGTATGGGCACCGCAGATTTTCTGGGACCCTTCGTACGTATGGGCCGATGGCACGAAGGGCGGATACATGATATACTATTCACTGCTTAATCCGGCAGAAGACCAGTACGACCGCGTGTTCTATTCCTATGCCGACGCCACCTTTACACGTCTTACCAAGCCCCGCCTGCTGGTGGACTGGGGATATGCTACCATCGATGCCGACATCAACTATGTGCCGGCCGACGGACTCTACCACATGCTCATCAAGAAAGAAGGAGGTACACCCGGCATCTTTGCCGCCACGGCCACGAAACTGACCGGCCCATACAAAATAAAGGATGAAAATGACTATGTGAAGTTTGAAGGCAACAAGAAGTGTGAGGGCTGCTCTGCCTTCCAGCTGGTGGGCGACTCTACCTGGCGCGTGGCCTACATCGAATACTCCTCCAAACCCAAAAGATACCGCATCTGCCAGGCCGATGAAAAACTCGCCAACTTCCACTCTCCCGTCACTATGGAGGGTGTGAAACATCCGCAGCACGGCTCGTTCATGCGGCTCACCGAAGAAGAATACAAGCGCCTGCAGGAATGGTCGGACAGCATCATGCGCGAAAGAGCCGCCCGAAACAGCGGAGAAAAGAAATAAAAAGAGGAAAATGAAATATTTTTGTAAAAACTTTTGGCAAACATCCTTTCATTTGAACAGAAAACATTATCTTTGCACTCCGAATTATGACGTGACAAAAGAGTTTGATGTATTACTGTATAACACATAGTAAAAAGAATAAGCGCACATTCGGAGTTCCGGCGGAATGGACAAATGCCGGAAGCTATTTCTTTTTTCTTTTATGTCACTTATTTCCTGAATATTTAAGATTTCCTATTTTATCAAACACCCGGAACTGCTTTTCGGCAAGTCCGGGCGTTTTTTCGTATATACGAGAGTAGAATAGAAAAAAATACAAGATATAAAGATTATTAGTAACAAGGTAATGAGAAATGTAACATTGATCCTCGACGACGGGAGCCGCTTTCATGGCAAGTCGTTCGGCTATGAGAAACCGGTAGCCGGTGAAGTAGTTTTCAACACGGCAATGACCGGATACCCCGAAAGCTTGACCGACCCTTCGTATGCCGGTCAGTTGATGACACTGACTTACCCGCTGGTAGGTAACTATGGTGTGCCTCCCTTCACGTTCGAAGCAAACGGACTGCCTACTTTCATGGAGAGCGAAAAAATCCATGCCGAAGCGATTATCGTAAGCGATTACAGTGAAAAATACTCTCACTGGAATGCTGTGGAAAGTCTGGGCGACTGGCTGAAACGCGAACAGATTCCGGGCATCACAGGCATCGACACACGCGAACTGACAAAGGTTTTGCGCGAGCATGGAGTGATGATGGGAAAAATCGTGTTCGACGATGAGCCGGACAACATTCCCGAAGCTACCTATGCAGGTGTGAACTACGTAGACAAGGTTTCTTGCAAGGAAGTGATTCGCTACAACGAAGGCGAAGGCAAGAAAAAAGTTGTGCTGGTAGACTGTGGCGTGAAATCAAACATTATCCGTTGCCTGCTCAAGCGCGACGTGGAAATCATCCGCGTGCCCTGGAACTACGACTTCAACTCTCTGCAGTTCGACGGTCTGTTCATCTCCAACGGTCCGGGCGACCCTGACACTTGTGATGCAGCCGTACAGAACATCCGCAAGGCCATGCAGAACGAAAAACTTCCTATCTTCGGTATCTGTATGGGTAACCAGTTGCTTTCAAAGGCAGGAGGTGCCAAAATCTACAAACTGAAATACGGTCACCGCAGCCATAACCAGCCGGTACGCATGGTAGGCACGGAAAAGTGTTTCATCACCTCGCAGAACCACGGTTATGCCGTAGACAACAACACACTGGGAGCCGACTGGGAACCGCTCTTCATCAACATGAACGACGGTTCGAATGAAGGTATCCGCCACAAGAAGAACCCCTGGTTCTCGGCTCAGTTCCACCCGGAAGCTGCCAGCGGTCCTACCGACACGGAATTCCTGTTCGATGAGTTTGTAAAGTTGCTGTAATCCACTAAAAAACAAAGAAGACAATGAAAGAAAACATAAAGAAAGTATTGCTGTTAGGTTCAGGAGCCCTGAAAATCGGTGAAGCAGGTGAATTCGACTACTCTGGTTCGCAGGCACTGAAAGCACTGAAGGAAGAAGGTATCGAAACCATCCTGATTAACCCGAACATCGCCACCGTGCAGACTTCGGAAGGTGTGGCAGACAAAATCTACTTCCTGCCTGTTACTCCGTATTTCGTAGAAAAGGTCATCGACAAGGAACGTCCCGACGGCGTGCTGCTGTCATTCGGTGGACAGACTGCCTTGAACTGCGGTGTGGCTCTCTACAAAGCCGGTGTGTTCGAGAAATACAACACCCGCGTACTGGGTACTCCGGTACAGGCCATCATGGATACGGAAGACCGTGAGCTCTTCGTACAGAAGCTGGACGAAATCAACGTGAAGACCATCAAGAGTGAGGCAGTAGAAAACATTGAAGATGCCCGCCGTGCGGCAAAGGAACTGGGTTATCCGGTCATCATCCGTGCAGCCTACGCACTGGGAGGTCTGGGTTCAGGTTTCTGCGACAACGAAGAAGAACTGAACGTACTGGCCGAAAAAGCGTTCTCTTTCTCTCCGCAGGTGCTGGTAGAAAAGAGTCTGAAAGGCTGGAAGGAAGTGGAATACGAAGTAGTGCGCGACCGTTTCGACAACTGTATCACGGTCTGCAACATGGAAAACTTCGACCCGCTGGGTATCCACACCGGTGAATCTATCGTTATCGCTCCGTCACAGACACTGACCAACAGCGAATACCACAAACTGCGTGAACTGGCCATCCGCATCATCCGTCACATCGGTATCGTGGGTGAATGTAACGTACAGTACGCGTTCGACCCTGAATCAGAAGACTACCGCGTAATCGAGGTAAATGCCCGTCTGAGCCGTTCTTCTGCACTGGCTTCTAAGGCTACAGGTTATCCTTTAGCTTTCGTTGCAGCTAAGTTGGGATTGGGCTACGGACTGTTCGACCTGAAGAACTCGGTAACTAAAACAACTTCTGCCTTCTTCGAACCGGCACTGGACTACTGCGTATGTAAGATTCCTCGCTGGGACTTGGGTAAGTTCCACGGCGTAGACCGCGAACTGGGCTCCAGCATGAAATCGGTAGGTGAAGTCATGGCCATCGGACGTACCTTCGAAGAAGCCATCCAGAAAGGTCTTCGTATGATTGGTCAGGGCATGCACGGTTTCGTGGAAAACAAGGAGCTGGTTATCGAAGACATTGACAAAGCACTGCGCGAACCGACCGACAAGCGTATCTTCGTCATCTCAAAGGCTATGCGTGCAGGCTACACAGTAGACCAGATTCACGACCTCACCAAGATTGACAAGTGGTTCCTCGACAAGCTGATGAACATCATGCAGACTTCTAAGGAACTCCACGAGTGGGGCAACAACCATACACAGCTTTCACAGCTTCCGAACGAGCTGCTCTACAAGGCAAAACGTCAGGGATTCTCTGACTTCCAGGTGGCACGTGCCATCGGCTACGAAGGCGATATGGAAGACGGTATCCTGGAAATCCGTAACCACCGTAAGAGTGTAGGCATCGTGCCGGTAGTAAAACAGATTGACACGCTGGCAGCCGAATATCCAGCACAGACCAACTACCTGTACCTGACTTATAGCGGCGTGGCCAACGATGTACACTACCTGGGCGACCACAAGAGTATCGTTGTACTGGGTTCAGGTGCTTACCGTATCGGTTCATCCGTAGAGTTCGACTGGTGCGGCGTACAGGCACTGAACACCATCCGCAAGGAAGGCTACCGCTCAGTAATGATCAACTACAACCCTGAAACCGTATCGACCGACTACGATATGTGCGACCGTCTGTACTTCGACGAACTGACTTTCGAACGTGTGATGGATATCCTCGACCTGGAAAACCCTCACGGAGTCATCGTATCTACCGGCGGACAGATTCCGAACAACCTGGCATTGCGCCTGGATGCACAGAAGGTAAACATCCTGGGAACTTCTGCCAAGAGCATCGATAACGCTGAAGACCGCGACAAGTTCTCGGCTATGCTCGACCGTATCGGCGTAGACCAGCCTGAATGGAGCGCACTGACTTCAATGGAAGATATCAACGCATTTATCGAAAAAGTAGGCTTCCCTGTATTGGTTCGTCCGTCATACGTGCTTTCTGGTGCAGCCATGAACGTATGTTCTAACCAGGAAGAGCTGGAACGCTTCCTGCAGCTGGCCGCTAACGTATCGAAGAAGCATCCGGTAGTAGTAAGCCAGTTCATCGAACACGCCAAGGAAGTAGAAATGGACGCCGTGGCACAGAACGGTGAAATCGTAGCTTACGCCATCTCTGAACACATCGAATTTGCCGGTGTACACTCAGGTGACGCTACCATCCAGTTCCCGCCGCAGAAACTGTACGTAGAAACCGTACGTCGCATCAAGCGTATCTCTCGTCAGATTGCGAAAGAGCTGAACATCTCTGGTCCGTTCAACATCCAGTTCCTGGCTCGTGAAAACGACATCAAGGTAATCGAATGTAACCTGCGTGCCAGCCGTTCGTTCCCGTTCGTCAGCAAGGTACTGAAGATTAACTTCATCGAACTGGCCACAAAAGTTATGTTAGGTCTGCCGGTAGAAAAGCCTGAAAAGAACCTCTTCGACCTCGACTACGTAGGTATCAAGGCCAGCCAGTTCTCGTTCAACCGCTTGCAGAAGGCCGACCCTGTGCTGGGTGTAGACATGGCTTCTACAGGTGAAGTTGGCTGTATCGGCGACGACACCTCATGTGCCGTACTGAAAGCCATGCTGTCTGTAGGCTACCGCATTCCGGAAAAGAACGTCCTGATGTCTACCGGTACACTGAAACAGAAAGTAGATTTGCTGCAGGCAGCGCGCGCCCTCAAGGCCAAAGGTTACAACATCTTCGCTACCGGCGGTTCTTCTAAGTTCCTGGCAGAAAACGGAGTGGAAAACACCCGCGTATACTGGCCAAGCGAAGAAGGTCAGCCTCAGGCACTGGAAATGCTGCACAAGAAAGAAATCGACATGGTGGTAAACATTCCGCGTGACCTCACTCCTACCGAGTTGGAAAACGGATACAAGATCCGCCGTGCCGCAGTCGACCTGAACATTCCTCTGGTAACCAATGCCCGTCTGGCAAGTGCATTCATCAATGCCTTCTGCTCTATGAGCATTGACGACATCGCTATCAAGAGCTGGGACGAATACAAATAATCCGTACCGCTTAAAAATATAGATAAAATTAATCCCCTCCGGAACTATTTGTAATGAATGAGTTCTGGAGAGGATTTTTTGCCTTAAACTTTTTAGTTTCCAAGTTTCAGATTAAAAGGTAGGATTAAAAGTCCCTGGCCGAGTATAATCACAATCTGATACTCGGTTTCAATTCCATAAGGTACGATTAAAAGTAGAAATACTTTTCCATTTCAACCAGGTTGAATGTGTTTCAATTCCATAAGGTACGATTAAAAGAAGCCTATTTGTGAAACATACGTTAAGGCGTAAAAAGTTTCAATTCCATAAGGTACGATTAAAAGAATCAATGAGAAAGGATGCACATTGTTGCTGTACAGTTTCAATTCCATAAGGTACGATTAAAAGCATCATCAGTAATGTCTTTATCGCCGGCCATGAACTTAGGTTTCAATTCCATAAGGTACGATTAAAAGTTTTATAGTGTGTATAGCAAACCCGCGCATTACAGTAGTTTCAATTCCATAAGGTACGATTAAAAGAGGAATGATAATCATTACACTTTCACCCCGATTCAGTTTCAATTCCATAAGGTACGATTAAAAGGAAATGCAGTTCCTCAACTCTAACCAGGAATTCCGTTTCAATTCCATAAGGTACGATTAAAAGTCTTCTCAAAACATGAAAGCGTCTTTCCGAGATATGTTTCAATTCCATAAGGTACGATTAAAAGAGTTTATGCGCATCCGTTCGTCCATTTCCTCCATTGTTTCAATTCCATAAGGTACGATTAAAAGAGCGGAACGCAAGGAGTCCAATCCCTGGTACACTAGTTTCAATTCCATAAGGTACGATTAAAAGCAATACCTGCTTGAAAATATTCGCTTTGTCACCATGTTTCAATTCCATAAGGTACGATTAAAAGCTTCTGCAAAGACAAATATGTCACTTAAAAATAAGTTTCAATTCCATAAGGTACGATTAAAAGCTTGAAAGGAAGGATGATATATGCTGCCATTTCGGGGTTTCAATTCCATAAGGTACGATTAAAAGTCTTCATTATAATTTATAACAAACACTGAAAATAAGGATATTACACAATGCGAATATAATAAAAATACGATAAAAAGATGTCGATGCCCAATTATATAAAATCCATTAGGCATCGACATCCTCATAAATTCCTGTGTATCAATAAGTCAAAGAACTATTAAAATAATGATATTTCTACCAAGACAAAAAAGGAAATACATCGACAGACTGACTTCAAAGAAAAATATCTATATCAGCACGCTCTTTACCCACAATTTGCTTATTCATTGTATATTGGGAAGAACCACTAAATATAATTATACTATCTTCATTCTTTTTCATAAAGACATCACACATCATCAACAATTCTTTCAAACGAGCTTCTGAGATTTCGCCTTCAAACACAGAATTTTGAATCCAATTCAAGTACCTCCGACACAGTTTCAACATCTTCCCGACTCGCCGTTCTCCAAAATCATAGACCAGAATGACATACATATTACCAGTACATTTTAAAAGGTTTATATTCTTCCATAGCCAACAGATGTTTAGCTAATTTGTAACATTCCAATTTAACCAAGTGCCTATAACTTACAGAACGTTTTAAGGATCTGTGCTGAATCGTCTCTTGTAAACGGTCTTCCAAAGCTTTTACAAATATCTTCTTTCCTGATGAATTAAGCAAACATTTATTCAACTTACGGTCAAAATGTTTTTCCTGAATTTCTTTCCGGTTCAATACTTTAAAAATGACCCGATCCACCAGGATAGGTTTGAAAATCTCAGCAATATCCAGCGCTAAAGAATAACGACGTTCACCCGGTTTATGCAGATAACTGATAGTAGGATTCAACTGAGTTTGATGAATGGCTCGCAAACAAATCGTATAACATACCATATTGCCGAATGAAATCAATGCATTTACTTCATTTTGTGGAGGACGTTTGGTACGGTTTCCCATCTCAAAATCATTCAGAATTAGATTAAATGCGGCATAATAATATTGCCTTATCTGACCTTCTATGCCCATTAATTCTTCAGTATTACTAGTCTGGGATATTTGAGAAGAAAGCTTTTTCATCAAATCAATCAGCTCCTCCATATCCTTCCCTCTCCGATTATAGTATTGAAGGTTCTTAATCATATTATAAGCAGCTCCCTCAATAAACTTCTGCGCAATACACATTCTTTTCTTTAAATTCTGATAATAAGAAGTCTGAGCTAACAACATCCTGCCAGAAAGCAAGCTGTCTCTCGGCATAAATGAACCTGTGTAGTTCTCATAATAATCAAAGAAATGAACTGCTATGTCTTTTTGGCCCAAGAAATTAAACAATGAACTATTGGCACGCAATGAACCAAACACATAAAACTCACTGATATCTTCCACCGGCAAATAACGAGGCTGAGAAGTAACACTCATATCCTCTCCTTCTTCCGCACAAGGAGTAAACTTCAACGTATTATCTTTTCTCTCCAGGATACCGGGATTAAACAAATAAAAAGTCTTTTTCATTCTTCCACCTCCTTACTGTAACAAAACTCAAAATAACTGCAATTACGACACAAAGATTTCTGAATCAGCGGTGGGCAGTTCTCGTCTGAAACGATTTTCTCTATATCCTTTTTCATCGCTTCTATCTTTTCTCGATCAAGATCACTCAGAATGACCGGCTGAGTTTTCCTTAAAACTGGATATTCTAGTAAACCGGTCAATCCTTCTATCCCATTCTGCTCAAATACATAAAGGTAATACTTCGCTTGCCATTCATGAGCTTTTTCCACCTTGTTTGATTTCTTAATTTCATGAATCACCTTACTCTTAGCGTCATAATAATCGACCTTTATTCCATCCAGTTCTATTTCTTCATATTTTTCCGAACGTTGTGGATAAGAATCTTCATGAATCAGTTTACCCTCAAGCACCAAATCTGAGGTATGCTCAAAGTTAATGCCATTTGCAAACAACCAAAGCTTACGTTTGCATACTTGATAATAATTAAAATGTGTACCAGTAATTTGCATGTTTGTTCAATAAAGACATGTATCAATTTTATAATTGATGCTCATAATCAAATGCCATCATCTTATCCACAAGAGATTTTTTAGCATTATCTAAAGCCTCGGCAGATTCCGATTCTGTCATAATGTAACTGGCACAAGGCAAAGTAACGTATAATTCAGCACCAGCATTCTCATCCACTATCGGTTTTGCTTTGGGTTTTTCACCATCATCAATCAATTTCGCACGGATAGCAGAAGCTATTGTATTTGCATTATCACTTATAGCAACAGCTAACGTTTCCATCAAACTGAATGTACGAGCCTGATTGGAAGTGATTCTCCAATTTATCAAAGCATCCGCTAATGCAGGGATTACTTTCTCACGCTCATTCCTAGGCAAAACCAAACACTTTCCAAAGGCATTCAGACTTTCTACCCAGCCTTTCTCTTTTAAAAAAACAATCATTTCTTTTGTAATCTCCGGTTCGTGCAGGTTTGTAGATACACAAAATAATGTACGCAAATCAATTGCAATATCATAAACAAAAAGTCCTGTCGTTCTTTTATTATCTGGAATCCAGGTTCTTCTGGATAAAGAGCGATTATTTTCATTTAAGAAATCTTCAATTTCTTCTTCTGTCAATAATTTATTAGATCCTGCCATTCGAACTTTAACTGGATGATGGTCTGGCCTATCACTTCTATCAAAAGTAATATTTTCTTTTTCAACCCCAGCCAATAAAGGATGTAAAGGCCTCATGGCAGATATAGACAAAGGGCTTCTACGTTTCAAAACACTATTCTCCTTTACTTGTTCTGATTCTTTTTTATCACTTTTCCCAGAAGTAGTCTTAGCACGCATCCATCCTCCCAAAAGCTGATCTATATAAGTTGGATCGCATGGAGACCAAGGTTCTTTATTTTCTAATTCTTTGTTCGCAGTAATATTGTAATTAAATGTAATAGGAGCTACCGGAACATTCAAATTATCAGTTAAAGCTTGAAGTACAGACCTCTTGACCTGTTGTCCGCTTGAAAAGGCCATCCATCTGTTAAACTGAGCATCAAAATAAGTCTTTTGGCCATCTTCAACACAAAAAACTGTATGTTCTGCATGTTTTAATGCACGCAAATAAATGTAAGGATTCATATTTATTTCTTTTTTGTATTAGTAAATGTCGCATAATGAAATCTAATCAAAGTAAGAAAATAGGGAACATTGTCAGAGGGCATGATATTGACGATAGAAGCCATTTCTTTCATTTTTTCCATATCCTCTGCATCCTCAACAATATCAACCATACTTTTCATAAAATTCATCTTGTTGTTTGCCTCTAACACCATCTTTACCTTGTTCGTATTTACAGTCTTAGCTCTATTACCACTCGAACTGTATTTATAAAGCTCAGATGCAAACTCTTGAGCTTTATCCCATAAATCTTGATTGTTTAACATTGCCATAATCCAACTTTGATATACATTAAAACTTATTATTTGTTCCTCTTTATCTGACAATTTAGGAATTTTACCCTTTCCTATATAATCTCTTAATCCTTTAGGTTCCATTGCACGAATCCCAATGACACCTTGCTGACATGCTTTAGCAAATCCGACAGCTGTCCCCCACAGTTTTTCAGCTTTATGCCCAGATTCCATTCCAAAAAAACGTTGATATAGTTTTATTGGTCTTGTAATCTGAGATAAATCAAAAGGAATAAAACCTATTGTGGTATTTGTTGTACCAAAACTATAGATATAACTCATTAGTTTTGACAATGGATAATATGTAGATATACTAATTAATATCTTCGTCCATGTTTGTAAAGAAAGTTCAATACAGCCCATCCATTTTTTCGCTTTGCAGTTCGTAAATATCTGATTGTCTATATTGGCTAAAGGATTTTCTTTACAATACACTTTGCTATATCTATGAACTAACCATTGACCGTTCCAAGTTGTAATTTGGTTGCCTTTTAATATTTTTGTTTTATTTAAAAAATTACGATATATATTCCATCCTTCACATACATCAAGTAAAATATTGGCTTCATAAAAGAATATAGACCAACCACCTTCTACTCCAATACCTAATGCTGCTCCTATCCATGACAAATAAATTTCTTCAATCGAGTTTGGAGAAGAAATATTACTAACCTGCCCAGAAGTTGTAGCAAAAACATCGGATGATGGATAACCGATAGCATAGCTAGCATCAGGTATCCCTGTGTTAATTTTGTTCAGTAATAAATCATATCTCTCCCTTCTACGTTTGGGTGACTCATAATCACATTTTCCTAAGACCATACTATTCCAAACGATTTTAGGATTCTCAAGAGGAGAATTGCCTGCAGACATCATGTATTTCTGATGATCATAAAAAAGTGGATAAAATACTTTTTTAAAAAACTGCTCCGCACTGTACGAAGTACCATACTTTGCATTATATGCTTCTAAAAATATTTTACCAATAACAGATGTTACCATACTTACAACATTTCAAACTGTTTATAATATTCAGGTTTGGCATAGGCCAAATCCAGTCCCATACTTTCAGTGTAACTTTTATCTGGTACCACAAATGGATATGTTCCCACCTTTACGACTTGTAGATGATTAAATCCAACAGATTTAAAACTCATGGGTATCTCCATTTTAGTCCGTTCACTGCTATCTCCCTCTTTATACGATTCTACATCCGATTCCAAAATGCAAGATACAGAGTTGATATTCAGTGCCTCCAACAAAGCAGATTTGGCACGGTGACATAACATCTTAAGTATCCATTGATTATCCTTGAAAATGACACCTGAATAATCGATGTCCATGAAACGGGTATCAGGATAGACCTCATCCAACATCTGTTGAACCTTATTTTCTTCCAAGACTGTGCCATTGGGTAGAACTGCATAACTTCTCTGAAGGACCTCTTCATCGTATGGCAGTGCGTCATTTCCCGTATAAGGAGCTATCACATAAATCGGTTTATAATGGCCTATCGTTTCACGGCTACGTTTCCTGTTTATCCGACCAAATCGCTGAATCAACGCATCAATTGGAGCACATTCCGTTATCATCATGTCAAAACTGATGTCAAGACTAACTTCAACGACTTGGGTTGATACCACTATACATGCTTCCTTACTGATATTATAATGGTTTTTCAAACTATCTTCTAAATACTGACGGTCTATCCTCTTGAAATGACTATGAATTAACATGATATGAATATCCGGATAATTCGCTTGAAGCGACAGATAAACAGCTTGTGCCCTCTTGACCTGATTACATACCATGAGAATCTTCTTATTATCAGAAAGAGCTTTTTCCATTGCTGGGAGAGCATCTTCCAATTCATTTATTTTATGAATCACATGCCTGTTAAATTCATTCAACTGATCAGAAGAAAGATACACCTCATATACCTGTGACGGTCCACCAAGTATTTCTAATATCCGATGATATAAAATCCGAGGCATTGTGGCTGTTCCTACATGTATCCTGCATCCAATATTTACCAGTATTTCAATGATTCTTAATACGATAGCTTGTATTTCACTAGAATAAGTATGTATCTCATCCAATATAACATCACATCTATATAAATCTGCTAGCATTGCTTCATATCCTTTTACTCCATAGACAATAGAAGCCATCTGATGAGGGGTCATCACTTTAATGGAGGCACCTATGTGCTTTTGCATAATACGTTCTTCCCATTTCCCTTGTTCCAATTTCAGATTAGAAGCCGCATGCAAGAGATGGATTTGTGCGTTCGTATCTTTTAAATCTGATTTCAAGCGGTCATACATAGCATTAATCGATGCCTGGAAAGGCAATGTGTAAAAAATACGTCCTTTACATCTCCTCAACAAGAAATCCGTTTTTCCAGCTCCTGTCGGTGCTGTAACAAGCGTATGTTTACGCGCATCATCTACCTTGCATAAAGATAAAGGATATAAACTGTTTTGTCTGCAATAAAAAGATAGGTCTGGCAAGATAAACAATTTGCCAATTTCATCTTTTGTTCTATCACCCAAAGCTGATGCCAAATGATCTGCTCCCATCAGAATTCCCTTCCACACAGAAAATCCTGAACCGATTTTTTCACAATAGGATAGAGCGTAATTGTAATTATTTTCTGCTTCGTATAAAGTAATCTCATGAACAGCTAAACCTAATGAAGATAATATACCTAAAGCATCAGGAACCCATGAAGTAAAATCTTTGGAATGGATGCCAAAACAATCTTCCATATCTTCCAAGTCCAGCAACCCCAGTTCATGTATATCTTTATAAATAGACTTATGGTGTGCTGCTATCATTTCGACAGCGACCTCTCTTTCCCCTTCTTCCAAAATTGAGAGAAAGAACAAAGAAGCAATCTCATGCCTGAAAATAAAATCACAAGGGCGTACATACCCATGTCTCAATGTCTTTTGGAAAACACTGCTTGCTTTGCCTATATCATGCAATATCGCCCCTTTTCTAGCTAAAGAAGCATCAAGTCCGATATTGCGTGCTATAGTTTCGGCAGTTATTGCAACCCAAAGCAGATGCTCAAACAAAGGAATCAAACCATTATCCTCATGCTTGGCTAATATGTAATCATATCTATTTCCCATAAAATCACAATATAGATTGGCCATCTATCTCCAGCCAACCATACATAGGTGAATTATCAAACCGATTGTATCCAACCATAAAAGATTGCCTTGACTTGCCAAACCGCATTTCAAATCCCTTAATGGAATTAAAGCTGCTTTCATCCATCTCTTTAATCATGGAATCTGGAAGGAGTATATCTTCATTACGACACAAACAGACATGTTGCTTGCTTGCCTTTAATGCTTCACCATAATCTTCAAATGCCAAATACAATATGGGGTCAATCATAATTCCCCGATTCAAGACAGCCTTTTCCCGAATTTTTTTCTTACCATTGAATCCCCTCGTTTGAGTCTGTTCCTGCTGCACATCAATAGATGAGTAAGATAACCGATAACGTTTTATTTTACTTATCACCCCATTTTGAGTAAGAGTCTCAGGAAAGAGTTTCTTTTCGATACCTTCTAATGTTGACGGAGATAGGAACTGTTGACTATAAGTCAATCCGTCACGAACAGCTGTCCAAGGTTTTATAAAACCAAACTTTCCAGTATATTTGACAACGTAATACATGATATATCGATTTTTCAAGTTAGTATATTGCTCCAAATCCAATGCCTGTAGAGTTGCCTATTCCAACATTCCAAGCAAAAGCCTTTGTTTCAGGTTTCCCTTTTATATAGATAGGACATAAGCTTGCCTTGTTTCTTATATTGTGGTAATTGATGTATTTGATTTTTTTCTTCTCATAATCTAAATCAAAATAAATATTCAAAGTTTCATCAACTGGCAATCCGGCAATCTCCATCTTATGTATCAATGTTTTTTTCATTAGTTCGCTAGACAAAGAATCTTCAAATGTGTAATGTTTTGCTTTTCCAAACTCATCTTCAATACGTTTAATGAAAATAGGACTCCCTAAATAAAATAAGTTACGTGACATCAAATTCGGAGTCTCTTCTATCGAAATATCTACGACTTTCATCCCTGCAAACATTTCTGGATTCTTTAAAATCGATGCTATAATCTGTTTTATCCTTGTCTCCTCATAAAAACTAATAAACCAAGAGGCACCATTAGGAAAATCCAAACCATTCTCTTTCTTTACTCCATGATGTAACCACGAAAATGAGTATAAAGAAATAGAATCATGCTCATTATTTACTCCCAACCACTTATGCAATACGCCAACTAAATATTTCTGATAATCAAAAGACACAATTTCATTATTATGCGATGTGTTTAAATAAATTCTCATAGCACTGTCATTTGTAAAATAATCTACGACGCAAGATATAAAGAATATTTAGCTACCACAAATATTTTTTATTTTTCCAGACAATCTTCTTCCAAAAACAAATTTCTCTAATCAGTCTATTCTCATCGAAAATCTAGAAACTTACAATCCATCCGAATTTTTCATTTCAGTTATTTGAAATTATTATTTGTCAGATTTTCACCTCACAACAGAGGTTTCCAGTGATTCAAAGATAGTGAAAATTCATTTAATATAAAAGATGAAATAACATTGACACAAATTACGTATCATACAAAGCTGAATCCTAAAGCCTCAGATTAGCCTTAGGATTCAACGTTCATTCCATTTTTTTCTGAACAATACCCCACGCTAAAAGATGGCATGCTATCTTTTAGATTTATACCCTAAACTTCCCTCTTATCGTCTCAATACGTTCCCTCAGTTCAGGAACAAACACTAAGAAACCATTTTCTTCCATAAACACACGGCCATAGCTATTGCCCTTGTCAGTCATCAGACTATGTACGGAACCGTAAGGATCAGTCGCAATGTGCAGGGCTTTGAGCTTGTCTATCAACCCACTGCATGTGATACGCTCATACTGCAGATACACAGCTATGATTTTATACACAATGCTATACGGTTTATCGGCCCATTCGAATATCCGCTCGCATTTCTTGACTGTCGTTTTTTTGTCTGGCAAGACCTGAATTCCCTCCATACTTATATCGTGCATGATAGGCTTCATGCAATGTATCTCACGTCCTAATTTACGGGCTTCTTTTACCACGGTCATGCTCTCGTCCTGTTGCTGACATTCCACCACAATCATCTGCTCACATAGGGCAGCCATCAGCCGTTCGCACGGGCAAAGATTCCTACCGGACGGCGCACCGATCCATTGCGTAGAAATCACCAGCCCGCCTTCATCTACAATCCTCCGGCACAAGGCTTCCGTTGTAACCCCGCCAAGTCCTATTTCCATGATGGCTATCACGTGACCATCTGCATCCAGGCAGCCTTCCATTGCGGCCACATCGCATGCGTCTGCCAGCCTGCCTACTACGATACAAGATTCCTGTCCATCATGTCCACTACCGTACTTCTTCCCCCACTCACGCGCAATGGAAACATCCTGCGGAGAGGCTTGTGGGGAACCGGTAACAGATACCAACGGCTGCATGTCCAGCAGGCTCCAGTCGCCCATGCCATGCAACAGTATCGGACGAAAAATATCCAGTTCATTCAGTCTGCATGGATAAGACATTTCATCCAGAAACGACACTGTGCGTATGCCCATTGCCTGCTGTCGTGCCAGAATGCGCCCCGCTTCTTCCAACAAATCTGCCGGAAGGTCTTTCACCATCGGAACCAATGAGACACAATCATGGATGCAGACGCTCAGTTCGTCTATATCGCCCCTCAGCTGCAGGGCCAGCAGTTGCTGATGTGACACCGGTGCATGAGCTGCATCATAATCGGCTGTCAATTCTTGTTCCAGTTTCTCGTTCTCTGTAATCAAATGGGATACATAACCTTTCATAAGCGTTTACTTTAAAAATTATTTTGAGACAAATATCTGCACCCACAAGCTCAAAAGATGACCCTGTGAACAAAAAAGTGATATATTTGTGTAAGAATCGCCTACTGACCATGAAAAAATTAAAAGGACAACTGCTGCGCTGGATACTGATTGTGCGAAAACTGCAGAACCAGCCTTACATATCGTTCCGTAAACTGCAACGCGAACTGGAACGTGAGCTTGCATTCCGCGGCTACGATCCGGTATGCTCGGACGCTACCCTGAAACGTGACCTGAATGAACTGAAGGAAGAATTTGGTCTGGACATTACGTACAGTCGCACACACAAAGGATATTCATTGCCAGCCGTCCGGAAAGGATGGCTGGATATGGACTGCATCATTGAGCCGATTGAGGTGATGACTGCCTTAGGCAACCACAGTCTGCCGGAGTACATCTTACCGGAACAATATCAGACGAGGGGGACGCAGCATCTTTCCTATCTTCTTCATGCCATCCGACAGCGCCAGAAAGTGCATTTTCTCTATCGCAAGTATGCAGACAATACCCGCAGTGAACGTACGCTCTCGCCATACGCTCTCAAGGAGTGGCGAGGCAGATGGTATGTATTAGGAGCGGAAGAAAGCGGAAAGATAAAGACTTTCGGACTGGACCGCATTGAGCAGCTCACCCTTCTGCCAGAAACATTTTCCAAAAACGAGGCTTTCGACCCTGTGCAAAAGTTTAAGGATAGTTTCGGCATTTATTCCTCTGAAGAATATCCCATCGAAGAAGTAGTATTCGACTGCGACATGGAAGACGGGAATTACTTGAAATCGCGTCCGCTGCATCCCTCACAACAATTGTTGAAGGAAGAGAACGGAAGAATGGTTTTCAGTCTGCGGGTACGCATCACACCCGATTTTCTGATGGAAATCATGTCGCGCAGCTGGTCACTCCATATCGTGCAGCCGGCATCACTCAGACAACGGCTTTGCAACATCTATCGGGAGGCATTGCAGCGGAATGAATCATCTTCTACGGAAACCACATAAAATAAAAGGCTGTCTTGGAGACAGCCTTTCTTCATTAATAAAACCTATAATTAATCAACCAAAGGGAACATAAAGCCTTTTCCGTCATTATCATCAAACTTAGCTTTTGAAGGAAGAGGCAGATGTTTGGCATTGTTGCTGAAATCCCAGAGCATGGTTTCGTCCTCGGTGATTTCTCCTGTGTCAAGGTTGCGCTTCTTTCCGTTCAACGGATAATACAGCACCAGATTCTCGTCACTTCCGTCTACCGTTTTCCACATGAACTGCTTCAACTGCTGAGGTGTGCGGGCCGTCTTCCAGAAACGGATTTCACGAACCAGCTCGTTCGCACCGCCAATCCAGAAACCTACCAGACCGTAAGGCCCTGTACGGATTTCACGGTCGGCCACCAGTTCTCCATTTACATATACATAGTTTTTCTTACCGTCGTACACGAAAGCCAACATATACCAGGTGTCGGCCTGTGCCGCAAAGACATCCGCCGGCACGTCAATCTGAGAACCTCCAGTCTTAAACTGAAGCTGGTCGGGACGGATGGTCACGTCGCCGAAGCGAGGATAGATTTCATCGAGTGCACCGGACCCAGACACGAGTTTGGTACCACAGATGGAACGGTTATTGCTCTGGTATGAGTTACGGTTTACCATGACCTCCATTGTCCACTGGTCCACCTTGAAATCGTCCGGGAACATTTTTGCATCTTCACTGCCGTATCCGTCAATGCGAAGACACTTCGTATTGATGCGCTGCTCCAGTACAATCAGTGATTCAGATTCACTGTCAATCACGGGGACCGTACCGCCACTCAGTTTCACCGGCAAAGCATAGCTTCCCTGCAGGGAGAATTTCACATCCTTGAACTTTACCGGCAGAAATTGCTGCGTCTGCTTGGAGCTGAACACCACCTCCTTGCCTACTTCATACATTTCGGGCGGCAGCATCAGGTAGTCCGTTCCGTGCTTCTTATTGTATGCTTCCAGCTGTTCCTTGCTACCGGCTTCTACCGTCACCGTCTTGGCATCGTTTTCCTGCTGCACCAGCGATACGGTGATAGACTTCACATCGACTTCCTTTCCTTCTTCCACGAATACCTGCGAAGATTCGCCAGTCTTGATGTAAGCCCCCTGTGCCGACTGGTATTCACTGGTTGCATCCTTGTATAATTCATTCTGGCAGGAACAAGCCAGCAAGGCTCCTGCGAATATGCTGAAATATAATTTCTTTTTCATAATTCAATTTTTAATCTAACTTACCCGGATAAACCACATTTCCTAAGTGCAAGGCTTCTCTGAGCCATTTGTAAGGAGGAGTATTCGCATAGTCGTATTCCATGTGATACGTACCGATACCGCCAATGCGTCTGCCGTCGGGAAGGTCCAGCGTGGCATAATCAAAAATCTGACGCCCTTCCGGATAAGCATTGATTTCCGGACGCACGCTGGTGTAATTATCTACTCCACCTGTCTGCCAGCCTTGCTCAAACTCTACGGTGATAATGGTCTTCCGCTCCCAGTTTTCAAGGTGAGGCTGATTGATTTTCCTAAGAACCTGCTCGGTGGAACGTTCCCAGTACGCCTGATAAATATAGTGGTCGATGTACTTGGAAGCCTCGGTAGAAAGTTTCTCAGGCTGGCCGTCCATTACCAGCATTCTGCCGGCCGGACGCAAACGGTCTGAAAGGGTTTTGATAAATACGAACATGTTCGTATTGCCCGAATTTTCGCTGATAGTCTCACCGTTAGCCATCGAACCTGAATGACCATAGCCAGGCTCGTAGTCTATGTCGAAACCATCCAGATTATACTTCTCAATCGTATCGCAGATGGCATTTGCATAAGCCTTCACACCTTCCACAAAATTGCCACCTCCCTTTTCCACAATCCAGTAATTCTTCGGATCTTGTCCCGGAGGAGTCATCTGGTCGCCCAGGTCTTGCACAATCCAGCACAGCAGCGCTTTTCCTCCCTTGATTTCCTGGAAAAACTTCAAGTCTTTTTTCTGCTCTTCCGAAAGGTTTCCTCGCGTACCCCACAAGGATACGAAGTCTACGCTGTCGGGCAGCATCTTCAGGTAGTTCTGTGCATTACTGCCTCGTCCGGTCCAGTTACCGAACCAGCCGAACCCCTTCACATGAGGCGCCTGACGGTATTCTCTCAGTTTGGCAAAATAATCGCGCATAGAGGGAGTCAGGTCGGCTTCACTTTCCGCCTCAAGCAAGGGAATGTATTTCTCCAGATTTTCCTGGTTTTCGAACGTTTCTCTTTCAGGCAAGTTCCATTCGGAACAGGCCACGAAGCCTGCCGCCAGCAGCAGGGCTCCTGCATATCTTATGATTCTTTTCATCACTTCATTTGTTTGACATTTCCGTAAAACTCATTTCTCATTTCGGCTGTTTGGGACGGTTATTGCGCACCCACCACAGCCTGGTTGCTCCCTGGTCTTCACCACCCAGCAGCGCCGGCACTTCCGACATGTTGGGGTTTGTACCATATTCGGCCGGAGCAAAGCGGAATCTTTCGGGCGTGATGACATCTTCTTCACCTCCTATGCTCACGTAAGCTTTGTCATAAGCCGGTTTGAGCAGGTAAGGATAGCCCGTCCGGCGATATTCGGTCCAGGCTTCCACGGCATTGGGATAGAGTGCCAGGTATTTCTGGGTAATGATTTTCTGCAACTTCACTTCATCCGAATCCGCATCGTTCCACTTGGGAGACACATTTCCGGTAGAAAGCTTGCAGGAATACTGACGGTTGTAAGGCAACATAGACCGGCTGATGTCATAAGGAAAATCTGTAACCTCCAGATAGGCAGCCACTCCGCTTACTCCGTTTTCTTCGAACGACTTGGTAACACCTTCTTCATACAGTGCTTTCGGATTATCTCCTGTCAGTTTGTAAAGTGCGGCTTCTGCCTTCAGGAAAGACACTTCCGAAGCACGCAGCCAGAACAAAGGAGAAGCCGCATCGACCTTGGGCTTGGAGGCTCCCGTCTTGGCAGCGGAGCTAAGGGCATTGTTGTTCGTAGGAGGAAGAGGCATGAAATAGCCGTAAGAATCGGACGTGAACAAGGCACCCAGACGCGGATCGTCATACCCCTGCATGTAGGCCCAGATGGTGGCACCCAGGCGACATTCTCCGTAGTCCTCTACAGTCGGCAGCATGGAGTTCATCAGCGGCAACTTGTCCGTACTCCGTATTTTGGCCTCCTGTGCCACGGTTTCAATGACACCTCCGTGAGAAGGGTCAAGGGCAAACGTGATGTATTCCTTTGCCAGCGCTTCATCCTTGAAATGCACGCGGACGGCTATGCGCAACATGAGCGAGTTAGCCAGTCGTACCCAGTTGGAAGCGTTTCCGTTATAAATCACATCGTACGACGGAAGCACTTTCGATGCGGTATTGACCAGCAGCTGCGAAGCATCCTTCAAATCGGCCAGCATCGCCTTGTACACGGTCTCCTGAGAATCCAGTTTCGGAGCAATGTCTCCGTTGCCGGCATTAGTATATACAATCGGGCCGAACACATCCGTCGCACGGAGCCAGGCAGTCACCTTGACAATGTTGGCTACAGCCTGCACTTCCTTGTCGGCAGGGTCTTCCGAATTCTTCGTATGCTTGTAGATGTCATTCCATGCACGGAACAGTTTCGAATAGAAATTCTGGTAAGCATAGCTCATACGGGCATCCGTAAAGTTCCACGTAGCCTCCGTATTGAAATTCCAGTTGTTGTTCATGCCCCAGTAACCGATGTAGTTGCCGGCCGACATGATGTCTGTATTGGCCAGGTCGTTACCCGGTCCTGTCGATTCAGTGGGCGAACCGATGGGAATAACCAGCTTCTGCATGTCCATGAAAGGAGCCCCATACAGCAGTCCGCCCGTCTTCATTCCTTCTTCCGTCACACCATAGATATTTGTATTGATCTGCTCATAGTTGCAAGATGCAAGTGCCAATACGGAGAATACAGGTATCAAATAGTTTCTTATCTTCATATTATACGTTGTTTTTCATGATTTGTTAGAATCCAAATTTAAGGCTCACTCCATACGTGCGCTGGCTGGGCAACATAAAGTAATCGTATCCCTGTCCGAAGGTACCGGTAGAAGCCGTCAGTTCCGGATCGAAAGGAGCTTTGTTGTAAATCATCCAGAGGTTGGTGCCATACACGGAAAGGTTCACGCTATGGAACGGGGTACCCTTGAACCAGGAATTAGGGAAGGTGTATCCCAGACTGGCTTCCTGCAGGCGGACGTTGGTAGCAGAGTACACATTGTACGCATCCAGGTTCACCACCGACTCATAGTAGTCCTTTGGCTGAACTGCCACATTGCCCACCATGACTTTTCCGGCATCACGCGCATCGGCCGAAGCCTGTGACACACCGAACTGGTCGAGCACGGCCTGTGTCTTGGAAATCACGATACCTCCCAGACGGGCAGTCACAAGGAAGTTCAGGTTAAAGCCTTTGTAGGTAAAGCCGTTTCTCCAGCCCAGGTTCCACTTGGCATTGACACTGCCCAGCTTGTAAGGTTCCGTAGATTCCGTGGTAATGGTCTGACCTTCGTTGTACACGATGTAACCGTCCTTATCACGTTTCAGGCGTTCTTCCGCATAAATCGTACCTATTTCTTCTCCTTCGCGCAGACGGAAACGTCCCACCTTGATGTCACTCAGGTCGAGTGCCTCTCCGGTCACGGGGTTCTTCACGTTCGAAGCCAGTGCGATGATTTTATTACGGTTGGCAGTAGCCGTCAGCGAAGTGCTGTAAGAGAACTTGCCAAAAGTCTGGTCGTATCCCAGCGTCAGTTCGATACCCCGGTTTTCCACATTACCGGCCTGCACGAACATATAGTCATAACCCGACGTTTCCGACAACTTGGCTTCGAGCAACTGGTCGTAGGTATTCGATTTATACAGCGTCACACCGAGCGACACGGTATTGTTCAGCCACTTGGAGTCGATACCTACCTCATAAGAACGGGTTCTTTCCGGTTTCAGTTCCGGAAGCGGATAATACTTGAAAGGTTTGATTACACCTCCTTCAATGGAGTGCGTAATGGTGCCGGGAGTCAGTCCGGTGTAAGGAATAGGCGAACCCACCTCCGTATATGAAGCACGTACTTTCAGGAAGCCCAGCACCGGCGAAATGGACTGGCGCATGGTTTCGGGCAACAGGTCGGTTACGATGGCCGAAAGTCCGACAGAAGGATAGAATATCCAGGGCGACTTGCTGTTGACCAGCTGAGAAGGCTTGTCGGCACGACCGGTCAGTGTGAGATACACGGCCGATTTCCACGAGATTTCCGCAGAGCCGAACACACCGAGGTTCATCTTACGGTTGTCACCACCCGTCTGTGAAGGCACACCGGTAGAAGGGTCTATGTTGTCATAAGCAAACAGATTCGGCACCAGAAGCAACTGTCCACCGTATCCTCTTCCCTTCGTATCGTATTCTTCAAAAGAAGCACCCACGTTGACATTGGCATAAAAGTCTCCGGCAAAAGGCTTCGAAAGGTTGGCCATGATGTCTGCATATTTCTGGCGGAAAGTCTCATTCGAATAAGCATAACGTCCCAGCGGTTTGGCAAACGTACCGTGTGTAGAGGCATAACGCTTGTCTTCCTTCTCCGTGTAGGTATTATCCAGACGGCCTCGTGCACTCACGTTCAGGTAATCGGTAATTTCATATTTCAACGATGCATACAGCATGTAGCGGTCTTTCACCTCAGGACGCAAATTGCGGTAAGCCACCCAGTAAGGGTTCTGCACAGCCATACCGAAGTCGCCCGGTGTCCACGACTGCACATTGTAGCCCAGCTCGGCATCATAACGTTCGAAATACTTTTCCTTCTCAAAATTCTCTCCGCGCGGATACAGATAAGCTCCCAGAAGAGGGTTGAAATACGTACCGTAGGACAGCATGTTGTTGTAATACTCACGCACGTAGCTGGCAGACAAGTCCATGGTCAGCTTATCGTTGAAGAACTTGGTGGTATTTCGCACCATGGCATTGTAGCGGTGGTATTTGTTGTTGGGCACGATACCCTTGGCATTGACCGCCGAACCGGACACATACGTCTGGTTCTTGTCATTTCCCACAGACAGATTAAAAGAGTTGGTAAAAGTGGTTCCGGTATTGAAGAAGTCGGCCGGATTATATGAAGAAGGTACCGGCAGTTTTTCTCCCCACGAGGCAGCCTCCCCACTCACGTTTCCGTAGGTGTTCTGAAAGCGTGGCAGCACGAAAGGATTCGAGAATTCAGCCGATGACGACACGTTGACACTTACCTTTCCGGCAGCTCCTTTCTTCGTGGTAATCAGGATGACACCGTTGGCCGCATTGGCTCCGTAGAGTGCAGCAGCCGAGGGACCTGTCAGCACCGACAGACTTTCAATATCTTCAGGGTTGAAGCTGGCAATACCTTCACTCGACGTGCGTCCTGCACCGAAGCCCGTACCGTCGCCTGTGCGGTCGGCCTGATTGCCCATGGGCACACCGTCAATCACATACAGCACGTTGTTGTCTCCCTTGATAGACTTGTTTCCACGCATCACGACGCGGGTACCTCCACCCACACCCGAAGCACTGCGCTGAATGCTCACACCGGCTACTTTTCCGTTCAGGCTGTTCACGAAGTTGGCATCCTTTACCTTTGTCAGCACATCATTCTTCACCTCCTGCACATTGTAGCTCAAAGCCTTCTGTGAGCGCTTGATACCCAATGCCGTTACCACCACTTCATCCAGTTGTTCGGTATCTTCCTTCATGACCAGAACACCCAGTGTTTCCTTGGCAGAAACCGTCAGGTTCTGATACCCCACGTAAGAGATTTCGAGTGCGGCTCCCTCGCCTGCGGACAAGGTAAAGTTTCCGTCCATGTCGGTAATCGTACCGTTTCCGGTACCCTTTTCCAGCACGCTTACCCCTACCAGAGGTTCTCCGTTGACGTCAACGACTGTTCCACTCACTGTAATTTTGTTTGCTTGCGCCGACACCTGTACGGAAGACGCACTGGCTCCTCGCGGAAGGTTGGCATAAGCCGCATTTCCTCCCTGACTTATCAGCAAAAGGAATAGCAGCTGAGTAGCTCTTTCTATTTTCATAGATGATTTAAGATTTTGTTGGACAATTAAGTTTAGTTATCGCGGTTTAGTGGTACCCTGAGGAAGGGAATTCCCCTCCTCAGGTACCGGTAAAAAAAAGTCTAGTTTGGTTTTTGTTAAAAAAATGGGTGTAACATTCCTGCACAGGTACTTCCCTGAACTGTAAAAACAGTCTGCGGGCCGTATCTGGCCTTCTTGTCAGTTGTATTCTCCAATTCCAGAAGAACGCTTTCTCTATCCTTTTAAATAATGATACAGGCTCGGTTTATTATCGGCCTTACGAAGTGATTTTTTTCTGTAGTTTAGCTTAAGCTCGTTCAGTTTGTGTCCGTAAAAACAAGGTCGGTAGTTTTATCGGGCTGCAAATATATGCAATTTTTATAAACTTACAAACATTTATAAAAGAAAAAGAGAAAACCAACGATATTTTCACCGCTTGATTTTCTCTTATTTTCCGTGATTCCGCTGCGATTCGAACGCAGGACCCACGCCTTAGAAGGGCGTTGCTCTATCCAGCTGAGCTACGGAACCATCCTTGTAATTTGTAAAGCTTTCAGTGATTCCGCTGCGATTCGAACGCAGGACCCACGCCTTAGAAGGGCGTTGCTCTATCCAGCTGAGCTACGGAACCATCCTTAATTGCGGTGCAAAAGTAGGCTTTTATTTTGAATTACACAAATTATTCGGCGGTTTTATGCAAACCGACAAACGGTTTTTTATGTTTTCCGCACGCAAACCATAAGTTTTCCGGTGCAGAACCCTACGTTTTCCGGACGGGAAACACACAGTTCCGCACGGGGAAACAAAGAGAGCCTAAAGGCGTTTCCTGCATATCACAGAGTGATTTCCGGATACGTCTGCCACGGCTCTCCCCTCACTAATCAGCCGTTTCCTGCGGTTTTTCCGCGAAAATTCCGTAAGTTTGTGTAACGAAAACCCTAAAAACGACATCACACATGGAACAGCATCCCCAGCTTTTAGTCTACAAGGCTTCTGCCGGCTCCGGCAAGACCTTTACACTGGCGGTACATTATATAAGACAACTGATTGAAGACCCGTATGCCTACCGCAGGATTCTGGCGGTGACGTTCACCAACAAAGCGACGGCGGAAATGAAGGAGCGTATCCTGGAACAGCTTTACGGCATTGCTATGGCCGACGAGGGTTCGGATGGCTACCTGAAGGAGATTCAGAAGACATCGGCCAAATCGGTCGAGGAAATCCGGGAATCGGCACGGGAGGCGTTACGGCACATCATTCATGACTACAGCCGTTTCCGCATCGAGACCATCGACTCGTTTTTCCAGTCGGTGATGCGCAACCTGGCGCGGGAACTGGAGTTAGGGGCCAACTTGTCTATCGAGCTAAACAATACAGAGGTGCTGAGCGATGCGGTGGATGCCATGATTGAGAAGCTGGACCGGCGCTCGCCGGTGCTCTACTGGCTGTTGGAGTACATCGAGGAACGTATCGTGAACGACCGCCGCTGGGATGTGTCGAAGGACATCAAGGGATTCGGACAGAATATTTTCGACGAGAGCTACATCGAGAAGGGAGAAGGACTGCGCCGGAAACTGGCCGACGCGAACTTTATTCCTTCCTACCGGGATGAGCTGAAAAGTATCCGTGAGGAGGTGCTGGAATTCATGAAGGGATTCAGCGAACAGTTTACGGGCTTGCTCGAAATGCACGGACTGACTCCGACTGACCTGAAGAACGGCTCACGAGGCATCGGCAGTTATTTCAATAAGCTGGCCAACGGGAAACTGAGCGATGACATCCGCAATGCCACCGTGGAGAAGTGCCTGGAGAGCGAGGAAAACTGGACGACCAAAACGTCGGCCCACCGCGATGAAATCCGTTCGCTGGCGGTTTCGGAACTGATACCCTTGTTAGCGGAAGCGGAAAACCGTCGTCCGCAGAACAACTTGCTGCTCAACTCGTGCGACCTTTCGCTGCGTTACCTGAACAACCTGCGTTTGCTGGCGCACATTGACGAGGAGGTACGCTTGCAGAACCAGGCGCACAACCGTTTTCTGCTGTCGGATACCAATGCCTTGCTCCATAGCTTAATCAGGGAGGGAGACGCCTCGTTTGTCTACGAGAAAATCGGTACCACCATCGATACGGTGATGATTGACGAGTTTCAGGATACCTCGCGCATGCAATGGGAGAACTTTCATCTGCTGTTGCAGGAAAGTCTGGCACAGAAGGAAGGCAGCCTCATCGTGGGCGACATCAAGCAGAGCATCTACCGCTGGCGAAGCGGCGACTGGAAAATACTGGCAGGACTGGGCAATGACCGGAGTTTCCGCATCAAGGAATGTACGCTCAACACGAACTGGCGAAGTGAGGCACGCATCATCCGCTTCAACAACGAGTTTTTCACGGCGGCCTGCCAGACACTGAACCGGCGCTATCAGGAGGAACAGGGCATGCCTTGCGCCCAACTGGAACAGGCGTACAGCGACGTGCGGCAGCGTTGTGCCAAGAAGGAGGAGAAGGGATTCGTAAAGGTGACCTTCCTGCAGGACTCCAAGGAACGGCCTTACACGGAAGCGACCTTGGAACAGCTGGCCAAGGAAGTGGAACGCCTCACGGCAGAAGGTATCCGCCTCAACGAGATGGCCATTCTGGTGCGAAAGAACCGGAGCATCCCCGACATTGCCGCTTACTTCGACGAACATACCCCTTACCGCATCGTGTCCGACGAGGCGTTCCGGCTGAGTGCATCGCTGGCAGTGAGCATGCTCATCGACGGACTGCGGTATCTTTCTTCACCCGACGACCGCATCGCACTGGCACGGCTGGCGGTGGCTTATCAGCAAGGGGTATTACGCAAGGACATCAGCCTCAACACGGTACTGCTCGACGACCCGTCCCGTTACCTGCCGGCAGCCTTCCAGTTGCAGGCAAACGAACTCCGTTTCATGCCGCTGTACGAACTGCTGGAGAAGTTGTTCGTGCTGTTCGACATGCAGCTTATCGAGAAGCAGGATGCGTATCTCTGTGCCTTCTATGATGCGGTGACGGAATACATGCAGAACAACTCGTCGGAGCTGACGGCCTTCATCCGTTTCTGGGATGAGAAGCTGAACGCGAAGACCATCCCTTCGGGCGAGATTGACGGCATCCGCATCTTGTCTATCCATAAGTCGAAGGGACTGGAGTATCACACGGTGCTGCTGCCGTTCTGCGACTGGAAGATGGAGAACGAAACGAACAATCACCTGATATGGTGTAGCGTGGCAGGCACGGGAAAGGAAACCGACATTCCACCGTTCAACCGCCTGGACATCGTACCGGTGAACTATTCTGGTGCCATGGCGGAATCGGTGTATCACGACGATTACCTGGAAGAGAAATTACAGCTCTGGGTGGACAACCTGAACCTGCTTTACGTAGCGTTCACACGCGCCTGCAAGAACCTGATTATTTTCGCAAAGGCGGGACAGAAGGGAACGGTTTCAGAACTGTTGTACGACAGTCTGCCGCTCATGCAGGAGGTGGAACTGCCGCTGGCACAGGAGAATCCGGAAGACGATGCAGTGGGCGAATACGGGGAGCTCTGCACGGCGCACGATGAGAAGAAAGCGGGCAAATCCAACCGGCTTTCGTCGCCCCGCGAGGGAGTGCCCGTGAAGATGGAAAGCATCGAGACACACATCGAATTCAAGCAGTCAAACCGTTCGGCCGACTTCATTCAGGGTGACGACACGGAGGACACTCGCGGACAATACATCCGTCAGGGACAGTTGCTGCACCAGGTGTTTGCCCACATCGAAAAGGCGGACGACCTTCCTTCGGCACTGGAACGGCTGAGCTTCGAAGGGGTGTTCGAATCGGAGGAACAGAAACAGCAGATTCAGGGACTGGCGCACTGGGCCTTGCAGCATCCGGCCGTGAAGGACTGGTTCAGCGGCACGTGGGAGCTTTACAACGAGTGTGCCATTGTCTACACCGACGAAGAGGGACAGATGCAGACACGCCGCCCCGACCGCGTGATGCGGAAAGACGGACAGGTGGTCGTGGTGGACTTCAAGTTCGGAAAGAAGAACGAGGCTTACCGCGCACAGGTGCAGGAGTACATGGACTTGCTCACGCAGATGGGCTACACCCACATCCGGGGATTCCTCTGGTATGTGTTTGCCAATGAGCTGGAAGAAGTGACGCTTCCAGCCTGAATTTATTTTTTCACAACGATATTTCGACAATGCAATATATGGAAACTTTTTTAAAGCAGGTGGCCGCCGATTTGTACCGAAAAATGAACGGAGACTTCACGAAGGTGGCTGTGGTTTTCCCGAACAAGCGTGCCAGCCTCTTTTTCAATGAATACCTGGCACAGGAATCCGACCGCCCGGTATGGTCGCCGGCCTACGTGAGCATCAGTGAGCTGTTCCGCCAGTCGTCGCAATGGGTGACGGGCGATTCCATCAAATTAGTGTGCGACCTCTACAAGGTGTTCCGGGAAATAACGGGCAGCAAGGAAAGTCTGGACGAATTCTACTTCTGGGGCGAGATGCTCATCAGCGACTTTGACGATGCTGACAAGAACATGGCCGACACCAAGGCATTGTTCAGCAACCTGAAGGATCTGAACAAGCTGACCGGCGAATATGACTTCCTGGAGGAAGGACAGAAGGAAGCATTAAGTCAGTTTTTCCGTAATTTCTCCATCGAGCAGGTCACGGAACTGAAGCGACGTTTCATCTCATTGTGGGACGTGCTGGGCGACATCTATACGCAATACAAGGAATTGCTCCGCGAGCAGGGCATCGCCTACGAAGGAATGCTCTACCGCGAGGTGACAGAGACTATGGACGTACAGCAGTTTCCCTACGACAAATATGTGTTCGTGGGATTCAACGTGCTGAATAAGGTGGAACAAACCCTGTTCAGCAAGTTGCACGAAGCAGGAAAGGCCCTGTTCTACTGGGACTATGATACCTTCTACCTGAACAAGCATCCGCACGAAGCAGGCGAGTTTATCCGCCGCAACCTGAAGAATTTCCCCTCAGAATTGCCGTCTTCCCTGTTCGACCACCTGAACCATCCGAAAGAAATTACCTTCATCGAATCGCCTACGGAGAACGGACAGGCACGTTACCTGCCGCAATGGATTCGGAAGAACCTGACGGAGAACGAAAAGGAAACGGCCGTGGTGCTCTGCAACGAGGCCATGCTGCAGCCTGTGCTTCACTCACTGCCGGACAACGTGCGCCACATCAATATCACCATGGGTTTCCCGCTCTCGCAGACACCGGCCTACAGCTTCGTAAAGACGTTGCTGGAACTGCACATTGCGGGCTACAATTCCCGCAGCGGACGCTACCAGTTTGCCGAAGTCATCAGCGTGCTGAAGCATCCGTACACGCAACTGCTTTCCGGAGAAGCCGCTCCGCTGGAAAAGGAACTGACGGAGAAGAACCGCTTCTATCCCCTGCCCTCAGAACTGGAACGGGACGAAGCCTTGTCGCTGCTGTTCAAGCCGTGCAGCCACAATCTGGAGCTATGCAAGCGGCTGGCCGACATCTTGAAGCAGGTGGCACAACTGTATCGCAAGCAGGCAGCTTCCACCAGCGATGCCCTCGACCAGCTCTATCGCGAAGCCTTGTTCAAAAGCTTCACCATGGTCAACCGCTTCCATGCCCTGCTTGAAAGCAAGGACCTGGAGGTACAACCTGCCACCTTCCACCGCCTGCTGGTACGCGTCATGTCGACAGCCAGCATTCCTTTCCACGGAGAGCCGGCCATCGGTATGCAGGTGATGGGAGTACTGGAAACACGTAACTTGGATTTTCGCCATGTCATTCTGCTGTCGGTCAACGAAGGCCAGTTGCCCAAGGCAGGGGGTGATGCTTCGTTCATCCCCTACAACCTGCGCAAGGCGTTCGGTATGACGACCATCGACCACAAGATTGCGGTCTATGCCTACTATTTCTACCGTCTGCTGCAACGGGCAGAGAAGGCTACGTTACTCTACAACACAGTGAGCGACGGCATGAACCGGGGAGAGATGTCGCGCTTCATGCTCCAGCTGCTGATTGAATGGGGGTATCCCGTACAGCGGAAACAATTGGAGGCAGAGCAGTCGCCCATTGCTTCCTCACCCATCTGTATCCCCAAGTCGCCCGACATCATGAAACGGATGCAGAGCGTGTTCGACGTGCGGGTAAATCCGAAAGCCCTTCTTTCCCCGTCAGCCCTGAACTGCTACCTGGACTGTCCGCTGAAGTTCTATTATAAGTACGTAGCAGGACTGGCAGCCCCTGAAGAAGTGAGCGCCGAAATCGACTCGGCCAAATTCGGAAGCATCTTCCACTACGCTGCCGAACATATCTACAAGGAGCTCACGGCACACGGAAAAGTCATCAACAAAGACACCCTGGAAGCCCTGCTCAAGGAAGAAGTGAAACTACAGAATTACGTGGACAACGGGTTCAAGGAGCTGTTCTTCCACCTCCCTGCCGACGAGCGTCCGGAATACAACGGAGTACAGCTCATCAATTCCGCCGTGATTCTGCGCTACATCCAGCAGCTGCTTCGCAACGACCTGCGCCACGCTCCCTTTACCTTCGTAAGTTCCGAGCAACGGGTCATGGAGGACGTAGAGATACAGACACCCAAGGGAGCCATCCGCTCGCGCATGGGAGGAATCATCGACCGCATGGACAGCAAGGACAACGTGCTCCGCATTGTGGACTACAAAACGGGAGGTAAAGCCGACACCCCGCCCAGCGTAGAATCGTTGTTCACGCCCGGCCCCAAACGTTCCAATTACGTGTTCCAGACTTTCCTGTATGCCGCCATCGTATGCCGGAAACTGCGTGAACGGAATGATGACCGGAAGGTAGCTCCTGCCCTGCTCTACATTCACCGGGCTGCGGCAGAAGATTACTCGCCCGTCGTCCAGCTCAAGGAATCGTATAACAAAACTACTCCCGTGGAAGACTTTTCATTGCTGGAAGAAGAGTTTAGAACCCGCCTGCAGGCACTTCTGGAAGAGATTTTCAATCCCGACCTGAGTTTCAGTCAGACGGAAGAAGAAGACCGGTGCACTTATTGTGACTTCAAGGAAATATGTAAACGATAGAAACAGAATCAAAACAAGTGTTAAAATTACATTTTTCTCTGAACAATCCAAGTGAACCGGATGTTATAAAGATGTTTTTCATAGTAATAGATAAGAACAGTATTGGTATTTGTGAAAATATCAGCTGTAAGGGCAAAAGCGTTTGTTCTTTAAAAAATAAGAGAGGCTGCATTTCCCCGGCAGCCTCTCTTAATTTTTTATCCTCTACACAAATGTTTTTTATTCCTGATAATCATAGTACCACCAGTAGGTATCGCCAAATTCGCGACGCATACGGTTGCGTTCTTCCAGCGGAGAACCCTCTTTCTGCTGCAAGGTCTGGTAAGCCTTGAAACGATCTAAAGTCAGACTGTCTGCACGCGAAGATACGGTATCATTCCGCTGGACATGATACATTACCAATGCTTCCCGATAATAACGCGGCAAGGTATCTTCCGGCAAATAGAAATCGGGAACGGCCTGTGCGAAACTGTCCAGTTTCTTTTCAAGCAGCAAGGCCGAAAGGTAATAATCCAGTGAAGTATATTTTCCGGTTCCCTTGTAGCAGATGTTCCGCAGGAATACCATGCGGTCTTCTCCCGTATATGGACGTGCTCCCAGCAGGTAATAAATGGAATCATTCGTATAACGGAGCGTGTGCAGGGAATCTGTTTCAAAGAACAATCCGTCGGAACGGTAATATTGCGGATAAGCAAACAGCCTGTCGCCCATCTTTCCCAAGCGAGACAAAGCTACGGCACGATAGGCGGTCAGCGTACGGCTGGCCTCCAATGATTTTTCTCCTACGCGTAACACCTTGTCATACTCCCCGGCTCGCAGGTAATGTTCCGCCTCCAGCTCATGATGAAACTGCCGGTTGGTACTACCCACACACACCGTCAGCAGACACAACCCCAGCAAGATAGCCAGGTTACTGTTGACCAGTCCCCAGAGACTTCCTTCGTGATTCAGCTGTACGCGAAAAACTCCACGCAGCCAGTAACCGATTCCCACAAACAGCAACACCAGTAAAGGCAACAGCCAGGTCCACGGAGTATGGTAGTCGGAGATATACACTCCACGCCCTACATCCGTCAGGGCACAAAGCACCAGAAAGGACGGCACATACGCCAGGGCACGTACCCTTCCCTTCAGCCCCAGCAGACTGTTTACCCCCCAGCGCAGCAACAGCAGAATCAGCGTAATGACCAGTGCGCTGGCCATCGGAGCAAAGGTTGTCTTTCCATGAGCCAGCGAGAAATGAAGGGCTTCCAGCACATCGCGCTGGAACACATAAAGATATACAAAACTAAACAGAGAAAAAAGAAGACCGCATACAGCAATCATGATGCGTGCAGTCTTCTTATAAAATGCATTTGTGTAATCACTCATACAATATCAATTCAATCTTTCACTCGTTTTAATACAACTGCAGAACGGGCCGGCACATACAGTTTCAGCCATTCTTTCTTGTCTTTTGCATAAAGCGGGTCGGCACAGGTGAAGTGGCGGAGACTGTCGTCTGAGAAGCCGAATCCACCAAACTGCTTGTTGTCTGTGTTCAGAACCACATCGTAGGCACCTCTCGGTACGAGGAAGCCATAATCGGTAAACGAACGGGTCGGGTTGAAGTTGAACACAAACACCAAATCCTTGCGGCGGTATGCCAGAATCTGGTCACCATCGTTATGCCATACCTCGATGACATCCGATTTCTGGATGTTCTTCACGCTGCGAATCAGCTTGACCATTGCCTCATCGAAGTCGCCCAAGTAATGATAGCACAAATCCGGATTATCAACCAGGTTCCACTGACGGCGTGCATACTTGTATGACCATCCGTTGCCTTCGCGCGGGAAGTCAATCCATTCCGGATGACCGAACTCATTACCCATAAAGTTCAGGTAACCTCCGTTGATGGTAGAAGCCGTGAGCAGACGAATCATCTTGTGCAGGGCAATGCCTCGTTCCACCACTCCATTCTCGTCGCCAATCTTGAAGTGCCAGTACATGTCGGCATCAATCAGGCGGAAGATGATGGTCTTGTCGCCCACCAGTGCCTGGTCGTGGCTTTCGCAGTAAGAGATGGTCTTTTCATCCTTGCGGCGGTTGGTCACTTCCCAGAACAGGCTGGACGGTTTCCAGTCCTCATCGCGACGTTCCTTGATAATCTTAATCCAGTAGTCAGGAATGTTCATAGCCATACGGTAGTCGAAGCCGTAACCTCCGTCTTCAAACGGAGCAGCCAGTCCCGGCATACCCGATACTTCCTCGGCAATGGTAATGGCCTTCGGATTCACTTCATGAATCAGCCGGTTGGCCAGCGTCAGGTAACAGATGGCATTGTCATCCTGATGACCGTTGAAGTAGTCACCATAGTTGCAGAAGGCCTCACCCAGTCCGTGACTGTAATAAAGCATAGAAGTCACCCCATCGAAACGGAAACCGTCGAAATGGAACTCTTCCAACCAGTACTTACAGTTGGACAACAGGAAGTGAATCACCTCGTTCTTGCCATAGTCAAAGCAGAGCGAATCCCATGCCGGATGTTCACGACGTCCGCCCTGATAGAAATACTGGCAAGGATCACCGGCAAAGTTGCCCAATCCTTCCACCTCGTTCTTCACGGCGTGTGAGTGTACAATATCCATAATCACGGCAATGTTCATCTGGTGTGCCGTGTCGATAAGCTGTTTCAGTTCTTCCGGTGTACCGAAGCGTGAAGAAGGAGCAAAGAAGCTGGACACATGATAGCCGAAACTTCCGTAATAAGGATGTTCCTGAATGGCCATAATCTGAATACAATTGTATCCGTCCTTCGCAATTCGCGGCAGTACATTCTCACGGAATTCATTGTACGTACCAACCTTTTCCGCATCCTGTCCCATACCGATGTGGCATTCGTAAATCATCAGCGGAGCCACATTAGGCGTAAAGGTCTTTTTCTTGAACTTATACGGTTTCTCCGGATTCCATACCTGTGCACTGAAAATCTTGGTCTGTTCATCCTGCACAACGCGAGTAGCCCATGCCGGAATACGTTCACCGCATCCGCCTTCCCAGTACACTTTCAGCTTGTACAAGTCGCCGTGCTTCATGGCCTTTTCCGGCAGATTGATTTCCCAGTTGCCCGTCTTGCGCACACGTTTCATGCGGAAAGCCGGTTTCTCCTGCCAGTCGTTGAAATCGCCCACCAGGTAGATTTCCGTCGCATTCGGTGCCCATTCACGGAAGGTCCATCCCTTGTCTGTGCGGTGCAGACCAAAATACATGTGTCCGGTAGCAAAATCCGACAACGTCTTCTTTCCTACCAGTTCCTTTTCTTTTTCCACCACATGCTGATGACGGCCGTTGATAGCGTCGGCGTATGGTTCCAGCCACGAATCATTCTTTATGATATTCAATACCTTGTCCATAGTATTAGTAATTAGAAATTATTTGACACGTACTTTTACAATCACTTTTCTTACTCCGTCGGGAGTTACGCCCGGTGCATGTGCATCTTCCGGGAAGAAAATAGCAAACATACCCGGCTTTACGGTCAGGTAGTCAGTAGCCAGTCCTTCATAGAAGGTAATATCTTTTTCTGCATTGTAAGCAGCTTCAGGCAAATCCGTACGCGGCATATAGCCCATTACTTCCACCCCCGACAATGGAATCTGGATGTCGATGAAATCATTGTGTGTTTCCAGACGCGCTTCTTCCTTTGTCTTCGGACGTGCATCTGCAAAATTCACCATCAGTTCACCTTCCTTCAGCACTACCTTCCCCACTTCGTGTACCTGCAAGTCAGTTGCCTTCAGGAAAGCTACAGCCTCTGCAAACAAAGGATTCAGTGACACATATTTTTCCAGATTTTCCAATTTGTCAATAACCATATTCTTTCAATTTTAAATCGTTAATATTTTATTCAAACTCATCTATCGTTTCATTTGTAAAATCGGCAAAGCGTTTCAACTGGCGAAACACGTCGATAATCCGTTCCATAAAGTCCGGACGGGAAAAGAACTCATCTTCCACCTGGCAGGCCACCGTAAAGTTCTTGCAACGGATGTACTGCGGATAAGGAAAATCCTTCGGAAATCCCTTGGGCACCGTCTTCAGATGCGACTCGCCTACCATCGGGAAATACTGCTTGAAAGCCGGGTCTTCCACTATGGCACGATACTCGTCAATGCGGTCGCACACCGACTGACGCACCGCCCGCAACATATCGGCAGGCATGCACCAGCTTCCTCCGGCCAGCATACAGTTGCCCGGTTCCAGATGAAGATAATAACCACAGTGATTGGATTTCTTTCCCCTTGCATTGATATACCCTCCGATGTGGGTCTTATAAGGAGACTTGTCGGAAGAAAAACGGACATCCCGGTAGATGCGATACGTGCAGTCACGCGGAAGGACGTGCGCCACACTTTCATCCCATGGCGAAAGGCGGGCAATCACCCCTGCCAGCAACTCCTCGAAGTCTGCCTGCACACTCAAATATTCCGCTTTATGTTCCTGAAACCACTCCCGGTTGTTGTTTGCCGCCAGTACTTTCAGGAAATCCAATATGCCCGGTATATCCATATTCTTTACTTTTGAGTCACACAAACTTACGAAATTAATTCTTATCTGTCGAATAAAACGATATTTTTTTACATTATCCCAGCAGATTCAACAGAAAATCGTGGACCTTTCCGTTGGAAGCCACCACTTCGCGGCCAGAATAGCATGAATCGCCCCCGGAAAAGTCGGTCACCCTTCCTCCGGCATTCTGTACCAGCAGGATACCTGCCGCCACATCCCACGGACAAGTGAAGGCTTCGGCACGCGCTTCAAAACGCCCGTCGGCCACGTAACACATCTCGGCAGCTGCCGCACCGACCACCCGAATGCCTGCCACATGCCCGTAGCAGCCTTCTATCAGGCGGTTGAATACCGGCTTGTAAGCCTCCGTTTCGTACGGAAGACCGAAAGCCATAAAAGCCTCATCGGGTACAGCTACCTGCGACACCCGAATCTGTCGGTCATTACAATAAGCAGGCGCCCCCTTGTAAGTCCAGAAACACTCGTCGCGGCACACTTCATAAACCACTCCCAGCAAGATTTCCTCACGGTTACGCAAGGCAATGCTCACACAATAAGGTGCATGGTTATGAATGAAGTTAGTCGTACCGTCCAGCGGGTCAACCAGCCAGCAATACTCCTCGTCGGTGTGAGTTCCGCTCCCCTCTTCAGCAATAAAACCTGCCTCGGGAAGCAACTCCCGCAGACAGGCTACTATTCTTCGTTCCGATTCCTTGTCGACATACGACACATAATCGTGTGCGTGCTTCTTCTCGATCCGCTCACGGCTGAACTTCTTCCGCTCCTCACGGATAAAAGCCCCCGTGGCTACAGCCAGTTCACGCACCTTCAAAGTCAGTTCGGATAATTCCATCATTATTTTTTCTCCTCCAATAAACGTCCGTATCTGAAAGTCCCTTTCCGGACAATATTTCCGTTGGCATCCATCTCTACGAATGGACCGTCTTTCTTTCCCTGCTTGAAGAAGCCCTCAAAGCGAGTGCCGTCCTTTTCAATCAGCACACCCTTTCCTTCTTCCTTTCCACGTACAAAAGAACCGGTATAGACAGAACCGTCGGCCATGTGAAGCACACCTTCTCCCTCGGCCATGTTGTTCTTCCACTGACCTTCGTATTCATCACCGTTGGCCCACTTGTATTTTCCGGTACCCGAGCGCTGGTTCTTCGACCATTGCCCGTCGTACACCGCTCCGTTGGCCCAAGTGAACGTGCCTTGTCCTTCCTGCTGTCCGTTCAGGAAATGACCTACGTATTTGTCACCGTTCGGATACGTATAGATACCCCTTCCCGTGCGTTCACCGTTGGCATAATCGCCCTCATAGCGTTCGCCGTTCTGGAAATAATAGATACCCTTTCCATCCTGCACATCATCCTTCCAGTCGCCCACGTACTTGTCGCCGTTGGTATAGTAGAAAGTACCCTTTCCGTGACGCATACCGTCCTTCCAGTCGCCTTCATACTTCGACTTATCCTCCCACACCATGGTGCCCTTCCCGTTCTTCAGGTCGTTCTTCCATTCGCCGGTGTAGACCGCTCCGCCTTTCCAGGTATAAGTACCCTGTCCGTTGCGCTTGTCATGATGCCAGGTTCCGGTATATAAGTCCCCGTTATAATAGGTCATCGTACCCTCACCCTCCTGGTAGTCAGTGTACCACATCCCGTCGTAACGGTTGTTGTTCATAAAATAATACGTTCCCTTGCCGTGCTGCTGGTCTTCGTACCACTCTCCCACGTATTTTTCTCCGTCGCTGAAAGTGTAGGTACCTTCACCCTGGCGTTTACCCTTCACGTATTCACCTTCGTACACGTCGCCATTGCGGAACACCGTCTTTCCCTTTCCGTTCGGGCGACGTCCTTTCAGTTCGCCGGTATATTCCGAACCATCCTTAAACTGGTAGTATCCCAATGACAACTGGGCCGAAGCCGATACCGAGCTGAATGCCAGCAAAGCAAATAAAAATAATGTATGTTTGTTCTTTCTCACGTTCTTAGTCTCTTTTTTAATTCCGCTCAAAAATAGTCTTTTTACTTTTGCACGAGCCGGAAGGTTTATACTTTTTTACCTGCCACTACCTCTATTAAGTTTTCTTTGCAGAAATAGCGCTGAGCCAGCGAAAGCAGTTCGTCGGACGTCACCTCACGGATGGCAGCCAGCGACGCATCAAAAAAGTCGGGCTTCAATCCGGCCGTTTCGATGAATATCCAGGCATCCGAAAGCGAGAATGCCCCCTCGTACGAACGGCACATATCGCCCAGCATGTAGTTGCGCACCATCTCCAGTTCTTCTGCCGGCACCTTGTCCTGACGCAGACGGTCCATTTCATGATACACTTCCGCAATGACAGACTCCATGTATTCATTGGCTGCCTCCGTACTCACCACCAGCAGACTCGTGCCCGGATAAGACACCAGTCCGGCCCCGATGCCGTAGGTATATCCCTTATCCTCACGGATATTCGACATCAGACGACTGCCGAAATACCCTCCGAACAGCGTAACCAGCACACGCAGTTTCAGGTAATCAGGATGCTTGCGGTCGAGCGAGAAACCACCCATGCGGAGCGAACTCTGCAAGGCATCCTCCTTCTCCACGTGAATCCGTTTGCGGGCATCCTTCACAATGTCCCACGTGCGTTCCACCTTCTCTGCCGTACAATTTCCCCAGGGCGCCTCTCCCCAGTGACGTTCGATGCAGCGCACCACCTCGGGCGTTACCTTACCCGACACGTACATGGAGCAGTTGCCCGAATGATAATGGCGGTGATAGAAATCCTTCAGCGCCTCCACCTGAATGCGTTCATAATCCTCCAGTTCGGCATAGCGTCCCAACGGATGCGAAGTACCGAAGAGCGAACGGTTCAGCTGCTTGCGAGCCAGTACGTCCACCCGCTGGTTGTTCACCAGAAACTGCTGGCGGTTGATGTCGCAGATAATGCGGAACTGCTCTTCCGGAAACACAGACTCCTTCACCAGTCCGGCCACAATCTCCATGGTGCGGTCAAGGTGTTTCGTCAGCGTATACAACGTCACAAATCCACAGTTCACAGAAGAAGAAAGGTCGAGCCACGCCCCGTAATAATCCAGCCGTTCGGCAATCTCGCCCGACGTCATGCGCACCGTTCCCTCACGCAGCATACGGTTGGTAAACACGGCCTGAAGCGGCTGCGACTGGTCGAGTTGTCCGCTCCGCACCAACAGGTCAAAACGAATCACGTCTTCGTTTCCGGCCGAAAGCACATACAGCGGCATGCCGTTCTTCATACGGTGCAACTCCGGCTGCAAGATGGAAAAATGCTCCAGCTGACGGATGGCAGGCGCCACACTACGGTCGAGCTGCGTCATAGTGCCTCCTGCTGATTACGCAGAAACTCTTCGGCCCGTGCCAGATCCTGCGGCGTGTCAATACCAATGGTCTCCACTTCGCTGATGCCCACCTTGATGGAATAGCCGTTCTCCAGCCAGCGCAACTGCTCCAGCGATTCGGCCAGTTCGAGCGACGACTGCGGAAGAGATGTAATCTCCTTCAGCACCGGAGCGCGGTAGGCATAAAGTCCGATATGTTTATAATACGTATGTCCGGCCAGCCACTCCTTCTTGTCGCGGTTACGCTGGTAAGGAATGATGGAACGGCTGAAGTAGAGCGCCTTCATTTCCTTGTTCACCACCACCTTGGGCGAGTTCACGTTTTCCAGCGCATCAAATCCGTCGGCAGGTGTAAACGGTTTCACAAGTGTAGCAATCTGTGTTGACGCATCGTCAAAGCAGGCCTTCACGGCTTCCAGCTGCGAACGCTGGATGAACGGTTCATCACCCTGAATGTTCACCACCACGTCATAGCCGCTGCCCACCTTACAGTAAGCCTCGTAGCAACGGTCGGTACCACTCTTATGGTCGACCGACGTCATTACCACCTTTCCACCGAAGGCCTTTACAGCCGCTTCGATGCGTTCGTCGTCGGTAGCCACGTAAGCTTCGTCCAGCACACCAGCCACTTGTTCATAAACTCTTTGTATCACGGGTTTGCCTCCCAGTAGTGCCAAAGGTTTGGCGGGGAAGCGTGTAGATGCATATCTTGCAGGAATAATTCCAATAAATTTCATGGTTATTGTATTTGGGTTATGCTTCGCAAATGTACGAATAAAAAGTGACAAACAGAAGATACATATTGAAATATCTCCACTTGCAGAGATAAGGTTCGTTGATTGCGATTGACTTCCCCGTCTGAGTGTATCCGATATTGGCAAGGCTATTTACCCCTATTCGCTTCCTCTCTGTTTTAGTTCGTCTACCAATTCCTGATAGAGGGCTACAGGCCCATAATGCCACAGCTTAGTAGTTTCGTCAGCCAATCTTTTGTAAGTATCCGAATGATAGAAGCAACGCAAAGCCTCTATCAGTGTAACGTGATGTTCATGGGCATAGATTTGCGCCACGCGGCTGACTTTGCCAGGCAGCAGCAGGTACAGATTTTCGTTGGTTATGTCCAGATTCATAGATTGATCTCTTTAGAATTAATCTTTTCGTCTATCTCCTCCATCAGCCATTGATGACCTTGTGTATGCAGCACCTCGAAATTCTCCTCCAAGTAGGACAACACTTCGTATCGGTCGAACAGAGAGACCACCTCATCCCCACTCAACTGATACTTCTTTCCATACAGCTCGATGCAGAAAGAAAGGAAATAGGCGATATCGAGTTCTTTGTCTTTCATGCTTTATGTTTTAGGCGTGTTAAATTTACGATTTTTCTTTAAATGGGTAAAAGGAATGGAGTTTTTTGCTATTTAGTACAAAGCCTATAATTGCCCAATCATTAAGTATGACCAAAGAGACGTTTCCTGCTATTCGCCTGTTACAGCCCAAGTACATTCAAAACAAAACGCCTTTGCGTTTCAAACCAAACACAAGTACGTTTTAAGTAAAACGCAAGGGCGTTTCATCTTAAACGTAAGGGCGTTTTAGTCCAAACACAAAGGCGTTTTTCAGAGGATTTTTACACCACTGAAAATCAACTAATTACATTCTCTTAAATTTTACGGATAACCCAGTATCCTCCCACTACCTGCAAGAGCATTCCGGGAATACCGATGCGGAAATCCTGCAAGGCGGTGAACAAGCTGCCGGAAAGTGCCCACTCACCTAACGTACCAGCCAGCTGATAGAACAGCACCACGGCCAGCAGCAACGGCAAGGTGACTTTCTGAAAGCGGGCGGCCACCAGACCGGCACCCACAGCCAACAGCACAGATTTCAGCAGGATGGCAGGCAGCACGGCAGGTGCAGGCATACCGAACCACCATGAGTTGAGCAGCGGCGAGAGTACAGCCGTCAGCAGTCCGGCCTTCCAGCCGTATTTATAGGCTCCTACCAGTGTGAAGAAATAAATGGGCAGCCAGGTGACTCCTCCCTGCGGCACCAGATGGAAAAGCTGGGGCAGGACAATGTTTCCGGTCACAAACAGCAGGGCGGTGACGTAGGTCTTCACGCGACTGTATCCCAATGTGTAAAGTTTTACGGTTGTTTCCATGTGTATTCGTTATTTTTCTGAGATTGTTTTTTCTTTTTCTCCGGCTTCCCGCATGCGGCGTACAAAGTCTTCAATCACGGGATAGAGTTCCACGGGATTGTCCGACACGTCGCAAAGGGTTTCCAGTGGACACCGTCCTGTGTGGGTGCGGTTGATGATGCAGGGCACTTCTTCGGCATAGGCCACCTCTACCCCTCCCTTCCGGAGCAAGGCGAGTGCAGGGGTACTGACTACCCGGGTCCATACGCGGGACACGCCGCCCAATACCATCAGGGCGGCCGCTCCCTTTCCGATGACTTTATCGGCCAGCCAGGCTCCTTTCAGAAAGGCGCGGTCTGTGGCATACAGGTCGTACAGGTCGGCTACGCCCCGACGGGAGAACGTGCGGGTTTCTTCGCCCTGACGCACCACGCAGGAATAGTTTCCTTCGTTCAGCAAGCGTATCAGTTCATCCATCACAGTGTTTCCTGTTTCAGTTGTTCCACGTAGGCATCAATGCGGTGAAGCTCCTTCGGAATGTCGATGGACTGCGGGCAGTGCGGATTACATTGTCCGCAACCGATACAGTGACTGGCCTGACGGAGTTTCGGCACGCTGCGGTCGTAACCCACCAGGAAGGCACGGCGGGCTTTCACGTAATTCTCGTCCATGCGGTCTTTCGGCATGTTGCCCTCGTTCACGCACTTGTTGTAATGTACCAGCACGCCGGGGATGTCGATGCCATACGGGCAGGGCATGCAGTATTTACAGTCGTTGCAGGGCACGGTGGGATATTTCTGCATCAGGTCGGCCGTATCGAGCAGGAACTGGTTTTCCTCGTCGGTAAGCGGCACCAGCGGAGAATACGTGCGGAGGTTGTCTTGCAGATGCTCCATGTAGGTCATGCCACTGAGTACGGTGAGCACCTTTTCCGGTGTACCGGCAAAGCGGAAGGCCCACGATGCCACACTGCCTTCGGGATTGCGTTCTTTCAGGCGGCTGAAGATGTGGTCGGGGATGTTCGACAGGCGTCCGCCCAACAGCGGTTCCATCACCACTACCGGAATGTTCTTGCTGCTCACCTGCTCGTACAGGTAGTCGGCATTCACGTTACGTCCCGATGCGTGCTGCCAGTCGGAATAGTTCAACTGAATCTGCACGAAGTCCCAGTGCACCTGGTCGTGCATGGCCAGTGCCCGGTCGAATTCCTCTTTTGTACCGTGGAACGACCAGCCCAGGCGGCGGATACGTCCGGCTTCACGCTCCTTGAGCAGGAAGTCGAGCAGACCGTTGTCAAGGAAACGGCCCTGTAAGCCGCTCTTTCCGGGAGCACCCAGCATGTGCAGCAGGTAATAGTCGATGTAGTCCACCTGCAGGTTCTTCAGCGAGTTATGGTACATCTTTACTCCGAAATCATAGTCGGAATTGGAGAAGTTCGACATTTTGGTGGCCACGAAGAACTTGTCGCGCGGATGACGCTTCAAAGCAATACCTGTCGACTTTTCCGACCAGCCCTGCACATAGACCGGGGCCGTGTCGAAATAGTTCACGCCATGTTCGATGGCGTAATCCACCAGCCGGTTCACTTCTTCCTGATCGATGACGTTACCGTCGCCACCCGGTGCCGGAAGTGTAGGCCAGCGCATGCAGCCATAGCCCAGCAGCGACACCTTATCCTCGTTGGGAGGGAACTGGCGGTAGGTCATCTTGCCGACGGGCACTTCCTTAGTGCTTTCGCCGGCTTTTTTCTTGTCGGGCGTACAACCGTAGAAAGCCGCTGTGGCTCCCACCGTACTGATGCCGACTATTTTAAGGAAATCTCTTCGATTCATCTGTTTTTTCTCGTCCATTCTCTTTCTATATATAAAGGTAAGACAATCCGATTAAAGTACACGATGGCGTTCATGGCCTTCCACGTAGATGGCACTCAGCGGACGGGCCGGACACAAGTTCTCGCAGGCTCCGCAACCGATGCAGCGTGCTTCGTTCACTGCCGGAATCTTCAGCGAATCGGGGTTCGACGGGTCGGACGGAACCATGGTGATGGCGTTCACCGGACAATGGCGGGCACAGTTACCGCACTCCTGCTTGTCGGTAAGCGGAATACACAAATCTTTCACCCACACGGCATGACCAATCTGGATGGAAGACTTCTCTGCCTTGTCAATTTTCAGGATGGCTCCGGCGGGACATACTTCGGAACAGCGCGTACACTCCGGACGGCAGTAGCCGCGTTCGTACGACATGTAAGGCTGCATGAAAGTATCCAGCGAATGAGAAGGACGGAGCACTTCGTTCGGACAGGCTGACACGCAAAGCTGGCAGGCCGTGCAATGTGACTGCAGATGGCGAAGTCCGCGTGCGCCCGGAGGCACAATTGGGGTTTGGCGTACCGGCTCTTTCTTGTCCACGATGTCGGCCAGTCCGCCATCCATCTTGATGGCCTCGGCTTTCTTGGCTACCTGTGCTTTCAGTACCGAACCGGCCAGCAGCAAGGAACCGGCCAGGAACTCGCGTCGTCCGGCGGTACGGCCGGCTGTTTCCGGTGCCGGGGTTTCTGCCTTTTCGGCTTTCTTTCCGTAGGCAAACCGATAGCCGATGGCTCCCTTATGGCATTTGTCCAGACAGTCCATGCAAGCCACACAGCGGCTGCCGTCTATCGCATGGTTCTTCACATCGATGCAGGCGGCCTTGCAATTGCGGGCGCAAAGCGTACAGCCGTTGCATTTCTCCTTGTCAATCGTGATGCGGAACAAGGCAAAGCGGGAGAAGAATCCCAACACGGTGCCCACCGGACAGATGGTATTACAATAGGTACGTCCGTTGCGTGCCGCCAGTACCACTACCAGTACCAGCATGACGGCTGCCACTATCAGCACCGGCAGACTCTTGAGCCAGACATCCACCGAATAGAAGGCATAGCTGTCCATGCGTTCGGCCATAGAAGCCAGCAGGTTGTTTCCCCACATCCACAAAGGTTGCAGGAAACTGTGTGCCGCACGGCCGTACACGGCATACGGGTCGAGCAAGGCTACCAGGGCATGCACACCCAACAGCATCGCCAGCACGAACACCGCCAGCACACCGTAGCGCAGCCAGCTTTTCGGCTTGGAATACGTGTAGGGCATCTTCTTGCGTCCCCGGCCCAGACGAGCCACCACGTCCTGAAACACGCCCAGCGGACAAATGACCGAACAGTACACCCTGCCCGCTATGAGCGTGAGCAATATCAAACACACGATTACTCCGGCGTTCAGTGCCAACAGAGCCGGAAGGAACTGAATCTTCGCCATCCAGCCGAGCCATGCATGAAGCACGCCCGTGAAATCGACGAACAACAGTGTCACGAATACCAGGCACAGCATCCCCAGCGTGAGCCTGACTTTTCTCAACATATTCACAGTAAAAGCAATTTTAGTTAGTTATTATATTCTTTCTATCACGTTTTCGTGGTAAATCCTCACAAAAATAAAAGGAATTGTGTTTCGAAGAGTCTTTTTGCGCAGTTTTTTATCCCAAACAGTATAAATATTCGATTAACTTACGCATAAAGGGCCTTTTTGCAGCATTTATGCAGAAAAAATGTCATAAATATTGATTATCTGAATTACAAATTCTAATTTTGCTCCACTATTACCTAACAAAAGAACAGCAGTTACAACATGACATACGCATTTATTACGGCAGCCGAAGCCGCTGCCACCATTCATCATGGGGATACCGTCGGCATCGGCGGTTTTTCATCGGTAGGTACACCGAAAGCCGTGCCGGAAGCACTGGCTGCCTACGCAGAAGCACAGCATGCACAGGGGAAAGAATTCAAGGTAGGCCTTATCACGGGCGGTGCCACGGGCTGTCAGGTGGACAGCGCGCTGGTCAAGGCACACGCTGTATCGTTCCGTACACCTTTCCAGTCGAACAAGGACATGCGCGAGTCCATCAACCAGCACGAAGTGCAGTACTTTGATCTCCACCTGTCGCAAATCGGACAGGACGTGCGCTACGGTTTTCTGGGGAAAATCCACGTAGCCATCGTAGAAGCTTCCGACCTGACGGACGACGGAGAAATCATCCTGAGCACTTCCGTAGGTATCTCGCCTACCCTGCTCCAGGTGGCCGAACGGGTTATCATCGAGCTGAATGAAGCGCATACGGGAAAACTTACCGGCATGCACGACATCTATATTCCAGCCAACCCGCCTTACCGGACAGAGATTCCGGTGTATCACGTGAACGACCGCGCCGGACACATCAGCGTGAAAATCGACCCGAAAAAGATTACGGGAGTAGTACGCACGAATGCCCGCGACCACATCGCGGCCTTTACACCGCAAAATGAAACAACCCTGCAAATCGGACATAACGTGGCTGCCTTCCTGCTGCGCGAATGGAAGAACGGGGCCATCCCCAAGGAGTTCCTTCCCCTGCAGTCGGGTGTGGGCAACATTGCCAATGCGGTGCTGGGTGCGCTGGGCGACGACCCGAACCTTCCGGCTTTCTCCATGTTTACGGAGGTGATACAGAACTCCGTCATCGACCTGATGATGAAAGACCGTATCCGCTTTGCTGCCGGCAGTTCGCTCACCTTGTCGGAAGACCGTCTGGACACGATGTATGAGCACATCGACACCTTCCGCGAACGCATCCTGCTGCGCCCGCAGGAAATCACCAACCACCCGGAAATGATTCGCCGTTTGGGTATCATTGCGGTAAACACGGCCCTTGAAGCAGACATTTTCGGCAACGTGAACAGCACGCATGTATCGGGCAGCAAGATAATGAATGGAATTGGAGGCTCGGGAGATTTTGCCAGAAACGCATATTTGTCTATCTTTACCACCCCGTCGGTGGCCAAGGACGGACTGATTTCGTCCATCGTGCCCCAAGTATCCCACGTGGACAGTACGGAACACGACGTACGCATCCTCGTGACGGAACAGGGCGTGGCCGACTTGCGTGGCAAATCGCCTTCGCAACGTGCCCGCTGCATCATTGAAAACTGCGCGCATCCGGACTACAAGCAACTGCTGTGGGACTACCTGAAACTTTCGGAAGGAAAGTCCTGCCACACGCCGATGTCGCTGCGCAACGCCTTCAAGATGCATATAGCGTACGCCGAGACGGGTGACATGCGAAACACCCAATTTGAATCATAAGAATGGAAAAATTCGACATACACATCCTGGGATGCGGTTCAGCCCTGCCCACTACCCGCCATCAGGCGACCTCGCAGGTGCTTAACATCCGCGAGAAACTGTTCATGATTGACTGCGGCGAAGGGGCACAGGTGCAGCTCCGCCGCGCCAAACTGAAGTTCAGCCGGCTGAACCACATCTTTATTTCTCACCTCCACGGCGACCACTGCTTCGGCCTGATGGGACTGATTTCCACCTTCGGCATGCTGGAACGTACCGCTGACCTCCACATTCATGCCCATGCCGACCTGCAACGCCTGCTGGAGCCTCAACTGGAATTCTTCTGCAAGGGGATGCCCTATCAGGTGGTGTTCCACCCCTTTAACCCCGGCGAACGTACGGTCATTTACGACGACCGTTCCGTCAGCGTGGAAACCATTCCCCTGCGTCATCGTCTGCCCACCTGCGGTTTTCTCTTCCGCGAGAAGCCGACACCCAACCACATCCGGCGCGACATGATTGACTTCTACGGCATTCCAATCTGCATGATGAACCGCATCAAGAACGGCGAGGATTACACACTGGAAGACGGCAGGGTGATTCCCAACTCAGAACTGACCACTCCCTCCGACCCTCCCCGCGCGTATGCCTATTGCTCGGATACGGTCTACCTGCCCCGCATCGCAGCACAAGTGGCTGGAGTGGATTTGCTGTTCCATGAAGCTACCTTTACCGAAAGCGAAGCCGTCCGCGCCAAACAGACCTTGCACTCCACCGCCGCACAGGCTGCCCGGATTGCCAAGGACGCGCAGGTGAAGCGTCTGCTCATCGGTCACTTCTCTGCCCGCTACGAAGACGAGAAGGCCCTGCTCGAAGAGGCCCAAGCCATCTTCCCGGACACGCTGGCCGCTGACGAGGGACTGAAAATCTCACTCTGAGAAGTTAAAGAAAACTAACCCTATTAAACCGAACCAACGGATTGTCGTCTTACCCAACAATGACGAACCCGCACACGCCATGAACAATTATAACGAAAAAGAAACCATACTGATGCTTCAGGACCCGTCGACCCAGCGGAAAGCGTTCGAACGGATTGTGAAGGCCTACAGCGAACAACTGTACTGGCAGATACGACGCATGGTGGTTTCGCACGACGATGCCAACGACTTGTTGCAGAACACGTTCATCAAGGCCTGGACCAACCTGGACTATTTCCGGGGAGATGCCAAGCTTTCCACGTGGCTCTACCGCATCGCCTTCAACGAATGCCTAAACTTCCTGAACAAGCAACGCGCCGAAAACCAGCTGTCCATCGATGATGCCGATGCCGCTCTGATAAACAAGCTGGAAAGCGACCCTTACTTTAACGGCGACGAAACGCAACGGCTTTTTCAGAAGGCCATCCTGCAACTGCCCGAGAAACAGCGCATCATTTTCAACCTGAAATATTTCCAGGAAATGAAATACGAGGACATGTCGGAAATCTTAGGCACCAGCGTAGGCGCACTGAAGGCATCCTACCATCATGCCGTCAAAAAAATAGAAGATTTTTTTCACCAGCATGATTAAACCTTTTTTACAAATTCGAATCTAACTTCCAAAGGAGGCAACAATATGAAAAAGGAAGAAACTGACTTATTAAAGAGATGTGGAACCGAGAACCCGTTCACAGTGCCTGAAGGTTACTTTGCTAACTTCACGGAACAGCTGATGGACAAGCTTCCGGAACGAGAAATACAGCCTGCACCTCAGCTCACGCTGTGGGCACGCGTCAAACCTTGGGTGTACATGGCTGCCATGTTCTGCGGCCTGATGCTCAGCGTACGGATGTTCGTGGGTGAAAAAGAAGCACAATCGCCTGCCGCCGGCACTATGGGTGACATGGAATTTTCAGAAGTACCCGATGAATACATCGACCCCATTGTCGACCAGACCATGATGGACGACTATACTCTATACGAGTATCTCACTGATGCAGATACGGAAATTTATAAATAAACCAACCATGATAAAAAGAACTTTTTATGCCCTGACTCTCCTGCTCATCTTGTGTGTGAGCAGCATTCAGGCACAGAATACCAAATTCAGCAAAGAAGAATTCCGCAACCGCCAGAAAGAATTTTTCATTCAGCAGGCGGGACTGAGCAACGACGAAGCACAAAAATTCTTCCCTCTCTATTTTGAACTGCAAGACAAGAAGCAGGCGTACAACAAAGAGGCGTGGCAGAAACTGCGTCAAGGCAAGAATCCCAACACTACGGAAACGGAATATGGGAAAATTGTGGAAGATGTGATTCAGGCACGTATTGCAGCCGACGAACTGGAACTGGAATATGTGCGGAAATACAAACAATTCCTTCCGGCCAAGAAAATCTATCTGTTGCAAAAAGCAGAAATGCGCTTCCACAGAGAACTGCTAAAAGGTTTCAAACACGGTCAGAAAGGTCCGGAAAAGAAAAAATAAGGGATACGGATAGATTTTTTCTTCCAAAAATTTGGGAAACAAAAATCTTTGCGTACCTTTGCACCGCCTTTGAAAAACAAGGCAACTCTCAAGAAGAGTTTTGGAGAGGTGGCAGAGTGGTCGATTGCGGCGGTCTTGAAAACCGTTGTACTGCGAGGTACCCGGGGTTCGAATCCCTGTCTCTCCGCTGAAATAAAGATAAGTCCCGTAAAATCAACGTTTTACGGGACTTTTTCTTTTTATCCGGTGACAACCGAAAGACATTCAAATGCCCACTTCAGACAAAGTTCCGTTACTAAATCGTTACAGGAAAATCGGGAAAATCTTCTGTAACGATTTTCGATGTAAGTCCTTGATTTGTCGCTCATTGACAATAGGGATAAATTATTACAGCAATGATTTAAATTGCAGTTTTTATGGAGTCTCTGACTTTGATGAGAAAAAATATGTCGGTGGAGATGTCTACAACTATATTATTTCGGCATCTCGTTCATCTGCTGTTATGATAAAAAACCTAAAATAGGTTGTTCTTGGCTCTTGTTCGATAATTGTAGGAAAAACTTTTTCTAAAAACAATAACGGAAATTAAAGTAAAGACACTTAAAAACTCATAGCAGTTTCTTTCCCACTCATTAATTCTCTCTATTATCTCATACAACATTTATGATAAAAAGAGAATGAAAGAATTGAGAGAAATAGAAATTAGGGGGATTCAGAAGAAGCTGTTGAAAAAGAATACAAGAGACAGATTAGAGATTATAATTCAATTATAGAAACTATTAGAGACCATGAATATTCAGCAGATTTTAGATATAGCTTTTTCATATAAGCTGAATAAAGTTCTTGAGTTACATAACAGATATACCAAATACGAAGTATATACACTGACTTAAATAACTTCGAGGAAATACTCGAAAAGAATAAGGAGAATGATAAAGCTATAATGTGAGAAATGTATATAAAAGTATATTTAGTGAAGAATAATTTTACTAAATTTGTACCACTACAACAAAGCGCAGTTATAAGCTACCCGCTGTGTTGGATAGTATATAACTGCCCCAATATATACCTCCCCCAATAGAACAATCTACCCGGGAAGAACGACAGACCTTTGTATTTGATACCTGAAAATGCCTGCACGACTGTGAGATGTGCGGCAAATGCCGTATCCTGAAAGGAAAGGATGCGGAAATTCTGTATGCCGATTACATCGAGGGCCGGCGTAGCTATATCGATGTTACGCTGGACATAAGAAATAAAAGCTATTGACGGGAGTCGCGCTTTTAAAAATGGAGGGATTTATGTTATGTAAAATAAGTAAAAAGCAATTAGTGCTATATTTGTTGGGAATGAATATTATGTCTCTAGGAATCTTATTAAGCACACGGACTCATCTGGGAGTAGCAGCTATAAGCTCGGTCGCCTATTCCTATTCGACCTTCCTGCATATTTCATTTGGAACAGCAAATTTTATTTTATATATACTATTCATTACCGTTCAGGCTGTTTTACTTAAATCTTTTTCATACAAGTTGTTTTTGCAAATTCCAATGGCATTTCTCGTAGGTGCGTTTATTGATGTGTACGACTTTATTGTTCCCATTCTGAATCCAGATTTTTCATTCGGGCTCTTCTTATTGATATTGTCCAATATACTTACTGGCATTGGAGTCTATGCGATGACAAAGGCCAATTTGATATTGGATCCGGGAAATGCTATTGTGGAAACACTATGTCAGGTATTGCATAAACCTTTTTCTTATTTGCGTATACGTTTTGATATATCTTTAGTGTTATTTACTATTTTATCCGGACTTATACTTGTACAGAAGGTAGTAGGTGTTGGATTAGGTACAGTTATTTCTGCATATCTTATTGGAAAAACCGTTGGCCTGACTGATAGAATAGTGGAGAGGTATCGGAAATGATCTTGAAAGGGTACATGTTTTGTTTTAAATCCATTAGTGTCCCATTTTAACGGGACACTAATGAAACAGAAGACACACAAACCGGTATTTACAGAACCGGAAATACCGAAACCATAAAGATTCTTTAAAGAAAAGCTTACTCTTTATTTTGATTTTACCCGCTTTATCGTTTCTTTTGCAACCAAAAACATTCAATTCTTTGACACATGAAAAAGCTACTATTTTGCTGCACTGCATTTTTGTCATTATGGGTACAGCCTTTCTCCGCTCAAAAAGCCGTCGTTGAGAAGATTATTGAAATCGGACATCAGGATAATCAGGCCACACACCAGCTGGATATACTGACCAACCGTTTTGGCGGACGCCCCATCGGGTCGGATGCGTATGAGAATGCGGCCGAATGGATGGTACACGAATACAAAAAGTGGGGGCTGGACGCTCAACTGGAAGAAGCCGGTGAACTCTCTGTCGGTTTTAACCGCGGGCCTTGGTTTGGAAAGTTGTTGAGCCACGACCATGGAATGACCCTCCATTTTGCGACTCCTTCGTATACTTCCGGAACGAAAGGGGTACAGCGCGGCCACGTTTTGATGGAGCCTCGTACCGACCAGGAATTCGAACGCATCAAACTCAAATTAAAAGGAGCCTGGGTACTGATTTCCGGCACAAACAACGGCTGGCCAATCGACCGGACGGCACAGGCTGATTCTATCCGTCAGGCTATCAAACAAGAGAATAAAGAAATCGACCAGAAGAATGCCGAACTCCGAAAAAGGAACTGGGAGAAAGGTGAAAACAACAAGATGATTCCTTATAAGGAATTCCCGGCGCTTTACTACCATGAGATGGTTGAAGCCGGTGCCTTAGGATTCATTCAGTCATCAGAGGTACCCATCCGCGCGCTCTATGACCGGAAGATGATTGACAGCATGACGTTCGACAACCTGCCGGAAGTACCTGACATCAAGCTCGATCGGCATCAGTTCGACATCATTGCTCAGATGGTAAAAGAACGGCGGGAAGACTTCCTGCTGGAGTTCGATATCCGCAATCATTTCAAGCTCGGACCGATTAAATACCACAACGTAGTGGCATCGATACGGGGCAGCAAGTACCCGGACGAGCAAGTCATCGTCTGCGGACACTTAGATGCCTTTGATACGGGTACAGGCGGCATTGACTGTGGCACAGGGATTGCTCCCATGATGGAGGCTGCCCGTATGCTGGCATTGTCGGGAGCCAAACCCAAGAGAACAATCCTCTTCATCGCCTTTGCCGGAGAAGAGTTCGGGCTGTTAGGCTCGAAAGCCTATTGCAAGAAACATCAGCAGGAGTTGCCGAAGATTGTCAATGTATTCAACCGTGACGGCGGACCGGAACCTCCCGTCGGAATAGCGGTCTCGCAAGCGATGTATGATGATTTCGTCAAGATAACCCAACCAATCCAGAAGATTCGGGCAGACATTCCGTTCAAAGTGACCGTGCGTCCGCCCCGTAAACAACCGAAGGTGGCGGGTGGTACCGACTCGGAAGTATTTGCCACGTATGGCGTCCCCACATACGGATTTACCACAAAAGATGTCAAAGGATATAATTTCAACTATGGAGAAATCTGGCATACGGAACGTGATTTGTTTACCAAGAACATCCCGGAATACCTGGAGCATACGGCAACCGTCACTGCCATCACCGCCTTAGGTGTAGCCAACCTCGACAAACCTCTGCCACGGGAAGGAGTCTATGAAAATGATTAAATAAACGCTAATCCAATTTGAAACAAACTGCACCCCAAAAGTTAGAAACAAAACTTTTGGGATGTTTTTATGAAGTACAGTTACAAACAAAGGATTCTCCTCTTTCAAGTAGCTTATTTTACAATGATACTACAGAGTGGACGGTATACTCCTGAGCATTTGTCATGATCAGGTAAACCTGAATGAGTATCGCAGAATCATCCGCAAAGGAATACCTATCGTTCTTTTTGACCGAACGATTGCCGAGATGGACGCCTCACAAATAAAGATTGACGACTACATCAAGTCTTTCTTTATGGTGGAGCATCTGATAAGAAAGGGGAAAACAAAAATAATTCACCTTACAGGACCTTCCTATATTCAAAATACATTTGAACGTATTAAAGGATACAAGGATGCCCTTAGCAAGTTCAATATACCTTTCAAAGAGGAGTATTTAGTAGAAGCTGGAGTAGACTTCAACAGCGGAGAAAATGCCGTAAGAATGTTAGTAGAAAAAAATATTCCTTTCGATGCCATCTTTTGTTTTACAGAAATGTCTGCACTGGGAGCCAAGAATTACCTTCAGGCTACCAGAATCAAGATACCTCAGGATGTGTCCATTGCCTGTATGTCGGGGACAGAATTAAGCAAGTTGGTCTACCCCACCATAACAGCGGTAGAACAGCCCGTGGAATTAATGGCTGAAACGGCCTCAAAAATCATCATCGAGAGACTGGAGAATCCTGCGATGACCAATAAAACGATTGTACTGGATGCGGAAACGGTATACAGGGAGTCAACGTTGTAGATTATTTTCCACACTACAATGTAACACAGAATACTTCCTTACATACCACCTTAAACTGTCGCCCGACTTTCTGCAGGAAGCATAGAGAAATTATTGACAATTTGCGAAAGAGAACAGAACATTTTAGCAAAGGTAAGTCATGCAAGTATGGCAGAATAGAAAAATATCCGTATCTTTAGCGCCCTAACCCCTTACTATTTTAACATGAAAAAAATCAGTACAATTTTGTGGATGGCGGCAATATGGATGATGGGACTGATGCCGGTTCGTGCCGCCGCAGGAGCACAAACCAGTGACCTGCAAGGTGAAACCGTGATTTGCCGCGGAGTAGAAGCACATACCTCAGGACCAATGATTCAGGTGGGACAAGAAGCGCCCGATTTCCGTGCTGTCAATGCAAAGATGGAAGAAGTAAGTTTATCCGATTTCAAAGGAAAGAAAGTGATACTGAACATCTTCCCCAGTCTGGATACACCGACATGTGCCTTGTCGGTACGGCAGTTCAATGCCCGGGCCGCAGGACTGGAAAACACGGTCGTGTTATGCCTGTCCATGGATTTGCCCTTCGCACAATCACGCTTCTGTTCTACCGAAGGGCTGGACAATGTCATTCCGCTGTCCGTATTCCGTAGCCATGATTTTGTCGCGCACTATGGTCTCCGGCTGGCCGACGGACCTCTGGAAGGCTTGATGGCCCGTGCAGTCATCGTGGTAGATGAGAATGGAAAGGTAAACTATACCCAGCTGGTAGAAAACATTTCTCACGAACCGGACTACGAAGCCGCTTTAAAAGCGGCGCAATAAGCAGAAAGTGAAGGAATACTCATTCCCTTCCTTTTGCATTAAACCGGAACCCTAACCCCAGCATCAGGTTGTTGGGGTCTTTAAAGTCATGCAACTGATATCCCACATGCAGGAAAAGATTCTTGGTGATATCGGTTTTCAAAGCCAGTATCTGATAAAATGAATCGGTGTCAGCTCCTTTGCAAATGACATTCCGACCGATACCCAGATTGATAGAGAATATCGGCATCACAACCTCTGCCCGCACGGAAAGCCCTACGGCAAACTGTTCGCGGAAAGGAGGACGATAGAACTTGATGGTCTCTGTATCGGGTTGCCCCACACTATTGGCTATGTAATTGGAAATATTGGCACTTTCATCGTACTGTGCATCGACCGACACACCGGCTCTGAAGTAACGGCTGAAGTTGTACATTGGCGTAAAATTCAGTCCGAGGATACCAAACGAGCCAGGCACCAGCACAGGGTCTCCGCCTTCCGGAAACACCCCTTTCTTTCGGGTGGCTCCGTACACGATAAGGTCGTAGCTGACGTAGGGTTTGAAAGGCGGACGCCGAACAAGGCCGGAAGAGGCATCTGCCAGCGCAGCACGCGATCCTCCTCCGAAATAACGTGTAAGGCCGATAGTGGCTCCCAGCGTGTTCACTCCCGAATTGGGATAACCGGTATTCCCGTTTGAAAAGTGCGTTGCACCGATTCCTGCCCGTAAGTTCGTCTGCGCATCCAGCTGCCAGTTCAACAGGAAACTCAGGTGAATGTACGCATTCATTTTGGAACCTACTACTCTGTTATAGGGATTCGACTCCACATCAAACTTCTTCCATCCGAAGGAAGCTCCGAAATTCCATTCATAGTCCAGTGACAACCGGGGAGTAAGACTGGCTATGCGCGAGGTCTGAAAGGCATATACAGACCAGGGATTCCCCAATTCGGAAGAATGGAAAAATGTGTTATACCCCACCCCGATTCCCTGTACGGCATGAGGATACACTCGGCCAAAATAAGAGTCTGGCGCAAACTTAAACCCATACTTCAAATGCACCGACAGATTTTTCCGGATGGGAGCAAACGTGGCATTGTTTCCGGCAAAAAACTCATGCGTAGGGAAAATATAAGCCGGCTTGACATCAATGCCTGCCATGTGAATCATTTTTCGGGAAAGGCTGTCCTTGCCATCGGCATAGAGAGAAAGTGCACGGAAAAATACAAGCGCACACATGCACAGTCTGACTGCAAGTCTATTTATCTTCATCAGTAATTGCAATAGGAATGATTAAATACTTAAACGGTTTCTTGCTGGAAAGCGTACCGGAAACTACCAGCTTCTTTCCGGTCAGCGAGTTGGAAAGATAGGCCTTATAAGGTACGTTATACTGCTCTATTCCATTATACACTTCCAGACGTACGTGCTTGCCTGCCTCTACCGTTTTCGATACCTTCAACTCCTTGTCGAGCCCCGCATCCAGCCGTTGTTCATGATGACGGAAAGAGACCTTCGTGCCATACAATCCCGGTGTGCCGTTCACGATATCCGGAATCTCCACCTGGGAAGCAGCATCGCCCAGCAACTTCCGTAAATCGTTTTCATCTCCTCCCCAGCCGCCATACTGCATGTAAAACTCCACGATACGGGCTGAATTTTTATAAGGATAAAAATACAATGTGGCGGGGCTACTGGCATTCAGGGTATTCACTTCCACCTGTTCTACGGGTTCCAGCATGTAATCGAAGGAAGAAAACTGACTCCAGTCGTATGCCACACTGTCTATCTGATATTTACGGGTAGGAGAAAAAGACACGCGAATCACCTTCTCTTCATAACGGTTGCCCACCCTGACAAATGTTTCAAACGGCTGGTCATAGAGATTCTCACCGGAAATAAAATGTAACTCATTACCGTTTCTTTTTTCTATACGAAAATCCAGGAACGTATTCTTACAATACACAATGCCGGTTTCTCCTTCCTCAAAAGGAAGATATTTGGAGTTTTTTCCTTCCAGATCTGTGGCAGACACATCCACCCCTTCTCTCATATTCTCTATACCCAGAATGTCCCAGTTGTCTGCTTCAAAGCAAACAGTTACTTCTTTTTCTGTTTCGGATAAGGACACAGAAGGTTCTGACGACAGGAATCTGTCAACAAAAATATCGCTGTTGCATCCGGAGAGAAGCCACGCGACAGCAAGAATACCGCATTGCAGCATACGGAATGTGCTTTTCATCATCACATGTATTTACTTGTTCATAGGTTCGTTGACTAGCAAGCAGACGGGGAGCATTTATCCACCCTCAGCAAGCATTTTCAGGGCATAAAGTTAGAGAGTTTTTCAATATGACAAACATATTTCCGCAAAAAAGCCTGTCACTAACGCACTTTTTAGCAACATAAAGAAGTTAGCCAACAAGCATTATAATGTCAATGATTTTACGTACATTTGTCTGACATTCTATTAAACTCGCATACGTATGAAATATTTTGAAGTGACCTTTACCGCACAGCCGTGCAATGAAACTATCACAGATGTATTATCGGGACTGACAGCCGACATCGGTTTTGAAAGTTTCGTGGAATGTGAAAACGGCATGAAGGCCTACATCCAGCAGAGCCAGTTTGACGAAGCTGCACTCCAGCAAGTGGTAGAAGATTTTCCGATACCCGGCGCAAGCATCAGTTATTCCATCACGGAGCCGGAAGACAAGAACTGGAACGAGGAATGGGAGAAGAATTTCTTCCAGCCCATCGTCATCGACAACCGCTGCGTGATTCACAGTACCTTCCACAAGGATTACCCGAAGGCCGAATACGACATCGTCATCAATCCGCAGATGGCTTTCGGTACCGGACACCATGAAACCACCAGCTCTATCTTAGGAGAACTGCTGGAAGCTGACCTGAAAGGCAAATCGGTGCTCGACATGGGATGCGGCACATCCATCCTGGCCATTCTGGCCAGCATGAGAGGAGCCGGTAAGGTGACTGCCATCGACATTGACGACTGGTGTGTGAACAACTCGCGCGACAACATTGCCCTGAACGGCATTTCCAATATCACCGTAGAACTGGGAGATGCTTCCCTGCTGAACGGACGGGAACCTTTTGATGTGGTGATAGCCAATATCAACCGCAACATTCTGCTGCAGGACATGCCGGCTTATGCGGCTTGCATGAAGAAAGGTTCGGAACTGTACATCAGCGGATTCTATACGGAAGACATTCCGGTGCTGCGCGAAAAAGCAGAGAGTCTGGGCATGGAATACGTGCATCACCGCGAAAAGCACAACTGGGCTGCCGTGAAATTTATCATGAAATAAGCAAGCTGTCTAAATAACAGCAAAGGCTGTCAGCGCTTCAATGCCTTGACAGCCTTTTTTATGTTTTCACTCACACGGTAAGACTCACCGATTTTCTGAATGGTCTTACGGAAAGTAAAATCGTCCAGATGACAATGGCGCAGAAAAGCCATGGTCTGTTCCGGAAACTTGACAAAACAGAATGAAAGTGCCCAGGCCACAGCCATGCGCACATAATATCCTTCATGACGAATCCCGTCGAGCAGAGAAAGGTACTCATCCAGGTGAGCTTCATCCAAGAAATAACTCATTCCCATCACTACGCCGAAACGTACCTCATATTCACCCGATGCTTTCATCCATTCTTTCAGGTATTCCCAAAGCCGCGCCTCGTTACGGCGGATAAAAGCTTTTCCTCCTCCAAACTTAAACGTATCGCACACCGACCAGCTGTTGATAATCCACACAAAACGCGTCACACGGTGAAGATAGACTTCCACGTCCTCATCGGGCCGGATGCATCCCAACACCATGCCTTGCAACATGCGTTCTTCCATATAAAACCCGTCGGCTGTGTCAAAGTAGCGCTCCCAGTCTGCCTTGGCAATCCTTGCAGCCAGTTTCCGCAACGCCGGCAAACGAATGCCCAACACATGTTCCACCCCCGGGTGAAGTCCCTCGGTAAACTTGCGGTTCCCATCTTCCGCCAGTATCAGCAGATGTTCTTTGACGGTCAAACCGTCCAGTCGAAACTCTTCCATACCTTATTATATAGCAAGATTTAAAATGTGGAACAAAGATAGGAAAAATTGAAAAATTTCCATCCATTTGTTTGGCGTTTTCATATTAATGGTTACCTTTGCGAGTGAAACAATAAAAAAACAAGAAAAATAACATTATGAATCTTTCTACGGTAAATACATTCTTCTGGTGGCGCCGCTTACAACTCCAAAGGTCGTAAGGGAACTCAGTCGCATGTATATACCTCAATAGTAATAGTATCACAGAAGGGCTGTCGTAACTTTACGACGGCCCTTTTTGTTTTTCACCCCTAATACAAGTACACTCATGAAAACTTATCAAGTAAACCAGGAAGGATTTTATGGAGATTTTGGTGGAGCCTACATACCGGAAATTCTCCATCGCTGTGTGGAAGAATTACGCAATGCCTACCGCAAGGTGCTGGCAGATGAAGGATTCCAGAAAGAATATGATGCGTTGCTCAAGGACTACGTAGGACGTCCTTCACCGCTTTACCTTGCTCAACGCTTGTCAGAAAAATACGGATGCAAAATTTACCTGAAACGGGAGGATCTGAACCATACGGGAGCGCACAAAATCAACAATGCCATCGGCCAGGTGCTTCTGGCCCGGAGAATGGGCAAGAAACGCATCATCGCCGAAACAGGAGCGGGACAGCACGGAGTAGCCACGGCTACGGTATGTGCCCTGATGGGAATGGAATGTGTGGTCTACATGGGAAAGACCGACGTAGAACGGCAACGGGTAAACGTGGAACGCATGCAGATGCTGGGAGCCAGAGTGGAAGCCGTGACTTCGGGCAACATGACCCTGAAGGATGCTACCAACGAAGCCATACGTGACTGGTGCTGCCATCCGGCGGACACATACTATGTGATTGGTTCCACAGTGGGACCTCATCCCTACCCCGACATGGTAGCCCGCTTGCAGTCGGTCATCAGTAAGGAAATCAAAAAGCAACTGATGGAACACGAAGGACGTGACTATCCGGACTACCTGATGGCCTGTGTGGGAGGAGGAAGCAATGCTGCCGGAACCATCTATCACTACCTGGACGATGAACGGGTGAAAATTATCTTAGCGGAAGCCGGAGGAAAGGGAGTGGAGACGGGATTGTCGGCTGCTACCATCCAGCTGGGCCGGCTGGGCATCATTCATGGTTCCAAGACCCTGGTCATGCAGGACGAGGACGGACAGATTCTGGAGCCTTATTCCGTTTCGGCCGGACTGGATTACCCCGGCATCGGTCCCATGCATGCCAACTTAGCCGCACAGAAAAGAGCCACCGTGCTGGCAGTCAATGACGACGAAGCCCTGCGGGCTGCCTTCGAACTGACACGGCTGGAAGGCATCATTCCGGCATTGGAGTCGGCCCATGCCTTAGGAGCACTGGAGAAAGTGAAGTTCCAGCCCTCGGACATCGTGGTGCTGACCGTGTCGGGAAGAGGTGACAAAGACATTGACACTTATCTGAAATACAAAAACAACCCTGAAATTTTTTAAACGAGAAAAGCCATGAAGAAATTTGCTTATACCACCCACTACAAAACGCTGCCCGGCGACTTGCATACGCCTGTGAGCACGTACCTGAAGGTGCGCGACCTGTTTCCGCAAAGTATTCTGCTGGAAAGTTCCGATTACCACGGAGTAGAAAACAACCGCTCTTTTATCGGACTGAACCCCATTGCCAGTTTCTCCGTGAACCACGGAATCGTGACTACGGTCTTTCCGGACAAAAGCCGTGAAGAGCGTCCGCTCACTCCCGAGTTCCAGGTGGAAGATGCTTTCCAGTATTTCCTGAGACAGTTTCAGGTGGAAGGAGAATATGCCCGCTACGGAGGAGTGTACGGCTACACCACGTTCAATGCCGTCCGCTATTTCGAACAGATTCCGGTGAAAGACAGCAGCGACCCGAAGAACGATGCGCCGGAGATTCTCTACATTCTCTACAAGTACCTGATTGTGTTCAACGACTTCCAGAGCGAGATGGTGCTGGTGGAGCTGCAGGGCAACGACGAGCCGAGTCACATTGACGAAGTGGAAAAGGCGGTACTGAACCGCAACTACACCACCTACGCCTTTCGGGCGACGGGCGACACCATCAGTACGCTGACCGACGAGGAGCACAAGGCCAATATCCGCAAGGGCATTGCTCACTGCAAGAGAGGCGACGTGTTTCAGATTGTGCTTTCCCGCCGTTTCATCCAGCGCTATGAGGGCGATGATTTCACCCTCTACCGGGCATTGAGAAGCATCAATCCTTCGCCTTACCTGTTCTATTTTGATTTCGGCGGTTTCCGGATTTTTGGTTCCTCTCCCGAAACGCATTGCAAGATTGAAGCGGGAAAGGCCACCATCGACCCCATTGCCGGCACCACCCGCAGAAGTGGAGACAAAAAGACGGATGCCGCACTGACCGAAGCCCTGCTGGCCGACCCGAAGGAGAATGCCGAACACGTGATGCTGGTAGACCTGGCACGGAATGACTTGAGCCGGAATTGCCACGACACGCACGTGGAGTTCTACAAACAGCCGCAATACTACAGCCATGTAATTCACCTGGTGAGCAGGGTAAGCGGTACACTGGACAAGGAAGCCGACCCGATTAAAACATTCATCGATACCTTTCCGGCCGGCACTCTCAGTGGGGCTCCCAAAGTAAAGGCCATGCAGCTCATCAGTGAAATAGAGCCGCACAACCGAGGGGCTTACGGAGGTTGCATCGGCTTCATCGGGCTGAACGGCGATTTGAACCAGGCCATCACCATCCGCACCTTCGTGAGCCGTAACAACGAGCTTTGGTTCCAAGCCGGAGGGGGTATCGTAGCCAAAAGTGACGAGAACAATGAACTACAAGAAGTAAACAACAAGTTGGGAGCATTGAAAAAAGCCATTCTCCTGGCCGAAAAAATATAACACACCATGAAAATTGTCATCATCGATAACTACGACTCATTTGTGTACAACCTGAGTCATGCGATAAAAGAGTTAGGAGCAGAAGTCACCGTGAAACGAAACGACCAGTTCCGGTTAGAAGAACTGGAGGAATTCGACAAGATTCTGCTGTCGCCCGGTCCCGGCGTTCCGGAAGAAGCCGGCCTGTTGCTGGATGTCATCCGCAGGTACGCCGGAAAGAAACCGATATTGGGAGTCTGCCTGGGCGAACAGGCCATCGGCGAAGTGTACGGAGGAAAACTGACCAACCTGGATGAAGTGTTCCACGGCATACAGAGTCCCGTTACCCTGACTGCGACAGACTATCTGTTCGAAGGACTTCCCTCCACCGTACAGGTAGGAAGGTATCATTCCTGGGTAGTCGACCAAAAAGATTTCCCGGATTGTCTGGAGGTAACCGCCGTAAGTGAAGAAGGATACATCATGGCACTCCGTCACCGCACACTCGATGTGCGAGGCGTGCAGTTTCATCCGGAATCCGTTCTCACCCCCGAAGGAAAACAGATGCTGGGCAACTGGATACACCATCAATAAAGAAAACCCTATTTTCTCACTCATAAAACTTGGATACACAATATGAAACAAATACTGAAACGGATATTCCACCACGAAGAGCTGACACGCGAAGAAGCCTGCACGCTGATGCAGAGAATGACCGGCGGTGAGATGAATGAAGCACAGACAGCCGCCCTACTTGCCGCCTTCCAGATGCGCGGAGTCAAGGTGGACGAACTGGTCGGCTTCCGCGATGCCCTGCTTCAGGCCTGCGTACCTGTCGACTTGCATGAATTTCATCCCATTGACATCGTGGGTACCGGAGGAGACGGAAAAAACACCTTCAACATCTCCACATGTGCCTGCTTTGTCGTGGCCGGAGCCGGTTACCGGGTAGCCAAGCACGGAAACTACGGAGCCACTTCAGTAAGCGGGGCCAGCAACGTGATGGAACGCTACGGCGTAAAATTCACAAACGACGCGGACAAACTGAAACGCTCCATCGAACAATGCGGCATGGCTTACTTGCACGCTCCCCTCTTCCATCCGGCCCTGAAAACCGTGGCTCCCGTACGGAAGGCATTAGGCGTACGTACCTTATTTAATTTATTAGGTCCGCTGGTCAACCCCTGCCATCCGGCCTGCCAGTTGTTAGGAGTGGCCGACCTCCCGCAGATGCGGCTTTACACCAACACGCTCCAGCAGCTCGGCATCCAGTTTGCCGTGGTCAACAACCTGGACGGATACGATGAAATCTCGCTGACCGACGAATTCAAGGTGATGACCAACCGTTACGAAACCATCTATCGTCCCTCGGAATTAGGTTTTTCCATGGCACGCCAGGAAGAACTTTACGGAGGAAACACACCGGAAGAGGCGGCCTCCATTTTCGACCGGGTGCTACATAATGAGGGCAGCAAGGCACAGACCGACTGCGTGCTGATCAATGCCTCGTTTGCCATACAGGCACTGGAGCCTCAGAAGAAAATAGAAGAATGTGTGGCACTGGCCAAAGAATCGCTCGAAAGTGGAAAAGCCCTGGCCACTCTACACAAGTTCCTTACCCTTAACCAATAAACGAATGATGACTACTGATATCTTACATACCATTGTGGCCCATAAGCGCACAGAAATTGCCCTTCAGGAAGAAGCTGTATCTCAAGACTTCCTCATCCAGCAGTTGGGCACTCCCCGTCCGTCAAAAAGCCTGAAGCAGGCACTGGCTGCATCGCCCTCGGGCATCATTGCGGAATTCAAACGACGCTCCCCGTCGAAAGGAGATATTGCTCCACAGGCAGACCCGACCGTCATCGTCCCCGGCTATGAGCGTGCAGGTGCTTCCGGCATCTCCGTACTGACCGACCCGAAATTCTTTGGCGGCAACCTGAAAGATTTACAAGCCGTCCGCCCGCTGACACACCTTCCGGTGCTACGAAAAGATTTTATCGTCAGTCCCTACCAGCTATATCAAGCCAAGCTGGCCGGTGCGGATGTGGTACTTCTGATTGCAGCCGCCCTGACCGTGGACGAATGTAAAGCCTTGGGGAAATTGGCCCACCAGCTAGAAATGGAGGTCCTGCTGGAGATACACACGGAAAAGGAACTCGACTACCTGCACGAGCATGTAGACCTGATTGGGGTCAATAACCGGAACTTAGGCACATTTCATACGGATGTGGAGAATTCGTTCCGCCTGGCCCGGAAGTTGCCGAAAGAACTGCTGTGGGTATCCGAAAGCGGCATCTCGCAACCCGACACGTTCAGGCAATTGCGTGAAGCCGGTTTCAGGGGATTTCTGATGGGAGAAACTTTCATGAAAACGCCTTCACCGGAAAAGGCTTTGTCGGACTTTCTTCAATCTGTAGCCTTATGATTGTCAAAGTATGCGGCATGAGGGAGGCGGAGAACATCCGCCAGGTGGAGCAAACAGGGGCCGACTGGATGGGATTCATCGACTATGAAGGTTCTCCCCGCTATGTATCGGGCGTACCGGAATACCTGCCGGAGACGGTACAGAAAGTGGGAGTGTTTGTCAATGCTTCCCTCTCGCGAATCCGAGAAAGAGTGGCGGCATGGCAACTGGATTACGTTCAGCTCCACGGAAAGGAATCACCGGAGTTTTGCCGGGAAGTGCAACAGACCGGAATACGCGTCATCAAGGCCTTCTCCCTGCGTACGCCTGACGACCTGCTGGCAACGGAAAGCTATGCCGCCTGCTGCGACTATTTTCTGTTCGACACTCCCTGCAACGGATACGGAGGCTCCGGCAAAAGTTTCGACTGGGAAATCCTGACGCACTATCACGGCGAGACGCCTTTCCTGCTAAGCGGAGGGCTGAAACCTGAAAGCCTGGATGCGTTACTGAAATTCAGCCACTCCCGCTGGGCTGGCATCGACCTGAACAGCGGCTTTGAACAGGCTCCCGGCCTGAAAGATGCGGCTGCCCTCTCTGACTTTATTTACTCTTTCAAACAAAACAAGTACAACCTCTAAAAACTTACTGATATGAATCGCATTGACCAATTATTCCAGACACATAAAGACCACGTGCTTTCCATTTATTTCTGTGCAGGTACCCCAACTTTGGAAGGTACTGCCGAAGTCATTCGCACCTTAGAACGGAAAGGGGTACAGATGATTGAAATCGGTATCCCGTTCAGCGACCCGATGGCCGACGGTCCTGTCATTCAGCATGCAGCCACACAAGCCCTGCGCAACGGCATGACGCTCCGCAAGCTCTTCGGCCAGCTGGAACAAATCCGTACAGATGTCCGCATTCCGCTGGTACTGATGGGCTACCTGAACCCCATCATGCAGTATGGTTTCGAGAATTTCTGCCGGCAATGTCAGGCATGCGGCATCGATGGCGTGATTATTCCCGACCTTCCTTATAAGGATTACCTGGAAAGCTATCGCCCCATTGCACAACAATACGGCATCCACGTGATTATGCTCATCACGCCGGAAACCAGCGAAGAACGCATCCGGCAAATCGACGCGCATACCGACGGATTCATCTATATGGTATCTTCTGCGGCCGTGACGGGAGCACAAAAGGAATTCAATGCACAGAAGCAGGCTTACTTCCAGCGTATCAAGCAAATGCAGTTGCGAAACCCACGGATGATCGGGTTCGGAATCTCCAACAAATCCACTTACGAATCGGCAGCGGCATACGCCTCCGGATGCATCATCGGGAGCAAATTCGTGACCTTGCTCGAGGAGGAAAAGGATGCCGGAAAGGCCATCGACAAACTGTTGGAAATGCTGAAAAACGAAGGATAATTAATCATTCTGTTATTTTTAGCGGCTTATTCTTTCAGTCAAAGCATATTTTTGCTATCTTTGTGCCAAACTAAACGAAGCATCAAATGATAAAACCAGATTATCCTTCCGTATTACTCATCTACACTGGAGGTACAATCGGTATGATTGAAAATCCGGAAACCGGTGCCCTGGAGGCATTTAACTTCGACCAACTTCAGGAGAACGTGCCGGAACTGAAACGGTTCAACTACCGCATTTCCTCTTACCAGTTTAACCCTCCTATCGACTCCTCAGACATGGAGCCGGCCTTGTGGGCCAAACTGGTCAAAATCATCCAATATAACTACGATAACTTTGACGGGTTCGTGATTCTGCACGGCACGGACACCATGGCTTATACCGCTTCCGCACTGAGTTTCATGCTGGAGAACCTGAGCAAACCGGTCATCCTTACCGGAAGCCAGCTGCCTATCGGTGTGCTACGTACAGACGGAAAGGAAAATCTGATTACTTCTATCGAAATAGCCGCTGCAAAACATCCGGACGGAACTGCCGTGGTACCGGAAGTCTGCATTTTCTTTGAGAACCACTTGTTGCGTGGAAACCGTACGACCAAGATTAATGCAGAAAACTTCAACGCGTTCCGTTCTTATAACTATCCGGCACTGGCTACGGCCGGTATCCACATCAAGTACGAATACGACCGTATCCGGAAGGTAGATCCCAACCTGCCCATGCATGCACACTATGTCTTCGATACGAATGTGATTATCCTGACACTTTTCCCGGGTATTCAGGAAAACATCGTGCGCACGGTGCTCAACACGCCCGGCCTGAAAGCGGTAGTGCTCAAGACGTACGGTTCCGGAAATGCGCCCCAGAAGCCCTGGTTCATTCACTTGCTGGCAGAAGCTACGGCAAAGGGAATCGTCATCGTCAACATTTCACAATGCCAGACGGGTATGGTAGAAATGGCACGTTACGAAACCGGTCTGCACCTGCTCGATGCGGGCGTCATCAGCGGATATGATGCCACAGTGGAAAGTGTGCTCACCAAGCTGATGTTCCTGCTCGGCCACGGGCTTACTCCCAAAGAAATACGCTGCGAAATGAACCGTTCCATAGCCGGAGAGTTTACCAAGCCCGTGTTGTAACCTAAATGTAACATCTATTTCATAAGGACGAAACAAGAAAGGGTCATCTTTGTAACGAAAACTAAATCACATTGAATTTTGTATTAATTAATAGAAAATACGCATGAACGATTACCGGATTTTAGTTGTAGACGATGAAGAAGACTTGTGCGAGATTCTAAAGTTCAATCTCGAAATGGAAGGATACATGGTAGATACTGCCAATTCCGCCGAAGAAGCCTTGAAACTTGAATTGCCACGTTACAACCTGATACTGCTGGACGTGATGATGGGAGAAATTTCCGGATTCAAAATGGCCAGCATGATGAAAAAGAACAAGGATACACAGAATATTCCTATCATTTTCATCACTGCAAAGGATACGGAGAATGATACGCTGACCGGATTCAACCTGGGAGCGGACGACTATATTTCAAAGCCTTTCTCTCTGCGTGAAGTCATCATGAGAGTAAAGGCCGTGTTACGACGCACAGCCGGCGTACAGACTCAGGTGCCCGAACAGCTGATTTATAAAGGATTGTCTGTCAACATTCCGAAGAAGAAAGTAACCATCAACAACGAGGAAATTTCATTAACGAAAAAAGAATTTGAAATACTTCTGCTCCTGTTGCAGAACCAGGGACGCGTATTCTCCCGCGAAGACATTCTGGCGAAAGTATGGCACGATGAAGTGTACGTGCTCGACCGTACGATTGATGTGAATATCACTCGCCTTCGCAAGAAAATCGGTGAATACGGTGCTTGTATCGTAACCCGTCTCGGTTATGGATACTGTTTCGAATGTGAATAAATTACGGTGGCACAATCATGACAAAATTTTCTTATCGCATCCTCCCTTTCAGTCAGAGGCTGTTTCTTTCTGTCATATTCCTTTTTCTGGGATATGCAGTATGCTTCATGCTGTTTCAATACAAACGCGAAAAGGCTTACAAAATAGAATTACTGAATACGCAGCTGCAAAACTATAACAACCAGCTGTGCGACTTTCTGGCCGATCATCATGGGGTCAACTCTGACTCCATGCAGAGCTATGTGACGACTCACATGATGCCGAATCTGCGGGTGACGCTTATTGAGCCGTCGGGGAAAGTCGTGTACGACAATACAAATGCTAACTGGAAAAGCTTTGCCAACCACTCTTCACGCAAGGAAGTGCAAGACGCACTCATGTATGGAAGCGGCTATTCCATCAGCCGCCAGTCGGAAAGCATTCAGGGAGAGGAATATTTTTATTCCGCACGTTATTATCCCCCCTACCGCATCATCATACGGTCTGCCCTTCCCTACAACCTGAGTCTGGCAGAACACTTGCAAGCTGACTCCGGCTACCTATGGTTTGCGCTGATTATCTGTCTGGTACTGATTTTCATCTTCTACCGTTTTACTAGGAAGCTGGGAAAGTCCATCACCAAACTGCAACAGTTTGCCATGAAGGCCGACCGGAACGAACCGATTGACATGGACATCCTGCAAACGTTCCCCAAGAACGAACTGGGAGAGATTTCACAACACATCATTAAGATATACAAACGCCTGCACCGAGCGAAAGAAGCTCTCTACATTGAGCGTGAGAAATTGATTTCGCACCTTCAGACCTCACACGAAGGATTGGGTGTCTTTACCAAAGAACGGCAGGAAATCCTGGTCAACAACCTGTTTACGCAATACATCAACAACATATCCGACCGTAATCTGCGTTCTACCAATGAAATTTTCGACATTCCGGAACTGCAGCCCATCATTGAGTTCTTAAACCGAAACGAAGGCAATTTCAGCAAAGAGGAAAAGCGGTATGCCATGCACCTCAACAAGAACGCTCGCTCGTTCACCTTGGAGTGTATCATCTTTCAAGATATGTCGTTCGAAATATCCATCAACGATATTACCCAAGAAGAAGAACAGGCCCGCCTGAAACGCCAGCTGACACAGAACATCGCCCATGAGCTGAAAACGCCCGTCAGCAGCATTCAGGGATACCTGGAAACCATTATCAGCAACCCGAACATTCCGCAAGAAAATGTCCGTGTCTTCCTGGAAAGAAGCTATGCCCAGAGCAACCGCCTGACCTTCCTGCTACGCGATATCTCTGTGCTGACCCGAATGGACGAGGCACCGGAACTGGTAGAAAAGGAACAGGTAAACCTGAGCAAGATTGTAGAAAACATTTTGAACGAGGTGGCACTCGGTCTGGAAGAAAAGCATATCACTGTGGTGAACAAGCTCCCGTCGGAAGTCATACTGACTGGAAGCAGCTCGCTGCTCTACTCTATCTTCCGCAACCTGACCGACAATGCCATAGCCTATGCGGGTAATGACATACAAATCACCATCAACTGCTTCCGCGAGGATGAGAAATTCTACTATTTCAGTTTCTCTGATACCGGCGTGGGAGTACCCGAAGAGCACCTGAACCGACTGTTCGAACGCTTCTATCGGGTAGACAAGGGACGCTCACGGAAATTAGGAGGTACAGGTTTGGGACTAGCCATCGTGAAGAACGCCGTGTTGTTCCATGGCGGAACCATCTTCGCCAAGAACATGCCGAAAGGAGGACTGGAATTTGTCTTCACGCTGAAGAAGGATATACAAGGATAAAGCACTCCAGGCAAGACATTCTGTAATTAAAACTGCTACAATTTCCCCTGGTTCCAGTACTTCCGTGGAAGTACTGGAGTACTCCCCTGAAAGTACTGCAGTACTCCTTTGACAGTACTGGAGTACTTCCTTGGCAGTACTGAGATTCTCCCATTAATATTCCATAATATTATAATTCCACAGTTTTTTTATATAATTATCCTTATCGAAATTTTTATATAACTTCTCCACTTCTGTCTGTATTATCTTATCATTTGTAGTTTTCAAATGGTCTGATAATAAAGATTTCACTTCATCCATATTCATCTTTTTACCATCCATGAAGTAACGTATGACAAGGTTATATATGAAATCTTTCAAGTTACATGCAGTTGATTTCAATACTGTTGTGTTCTTATCCAATGCTCGGTCATAATATTTAAGGGCTTTTTGAGGGAAACCTGTCTTTTCATACAGCATGCCTGTCAAAAACAACGTGTGGTAAGTACAGGATTCCTTTTCGCATAATGAAGAAAACAAGTTCAATGATTCTTCTTTTTTCGCCATTTCAAACCATAATTTAATGTTTGTAATATTCATATCTTAAACTATAAATATGCAGAATCTCAGTGTCAGTATCAACCCTATCAGACTGCCGGTTCCAAATTATCACCCATAATACCGGTTATTTACTATAAATTATTTTACAATAAAAGGAATGCTATATACCATGGCTACGACCTTTCCACCAACTTTTGCCGGCTTCCATTTTGGCATCATGTTTACCACTCGCAATGCCTCGTCATCGATTTCCTTGCCCAAACTTTTCATTATTTCGGCATCACGTATAGTGCCGTCGTCTTCCACTACGAAGTTCACCAAAACAGTACCCGGTTTGCTATTGGCTGGTTTTCTGAAATTTCTACTGACGAACTCAATCATTGCATCGTGTCCTCCCGGATATTCTGCCAGTTCGTCAACCACGTAGTAAACTCCGTCCTCCCGCTTTTGCGGCATAGAAGGTTTTTTCTGGTTCAATGGCCGACTACCGTTCTTTATAAATACATCCTTATATTTTTTGAAGGAACCAACCGCATCAAGGAATACTGTGATTGACTTCCTTTGTTCATCTGTGAATGAAGTCGGCATGGCGGATATAACCTCACTGGCCGGTGTGTCTATTCCATAAATACAATATTTCAGGAAATAGCTGTCGAGAAAAGAACCAACGGCAGGATTTTTTTTCATCTGAATTTCACACGTTTCCAATGCTTTTTTATAAAAAGCCAGAGCTTCTTCTGACTGTCCTTGCTCCTCCAATGCTTTAGCCTTCAAAAGATAGAATCCATGTTGTTCCGGATTGTATTTTATCGCTTCGTCAAGGGTCTTCATAGCTTTATCATATTCTTCTTCAGACAATAATATATTTACTTTATTTCCATAAGCTGTAATATAAGATTGATCCAAAGCGATTGCTTTATCTAACAAGTTCAACACCTCCGCTATAGAGTCTTTGTTTGAAAGATTCCGTAACCAGACTTCCGTGGCTCTATCATTCAGGTCAATTACTTCCTGGGGATATTTCCTCTGTTGGGCCGAAACCGAAATAAATGAGAAGAAAAAAACAGTAATTAAAAGTTGTTTTTTCATAAACTACATAGTCATTTAAGGTTTATAATTTACATCTATTTCTTATTTCACTCACTTTACAGTTTGCTGTTCTTTTGTTAAGTTTCTTTTTTATTACAAGCTATTATAAAAGAGTAAAATGCATAACTCCTTATTAGGGAATCATAGACTTAAGGTAATAATTTTATTCTTATCTTTTATTGTTTGATAATAAAGAGTCTTACCATCCGGTGATAAACGCATTTTGTTTAAACGATTTTCTCCATCATTGGTGATTAATTTTACTGACTTGGAGTTGGTTAAATCAACCTTAAATACTCCATTCTTTCCAGCAACAATAAAACAATCTTTATTAGGAGTACTTTCTATCAAATATGGGTCGGTTACAATATTATCAAATTTATATGTGATGTCTTCTTCCTTATTCAGACCATCATAACATAAGATATGAAATTTATCATTACTAGCCTTTTTACATATTGTATAATAAGCATTCCCTTTAGGGTCGATATCAATTGATATTATTATACCTCTCTTTTCATTGGTTTTTGTAATAGAGCTACGCTCAGTTGGAGAAGAGTACATTGTTTCATCCGAACTGAAATATACTCTTTTACCATCAGCAGATGCTTTAACAGAAAAAATGACATCGTCAGGTAATCTGAAGAGATTCTTATATTTCTTATCTGTAAGATTGAATGAAACCATGTTTTTTTCTTTACCGAAAACAATAACATTGTCTGACAGGAAATCCACTCCTGAGGAAGCGTCAAACTCACTATAGTCTTTAAGACTGTTCTTATAAATAGGAGTGACTCTTCCTGTTTCTAAATCTTTAATGAAAACAGTAGAGGTAGCATCGGACGACAATTGTTTATAAACCATCATTTTCCCATCATGAGAAATGTTAAAATCAATGATTACATTGGATTTTACGGTAAAAGGGTTTTGTGCCATTAATGTCGTTGTAAACAAAAATAGTACACACAATGTAGTTTTTAAAGCTTTCATATTAGTTCACAATTCTAATTCGATATTAATTTACAATATTATATGACAATCTATTTTTACATAAAACCTGTTATAAACTGTTCTATAGTAAAATAAAGTCTCATATATTTAGCAGCATCGTAAGCCTGTTTAGTAATCACATAACCTTCATATGTTCTAATTCCACTTTCATAACGTGAGATTAAATCACTACATCTTTGAATAAGCCTTTCATCCGCAGCTCTAGAATCAGGACTTATAGTTCCACTAAATCCGTCTAAAGATAAACTTTGGTATTCTAAATCGTGTTGTTGAGCTATATAATCAGCAGCATGAGTTGGAGTTGGTAATTATTGTAAAGTTTCTTTTTTCGTTGGACCTATATAATGACTTCCAAACCAACCGTCAGCTGACGTATTATTTTCTATCATGCCATTTTCAGATATATAACCATAATCTATCACATCTCCTCCAGTCCAATTACCACTTAAATACTTATATTGAAATTCCTCAAAAGTGTATGTACAACCGCTCCCTCCAATATAAATTCTTTGTTCTTTTTCATTTACAATTGGCATAATTTGTTGCCAATTCTTCCAGATTTTTTCTTTATCTATATAAATTTGCCTGTACAATCTGTTAAAACGACTTATATTGCTGTTGAAGAAACCTTTCCATGGGATACAGTGTAAATGGGTTATAATCTTACATTCAGGATAATGCTTTCTTACCACAAGTGCGAAGTCCATCAGATTTAATGTGTGTAGATGGAGTATCATATTTTCTTTATTCTTAAACAGATGTTCTGTAATGTAATAAGCATTTTCATTGTACCTGTTTGTCCAAAACTCTTCCGAAATCATTTCGTTTGGAGACTGAGGCATAGGAACAGTGAACTCCGTATAACCGTCATTCACAGTTTCTTTGCAAAACAGCCGTTCAGAATCATGCTTGAAATTTATCCGGCATATATTTATATTAATATATTTCTTAAGTCCTTCTATAAGTACAGATATGTAGCGGTCCACCCCGGAAGTGTTCCCCGCTACGTTTATATCTGCCAGAAAAAGATTTATTGTTTTCATAATATCACATAACTTTTAATCATTTTCACAAAGGACGCAAAACCTCGTTTCTTTTCCTTCCTGTATATTCATTGACTGCGCACAACAGTAAACGTGACATTCCTGACGCATATCCTGCGGACATGTTTTTATGTGAGATTGCTCTGGAAAGATTTTGTGTAAGTTTTTGTCCGTCAGTTGTGAACAAGTGGTTTCTTATCTCGTCACTTTTCTCTTGATATGATTTCAACGGCAAGTTACAGAACAATATGTCTGTCATAGTTCTTAATGTTTCCACTCGTACATCTACTGACTGCAATGCGATATCTGCCTGACATAACGCTGAATCTTTCCATCTTTGGTTTCCTGCCTTTTCAGACATGACATACAGTGAGTTCGACAATAAAACACGGCTCATCCATCTTCCGTCCTCATATTCTGATATATAACTGTCTACCAGAACCGATGGTAATACACTGTTACAACATTTATCAGCCATCTTTATAAATTCCTCAAGGTACAGCATGTAATCAATCTTGGACACACCTTCTTTCTCCCTTAAAGTATCACTAAGTAGATTTCTGAGTTTCTCGCAATATACCGTCAGAAGTTTTTCTTTCAGTTCTGAAGATCTGTTACTATCTACGCATTTATGATAAATATCAAGAAAATAAATCATTCTCATATCACACATTGGCAATACTCCATTGGTGATGAAATCATCACATAATTTATCGGCATGTTCATAGATAAACTGCAATTTATCTCCAAACAATTCATCAAAATCGGCTTCCACCAGTTTGTTCTTAGTGAGATAAAGCAGGACATAACCTATACCGGAAAGACCGTTTTCAAAACCCGGATCATTTGTCTTTGTGAGCAGTGATTCCTGTAATGTCTGTAATGCCTGATCTTCGATATACTCATCTTCCAGAAATCGGGCTACCTCAAACAATGCCAAGGACATACCTGCTTTACCATTAAACAAACCGCTTGAACTGACAGAGCATGAGTTAAGCATTACATGCTCTGCCGCTTTCTTTATCAAGGCTTCATTTATTTCCATCTTATTGAATTCTTATTGTCACTTATATCTGAAAGGGATTGTAAACAAGCATGGAACGTTCTTTCCCTTGTCTATCGCAGCTTTCCAGCGGGGCATTAGTGATACCACCCTGAGAGCCTCTTTGTCCGCTGTCTCATCATAACTTTTATCTATTGTGGATGATTTGATATTGCCGTCTGTGTCTATTACCACCTTTACGGTTATAAAGACTTTTTTACCAGAGTATGATTCAGGCAACTTGAAATTCTCTTTTATAAAATCCAACATTCCGTTTACTCCACCGGGATATTCCGGAAACTGTTCCGCCACAAAATATACTCCGTCCTCCTGTTGAATCTGCATCTTCACTTCTTCAGGTTTATGAGATTTATAGTATAAAGGAAAACGATTGTCTTCAAATATGGCCTTACCGTTGGAAAGTATAAATGCCTGCTCCATATAGTTCATTATAACCGGATATTTTTCCTTGAACATTATTTCATAATTTTCTAATATCCTGTATATTTCCACATTTTCATCAGTACATAGCAGACTGTTGAAAAGGGAATACCAGAAAGGGAAATATGCCGTATAGTATTTCTTGCTGAGACGTTCCATCATCAACTCAGGGTTTTCTTCAAGTTTCCTTGCTATCAAATCCTGAAGACAACCTCCAATATCATCTACTATCCTAGTACCGCCAATGCCAAGAGTTATCAGCCTGTCGTAAAACAAGCTGTCGGGTATCTTATCTAATTTATACAAACCATCTACCATGTGTTTCCTGAAACTTGATTTAAGATTATCAAACGAAGGGATATTACCATAAGTAAGCCAGAGTTCATACCAGGTTATAGGGAAAGCATTGAAGAAATCACGTTGAGTCTCTGCAGTATACCCTGATTTTACCATTAAAGCGAATGTACGGTTTACCTTTGCTGTATCTACAGGAAAACTGAATACTGCTATAAAACAGAATGAGAATAATGATAATAATAGAGGTCTTTTCATAATATGTCATTTACGGTTATTTTTCAAGTATATATCTTCCAAATCCTGTTTAGATTTAAAATCATATAAAGCCATGTTCCTTAAACGAAAGTAACTTACATAAGTGTCCTTCATAGCAGAATAATATTGACTCATGGTCTCATTCTGCTTCTGGCGGGCAGAGGTGAGTTCATATACAGAAAGTTCTCCCAATACAAAACTCTTTACCGCCACAATATACTGTTCACGAGCTAAATTGTATGACGACTCCGATAATTCCCATAAACATACAGAATGATTGTAAGAGTTATATATCTTTGCTAAGAAGATATCAACCCATCTTGATCTTCATTGAAAAGATGATTCTCTTTCTCACATGATGTAAGCGCACAACACAATAGTCCCATTAAAAGCATCTTTTTTATATCTATTATTAATTTATTATTATGGCAATAATACCATCAGACTACAGATATTTGTTTGATGCGAAATTAAGGTAAACTATCCATTAAACCATTAGTAAGCCATAGAAATAAGTTTGTAACATACATTTATATATTCCTGATTATCAGATACTATACAGTACAAATATTTGTAATATGAGACAAAACAATTATAAGTCTAGTTTTTCAACTAAAAATAAGATAATATCTCCACCTTCAGGAATACCAATTTTTTTTCTAATATTAGTTTTGTACTTATGTACTGAAAAGACACTATTCATCCAAATGGCAGCAATCTCTTCTGTCTTGAATCCAGAAACAAGCATGCAACACAACTGGACTTCTTTGTCATTCAGCATAGGATATTTCTGAATAAGTTTTGAGTAGAACCCATCAAAAGATAGATCTATATGATTATAAAACTGTTCCCACTGTGTACCTAGCAAATAATTCTCATCTATTATATGATACTTTTCTAAATCCTTAAGAAATCTTGCACTCTGCACTTGCTGCGTTGAGCGCAAAATTGCTATCTTCTTTGCTATCTCAAAATCACGCAAAATAAATTCTTTGACTTCATTTTTTACATTTCTAAGGTTATCCAAAGAATTAATCTGTTGTTGCAAAGCGAGAATCTTATAAACTTGCTTTCTCCGGAGCTGTATATATATCACCAAAGATACGCATAATACTAAGAGAAGTCCTATCAGAATGTATTTATAAATGGCTATCTGTCTATAAATACTTTGTTTCTCACAAATATTTGTATAGGCCTGTATCGCTTTATCCAATGATTCTCCATTCAGGCAATCAAATGCCATTTCATATTTCTCCTTTAGCTTGTTAAAGCATTTTATTTGTTCGCCTGCATCACGATTTAACTGAGCAAACTCTGCACACAACGTATAGAATTCTATTTCTGCAAAGACATTTCCTCCATTTATACTATTCTCTATCGCCAGATACTTATATTTTTCTGCATTTAACAAGTCCTTTTTACGATAATAACAGTATGTCAAAATTGCGAAACATGTGAATTTATGTTCAATGGATGTTTCCTCAACTACAGATTCTTTCAGCTTTTCTATACAAGCATCCCAATGCTGCATTTTGTATAAGGCAATTCCCTGCAGACGTTTTATTTCACTTAAAAATATATTCTTCTTACCAAGATGTTTTTCTATTTCATTCAATTTTTCGTATGAGACTTTATATCGATTTAAATATAGAAAGCTTTTGGCAACTTGTATTTGAGTTGATATACTCATATCTTGAAAATTTACATCCTTTATGCATTGATTGGCAAGAGTCTGGTATTTAATAAAATTCAAGGTGTTAAATTGCCTGATATACATTTCACCGAGATAGCTGTAAAGATAAAAAAGCCATTCTTGGTCATATTCTTGTCTAGCAATATTTATTGCGGTTTCTATGGTATGGACTTCTTTTGTTATATCATTTTCTTTTTTATATGTTTTCGCAAGAAGATATAAAGTTTCAAGGTATGGCTGAATCATTTTTTCTTTCTTAAAAATCTGAATGCACCTTTCCAACACACTCTTTGGTGGATAATAATTATTATCCGTATAACTGAGTGTTATTGCAGCTAATATAAAATGAACCGCATCTCTTTTATTCTTTACGCAATTCATGTTTATCGTATCTAACCTTAACAAATAGGATTGTGGATCATTTTCTATCTGAAAAATTATATCATCAAAATTTCTACTTTCCGAATATCCAGAATTACAAGAACCAAGCAATAACAAGGAAATACATGCTATTACACCCATATAGTGATTCAGTTTCATATTCATATTATTTTGCATTGTTATATCATGCAACTAAATAGATTAGATGTTAAAGTCTCATTTTACAACAGACATTTGTCAAAAGACATAGCTGTATTCAACCTGTATATACTAAACTTGCAATTCGCCTCATTGTTTGTTACACAGGAAGATGCCCACAAATATATTGATAAATGGCATTGAAGAATGATAAAAAAGGGAAAATATACAGATTATATTCTTTTTTAGCTAGGTTGTCATAACAAAACAGTACGATGGTTATAGAAACAGTATACTCATACCACCATTATAACAATTAAAAATTTCCCATATCTCAATATATTTAATCAGTTATCAATCGTAAATCGATACGTCATCACGGTATTCGACTATCTCCTTACCGTTGTCGAGCTGTACAATAATTTTAAGTCCGAAGTAGCCCACAATCGTTCCCTCTGTATAGCCTTTGTACGCTTCGTGCAAAGTGGATCTTACACCAATGATTTCTGTCTGTTCGTCGTATTCAAACATAATGTTATTGTTCTGATTATTATTTCCCTTATATAGTATCAACTACTTTGGGGTTGATTAAAAATCGGGGGATTCGAAAGGTGTTATGATTATTCATGCAAGTTTTCGTGTACAAATATAACCTACAGAAAGGAGTATGGAGATTTGTACAGAATCAAAAGACATGAACTTACTTTAATAGTTGCCATAACACATACCTTTGCACCTCAATTTTATTCATAAGTCAAATACACGGAAACAAATGGCATATAAAAAGGAGAAGAAAGAAAATAAAACAATGAGGTCTCAAAGTAGAAACATCAGTAGACTTATAGGTTACAATCGAATAAAAGAGGCTGTCTCAAATTATATTTCAATTTGAGACAGCCTCCTCCACAAGTAAATTCTATTTCGAGAAATTTATTTTGCTACACGTTCCAGCCATTTTACCATGAACAGCATGACTCCCATTGAAATGAGGCATACAATCATGAAAATAGCCCAGCAATATCCGATAGGAATGGCGTTATACATAAGAGGACCAATCCACAACAGAAGATTACCTACAGCTGTTGCACCAAGCCACAATCCCTGGCAAAGTCCCAGAAGATGCTTTGGAGCCACCTTCGAAACGAATGACAATCCAAGTGGAGAGATAAACAACTCGGCTACCGTAAGCAGGAAGTAAAGAACAATCAACACCCATGCACCGGCTTTTACCTGCTGGTCAATAGGAAGTTCTCGATATTCTGCAGCAGAAGGATAACCCATAATGAGTGAATATGCAGACAAGAAGAGATAAGCCAAACCTGCAATGAGCATACCGATGGCAATCTTACGCGGAGTAGAAATCTCCTTGCCTCTTCTTGAAAGAGAACCGAAAATCATCATGATGACCGGAGTCAATGTGATTACAAAGAAAGGATTCACTGCCTGCCATATTTCCGGAGCAATTGTAGATGTATCAACGAAGTCTCTCGCAAAGAGCGAAAGTGAAGTACCGTTCTGATGGAATGAGAACCAGAAGAAAATAACCACGCCAAGCACTGCAAACAAGGCGTAAAGACGCTGTTTGATTTCCTTAGCCATGGCAGCCTTTTCTTCAGCTGTATAAGTAACAGCAGCTGCTGCTTCCTTTTTCCCCGGATTTGGGAACTGACTCTTGGTCACAAAGAAGATAATCAAAGAAATAAGCATTGCGGCAACAGATGCAACAAATGAATAATGAATACCTTCATTAAATACCTGCAAATACTGTGCGCAAGAAGCAGCCATATCGGAAGTTTCACCCACACACTGTGACATCAGCTGATTCAAGTTACCCATAGCCTCAGCCGACATACCGTCTGCACCTTTTGCTATATATTCATGACACAGAGCAGGAAGACCCGCATTGTAGACCATATTGTGTGCACTCAGCCACCAGCTTCTCAACAAAGGAGCGATAAACGGAGCGATAAGTCCACCAATATTGATAAATACATAAAATATCTGGAATCCAGAATCTCTCTTGCTCTTGGCTTCAATCAGTTCCTTTTCCCCCTTCTTTGCAGCCTCTGCTTCAAGGTCATCGTACATCTGACCTACAATGGCCTGAAGATTTCCCTTGAACAGACCATTACCAAATGCGATAAAGAACAAGGCAATACAAGTAAGTGTAAGCAACCATGATGTATTACCTGCATTGGCAGTAATAGGAATAGATAATGCAATATATCCAACAGCCATGACCACGAGACCGGCCATGATTGTACCTTTATAATTCTGTTTTCTGTCGGCAATCAGCCCCCCCACAAGACTTAACAGATAAATACCTGCATAAAAGAATGAATAGATAAGTGTACTTTTTTCCTCACTTATACCAAATTTAGAACAAAGAAACAATACCAGTACGGCATTCATGATGTAGTAGCCGAAACGCTCCCCCATGTTAGAAAGTGCAGCAGGTATCAGACCTTTAGGATGCTTGTTAAACATAAATAATGAAGATTTTAATAATTAATAGTGTTAATACTCGTATAAATTCTGTCTCTCGTTCGCAAATATACAATTATTCAGATAAATATGCAAACTTACCTCACTCAGCACCTTGCGGAAGTTTTCCTCTGTACGTACGGCTTATTACGCGTTCAAAGCTATGAATAATCTCCTGCCCCATATTCACACGCGTGCTGTCCACTTTCCGGATTTCCACAGGCGTAACTGCATCTTTATACTTCGCCTTGCCGATACGGATTTTCATCTTGTCCAGGTTTCCGGTAATGTTCACTCCCGCCTTGAACGGCAACGGCGATTTCAGCACAGAGATGTGATAGTTAAAGTTCATGTCCAAACCCTGGGTTCCTCCCACAGCCGCCTTGTAACGGTCTATCTGAAGTAAGAACGGATATACCGTCACATTGCCGTCCTGCACGGTCAGGTTGACCGAAATACTATCAAACACATTACGTTTCTTATTCTTGAACATCAGCGTCTTGGATATTTCGGCAAAGGTTTCTCCATCCATCAGCACCAGACTGTCGCCTTTAATGTGCATGGCCGCTTTCAGACTTGGTATCTTCACGTTCAGGTTGGAATCGAGCACTGCTTCTGCCGTAGCATCAAAATCGACCATTCCCTTGAAGGAACGGAGCATCGGTACAATCGTATCAAGCGAAGGTATGAAATCGACCAGCTTACCGATATTTACCTTGCGCAAACGGAAATCAAAACCGGCATAGCCTCTTGTTTTTCTGCGGGCACGGTATACCAGCGTGGTTTCCAGGTCTGCTTCCAGTCCACGCATGGTCAGCTTTTTCAGATAAACGGCCTGATTGCGAATGTCTACCGCTCCCTTCACATTTTCAAACACCATATTCCCGTAAGTCACCTTTTTCAGATTGGTTTTCAACTCGAAATCAATATTCTTCGGAATGACAAACAGCTGCATCGGTTCTGCCGACGATACCGTGTCAGTCTCTGCCTGAAGCGTATCCTGCGGGAAATTCAGTGCATTAATCAACTGGTTGCAATCGAGGTTGCGGGAAGCGATTTCCAGGTTGGCCTTCAGCATTTTTCCTTTCTTCATTGCCGCATACAGGCCGTAAACCGATCCGCTTGCCGTCAAGTTGGAACGTCCGATGCGCATGCTGGCATTTTTCAAAGTGATAACTCTATCGCCTACCGTTACGGCCGTTTTTCGCATTCTTACCGGCAAAGCTAATTCGGGAGTTCTTAAAGTCAGCCGGTTAAATCCGACAATTCCTTTGGGAAGCCATACTGAATCGCGCACCTTCTCAGCTGTCAAGTTAAATCCTCCCTTGTCCATGCCCATTTTCATATCGCCCATACGGCAGAAGAGAGTATCGGTCTCCAAGGCCACCTTTATATTCGGCATGGCCGGATTCAGTTTACCCGGTTGCAGGTGCAAGGAAGCCTTTGCCTTTTTGCTGAACACCTTCAACGAATCGCCCATTTCTCCTTTCAGGCGACTCATCTGCAATTTACATTCCACGTCAATCAGACGGGTCGTATCCTGCGGATTTATAGACCGGACAGTGGCATTCAATTCATCCAAATCGGCAGAAATAGCCGCAGTACGCAAGGAAGCCTTGCGAATGTCCATTTGTGCGGCAAGATTGTCTTCTCCAATGAAACGGAGAGCGGCCTGGCTGGTAAATTCAAAATTCTTCTTGGTATCGCGCAAGAACATGTCCTGCATATCCAGCTTTCCTTTCAAGCGGACACGCCCCCAGTCCTGCTTCTGAATAGTCGACAAGCGACAATGCAAGCGGAAATCGGCTCCCACCCGGCCTCCTATTGACACTCCCTCCTGCAAAGGGAAGGTCTTGGCCAGTGCCGTAAGGTCTATTTCCGAACGGGTATGGAAAGTGATGTCAGGGTCGCCCAACAAATCTTCCACTTTTCCGTCGGCCAAGATATCGGTGTGAGCTCCCTTGAAACGGAATATCTTCAAATCGGCATACGAGGGCTTTCGGCGCATGAAATCGACGTAGCCGCTAAATTCTGCTGTCAGGTCGTCAATACCGTAGGGCAAGTCGGCATACTTCGCGGAGGCCTGGTTAATGCTCATGTGAAGTGTAGCTTCCGGCATCTGCTGTTTGCCATAAAGCCCCTTCAAGGTTCCCTCTAACGTAACTTCTCCCTTAGCAGTAAGTTCCTGACGCTTCAGTACACTCTCCGGAATCATATTAAACACGGTTTCCAGCGACGGGGCATGCAACTTATAGGTCAAATCTACCGAAGCCGGTCCGCCAATCGTATCCCGCCCGAGAGTACCCGACAAGTCGAGGGCTATTCCATTTAATGTCAGTCCCGTATCCTTCAGCGTAAGTCGTCGGGAAACACGGTCCAGTTGCATATCCGCATTCAGTCCTACAGCCAGGTGATTCACCAATAGCTGTCCGTCCTGCCAGAAGAGCAGATTCTCGTTATCATACTCCAGTGCCAGCATGGAATAATCTTTCTTCAAGGAAGCTTTCAGACTCATGTTCAGGTTCTGCACACGAGCATATACCCTTGTATCCCTGTCGTCGAACGTCACGTTCGTGCGCTTCAAGGCCACACGGTTTATGTCTATTTCCTGAATCTGAGGCTTCTGCGATGTGGTATCCTCTTCTACCGTCTCTTCCGTACTCTTTACGATGTCCCAGTTGCTTTTTCCTTCCTTGTTCTTGAAGGCATATACCGATGCATCCTCCAGTCCCAGATAACGCAGACTGATTTTATCATGCAGCAGATAATCCACCGGATTCACCACTACCACACACTTCTTGAAAGAAACCAGTGAATCGGTCTTCTGCCACAACGTGTCATTAATGGCTTTAGACACCAATACTCCATCCGTCACCTTCAGTCCGAATCGCGGAAAGGTGGAAAAGAAAGTCAGCTCCACACTTTTCATCTGCAAACGGGCATTCAATGACTGATTAGCCACATTCAACACCACCGGCGTCAGCTTTTCCGGTGTAAAAATAAAATTCACCACGATGGTTACGGCCAACAAGAATACAGTCAGTAACGCTCCTAACGAAATGGCCGTCAGCCGAATTGTTTTACGTAATTTCTTGTTCATCTTTTTTCTTTCATAAACAAACTCATCCGTTGTTTGTTCTACGAGCCTCGGTATTGAGGCAATAGGTACAGACAAACTCAGGATGTATCAGATAATGAATCAGGAAACGGGCCTTGTCCGCTTTCCGGTACGATTCACCAGCAAAGGTTCCGGAGGAAGACAATTTAAAAGGACACACTTTCAAGTGTTGCAGGAAATCCACTTCTGCCATATCGAGCACTTTGTACATGGTTTCCTTGGCCGACCAGTGCAAGAGCAACTGATACAGTTCTTCACGCGACTCCATCCGTGCTCTTTCCGACATCTCGTCTTCTCTGATAAAGCGAGATTCTACCTTTCGTACCCGCTCGCCATAAGCCTCAATATCAATGCCGGGCTGAGCAGACTCATGCAAACCGACAGCCACATATCCCTTCGTATGGGAAATGGATACATGATACTCCCCTCCTGTCAGAAACGGCTTTCCGGAAGGTTCATGTCCAATCCGCACTTCTTTCCCCAACATCGTTTTCAGCAGCACACGGACTGCCAGGTATTCCAATTTCCGGGAAGGAGCTTTCAGACGTTCAAATTCCTGCCGCACCACGTCGTCCGACAGACAGGCACAAAGTTCCTCCTGCGTTTCCGTCACCTGCCAGATTCCCCATCTGCCATTCTCCTCCGTCCAAGTCTTCAGCAGCGGCATACTTACTTCTCCTTCGACTCGTCTTCTTCCTGAGCCACAGGCAAGATGGTCACTTTCACCTTCTGGATACGACGCGAAGTCATCTCCAGAATTTCAAAACGGTAATTCTGGTAATTGATAATCTCATGCAATGCGGGGAACTCTCCCTTCAGTTCCAGCAAAAGGCCGGCCAGTGAATCCGCATCCCCAGAAACATCCTCAAATACCTCCTCACTATCCTTGATAATCTTATAAAAATCCGACAACAGAGTCTTTCCTTCGAATACATACACGTTTTCCGTCAGTTTCACGTACGTGCGCTCTTCCTCATCGTATTCGTCATTGATTTCTCCGACAATTTCCTCGATGATGTCCTCCATCGTCACGATACCCGACGTACCTCCAAATTCATCCACCACTACAGCAATATGAATCTTGTTCGCCTGAAAATCACGCAGCAAATCGCCAATCATCTTATTTTCAGGTACAAACAAGGCAGGGCGAATCAGGTTCTGCCACTTGAAGTCCTCACCTTTGTCCAAATAAGGAAGCAAATCCTTGATATACAATATACCTTTAATCTGGTCACGCGTTTCTTCATACACCGGAATACGCGAATATCCGTTCTCATTGATACACTTCAGAACCTCAGAAAAAGTAGAATGTATTTCCAAATCCACAATATCCAGACGGGAAGTCATTACTTCCTTCGCGGTTTCTTCTCCAAAACGGATGATTCCCTCCAGCATATTGTTTTCTTCCGGTGTTTCCTGAATATCTGTCAATTCCAATGCCTGAGAAAGTTCATTAACCGACAAATTCCGGACTTTCCGCTTCTGTGAAAAACGGTTGATAAAGAAAGAAGACCGGACCAGCAATGAAGAAATAGGCCAGAACACGGTGCGCAAAACCGTCACTACGGGAGCAGCCTTACGGGCAAAAGGTAAAGTGTGCTGTGCCGAATAAATTTTCGGCATAATTTCGCCGAACAGCAACAGCAGGAAGGTCAATACGACCGTTACAATCAAAAACTCCAGAATTTTTGCCTCTCCAAAATCAATCACACTGGCAAACACATAGTTCAACAGCATAATAATGGTCACATTGACAAAGTTATTCGAAATCAGAATAGTGGCCAGCAGGCGCTCTGAATCCTCCAGTAAAGCCTTGATTTTGGAGTCAGAAGGGTGATTCTCCTCCTCTATATCGTTCAAATCAGAAGGAGACAACGAAAAGAAAGCTATTTCAGAAGCAGAAACGAAGCCCGAAGTATATAACAACATAAGGGCCAGCAGCAAAGCAAAAGCAGCCCCTAACGAAAGGGGCATTACGGTAATTCCGTTACAAAGCTCCGTCCAGCGGAGCAAACACGAGTCAGGGTCCATTCTATCTACCTGTAGTTAAACATCAATTTAAGACCGCCTGAGATTAAAACGGCAAATCATCCGAAGGATTGTTCTCAGGCTGAGCAGCAGCGGCAGCCGGTGAAGCGGCCTGTGGTTGTGCAGGAGCAGCAGGCTGGGCAGCGCGCGGAGTCAGCATTTCCATATTGTCACCGAAAATTTCCACCACGTAACGTTTCACCCCATTCTGGTCGTCGTATGAGCGTGAGCGGATTTTTCCTTCGATGTACAGCTTATCACCTTTGTGTACATATTTTTCGGCTGTTTCAGCCAGTCCGCGCCACAACACGATGTTATGCCATTCCGTACGTTCAGGCACCTGCGTACCATTGGCCAGCGTATAGGCACGGTCTGTGGTAGCCAGCGGGAAAGTAGCCACAGCCACTCCACTGTCCAAATATCTTACTTCAGGGTCTTTCCCTACATTTCCAATCAATTGTACTTTATTCAATGACATAATTTTATTTTTTATAATTTGGATTCAAAAGTAACGAAAAAAAACGAGATATCAAGCGCGACACGGGGAATTTATGCAAATCGTCAATCAGAACACGCTGAAATCCAGAAAGGACAGCATCCTCCTCTGCCAGTTCCACTTCATAGCATCGGGCATGGATTACCCGGTGCGACAACACGTGTTTCACCTCAGGCGATACCACGCGAAACATACGTATGGAGCGGTCACCTACCAGTTCCCGGAATGCCGGAAGAGAGAAAATTTCTTCTTCTCCTACCTCCTGCTCTGTTTCAATCAGCGGGAATTCGTACAAATTCTGCCAGATGTCTCCGGCTTCACGTCTTTTTATAAATGTATGCACGCCTGCACGCACGTAAATATAAGAAAAATAACGGTCTAACACCTTCGTTTTACGAGTTTTCCAGGGAAGTTTGTCCACTAAATTCTTTTGCAATGCCACACAACTGTCTGAAAGCGGACAGAACAGGCAGGAAGGCGATGACGGCACACACTGCAAGGCTCCGAAATCCATGATGGCCTGATTATACAATGCCGGACGAGATTTATCCATCATTTCATCTGCCAGCGAAGCATACAGCTTTTTTCCGGCTCCTGTATCAATCGGTTCTTCCACGCCCAGCCATCTGGACAATACGCGATACACATTTCCGTCGACCACCGCATACGGCATGTCGTAGGCAAAAGAACAAATGGCAGCGGCCGTATAGTCTCCCACCCCTTTCAGTGCCCGGACTTCCTCATAACGCACGGGGAAAGCCCCTTTTTCGGCAATCGTACGTGCAGCTTCGTGCAAGTTACGGGCTCGCGAATAATAGCCCAGCCCTTGCCAGCACTTCATCACTTCGTCTTCCGAAGCCTTTGCCAGTGTTTCCACATCCGGGAAATGCTCCATAAAACGGCAGTAATAATCATACCCTTGCACCACACGGGTCTGCTGAAGAATGATTTCCGAAATCCATATCTTATAAGGGTCTTTGGTATCACGCCAAGGCAGGTCACGCTTGTTCTCCTTGTACCAGTCAATTATTGTAGTTGCAAACAAATTCATCCAATCTATAATTTGGCTGCAAAAATAATACATTTGCCCGACATATCAGAAAAACCACGTCATACAGCTGTATAAAAGACTCGTAACCCTCAAAAAAGCACGAGTTTTCTAAAAAAATATTCTCAAGAAATTTTCGAAAGATACAGAAAAGCTATATATTTGCAGTCCAAAAATTTAAGATAACGTATAACAATAATTATTAGCGAAATGACTAAAGCAGATATTGTAAACGAAATTGCCAAGAACACAGGTATTGACAAGGCAACAGTATTGGCAACCCTTGAGGCGTTCATGGGATCAGTAAAAGAATCTTTGTCGAAAGATGAAAATGTCTACCTTCGTGGTTTCGGTAGTTTCATTGTAAAGAAAAGAGCGCAGAAAACTGCTCGTAATATTTCTAAGAACACTACCATTATTATTCCGGAGCACAATATCCCGGCATTCAAACCAGCAAAAACATTTACTCTATCAGTAAAAAAATAATTAACATTTAGTATTAACCCATAAAATTTTGAAGCTATGCCAAGCGGAAAGAAAAGAAAAAGACATAAAATGTCTACTCACAAACGTAAAAAAAGACTAAGAAAGAACAGACATAAAAGCAAAAAATAATTGTTAGTCTGTCCGACTTCAATAAAGAACAAACTTGCAAAGCTCAACAAAAGTCTTTCAGGTTTGTTCTTTGTGTAATTAGCAACCTAGTAAAAACAAAAAACCAAGTAAGAAAGTGACAAGCGAATTAGTAGTAGACGTACAGCCCAAGGAAATCTCTATTGCCCTCATGGAGGACAAGAACCTGGTAGAGTTCCAGAAAGAGGAACGAAACCTCTCCTTTTCCGTAGGCAACATGTACGTAGGAAAAGTCCGGAAACTCATGCCCGGCCTCAACGCCTGCTTCGTAGACGTAGGCTTTGAGAAAGACGCTTTTCTTCACTACCTGGACTTGGGACCACAATTTCATTCTTACCAGAAGTACCTCAAGCAAGTAATCAGCGACCGGAAAAAGCTCTATCCCATGTCGAAAGCTTCCATGCTGCCCGACATTGAAAAGGATGGAACCATTTCCAGCGTGCTCCAGCAGGGACAAGAAGTCATCGTACAGATTGTCAAGGAACCGATTTCCACCAAGGGGCCGCGCCTGACCTGCGAATTGTCGTTCGCCGGACGCTATCTGGTACTGATACCTTTCAACGACAAAGTATCCGTTTCACAAAAAATCAAATCCAGCGAGGAAAGAGCACGCCTCAAACAACTGCTGCAGAGCATCAAGCCTAAAAACTTCGGAGTCATCGTACGTACCGTGGCCGAAGGAAAGCGCGTGGCAGAACTGGATGCGGAACTGAAAGTCCTGCTGAAACATTGGGAAGAAACCATCACGAAAGTACAGAAGGCCACCAAACTGCCCTCACTGGTTTATGAGGAAACAAGCCGTACCGTAGCCATGCTGCGCGACTTGTTCAACCCGTCGTACGAAAACATCTATGTGAACGACGAAACCGTTTTCAACGAAGTAAAAGATTATGTAGCACTCATTGCCCCCGAGCGTACGGGCATCGTGAAACGCTACACCGGCCAGCTCCCTATTTTCGATAACTTCGGCATCACCAAGCAAATCAAATCCTCTTTCGGGAAAACCGTTTCCTACAAGAGTGGAGCTTATCTGATTATCGAACATACGGAAGCACTGCATGTGGTGGACGTAAACAGCGGAAACCGTTCCAAATCGACCAACGGACAAGAAGCGAACGCACTCGACGTGAATTTGGGCGCAGCCGATGAGTTGGCACGCCAGCTTCGTCTAAGGGATATGGGAGGTATCATTGTGGTAGACTTCATCGATATGAACCTGGCTGAAAACCGGCAGAAACTTTACGAACGCATGTGCCAGAACATGCAGAAAGACCGGGCTAAGCACAACATCCTTCCTCTGAGCAAATTCGGACTTATGCAAATCACGCGCCAGCGTGTGCGTCCGGCCATGGATGTTACTACTGATGAAGACTGCCCCGTATGTTTCGGAAAAGGAAAAATCAAACCTTCCATCCTGTTTACCGATACATTGGAAAGTAAGATTGACTATATGGTCAACAAGCTGAAAGTGAAGAAATTCACGCTACACATTCATCCTTATGTCGCTGCCTACGTAAATCAGGGACTCATGTCCATGAAGCGCAAATGGCAGATGAAATATGGATTTGGCATCAAAATCGTTCCGAACCAGAACCTGGCGTTCCTGCAATATAAATTCTTTGACGTGAACAACCAGGAAATGGACATGAAGGAAGAATTCGAAATTAAATAATCAGAAGGCCGTCTCCCACCGCAAACAAGGGAGACGGCCTTTTTTGTCTCCCAACACAAAGGCCTTTCATCCTTTCTTTCCTGATTGACAAACGCACAGCAGATAAAAGCATAACTATTCCACATTGTCTAGGTTTCCCTTGGCAGAACCTTATGTTTTTTGCCTGAGAAACCTAGAGTTCCGTACCGGGAAACACAGGTCTCTCAGGTGAAAAACGTAATTGCCGTAAAAGCACTGAAACAAAACTGTACCTGTGTTTTCTCTTACCCCATCCCGTACGTTGCACACCGGAATTCAGTTTTTATCCGCTATGCCCTTGTTGATTTCCTCCTTTTTTTACTACCTTTGCAATCAAGTATCATTTTAATACAAAAACATGAAAATACGTAGCATTTTATTTATTCTTGGGGTTACATTCTCTCAGTTTTCACTGGCACAACAGACTTTGCCGCGCGATCCGGACTGCTGTACCAGTATCATGGTGGGGAAACTGGCCTCAACTGACGGCTCTGTCATGACAAGCCACACCTGCGACAGCTGGTACCGTACGTGGGTAAACGTAGTACCGGCAGCAGATTTTGCCAACGACACAGTGATGAACATTTACGACGGACGCATGCACACGGAATCGGTCAACGACCAGACGAAACTGACCGTGAAAGGACAGATTCCGCAAGCCAAGCATACCTACGCTTTTCTGGATACGGCTTATCCGTGCCTGAACGAGAAGCAGCTGGCCATGGGAGAAACCACCATCAGCGGACGGGATACTCTGCGGAACCCTAAAGGAATGTTCATGATTGAAGAACTGGCCCGCGTGGCATTGCAACGCTGCACTACGGCCCGCGATGCCATTCAGCTCATGGGTAAGTTGGTGAAGGAATACGGCTACGGCGATTCAGGAGAATGTCTGACCATTGCCGATCCGAAGGAAGTATGGCACTTTGAAATCTTCGGCGAAGGCCCCGACCAGATTGGCGGTGTATGGGCTGCCGTACGTATCCCCGACGATGAAGTGGGCGTATCGGCCAATATCTCACGCATCAGCACACTCAACCTGAAGGATACACGTAACTATATGGCTTCTGAAAACGTATTCAGCGTGGCCAAGAAACTCAAGCTGTGGGACGGCAAGGAACCGTTCAAGTTCTGGAAAGTTTACGGAGGTCCGAACTATTTCGGCAAGATGCAGGCATTCAGCATCCGCGAGTTCTTCATTCTGAGCACACTGGCTCCGTCGCTCAAGCTTAGCATGGACGACGAGGAACTGCCGCTGAGTGTAAAACCGGAAAAGAAAATCAGCAATGCCGACGTGATGGCTTACCTGCGCCAGACGTATGAAGGTACGGAATGGAGCGTAACGAAAAACCTGAAAGTGGCTGTCAAGGACAGAAAAACCGGAAAGACTGATACCATTACCAGCCCGCGTGCCAACCCGTGGATGCGTACCGACGAGGTACAGCTGTTCAATGCCCTGCAAAAAGGTGCCGTGACAGCCAACCGCAACGTGGCCGTGCCGCAATGTGCGTACTCTACCGTCATCCAGTTGCGCGACTGGCTTCCGGATGCCGTGGGAGGTGTCTGCTGGTTTGGCATGGACAACCCCGGACAGAGTCCGCGCGTACCCATCTTCTGCGGTACGAGCGACCTGCCTGAAATGTTCAAGATTTGCGGCAACCACCGCTACCGCCTGGATGCTGCCTTGTGGCACTATCGCCAGGCCAACAAGCTGGCTACCGTGAGATGGGGAAATGCCCGAAAGATTTTAGAAAAGAACCTGCTCCATTTTGAAAGAAAAGGACTGGAAGAACTGCCGATGGTGGAACAACGCTATGCCGAGCTGGTCAAGAGTCAGGGAGAAGAAGCTGCCAAGGCTTATCTGACCGACTATACCAAAGACTTTATCGGAGCTACCCTTCTGCGCTGGGACGAAATGACCGCCAAATACTGGAATGACTACCGTTTCGGATTCTGATTCCTTATTAATACACACGTAAAAAACACATAGAAAAATATGAAAACAGTTACATTTATCTCTGCATTACTTCTTACTTCGGCCACCGTTCAGGCACAGCCCAAGGCCGAAGGCTACCAGTTTACTACCGTAGTCAACCAGAAAGTGACTCCGGTCAAGAATCAGGCTGCTACCGGTACTTGCTGGTGCTTTGCCACTACCTCTTTCATCGAAGCCGAACTCCTGCGTCAGGGAAAAGGTGAATTCGACCTCTCGGAAATGTACATTGTCCGTCAGAAATACATGAACCAGTTGAACGACAACTACCTGCGCCACGGAAAAGGCAACATCGGTCAGGGAAGCATCTCACCCAGCTGGTTTACGGCTTTCACTCAAGTAGGTATCGTGCCGGAAGAAGTGTACAGCGGTATCAATTACAACTCCCCCACCCACAACCACAAGGAACTGGCCTCTTATATGGAAGTCATTGCCGAAAAGGCCGTACAGATGCGCCAGCGCAGTCCGGAATACGACAAGCTAATCAAGAGCCTGTTCGACATCTACATGGGCGAACTGCCTGAAAAATTCACCTACAAAGGCAAGGAATACACTCCGCAGTCCTTCGCACAAAGCCTGGGCATCCATCCCGAAGACTACGTCATGCTGACCAGCTTTACCCACAAACCCTACTACCAGGCATTTGAAGTAGAGATTCCCGACAACTGGGAACATGCCAAGATGTACAACCTTCCGCTGGATGAGATGATGGAAGCTACAGACTATGCGCTGAAAAACGGCTACACCGTATGCTGGGACGGAGACGTCAGCGAAAAAGGTTTCTCTTTCAAGCACGGAGTAGCCATCAATCCGGAAACCGGAAAGACAGAAGACCTGAAGGATACTGACTTTGCCCGTTGGCAAGGTATGGATGCACAAGAAAGACTCAACGAAGCCTTCAAGTTTGAATATCCTTGCCCGGAAGTCAAAGTAACTCCCGAAATCCGCCAGAAAGGATACGAATCTTTCGTAACAACCGATGACCACCTGATGCACCTCACCGGCATCGCCAAGGACCAGAACGGCACGAAATACTACATCACCAAAAACTCCTGGGGAACCGACCGCAATGATTTTGGCGGTTACCTGAACATGTCGGAAAGCTACGTACGTGCCAAGACCATCTACGTACTTGTACACAAAGATGCCCTGAGCAAGGACATGAAGAAAAAGCTCGGACTCACTGCCTAAAAAACCAGCCTGAAAAACAACCAGGTTACCAAAATGGATGCTTATCTTTGCTGCTGTCAACAGATAAGCATCCATTTTTTATGAAAACTGAAGACTATACTCCCATTTTAGAATCGGCCGGCATCCGTCCCACCTCTACCCGACTGCTCATCTATGAAGCCATTACCCGAAACAGTGACACGTTCAGCCTGAGCATGTTGGAAAAGCAACTCGACAGCATCGACAAGTCGGTCATCTTCCGCACCCTCGTGCTCTTTCACGAGCACCACCTGATACACAGTGTAGACGACGGCAGCGGCTCACACAAATACTGCATCTGCCACAACCACGGACACTGCCACGAAGAAGAGGCCCATTGCCACTTCTATTGCGAAATCTGCCAGAACACCTACTGCCTGAACGAAGACCTGATACCGCACATCGACCTGCCCGAAGGATTCATTGCCCGAAAAGTGAACTACATCGTGAAGGGTATCTGCGCCAAGTGCGCCGCCAAACACTCCGTTTAAGGCCGTTTTGTTGATTTACATCAATAAAACACCGGAAAATCAAAATTTCATGTTATAAAACATATATTCTATTCAAAAAAGCCCTATCTTTGCAGCGTAATCAAGAACGAAAGTTCAACGGTTACCAGGAAAAAAGATTGTTATAGGATTTAAAAAGATTGTTTTTACCTCGTCGGGATGACGACGTATTTTTAGATTAGGTTTTAGATTTAAGGTATTAAAGTTTTTTATTCACTAAAAAGAAAGGGTAACAACATGAAAACGATGAAGAATTTCATTCAGAAGGTCTTCAAGGGAGACCCGATGATTTGGGGTTACGTAATGCTCAGCTAATGAGTGTGTAACCCCTTTGTGGACCGGGGATGTTCGGTCTTTTTGACAGAAAGTTGTAAAGTTTACTGTATACAATACCTTTCACAGGTATCATAAAAAAAACGAGTGTATCTGCTTCGATACACTCGTTTTTTATTTGTCTAAGCCAGGAGGAACTCAGAATTTTTCTTTTCTTTCTTCAATCCACCACTGGAAATTCAATGGTTTCGGTTGCTTCATTCCAGTTTTCGATGGTAAAGTTTCCGGTTCCTCCCCCCGAAAAAATATTACCAATCACCACATTTAAAGTTAAACGGGTATTTGCATCCAAGGTAGATGACAAATTACGCGCCAGCCGATGCACCGTTCCATCTTTCAATGTGATGAACAATTGCAGCAAAGGATTATTCGTTGAAGGGAATAACATGATCATGGCATTACTCATTTCCGTATTGTCGACAGACCGAACCAGGTCAAAAGCAACGGTCTTCTCTTTATTCTCCGGCTCAGCCGTATACAGATTCAGTTTTTCTGCAATTCCGCCAATATGCACCTTTATACTCTCCACATTCGAGCTGATGACTCCATTGTTCGCTGTCTTTACAATCACTTTCAAGCCTGCCACTGCCCTGCGCATATTGGCCTGCAAGTCTTCTTCACCAATGTTCACATTCTGTCTGCCATACACCAGGTCAAACACAGGAATATAAGTTGTATCCGAAGAATTCTGCCTTAATTCAAAATAAAGATTAGACAAATCACTCCCTATCGACAAACCCGGTTCCCTGATAGCCGGTGTAGTATGAATAGGTTCTTCATATTGAGGAGTTCCCCAATACACCATATTATACTGCCCGACAGGAAGTGAAATCTCCCGATTATTATCCCCATAAATACTTCCATCCTGAATATGGTAAAAACCATAAAACGTAGATAACTTATCGTTTACATAGTTTCCACAGAAAATAGAAGTTCCCGCATTACACGGATATGCCTCCAAAATACCGGATAAGGGACTCTCATTATCTGCAAGTCGAGATTCCAGACGAGGAGTGACAAGACCCTCTTTTTCTTCGTTAAGAACACAATCATCTTTCACACATGAAACAGTTGCCACAGACAAAGCTAAAACTCCAAAAACTATTTTTTTCATAATTAATAAGATAAAAACATTAAAAAAGAATCAAGCCATAAAGACATCAGAGAAACGAATAGAGATAAAAACCAGAACAGGTTCAGAGATATGTTTATAGTTTCATGCTTTTCTATTATAAATAACAACTAAAAACAAAGAATGTTTTTGAATCTGGCACAAATTATTGCCAGTTCCGAATCTTTTCAATAACTTTCCTGCAAATTTCTAAAAACGATACAGAAATGTCATTAATCAGAGTGATTCTCTCCATTATTTTTCCGCCTCTTGCCGTAATTGACAAAGGCTGCGGATCGGTACTGATTGTCTTCATCCTTACCCTGTGTGGATGGATTCCGGGCGTAATCGGTGCCCTGATTATCCTCAACAAGAACTAAATCTAACTCTATTCCTAAATAAAGAAACATTATGAAAGAATTACATGTACATGAAATTACGGGACATTCGCTTGTCCCCGCAAAAGACATTCCGGCATTGCTCGATGAAAACCATATTGAATTTCAGGCCATCGACTGTGTAAACTGGAACGCCTATCCTTACCGTCCTGAGGTGGAATTCCGCATGGCTCACACAGGAGAGGCTATTTTATTGAACTACCGCGTCAAGGAAGAAAGCGTACGTGCCGTAGCAGCGGAAGACAACGGCAGAGTATGGGAAGACTCCTGTTGTGAGTTCTTCTTCCAACTTCCCGAAGACCAGGAAGAAAATATCTACTACAACTTTGAATGCAACTGTGGAGGTACCTTGCTTATCGGCGGCGGAAGACCGGGCGACAGACCTCATGCACCATTGGAAATCACCCGAAAAGTAGACCGCTGGACCTCGCTCGACAAAGCTCCGTTTGAAGAGCGTATGGGCGAATGCAGCTGGCAGCTGGCCCTTTGCATCCCGAAGGAAGCATTTTTCCGTCATCAGCTTAAAGGTTTCAAAGGAATGACTGCGCGTGCCAATTTCTACAAATGCGGCGATAAGCAGCATACCCCGCATTTCCTGTCATGGAACAAGATAGACTTGCCGGAACCTTGTTTCCATTGTCCGGAATTCTTCGGCAAGATTCTGTTTGAATAAGAAACTGACCCAATAAAAACAAGAACGAATGTCCTTGACTGTTTTCCTCTCAGGGTATGAATACAAAAAATGAATATAAGTATGAGAGAGAGAAAAGAGGAAAAACAGTCAAGCAACATTCGCCTGCAAACACAATAGAAACTAAAAAAAGAGAACTAAATATGCTGTCCTCCACCCAGCGCCTGATACAAGTTGATAAGACTTTGTATCTCCTTGAAACAGTTAGCGGTTTGAGAGAGCTGGGCATTTAACAACGTCTGCCGGGCAGTCAGCACTTCCAGATAGGTAGTATTGCCATGCTGCATCAGCAGTGACGTACTGGTGAAGGCCTTTTCCAGGGCAGCCACCTGATTTTCGTAATTATCTTTTTTCCTTTTGCTTATCTGATAAGACACCAGCGCTTCGTTCACTTCCGTACCGGCATCCAGCAACTTTTGCTCAAAAGCCAGAAGAGCCTCTTCCTGCTGTGCCTTGGCAATGCGCCGGCGGGCAATCAATGTCCCTCTGTTAAACAGCGGCTGCGTCAGTGAAGCCAAGGCTGAGGTAACAAACTTGCCCGGATTGGTAATCAGTCCGCCCACCGAATTTGTCCATCCGGCACTTCCACTTAAGGTTATGGACGGATAAAAGGCTGAATTGGCCTGATTAGTCACATAAAACGCTTGTTCCAGGTCACGTTCGGCCATACGCACGTCCGGACGGTTGGAAAGCATCTGAAGTGGAACTCCCACAGACAGACGTGAAGTGAACTGTTGACCGGAAAGTTTTCCCCTCGCCATCTTATGCGGTGTTTCTGCCAGCAGCAAAGACAGACTGTTTTCCACCTGGTTAATCTGTTCTTCCAAATCCATCACTGAATTTTCCACCTCATAATAAGTAGCCCTCATCTGTGAAACGGCAGCCTCATCGGCCTGTCCCGCATCCATCAGAGCCTGCGTAGACTCCACGGTTTCCTTCCACGTATCGGCTGTTTGACGGGAAATCTCCAGTTGCTCATCGAGCATCAATAACGTGTAATATGTATTCGCGATATTGGCTATCAGGCTGGAGTATACTGCCTGCTTATAATCTTCACTTTGCAGATAAGCAGATTTAGCCTGACGTTTGGCATTACGCAGTTTCCCGAAAATGTCCAGCTCCCAACTGGCCGTCACCGGAAGCGTATAGGTGTGTGAAGCCTTGCTGCCTTCCACTGTATTGACGCCTCCTTGCGGAGAAAGAGCAAAGGAAGGAAGAAAAGCCAGTTTGGCCGAAAGCAAAGAAGCCTTCGCTTCTTCCACACGCAGACTGGCTGTCTGCACATCTGTATTCTGTGCCAGTCCCTTTTCAATCAAATCCTGTAAATAAGGATCGGTAAAGAAATCCCGCCAGTGAATGTTTCCGATACTTGCCGTATCGGAAACAGTGACCTCTTCACCGTACAAGTTCTCGGGAACTGAGGTCTGCGGTTTATAGCTGGTATATATTCCGCAACTGCTCAGCAAGAGCGTTGCGCCACATGCGATTATCTTTGATGTATTCATATTGTTCATTTACTTTTCTGTGTTAAAGGCACTTTTCTCAATCAAGGTCTGTTCCTTCTCATATAGAATCTGCTGGTCGGGTTCCTTCTGCATAGGGCCACGCAATTTTTCCTGAAGATATTCGAACACCACAAAGAAAACCGGAACCACAAAGAGCAGGGCCAACGTACCAATCAGCATACCTCCTACTACACCCGTGGCCAATGAACTGTTTCCGTTTGCTCCGGCACCGGATGAGAACATCAACGGAAGCATACCGAAAATCATACACAAGACGGTCATGATAATAGGACGGAAACGGGCCTGAGCTGCCGAGTAAGCAGAAGAGATAATACCCATACCCTTACGACGGCGTTCAATGGCATACTCTGTAATCAAGATGGCTGTTTTAGCCAGCAAACCAATCAACATGATGGCACCGGTCTGCAGGTAGATATTGTTCTCCAACCCTGCCACACGGGCAAACAGGAAGCTTCCCATCAATCCGAAAGGAACGGACAGAATCACGGCCAGCGGCACCAGGAAACTTTCATACAAGCAAGACAGAATTAAGTAAATCAATACCACGCAGAGGGTATAGATAAACACGGTCTGTGCTCCTCCGCTGCTGGCTTCCTCACGTGCCATACCTCCATATTCATAACCGTAGCCGGAAGGAAGTACCTGTGCTGCAACCTCCTTAATGGCTTTCTGGACTTCACCGGTAGAATATCCCTCGGCCACGTTCACATTCACATCAATCGTATTATACAAGTTGAAACGCTTGGCAATTTCCGGACCTAAGACAGAACGCAGCGTCACAAACTGACTGACCGGCGCCATCTCCGTTCCATTACGCACAAACATGTTGTCCAGTGCATGCTGATTCAAACGGGCACCGGGTGAAGCCTGAATCATGACACGGTATACCTTTCCATACTTATTGTAATTAGATACGTACGAACCTCCACAATAGGCTCCCACCACATCGAGCACATCACTCGGACTGATTCCGGCACGCTTGCATTTAGCTGCATCTACATCCACCGCAATCTGAGGAAAGTTCATGGCGTATGAACTATAGGCCATTGCCACTTCCGGACGCTCGTTAAGGGTCATGATAAATTTCTGTACAGACTCATAGAACGGCTGCATGTCGCCTCCCGTTTTGTCCTCCATATAAAGTTCCACCGCATTACCGGTTCCGTATCCCGGAATCATGGCAGGCTGGAAACAGAATACCTGCGCCTCCTTTATCTCGCTGAACTGGGCATTCAGGCGCTTCATGACAGCTTCTACCGAATGTTCCTTTCCTTTTCGTTCATCCCAGTGATACAAGCGGATGATGACCGTACCGTATGACGTTCCCTGCCCGGAAATCAATCCATATCCCGTGATACGCGAATAATGCTCTATCTCCGGAGTGGCTTTCAATATATCCTGCACCTTGTCCATCACCTTATTGGTTTCAGCCAAAGAGTTACCAGGTGAGGTACTGATATTAATCATCATGGTTCCCTGGTCTTCCTGAGGCACCAGTCCGGTCTTGGTTGTCGACATCAGATATACCAGCAATACAGTGGCAACACCCAGTGAAGCCCATACGGTCCACCGGTGATGGAAGAAGAACATCAGTCCTTTCTTGTATTTACCCAGCATCGTATTAAATGACACGGTATAAGCCGCACGGATACGACCGCTGAAGCTCTTGATGCTTTTCTCCGTGTCAGAAGCTTTCATCATCATGGCGCACAAAGCCGGACAGAGCGTCAAGGCATTAATACAAGAGAGTCCTACAGCCACCGCCATCGTAATACCAAACTGAGTGTAGAACACTCCGGAAGTTCCTCCCATGAAAGTCACCGGAATAAATACAGCCATAAAGACAAAGGTACACGACACAACGGCCATCGTCACATCACTCATGGCATCCTTTGTGGCAAGATAAGACGAGCGATACCCCACATCAAATTTGGCCTGTACGGCTTCCACTACAATAATCGCATCATCCACCACAGTACCGATGGCCAGCACAAGGGCAAACAAGGTCAGGATATTGATACTGAATCCGGCTACCGACAGGAAGGCAAACGTACCAATCAGTGACACAATGATGGAAATGGAAGGAATCAAGGTACTCTTGAAGTCATGCAAGAAGAAGTAAACCACCAACACTACCAGGATAATGGCTATCACCAGGGTTTCAACCACATTGTCGATAGAAGCAAAAAGGAAGTCGTTCACACTCATCATCTGAATAAACTCCGTTCCCTCCGGAAGATCTTTTGAAATATCATCCAGCAAATCGGAAATCTCCTGGTTTACAGCCGTAGCATTGGCACCAGCCACCTGGAAGACCATGAAAGTAACTCCCGGAACTCCATCTGCTTCGCCATGGAAACTATAGGACTCACGTCCCAGTTCTACCTCCGCAATATCTTTTACCCGAAGTACGGACCCGTCTTTCTGCGAACGTATGACCATGTTCTCAAATTCTTCCACGCTCTTCAGACGGCCTTTGTACTTCATGGTGTACTGAAACACATTGTCCGAACTTTCACCCAATGAGCCCGTAGGTGCTTCCGTATTCTGCTCACCCAATACGGCTGTCACATCAGAAGGAACCAGTCCGTATTGTGCCATTTTGTCGGGTTTCATCCAGATACGCATACTGTAAGTATCCCCCATCAGCTGCACGTCGCCTACGCCCTGAATACGTTTTACCTGGGGAATCACATTGATGTCAAGGTAGTTGGCCAGGAAGGTTTCATCATAACGCTTGTCGGGGCTGATAAGACTGTTAATCTGAAGGAAGCTGTTCTGGCGTTTCATGGTGCTGACACCAATAGCAGTTACTTCGGAAGGCAGCAGACCTTGTGCGGCAGACACACGGTTCTGCACATTCACCGCTGCCATATCCGGGTCGGTACCCTGCTTGAAATATACCAGGATTTCGGCTGTACCCGCATTGGTAGCCGTAGAGGTAATGTATATCATGTTTTCTACCCCGTTGATACTTTCTTCCAGCGGCATGATGACACTGTTCATCACCGCATCGGCATTGGCACCGGTATAAGTGGCTTCCACACGCACGGTAGGCGGAGCAATGTCAGGATATTGTTCCACGGGAAGCGTATAAAGTGATATAAATCCCACTATCAGAATCAGGACCGATATGGAGAGGGCCATCACCGGCCGCTTAATGAATATATTTCCTTTCATAATCGTCTGTTATTTTACTTGCGTTCCTTCACGAATCATTCCGGCTCCGTCGGCCACAATCTCATCTCCAGCTTTCAGGCCATCCAACACAATGTATTCTTTCCCATCGTTAACCGGAGCTACTTTAATCAGAGTAGATACCGCTTTCCCGTCTACCACCTTATAAGCCAGAATCTTATCCTGCAACTGTACGGTAGCTCCCTGCGGAATCACGATACATTTCTTATAGACACTTGGAATCAGCACGTTGCCCGATGCCCCACTGTGCAACAAACGGGAAGCATTCGGGAATACCGCACGCACACCTACCGTACCCGTCTCCTTGTCAATCACGCCACTGATAGATTCTATCTTTCCCTTTTCTTCGTACACAGAGCCATCGTTCAACTGAAGCTGAATGGCCGGCATATTTTCTACCGCTTTATCAATCGTACCGTATTGACGTGCCAAAGCCAAAAGCTGATTCTCAGTCATCGAGAAATAGACATACATGGTGGCATTATCTGACACAGTGGTCAGGGGTTGCGACATATTGGAACTGACCAGTGCTCCTACCCGGTAAGGCAACATGCCAATCACCCCGTTGCTGGGGCTTTTTACTTCCGTATAAGAAAGGTTATTCCGCGCATTCACCTCCTGTGCCTTAGCCTGTGCAAGCTGTGCCTTGGCAGTCAGATACTCATTTTCAGTTGTCTGCAAGTTAAAGCTGGAGACTACCTTCTTGGCGTACAGTTCCTTTGTACTTTTATAGGTAAGTTCGGCTGTAGCCAGACTGGCTTTCGCTACTTCCACATTGGCAACTGCCGTTTCCAAAGCCGCCTTATAAGGAACCTGGTCAATCACAAACAAGACTTCTCCCTGTCGTACGACATCTCCTTCGGATACATTCAACTTTTCAATATATCCTGACACTTGCGGATAAATATCAATATCCTGCATACCTTCAATGGAGGCAGAATACGAGGTCATGATTTCCTTATCCGTATCTGCTGTAAGCGTTACAAGGTTATAGCCTTTCTGAGTGTTTTCTTTGGTTTCCGTCTTACAGGAAGTTATCCCCATCGCACAGCCAACCAGCAACATCAGCCATACGTTTAATTTTCCAATCTTTTTCGTCATATTCGTTTCTTTTTTTGTTCGCGCAAAAGTAGCAAGCAAGGGAAAAAGGAAGGCAACCGATTTTCGCACAGAGATGTTCAATTTTCTCCACCCTTCCGTCAAAATCATGAAATATGGAAAATAAGACATTCTTGAGAGAAAATAAGACATAGCACCTTAACCAAAAATCTTCATCTTTGCAAAAAAGAATTATGGAAGAGATTATTAGACATATTCACATGGAAATGCTTCAGGCACATTGCGATGCCCAAAGCTATATTGACGATTATATGTTTCTGACTGAACGCCTGGAGAATGTGTTCCCGGAAAACCGGAATGTCAAACTGGAAGTTTTTCTGATGCTCTATTGCGAGGAAGGAGAAGTAAAATTAGAACTGAACAACGTGACCCGGCACCTCCAGGCCAATGACCTGCTGATCAGCCTGCCCAATACGATTATAGGTCAGGTAATGGCCAGTCCCAACCATAAAGTAAAAGTATTCTGTTTTTCCAACCGCTTTATCCAACGGCTGACCCAGACTCAGAAATACAGCTGGAAGTCGATATGTTATATACAGGAAAACCCTATCAAGCATTTTGGAGAAAACCGGAACGAAACGTTTCACCAGTACCTGAAACTGATAGAGGACAAGATACAGACTCCGCCCGACAAATACCAGAAAGAGATTCTGTTGCACATTGCTTCAGCATTTTATGGCGAGATGGTGGCCGAAACCACCCGCAAGTCTATTGAAAAAGAAAAGCAAGGATATCACACTTCTGTCAAACAACCCGACTTCATCTTCAAGCAATTCATGGAAGCGCTGACAGCCGACAACGGTAAACACCGTACATTAACTTATTATGCCGACTTATTCTGTTACTCGCCGAAGTATCTGTCGCGCATCGTCAAGCAAATCAGCGGGAAAAATGCATTGACGCTGATTCATGAGAATGCCATTGAACATATCATTCCCGAACTGAGACATTCCAACAAAAGCATTAAGGAAATTTCTGTGGATTTTGAATTTCCCAATGTGTCGTTTTTTGCACAATACGTAAAAAAATACTTAGGAATGACACCTACGGAATATCGCAACAGCAGTCAAGATGAGAAATAACATAGACTAAAACTTTTTTACTTATGAAACGCTACATTTTATACAGCCTGAGTGGACTGGCAGCTTTATCAGCTCACTCACAAAACACATCTAACGAGAATGTTTCTCCCAACATACTACTCATTGTAGTAGACGACATGGGATTTTCAGACACACAACCCTTCGGCGGAGAAATACAGACACCCCACATCAACCGTCTGGCAGAGCAAGGCATCCGCTTTACCCGGTTTCATACCTCTTCTTTAAGTGCTCCCACAAGGGCCATGCTCCTGACGGGAGTGGACAATCACCAGAACGGACTGGGCATCATGCCTCCCCTGCATGCCGAGAACCAGTATATGCAACCCGGGTACGAAGGGGGCATTAACCAGCGCGTAATGACACTGGCCGAAGTACTGCACGAAAACAATTATTACACTTGCATGGCCGGGAAATGGCATCTGGGTACACAAAAAGGAAACATCCCTTCCGAACGCGGATTCGAACAGAGTTTCACCATGTTAGGGGGAGGTGCCGGTCATTTCTGCCACTCATTTGCCTTGTCCGACAGCGAACAACCGGTCACTTTTTACCTGGACAACGGAAAGAAAGTAGACAAGCTTCCCGATGACTTCTATTCCACCCGCTACTATACTGACAAAATGATTGAATATCTGCGCAAGTGTCCTCAAGACAAGCCGTTCTTCGGTTATCTGGCTTTTACAGCTCCCCACGACCCTTTACAGATTATCCCTGAATGGAAAGACCGGGAAAAAGGCACATACGACTGCGGATACGACAGCATCCGTTCTGCCAGACTGGAGCGCCAAAAGCAGATGGGACTCATCCCTGCACAAACTCCTGATACCGACCTCAGCAATCCTAGTATACAATGGAACAAACTGAGCAAAGAGCAACAAAAAGAACAAAGCCGCAAAATGGAAATCTATGCTTCCATGATAGAATATGTAGACTACAGCATCGGACGGGTGCTTGAGGAACTGGAAAAAGAGCACAAACTGGACAATACGCTGGTCTTGTTTATGAGCGACAATGGAGCTAACCCTAAGGAGCCGGAATCATACCCGGGCAATACCAAAGAAGTGATTCAGGAGCGATATGACAATCAGCTGGAAAACTATGGAAACTCCAACTCATTCATTTCATTGGGAGAAGCCTGGGCCGAGGTGTGCAACACACCTTATTCCCTTTATAAAATGACTACCCACGAAGGAGGAATCTGCGTACCACTTATTATTTCGGGAAAGAATATAAGCCAGAAAGGAAGTATAGACCATACCACCCTGCTGCATGTGACCGACTTATTTCCTACAATTCTGGAGTATACCCACACCCAACGGCCATCCTCCTATCGCCACACTACACTAGCTCCCCTTTACGGAAAATCATTTGCACAAAGACTCACAGATGCAAACGCATTGCCTATACGCACTTCTAATGACGCACTCTGTTTTGAAATGAAAGAAGACAAAGCCGTTATACAAGGGAAATGGAAAGCCGTACAGCTCACTCCTCCTCATGGAGACGGCACTACATGGAAATTATATAATCTGGAAACAGACCTGGCCGAACAAAATGACCTGTCTGAAGTTTATCCTGCCAAACTGAAAGAGCTCATCAAACTCTGGAAAGAGTATGCGAAGTCTGTGGGATATATCCCATCCGACCAATCCATGACCATTAAAAGAATTGGTGCAGAAGCATTCTATCAATACCAGCAATCGCTGTCACATTAGCTTGTAACAACAACCCTAATCATAAGGGATAGCAATAAATTTATATTGCTATCCCCTTTTTATTTTATCATTATTCAGTTTATTATCAACAATATGCACAGATTACAACTAAAAAATATTACACAAAAGAAAGAATTATTGAACAAAACAAGAAATATTTCGTTTAAGAAAAGGAAGGGGAAATATTAATGACATAAACAAACTAGACTATAAAATCATTAATTAGTTATTTTTCCAACAAAAAAAGTTATAAGCATTAGTTTAAAAAGATTGTAATTATTGAGAAAAGGACAACAAAATGAGAAAACTTACTTTTATTGGTTTTTTATGTGTTTTGCTGCTGGTCTCCTGTAGTCAGGAAAAATATCCAGAGACATCTTCTGAAACAAACAAAGCAGGTGTGGTTTTCAAACTGCAAAAAGAGGATTACGAAGGTAATAGCTCCCGTAGTTCAGAAAATGAAACTTCACTTTATGACCAGTTATATTATTTCATTGTAGACGAAAATGGTGAAAAAGTAAAAAACATCAAAAGCTATTATGAAGCTTCCACTTCGGAAATCTATACCGAAGGACTTCACAAGGGAGATTATCGTTTGCTCGTACTGGGAATCAAAGGAAATGCAGCTGAAGACAAGGCCGTAATCTATACCCCTGAACGCATACAAGATGAATGGCTCGTTTTTCCCGAAGATTTGCAAAAGCCACTGGAAGCCGAATATTTCTATTCGCAGACTCCTTTCTCTATAATAGAGGAACAAACAGCTGACGGAATCAAGGAAACAGCTTCCATCCCGAACGAAATAGCCCAAAAACGAATTATCAGTCGGGTTGATTTTGATTTCTCCTACCACAACCCTTATGTGCGGAATGCGGTAACAGACAAGAATCTGTCGTTTGGAAATGTACAATTCTATACGACTCTTGCGGGCAACGGAGAATTGAGCGGCGAAAGTAACGGAACACTTGATCCGGTTTCTTTGAATCAGAAGACTTCTTACTTCTTCATGCCTGTATGTAGTGGTTCCAGCCTGAACGGAAACATTACCATTTCTACACGCAACTACCGCAAGGAGGAAAGACGTCAGGTGTATGGATTTGAACATACCACACTGAATGGGAATCATATCCACCATATAGAAACCACCGTCACCCATCCGGACGATAAAGATATAGTGATGTTCATTACTCCTGCGGCATACAATGCAGGCGGACACAAGGCTATCTTGCAAGACGATGAAACGAAAGAAGTATACACCAATCCGTCACTCCGCAAATTCAATACTGCACAGCCGCTACAGGTGTCGGTTACAGAAGAAGGAAAGCTGCATGCCCGCTTCTACTCTCCTCGTAAACTGAGCAATGTATTGATAAAAATGCAGTTACCGCAAGTAAGCAGTGAGTATTTTGACCTAGCCTATTTCGATTCAATCCCGGGATTCTGCGATTTCTATGAAGAGATTCCATTGATAGAACGTTCGGTAATGTGCCGCACAGAATCAGGAAAAGTCATTGAAATAAGCAAGAAAACGGCTGCCGAACTTTCGGGTGCTGTACTCAAAATTGAATCAGACGATCCATTCTGGGCCAAACTGCAGGAAATCAAACATGGCTGGAACATCTATTGGGGCTTGTATGGAGGTGATCCGGAAAAAGAAGACGGCGGACCAGTAGGAAACTGGATGGGAATACGCCCGGTACATTGCCGGGAATCGGTTGCTCTCTTTCTGAACTTCACCTATATGATTGACATGCCGGAACATGAACAGATTTTGCGTGACAACGCCGACCAGCTGTACGATGACAACAAACAACCTGTAAAGGTGGAAGAGGTATTGCAAAAGATGCGGATGGCCAGAACCCTTCAGGTAGGACTCGTTTACCCAGGAAACGGGGTTGTCGGTTTAGGAGGTGGAAGCACATTCGGATGCTACCAGCAAGGATGGTTTGAACACTACTTTAATACATACTCTTGCAGCATCATGTTCCATGAACTTGGACATGTAATGGGATATGGGCATAGCAGTTCATTTACTTACGGACCATGGGCAGAAAAACTGATGAACAATTTCTATGTCAAGAACATCCAGGACATGCCGATCGACTCCAAGAATTATTTGAACAGTGCGCAGAACCCTCACCGATACAAATAAACTAACGATATAAATCCGACGAAAAAATGAATATGAAATATATACTTACACTGGCAAGCGCAGGCTTGTTTTTACTGAGCAGCTGCCTTCAGGAAGATTTCCAGCAGTCGCAAAATACAGACGGAACACTGACCGTCAACTTTTCCAGAGCCGGAATGATAAACGAAACGGGCACTGATACTGACCTTCAGATACATACCCTCAATGCTTACCGCTTTGAGAACGGAATACTGAAAGAATCGTTCAAATCTTTACAGGTAAACGATGAAGGAACGTGCCGCCTCGACCTTGAACAGATAAAAGGAAATATCTATTTCCTGGCCAATGGTGAAAGTGTGATTTCAAAGGCAAATCTGACAGACGATGTTACCACATTGGATGAGTTCCTGAACCTGACCGCTACTTCTGAAGAAATGGCATCGGAGTATGTGTTGATGAACGGACAGGCAGACTTGAGTTCGGGTAACACTTCTTTCTCTGTAGCTTTAAAACGTACGGTAGCCCGCATCGATTTGGAATCTGCCTTTCAAGATGCAGAGGTAAACAGTGTAGTAATAAAAGATGTAGCACTGACGGGCCTGGTAAATGAAGCTGGTAGCCAGAACGCCTTAAAGGATGTAGAAAAAACCAACTTGACAAAGGATTTTGGCGAGCAACCATTCAAGAATGGCAAGTCAGCTATCTACTACCTTCCGGAACAAACCTCCAACGGACATGAGGTAGAAATCCTGATGACGGCTAATGGAGGATGGCATCGTCTGAGAACGACGCTGCCCGCATTAAAGCGCAACACCGTTTATACACTTAAAGTATATGGAAACGGTGCCGACCTGAAAGTGGAAGTGCTGACAGACGATTGGGAAAGCGGACAGTCTTCTGAGTCTGGTCTCACACTCAAAGGACTGGTAGATAAAGAAAGCTCACAGCTATCAGAAGGAGTAACCGTCAATGAACGAGGCGACACGGTATTCGTTCCTTATTGGAAAAGTAACTTCCAGGTTACTCTGGCCGCAGAAGCAGGAGCAGAGGTCAGCATTATTGGAGAAGCAGCAGGAGTTACGGTAACCCCTGCCAGTCGTTCCAGAAACCTCTCTCCCGTAGCACAAATTCAGGTTGCCAGCAGACAGAAAATGCCAGGAAGCAAATATGAATACGTGTATCTGGATGTCCACAAAGACCAGATACAAACCGGCAGAGTGGTACTGGTCTTCACACCTAATCCGATAGAGTTGAGCGGACTAGTCGAGTTTGACGAAAACGGAGAATGTAACTTCAACAGATACGTAGACGGAGAGCTTGCCAGCCTAATCTTGCCCGAAGGAAAAACCGCTACACTGAAATTCGATGGCGAAGAAGCACAATGGATGAAACTCACCGATGAAGGAAACAACACATTCCGTCTGCTGGGAGGTTGGAAACCCAACGACCCCAAAGCTGACGGACGGGAACAGGCCGGCGAATTAATCATTGCCGATAAGGACGGAAGCCACCAGGAAATCTATACCATCCGACGACAAAACTGGGGACTACCGGTTGTAAATATCAACGGAACATGGTGGTGCAAGTACAACCTGAGAGGTAATGTGAAGAAATTCACCGACCAGATCCTGATTAACGCAGACCCTGCAAAAAACAGCAGTCTGGCCGATTACCTGACTTCATGTTCCGATGACGAATTCCTGCACATCTTGGGTGACCAGTATCAGGCAGGAAACCCCGACGGATTAGAACTGACCCACAACGGCACGTCATTCTATTATGAAGGATACCAAACCAAGACAGATAATTTCGGAACCCTGGCTCCCACTGTCATGGCTCCCGACGGTTATCAGATTCCAGATTTCGATGACTACCGTTTCTTTACAGGAGGCACGAACTACAATTTGAGTTATTTCAATCCTGGAGTTTTCAACAATGGACTGGGCCAAAGACTGAACTTCAAAGTCGTGGAACGCAATGCTACCTTCCAAGGATTGGAGTACGGACCAATTACTTTCTACGATTTTGAATACGAAGGTAATCACTGGACACTCTGCGGTCTGGGACATCAGTGGGATGCCACAAGCATATCAAAAATGATGATTCTGCTTGCCACTTACGGAAGCAGTGGAAGCACCTGGATGATGGAAGGATATTCTAAAAGCGATGGCAGAGGAAACTGGTTTAAATACACAGGTAACAATGCACAGAAAACCCGTACCATCCGATGCATCAAAACACCGGTAGAATACATCTACGAATAAAAAACAGACAATAACAAAAACAGAAAACAGATCAGTATATATGTACATCAAAAAATACATACAGATTTTAAGCATCTTCTCTGCCCTTTTCTTCACCACAGCATGCAGCAACGACGCTCCTGGTGAAGATACCGGCAACTCACAGAACAGAACCGTGAAAGCACAGCCAAGTGCGTTCACGGTAGAAGGAGCAGCATCTTCCCTTCCCGGCGAAGACGAGATAAACGACATGCAGGCTTGTTTGTTCGAAAACGGCATACTGACAGAAGTCTATACCCAGTTTTCCAAAGAAGGAACTCAATACGTACTTCCGGTCAACAAACAGGAAGGACATCTGTATATGCTGGCCAACATTTCAGACCGCATCAACCTTCAAGACCTGAAAGCACAGGGCATCACAGAAGAAGAGTGGCTGGAAACTACCATCACCGCAACAGGAGGAACAATGAGCAGCGTAGATTTCTTCTCCGGCATGGTTGATTTAGGAAAAAGCAGTGAAAACACCATACAAATGAATATGGTAAGAGGAACTGCCCGCTTTGATCTTTCCATTCAAACAAACGAATCTGTAGAAGTAAAGAAACTTACGTTGAAAAACATGGCACAACGTAGCTTTTTATTTTCAAAGGACCCGACAGCCATTCCCAATGAGGCAAACCTGAAAGATGTGAGCATTGAGTTTACGCAACCACTGGGAGCAAGTACCCCAGGCATTGCCTACGCCTACGAACAGACCGGTACTGATTTGACAGCTATCGTAGACATTCTGAAGAACGGCAAGGAAATGACCGTTGAAACTTCCCTACCATCTATACTGAAACGTAATACAGTTTACGCGCTGAACCTCAGTGTAGACCCTGCTACCGGAGAAGCAAAAATAGATATCATCGAATGGGAGAACGGAGGCGACCATATCTTAGCGCCTGAAGCACAGAGCCTGAAAGTGGACACAGAAGAATCCGTTCTTCCAGGCAATGTTACGGTCAATGCGGAAAAGACTTTGGTGACTCTTCCTTATACAGCCACTGATATGACGCTGGCCATTGACTGCGACAATGAACTGGAGCTTATTCCGGGAGACATGCCAATAACTATAGAATCATTGGGAGGTACGAGCCCGGAAACAACAGGAAAGAATGTATTCCGCATCCAAAAAGAAAAATGGAGACCGGGAGTTGCCGGACAGGAAGTGAAACTAAGATTCCACCGGAAAGGACTGAACCAGAACTACGAGGAAGATTGCCTGACACTGGTCTTGTCGGAAAATCCAGTCAAACTGGAAGGACTCATCCAGTTCAATGAAGGTTATGAGTTTGACTTTGAACGTTACATTGACAATGAACTGGGCATCATCACCCTGCCGGAATCGAAAAAGCTGACAGTAGAATACGAAAGTGGTGAGGGTAAATGGATCAAACTGGAAGAACGGACTGAAACACCGAACTCATTCCGCATCATAGGAGGATGGAAACCCAATGACCCTACGGCCAACGGACGCAAGCAGAAAGCTACACTGGTAATCTGCAATACCGACGGTACGGACAAAGAAGAATACACGGTAGTACGCCGCAACTGGGGACTCCCTGTTACCTACCTCAACGGTGTGTGGTGGTGCAAATACAATGCCATGGGAGATTCCAAGAACTTCAGCGACCAGATACTTTCTTCGAACGACCCGGCTGCCAAAGCAGGAAAGACGCTTTTTGATTACCTGCGCGACTGTACTCCCGAAGAGTTCTTCAAACTATGGAAGTGGCAGTATCAGGGAAAAACGACGCAGGGTTTGGAAGTGATTGATGACGGAGGAGTGGCTAAAATGAAAGGATACGGCCCGTCCAGCGAGCATATCAACAAACTGGATGCCACCGCCATGGCACCCGACGGCTACGAACTTCCTTCCATGGAAAATTTTGAACGAGTATTAAATTCAACCAGCGGAACCATCTGGCTGATGTGGGATGGCAGTCACACCACGGCATGGAACGGAGGAACAAACATTCAGCGTCGCCAAAGAAGAAGAAACGACATCACGGTAGGAACCGTAGCACTGTCTGACCTGATTTACATTCAGATGTACAACAATGCAGAGCAGCAATACGAACCACTCGTATGGTACGGTCCCGGAGCACAATGGAATGACGATGGCATCAAACATAATCACTACAATGCCATGTTATGGGCCACTTACTCGCCCAGCAACGGACAGGGATGGTTCTATAACGGCACAATGGCAGGACTTTATCCAACCAAGAACGGCGCAGGCCCGAACGACACCCGACTTCTCCGCTTTAAGAAGTCGGATGTAGAATACATCTATGAATAACAACCCTCAGAACGTCTTTGCGTTTCAAAGTAGACGCAAGGACGTTTTACTTAAAACGCAAGTGCGCTTGAACTAAAATGCAAAAGAGTTTCAGTCCAAACGCACTTGCGTTTTTTTATGCTTTCTGAGAATCAGTTTATTTCCTCAATAAATCACTGATAAACAAACCAATATCCTCCTATCATAAGAAGTAGCATCAGCAGTTCGGCCCCACGGTTGACACGGATGGCCACACGCATATCCCGACTATCCAACGGACGAGGATTATCTCCGATGAAGGGCTTGTAAACGGTCTCGCCGAAATAATCGTGCGGACCGCCAAAACGGCAGTTCAGAATGCCGGCCAGCGCGGCTTCCGGATAACCTGAATTGGGACTGGCATGCATCCGCCCGTAATGCGCCACGAACTTCAGCAACGACCAGCGACCGGAAACCAATATCATCAGCAGGGAAGTAAGTCGGGCGGGAAGGTAATTGGCCACGTCGTCCATGCGGGCCGCCCAGTAGCCAAAATCTTTATAACGGGCATTGCGGTAGCCAATCATAGAGTCGAGGGTATTGACCATCTTATACGCCAGCATCCCCGGCACACCCAACAGAAAATACCAGAAAAGCGGAGCGATGACACCGTCGCTCAGGTTCTCGGCCAAAGTCTCAAGGGCAGCCGTACGCACCTCCTGGTCAGTCAAGGCAGAGGTATCTCTTCCCACGATGCGGGCCACCTGTTTTCTTCCGGCTTCCAGCGAAGTATCCGCCGCTTCAAACACCATCCGGACCTCATCTATCAGGGTTTTCCCGGCCAGACAATAAAATACGGCCACTACCGAAAGTGCTATCTTTACCCAGGGATGCAGCAGAGCTGCCGCTTCCAGCAACCCCTTGCTCACCAGAAAGGTTAGCACAACCAGCCCTATTGCGGTCCACGCTCCGTTCCGTCTGCGGTGAGCTCCCTGATTTCCTCTGCGCTCACACCGCGAAATCAGTTTTCCGAATCCTACCACCGGATGGGGCAACCACAGCGGGTCACCTAAAATCTTGTCAAGCAGAAAGCCTCCTGCCAGGGGAATCAATCCCATTACGAGTTCTGTATCCATTCGTGTATGCCTTCAATTAATAGATTGTTTTCTTCTTCCGTCTGTATGGCGATACGGAAATAGCGCGCATCCAGTCCTTCGAAATTAGATGCATCGCGAATCAGCAGTCCGTGTCGGGTAGCCAAGAATTCCTTCAGTTGCGCCGCAGTACCCTGCTGAAGCCGCGCCAAGAAATAATGCGTATCCGTAGGCAGTACCTCTACCCCAAAAGCTTCCAGCGCATCGGTCACCCGTTTCCGCTCAGCCAGCAAAGCCTGTATGTCCATGCGATATTCCTCCGGATGCTGCAACAGGTAATGTCCGGCTTCTACGGCCAAGGCATTGACCGACCAAGGCATACGGCAGGCACGTATCCAGGAAAGAAGTTCCCTGCTGCCCGTCACCGCTCCCAGACGCAGGCCCGGCACCGCATAACATTTGGTCATGGAATGCAAGAGCAATACGTTAGGCAATTTCACCGTCTCGGCTACAGACAGCACCTCTTTCTCTGTAAACAGCGCATACGACTGGTCAATGACAAACAGCTTTCGGGGATATGCGGCTATCAGTCGGCGAAGCGTGGCGGCATCCCATGTCTGCCCCGTGGGGTTGTTCGGATTACACAGCCAAAAAATCCCTTCGCCGTCCGTCAGCTTCTCCAGACTGGAAATGCCTTCCACCCGATGTCCATGCAAGCGGCAGGCATCGGCATATTCACTAAAGGTCGGTATCCATACAGCAGAATGACTTCCGCGAAAAGCCTGAGCAATGAGGTAGATGGCTTCCGTGGCTCCGTTCGTCACACAGACTTCCTCCGGACTGACACCATGCAACCGGGCCAGCTCGGCAGCCAGTGCATAGGGCTCCGGTTCCGGATAGGAACGGATGCACGGCAGGCATCCGGCCAGGTAGCGGTTCAACCCATCATGGTTCACCCGGTGGTACACATTCGAACTGAAATTGGCATGAATGGCCGTATAGCGATAGGCGTCGTCTCCGTGTCCGTTAATCATTTTGAGTCAGTATTTGGTAAAGCAGTGGCATGTTCAGGTGCTTCCGCACATGGTCGGCCAGCTTGTTGTATTGTTCCTCCTTGAAAGCGGCATAATCCAACTGAGGCTGGTCCAGCTTTTCGGCATACGGAGCCAGCAGCCACTCTATCACTTCCGGATTATCCAGTATGCCGTGAATGTAGGAGCCGGCACATTTCCGGTCTGCCACACAGCCATCCGTTTCTCCGTTCTCCAAACGTACCAGTGGAGTCAAAGTCTCTCCTTCCACCGCCGAAGTGCGCCCCATGTGGATTTCGTATCCCGTACAGGTCGGTTCTTCGGAAGACAGGAAAGCAAAACGTACCTGACGTGTCACCTTCTCTCCTTCGATGACCGTTTCTGTAGGCAGAAGTCCCAGTCCGGGCATCTGGCTGATGCTTCCTTCCACTCCGTCGGGGTCGGCAATACGTTGCCCCATCATCTGATATCCGCCACAAATTCCCATCACGGTAGCCCCGTTGCGGCGTGCCTGAAGAATGGCTTGTGCCACTCCGTTACGACGCAGTTCGTACAAATCGTCGATGGTACTCTTGCTGCCGGGCAGCAGGATGATGTCGGCCTTCATCAGGTCGTCCACGTTGTTCGTATAGTACAAGTTTACCCGTTCGTCATGCTCCAGCATATTGAAATCAGTGAAATTCGAGAGATGACGGAGCAATACCACCGCCACATTGACCTTCCCCTGCACCGCCTTCCGCTGTTTCAAGGAAAGTTCCACCGAGTCTTCTTCCTCGATGTAGATGTCGTGGTAATACGGTATCACGCCCAGCACCGGAATGCCACAGATTTCTTCCATCATCTTCACCCCCGATTCAAACAAGCGAAGGTCGCCACGAAACTTATTGACAATAATTCCCTTGATGCGCTTGCGGTCTTCCGGTGTCTGCAAGGCCACCGAACCGTAGGCACTGGCAAACACGCCTCCCCGGTCGATATCGGCTACCAGAATCACATCCGCATGGGCATGACGCGCCATGGGCAGATTTACCAGATCCGTATCCTTCAGGTTGATTTCCGAGATACTGCCCGCTCCTTCCATCACCACCGGATTGTAACGGGAAGCCAGACGGTCGAATGCCTGATTCACTTCCCGACGCAACTCCTCACGCCCTTCTGTCCGGAAGTACTCATACGCACTCCGGTTGCCTATGGGCTTACCGTTCAGCACCACCTGTGCCGTCTGGTCGGAAGTCGGCTTCAGCAGCAACGGATTCATATCCGTATGGCAGGGTACTCCTGCGGCCTCAGCCTGCACTGCCTGTGCCCGTCCGATTTCCAGTCCTTCGGGAGTGGCATACGAATTGAGTGCCATGTTCTGTGCCTTGAAAGGTGCCGGATGGTACCCGTCCTGCAAGAAAATACGGCATAACGCCGCAGCCAGTACACTCTTACCCACGTCACTGCCTGTTCCGGCCAGCATGAGCGGATGCAAACGTGGAAGCGGCAGATCAATTTCCACCATCCCCCCGTAAGGAGGCAAGGCTTTCATAGCATCTTCCAGTTTCACCTTGCCGGCATAGACCTGTGCGGCTACCAGCACGCCGCCATGGGCAAATACCAGTGCCGGACCTGAAGTACGGTCCAGGTGGTCAAAGAAATCGGACACACGGGCCAGCAAGTCCATGAACGATTCGCCTCCGGTAGTCCGAACCCGCAGGTAATCGTCATACCATTCCTGGATGCGCGGGTCGGTTATTTCCTCAAAACGCTGCATCTCCCACTCACCCATGTTCATTTCTTTCAGCCGCTCGTCACGTTCCGCTTCGGGAAAGCCGCAATAGGCTGCCAAGCGTGTACAGCGGGACAAAGGACTGGTATAGATACGTGAAAAACGCATTCCCGTATCCTGAAGGGCCTTTTTACATGCCTCTGCCTCTTCCTGAAACGAAGCACGTAGCGGCACGTCGGTCTGCCCGTAGCACGTCCCGGGTGCCACATCCACCGAAGTATGTCGAACTAAATATACTTTCATTTTCTTTTATCTAACCGTATTAAAAATTATATGCCATCACTACCGCTCCCATCCAGCACGCCAGTTCACACAAGAGGAAAAGTGCGCCACAACAGTCGCCTGTGTATCCTCTTAAACGTCGTTTGAGTAACCAGCTCAGCCCGATGAAAAGCACACAGGGAAAGCACAGCATTCCCCAGTAAGAAAGAGGCAAAAGCAGCAAGGGCAACAATCCTCCTGCAGCATTGGCTATCCACTCCGAAAGGCTCATGCGGGTATAGACCACCTTGGCCTTGCTTTCTTCTTCTTTTCGGGCGTACGGAAGAAACAGGAGCATGAAACTGCATACAAACTTGCAGAAAGGGTCGGCCACGCACAGCACCCAGGGAATAACAGGCGCAGGCAAGGATACCAAAAGCGAGAACGAGAGCAGGTAATACAATATCAATCCCAGCACACCGTAACTCCCGATATGGGAATCTTTCATGATGCGGAGAATGCCTTCCCGGTCGCGTCCGCCACCAAATCCATCGAAGAAATCGGCCAGACCGTCTTCATGCAAAGCCCCCGTCAGGAAAAGACGGGTACACAAGGCCAGCAGTACCGCTACCGGCAGAGGAAACCAGGTGGAGAAAACCCAGAAAGACAGGGCCATCACTCCTCCCGTGAGCCATCCGCAAAGGCTCCAGTAGCTCACCACATGCCGGAAACATTCGGACGGCACGGTACAAATCCGCCAAAAAGGCAGACGGGTGAAAAACATCAGGGCAGCCAGTAAATTGTTCATGAGATCAGAAGTATTTGGTAATGGAAGCATGGGCAAAGGTATCCATCTCATTCAGCATCCGCACGGCTGAATCAAGGATAGGAAAAGCACAGACGGAGCCGCTTCCCTCACCCAGGCGCAAAGACAGATTCAACAACGGACGGGCGTGCAGGTAATCCAGCAACAGTTTGTGTCCGCTTTCATCTCCCTGATGTCCGAACACGGCATACGAAAGTACGTCGGGGCACAGACTCGAAGC